>ERZ1066134.12-NODE-12-length-215912-cov-28.832681_pt1 | contig 215912 bp, 191 predicted proteins | sample MGYA00382781_ERZ1066134 | MGnify/ENA primary metagenome ERZ1066134 (study PRJEB33369, sample SAMEA5778364) | biofilm metagenome | biome: Industrial cooling water; feature: Water cooling tower basin; material: Biofilm | place: United Arab Emirates | collected... | reverse complement strand
CGTCTAGGGCTTGACTGAATCAGCGCCCCCCAATGGGGGGCGCTTTTTGCATTTGCGGGGAAATGACACAGAGTAGAGGCACTTGATACCATCGATCATCAACAAACAACATAGATCGATAAGTTGATTTTTCTAGCTATGGTTCTCATTTAGCATGGTTGAGTTCTAGACATTCGGGCCATGAGACATCGATTTTCCGAACTTTACACAGTCATGTTGGTTAAAACAGACCAGCCGCCTGTTGTTCTGAGGATACGACCTGTCTTGTTTTGGTTGATTGTGAGTTCATTCGCGATCGCGCTTGTGATTGCATTTTGGGCAGGATGGCAGCAGGGGCGCAACAGTTTAGAATCAAGGCGACTCTCTGATGGAATTCGGGAGTTCGAGCAGGGCGTTGCCTGACGGTCTTGAACTAACAAACCAATTGAAGTTGTTTCTGAACAAAACCTATGTTTAGTAGAAATCGCTCTAATGTTTCTTTGACCTATCTGGCTGCCAACAGCGAGTTTCAGGGAGATTTGCATGTCGAGGGCAATCTTCGTGTTGATGGGATTGTGCACGGTAATGTAGAAGTGCGCGGGGATGTTGAGATTTCGTCTACCGGACTCATTGAAGGCGATGAGTTGCGGGCGCATAACTTATTGGTGCATGGAGTCCTGAAAGCACGAGTGATTGCAGAGGGTCGCTTAATCCTGAGCCGTACGGCCCGGTTGGAAGGAGATGTGGTGGCCAACGCTTTAGATATAGAGGCCGGTGCATTTTACGTTGGCTACATTGAGACCGGCGAGGCCAAGGTTTTGCCCGGAGTCCAAGTGCGGCCTGAGTTGATAGCCAGTCGCGAGGACGGCTAGAGACTGGGTTAGCCGCAGAGTGCGATCGCCATTGGGTCTGAGGGATAGAATCAACTGAAGCTGACCAGAGGAACCAAGGCGATGACACTGACGCAAGTTTGGGGCGTACTGATCATTTTTATCGTTTGTCCCTTGATTGGTGGGTTACCCCTGATCAGGTGGATCGTGGCTTTGGGAACAGGCCCCCAGCTTAGCCAGATTGGGACAGGCAACATCAGCGTTTCGGCAGCGTTCTATCACGGGGGGCGGGTGCTGGGAATCCTCGCCGCCTGTGCTGAAGCGGCTAAAGGGATTGCTGCCGTGCTGCTTGCTCGTCAGTTTTTTCCGATGGATCCCGCGTGGGAGATGATCGCCCTAATCGCGCTGGTCATGGGTCGCTATTGGTTTGCCCACGGCGCGGGCACAACGAACGTGTTTTGGGGCTATCTCGTGCATGACCCCATCGCGGCTGGGCTCGTGTTTATTCTCAGTGGAGTCAGTTTTACCGTATTGCGAGAGCGGCAACTGGCAAAATTTGGTGTATTGGTCATCTTGCCAATCATTACGGCCCTACGCCATCCCGATGATGCGGCGCTGATTGTTGCAACGATGTGCGTCGCTGGGCTGTTGGGCTGGATTTATCTAAAAATTCCCGATGATTTAGAATTAGACCCCAGTGCATCCCAAGCGGAGTCTCGTGCCATGCTGCAATTTTTTCGGGGCGATCGCGCCCTCCAGACGCTTGATCAGTCCTTGGCGGTAGAGCAATTTGGACAGAAAGCGGCCACTTTGGCCCAGCTCAAACGGTTGGGTTGTCCGGTACCCCACGGGGTCGTGTTGGTCGCGGGGGATGACCCAGACAGTGTGCTGACCAAACTGGAACCGTCGCCCAAGCAGCCTGTCATTGTGCGGTCATCGGCAGTGGGCGAAGATAGCGAAGCCGCCTCAGCCGCAGGACAGTATGAAAGTATTTCTGGTATTACCAGTCGCGAAGCCTTGCCACCGGCGATCGCCCGTTGTTTTGCGTCTTACCACCGGCCAGCAGCAGTTGAGTATCGGCGATCGCGACATCTGCCAGATCAGGCGATGGCCGTGATTATCCAGCAGCAAATTCGAGGCGTCTTTTCCGGTGTGGCCTTCAGTCGGGATCCCATCACTCGGCATGGAGCCGCCGTCCTCATCGAAGCCTTACCCGGTAATGCGGCCCAAGTTGTTTCAGGCCAGACCACCCCAGAGTCCTATCGCGTGGAGGTGCCCGAGACACTGCCACCGGACTTAGCCTTTGCTCCGACCTGGCAGAGGCCACCAGCACTCAATTTTGCCATCGACGGCCAAGGCACCGTGCCGGCCCCTGTTCTCCAGCAAGTGGCGTATTTGGCCCGTTGGGTGGAAGCCCACTACCACGGCATTCCCCAGGACGTTGAATGGACATTTGATGGTCAAACTGTGTGGTTGTTGCAAGCACGGCCAGTCACCACTTTGCAACCCTTGTGGACTCGCAAAATTGCCGCTGAGGTGATTCCGGGAGTGATTCGGCCTTTAACCTGGTCAATTAATCGACCGTTGACCTGCGGGGTGTGGGGCGAAATTTTTACCCTGGTCTTGGGCGATCGCGCTCAGGGTCTGGAGTTTGAAGCGACGGCTACTTTGCATTTTTCCCGTGCTTACTTCAACGCCACATTGCTGGGCCAAATCTTTTGCCGTATGGGTTTACCGGCTGAAAGTTTGGAATTTTTGACCCGAGGAGCCAAATTCAGTAAACCACCCCTCTGGTCAACAGTGCAGAATATCCCTGGTTTGTTGCGATTGGCCCGTCGAGAATTTGGCCTGATCCGCGCCTTTCAACGCGATCGCCGCCAATCCTTTGATCCCGTCCTGGCGACCTTGAGCGCTCAACCACCGGAATCCCTTACCGCCCCCGCCTTACTGGCACGGATTGATACTATTTTACAAACCCTCAAACAGGCAACGTTCTACAGTATTTTGGCCCCGCTCAGTGCAGCCCTACGGCAGGCGATCGCCAAGGTGGATGCGGCCACATTAGACAACCACCAAACCCCCGAAATTGGGGCCACGCGATCGCTCCAGACCTTAGCCCAAGAGACCCATGCCCGACTCACGGAGTGGGGCTGGGAACTTCAAACGCTGACACCCACCACCCTCTTAACCCAGTTAGAAACCCAGCCTGCTGGCCAAGCTATTTTGGCCCGACTGGAACAGATCATTGCAGAATACGGCTATCTCAGCGAAGTAGGCACCGATATTGCCATTCCCACCTGGAGAGAACAGCCCCAACCTATCCGTGAGTTATTTGCACAATTTTGTTTGAATCCACCGCCCAGTCGCCCCCTCCCAGCGCCCCAGCGCCCCACCCAAGTTCAGCAACGGGTCAACCTGAAAGGCCAAGTGACCGAGGTCTATAGCCGTTTGCTCGCCGAATTGCGCTGGAGCTTTCTCGCCCTGGAACAGCAGTGGCGACACCAGGGACGGTTGCTAGCAGAAGGCGATATTTTCTACCTGACCCTTGCCGAGATTCGCCAGCTTATTGAGGCCGGAGCAGATTCTCGCGATCGCCCCGTGCACCAACACATTGCCGAACGCCAAACCCAACTGGAGCGCGATCGCGCCTTGGAACCCATTCCGTTTCTGGTTTATGGCAACGACCCACCCCCGCCAACGCTCTCGCTGCGATCGCAGCCCGTCGCCCAGCAACTCTACGGCATCGGCGCAAGTGCTGGTCAAGTCGAAGGAACGCTGCTCGTCGTCACCAGTTTGCAAGCCTTACCCGCGATCGCCCCCAACACCATCATCGTTGTGCCCTATACCGATTCCGGCTGGGTGCCCCTGCTAGCCCAAGCCAGCGGCCTGATTGCCGAAGTCGGTGGTCGCCTATCCCACGGGGCGATCATAGCCCGAGAATACCAAATCCCTGCCGTCATGGACTTACCCCATGCGACCCAAATCCTTCAGACTGGGCAACGAGTCCGGCTGGATGGGCAACGGGGCACCGTCGAAGTTTTAGCGGATGAGTCCACGCCTGCTCAGCCCTTAGAAACCCAATCACCAGAAGCCTAACCCCAGCCCCCGCTGCTTGCAAGCCCGACGCGATCGCCAGCCGGGGGCCAGATTCCAGTCAATCTTCTGTTCCCACTAAATTCTGTGCCAACTAGCGCACAGAAAACGCATCATTAAAGCGCCGCGTCACCGGTTCAATGAGGAACGTCAAAATCGACTTTTGCCGAGTCACAATTTCTCCCGTAGCCGCCATCCCCGGTGTCAGATCTACTTCCTTCCCTCGTACAGAAATCGCCCGCTTTTTCAACTTAATACGGGTTGGAAACACTGGCCCCAAAGATTGACCATTCTCGTTCTTTTCCACGATCGCGTTGGGGCTGACCTTAATCACTTCGCCTTCCACAATCCCAAATTCCTGATACGGGAACGTCGCCATTTTCACCTTAGCCCGTTGCCCCACCCGGACAAACCCAATATCCCGGTTCAGAACCTTTACCTCCAGCACCACATCTTCGCCATCTGGCAAGATCGAAAGCAACTCTTCCCCTTGTTGCACTGGCCCTTTTGTCGCTTTAATGGAATACACCGTACCGTCAAAGGGAGCTTCTACCGATGACAATTCGCGTTGCCGCTTAGATTGCTGGAGTTGCCCTCTCATTTCGGTCAATTCTTCTTTGCGCTTTGTCAGTTGGGTCAAAATCTCACTTTGGCGTTGGGATCCTAACCCCGCCGCTTTACTTTTCGCTCCCTGATACGCTTCCTGCGATTGACGAATGCGTTCTTGTTGGGCGTCAATTTCTTTTTCCAAAGACACAACCTTGTCTTCGGCGTTAGTCACGTTATCCTTCGCCCGAATGTATTCCAACCGAGGCACGGCACTATCGTTCAGCAAAGTCCGCAGGCCGCGTTCTTGCTCTTTGGCGTTGGCCAGATTTTCCCGCGCATTGATCAAATTTTCTTCCAGACGGACAAGCCGTGCCCGTGCTTCACTAATCGAGGCAAACTGTTGGTTCGCTTCTGCTTCAGCCGCCGCTTTTTCTTCATCAAAGGCCCGCAGCCGCGCATTTAAGAATTCATCTTGGATCGCAATGCCCGTATTGCCCGTGCCCGATCGCTCGGCTTCGAGGCGGGTAATATCGTCGGCAACGAGGGCCGAAGTTTTCGTCAACCGCGTAATTTCCGCATCCAGCACTTTTGTTTTGTCTGGTTCAACTTCAAGTAGCACTTCCCCTTTTTTAACGGTTTCCCCTTCTTTGACCACCACTTGTTGAATAGTGCCAGGACTGAGCGATCGCACCGGACGCACCTGAGTCGAAGGAATCAATTCCCCCTGGGCCACCGCCACTTCATCGACTTTGCTGAAGTGCGCCCAGGCAATACTCCCAAAGATCAGCACACTGATCGTTCCCGCCAGCAAGCGAGTGTAGAGGGGGGGCAGTTCCTGGACGGCTTTCCCCAATTCGTAGGACAGGGATTCATCTGGATTGGCGAGTTGTTGCCGGACTTGCCGCGATTGGGCCGGCGAGGAAGAACCGGGTTGGGGCGAAATAGAAACTTTCATGGCGAGTCAAAGAAGCCAGTAGCAAGAGTTCCTCTAGGGTAGCGAATCCTAGCTGGAACGCCTACCGCGATCGCCGAGGAAGCCTCGAATCTTCCCCTTCTCGTAACCTTTCTTTGCAACTAGGGCCAGAAATCCCCAGAAGGGAAAGTCGCCCTTTAAGATAGCAACAGTTATGCCTGTCGATTGTGCTGATTTCGGCCAGAGGTTCTGCCGTGTTTCCACTGCTTTATCCTTTCGTTCATGCGCTCCAACCGTTGCTGGTGCCCATTTGTTTGGTCGCGGCCTGGGCAATCGTGGTGCTGACGGTGTGGAGCCTGGTGGCCAGCATCAAAGAGACGGCCGATCGCACTCGCCAACTGCATCAAATTCCGTGTTCTCAGTGCCAATACTTTACCAGCAGCTATCATCTGAAGTGTACGGTGCACCCCACCAAGGCCCTGACCGAAGAGGCCATCCACTGCGCTGACTATGCAGCCAAGCTCTCCATTTACCAGACGAAAGAGTGAAGCCTTAGCCCGTCGGCGATCGCAATGCAGCCTGGAGGCAACATGTTAATCCGAAAGTTGATGGAATGCGACGAGTTTGTTGCTGGCGATGGCACCCTGCTGCGGGAATTGCTCCACCCTAGTCAACAAGCCGTCGAGTTGCGCTACAGTTTGGCCCAGGCGATCGTCCCCGTTGGGCAAACCTCCATTCCCCATGCCCTGGCTACAAGCGAGGTGTACTACATCCTCCAGGGTGTTGGAGAAATGCACATCAACACGGAGGCACAACAGGTGACAGTCGGGGATATGGTGTATATTCCGCCCCACGCCAAACAGTTCATTCGCAATTGTGGTTCCGAGCCGTTGGTGTTTCTCTGCATTGTGGATCCAGCCTGGAAAGCCGCAGATGAAACCGTCTACGCCGACGACATAGAGTCCTAAGGCAGAAGCCTCACGGGGGCGATCGGCGATCGCAACTGCTAACCGCCCCAGATTCTGACAGCCTTAGTCGGGATTTCCTTCCGACGAGCGCTTGTTGTTGTGGATTTGTTCCGCTTCCGGGCAATCTTCCGAGACAGTCGGTTCCACATTCCCTTTTGGCACCGAGGCCAGCTTTTGGGTAACTGCGCCAATGCTTTCTAAGCGCACCATTTCTTCCCACGAACAGGTTTCGTCTTCTTCCTCGGTTTCATAGCGCAGCGTGACTAAATCGCCCTCAATATCCAGAATCCGGGCCCGTTCAATCCAGCGTTGTTGATCCCGCAAGAAAATCCATACTTCTCTCCCGTCAGAACACAGTTGATAAATCTTGCGGTGCAGCATGGTTGCTTCTCCTAAGCGTTCAGATGATTGGAAAAACTGACAGTTTAGACTGGTGAGGATGACTGGGCGCTCACTCCGAGATTGGGCCTCGCGCAAAAAAGCTGCCTCTCCGTCTAGGACATCGAGCAGCCTTCAAAGCATGAGTTTATGGAGCGTGTGAAGCGAGTGGATTGAAGTGGAGCGATGCGTAGAACGAGACAAGCGCAAGCAAGCGAATGAATTGGGGTAAGCGCGATCGCACACCGTAGAAGGTTGCGTGCTGTTAATAAGAGGGATTAGAGTCATTGCTTAATGATAAGCGACAGCGTTCACAAACGGGTTGAAAATGGCAAAAAGCTTCCAGCCATCTCAAGGACTTGGGTAACTCGTCTGGAGAGCTTGCTGCATAGACAGGGGAGACAGCAAATGCAGCTAACCTGAACCGGTTTAATTCATGGAACGAACCCCCAGCGGGATGGTCAAAGTCCTGCGGATATAGCCTTGATCTATCTTTAGGTACTTTTGTCTCTACTTAGATACCGGATTGTATCAACTATTCTAGCGATTGTTAAGCCAAAAACGGGGAATCCGCCGGATCAACCGATACGGGTTAACCCTGGCCACTAGCGGAGAAGAGCGCCTGAATTAAGTGGCGAGACTGGCTGCTGGCTAGGCTGAGCATGGCCAGAGGGAAAGACAGGAGAGGGAAAGAGAACAGTTAAGATAAACATTAACCTGGGTATTGTCGTTGTTACAGGAGAAGGTGGCCAATGACCTTGTTACAGCTCAGTACGTGGCCGGAGGTCGAAGCCTATGTGGCGCGATCTCCCGGTATCATTTTGCCGATTGGTTCTACGGAGCAGCACGGCCCGACTGGCTTGATTGGTACAGATGCGATTTGTGCTGAGGCGATCGCGCGGGGAGTGGGGACAGCAACTCAGGCCCTCGTCGGGCCAACGATTGCGATCGGCATGGCGTTGCACCACACAGCCTTTCCTGGCAGCATCAGCCTCCGGCCCAGTACTTTGATCTTAGTTATTCGCGATGTGGTGGCCAGCCTGGTGAAAGCTGGGTTTACCCGCTTCTTTTTTATTAATGGGCACGGTGGCAATGTCGCCACGCTCAAAGCAGCCTTTGCCGAAACCTATGCCACCCTGGTTGATTGGCAGTTGCCCCAGGCCGAGCACGTCCGTTGTGAGGTGAGCAACTGGTACATGAGTCGGGGGGTGTATCAGTTAGCCAGGGAACTGTACGGCGACCAGGAAGGTTCCCACGCCACGCCCAGCGAGGTAGCTCTCACACAATTTGTCTATCCAGACGCGATTAAACAAGCCGAGTTGAGTCCAGAAGTTGCAAAGGGCTACCCCATCTATGGTGCGGCAGACTTTCGGCAGCACTATCCCGATGGCCGAATGGGCTCGAACCCGGCCTTGGCCACGCCCGAACATGGGCAGCAGTTCTATGAGCTGGCGGTGAAAGAGTTGAGCAGTCGTTATTTAGAGTTTATGGCTGCCGAGTAAGGAGGGCGATCGCGCCAGTTAGCCAAGCACTACCCCAACCAGGCAGGCTAAAAGGCAGGAGGCAGAGTCAACCGAGAATCCAGGGTTAGGCTGAGATCGGCCTTGGCATCGATCACAATGACTTCTGCTTTCTTTTTGCCCAGGAGCAAGCCACCCAAGGCTCCGGCCCCCGCCCCAAGCAGCACCCGGCCCAGAGTAATCCGCCGATTGCCTAACACCCCAGACAGAATCGTTGCTGCCCCCGCCCCGATCGCCGAGCCTTTGATCAAGGCATCGCCATTAACACCAGGCTGCACCTCTTGGCGGGTTGCAATTACCTCTGACCGGGCTGCCAGGGGAATCCGGGTGCCATTGGGCAAGACCAACGTTTCGGCCACAAACTGAGAGCCGCCGTTGACAGGGCGCACGGTGCCGAGCACTTGGCTACCACTCGGAATCAGGAGGGTACCTGTACTGGTGCGAATGTTGTTGGGAATCGTAATCGTGAGGGGCAGGGTTTCGGTGGGGGCGACCAAAATGCGATCAGCCGCTTCGTAGCGAGCGGGGATGCGGGTACCAGCAGGCAGCGTAACGGACTGCGGGCGAGAAGATGGGAACAGTTGAGCGATGGGGGTAGGGGCAGCAGTGGCCGCTGTCAGCCAGGTGAAGGGGGCGATCGCGGTGGTGGTCAAGCTGGCGATCGCAACGAGGGCCACTGGAGTTTGCCATTGAGCAGTGTGACGCATAATTTTGCCCATCATAAATGGTGAGTGAGGTGAATGTGTAGACGGGGTTTGCAGGACAAAGTTCCCCCAGGGATGGGGTGCGATCGCCCCAATCTCCCCCGCGACCACCAGCCACAATTCCCCCGGTCAACGGGCATTCACAAACCGTTCTTGGGCGATCGCCCGTAACCCTTCGAGATCTTCCCGCCGCGACACCGACAACGGCACCGTCGAGCGAATCGCTTGCAACAACAACTCCGTATCCAGCGTTTTTTGCAAATACAACGCATTGTAAAGTGCTGTAATCACCGCCTGTTCAATTTCGGCACCACTATAACCCTCGGTGGCTGCGATCAAATCTGGCAGGTTAAATTGCTGGGGATTTTGCTTCCGTTGAGTCAGGTGTATGCGCAAAATAGCACCCCGTTCTTGCACATCGGGCAAATCTACAAAAAAGATTTCGTCAAACCGACCTTTGCGTAAAAGTTCGGGGGGAATTTGGGAAATATTATTCGCCGTCGCCACCACAAAAACATCTTCTGACTTTTCTTGCATCCAGGTCAAAAAGCACCCAAACAACCGCCGGGAGAGCCCCCCATCGGAATCGGAACCCGAGTTGCCTAAACTTTTTTCGATTTCGTCAATCCACAAGACGCAGGGGGCCATCGATTCCGCCAGTTTGATCACCTTCCGAAAGTTCTTTTCAGATTCGCCCACATATTTGTCGTAAAGGCGGCCAGCATCCAGTTTGAGCAGGGGCAGCGTCCACGCCTGGGCGATCGCCTTCGCCGCCAGCGACTTCCCACAGCCTTGAATGCCCACAATCAAAATGCCTTTCGGTGGATGCAAATTCAGCGCCTGGGCCTGGGGGCTAAACCCCACCCGCGCCCGATTCAGCCAATTTTTTAACCCAGCAAACCCACCCAGTTCGATGGGAGAACTGCTTTGTTCCTGGGTTTTGCCATTGCCATTGATCGGGATGTATTCCAATAAACTTTCTTCCCGAATAATTTGGGCTTTCCGCTCTAAGATGCGATGCACATCGTTCGTGGCCAGCTTGCCGTCTTCCAAAGCCGCATAGGCAATCACCTGGCGGGCTTGTTTCAAAGTCATGCCCCGGAGAGCCGTCACCAATTGAGGAACATCTTGATTTTGGATCGACACCTCAACGCGATTTTTGGCCCGGAGCGATCGAATCACATCACCCACGGCCTGTTGCAACTCATCGCGACCGGGCAAACCCAAATCAAAATACACCGCGTCGTGGGCAATTTCCGGCGGGAGAGTAATGGAATCGCCGCTGAGCACCAGGGCCGACCGACTTTGAGAAAAGGTTTGGGCGACTTCTCGCAATTGCCGCGCCAACACGGGATCAGACAAATGTAGGGCAAAATCTTTGAGCAAAAAGACCGCTCTCGGCACAACCTCTTGGATTGCTTTCAGCGCTTCAAAGGGATCGTTGGTGCGATCGAGGGCTGCTGGTTTTTGGCTAGTTGCTGGGGCGCAGTCATCTGTCCAGCGATTGTCAATTCGCGATCGCGCGAGTCCTTGAGTCACACTCCATTCAAACAAGGCCATTTTCATATCGTCGATGACCGCATTGAGGAGCGTCTGTACCCGCTCTTCCTCAACGGTTTCGATGACAATCACCGGATGAAAGGCCAGCAAGAGGGTCTGTAACTGGCGAACTTGGTGGGCAAGGCTCATGGGCAGGGGCAGTAATGGGGCAAGGAAGACAGGCTTAGTATGCCCACAGCTTCAATTGATCCGCAGCTTGGCCCGGAGAAAATTGTGTAATTTTAATGCGCTACAGTAATTGAGATAGAACGGCACCGGGGCGATCGCAGGCACGGCCCCAACTCTTAGCTCTGCAAGGGCAATCTGATAATCCTACGGTTAATACTTCAACGGTTTAGCATAATGACGGCGGCATCTAATCCCTACACCCTTTTGCACCAGACCCAACGGCAACGGGTGAGTGATGGACAACACCTGGGACTGCTCGATGGGTGCGAGGGCGCAGAGCGAGTATTGGTCGTGGTATTGCCGCAACTGGGAGACTTTGACAGTTTGGAGTATGCCTGGTGGTTACAACGGGAGGCTGAGCACCTGCGCCAGGCCAAGATCGCTGTCCGGGCGGTGGGCATTGGCGATCGCGCTGCTGGGAAACAGTTTTGTGCCTATACCGGATTTCCGGCGACCGATTTATTTGTTGACCCAATTGCGACGGTGCATCAAGAGTTAGGTTTGTATCCCGGCTTATCGCTTCAGGTACCCGGTTTAACCACGGGCCAAACCGCCTGGTTAAATTTGCTGCTGATGTGCGCCGGGATTGGCAGTCCGGGCACCCTGGCCGAAGTCTTGCGGGGATATCGGGGCGATCGCCGTGCCCCCCAACTCATTGCCGATGACGAAACCATAAAAGCGGCCCTTCTCCCCGCGCTCACCGGAGCCACCTTTCGGCTGGCCGGGGGCAAAGGATTCCAGCGTCCGTTTGAGTTAGCCACTTTGCGCTTACGAAATATGGCCGAAGTCTTGAGCCATTGGCGCACCTATGTACCCGACCCAGCCTACATGACCCAACGGGGCGGAACCTTTTTGTTCGATCGCGCTGGCACTTTGCTCTACGAGCATCGCGATCGGGGCATCCTCGGCTTTGCCGCCAATATGAGCAACCCCCTCGCGTTTTTGACCCATGAGTCTTGAGCCTGATACCTGGGAACCAAATCTAGAAGTGGAGCTGACGGGAGTCGAACCCGTGTCCGCCCTGGGTATTAATACATCACTCATTCACAGGCTTAGCATCTCTAACCCTCAATGCGGGAATCGTTAATTATCCCTAACGATGGGATGCTCTGGTGAAGTCTTAGCTAAATGGAGACCAGAGGCAACCATTTAGAGCATCCGTTGGGGTTTTGTCCATAATCCTTAACGGAGTCGAATTACGAACGCTCGAACCGATTAGAGGTTTTTAGGCAACAGCAAGAGCTGGCTTACGAGCAAAAGAAACGATGTTGTTTGCATCTATTTTTTTGAGCCTGGATTTACGAGAGGTACTCACTCTCGGCCTGCATCACAATGTAACTTTCGCCAAAACGTCGAAACCGTTACAGCCCCATGATGTTCTTTAATTATAGCGTGCCCGCTTCGCAATGGTTGACTGGCGATGCAGGAAGACAGGAATTGGCAGTACAGGAGGTTGGTGCATGTGGCAGCAGGTAATTGGGGCGTTGGCTCGGTTGGATCCGGCCTTGCGATCGCCTCTGGCAGTCGTTTTGGGGGCCATTCCGGGGGCGTTGTGTCGGTATTATCTCGCCCAAATTTTGGCTCGCTGGTGGGGCACGGGCTACCCCTATGGAACGTTGGTCGCGAATCTCACCGGAGCCTTGCTGATGGGCTTTTTTACAACTTATGCCCTAGAGCGATCGGCCATTCCGCCCGAAATTCGCTTATTGGTGGCAACGGGCTTTCTGGGGTCTTACACCACATTTTCATCCTATATGTTAGACACGGTGAACTTGGCCCGGACGGGGTATAACGTGGCGCTCCTGTATTGTTTGGGGAGTGCGGCCTTGGGCGTGCTGGGGATTGAGCTAGGGAGTCTACTGGCGCGGCGATTGTAAAAGAGTGGCCACACCAGACCCGGTGAACCAGGGGGCCAATGCCTCAAAAGGTGGTGTTTGCCTGATTAGTGCTGGCATCGGGTTGGAACGGATCGCGCCAAAACACGAGGCTGTCGTTGATGGGTTGAAGTTGGGTGCCGGGGTAGTAGAAACTCAAAATGCGATCGCTCGACCAGCCCAATTTACCTAAATGATAAGACCCGGTTTGGCTCAGGCCCACACCATGCCCCAGACCACCCCCTTTGAAGGCATAGCCAGTTAACTGTTTCTGCGCATTAAATTGGGGATCGGCATAAAACAGGAGACTGGCAGGCGCATAAAACGCAATCAAAATATTGTCTTTTTCCAGGTCGATCGCCCCTTGGTCGGTCGTAACTCGCAGCTTTTGGACACGGCCACTGGTCGCCCGTTCCACCACATCCAACCGCCGAATGGTTTTGAAATTAGCTAGAGGATGGCGCAGAGAAGTCAAGTGTTTTTTCAAGTCTTGATTCAGTTCAGCGAGCGTGCTGGCATAAGTCCAGCGAAACCATTTCGTATCTGCTTCGTTGAATCCTTGTTTTTGTTGCATGAACTGTCGGAAGTTTTGCTCGCTCGACAGCGGCTTTTGGGCTAGATCCCATCGGCTGGCCACAGAGTCAATCCGACTGACGAGATAGGGCCGCGCTGCACCGTGCCACACATCGGTAAAGGCCGCAGTGACACCCCCGGTCGTGGCGGAGTAGACGGCATCCACCAACTCGTTGCCATAGGTGAGGACAGCCCCACGGGTAGCGGCGATCGCGCGATCGGTCGCTGGATGGGCTCCAGCCAGACCGTTGTAAACCTGGCATTGAGTGTCAGCACACAGTTGATAGCCGTCAATACTAAAGCGGCGCAAATTCCGCAGAGCATAGGTGCGGGCCAAAATAGCTTGCACTTCCAGCACGGGTTGATCGGCAAAGGTGCCAATTTCGTGGGGCACCACACCGCGTAAATAAGCTTCAAGGGGCACCTGGTTCACCAGGGTATAGGTACCGTAGGCATTGGGTTGGAGCCGCAAACTGCCAGCGTAGCGATTGGCTGCTTTTTCGCCCCGCACTGTGCTGTTGACCTGGATGCCCTGCTTTTGGGCGGTAATCTGCACGCGATCGCGGGTGTAGCGATAACCATTGATCACCAAGGAAGGCCGGGGCTTTTGGGTCAGAGTTTGAGTCTCAATAAAGGCCGTGTTCAACCCCTGACTCTGGAGACTTTGGAGCAACAACCGACGCAGGAGGGGCGTGCGGTAAACATCGCGCTTGGCCCACACTTGCCAACGGCTGGGCTGGGCCAGTTCCACCGGAATGCCCTGCGATCGCCAATTATTGGCATCGGCTTCGGCACTTTCAAAACTGCGATGGGTGCTGAGGACAATCCGTTCTTCCACCACGGGGGTAGGCAACGGTTGCATCACAACCTCCACTTTGGCAGCATCAGCGACCAGGGTTTGGGCTTGGCCGTTCGTTTCCAGTTGAATCTTGAGGCGATCGCCCGCTGGGGGTTTGATCGTCATCGTGTCCTTGGGTTTCGTGCCAAATCGTTGCACCACGCCCACTTGCAATTCCACATCTGATTGGGCGGTAGCAGAAACCGGGCGATCGCGGGTTTCCCCCCACAGCAGGGCCAGGGTCAACAGCGTACCAGACACCACACCCGACACGAGGAATAACGCTTTGGGTAAATTGAGTTGGTTAAAAGAAAGCGGCATTTTAATTGTGCTTAACGTTCAACGCTGCGATAAACTGGCCCGGAAGACTGGCCAACGGTAATGCCCAGAACCATTGATAGCTCCGGCGATTTGGGCGATCGCCCGTCGAGAGGCATCATTACTTCAATCTAAGATACTGTTCCTTGGTCAGGATGAACCACCGATTCCCATAAAGAAATTACGATCGCGACCATTGCAAACCCCCAGCGATCGCCCCGATTCACCCCAAGGTCGGAAAGAAGGTTTGGAGATAGAACTGGATCAGCCCGTGGCCCCAGATGGCAGCAATCATCCCACCCATCGCCAAAAACGGCCCAAAGGGAAAGGGTTGTTGACGGTTGAGCCGCCCCGTCGCGATCGCCGCCCCGCCCGCAAACGCCCCAATCGCACAGGCCAAAAAGCCTGCTAACAGCAATAACGGCCACCCTAACCAGGCCCCCATCATCGCCGCTAATTTAGCATCACCAGCCCCCATTGCGGTTTTACCCAGGGCATAAGTACCCAACAGACTAATCGCTTCGACTAACCAAATGCCCACGACCACCCCCAACACCCCGGTCATTAACTGGGCCAGCGCCTCGGCGATCGCGCCATTAGCCGCAAAACCCAGCCACGCTTGCATCACCAACCCCACTACCAAACCCGTTTGGGTTAAGGGATTTGGCAACGTCATCGTTTCCAGATCAATCCAGGCCAACGCAAACAGCCAACTAAAAAACGCCCACAGGCCCAACGTCTGCCAAGACACCCCACAGAGGCCAAAAATCCCCACAAAGGCAAGACCACACACCAGTTCCAGCAAAGGATAGCGCAGGGGAATGGGGGTTTTGCAGGCCGAGCAACGCCCTTTGAGCCGCAACCAACCCAGAATGGGGAAATTTTCAGCCGGGGTGAGCCGATGCTGACAAAACGGACAATGGGAGGGCGGTAACACAATCGATCGCCCCAGCGGCACCCGATGCACAACGACACTCAAAAAACTGCCGATCGCCGCCCCCAAGCAAAAGACCAAACCATAGACTAGCACCGTCACAATACTGAGCATACGCGCCCCTTGCGATCGCTCCCCGCCCTCCAGTCTAACGGGTGTGATCATTAAAATGGGCCTTACGAAAAACCGAGCCCCGGTTCATCGCAAAACCCAAAATCACACCAAATTTTGACACAACCGTAACCACTGGTTAGGAATACAAATCTGATTCAATCTGACTAAAAGGCACAAAACATTCTTGGGGCAACAACACAGGCTTCCCAGAAAAAATCAGCTTCCCCCGATAGGTGAGCCGACTAATTGCCACGCCCAACGGACGCTGCATCAGCTCTGGGTGAACTTCGTAATAGGTTGTGTAGATGCTACGGGCCGCTCGGATCAACCCTGGATCAAGCAGAACCGAAAAGTCGGTATCATCACCAGTTGGACTTGCGACTTGCTTAGGCTGCTGCTGAGAAACGTAAACCACCAGATAACCCCCCTTCGTTTTCGGTAGAGTTTAGTATACTCGCCTCTTTCCAACAAGACTCGGTTATTTAACTTAAGGTTTGAAAAAAAGTACGTTGGGGCCACTGCGGGTTGCGCGATCGCCCTTCCCCGCCTCCCCAATCCACACAAAATTCCCCCTGCCACCACCCAACCAGGCACAGCAAGGGGAATCCGAGCAATGGACAGTCGCGCTTCAGGAACACCACGAAGAGAATTCAAGCGCAACCTTGGGATAACTCGCCCGTTACCTTAGGCAGTAGCCACACCAGATGTAACTGTGATTTGCAAGATATCGACACCAATCCCTTGGTTGATGTTGTTGACTTCATTCGCTTCAGTCACTGTGTTACCAGCATCCAACACGGTTCCCAAGTAGTACGTCGTACCCGCTTGCCAGAATGAATCACCAGCAGTAGGAAGATTCAGTAACGACCCCTCGCCGACGCCGCTATTCGCATTGATTCCGTAGGAAATTGTGCGCGACCCAATTAGGCGATCGCCAGTCGTGATATTAGCGTCGGTGGAAAGATAATAATCAACCCTAAAGGTGCTAGGGACACTGTATGCTGTTCGGTTGTTGATCGTGTACCGCAAGTCAACGACTTGACCTTGCGCAAACGTTGTCCCGCCGTTGCCTGTCCTAATACCATTAATCCTCAAATCTGAAGACGGGGCATCATTATCAGCGATGTTGACTGTGCTACTGCTGTTGCCAAGACTATAATTGGCGCTAGATTCAAGGCTCACAATCACCGTCTCACTGGATTCCTGTGTTGTGTCGTCAATGACGTTTACAGGAATCATCACGCTGGTCTGACCCACCGGAATAGTGACTGTACCGCTAAGGCTGGTGTAGTCAGTTCCACTGGTTGCCGTGCCACTCACAGTGTAGTTAACCGTTAACGCTTCACCAATTCCGCCGCTCCGGCTAATTGTAAATTCACCAGGAATCTTGATTTCACCAATACTATCGTTCGCCTCGGATGCTTGTGCTTTAGTAGCACTGATGCTGACTGTTGGTGGGGGTTCAGTGACGGTGATTGCGAGAATATCAGTCCCAATGCCCTGGTTACTGTTATTGTTTTCTCGTAACTCTGTCACTGAGTTTTGAGGATCAACAATTAAACCCACGTAGTACGTATTACTTGCTTGCCAGAATGAATCATTCACATTCGGTAGCAGAATCGTGCCTAGTCCAACAGAGGGATTTTCATTGGCTGCTAAACCAGGAATGTCAATTGCTTGGAGGAAGCGATCTGCGGTTGTGATCGTTGAGTCGGTTGAAAGATATACACCAACGTTAAAGCTACCAGCACTGTAAGCCGTGTTGTTCCCTAGATTAAACCTGATGGCAAAGTCAGAGCCTTTCTCGAAAGTGCCACGGGTGATGCTGAGATTGGAGGCTTTTAAGTCAGGTAACGGCAGATCATTGTCAGCGATCGTGACCGTGACACTGCCTGTATTTCCTGTAGAGTAAGTTGAGCTATTGGCAAGGTTGATGATGACAGTCTCATTTCCTTCTTCGACTGCATCATCAATTACAGTAATGGGGACGGTCACGCTAGATTGGCCAATCGGGATGACCACTGAACCGATGAGGTTGGCATAGTCTGTACTATTGGTCGCGTTACCGCTCACAGTATAGTTTACGGTCAAGGCTTCTGTAGTCGGGCCCGTTCGGGTAATGGTGAACGCACCAGGATCAGGACTTTCTCCACTAGTCGTTTCAAGGGCATTCGCGTCGATCGCCGTGACCGTCACTTTCGGTACTTCCACCACATCCAGTGTGTAATTGCTTTCGGCAGGAGCGTTTGGCAAAACCCGCAAATAATAGGTGCCTGGACCAACTTCTGTGAGGATCTGTTCATCGAGCGTACCGCTGTTAAAACTACCTGCTATCAGAGTCAGACTTGCATCGAACAGAGCAAGATCAACGTCATCGGTCAAGTTCTTTAAGCGCGCCACAAAAGCAGTGGTTTGAGCAACCGTGAATTTGTAGTAATCGTCAGGATCATTGACATCAACCCGATCATTAAAACTTTGGAGTGAACTGAGCGAGCCAATATCTCTCGCTGTAGCTGGTGTATTGCCGCCTGCATCATCATTATCTGTGATGGTGACACTTCCATTTGTGGTGGAACCCAGGCTATAAGTGGTGTTGCTACTCAAGCTAATCGTGACGGTTTCGTTACTTTCGGAAACAGTGTCATCCAGCACACTGATTGGCACAGTGACACTGCTCTGCCCGATTGGAATCACGATCGCGCCACCCAGACTGCTGTAATCTCCCCCATTTGTGGCGGTGCCGCTCACGGTGTAGTTGACGGTCAAGGCTTCGGTGGTGATCCCTGTGCGGGTAATGGCGATCGCACCGGGATTGGGGGTTTCGCCGGGGGCGACTTCTGCGGCATTGGGGTCGGTAACGCTAAGACTGATGGTGGGTAAGTCGTTATCCGCGATCGCAACCGTAGCGGTGTTGGCTTGCCCCACTTCGTAGACAGCAGTATCACTCACGGTGAGGATCACGGTCTCCGTGCCTTCATAGTCGCTATCATCCGCGATTAAAAGGGGCAAAGTCACACTGGATTGGCCCACAGGAATTGTGATCGTCCCGTTTGCGCCTGTGTAGTCGCTCCCAGCAGTTGCAGTGCCGCCGAGGGTATAGCTGACAGTCAGAGCTTCGGTCGTCGGGCCTGTGCGGCTAAAGGTAAAAGCGCCATCGGTCACACCTTCGCCACCCGCTTCAACGGCTTGAGGATCGCTAGCGCTCACGGTGACAACAGGCTGGTCGTTATCTGCAATATTGACAATAACGGCAGTGTTGGTGGGGCTAATGGTGTAGCCCGTGCCATTCCCCAGGGTCAGGATAATGGTTTCGGTGCTTTCGGCGATCGTGTCATCAATGATGTTGATGGGCAGCGTCACGGAAGTCTGACCAGCCGCGAGGGTAACGCTATTGCTGAGGTTAGCGTAGTCGGTGCCGTTGGTGGCCGTCCCGGTGATGGAATAGAGCACGGTAATCGGCAAACCTGCATCGCCAGTGCGGGAAATTGTGAAGCTACCGGGGTTGGGGGGTTGGCCAGCCAGGGTTTCAGCGGCAAGGAAGTCATTGGGGATCAGGCTAACCACCGGGGGCGGAGTTGGCAAGCCGTTGACCGCTAAGATGTAGTTGGTTGGGGTTGTGGCTCCGGCGATTTGCAGGGTGTAGGTGCCAGCGCTGACGGTCTGACTAATTCCGGTAAAACCATTCACCCCATTGCCAGTGGAGACCAGGTTACCAGCACTATCTCGCAGTTCCATGGTGAGTCCCAGCGCGTTCAGGCTGAGGCTGATGTCGCTGCGGGTCTTAACAGTGAAGGTGTAAACGTCGGGGTCAGTGGTGCTGACGCGATCGCGGTAAATGCCCTTGCCATTCAGCGTTCCCAAATTAAAGGCCGCTGTTGGGGTGTTACCCGCCAAGTCTAAGTAGGGATCCTGTTTCCAGCTATAGGCATAAGCATCCCAGGTTGGCCCCACGGACGGCAGACTGACGGTACTGCTAATGGAATTATTGTCGGCCCCAGTCATGAGCCAAACCCCATTATTACCTTGGGTCGTTTCCCGCCAAAAGATATCCAAACGAGCATCGTTGTTGAAATCGGCGATGCCTGCAATCTCCCAGTTCGACGGGACGGCGGGCAAAGAGACCGTGCCTTGCAGAGAAGTCCCATTGACGCCGCCCATCCGCCAATAACCGTTGCTACCCTGAGTGGTTTCGCGCCACAGGATATCGGTGTTGCCGTCGCGATCGAAATCAGTCACGCCAACAATTTTCCAGGAGCCAGGAACAGCGGGAAGTGACACCGTTTGACTGATGGAGGTACCGTCGCCGCCCATGAGCCAGATGCCGTTGCTGCCACCCGCTTCCCGCCAGACGATATCCTGGAAGCCATCTTTGTTGAAGTCGGCGACGCCACCCACCGTCCAGTTTTTGCCAGGGACGGCAGGGAGTGAGACGGTTTGGCTGATGGAGGTGCCATTTTCGCCGCCCATATACCAAATGCCATTGGCCCCAGAGTTGGGCTCGCGCCATAAGTAATCGGGGGTGCCATCTTTGTTGAAATCGGCGATCGCAGCCATTTCCCACGGTTGCCCAATCGTGGGCATGGGAGAAATGCTGGTAATACTGCCATTTTGCGAACCGCCCATGTGCCAAACGCCACTGGCTCCGCTGGCTTCGCGCCAAAAGATATCAACCCGGTTTTCGGGTTTGGCCGCATAACTCAGGGTATAGTCACCACCGGTATTACCAACCGCCAGAACTTGGACAAAGTAGGTGCCGGCTGTCAGAGTTTGGGTCAACGCTTCAGCCAGGGTATCGGAGTTGGTTGATTCTGCAATGGTGAACGCACCATCTTGCCCATCCGACCCTAAAAACCGGAGGGTGGCATCCCCCGTCAATCCTGTCAGGCTCAGGCTCAGGCTACTGCGACTGTTGATGTCAATGCGAAAGTAGTCTGAATCGCTGCCTCCAAAGGTATCAACAAACGTTTGGGCTGTACTGTTGGGATTAAGTTGGGTGGCGAGGGCAACGGAGTTTCCAGCATCTGGCATAAACGGCTCGTTATATTTCTTGAGAGTGATCGCCTTTAACTCTGCCCTACGATAGATGACAAGCTAATCGGAAAGATCACTCATTTACAGACTTTTTTTATTTTATTTTCCAGTATTTTTTCGGAGGGCGATCGCCTCAGTGGGGACGAGACAGGCATTTAGCAATTGGGGAACTCAGCAGCACTGCCGTTTCAGGGGTTTTGCCCACTACGGCAAAATTTATTAACACTTCACTGCAACCAAAGAAAATTGTCCGGATAGACGATCGCTGGCTTAATCTCGAAGCGTTTGAGTCAGGTGTTTAAGAAGCGCTGAATGCGATCGCAGGCTGCTGCTAGAATGGCAGGCTCATGCACTAGCGCAAACCGAACATAGCCTTCCCCACACTTCCCAAAACCAGCCCCCGGCGCAACCGCAACGCCTGTGTGTTCCACAAGCTGCGTACAAAACTCAATGGAGCGCGTTTGCCAGGAGGGCGGAAGTTGCGCCCAGATATACATAGTAGCGTTGGGACTGGGCACAGACCAGCCAATCTGGTGCAAAGCCGTCACAAAGGCATCTCGGCGTTGGCGGAAGGTCGCGACAGCCGCCTGAACTGGATCTTGAGGGCCAGTCAGAGCCGCGATCGCCCCGTTCAAAATGCCACGATACTGGTTAAAGTCCACAGCTGCTTTCACCTGGCGCAAAGCTTGGATTAAGGCAGCATTCCCGATCGCGTAGCCAACCCGAAACCCGCCCATGTTGTATGACTTGGACATGGTAAAGAACTCGATCGCCACAGACTTTTCGCGATCGGCCTGAAGAATCGAGGGAGCCAACGAGGCAGCAGAATTCAACTCAGGAAACACCAGATCCACATAGGGAAAATCATGCACCAAGACCAAATTATGGTGCTGGCAAAAGGCAACAGCCGTACGGAAAAAATCGAGGGTAGCAACGGCAGTGGTGGGATTGTGAGGATAACTCAGCACCATCATTTTGGCTTGGGCCAAGACGGGCGCAGGAATCGCACCAAAGTCCGGTAAAAACTGGTTGGCTGCCAACAGGGGCATGGGGTAAATTTGCCCACTGGCCAGATAGACACCGCCAGCATGGGAGGGATAGCCCGGATCTTGCAGCAGGGCAAAGTCACCCGGATTGAGAATGGCCAAGGGCAGATGGGCTGTGCCTTCTTGAGAGCCGATCAACGGGAGCACTTCCGTTTCTGGATCGACGGGCACACCAAACTTTTGGGTATACCAGGTGGCAGCGGCTTGCCGAAAGGCTTGCGTGCCGTGAAACAGCAAATAGCCGTGGGTGCTGGGGTCAGGGAGCGATCGCGCGATCGCCGCCAACACTGGTTCAGGGGTTGGCAAGTCAGAAGACCCCAAAGACAGGTCAATAATGTCGCGGCCTGCGGCTCTGGCTCTCGCCTTGGCCTGGTCCATATCAGCAAACACATTTGCCCGGAGTGGGGCTAGGCGGTTGGCAAATTCCATCGCGATCGCACGCTCCCTTTAGCACTACCCGCAAGCTTAGTGTAGCGCTTCATCCGGCCCAATTACACGGCTCCAGGGATGCCGGAGAAAGGCGATCGCAGTGGCAACTGCCGCCCGCCCCCAGGGCTATAAGTGGCTCGCCAACATTGCTTCCACCTTTTGTTTAGGCAACGCACCTTCTGAGGAAGCAATGACTTCGCCTTCCTTGAATAACCGCAACGCTGGCACTCCTTCGATGTTGCACAGCTTCACGGATTCTGGGTTGGGGTCTACTTCCATTTTGATGATCTTGAGGCGATCGCCATAGCTATTCGCAATTCCTTCCACAATGGGTGCCATCAACCGACAAGGCCCACACCAAGCCGCCCAGAAATATACCAAAACGGGCTGTGCAGCCTCTAAGACCGCAGCTTTGAACTCAGCATCACTAATGACAGTTACACTACTCATAACGACCGCATCACTTCCCAACAACGTCAATAAACTTCAGGCTGGCAGACTAAGTTGGGCCACAGGGCGCGAGGCATAGGGCTTTGACCCGACGACCATCTCACCCCAAGACCTCTGCTATTGTTACCTGTTGGGTGGTGTCTAGGCAAATCGTGCGCCGCGATCGCGCCCCCTGAGCGGCTGTTTTCTCAATGCCTCATGGCGGAGAGTCGCGATCGCCAACCATCCTGCACGTTAGATGAACCGCTTTAGAGCTGATCTAACTTGGTTTTCAGGGCTTCCAACTCGTCATCCACATCATCTTTTTTGGGTTGAGCGGCTTGAGCGGAATCAGCAGGCTGAGTGGTGGCTGTACCCGGTAATTGGCCTTGCGCCGGAGAAGAACCACCCAAGAGTTGGGCTTTCATCGCGGCCAACTCATCATCCACATCGCTGCCCGATTCCAACATGGCGAATTGACTTTCCAAATCCGACCCAGCCAGTTCGGCGGCAGCTTGCGATCGCGCCTCCATTTGCAGCACTTTTTCTTCCATCCGCTCGAAGGCAGCCATCGCACTACCCGTGCTCATATTGCCGACCACATTTTGCAGTTGCTCATTGGCTTTGGCGGCACTGGCCCGCGCCTTGAGCATATCTTTTTTAGTTTTCGCTTCCGAAATCTTGCCTTCCAGGGCAATCAAATTGCGTTTCAGCGTATCCACCATTGTGGTTTGCTGATCCAGTTGGGTCTTCAGCGCCGTCGAGGTTTCCACGTTGGTCTTTTTGCGCACCAGAGCCTCGCGGGCCAGGGTTTCATCCCCTTTTTGCAAAGCCAGTTGCGCCCGCTGTTGCCAGTTATTGGCTTCAGTTTGCGCCTGGTTATATTGCTGCTGAGTACGCTTTTGGCTGGCGATCGCGCTGGCTACAGCCTGACGCATTTGCACCAGGTCTTCCTGCATATCGATAATGGTTTGATCCAGAATTTTTTCCGGATCTTCCGCTTTGCTGACCAAATCGTTGAGGTTTGCACGAACAACCCGACTTACACGGTCAAACAATCCCATGACTGCCTTTTCCTTCTCTAAACTGATGGTTTGGGGAATGCAGGCAAACTGCGCCTACGCGAAAGGCCCAACGGCCCAACCAACTCAATGGTGCAGCCAGCCTCCGTCTCTACGATAACGTTAATTTTAAAGGACTCGTCAGCTCCCCACCAGTGAAACTTGAGAACCCACAGCCCAAAGGGTTTTCCGCCCCCAAAAAACGCGATCGCGCCCGCCAACCAGCCCCCAGTGCCTAGTTTCGACCAGGCAATCTCCATAAATTTACTGAACAGCTCAAGTTGGGCCAAACCACCATGTAGTAGCCAGCGCCACCAACGCCATCACCAAACCACCACACAGCAGCCAACCCAGCCAAAGTCTTAGCCCCCTTTCCCCCGTGCCAAGCTTATATTTCATGAGGGAGGAAAAACCGGAAGAATACGGATTACTTACGTAAAAAATAGTTTGTTTGCCGAAAATATAAAGTTTAGGTAAAGTTTAGAAACTGGACTCCGTACCTTCTTTGAAGAAGCAATGACTTTTTCCTTCAAGAATTGGCATGGTTTTTCGCGCCATGCTTTGATAGCAGAATCAATCTTTAAGGTGGTAGATACGTTTCCCAGGTACACAATTGACCTTTGCGGTTTATGAGCTTTGTCGCTCAACATCGTTCACTGGTGTACTCCAAACGTTGCCCCCCTTAAACTGCCGAACTGCAATAGATTTACCCCATCTGTTGCGCCCAGTTCCAGATCGTCGTCACTATTCAGCCAGCTCGCACAACTCCATATCAACTGAACACAAGCTAACGTCGTGTCTCTGTATTCAGTCTGGCTCAAGCGTTGAGTTCAACCAACTCTATGCTTATGGCGAACACCCTCGGAGTTTGATCCAAAGTTCGATCTAGTCTGTATCAATTGCAACAAATATAAGGTAGCCAGATCTTTAGCGATCAATGGCTCATTTAGTCCATTCTAATCAGCGAAATCATAGGAAATTCAACGTAGAATTTGGGCTGAATTGGAAGGAATCAGAACCTTGCAACTGTATGATGTTCCGCAAACAGAATTTTTATTCTTTTTGATGGAATCATAAAATTCTGGTACTGGCTCAGTGGCAGATTGCGCATTACTCAGCGTTAACGTTTTGTTTTTTTAGCGCCAAAGATCAGCTCAAAAGAGTAGATCCATAGCGCAGCGTTGCGATCGCCCAACAAGACGAGGCCAACCACAACCTTCCACCTGGATAGCCCTATCGTTCAAACCCTTTGCGCTTCACTGAGGGATTTTGAACCTTCAGACTTCTTTGGCCACGGGAGAAGAAGAGAGGCCGTAATCGCCGCTCTTAAGTAAATGTGGGTTTCGTCAGTTCGGTCAATAATTACGCTAAATGGATGCCGGCTATGAAAATTTACGTCTTGTCCGAATTATCACCCTTAAATCATCATATTGGTTGGTCGTGCAGTTATGGATTAGCTGAGGTTTTAGCAACCAGTTGCAATGCTCAGTTTATCTATCCTCGACCCGAGGGACTTACATCTGTCGCTGATCTTGATGGTCGCCCCAATTTGATCAAGCGAGTTTGGCAACGATATTCTAAATCCTGGTACCAATTAGATGAGTTACCAACTCTTGACGAAGGCCCCAATATTTTATTAATCGTTGGTTTGAGTGGTTCTTTTCCCTTATCAATTTTTACCTTGAAGCCACTTTTAGATCAGTTTGATCTAAAAATTGCTTACATTTTGGATGGATTTGATGCCAACCATCTCGAACACACTCTCACGGCTTATCTCGATCATTTATTTGTCATTTCAGCCGAACAAGTTGACGCGATTCAAAATCGTTTGTCAATCCCAACGTCCTTCTTGCCCCTTGGGTTTAACACCCTACCTCAACCCTACTCCGCCCGCCGAACAATTGACATTATTGGGTATGGCCGCACCCAACCCGAAGTGCATCAGTGTTTACAACGACACTATAATCAGAGTGCAGAAAGTCAACATATCTACTTTCACTCTACGTTTGATCGGGGAACGGTGCGCGATCGCCAAGAGCACAATACTCTGCACAATCGGTTATTAAGTTTATCCAAAATTAGTTTGTGTTTTGAAGTGAGTGGTGTGCCCCGTTTTTGTGGCCAATCTCCCTTACTTTATCGCTGGTTAGAAGGGTGGGCAACGGGCTGTGCCATTGTCGGGAAGCAACCCTTTGGGCGGGGAGTTGCAGAGTTGATGGATTGGCCAGATAGCACGTTTGAATTGCCCGACCAACCGGATGAATGGATTCCCTTTTTTGAACTATTGTTGGCGGATGAAGAACGGTTACAGCAAGTATCGTTCCGCAATTATCAGGAATGTCGCCGCCGCCACGATTGGCGTTATCGGGTGAAATCGATGTTTGAACAAGTTGGGATTCCTATACCTGGCCAACTTCAGCAAGAAATCACGCAATTACAAAAGAGCGTTTCGGCGATCGCCGATGCCCCAGCTCAAGCCAAAATACTGGCAACAGATCAGACTATCGAAACAAAGCAAACTCAAGCCAATTGCCAACTTGATGCATTACGCACGATGAGGTAAACCTATTGCGATCGCCCTAGTCCCCATTCGGGCAGGGCGATCGCACCTCGCTTCAAACCCCAATCTTTAGTGCTGTACGACAAAGGATAGAGCGATCGTCAAAATTTTTAATAGGTTTTGATTTAGCTCAAGTCTTTGTTTCAACAGCGCCTTAAACAACCAACAAATTTATCAGATTTTTTATGGAACTAAAAACCTAATTAGCTGGCAAATCTATCTGGCCTTTATTATAGTTATCCCATAATACAAATCCCATCCCAAATCTTTGTCTAGATGTATCCCCATACGCCTTAACTTCAGACTTAAAAATCTTCTTCATCAACGGTTGATTGGCTAATTTTAACAATTCCTTTAATTCATCTTCAGAGAAATCGGCTGTTAACCTCACCACATAGGCATCTTCAAAATGCTTCCACCCAATTTCCCGAATAAACATTTTCCTGAATCTGGCATAAAGCTCAAAATCATCCCCCTTACCGATTAAGGAGCCCATCAAATGGTCGAAGTGCATATCATACCTTTGGGCAATACCGATCGCAGACAGCACCTCACTGGCTAATTGATACTTAGAGGTTTCTTTAACCGCTACTTGGGATTGGTCTTCAGCTAAAACAGCTTTTTGAGCATTGGGTACCTGCACAGCGAAGAAGGTAAGACAGACGACTAGCAACAATACCAGCAACTTTGAAAATGGTAACTTTACTTTGATCATTGGGATTTAAGTCTCTCAACTTTGATAGGCGATCGCGCCAAAAATCCAATCCATATAGCGGCTGAATTCTCCTGCTATCTTAGCTGCCTATATCGAATAAAAAACACAGTAACACTATGATTTTATGCCAAGCGATCGCCTGATTTAGAGTTGCGATCGCGCCTCTCTTTAGAACCCAATCTTTGGTGCTGTCTGAAGAGCGATCGTCAAAATCTCCAACAGGTTCTCATCCCTTCAAAGCCCTTTTTCACGAACACCTCTGAATGATGAAGTCGTGCGGCACTGCTACACAACGCTAACTGAGTAGGCACGGACTGCTGCATCCACTGTCGCAATGGTCAAACCGTTTTGTAATGCTTGACAGATGAGCATTCTGTCAAATGGATCACGATGTAATGGTGGCAGTTTCGCCAGTTGAACTACACTGCTTTCATCAAGAGCAAGGCTAGCAATTTGATGAAGCCTACGTTGCTTCGGTAAATAGGTTTCGGGATGTTCTGGTAGAGGTAGCTTCCCTAACTGATACTTAACAATTGCTTCCCAAACTGAAACTGAACTTAGATAAACTTCGTTGTCTGGATCACGAATCGCATCCCGAACGTCCGTTGACAACTGGGTGTCACCGCTGATGAACCATAAGAAAATATGTGTATCTAGCAAAATCCTCATTTGCCCTCGAAGGCGTTGAGTAGATCTTCTGGCAAAGGCGCGTCGAAATCATCTGGAACGGTAAATTCGCCTGCACATAAACCAAATGGTCGCAACTGCTTACTGCTAGTAATTGGTCTAAGTTCAGCGATCGCCTTGTTAGATCGAACAATAACCAGCGTTTCCCCTGCCTCGACTTGACGAAGATATTTGAGAGGATCGCGTTGGATTTCATCAACAGTGACATGCAACATAAATTGCCTCAATGCAAATTTTATGAACAGTTCTCTATGCTCATCCTACTGGCAAAAATCTTCCTGGCTAAAGCACCTTTGGAATATTTCCACTCGCACTCCCCTTGCCCCACCTGATTAGTTGCTTGATTGACTTTGTGCTCACTGAGCATAGGATGCAGTAGCAACCCAAAATTGATAATTCGCTACCGTTGTGACATTTCTAAAATTGCGTTGGCTTTGTCACAGACAAAAAAGTGGATGGGCTGCCCTCACCAAAAGACTAAGCAACCTAACGGCTCAAATCAGCGGCGGTAGTTAACCTTGAACTCAGTACCAATGTCTATCAATCGTCCGCTGCATTTGAATTGTTAGCCCTCTCAACCTTAAAAATAAAACTCAATTTACATACTAAAAAATCTCCTAAGAAGCCTGAACTATTGGCTCCATGTAGCAATCAAGGAACTCTTCATCAACTCCACGAATTTTCCGGCGCTGGCAAAGCGCATATAATTCCTCAACTGCTGAATATGGAAAAAATCTAGCATTTAGAGAACGGAACTGAGTTCTATTTGCCTCTCTGACTACTTTATCTCGATCTTCATTAGGTGCAACGACAACATATCGAGTTGGAAATGGAGGCAATAAATCTTGTAGCCCCTTCATTCGAGTTAGCCCACTTGTAACACCCGTACTATGCTCAATTTCAATTACAGCGGGCATCAGCCTTGCATTTTTAAACCAAATACAATCAATTAATAACGCTGCCCTTAGTGCATCAGTAAATGTAGAAATTACTGTCCCTGATGATTGTAGTGAAGGTATAACTCCATCCATCTCACCAAGTCTCCTGTTATTGTAAATTATTCCTTTATCATTTTGTGCTATCCAAGTTCTATAACCAAGTTGCTGACCTATAGAAATGAGAGCAATCTGCATTTGAGCGTGACGACGTTGTATGTCAATGTCTAACTCGCCAGCTAATAGATCATCGGGTACGGTGAGAGCGTCATAAACAATTTCAACATTAGGAACTTCGGAAATCACAATTTCCGTGTTAGTTTGTCCCACAACTCCAAGTTCATGCGGTTGATCGGGAGACCATATTAGATGCTTGTGACCTCCTTTGATTTGGCTAGAAGAACTGATAACCTCAATCCTCCCTGGATAACAGTAATAGAATTGTGGGGTATGTGCGAGAAGTGTTTCCAAGACAGATCGGGTATTATAGCTCGCACCAAGAACGCGATCAAAGTTAATAGGTTGGTTTGGCAGAAAAGCATTTGCTATACGCCAGATCATTTGAGTAGAAATAGACTCTTCCCTAGCACTAGATGAAGTCTCCCTTTTGGCAGGATCGTAGCGTTTAATAATGATTGGACCTTCAGGGTAAGTAACATGAACTATTTCAATTTGATTTTTTGTCCTTGGGTTTATGTATTGATAAGTCCTGTCTCTTGGTAGTTGCCCAATGGCACTGACAATATTTGAGGCGGTTAACTTCATTCTGTAATACCCAAAAAATCAATAATACTTAGAGCAATTGCTTTTGCAGCAAGAAATGGAACACCATTCCCAACAGCTTTGAACATATTGGTTAACGATAAGTGATCAGGGAAAGCAAATTCCTTTGGCAAAGATTGTAATGCTAGTGCTTCAGAAACCGAAATCCTCCGCTTTCTATAAGGATGTAAATGAACTTCATTGTTCCCATAACAAACTGTTGGAGAATAACGCCACCTATGAAGTCGCTTAAAAGATTTCTTTGAATCATCTCCTTCTTCAACAGATTCAAAGCGTGCCATTCCTTGTCTTGGCTTAAAATGGTGTTTTGCATTAGGATGATTGTCTACGTCATTCTTCCTAAACCAATGTTCAACAGTTAATTCTTGATAAATATTGTCAGGGCACTCCAAAATAGATCCTTCTTGGAACGGATGTTTTCTACTCCAAGGACAGGAAAAAACTTTGACTTTAGGATAAATGATATATTTTTCCCAAGGAAACACGCCAGGAGGCAGATCTAATCCGTCCAAGGCTATTCCCATGCCAATAAGCATCTCTTTACGAAAACCAATTAAAATAATTCTATTTCTATCCTGTGGCACACCATATTCAACAGCATTGACTAGCCGTTCAGTTGTGACATAACCTGTCTTGTGTAGCTTTTGCTTGATCTCTTCATAAAAGGCACGATGCTTTTTTGTTTTCCATAAACCTTCAACATTTTCAAATAGAAAAAAGTCTGGTTGATGCTGACAAATTATATCAACATAGACAGATGATAGTTTTCCGTGATCGCCTTCTCTACCCCTATTTTTGCCTCCCACCGAGAAGTCAGGGCAAGGGGCTCCTCCTATGAATCCAAGCACATTTATGTTTTCGCGGGCTGTGTGTACCAACTCGCCAAGAATCGCTTTTTGGTTTTCTTCAGCAAAATCAATTGCGCTGCCTAAATAATATCCATACTCAGGGCTGGGTAAGTTGAGACAGTCTCTAGCATATTTATAGGCATCCATGAATGGCTCGAAAACTTCGTTGACATAAGCGACTCTAAAGCCAGCCAACTCAAAGCCTAAATCTAGGAAGCCAGCACCTGAGAAGAAGGAACATATAGCGGCTTGCTTTTCCATAGCGGCACTTGCCCAAGAAATATCCTTGAGTAAGCTTAACTCTAAAACTAGGATCATGGAGAGGTCATCGGCATTTAGGCTATACCACGATTGACAAAGTTGCCCCTAATTCTACTACTAAGGTTCAATCGATCTTTTGCACGAGTCGAAGATACCTTGAAGATTGTATGCATTTCTACAAGAACCGCCATTAACTGTACCTGTAGAAAACCTCTCGGTCATTTGAATCGGTCATTGACAGACAGCCTCAATGAACGAACCCAACAGATAACCTTGAGGGCTAACTATTAATAGGCTGAAAATTTCTGCCTAAGATCCCAATTGGGGTGGATAGGCAGAATGATTCGGTATAAGATCCAAAATTGACTAATTATGCCGATTATTTCTGCCTAATAGGCTGGTTAGCCAGAACTTTTTCGCATATTTTTATGTTCTTTACAGAAGCGATCGCCTCTGTAAAAAAGCGATCGCTCTCGATAAAGCTCGACGCTCCTATTCACCCGTTGGCAAGTAAGCCGGATCAGTAGTTTGTTCAATTGTGTAAGGGCAGGATTCGGGAAATGTTTGCAACGATAGACCTGTTTCATCGGCAGCTTGTTCGCGTGCGTTGAGATAGCATTCTGTAAAAACGGTTTGCACGTAGGGAACTAAGCTGGGTGAATCGTTCAAGTCATCGTTAATCCGACGGCGATGTTCCCGAAGGCTGCTTCGCCAACTACCCGATCGCTGCTCTGGTTGAAATTGCCATTTGAGCAGATGCAACAGCACAACGATGAGGTTGCTTTTGAGCGCTTTGCGTTCTCGTCGAGACATATCCTCAATCTCATCGATTAGATTTGCCCAATCGACGGCCGCGTAGTTTTGATCGCGAAGTTGTTGGGCAGTCGTTTCAATCCATTGCACAAAGTCAGTTTCATACAGTTGCTTTTGGCTAGTTTGTGGTTGAATTGCCATCGGTCAGCCTCCTAACGAAGACTAGATTGTGCTCTAAAAGGTATTGTCCAAAGCTGGGATGCAACGTTCGCAGAGTAGGGGATGATCTTTGGATTCGCCAACGTGGGTGGAGTAGTTCCAGCAGCGATCGCACTTTTGCCCATCGGCATCGACCACACCAACCCCAACTGCATCGCTTTGAGCAGCGTATTTGATGCCGTCCAAGGGTTTCGCAGAATCCAGCAATCCCACCTGGGAAGTCAGGAAGAAGTAGCGGAGTTCATCGACGTGGTTGCCGCTTAAGCTGTCAGCGGGGTTGAATGCCTGCAATGCCGCGCGTAGGTCTGCATCCGGGACATACAGCAACACTTTGGCTTCCAGGGAAGAGCCGATCGCTTTGTCCGTCCGGGCTTGTTCCAGCACTTTGTTGACCTCGGTGCGGATCGCCCGGAGCTTTTCCCATTTCTCGGCGAGTTTCGGTTGACTCCATTGCTCTTCCAGAGTGATCCAGCCAGCCTGAAACACTGACTTGTGGGGCGTGGCGTAGGGCAAAAATTGCCAGATATCTTCGGCCAGGTGAGACAGAACGGGTGCGATCGCCCGTGCCAAATTTTCTAGCGCGACCCAGATTACCGTTTGGCAACTGCGCCGCCGGGGAGAATCCGCCGCACTGATGTAAAGCCGATCTTTGGCAATGTCGAGGTAGAAATTGGACAAATCGACGACGCAAAAGTTTTGCACTGTTTGGAAGAACCGATAAAACTGGAAGGTTTCAAAGGCATCGGTGACATCGTTGAACACTTCCGTGATTCGATGCAGCATATAGCGATCGAGTTCGGGAAGTTGCTCATAGGGCACTGCATGTTGACTTGGATCAAAATCATGTAAGTTGCCCAATAAAAATCGGGCTGTATTCCGAATCTTGCCGCGCACATCGCCCAATTGCTTCAGGATGGCTTTCCCGATCAGCACATCGGAGGTGTAATCCACCGAAGACACCCACAGGCGCAACACATCGGCTCCGTAGGGTGGCTCTTGTTTCTGGTTTTTGCCGCCATTGATGATCATGGCTGGATCAACCACATTCCCCAGGGATTTACTCATCTTGCGACCCTGTTCATCCAGGGCAAAGCCGTGGGTCAACACCGTTTTGTAAGGCGCGTGACCATTCACCGCCACACTGGTCAGCAAACTGGACTGGAACCAACCCCGGTGCTGGTCGGAACCTTCCAGGTACATCTCCACGGGATATTTCAACTCGGGACGTTGTTGCGCCACCGCTGCCCAGGAGGAACCGGAGTCGAACCACACGTCCATTGTGTCGGTGCCTTTGCGGTAGGTTTTGCCGTTGCTGCGGTAGGGTTCAGGCAGCATGTCCTCGACCGCCATTTCCCACCAGGCATCAGAGCCTTTTTCGGCAATGATCCTTTGCACATAGGCGATCGTCTCCTGGGTCATCAGAGGTTCGTTGGTTTCCTCATCGTAAAACACAGGGATGGGCACGCCCCAACTGCGCTGGCGAGAGATACACCAGTCGGAACGGTCTGCCACCATTGGCGTGATCCGGTTTTCCCCCTGCGCCGGAATCCACCGCACGTCCGCGATCGCCTTCAATGCCGCTTCCCGAAACCCTTCTACCGAGGCAAACCATTGTTCCGTCGCCCGGAAAATCGTCGGCTTTTTCGTCCGCCAGTCATAGGGATATTTGTGAACGTAGGGTTCTTCTTTCAGCAACGCGCCTGCTTCTTGCAATGCGGTGACAACTGCCCCATTCCCCTCGCCCAACACATTCAACCCGGCAAACGGTCCGGCTTCCTCGGTAAAGTTGCCGTTATCGTCCACGGGGGACAGAATCGGCAACCCATAACGCAAGCCCACGCCATAGTCTTCCTGCCCGTGACCAGGAGCGGTATGCACCAGGCCCGTCCCAGAATCGGTGGTGACGTAATCACCACCAATCAGCACTGCACTTTCGCGATCGCACAGGGGATGCCGATAGGTGAGGTGTTCCAGCAGTTTGCCCATGACCGTCGCTTTGATCGTCAGCGTCGTACCCAGAGTTTCTGACAGGCGATCGACCAGATCCTTTGCCACAACCAGGTATTTCATTTGCCCCAGGCGGGTTTTCACATTCAGTCCGTCGCCCACTTCCACCACGGCATAGACCAACTCTGGGTTCACGCTCACGCCCAGGTTGGCCGGAATTGTCCAGGGAGTGGTCGTCCAGATGGCAACCCCCAACTCGCCCAAAAACGGATCAAAGGGATCTTGCAGGGCCGGCGGCAAACTGGTGACTTCAAAGGCGGCATACACACTGCGGGAGGTGTGGCCTTCGGGATATTCCAACTCCGCTTCTGCCAGGGCCGTCTTGGAACTGGGACTCCAATGCACCGGCTTGCGCCCCCGATAGATGTAGCCCTTCAGCACCATTTGCCCAAAAACGCCAATCTGCGCCGCCTCATACTCTGGCTTCAGCGTCAGGTAGGGATGCTCCCAGTCGCCCCACACGCCATAGCGCTTAAAGCTTTCCCGCTGCTCATCCACAGTTTTCAGGGCGAATTCTTGTGCCTTTTGCCGAATGCCCAAGGGAGTCAAGCCTTTGCGCTCCTCCGGCTTCATGGCTTGCAGCACTTTCAGCTCGATCGGCAACCCATGACAATCCCAACCGGGGACATAGCGAACTTTGCGCCCTTTCAGCAGTTGGTATTTATTGATGATGTCCTTCAGCACCTTGTTCATGGCGTGCCCCATGTGCAGCGACCCGTTGGCGTAGGGAGGGCCGTCATGGAGAACAAAAATCTCGCCGGGATTGGTTTGCGACAGGGTTTCGTAAATCTGGTGTTCTGCCCAAAACGCTTGGATTTCTGGCTCCCGCTTGATCGCGTTGGCCCGCATATCAAAGCCAGTCTTGGGAAGATTTACCGTGTCTTTATACGATCCAGGTTCTGTCGCAGCCATGATTTCGGATGTCACTCTTGAATGGATAATCGCGATGTAGCATCTGTAGTATAACAAATGCGATCGCGCGATGCTGTCTTGTCATTATCTTGGACAAGCCCCACAAGCTTCAAGTTTAACGGCTAGAAGTCCATCAAATTTCTCTGAGGTCAGCGCAAAATGGCGCGATCGCCCCTTCCCTGCCAATCACGACTCCAGTGAGTTCAACAGTCCATTCGCTCCGCCGCTGGCATGAATCTAAAAAGAGGCCGAAAGATCTTGGTACTTCAGCTTGAGCAGCATATTATGCGGAAACAATCTGCATCAGTAGCAAACTCGCGGCGTTATGCCGAATCTTTCTACCTATCCACCCATTCTGGGATCTTAAGCAGAAACTTTCAGTCTACTAATAGTTAGCTGGCAAAAGAGGGAATATAGCAATCCTGAATCAAGTTAAATGCCTCTGCTGCCTCCTGTCCCCTGCCTCTTGCCTATCCGAATGATGCCGATCTCAATCCGGGTTCTTCTGCTAGTTGCTACAACACTTTATCAGGCGATCGCTAGCTGGCTAGAAGATCGACAACAACCGCCTGGCCAATTGATTGATCTGGGTCAATATCGCTTACATCTTTACATTGCAGGAGAAGCTAGTCCAACTATTGTCCTAGACCATAGCTTAGGAGGAGTAGAGGGCTATTTTTTAATTGAGGAATTATCAAAATTAGCACGAGTATGTATCTACGATCGAGCCGGATATGGATGGAGCGATCACAGCCCATATCCTCGAAGCAGCCACCAGATTGCGAAAGAATTAGACGCTCTACTGGTTCGAGCGGGAATCGAACCACCCTACATTTTGGTAGGCAATTCGTTTGGCAGCTACAATGTACGACTGTATGCTCATCTGTTTCCTCAAAAAGTTGTGGGTATTGTACTCACAGATGCGCTGCATGAGACAGGAATGCTTAAGATGTCCGTTCCGTTACAAGCGTTAAAGCTCTTTTTCATCTCCGGTTTTGTGATGTCTATTCTAGGCTCAATGTTTGGGATTATCCGACTGCTAAGAATTGTTGGAGTATTTGAGTTATTAAAGCCTGAATTACGTCGCTTTTCTCAAAATTCTCTCAACTCAGTCAAACGTTCCTTCTGTCGTTCCAAGCACTGGATTACAATGAGCCGAGAGATGATGAATTTAGACAAAAGCGCGCGTCAGGTTAGTATAGCTAAGCATTTTGGTAAGGTGCCTGTAGTTAGCATTAAAGCCAGTTCATTCTTTAAACCTTCCTTTTGGTCTATTTTTATCCCTCTGAAAGACGCTAATCGGTTGCGGGAAAAGATGCACGTAGAGTTATTTAACTTATCGACAGATTATCTTCAAGTTGAGGCAAATCAAAGTGGTCATTTTGTATGGATAGACCAACCCGATGTCATTGTGGATGCCGTGAGAACTGTACTCAATAAAATCGATTCTTCTTGTTAGCAATCTCTCTTGAAGTCAGCTCATCCTTCATTGCACTGGACTGTTGCAAGCGATCGGCTAGGATTAAGAGGTTACTGGCAGCCGGTGAATGTTACCGCTAGCTCTGCTTTTTGGTTCGAGACATACAGAGGGGTTATCTGCTGATATCTGGAGTGTACTCGTTCTTGCAGCCCTGGTATAACTGCGGTATAACCGAAGAGTAGAACTTGTAAGCTAAGGTCACTATGAAAACTGCGATTTCGCTTCCAGATTCAGTTTTTGAACAGGCAGAAATACTAGCTCAGCAATTAGGCTTGTCGCGTAGTGAGCTTTACACAAAAGCCTTACAGACATACCTGAAAAGGCACAACCGTGATCAAATTTTACTCAAATTGAACCAAGTTTACGGTACAGAGTCCTCTAAACTTGATCCAGTGATGGCAAGGATGCAGTTTATGTCTTTGCCCCACGAGGATTGGTAATGTATCGGGGAGAAATTTGGTGGGCAAACCTACCCGATCCAGTCGGTTCAGAACCTGGATATCGCCGTCCCATCTTGGTGATTCAGGATGATACTTTTACCCAGAGTCGGATTAGCACTGTTATCGTCGTTATCATCACTTCAAATCTTCAGTTAGCGGCAGCCCCAGGCAATGTACTATTACCGCATGGAGTATCGGGTTTGTCGAGAGACTCCGTTGTAAATATCTCTCAAATTTTCACGATTGATAAGACGTTTTTGGTTGAGCGTATTGGTTCGCTACCAGACTACTTACAGGAGGAGATAGATGAGGGTTTACGAACAGTTTTGTATCTTTAGCAACGCCAGCTAGCAAGTCGATGGAGCGGCCAATATTAGTTTCTTACTTCGTTTCGATCTGGCTCATCGCTGCTCATCTTAGGCGTTATACTGCCCAGGTATCGTTGGGGGAGTCAAAAAGCGGTTGGGGCGATCGCGCAATGCTGTCTTGTCATTATCTTGGACAAGCCCCACAAGCTTCAAGTTTAACGGCTAGAAGTCCATCAAATTTCTCTGAGGTCAGCGCCAAATGGCGCGATCGCCCCTTCCTCCCTCATCCAACCAAGCGTGACGTAGCCGTAACGTCATAATCGGCTTCGATAAAGATGAGTTGCAAAACTGTGCCGAAAGGGATGCCATTTCCATGCTTCGCAATTCTTGCCTGCTGAATCCCATGTTTAACTAATCGTTGTAGGTTAGTCCAGGGATCGAGCGATCGCGACTCTTCCCCGCCCCCGCAAAAAATCGAAACTGCCCTCGAACAAATTAATTTCCTTTTTCAATCTATTCAAAAAAACTCAAGCCAGAATCTACAGAAGACTCTGCATTAATCTCAAGATTGATAGAGAAAATCCAATTATTAAAGATTTCAGGCTAGTAGACTCACAAATTTTTTACAAAGATAATTTAAGGTTAAATGTATAAACTCATCTTTATCAGTGGTTCTTCTTTGAGATGAGTTTATCGTGATGCTTGGAGTAGGTACTGAACTACTTCAACTTCATAGGTTGCATCTTCATCTGGGAGAAAATTATGTCCGCACACGACATTACTAATTGTCCCGAATGCGATAAAAAAACATTCGTTTTAAAAGAAGATGGAGAATGGGTATGCCTCAACCCCAAATGTAAATTCCAGGAAAAAATGCCTGAAACAAAGGTTGAATCTACTACATTTTCTGATTTCATACAGATACTAATTGCTGCCATAGTTGTAACACTTTTCATGCTGGTAGCATTAGGAGTTTAATTAGACAATTAGCTTTAAACAAAGCCAATTCAGTGAGCTACGAAATACCCGAATTAAGACATTAATCAGCAGCAGTTTATCAGGCACTGCTTGAGTAAAATCCAAAGCCAAATCTGGGAAGATCCACGATAAGCAGCAATTTTGATAAAGAGAACGCGATCGCGAACAGTCCAGATAAAGTTGGGAAAGTCAAAAAGTGGTTGGGGCGATCGCGACTTTACCTCTGATCAAGCAGACACAGTGATTGAGATTGAGGTATAAAATGATGGATAGGTTCGGTGTACCGAGTGGTATCCAGCAAATGTGGCAGATAACACTCCAAAGCCCCAGACTAACGATCAATTTCTCCATCTTAAATCCTGCAATTCTGGGTATTATCCCACAGAGCTAGATGATACTCCTTGGCGCAGGAATCTTATCCGTCAGATCTGACATGACGATATAGTTATTCTGCCTCGTTCTGCGGTGAAGGCAGTATTGGAGCATTATTTATGAGACGATAAAAGGCGAGGCAAATGTTACTTGTGCAAGGAGAAACGCACCTTGATCAAACAGGAACGTGTCGAACTCTTAGGGCAGCGTGTTCAACTCATTGATCTCAGTCGTCCCCTTGAACCAACTGCAAGTGAACCCACTCCCCCCCGGATACAGCAGATTTCACACCAGGATTGTGCCGAAATGTGGGAATTCATGTATGGAATTCCACCAACAGCCCTTCCTAATGGCCTTGGTTTTGCAGGCGAGATTGTCGAGGCTTCAACGCACGCTAGTACTCATTTAGATGCACCGTGGCATTATGCTCCCACTTCGGAGGGAGAACCTGCTTGGACAATTGATGAAACTCCGCTGCATTGGTTTGTGGGTCAAGCAGTCGTTTTAGACGTATCGGATCTTCCCACAGGTTATTTGATCACCCCCGAAGAAATAGCGAAGCGTTTGGAGAAATTAAATCACACGATTACACCCGGTGAAATTGTGCTTTTTTGCACTGGAGCAGATGCAGTGTGGGGCACAGAAGAATTTTTTCGCTATGGGTGCGGATTAGGCGAGGAAGCCGTTTTTTATCTTGTTGATCAAGGTGTTCGAGTCATTGGTACTGATGCTTGGAGTTTGGATCGTCCCTATCCAATGATTGGGAATGAGTGGGCAACGTATCAAGACCCAAAACGGTTATGGTCAGCTCATTTTGCAGGGATAAAGCGAAAATATAGTCAAATCGAGAAATTAACGAATTTGAGTCAGCTTCCACCTATTGGTAGCACCATCCTGTGCTTTCCGATCAAAGTCAAAGGCGGCAGCGGGGCATGGGCAAGGGTAATTGGATTAGTGCCAGCAGAATAACAAGTTAATGAAGCAAATTATTGAGCGATCTTAGTGGTGATGCGAAGGTGGTTTACCACTACTGATCTTGGTCATCAGGCCGACTATTTTTCTCAGAGAATAATCATTTATTGAAGACAATACTGAAAAAGTCTCTTCTTATTCAGTGACTACAGCTATTAAAAAAGCAGCCGCGATCGCGGCTGCTTCTCTGAAAATATCAACAGAACTTGACGCAGTAATGAATATTGAAACTAGGCGGCCAAATTAGCAGCCACAAAATCCCAGTTCACCAATTTATCAAGATAGTTAGCAATGAACCCAGGCCGTGCATTACGGAAGTCGATGTAATAAGCGTGTTCCCACACATCCAGGGTCAACAAGGGCTTTTGGCCATGCACCAGGGGATTTTCAGCATTGGCAGTCTTGGTCACTTTGAGGGTGCCATTGTCTTCAACAAGCCAAGCCCAGCCACTACCAAATTGAGTTGCAGCAGCATTGCTAAATTCTTCTTTGAACTTGTCGAAGCTACCAAAATCTTTGTCAATCCGAGCGGCCAAATCGCCAGTTGGTGCGCCACCACCACCGGGTTTCAGCGAGTTCCAAAAAAAGGTATGGTTCCAGACTTGTGCCGCGTTGTTGAAGATCCCCGCCATAGAGGCATCTCCGAACGAGGTCTTGATGACTTCTTCCAAGGACTTGTTGGCCAAGTCTTTACCTTCGGTCAGTTTATTGAGGTTGGCAACATAAGCAGCATGGTGTTTGCCATAGTGATACTCAAAAGTCTCAGCTTTCATGCCATAGGGCTCTAGAGCATCCATTGCGTAGGGGAGGGGCGGCTGTTCAAATGCCATGTGTCTTCTCTCTACTAACTACTTGGTTGATTCAGTTAAAGTCTAAAGCCTGAGAAGCTGGTTCAAGACAACAGCGAAAATTTCGGGCTGTCTGAAAGACTTCCCAGTTCGGCAGAAACAGAATTTAACACTTTTGATTTTAGTCTAAACCTGGCGTTCAGCAAATGGTTCAAAGGGAGGATCGCCGTACCGAGGAACGGCGATCGCGGCAATTCTGGTCATTGGTGCTTGTCCAACGGGGTTAGCCACTTTCTTGACCGCAACCGCAGCCACGCTTTGTCCACCTCTTAGCACAATAGAATTCTGAGCCAGACGGGCGATCGCTCCCACCAACTCAGCCCCCCGCTTCCGCCCTGGATAATGCCCTCCATCTGGTGCGCCCCCACTGGAGCATTGACTCCCAGAGGGCTTGGATGCCAATCTGCCAGGAGAAACGAAAATCTGGACTTTGCTGGATGGCTACAACAATTTTGGGACTGTAGACCAAAAGTAACCCCAGACTCTTGCCATAGCGTCTTCCTTGCCAATAGGCATAGACAATCAGGAGGCGATACCACAACTCATGGTAACGATGCTGGCCCCGTCTAGACATCGCTAAACCCCGGCGGGCATACCGCAAACTGGTGCGCCACAGCCCAACACGAGCCAGCAGATAGGTGAAGTTAAGCCAGTCAGCCTGGGTTAACCAGGGCACACTCCGACGCAGTTGGGGAGAAAGTTTGGTCGCCGCAACAAGCGCCTGGTAAGCAGCAGCAAGATCACGGTTCAGCCAAATGGCCGCCAAACATTGATGGAGTAACCATGCTTGATAGATATCGCCTGTGGCTTGTGCTTGCCGCAACATCTCAACAAAATCAGGTTCAAAACATCGACATTCTGCAATTCCTATCCCTACACCAATCAGATTAATCAGAATAATCGTTTTATAGTAAGCACTGTTGAACTGTTGGGCGATCGCGAATGCCTGCTGCACTAAAGGATACGCCTGTTGAAAGTCTTTACGCATAAAGTGAGTCGTAATCAAGTTTTTGAGCGCAGTCCATTGATTACGCAAGTCCTGATTTAAAGTAGCTAAGGTTAACTGTTGTTCATAATATTTAATTGCTTCTGAAAGATTGCCTGTTCTGTGCAAAACAATCCCTAAATTACCCACTATTTCACATTCCAATCTAGGATCATTCAGTGTTTGAGCAATACTCAACGCCCTCTTTGCAGAGTCTAGCGCTTGTTGCTGATAGTGTTTTTCAATTCGATGCCAACTGATGATAATTGCAATTTTAGTCAAGGCTTCTGCTTGTACTCGACGACTCTGCACCTGGGTCGCAAGCTGCAAAGCAATTTGGCCATGCTGGAGGGCCAGATTCGGCTGAGCGGCATCATGGTAAATACTGGTCAATTCCAGGTGAGCCTGGGCTGCTGCTGCCAAATCACCCCATTGATTCGCTAACTCAATTGCTTGCCGCTGATAGGTTATTCCCGCTTCAAACAATCCCCTGAATTGACAAATGCGACCTAATTGAATGAGGCAAAAGCATTCTATTGCAGCATCCAGATGCCCCAAGAGCGATCGCAACATATCCGCCAATTCCTGGTAATTCCCCCAAATTTCCAGTTGTTTATAGAGCGGATAAGGCGGTGCTACAGGATGTGTTGGCAATTGAATTGGTTTATGCAACAGCGTGTGGGCCAGTTCCCAGGCCGCCAGTTCACTGAAATGATGAAATGCTTCGAGATAGCCCCGCACGTAGTCTCCGGTTGGAGGATTGGGGCCAGGATCGTAGGCGTGCAACCAGTACGCTGCGGCTTTGAGGTGAGCCAGGGCATGAAGCGACAGTTGCGGTAAGGTTGACGTACCCACAATCGACTGGGACGGCAACACCACAATTTGACCAAACTCATTCAGACGCAAGTGCTGAATACAGTCAGGAGTCACATGATGGAGGGCAAGAGACTCATAGCGCATCATCGCTACACCTCCGTTGAAAACTGGGCGAGATGCTTAAGCGCAACACAGCGAATCAAACTATGCTGACGATACAAGACTTGTGTTTGATAACACTCTCGCTCGATCAAATAGCGTCGTTCCAGACTATTAAAGGCAGATCGAATTAAGTCAGGGGAATACTCATCAATTAATCGATACCAGGCAACAGGTTCAACGGCCCGACGATAGACCGCTGCCATGACTAGCAACCGATAGGCCAGAGAATGGGCAGATCGCAAGCGGTGAAAGGTGAGTTCAATGCGATCGCGCACCCTATCGTGCAATTGGGGGCGATAACAACTGAGTTGGGAGTCATCCCTGGGCGACTCATATTCGACTGCCGCCTTCTGCTGCTCGATTTGGACAAATTCGTGGCCAAATTCTGACCAATACACAGCTACATTCCCGTGATAAGGCGGTGCTTGCAGTTCGCCAGCAATGACCTGCAACGCCAGCGGATGGCCTTCATACAGATGAATAATCCGGTTCAACAAAGCCTCAGACGGGCTCGCCGGATCGGGAGCAACGCCCCAGGCCGCAAACAGTTGGAGCGATTCGGCAGTGGTTAACCCCGTTAACGGTTGCAAGTGCGATCGCGTGGGGTAGCGCCCTTGTAAAGGCACGGGTGGTTGCACTTGGGACGTGATGATAATCCGACTGGGCATCTCGTTGGCTCGCACCACCTGTTCCAACAGTTGCGCAAATACAGGATGGGCAAAGGCGTGGGCACCGTCCGTTTGCGCCACCAAGACTTCTTCTGCCATATCCAACACCAGCAAACCCGGTTTGGCCTTGAGCCGAGCCAGCAACATCGCCACCAGTTTCGCAGGAGCCTGTTGCAACTCTGGGGTTGCGATCGCCTCTGGCCCTAACACGGCCTGGGTCAACTGCTCAATGTTGGGTAATGTGTGATCCAACACCACCACATAGCGGGCTGGAAAGTGCTGTTGCAATTCCGAATCCACCAATAACCGGGCCGCGAGAGCCGTTTTACCAATCCCAGTTAAACCCACCAACATCAAAACGCGACAATCCAGTTGCAGGTGTTGCACCAACGCTGTGACGAGGGCTTCGCGGCCCACCCATCGTGTGACCGCACTATCTAAAGCGGCTGCCCCCTCTTTGTCCATCTGAGTTTCAGATGATTGCGGGGTACCAGGCTCTATCGCTGCGATCGCCGCTGCCCTGGGCACCGACCCACCACGGGCACACCGCTCCAACCCAGCCAGAATATCCTCGCGAAAGGTGCGTTTGCGAACCGCTCCCCCCAGGCCAGTCGCCAATTCTTCACACAGGGCCGCCCCTTGAGCACGGATGTAACTCTCGTCATACTGCCGCGCCCAGTGCGAAATCATGTCCGTGTACGTCAAACCCTCCCAGGCCGCGCGAAAGATCGCCGACTTGGGAAATAACAGTTGAATTTGCAGCAAATCTTCGATCGCGGCCAAGGCTTCCCCAGAATCCATACAACAGCTCAATCAACCTGCTAATTTTCATTATTTTTGGGTGCATCGTAAAGTTTTGGTCAATTCTGGGCAGAACCCAACATTGCCACACCTATCAGCTTAAGTTTTGTATAAAAATTAACCCATGTTCCCGCGCAGTTTGCGTAATTGCGATCGCGATGCAACCGAGAGTAATGTAACCGGAAATTAGCGAGCCTCGGTTCCCAGGTTTCAAGTTTTTACACACATCACCATTTCAACTATCACGGGGTATCTCCATGTCAGGTAACTCTACAAATTTTGCTGCAGATTTTTTGACTTCAGCCGCCTCCCCCCTCGACCCAGGCATTGCAATTCCTTCGTTTCAGCCAGCTAGCCCCTTTGCCGATCCCCTCCGCACCACGCAACCCAGTAGTTCCCTGCCAGTACCAGAATTAGGTCTAACACCACCGCAAAATCCAGTCGCTAGCCCATCCTCTGGTTGGTTCACAGTTGATAATTCGGGCAACATTAGCATTGACTACCTATTTGATGGCGGTGCCTTGGAAGGCGAATTAGGTATCTTCAGCTTATCCGGGCTAGAAGCCTACACGCTAGGTTCCAATGAACTCATTCAAGAAGTCACCCGACGAGTCTTAAGCCAGTCCACAGAGGGTTATTTAGCGATTTCTGATGCCCTTGAAGGTGCCCGTTTTAGCAGTGGCCTCGGTTGGGAAGGAAACTTTAACTCAGGTGCCCACCTGGGGATCAAAACCTTCACCATGAACGCGGGCGATCGCTTCGGCATCGTCACCGTCGCCAACGGCACCTTCCAAGAACTCCTCCAAAACCCCAACGGCGGCAAATTTCAAACCCTTTTCTCCATCGCTGAATGGAACCCCAAGGGCACCCAGCAATTTGGCCAACTCACCAGCGATACGGGCGATACATCCGTCTTCGCCTTTGAAGACTTGCGCCTCGACGGCCATAGCGATCGCGACTACAACGATATGGTCTTCCAAATTAGGGGAGCCACAGCCACCGCGATCGACCTCAGCGATCTGATTGATGACACGAAAGATTGGCTGTCAACTGATTTAGGCCAAAAAATTATCGCCCAAACCAGATCTTACATCGCCCCAGGAAAAGAGTTACCAGGTGATCCGACACATCCAGCCCTCCCCGATCCAACCATTCCCCTAACCAAAACTGATCAGGGCAGCAACATCCTCTTGTCACCGACTCAAATTCATAAGTCTGCAACACAGGATGTAATTGATCAAGTTAGCTCAATTGATCAGACAGACATTTATCAGGTTAAAAGTTCAGATTTACTTGGCTCTGAACTCTCAGTTTTATCAGGTAATCTGTCTGTCAGCTTCTTGACACCTTCAGGGCAGTTGCTAGGTAACCAAGTGCTAACTCCAGGCACTCATTTATTACAGCTTCCAGCAAACTTGCCATCAGATGTCCTGATCAAAATCGACAGGTATGGAAGCTCTTCCTCTACATACATCTTGAAAGGCTTTGAAAGCCAAACAGAAGAACCATTCAATATTAATCTTGAATTTTCAGGTGGTCTTACTGCTGGTCAACGAGCTGTGATGCAGGCGGCAGCCAAAAGCGTTGAGGCCATGATTGCCCAAGGGTTACCCAGTGCGATCGTTGATGGCAAAATCATTGATGATCTGAATATTAAGATCTCTACCGCTAACCTTGATGGATTAGGAGAAACCCAGGCTCGAACAAAGATCGATTTTATGCGTTATGGAACGCTTTTACCAGCCCAATCCTTAGTCCAGTTTGATATCAGTGATATTGCAGGATTAGAAAAATCTGGCAACTTGTTTGATGTCGCACAGCATGAGTTTCTCCATGCGTTAGGGTTTGGCAATCTCTGGGAGGCAAAGGGACTGGTCAATTATGCGGGTACGCCGTTGGCGCAATACAACGGGAAAAATGCGGTTGAGGAGTTCCAGAAGTCAGGAGGTATGACCGATACCATATCCTTAGAGACTGAGGGGAATGGTTCTGCGAGTTTGCACTGGCATCAACAGTTGTTCCCCAATGAGATTATGACGGCGGATCTCAATGGGTTGACTGGAGAACCTGCGCCCATTAGTGCCGTGACAATCGCCTCTTTAGCAGATTTGGGCTATGAGGTGAATTTGGATCGGGCAACACCGGATTATCAGGTGTTGGGTAGTCAATCGTTCAATGCAGAAGATTTAACGCCAGAGCAAATTGCTGCATTCCGATTACTAGCGGAAGTGGCATTTGATGATCCGGATGCGGATTATGTAGACATTGCCCCAATTCTCCCAACAGTTGACCCAGATACGGTGGCTCCTGAAATTTGGGCGCACGCAGAGCGGGGACCAAACAATAGGTATTATGACTGGGTTCCCTATCAAGTCAAGAGTGGTGATACTTTTGGTGGCCTAGCTCTAAGATATATGGGTAGCGATTCTAAGGCAAACTATGAATGGATTGCAAACCGCAATGGAGCCAAGGATCCAAACTGGCTATATTGGGATTCAAATAATCCTAATAATAACTGGATAGTAGTACCCATTCATCGTCCTAACTACGAATGGGAGCAAGAGCAGGAACGCTTGCGACGGGAAGCGGAACTACGGCAGCGACAAGAGGAAGAAGCGCGGCGGCGACGGGAACAAGAAGAGGCGTTTGCACGGGAGCAAGAGCGCGTTCGCCAAGAGGAAGAAGCGCGGCGACGGGAAGCGGAAGCCAAGCAACGGGAACTGGAGGAACAGGAACGGCGCTTGCGTGAGGAGATAGAACGCCGTCGGCAGGAGGAAGAGCGGCGCTTAGAGGAAGCACGTTTAGCGGAGTTGGCACGACAAGCGGAGATTGCACGACAACAAGGTAAGGGGGGGTTGGATTGGTATTTGGCTACACCATTGCCTGAGTTTGGGTCAGTTGATCCGTTTGAAACTCGGCTGACGGGTGAGACGGTGGGTAATCTGGTGCCGGATGATTACTATCGGTTTACGTTATCTCGCAATGGGCGGATTACGGCTGAGTTGCGGCAGTTGTTGGCGGATGCGGATTTGGTGCTTTACGATGTGCGGAATCGCCCCATTGCCTACTCAATGCGGGAAGGGATTACGGATGAGCATCTGATTGCGGATCTGATTCCAGGGACGTATATGCTGAGGGTGAATAGTCCCAAGGGTGTAACAACAGACTATGAACTGATTGTTAAGTTCAAGCACCTATTGTCGCGGACTGAGCAAGGACCACCAGAAGGTTGGCAAGTAGGTGGCGGCAATAATGGCGGGGGTGTTGCTGGTCCGCTGTTTAGCGACCCACGGATTCAGCGTATTTATGATACGGCGTTGAAAAATTTTGCAGATCCAGAACGAGCTAAGGCAAATGCACAGATTGCCCAGCTTGAGGCTGAAAAGCGCAGCTATCAACAGCAAATGCAAGCATTGCTTGACCAGATGAATGTAGAGCAACGGGCGAAGGTGCATCGGGCTTTGGATGATGCGCGTCATAATGCGAATGTCTGGGTTGACAATATCGCCAACCCGATTAAGAACACGGTTGATACGCTGGCAGATGGGATTATTAATCAGGCTAATACTGTCGCTGATGGTTTAATAGGCGCAGTCAACAACATTCCGGATTTCAACAATGGTTGGGTTAAAGATCGGAAGGAGGATACCCGAAAGCTAATTCGGCAAGGACAGGATGCGGTTAAGACTGAGGTTAATAATGCCCGGAGTTGGCTAAAAGGAGAACTAGGCAAGATTCAAGATGGAGTAAAGTCGGCAGTCTGGCATTTCTTTGAGACGATTAAGAATGCCTACCGGACTGGTGCAGAAATTAATCAAATTATTGCCAATGCAGCGAATACATTCAGAAGTGCGATTGATGGAGCAGTTCGCGGGACGAATGAATTAGTTGGTAAGTTCAAAGGGCAAGTTCTAAGTGCAGTTGATTGGACAAGGAACCTTGGCATCAATGTGGCTGGATTCAGTTTCAATGCTTACGACCAACTTGTGAAGCCTGCGGTAGATGCTATTTCGGGTGGTGTTAGCTCTACGATTAATGGGATTGGTAATAGCTTAAAGGGGATTACCGATTGGCTGGAACCTCGAACTCAGAAGGCTGTAGCAGATGTTGTCAATGCCCTATTTGGGGATCAGACGGGTCATTTGTGGAACAAGATTCATGGGGTTGATGCGAAGATTGAAGCTACTCGGACGGGATTGGAGAAGGCGATTTCCGCTGCGAAGCAGCATATTGCTAATATTGCACGTCAGATAGAAGCTTTTCTCAGTGACCCAGAAGAAAGAAAGCGTGTGCTAGAAGCTCTCTGGAAATGGGGCTTTAAGACAGTTGAAGACGCTTACAACTTTATCGTCAAAAAGCGGGAAGAAGTTCGTAAGGAAATTGAGGCTGAGAAAGAAGTCCGTCGTAAAGCTGAGGAAGAAAAGCGTCGCAAGGAGGAAGAGAAAGAGCGCCGTAAAGCTGAAGAAGAAAAATGGCTTAACGACACCACAGAGTTGACACCAGATCAGGAACAGTATTTTAAGGACGTAATTCTTGGAGGAAAGTTTAACTTAAAGAGTCAATATGATTTCCTGAAAAAAGTTTCCCAGACAAATTTGGGTGAACTTCATTCACTTTCGGGTTTAAACTTGACTGACAGTGATACCCTTAGAAAGGGTTTCTTGAATGAAGACGGTAGTCTCTTCAAAACGTTTGGCTACCTAGATATTTTGAAGAAAAAGCTTGGTCAGATAAGTCTTGACAAAGCTCATGGTATCTATGGAGAGCTAGGAGAGGTTATTAACCACTACCCATTCAATGATCCTGATTTTGAAAATCGAATTAGTTCCAATTCCTTGAAGATAGTTGAACTGAACTATCCTGTTCTTGATGGAATTACCAATCGTTATAAAGAGAAGTACTCTTTCAATTTCTTCGATTCCCTGAAAGATTCGGCGAATGGAATATTACGAGCAGTTGGCTTAGGACTACATTTTTCAAGAATATTTCTTGAGATAAAGTTTATGACTGGTAAGTCAGCATTCATATCCCAGTTCAATGATCTAAGTTATCGAGAAGTTTTTGGGTCAGTTCCTATCTCTCAAGCGGACATAGCAGAAGACATAAAGGGGCTTTATGATGCCACAAAAGCTGCTTATGAATCGGTAGGAGATATCCAAAACGCTATTCTTGGAATGAAAGATGGTGATTTCAGCAAGATGTTTAGTAGTATCCCGAAATTAATTACTTTAATCGGTGATATTGTTGCAAATATACCATCAGGATTCGTAGGTGATAAAGCCAAGATAGTTGGCACTATATCTTCTGAGTTCATTAAGGCTACCAAGAGCGCCGAAGATCTCGGTAATTTACATCGTCTTTTAGATAACCTAAATAGCGTTAAAAGCCAGCATATAACTTCTGATGATGTAGATTTTGTTTACTGGGCGCGAGTCTACTCTGGATTTAGTGCTCTGGCAAGCATAACAAAAACCATGAGTTCTGCCTTTGAGCTATTTCTGGGAGGTAAGGAGATTACTGGATCTGGGGTCACAAAAGTGACTGGTTATTTAAAATCAGTAGCTGACATTGTTGATTCTGCAAAGGGTGCAGCTTGGGCGCTGTTTGAACAATGGAATGAAATGGAGTTGCGGAAGCAAAATGCAATTTATTCGTATCTGAATGAATACTATCACTCTGTTGTTAACACAGAGTATGATGTGGTTTCTTATGTCGCCAAAGAAACTGCTTCAAAAGCATACAGCTTGTCCCTAAATTATTAGGTACGACCTTGAATTTGGTGAATTCAATATTCATACTGATTCAGAACTAAATCGCGTACTTAGTAAATCAGGTAAGGGCTATAGGATGTTACACTTGCGATCGCACCTTATATATGTTGAGGTGCGATCGCCTATCACCCCTCTCCAATCAATGCATCTGCCGATTTAAACAAAACCAGTTCTCAATCGTCAGTCCTTCAAAGTCCACAAAGTCTGAAATATTCCGAGTCACCAGAATCAAATGATTGACCTGGGCGATCGCAGCGATTTGTCCATCCGGGTATGACGGCATTCGACCCAAGGCAGTCAGTCTAGCCCGTTCAGCCGCAAACCATCCGGCGGCAGTATGACAGTACGGCAAAATGATCATGTTTGCTTGGATTACCTGGGTTAAGTAATCAGATACATTCTGTTTTCGCCGAGACTCTGGTAATCGGTATACCCCATAAAGCAGTTCATGCCATGTCACCGATGCGATCGCTAATTTTCAGTATTTTGCCAAGTATTACCCCAAACCAAACCATGCCTAAACCACATCAAACCTACCTAGACCCCCCACCCATCGACCCCGCACAAACCATCTCATCCGCCGATCTGCGCTATCTCCTCATCGACACCCTCCAAACCCTACTCCAACAAACTAACCACACTCTGATCACCCCGCACAAACCAACCCTAGACCCCGAAACCTTCCTCAACAGCCTCAAAACCCATCCCAACGTTTATCAAGCTTCCCTATCCCGCCAATTCGCCGCCGACTTCTCTCCCGACATTGAACAAACCACCCTCAAAGACGAACCCAAAGACTGGTATATCAAAACTGCCGACTTTGGGGATGAGTGCGACAGAGTTCTCCAACACCGCGACGGCGAATACACCCAACTCCTTGAAGACCTCCAAGAGTACCAGCAGATCCTTCAGCAAGGCTGCGACAGAATCATCGTGTTGCGTCTCCCCAACTATGGTGCATACAACATCCAACTCAATGCCGCCATGCAATGCCTGGGCTACAGCCCCAGCCAATTTCAGTACATCATCATTCAACCCCTCCAACTCTATGCTTTCCATAAACCTAGCCAACAACTCCATCCCATCCCCGATCTTTCCCCCAACGAACTAATCCAGGCGATTGGTGCTGACGCATTACGCTGGCACTGCTTCAGCACTCCCCTTACGGAAGTTGCCCCTATCAACATCAGCACTGCGGGACAACCAACACCGAAGGATAGCTTATATCAAGTGCAACTAGCCCATGCTCGTTGCTGTCTTTTGTTACGTCAGGCCCATGAACAAGGCATCATTCAGCTCAACACGACCCAGAAAGATGGCTGGACAATTTCACCGTCTCCACTCCCACTCGCTGAGTATGATTGGGATTCAGTTTACGCACAGAAGCTCGTCAGTGACATGCAGGCTATTCCCCAAGTGTTATCGCAAAGTGCGACTGAAGTGGCTCCTCATCTGCTGACTCAGCACTTGGAGTCAATTAGCAAAACCTTGCATCAATGGCTCAGTTTAATTGACTTAAGACTACAAAGCTGCACGCTTTTACTAGCGATTAGACAATCAATTTTTTATATTTTGGAAAGTCTACTAGGCATTCAGGCGTTAGAGATACTTGAGTTGAACAAAGCTTAAAGCTGCGACTAATGATTTAAGCGATCGCCCCTTCCTACTTTGGATTGGGCGATCGCCCTTTCACGAGCGGGTTATTCCACCGTGACGGACTTGGCCAGGTTACGGGGTTGATCGACATCTAGTCCCCGGCGGGCAGCGATGTGATAGGACAGGAGTTGCAGGGGAATCACCGTGACCAGTGGCGATAGAATTTCATCCACGTGGGGGACGGGAATCAGGGTGTCAAAGGTTTCTTCCGCATCCCGTTCGTCCATTGGGGTCACACCGATGAGGCGGGCATCACGGGCACGGGCTTCCTGGGCGTTGGAGAGAACTTTTTCAAACACGGTTCCGGGCATGGCAATGGTGACGACTGGTACTTTCGCATCTAGCAGGGCGATCGGGCCATGTTTCATTTCGCCAGCGGGATAGCCTTCAGCGTGGATGTAGCTGATCTCTTTGAGTTTCAGGGCACCTTCCAGGGCGATGGGGAAGTTGATGCCCCGGCCCAAAAAGATGAAGTCCTGGGTATCCACAAATTCGTGGGCCAGTTCTTCGATGTACCGCTCCTGACTTTCGAGAATCATCTCAATTTCTGAGGGCAGTTGCCGCAAGCCTTCCAGCAGTTTGCTGAGTTGGTCGCCAGACAGGGTTTTGCGGTGAGCCGCGAGGTCGATCGCCAGCAGATAAAAGGCAATCAGTTGGGCGACAAAGGTTTTGGTGGCCGCTACTCCGATTTCGATGCCAGCCTGAGTATCAATAATATGGGGCACCAGTTGACCGAGGGAACTTTCGGGGCGGTTGGTAATGCCCAACATCCGGGCGGCAAATTCGGGGGCTAAATCCTGCCGACGTTGCAGTTCCATTTCCAGGGCAGCCAGGGTATCAGCGGTTTCGCCAGATTGGGTCACGCCGATGGTGAGAGTATGGGGGGTAAGGGGGGTGGGGGCGTAGCGAAATTCAGAGGCGTACTGAACTTGGGTCGGAATACCAACGAGTTGTTCCAGGAGGTATTTGCCGACGAGTCCGGCGTGCCAACTGGTGCCGCAGGCGACAATCTGAATATGCTGGAGGTCGTCGTAGAGTTCGGTGGGGAGGTTGAGCAGCACGGGCGATCGCGCTGTTGTTGCGGTTTCATCCCAGGCGGGGTCAAGATAGGCTTCGAGGCAAGCCCGGACAACCCCCGGTTGCTCATAAATTTCCTTGAGCATGAAGTGTTTGAAGCCCTGTTTTTCCACCATAACAGGGTTCCAATTGAGGGTGCGGGGCGATTTCCGCAACCGCTGCCCTTCAAAGTTATAGACTTCTACACCAAGGGGGGTGAGCTTTGCCAATTCACCATTTTCCAGGGGCAACACCGCCCGAGTGTAGGGCACGATCGCGGGGGTATCCGAAGCACAGTAGAATTCACCCTGGCCAAACCCCAAGACCAAAGGCGCTTGTTGCCGTGCGACGATCAACTCATCGGGATAGTCGGCGCTGATGACCGCGATCGCAAACGCTCCTTGCAACTGGTTCACTGCAAGGCGAATCGCGTCTAACAACGTGGGTTCGGTATCCGCAAATTGGGCCTTGAGATTTTTGAGTTCTTGCGCAATCAAGTGCGGAATGACTTCGGTATCCGTATCGGAACGGAAGGTGTGGCCCTGCGCCTTTAAGGTTTCTCGTAATTCGCGATAGTTTTCAATAATGCCGTTTTGCACCACCGCAATGCGACAACTGGTATCCATGTGGGGGTGAGCGTTGTACTCTTCGGGTTTGCCGTGGGTGGCCCAGCGCGTATGGCCAATGCCGACCTGCGCCGGATTGGTGGCCGCTTCCACCTTGGCCTGGAGGTTATTCAGCTTGCCCTTGGCCCGCACACACCCAATTTCCCCGTTGTGTACCGTCGCAATTCCGGCAGAATCGTAACCCCGGTATTCCAGCTTCCGCAGCCCTTCGAGCAAAATCGTGCTTGCTGCCTGAGTGCCAATGTAGCCAACAATTCCACACATTTGGGTGCATCCTCCATGAAGCAGCGTAGTGAATTGAGTCCAGTCGGGATCGTAAATTAGTAATCATTCTGCAACAAACCGCGCGGCGATCGCATTACCATCCTGCCAATCCCGCTGGGGAGATTAACCAGACTCCGCCAACCGCCCCGACTCTAAAGTTTTTGTAGCCTACACAGGCTATTGTCTAATTCCGGAATTCACACCCGATTTTGTGGCCAGGGATTGCTGCAACGGCCTTGGCTCACCCCTACCCCCCTATGGCACCACGGACTGGAAACACAACGGATTAGAATAAGAACAGTGGCTTGTAAAGAAATGTAAGGGATTCATGGCAGATCAGCTAATTCGGGCAACCGCCGCAGACAACGGGATTCGAGCAGTCGGGGTCATTTCCACACGGCTGACAGAAGAGGCGCGATCGCGGCATAACCTTTCCTACGTGGCCACCGCAGCCCTGGGGCGGGCTATGGCCGGGGGGTTACTGTTTGCCTCCAGCATGAAACGGGAAGGATCGCGGGTCAATATTCGCATCAAAGGCAACGGCCCCTTGGGTGGGCTATTGGTGGATGCCGGGTTAGATGGCACCGTGCGCGGCTATGTGGAATGTCCCCGGGTGGAGTTGCCCCCCAAGGCCAATGGCAAGCTGGATGTGGGCGGTGCCGTTGGTGATGACGGTTATATGTACGTGGTGCGGGATGTGGGCTATGGCTACCCGTATTCCAGCACTGTGGAACTGGTCTCTGGTGAAGTGGGGGATGACTTGACCCACTATCTCGCGAATTCTGAGCAAACTCCGTCGGCGCTGATGCTGGGGGTATTTGTGGATGAATCAGGGGTGACGGCAGCGGGGGGCTTGTTGATTCAGATTTTGCCCAAAGCCGCGCGGGATGAGTCGTTGGTGGCGTTGCTCGAATCCCGGATTGCAGGGCTGGAGAGTTTTACGACTCTGTTGCGATCGGGCCAGAGTTTGCCGGATATGTTCCAGGGGGTACTGGGAGATCTGGGGTTGAATATTCTCCCAGAGGTGCAGTTGGTGCGGTTTCACTGTGGCTGTTCCCATGAACGGGTGCTGACGGCGCTGAAGATGTTTGGCGCGATCGAGCTGCAAGAAATGATTGAACAAGATCAAGGGGCAGAGGCCACCTGTGATTTTTGTGGCACGGTGTATCAGGCCACGGAAGCGGACTTGCACCGATTGCTGACGGAACTAGAAGCCTAGGCACATCACACCCCTGTCTCGTCAGAAATCTCTTGCCGTTTTCGCAAAGTCGAGTAAGATGGCGTACCAACTGTGGTGGTTGGTTTCTATGCCAAAAATACAGAGCATCCCTCATACCTTCGGGGCGATCGCTTTGTGTTTTGTAGAGATGGGGAGTAGGATGGCAACTAGATTTTCTTGCGGAGACCGGGATCAGGCTCGCGATAAGGCTAGAGCGTTGTACTCCCCCCTTTATCCCAAGAATTGAGTGTGGTTTGAGGATGTGATACGGGAAGGCGACTCTCCTACGTGCCTATGTCTAGCGATCGAAGAATCCCTGAGTATAAGCCACCACGCCAACCATCCTATGCAGATGAACGGCCTGGTTCTACTCCACCTGTACCGCCAGACCCCAAAGGCGAGGCAGAACGCCGCACCCAGGCTGAAATTCATCCCCCTCGGAACACCGCAGCCCAGCAACCGCCACCCCGTAAACGCAAAGTTAAACCCCAGGCTACAGGGCGATCGCCGCAAAAGCCACCCGCTCAGCACTATGCCACGGCCACGAGTTTAGCGCCGGATCTAGCAGCCACCACGACCGGAGAGTTTTCTAGGGCCGAACCGACGGCCCCGCAGGATGATCCGGTTCACAAACGACCCCGCAAAGGCCGGCGATCGCTGAAACGGCGGTTTCTGAACCTGGCTACCAGTTGGCAATTTTTGATTGCTGCCAGCTTTGTGGCCTGTAGTGGATCCAGTGCGCTGGCGATCGCGTTTTTGTTTCAACTCCCCGGTTTACCCAACTGTCCGGCGGTATTTTGGCCCCTGGCCTCTGCTTCCATGCGGTTTGAGTGTGCCCGCATTGCCGCCAGCAAACAAACCGCCAATGACTTGCTAGAGGCGATCGCCCTGGTGGATGGGCTGCCCCCCGATCACGCCATGCGGGGCGAAGCCGATCGCCTGATTGAGCTGTGGTCCCAAGAAGTCCTTAAACTAGCGGACGAACTCTTCAACCAGGGCAAAATGGACGAGGCGATTCAAGCTGCGCAGAAAATTCCGGCCAAAGTCACCGCTGCCAAACTGGTGGAAGACCGCATCAAACAATGGCAAACTATTTGGACTGAAGCAGAAGCCATTTACAAAAAAGCCGAGGATGCACTCCGCCAACGGAACTGGCGACGGGCCTTTCAATTTGCGGTGCAACTGCTAGATGTCAACAACAAATATTGGCAAACGACCCGCTACGACGACCTCAACAACCGCATTAACATCGCGCGGATCGATGGCAACAAACTGTTTGAAGCGGAAAACCTGGCCGATCGCGGCGGGCTAGATAACCTCCTGAAAGCGATTAAACTGGCGGACGAAATTCGGCCCGAAAGCTATGTCTACGCCCTGGCCCAGGTCAAAATTCAAGTCTTTGGCAAAAAATTACTGGATTTAGCGGAATATTTTCTCGATAAACGGAATTTTCAGCAAGCGACGACGATTATCGGCAAAATTCCTGAAAAAGCGAAGCTAGAAGTTCAAAAACAACAGTTGACGATTCTAGCCAACGCCCGGTTGCAATCCTGGCAAGACACGGTACCCGCCCTTGAGCAAGCGATTATCCAGGCTCAGCGCATCCGCCCAGGGCAACCCTACTACAAAGAAGCGAACCAATGGATTAGCCGCTGGCAGCAAGAGATCGAAGGCTTGGCTCAACTGGAGCGATCGCGGCTGTTAGCCCAGGATGGCACCCCGGCAGCCTTGCAAGCAGCGATCGCGTCTGCGGCCCAAATTTCGGCCCAAAACCCCCGCTGGGAAGATGCCCGCGCCCAAATTCAAACCTGGCGCACGGAAATCGAAACCATTGAAGATCAGCCCATTTTGGCTCAGGCAGAACAGTTTGCCAGTGGGCAAGATCTGGCTTCGCTCCAGGCGGCAGTGAACCAGGCCAGCCAAATCCAGGGGGGCAGAGCCTTGTCGAGCCAAGCCAACCAAAAGATTCGCGAATGGAAACGCCAAATTCAGCAAATTGAAGACCAACCGCTGCTGGATCAAGCGCGGGCTTTTGCCTTTTCAGGTGGCTTGCAAGATGCCATTCGGGTGGCCGAGCAGATTGCCCCCGGACGCGCCTTATACGACGAAGCACAAGGGGATATTGCCAAGTGGAAAGGCCAAATTCAAGCAGAAATTGACCGCTCCCAAGCCCAGGTGGCCCAAGCCCAAGCTCAGCAAAATCTGCAATCGGCTCGCCAAGTTGCCAATGGGGGCAGTGTCACCGCGATCGCCCAGGCTATCCAGCTTGCGGGCCAAGTGAGAACCTCTGGCTCTGTGCAGGCGGAAATCAACACCGCCATTGATGACTGGAGTTGGCAATTACTCCAAGCGGCCAAAAATCAGGCGAGTTTGAATCCCAGTGGCGCGATCGCGATCGCCCAAAACATCCCCTCCCGCAGCGCCGCCTACCAGGAAGCCCAAACCCAAATCGCCATCTGGAAGCAGCAAGCTACGGCCCCTACGCCTCCATCCGGTCAGTAAACCGTTGCTGTTCCCTAACGTTGGCTAGACCTGATTATGACGCCCATCCCCCCCGCGCGATCGCCTGTCCTACCGTCGCTATCGCTGGCTCCTGCTATTCAACCTGGTGTTGATTGTCCCCCTTGGTTACGCTATCCGCTTTGCGGGAAATCACTGGCTCAACGATAGTCTGGGCAGTGTCGCCTATGAAACCTTTTGGGTTTTGCTATTGGCGTTGCTGTGGCCTCGTCTTGCCCTGTGGCGGATTGCCTTGGCCGTCTGTCTGGCAACCTGTACCCTGGAAGTATTGCAACTCTGGCAAAATCCGCTGTATTTGGCCGCCAAAACTACCTTCGTCGGGCGCTTAGTCCTGGGCAGTGCCTTTTACTGGGGCGACTTTCCGGCCTATCTCATCGGGAGTTGCATCGCGTGGTTCTGGGCGATCGCCCTCCGGCGCTGGTCAACGGGCCTAGTCACCCCCCACGCATAGCCTGTGGCCGTTTCGGGCAAGCCACGGGCGTAATCTGTCTTTAACCACCGTTGGAGAGATGGGGGCAAGTATGCGCAACATTTCATCAACCACGCAGAGGGTCGGCTTTTGGTCAGCCCTGCTATCGACACTCTTTAGCCTTGCTTATGTAGTGGGGCAACTCGCAGAATGGGGCGGGTTACTGGGTTCCCACGGTGGCCCGGAAAGCTTAAGCACCCCCTTGGGCTTAGTAATTTTGCTAGCACCGTCTTTGTTTTTGGGCGTCGCCTTTTTGGTCTTAGTCGTCAGCATCAATCAACTCGCTACCTCCGAGCAGCAAATTTGGAGTCAACTGGCAGTTGCTTTCGCGATCGCCTACATGGTGCTCATTAGTGTGGTTTACTTCACTCAACTAACCCTCGTCACACCCCATCTTGCACAGGGAGAAATAGAATCCATTCAAGTCTTTTTGTTTGTTCCCTTCGATTCTTTTTTGTATGCCGTTGATATTCTGGGCTATAGCTTTATGAGTCTCTCCATGCTGTTTGCTGCGGGAGTCTTTGGTCGTGCAGGGTTAGAGCCAGTAATACGTCGATCGCTCATCGCTAATGGCTGTTTACTCCCTTTTATTGCACTGCAAATGTATTGGCATTCTTTAATTTGGATCGCCGCTCTATGGGGGCTATTTTTTCCCAGTGCCACTGGTGCGTTAACCGTGTTTTTTCAACGAGCCGCGATCGCCCTCCCCTCAGCGCCAGACTCCAACTGAGGGTTCTACAGTCGCACTACCCAGTTTACGGGGTGGGGCTAGCCGATGATAGCGTGTCCGTTGTGAGATCAAAGGTTTGGCTCCAGTCGGGGAAGTCGTCGTTGGGCAGGCGACCATACAGTTGCACCATCGTTAACGGTTGCAGGGGCGATCGCTTCAGCATACTGACTGTCAGAGCCGCCATTTCTGCCACTTCCGGCACCGGGTCATGTTCAAATAAAATTTGCAACACCGTATTTTTCAGGCGGACTTTAGCCTGAATTTCCATCGGGTCTAAAGCGTGGTTGAGGCGATCGCTCAACTCCTGCACCCATTGCTCTGCCGACGGCACCGGAGTCGGCTCCACCGCAACCACACTCGGTTCAACGCTTGGGGATGGTTCTGGGTCAGCCTCCGGGAAGTCAGGATCGGGAATATCTTCCGGCAGAATGGTGGTCAGCACTTCATCCGTTAGCGTGTTGATCACCGCCAGACGGTTGGCCTGTTGTTCGATCGCCTTTTCAAACAAATTACGGACAAGGCGAGCATTCCCAAAGGTGCGATCGCGCTGGCCATACAGCCCCGTGAGCAACGCTTTCAGCTTTATTTTGGCCGCATCCGTCGGGTGAAAGTGGCTATCCCGACACATCTTGTTAAAAATCGCCACCAACTCATCTGGGGTATAGTCCTGAAAGTAAAAATAGCGATTAAAGCGCGATTTCAACCCCGGATTTGACTCCACAAACCGGAGCATTTCATCGGTGTACCCGGCGGCGATCACCACTAACCGTTGGCGATAGTCCTCCATCCGTTTCAGCAACACATCGATCGCCTCTTGGCCAAAATCACGAGGACTGTCTTCCGGCACCAGCGCATAGGCTTCGTCAATAAACAGCACCCCATCGAGAGCCGATTGCACCTTTTCGTCCACCCGTTTCGAGGTTCCGCCGATGTAATCCGCCACCAACCCCGCGCGATCGGTTTCCACCAAATGGCCTTTCTCTAAAAAGCCCAACGCTTTGAAAATCCGACTCGTGAGCCGCGCGACCGTCGTTTTACCTGTTCCCGGTGGCCCACTAAACACCGAATGCAAAGATACCGCCGTCGTCGCCAACCCCCGCTCTTGCCGCACTTTTTGCACTTTCAGGAAATTCGTGAGGGTTTTGATTTCCGCTTTGATGTTATCCATTCCAATCAGTTGATTGAGTTCGTCCAACACCTCATCTAACGGTTCAACCGCTGAAGCCTCTGCTGCCGCTGGTGTCGCCCCTGCTGCCCCCCCGACCGGAGCCGAAACCACCCCAGGAACCACCTCATTGTAGGTATGCAACAGCTTCCAGACTTGGGCCAGGGCGTTCATTTCCTCCAGGGTGACGGTGCCATCAGCTTTCACGATCACCTGGGCAAAGCGATACAGAGCATTCACGCTGGTATCCAGCAATCGGGTGCCGTGGGTTTCGTCGTGACGGTTCAGCAAGGTCGGCAACACGAGGGTTTCCGGTGAGCCAAACTGATTTTTTAGGTCTTGCAAGAGACGGACGGCATTTTTTTCCTGGGCTAGCCGCACAGAGCGCGAGGTTTCCCACTGCTCCAGGACAACTTTGAGGGTGGCGGTGTCATGTTGGACGAGGGCATGAAAGACAATGAAGCCCAACAGTTCATTGGCAGTGATGTTGTTGTTGCTTTGGCCACAGAGAAGGACGATTTTGGCAATATCGGTAATGACCGACTGGGGATAGGGATCACCGAGTTGCAGGACAGGCTGGAGGGTTTTGTAGAGGGTGTTGGCTTCGCGTTTGATTTCGCTGGTATCCACGCGGGGATCTCCTGAATGGGTAGAGGGGCGTTAGGGCAGGCTGTGTTGGAGGTGGGTGTAGGCATCGGCGATCGCGAGTTGACCGCGTAAAAAGCCAAGATTCGCACCGGGACAAATATAGTGCAGGGTGGCGGGGGTAAATTCGTCGAGGAGCACTTGAATGCTGCGGAGTTGGCGGGGCCAGTGAAAGGTGGTGCTCGTTTTGAGGGGGCGCAGTTGGCCTTGAGGATCGGGCAGGAGGTGGCGTCCGGTGAAGAGAATGCCGCCGCCGTCACGATGATAGACACAGGCGGAACCGGGGGTGTGGCCCGGAGTCCACAGGACGCGAGTGGTAGGGGTGAGATCGAGGGACTGCTGAAACGGCGTGATATCTGCTTTGGGGAGGAGATAGGCTTCTTGTTCGTGGATGACGAGTTTGCACCCAAAGGTCTGTTGAATGGCGGCGGCCTGGTCGATCGCCCCACGATGGGTGATCACCAGCCAATCCACCCCACCCTGCTCCCGCAAAAAGGCTGCGGTTTGGTCATCCCAAGGGGGGCAATCGACCAATAGGTTGGAATTTCCTACAATGAAGTAAGACGTGCCACCCAAGGTGTGACGGTTAGGCGGAAATGCAAACAGGGGCAGTGCAGGAGTGTCGGGGGCAGGCGTGTCTACTGTCGCCGCAAAGACGGGGCGCGGCGGTTTGGCTAACCGGGGTGAAAACGTCATAAATCCTTTGGAATGAGGAGTGGAGCGATCGCGCTGACCGCCCTAACAGGCATTCTAAACCCATGCCAGTGCTAACCCTAGCAAGTTCTGGGCGATCGCCAACCGACTACCACCGGGCACCGCCCTCGAAATTGGGAAATCCTGTAGATTTTTTCGTATTTCTGGAAATTGACTATTAAACTGGGTGGGTTCTGCCTCACAGTGACGGTCACTGTGGTTGCCATGCTGAGTGACCTCGGCTTGAATCCTGACTAGCAGCCTCCAGCCCAGGATTTACTGTTTATTGCGAAAGATCACCATGCCACCTCTCTATCCTCTTCTTCTCTTGTTCCTGCTGGGACTCACCACCTTCCTGATTGTGCAGCGGGTTGGCTCGGTCACACGGACTCCCGTTTGGCTCTTGTGGTTGGTGGCCATGATGCCAGCGTTCATTTGGAGCGGCTGGGCGATCGCAATGCAAAATGAGCCGCGCACACCGCCCCCGGCCCCATTGGTGATTGTGCCCCTCGTGGTGTGCCTGATTCTGTATTGGTTGTTGATTCAATGGGGGCGATCGCCAACCAATGCCGACGCCGCCACCGAGGACAACCCCACCGACACGCCACCGACACCCCCAGAAACCGCCCTGCTCAAACCCATCGACCAGGCGGAAGAACGCTATTTACAAACTTGTTTTCCCTGGTCAATTTTTTATCTCCAAAATATTGAATACCGACCGCAAGCCGTCATTTGTCGAGGGCAACTGCGGAGTAAACCCGAAGTCGCCTACAAAACCATTCGGGAAAAAGTCGAAGATCATTTTGGCGATCGCTTTTTAGTCGTCTTTCAAGAAGGGCCAAATGGCAAACCCTTTTTTGCCCTCGTGACTAATCCCCACGCCAAAGCCCTCCGAGATGCCCGCGATCGCAATTCAGAAGTGCGTCCAGTCTGGGCCTTGGGTCTGCTCCTGGCTACCTTTTGCACCACCTGCTGGGCCTGGTTGCAAATTGCGGGGAAAGTGCCCTCCTCCGGCCAAAACAACATTCCCCTCCAACTCTTGACTCAGGGATTGCCCTACGCGATCGCCCTCATGGTGATCCTGGGTTCCCACGAGCTGGCCCACTATCTGACCGCCCGCCGCTATCGGATCCGGGCCACCCTGCCCTACTTCATTCCCATCTTGCCCTTGCCCTGGTTCCCCTTTGGCACCTTTGGCGCGTTTATCCAACTGCGATCGCCCATTCCCAATCGCCGCGCCTTGTTTGATGTGGGTATCTCCGGCCCCATGACGGGCTTTTGCTTCGCCTTGCCGTTGTTACTCTGGGGCTTGGCCAACTCAGAAGTCGTCAAGCTCACCGAAGCACCCCAACTGTTCAACTTTCAAGCCTTTGATCCCAAATTTTCCATTTTGCTGACCGTGTTGAGCAAACTCATGCTGGGGAGCCAACTCAGTTCCGAAACCGCAATCAACATGCATCCAGTGGCTGTTGCCAGTTGCCTGGGCCTCGTCGTCACCGCCTTTAACCTGATGCCCGTCGGCCAATTGGATGGCGGGCATATCGTTCATGCCATGCTGGGGCAACGGGCCGGGGCAATGGTGGGTCAATTTGCCCGGTTGATGTTGTTGTTGCTGTCTTTTGCCCAGCGGCACCTCATGCTGTGGGCGATCATTCTCTTTCTCATGCCGGCCAACGACGAACCCGCCCTCAACGATGTGACCGAGCTGGATAACCGCCGAGATTTGTGGGGCATTCTGGCTCTGGGCCTGTTGTTGTTGATCGTCTTGCCCGCCCCCGCCGCCTTAACGAAACTCTTGAATATTTAATGGCATCTCTCAGTTGGCTCCGCTATTCTGTCTAAACATGGGACGTTGGGCAAAACTTAGGCATGACTCAGAATGTGACGCAATGGCTGGATGAAATTAAGACGCTGAAACAGCAATTGGCCGAAGCCCAGCGAGAACGGGAAGAAGCCTATACCAGCGCAGCAAACTGGCAGCGGTTGTATGAAACAGAGGCCCAGCAACGACGCATTGAGGCAAATCTGGCGCGGCAATCGATCGAATCATTGCACCGAGAAATGGAACAGCTCCAAACGCGGTTCGGCCCCCAACGCAGTGCCAGTGTGACGACGGAACTGATTCAAACGGAAGTGGAACAGGTGACTTCTGAGGTCGATTTGCGATCGCGACTGGCAGCGGCCCTGGCAGAGTGCGATCGCCTCAAAACAGCCCTCCAAACCGAGCAGGAAAATCATGTGCAAACCCGGAAAAGTCTGACGATGGCTCTGGGCGATGCGATTAACGCCCTCAAAGCACGGGAACCAGGGGAAAGCTGTTAGGAATTAGGAGTGCAACCGCTGAATAAAGGGAGCGATCGCCCGCACAAACTCCACCGACGATTCGTAGGGCAAAACATTGCGCCCTGAAATCGTAACGCTCTCCCCCTTGGGCAAACACTTGAGATAATCGGCAATGCGTTCTGCCGGGGTTTCCTGCTTCCCTTCACGGCTGATGCTAGAGGCGCGATCGCCCATCACTACCAGGGTCGGTTGCTGCATGGCGGCCATTTTTGCCGTGTAATCTTGTCGCCAAAAGCCAGCCAAAAAGGCGAACACCGCATGACGACTCGCCGGATTTTTAGCCCCTTCCTGTAACAGGGCCAGCCATTCCTCATCCACCCCGTCTGCCGTAGCAAACAGTTGGCGGGTCGAGAAGGAGCGAAGAAACTGCGATCGCCGAGCATAGCGATAAAACGCCGCACCAAACGGCGAATCAAACACATTCCAACTCAGGCGATGCTGCCAGGAAGGCGTATCACGAATCATCAGGGGCCAAGCGGGGGGGCCACACAACACTAAACCCGCTAGCAAATCCGGTTGCAGCGCCGCCAAATCCACCGCTACGGGCAACAATGCCCCCTGCACCAGGGCGATCGCCGGACGCTGCACCACCGTTTGCACAAAATACTGCAACTGCTTGGCCCAGTCGATGGGGTGATAGGCATAGCGGGGCATCGCCGAGTCACCACACCCCAACAGATCAGGACTGTAAATGGGATTGCCATAGCCCTGTCTGGCCCATTCCGCCGTAAACCGCTGCCAAAACTGCCGCGACAACCCCACCCCAATGGGATGAATCAACAACAGGGGCAGCTCCGAGGAGCCAGAGGCCGGCAACACCTGGTCATAAGAACATTGATAGCCCTGGTAAGAATAGAATTGCGGCGCAGTTGCAGTTGTCATGCCAGCGGAGGAAACTCTTTCCCCAGCCTATCTGGTTTCGGGACAGATGAGCCACCAGCACCTAGAAATCCCAGCGATCGCGGCCAACGAGCAGCCCAAACCCGCCAAAGCCCCCAATTCATCGCAGTCACTTTCCGGGAACATGATAAGCTGTCTTCTCAGTCAATAAGGTTCAGTTCACCTAACTATCGCATCCCCATAAAGGCACGTTATATAAGGAAGAGTGACTGTGAGATTACGTTGGTTGTTGCCTGGAATCGTTGGCGTTTGGTGCTTACTTGCAACAGTCGCCGAAGCCGCAAATCTGAACTCTTGGCGCTTTGACCGACGGCAAAACCGTTTAGAACTCAATACCGATGTGGGGGTGCAACCCCAAGCCCAAGTTATCTACAATCCCACGCGGTTAATTATCGACTTACCGGGTACCCGCCTCGGCAAACCCAAACAAACCGAAGTCTTGGGGGGCAGTTATGCCGCCATGCGGATTGCCCAATTCGATCGCGGCACCACCCGCATTGTGCTCGAATTGGCACCGGGTTATGTGATCGACCCAGGCAAGATCAAGTTTCGGTATAACTCTGCCCGGAACTGGACGATTGAACTGCCCACGCCCGACTATTCCCCAGCGATCGCCACCAATCCGGAACAAAAAGGACAAGATTTGACCGTCCCCCAAGCCCCCGGTGTAGCCCCGGTGGCCTTGTTTCCATCCAGTGCAGCACCAACCCCCGGTTCAACTGGCCCCATCGTCAATACCCCCGCTGGCAAACCCATTGTCGTTATCGATCCGGGTCACGGTGGCCCCGATCCGGGAGCCGTGGGGATTGGTGGCCTCAAAGAAACCGATATTGTGCTCGACATTAGCCGCCAGGTCACGGCTCTGCTCGAACAGCAAGGCATTGGGGTGATTTTAACCCGCTCTGGGGAATATGACCTGGGCCTGGAACCACGGGTGCAAATGGCCAACCGCGCCAACGCAACGATTTTTGTCAGCATCCACGCCAACGCCATCAGTATGTCCCGCCCCGACGTGAATGGGTTAGAAACCTACTACTACGACTCTGGCAAGGCATTGGCCGATACGGTTCACCAAACCATGTTGCAGGATATCGACAGTCTGCGCGATCGCCGGGTACGGCAAGCGCGATTTTATGTGTTACGGCGCAGTTCCATGCCATCCATTTTGATTGAAACGGGCTTTGTCACTGGCGCAGAAGATGCCGCCCGCCTGAGCAACCCTCAATATCGCAGCCAGATGGCCGCCTCCATTGCTCGCGGCATTTTGCGCTATCTGGGCCGTGGGTAAACCCTAGGGGCTAATAAAGTCAGCCCCCAGCCAAGCGCCCCCCTACAACATATCGGGGGCGATCGCCGTGCCCGTTTGGGCGACTTGTTGGGCGGCTGCCGCCACCTTTAGGGTATACAGGCTCGCTTCTGGTTGGATATACAACGGAGTACCCGTCAGCAAGTGGTCTAACACCGCTGTTGTGTCTTTGGCAAACAGGCCCCTGCGCCCGCCCACAGCCAGCGGTTCCGGCGTGTCTCCCTGAATCAACACCCCCTGTTCGCCATCCAGGGCGATCGCCCCCAACTCCCCCTGCACCTCAAAGGTTCGCTTGGCCGTCCAAATCGCCTCCCCCTTGCCATAGGTCACTTCCGCCAGTACCCCACTGTGAAACTGCAACTGGGCGCTGCACACACAACTGGCGTAGTAAGGACTGGACTCTGGTTCTCCGGCGATCGGCCAAAATTGGGCCTGACTTGTCACCCGGTTAACTGGCCCAAACAAATCCACCAGACGATGCAATCGCGACAGCGCCCCCATCAACGGAAACCCAAATTCGTAATGGTGATACGTCCAACGCCGTGGGGCCGGACGTTCTGGCTTCAGGGTGACATAGCGGGCATACAGCACCTTACCAATGCGGGGCAGGGCCGCTTTCAGGGCACAATGCACCCCACCCAGTAATTCAATATGCTCAACATGCAACAGGCGTTGGTGTTGGCGGGCCAGGGCAATTAACTGTTCTGCTGTAGCCACGTCTAGCGCAAGGGGATACTCCACGATGACGTGTTTCCCTGCTTGGAGTGCTTGCTGCACCATTTCGCCGTGATGGTGGTTAGCCGTCGCTACAATGACCAACGCCAAATCCGGTTGGGCCAATAGCTGCTGAAAATCAGGGCTGGCGATCGCCCCGTGGAGGGCGGCAAAGTCGGCTGTGCGATCGCGATCGTGCCCCGCCACCCCCACTGCCGTTACCCGTGGATCGGCCTTTAATGCTTGCAACCGCAGCTTGGCCGCATACCCTGTTCCAATTACACCGACTTGCATTGATCACGTTCTTCCCGCGAGTTTCATTATTTTTATAAGCAATAATTATTGCTTCTATTGATCTCTAACGATTGTTAAAAAGTAAAGGCCGAAGGCGCAAGCGACGTTTGGCGGGGAATTCCAGTTTTTATGTTTCCACGAGAAAACCGATTTACAAACGGTTTCGGCGGTCATATAAGATAAGCAGATTAAATTGACTGTTACTATTACGAATCCCATTCATCCAAACCCCGATTTGCGGTTATAAAAGCGGATTTATCCCGTAGTATCAAAAATGGTAAGCCTGGATTGTAAAGCAGTTTTAATAAAGCCATTTCCTTCCAGGTGTTGCTAAAGCGCAAAAGTGCTGTATCCATTATTGAGAGGATCACTGATGGCAACTTACAAGGTCACATTAATCAACGAGTCGGAAGGGCTGAACACCACCATTGAAGTTCCTGATGATGAGTACATTCTAGATGCGGCAGAAGAGCAAGGGATCGATCTGCCCTACTCCTGCCGGGCTGGTGCTTGTTCTACCTGCGCTGGCAAGATTGAGTCAGGTACTGTTGATCAATCTGACCAGTCCTTTTTGGATGATGACCAGATCGGTGCTGGCTACGTGTTGACTTGCGTTGCTTACCCAACATCTGATTGCACCATTCTTACTCATCAAGAAGAAGCTCTGTACTAAAGCAGTATTCACTCAGCAGCACCGATCGCATGTGATCTGTGTTGTAAGACATGGAATTCTGAAATGTCAGTTTGTACTCCATAGCGTTGGGCTGTGGAGTATATTTTTATCTCAACATTATTTTATTTAAAACCTAGCGAGAACTGCGATCGCGCCCCATGCCTCCTGCGTTATTGCCATTTCGCGAGCCTTATTCATCTAATTTCCAGAGTGACTGGGGGCGCTATCCCCCGGAGCCAGCCAGTTAGTGCTACGATCGCCAACTCAATCTGCAAGTCACGGTAACTCATGATTCCGATTCCTCCCGACTGCGATCGCCAGATTCGGTCTGTCATCCGGCAATGTGGTCGGCAAGCCGAGCAAATGGCGGCCCACGGGTTTGAAGTCTTTGAAAAAGGCCCTGAAGATTACGTCACCTCCATTGACGCCGCGCTAGATGAGCAACTATCTGCCACCTTCGCTCATTTATTTCCGGCAGATGGCCTCATCACCGAAGAAAATCCAGCTTCCCGGCAACAGTTCCACGCGCCCTATGGCCGCTTTTGGTGCATCGATCCCCTCGACGGCACGGAAGACTTTATTCACCGGCGTCCCCACTATGCCGTTATGGTCGGCCTGTTGGAACATTACCACCCCCTGGCTGGCTGGATTTATGCCCCCGCTACCGATCGCCTCGTGTTTGGGGGGCCAGACTGGGGCTTGTTTGAAACCATTGGTGACAGTGCGCCGACTCCCTTAGCGATCGCTCCGTTTGATCCCACACCCCGCCCCCTGCGGCTCCTCATTGGCCATCGCGACCAACACCAATACGGTTCCCAAATCAAAGCCCATCTCCCTGGGGTCGAATTTTTGACCCTCGGTAGCTTTGGCCTCAAGGTGCTGGAAGTGATCACGGGCGGCGCAGACTTATATGTCTATTTCAATCGGCGGGTGAAAGTGTGGGATACCGTTGGCCCGCTGGCTCTGGCCCAAGCTGCTGGTCTGGTGTGTTGCAGCCTGGAAGGGGAAACCATTCGCTTTATTCCGGCAGCGGTAGATCCTATCACCCTGGCCCATAAGCAAGCGATTCTCGTGGGCCACCCCGAACGCATTGCCCAGGTGCGATCGCAGTTCCTCGCTGCCATCCACACGATTTCACACCCTTAAACCCGGTTTCTGAGAATAGACTGTTTATACTAAGATCTTCAATGCATAGATCTAAATCATGCCTAGATCTCAATGGGCAGCCTGGAGCAGCAGGAGCAAGGCAACAGTGACAACAGACCAGCCGACCCAGGGGCGATCGCGAATCTTAATCCTTCCAACCGCTCAAATCCATTCAGTCATGGTTAAGCTTGCTAGTATTTTTGAAGGAGCTCGTCGCCCTAACTGATTGCCACCGTGCGCAGGGCAGCCAATCCCTCCGGGACTGAGCCCCTGCTAGCCAAGGCGATCGCTGCTCTCAACCTGTCCGCCATTCTCGACTATTTGTTGTACTTTCCCAAACACCTTTCATGCAGACCGAAGCGTTTAGTGAGCTTTTTCCGCTGTTGACTGCGGCCAATCCCGAAACCCTGGAGTGGCTTCTCTCTGTCGCTGTTGAGCATGAATATCCAGCCAATCGCGCCGTTCTCATGGAAGATGCCTGGGGCAATGCTGTCTATTTTGTTGAATCGGGTTGGGTCAAAGTGCGGCGGCTCTCTGGTTCGGGGGAAGACAACGTTGTCACCCTGGCCATCTTGGGGCGCGGCGACTTTTTTGGTGAAATGGCAATTTTGGATGAATCCCCGCGATCGACGGATGTGATCGCCCTTTCCGCCGTCAAACTCATCAGCATTTCCGCCCAACGCTTCATTCAAACCCTCTTTAAAGATCCCCAACTCCACCACCGAATGCTGCAACTGATGGTGCGGCGGCTCCGGCAAACCAACATTCGGTTCCAACTGCGCCACCAACCCCCAGCGGTGAAACTGGCCAATACTCTGGTGAGCCTCGCTGAGAGCTATGGCGAAGAATCAGCCAACGGAGTCGAAATCTACAACATCCCCCACAAAGATCTCGCCGACGTGAGTGATATTGGCGTGGAAGAAACCGCCAAAATCATGGACAAGCTCGAAAGCAAAGGGTGGGTCAAAGTCGATACAAATGCCCAAATCCTGCATGTGATTAACCTGAAACAACTCATGCATTTAGCAGGGAAGGTGTAGAGTGAGGTGAAACGCACTACGTCGAGGAGCCAAGCAGCGAATGAATCGGGAAGAGTGGATCGAAGAACCCGTGATTCCCCCTGGGGGAACCGAGCTTGCTAGCCAAGCCCCCCAATGGGATTCCAAGACAGCTCAGGCGCACTCTACCCTGAAATTGGCTTACCACGTTGCGATGCCTACCCCAACCTCTCATTTATTTGAGGTGACGTTGCAGGTGCAAGGCTGGTCTCAGGCTCTTGGCGATCGCATTGATTTGAAAATGCCCGTCTGGACACCAGGTTCCTACCTCGTGCGGGAATATGCCCGCCATGTGCAAGAGTTTGCAGCACAAACCGCCAGGGGCGATCGCCTGGAATGGCGCAAAGTCAGCAAAAATCACTGGCAAATCGATCCGCAAGACCACTCAGAATTGGTCATTACCTACAAAATTTTTGCCAACGAGTTGACCGTTCGAACGAACCATCTCGACGCATCCCACGGGTACTTCAACGGGGCTGCCCTATTTTTCTATATTCCAGGGTTAGAAGCCTTACCGATCCAAGTGGCGATCGCGCCCCCTTACCCCACCTGGCAGATTGCCACCGCCCTTCCCCCCGTCCCCGATAGCCCCAACACCTATCTCGCCCAAGATTTCGACACCCTGATTGACAGCCCCTTTGAAATTGGGCAACACCAACGATTCGAGTTTGAAGCTGTCGGTAAACCCCATCAACTCGTCGTTTGGGGCAACGGCAATTTGGATGCAGCCCCCCTCCTGCGGGATATTCAACGGGTGATTCAGGTCGAGGCCGATTTATTTGGTGGCTTGCCCTATGATCGCTACCTGTTTTTGGTGCATCTTGCCTCTCAAGCCTTTGGCGGGTTGGAACATAAAAACTGCTGTTCCTTGATCTATCAACGTTTCGGCTTCCAAAACAAAGAAAAGTACGATCGCTTCATCCAGCTTGTTGCCCACGAATTTTTTCACCTCTGGAACGTTAAGCGCATTCGCCCCAAAGCCCTGGAAAGCTTTGATTACGAGCAAGAAAACTACACCCCCTCGCTCTGGTTTAGCGAAGGCACGACGAGCTTTTACGACCTGATCATTCCCTACCGGGCCGGGGTCTACGATTTACGCACTTATTTGAATGCCCTGAGCAAAGAAATCACCCGCTTTTTGACCACTCCGGGACGGCATGTACAACCGTTAGCCGAATCCAGTTTTGATGCCTGGATCAAGCTCTATCGCCAGGATGCCAACAGCCCCAATTGCCAAATGTCTTATTACCTGAAAGGCGAAATGGTGTCGCTGTTGCTGGATTTGCTGATTCGGCAGCGCCACCACAACGGGCGATCGCTGGATGATGTGTTGCGACAACTATGGGAGCAATTTGGGCGATCGGAAACGGGCTTCACCCCAGAAGAGTTGCAGGCTGTCATGGAGCAAGTCGCCGACACTGACCTCAGTGACTTTTTCCATCACTGTTTGTACACCACCGAAGAATTACCCTTTGACCAGTACCTGGAACCGTTTGGCCTGCGACTCCGGGCGGATGGCGACCAACATCTGCCCCACCTCGGCCTGACGTTGAAATCTGAAAGTGGGCGCGAAATGGTTAAATTTGTCGAAGCCAACTCCCCGGCCCAATTTGTGGGGTTAGATGCAGGCGACGAACTGCTGGCAATGAATGGCATTCGGGTGACGGCAGACCAACTGAGCGATCGCCTGCGAGATTTTCAACCCGGTGATCCGGTGCAACTGGCTTTTTTCCATCTCGATGAGTTGTGCCTGCGCATTGCCACCCTCGCCGCACCCCGCCCCAGCCGCTATCAACTGGTTCCCCTCGATCGCCCCACCCGTAAGCAAGAGCAACTCTTCCACGGCTGGTTAGGGAAACGGCTTGCCGATCTCGCCCATTAAGCGCTTTCCCCCAAGGGTAGCGTCTAAATTCTAAAAATCTGCTTATAATCCACTATAGACAGTGGCGATCGCGGACATTCCCCAGTATCGTAAGAAGGGCGATCGCAGGAACGTAGTCGATGAGTAGCGAACAACAGTCCTTGTTCTCCGTAGCAGAGTTAAAAAGTGCCCGGTACGGCACCCCCGTCGAGCAACTACCCATGAGTGCCGCCACCCTCCAAGCATGGCAACAGCGCGTGCACCGCTTCCAGCAACAAGTCATTGTCCACGCCATTCCCGAACAAGGGAGCCTCTTTAGCAGCGACCCCACCCCCGCCGAAGTCGCCGAAAGCATTGATCCGTTTGGCCTGCCCCCGTTGAATACGGAGTTTTGGCGCTGGCAAGTAGAAGATGCGGGCGTTGCGGCTTACTACTTTGTCGTCGATCACCACTGGCCAATTGTGCTGTACATTGGCGAGACTGTGAAATCTAACCAACGCTGGAAAGGCGAACACGACTGCAAACGCTACATCGATAACTACATCGCCGCCCATCGCCGTTGGGATCTACCTTGCGCTGTCCGCATTGCCTTTTTTCATTGGGCACCCACCGCAACCCGCCCCCGACAACAGCTCGAAACGGCCCTCATCCACCGCTGGAAAGCCCCCTTCAACAAGCAAAACTGGCATTTTTGGAGTACCCCTTTCATTGGGGAAAAATAACTCCGTGTAGAGGATGGACGATCGCGAACATTAGGCACATAGTCAGGCCAGCTGCGATCGCGAAATCGACTAACAATCCCTGACCGAATCAACGAAAAACTATGTAATCAACACTATTTTGAAGAATGCCAGGAGGCGGGCTTGAACCGCCGACACGAGGATTTTCAGTCCTCTGCTCTACCAACTGAGCTATCCCGGCTTGTGGCCTTTCTGGTGGCGCTTTATAAAAGTAGCAAACAAGTGGAACCAAGTGCAAGCAACTTTTCGATGAAGTTGGCTTTTTTTTTCAAACCATCGCGAAATTTCCCCCGTCGAGCCAGTCAGTACGGCAGAATGAGGAGGATAGGCACCCTGAGTCCAGGTCTGGTTTGGGGCCGCAACAATGGGAACAACACAAATTGCAAAGAGGCATGGACTGGCAAGAACTTTATGGGAACTGGGTCTTGATGCCCGATCGCCCCAAGGCCATCATTCACTTTTTGGGCGGGGCCTTTGTCGCAACGGCTCCCCAAGTCACCTATCGGCGGTTATTGGAATGTTTGGCCGCTGCGGGCTATGTGGTCGTCGCGAGTCCTTTTGTGAACACCTTTGACCATGCCGCGATCGCCCAAACCGTCTACCGCAACTTCAACCGCACCCTGGAATGGCTGTTGGAAAACAGATTGCGCCAGCGATACCTCCCAATCTACGGGGTTGGCCACAGCATGGGTTGCAAGTTGCATTTGTTGATTGGCAGTTTGTTTCCGGTGGAGCGGGCCGGCAACATCTTCATGGCCTACAACAATTACGCCGCGCGGGATGCCGTCCCGATGATGGAGCAAGTCACTTCTGCCGTAGCCCAAGTTTCGGCGCTGCTGGCCACCCGCCCAGAACTGGCGGATTTTGTCCCCAAGGTGTCGATGGAGTTCACCCCATCCCCCCTGGAGACAAAACGCCTGATCGCCGAGCACTATCAAGTTTCCCGCAACTTACTCATTCAATTTACCAACGACACGATTGACCAAACCCGGCCTTTGTATCGGGTTTTAGTCGATCGCTTCCCCGATTTGGTGATTGCCCAACAATTGAACGGCAACCACCTCACGCCTTTGGGGCCAGATGTCAAATGGCAAACTGGAGCCGTTTTTACCCCAATTGATGCGATCGCCCAGTGGATGCGGCAGGAAGTGTATCGCGAACTCCAAGCGTTGGAACGCACCATTCTCCTCTGGCTCGATCCGTTATCTCCGATTTAGGCAGGGCGGGGGCCAGACGGAGGCCACACCGGGTGATAATCCACCAGCCATTTGAATTGCCCCTCGGCCAGCCAGTTCGGCAACAGCTTACACAGCCAATTCCGCAGCAAACAGGCCACCAGATAGCTGGCTTAGCCCAAGCCGATCATGATGACTTCATCACCGTTCTCTCCTTGCCCCTCATGTACGGCCCATCCTAAGGGATAAGACGAGAGCGATCGCAGTGCGGTTTAATGCAAGTTAGCCCACACAAACATTTACCCCCTGGTCAATTTCCATGCTAGAAGCATCCTTGTTTGATAAATTCTTTCGCGATGAAAAAGGCAATATTGTGATTGCCCAACCGCCAAATATACCGCTCATAACCTGGTTCGTTGCTACCGTCCTGCGGGTGTTCCCCCTTCCTCCCAACTTCGCCACCATCTTGGACGCAGTGGCCTTTGGGGCTTTGTTCGCCTGGGCCTGGATGGAACTTTTCCAGGGTGTGAATTATTTCCGGCGCTCCTTGGGCTTACTGGTTTTGTTCCTGGCGATCGCCTCCAAGGGGCCTTGGGCCGCCTAATCAGCCAAAGGATGGGATCCCCGACCCAACAGTGACCGAGATCCGTTCATCGGGTGATATGCCTCAACTCAGCGGCTTCCCTAGCCCACGGCGATCGCCCCCAAACATCACGCCCCCGCCCCCATCGCCATCACAGAGTCAATCCGTGCTTTCCGGCAAGATAGATGGTGTCAAACACAGTGACCACCAAACAGTCATCCTTGACACCACCCATCTATATAACCAAGGACAAAGCCCCATGACTCTCAACTTCCTCGGCCAATCCTACGAAGCCAGCCCCGCCGCCCCCATGACCGAACCCTCCAACCTCACAGGCAAATATCGCGGCGTTCCCATGCAATTTCATCGCGGCCCTGGCCATGCCCCCTCAACAGTTGTGCCCCAAATCTTGCAATACCGTGGGCTGGCCTATATCCGCTAATCTGCCACATTGGGCCTCTGGCTGAACTCAACCCCAGACCAGGGCCAGGCTTCACCTTACATTCCTCCTAAACTCGGCCTCTGGTAATTGCCAGAGGTTTTCTGTTGCTTCGCCCTGGGTGCAACTGAGCGCGATCGCCCTGCGCCACTTCATTGACTAGCCCAACTGCCGCACAGGGGAGCAAAGTCAGATAGCATGGAAAAGTTCTATTTCTTGAGACTTTGCTGTGACTGTTCGTGTTCGCATCGCGCCTAGCCCAACTGGAAATTTACACATCGGGACGGCCCGCACGGCTGTCTTCAACTGGTTGTTTGCCCGTCATCAGGGCGGCCAATTCATCTTGCGGATTGAAGATACGGATCTCGAACGCTCCAAACCAGAATTTACCCAGAACATTCTCGACGGCCTGCAATGGCTAGGTTTGCAGTGGGATGAAGGCCCCGTTTACCAAACCCAACGCCTCGACATTTATCAAACCAAAATTCAAGCCCTCCTCGACCAAGGCTTAGCCTATCGCGCCTACGAAACCCCAGAAGAACTGGATGCCATGCGCGAAGCCCAAAAAGCTAGAGGCGAAGCCCCCCGCTATGACAACGGCCACCGGAATCTCACCCCCGACCAACAAGCTGCCTTTGAAGCCGAGGGCCGCACTGCCGTAATCCGCTTCAAAATTGACGACGATCGCGAAATTGTCTGGAATGACCTGGTGCGCGGGAGCATCACCTGGAAAGGGCGAGACCTGGGCGGCGACATGGTGATTGCACGGGCCGCCTCGACAGACAGTATCGGGCAACCGCTGTATAACTTTGTCGTTGTGGTCGATGACATTGATATGGGCATTACCCACGTCATTCGGGGTGAAGACCACATTGGCAATACCCCTAAACAAATTTTGCTCTACGAAGCGCTGGGGGCAACTGTCCCCAAATTTGGCCATACGCCCCTGATTTTGAATGAAAAAGGCGCTAAACTCTCGAAGCGAGATGGGGTCACGTCCATTTCAGACTTCCAAACAATGGGGTATGTCGCGCCAGCCTTGGCCAACTACATGACCCTTCTGGGCTGGACTCCGCCCGATTCGACCCAAGAGATTTTTACACTCTCGGAAGCGGCTCAACACTTTAGCTTTGACCGCGTGAGCAAAGCCGGGGCAAAGTTTGACTGGGATAAGCTGAACTGGCTCAACAGCCAATATCTCCATGCCCTGCCTGCGCCTGAGTTGACTGAATTGCTCATTCCCTATTGGCAAACGGCGGGCTATGAGTGTGATTGGGTGGGCGATCGCCCCTGGCTAGAGCAAATCGCCGCCCTGATTGGCCCCAGTCTGGTTCGCCTGGATGAAGCAGTGGCCATGACTCAGTATCTATTTGTGGCAGAGGCCGCTATCAGCGAAGACGGCACCAAAAAACTGAGCCAAGACGGCACCAAGGCCATGTTAGAAGCGATCGCGGCGGCCATTCCGGCGGATCAGTCCCTCACAGAAGCCAGCGCCACCGAGTTGATTAAACAAGTCGCCAAAGACTTGGGCACCAAAGACGGCAAAATTAAACCCATCTTGCGGGTCGCCCTCACTGGTGAAACCCGCGGCCCAGACCTGATCCAATCTTGGCTGTTACTCCACCACAAAGGCTGGGACAAAGCCCGGTTAACGGCAGCGATCGCGGCGGCCCATTAAGGGCATTCCTGGAGTCAACTCCAGGCTCAGGAACCAACAGTTGCATTGAATTGAAGCGCAAGGAAGGGCGGAACAAGGGTCCGCCTTTCTGATTTTTAGCCTGATCTCGTTTGGCCCCTTTTGGGTGAATCGTTCTAGTTCGTTTTTCTTACCCTGGTAACTAAATTTTTGCTCGGCAACGGAACACTAGCCTGATGTGGTCGTCTTAGATCACTCAACAGTTAAGCGTGCATGAATCATGGCTCAACGACGGCGCACTAAAATTTGGTCTTGGCGAGGACAACTCCTATTGGTAGGGGCGATCGCGCTCTTGCTCAGCCACCTGCTCCAGCCCAACCTGGCCTATTCCCAGACTAAAACGTTAACTCTCAGTCCCCAATTTTCACCCAACCCAACAATCGTGCAAGGCACTGGTGGCGGGGGAACTGCCATCCAGTCGATGATCGGGCGCTCCGAATCGCCCATTGGCCCTTGCACAGGCTATGCCAACCCAACCCCCAACCACACCCTAACCCTCCGCGCCTTTTTTAGCTCACTCCGCATGACGGTTGACAGTGCAGAAGACACGGCGCTGGTCATCCAAGGGCCAGGAGGCACCTGGTGCAATGATGACACCAATGGGAAAAACCCAGAAATCTCCGGCCAGTGGTTGCCAGGGAAATATGACATTTGGGTCACCACCTACGCCAAAGATAAAACCGCACCCTACACGCTCAAGTTGTTAGATTAAGCCCCCTGGGCCGACGCTTCCAGGAATTGGGGCGATCGCGATTGAAGTCATCTCCTGTTTGACTGTCCCGCCTTGCCACAGCCCTGCTCCCGCCGAGATGCCCTATGTCGTACTGCCTGAACCCCGCTTGTGCCAACCCCACAAATGCCCACAATCAAACAGAGGCCATTTGCGCGAGTTGTGGCTTTCACCTCCTTCTGGCAGAACGTTTTCGGGCGCTCCAGCCCATTGGCCAAGGCGGCTTTGGTCGCACATTCCTGGCTGTTGATGAACACACGCCCCACAAATCCCGGTGCGTCATTAAACAATCGATGCCGGATCAACTGACCCACCGGGAACAAGCCGCTGCGCTCTTTCACCAGGAAGCCCTGCGCCTTGCAGAATTGGGCGAACATCCTCAAATTCCTGCGCTCATTAGCCATTGCGAACAAGAACATTATCAATACCTTGTTCAAGAATTTATTGATGGGCAAACCCTGGCCCAAACCCTGCGCGATCGCGGCCCCTTCGCCGTCACCGAAATTGAACCCATTCTCCAGAGTTTGCTCCCCGTTTTGGAGTTTATCCACAGCCACGAAGTCATTCACCGCGATATCAAACCCGACAACATCATTCGCCGCGCCGATGGTCAGTTAGCCCTGGTTGACTTTGGTGCCGCCAAACACGCTACCGGCACCGCCCTCCTCAAAACGGGTACCAGCATCGGTAGCGCGGAATTCATTGCCCCAGAACAAGCTAGAGGCAAAGCCACCTATGCCAGCGATCTGTACAGTTTAGGGGTCACATGCGTCCACTTATTGACCCAAATGTCCCCATTTGACCTCATTGATGGTGATAACCAGTGGGTCTGGCAAGATTGGTTGCATGGCAAAATCAGCCCGGAACTTCGCCATTGCCTGAACCGCATGATTGCGTCTGCCCCTAACCAACGGTTTCAATCGGCCAAGGAAGTTCAGGATTTTCTGGCCAATCCCCAGCTCCCTCACATCAAGCCTAATCCACCGCTTCCGGCTACCCCGCTCGTTGCGCCTCATGCCCGGTCCCCGCGATCGCGCCCACTCCGAAAGCCCCTCGCCTTCACCGCTATTTTTGCGTTTACCGTAGGGGCGATCGCCGCAGCCCTGACCCTACCCCGCTTTGCTGCCGAAGCCAACCGCGCCAAAGAATCGGAAGCCAAAGTCTATATCGGCGCTCTAGGCCGCGCCCAACAAGCCTATTTCTTAGAAAAAAATCAGTTTAGCCCAGAGCTAGATGCCTTGGGCATTGGCATTTCCCTTGAAAACAAGAATTACAGCTATCAAATCGCCCATCTCCAAAACCAGACCGACCCAAGAACCGTGGGAATGCAAAGACCGTTGATTGTCCAACATGTTGCCCAACCGAAAAAAGGCGATCTCAAAAGCTACATCAGTATTGTGTGGACGACCCCAATTGTGCCGGAGCTTGGAACCCTCCAGGCCGAGATCACCACGATGTCAATCCGGTGTGAAAGTCAACAGCCCACCGTTCAACTTCCCCCGCCCCCGCTGTTGACCCTCACTAGAAAAGTCCGCCCAGGGAGCATTCAATATCAAGCGCAGTGTCCCGCAGGCTATGCCAATCTGGAACGGTAAGCGACTCGAACGAGTAAAGCCTCAGCGTTTAGAGACGGCCTTACTCTCGGTTAAATACCACCGCCAGGGTAACTCGACTCCCTGAGTCAAGCCGATCCGGGTTGTTTGGGTGATGGCAGCGGGCGATTGGGCCAGGGCGCGATCGCAATCCGGCGAGCGATGTTCCACCCACAGGGCCGTGTTAGGTTGCAACGAATGAGCACTCAAGGTTTGGTCAATTTGCAGCGCCCGGCAGAGTTTGCCAGGGCCAGCCGCCACTCGATCTGGTTTTTGAGGAGCCGCGCGATCGCCCCCAGCGGGAACCAGTTCCAACTGCAAAGCCCGAATCAAAACCGCGCTGGGCACGCCATCCAAATCCGTCACAATATTCAGACAGTGATACATCCCATAAATCAAGTACACATAGGTGTATCCCGGTGGCCCAAACATCACCGCATTCCGTTTTGTTTGCCGCCGATAGGCATGACACGCCGGATCCCCCGGTGCATAAGCTTCCGTTTCCACAATTAGCCCCCGGCACACCTCCCCCGAAGGCAACTGCCGCACTAAGACGCAACCAAGCAGGTCAGGGGCGACCTGGGTAGAAGGCCGCGCAAACCAATCAGGCGCGATCGCCGGAGCCGACTCAGAGATAAACTGCACAGGACTTGTTGTAAAAACCTTTGAATTGATAGGATTACGGCAAAGCACCTTATAGAATACCTGCAAGCCAACGATTAAATCGACTCCCTGGTGAGTTCACTTCGTTGCTTTTTTCATTAACGTTCTTGTCATACCGAGCTATCAGATTATGGATGTCAAATTAGTCCTTGTGATCCTCACTGTTCTGTTTACGGTTTCGTGCCTGTTCTTTGGCACCCGTAACGGTTTTTATGACTCCGATAACTATCACGGCAATGGTTCTGCTCACTAAAACCACTAGCCCTCTTGCTTAGGCCGTTCAGGGCCAATTGCAAAGGGTTAGGACAGTCATTCCATTCTGCTCCACGCTTGCAGATGCAAAGTGGTGGTGCCTTTGACTGGTTCCAAGTTTGCTGTTTTAAATTCGTTGCCGCGCAGCCAATTCAACCGACCCGTTTGAGCCACAGTATAGGCACTGTTGGGCCGAGTGAGCTGTCGGGCTGAGTTGTCCTGCGATCGCCCCCACGGAGTCGTGAATCTGCCGTGCTAGAGCTGGAATGTTTCGTATTCGGTGTCGGACATGCAGACGAAGGAGTCTGTTTGCTATTGCAAATTGGCCCCTATCGTGTGTTGCTCGATTGCGGACTTCCCGATCTGACACCGCTCCTGGCGGCCAAACTTCTCCCCGTACATCTCGTGCTCTGTAGCCACGCCCACCGGGATCATGCCCAGGGGTTACGCCAATTTCATCACGCGTTCCCCCAGGTGCCCATCTACGCCAGCGAAATCACCACACAACTGCTGCCACTCAACTGGAGCACGCCAGACGAACCCCCGCCCCCACCAGCCCTACCCCTTTGCCAAGCCCTACCCTGGCGCACCCCAGTGGAATTTTTGGATGGCCTCAGCGCCACGCTCTATCCTGCGGGTCACCTGCCAGGGGCTGCGGCCATTTTGCTGACCTATACCTCAGCCGCCACCCCCGATGGCGACCCCCGCACCTACCAAGTGCTGTACACGGGTGACTTTTTCTTGTCCAACACGCGTCTGGTCGAAGGGTTCCCGCTGGAAGAGTTGCGGGGTCTACAGCCGGATGTCTTGATTGTGGAAGGGAGTTTTGGCACGGCTCGTCATCCCCACCGACGACAACAAGAAAACCAACTAGCGGAACGGATTCAACGGGCGATCGCCGACCAAAAATCGATTCTTCTCCCCACTCCAGCCTTGGGATTGGGGCAAGAACTGCTCATGCTGCTCCGGAGCCACCATTACTTTACTGGGCAAGATCTGGATATTTGGGTCAACGGTCTGGTTGCCGCTGGGTGTGATGCCTACCTCACAATCCTGCCCCAACTTCCCACCTCCGTCCAAAATTTTGCCCGTCACCAACCCCTGTTTTGGGATGACCGAATTCGGCCACGGGTGCGCCGCCTCACCCCAGAGCATTTTGCCGAGTTGGGCACCAAACCGTGCATCGTCCTCACCGACGAAACCAGCGATTTACACCGCTACTATCAAGACAAGCCCAAACACTGGGTTGTTATGCTCCCGCAACGGCCCTACAGCCCATCCACTACACCTGCTGACCTCCCCGTCCCGGTCGAAACCTACCTGCTGGCTCAGCATTGTGATGGCCCAGGCACCACCCAACTCATCCATAACATTCGGCCTCAGCACGTTATTTTTGTCCACGGGTCAGAGCCATATTTGACCGATCTCACGGGCCTCGATGAATTGCACAATCGCTACCATTTGCATTCTCCCCATGCAGGTAGCCATGTTGAATTGCCGATTGGGGACACGTTTTTGCAACCGGCAGCCCCAGAAACAATTTATGAAGGGGAGCTGAATGAATTAGACACATTAGTCACAGTGACGCTGCCAAATGCGATCGCCGCTGACCCCCGCTGGCGATCGCTCTCCGACACGGGCCTGATCGAAGCTCGCTGGCAAGGGGAAGAACTGGTCTTGCGGGGCCTCTCTCAGCGGGAACTATTGCAGCAACACGGGGGCGATCGCCTGCTGGATTGGATGGATGCCAACTCCCCCCTACGAAGTTGTTGCGGCAACTGTCGCCATTTCCGTGGGCAACGGTGTTGGAATGCGGCCTCGCCTCTGTTTGAACTCAAAGTCACCCCCGAAGGTTTTTGCCCCGCCTTTGAGTCAACCCAAGTACCACCCCGCCCACCCAGCGAATAACCAACACAACAGTCAGCCGCCTCCCTTTGTCAGCGATCGCCAAGAAGTTGGCCCTTGTCGTCATTGTTTGACGCTAAGATGAACTAAGGCGGAATGGTTCCGACCTTAGACCAGCCATCCCATTGTTGACCCTACTGTGAGTGCCACATCCATGACTGCCGAGGTATTAGTCGAGAAAAAGAAATTAGCTCACCCCCCGTTAGATATTCATCGTTTAGGCGATCGCGTTTTGCGTCAGCCAGCCAAACGGGTTGCCAAAGTGGATGCGGAGATCAAGCAAATCATTCGGGAAATGCTCCAGACCATGTACAGCGCCGATGGCATTGGCCTTGCTGCTCCCCAAGTGGCCATTCACAAACAAATCATTGTTGTAGATTGCCAACCCGATGAAGCCGCCACTGCTCCCCTCGTCCTGATTAACCCCAGCATTACCAAAACCAGTCGCGACCTCGTGACGACCCAGGAAGGGTGTCTTAGCATTCCCGGTATTTATCTCGATGTTAAACGGCCCGGCAGCATCGAAGTGAGCTACAAAGATGAAACCGGACGGCCCCAACGACTCACCGCTGACGGGTTGCTGGCTTGTTGCATTCAACACGAAATGGATCACTTAGACGGGATTTTGTTTGTTGATCGGGTAGACAATGCCCTCCTGCGAGATCAAGAATTAGCCAAGCATGGGTTTTCCACGAAGGCCGTCAAACCAGTGAGTTAGCCGTCACAGGCCCAGGCCACGGGGCCACCGCCCAATGGACGCAACCCAATGTCAACGTTATAAAAAGAGTAGCTAAGCTTTTCAAAGCTTCTCTAAACTTGTTCACATGGGGCTTGGCTTCATGGGCAATTTGTCTTATATGTACGGGAGAAAGTAGCAGTGACCCCTAAAAGTGGAGTCTTTTTAGCCGGTGCTTGTATTGCCGCGATCGCAGCAGTTGGTTCAGTCTTTGAGTTGTCATCGGGCGCACCGGATTTGGGGACAGTGCTCACCGGTCTGATCTTGGCGGCTAGCATCCCTCTGACATTGATTTGTTTTTGGGCAGCCGTTCGAGATGCACGGGCTAATCAATAACGTCACCGCGGATTTTATTCGGCCACTTTGGGCTACAGCAAAATGACCGCCAAAGAACAATCCATTGCCTTTTTGCAGTTCTTGCCCCGGCCTGATCATGCCGATGCGCCCCCCCAGCCTTATGTGTTGTCCGCCACCACTCCCACCACCCTGGGCCGCGATTTTCGGTGTCAGATTCCGATCGACCCGACCGTCTATCGCTCAGTTTCCCGTCGTCATGCGGAAATTACACCCGTCGAGGGCATTGAAACCCCAGACAGTACTAAGTTTTGGCAAATCTGTGATTTGGGTAGCAGTAACGGCACCTACGTGAATGGGGTGCGCCTACAGCAGTGCCAAGTGTTGCGGACTGGCGATCGCATCAGCCTGGGACAAAACGGCCCGGAATTTTTGTTTGAGCGGCAAACTGGCCTCAATCCCCCTGCGGCGGTCTTCAGTGCGCCCCCGGCGATCGCCAGTCCACCGGCCATCCCCCTCGTCTCCTATACCAGTCGCCCATCCTTGCACCGCCCCCCGGAGGGCGTCAGCCTAACCCAGCTTTTTCCCATCCTGTCTACGGGCCGCGAATTAACTCGCAAAGCCTATCTCATTCCAGCAATCACCACAGTATTACTGGTCGTCGCGCTATTTTTAACCATTGGCAACCCCACCAGTTTTAACCTCATCTTGGCAATTTATTTAGCCAGCGTTGCCTACTTTTTTATTTACCAACTCTGCGGCAAACACAAGCCCCTGTGGATTTTGGCCAGCACCGCCTGCGCCACGGCGCTCATGCTCATCAGTCCAGCGCTTGACCTCTTTATCCTGATATTTCACCGCATTCTTCCTGGCGATATCTCAACCACAACTTCCACCACCCCATTTGTCATCACACTCATCAAAATTTTCTTTGGGGCGGGCTTAATGGAAGAGTTATTCAAAGCAATTCCAGTGTTGGTGGCTTTTTGGATACGGCCCCGGCTGCGATCGCCCCTGCGCCAGCAACTCGGCGTTTGGGAACCCCTGGATGGCATTCTGCTGGGGGCCGCCACCGCTGTAGGCTTCAGCCTCATGGAAACCCTCGGAGTTTACGTTCCCGCCAGTTACACCGCGACCCTCGGGGCCGGAGCCGATGCCGCCCAACTCGCTGGCTTACAACTACTCATCCCCAGAGTGTTGGGCCTCATTGCAGGCCACATGGCCTACAGTGGCTATTTTGGCTACTTCATTGGCCTGAGTGCCCTCCATCGCCGCCAGCGGAAACTCATTTTGGGCGTTGGCTATCTCACCGCAGCCACCTTGCACACACTCTGGAACGCGGCTGGCACCCTCAGCCCTGCGGTACTGGCGATTGTTGGTTGTGTGTCCTATGCCTTTCTCGGAGCCGCCATTCTAAAAGCTCGGGTATTGTCACCCACGCGATCGCAAAACTTTGCCACCCGTTTTCATCCGTAACGTCAGCCTGTGGCAGTACCCAAGAAGCAGAAACCTATAGCAGCCTGTGCCCCGACAGCCCGTGCCCCAACAGCCCGTGCCCCAACAGCCCGTGCCCCAACAGCCTGTGACTGAAAGATCACACCCTTCAACCGACTAAGGTGTAGGTGATGGCTTTGTCGGTGATGGTTTCGATGCAGGCGGCGGTGCCACCATCAGTTGCCCATTCTGGGTATAAAGCTTGCCCCCCAAGGTCAAAATCTCCCGTTTAGCCCGTGCTTGGGTTTTGCGATCGCCCACAGCCCCCGCCCGTTGATAAATCTCGACCCAGGCCGATATCCGCAGCGGTTTACTGTTGGGATCCTGCCGTAAAAATTGAGCCGTCTGGAGAAACTGTTCGCGAAATTGGGCATAGGGCGTATCCCGAACCCAGTCTGCCGCCTTCTCCAAGGATTGGGCTGCACCGGCACTATCCCCCAACAACAAGAGCTGATCCAAACTCATAAAACGCCAAACCTGAAACGCATCGGGATCCACCTCCGGCGACAACGCCCGCGTCCCCCGTCGCATTAGTTCGATCGCTAAATCCGGTTGCCCCAATTCGTAGGAAATACTCCCTGACAAAAACGGATAGGCATCCACAAAACGCGGATCTAACCGAGTCACATTCTCAAAAAAAGCCGGACTTAACCCATAGCCTGTGTGTTGGCGCGCCGAATCATCGCCAAAGTATTCTAAAAATTCCAGAAAGACCCAATCAGCCAGCACATTGTCAAAGCCAAAACTGGGCGATCGCGCCAAAACTTTCAACTGCAACGCTTGCTGATCTACGGCCTGTTGCGCCGTGTCTCTAGCCTTCTGCGATCGCTGCAACCGCTCATATTGCAGCCCCATCACACCCGCCATCGCCGCGATCGCGATCGCCCCCCCGACCAATCCTTTCCACCGCCCTCGTTGCACAACTCCAGCCCCCCTAAACCATCCCGCAGTGCATCAGCACCATCCACCATCCTAGCCACTTCCCCGGCAGCCAGCCAACCGACTCCGTTCTATCCCAGCCATATCACACCCGATCGAAATCCCTGGGGAAGAACACAAAACTTTAGTGAACTTTACTGTTATACTCTAGGCGAAGCGACCAATCATTCGCTACATTGGCGCAAATGCTAAATACAAACGTCTGCATCCTGCTTGAAGGGTGAAGTGAAACAGCGTACCGGACGATCAGTAAACTGTCATCCCGTTGATAGCTTTGGCCGTAATCCATCAGTTACGGTGGAGTGGCACACGCTCCTTGAAATTATCAGCGATTTTGTTACTCATTTTCCGGTTATGGCTTGGTACAAGTCGTAATGGATGTTAATTCAATCTCCAGGTGCTAGCTCGCACTCGATTCGTCGTAAAGCCATATTCCTCGTGCTCCCCACGCCTTAAATCCATCAATTTCGAGCGCATACTCAATGAACCTACTCCTGAAGCATCCTTCGCTCCCTAAAGTCATCCTTTGCGGCGGAGCTGTGGCAGCGGCTGTGACCGCCTCCATGTTTGGGCCAGGACTTCGCGTCCGTGCAGCTTTACAAGATAGCCCCAAAGCTGTAGTTGACGAAGCTTGGCAGATTGTTAATCGCGAGTACGTAGATGGCACCTTCAATCGGGTAAATTGGCAAGCGGAACGACAGGCTCTGCTCGACAAAAACTATACCTCTCGTGATGCGGCCTACAACGCTCTGCGCAAGTCTTTAGAGAAACTGCGGGATCCCTACACTCGCTTCATGGATCCCAAACAATATGAGGCGTTGAGCAATCAAACATCGGGAGAACTCTCTGGGGTTGGGATTCGGCTAGAGGTCAATGAAAAGAATAAAGTCTTGACTGTTGTCGAGCCTATTGAGGGTTCCCCCGCGCTTCAAGCCGGGATTCGTTCCGGCGATCGCATTATGGCGATCGATGGCAAATCCACCCGAGGCATGAGTGTGGAAGATGCTTCTAACCTAATTCGGGGCGATGTGGGCACGACTGTCACCCTGGAAATCAGCCGGGATGGAAGCAAGAGTTTTGCCCTCCCCCTCACGCGGGCACGAATTGAACTCCCGACCGTCCGCTATGCCCTCAAAACCGAAGGTAACAAGCGGGTTGGATATATTCGGCTCAACGAATTTAGCTCCCATGCTGCTGAGCAAATGCGGCGAGCCATGAAGGATTTACTCAACCAAAAGGTTGAAGGGTTTGTGCTTGATTTGCGGAGTAATCCCGGTGGGTTGTTGCAAGCCAGCATCGAAATTAGCCGGATGTGGATGAACGAAGGCGCGATCGTCCGCACGGTGGATCGAAAAGGGCGCAGTGAAGAAATTTCTGCTAACCAAACCGCCCTCACTAACCTGCCTCTGGTAGTGCTGGTAGACGAAAATTCCGCCAGTTCCAGCGAAATCCTCACTGGAGCCTTAAAAGATAACAGCCGAGCCACGGTGGTTGGGAGCCAAACCTTTGGTAAGGCCCTCGTGCAATCTGTGCATAATTTGGCCGATGGATCGGGTTTGGCGGTTACGATCGCCCACTACTACACACCCAAAGGCACCGACATTAGCCATAAAGGGATTGCACCCGATGTCTCGATTAACCTGACCGACAGCGATCGCCAAAAACTCTCGTCTGATCCCGCCTTACTTGGCACGATCCAAGATCCCCAGTACAAGCGTGCAGTTACCGAGCTAGAGCGAGTCATTTTGGCCCAACCCCGCCCTGAAGGCAATAAGCGGGCCCAGGTCGTCGATATCAAGTAAGCAACCATTGAGTCGTCCTGTTCCGGCACTGGCCTAAGGCTATTACCGGAGCAGAGCCCGTTCCCACCAGGCTAAACAGATCAGCAAGGCGGCGGGAGCCAGAAAAATCATAGATCGAGGGCATTCGTCCCGATGGTGCGATCGCGCCAGAAGTCAGGCTGACGCGATTTTATGTTGAAGGCTAAATGCCCGAAACGACAGCCCGGCTCAGTCTGCACGCAGTTGTTTCACCAAATGAGTCAGCTCTGGCAAAATCAGCTTTTCCATTGCCAAGGTCACTGCATTGGTCGAACCGGGCAAGGAAAACAGCAGTTGGCGACCATAGGTACCCGCGATCGCGCGGGAAGCCATTGCTCGGGAACCAATGTCTTGATAACTCAGAAAGCGAAAAATCTCGCCAAAGCCTGGTAGAGTTTTGTCCAAGACTTGGGCGATCGCGTCAAAGGTTGTGTCCCGTGGGGCAATTCCAGTACCACCATTCACGATGACAACCGCGATCGCCGGATCTTGGTTCAGGGCTTGAAGCTGTGCCCGAATCGCGATCGGATCATCTTTGAGGATGGTATAAGCAGCAATGGTATGGCCGTGTTCGCGTAACAGGTGTTGAATTTTTTGGCCGCTGCGATCGGTATCCGGCGTGCGCGTATCACTCACAGTGACTACAGCACAGCCAACAGACAGATTCGTGTCATCAGGGTGAGGAGTCAAAACTATCACAACCTAGAGCCTTCATCGCTTCAGAGGACAGCATTTGTAATCACGAGCAGCACGCCCAAACCCCCCGGAGCTAGCCCAGATATAGTAAGGGGCGAACTGGTGTCCGCCCGCAGAGGTGTGCCGAAGGTTCTGCCTCCGGGCTAGGATTTGGTAAAGCCCAGATCATTCTGCTCGGCAAACCGTTCCATAAACCGCAAAAACCGTTCCCATTCTTCAACAGATTTGATCAGATAGGTTGCTTCGATCGCTTCCGGTTGCCCGTTGACAAAGGTGGCCTTCACTTCGCGAGTACTCAATTCGCCTTCATCATCCAGCAAATACATCCCAGTGATCCCTTCGGAGCTTGCAGTGGTCAGGGCTTTAGGATTTTGGAAATAGAAGGTTGCCGTGCCGTTGCTGCCATCCCGCGATCGCGTAATCCGCACATCGGGAATCACGTCTTCGTCAACTCCCCGTACAAACTGAATTCGAGCCGTCATAATCCTACTATTCGATAGTTTGCATCAGTCAATATCTCTTTATCATCCCATACGGGACTTACCACAACGTAAAAAAGCTGAGATTGGCGACGTTTTATTGACTCTTTGAGAAATCTCGCCGTTTTTACCGGATGTATCGGCTAGACTGTTGACGAGATTAGCAGCGTTGAATAAGTCGAGGTCGGAAGCGTCTGTGAAATATTTTTTCCTATCGGATGGCTGGACTGTGGGGCGAGTCTGGGAGCTAGGTGGACTTTGGAATGAGAGCGCTTGGCGACGCAAACCCCAAATCGAGCAAATGAATTTGTGTATTTGGGAAAATAATGAAAAGCTTTGGCTATACCGAGTCGAAGAGGCCGTGTTGATGGTCGAAGTGAGACCTGGGGAAGAATTGCAACGCCAGTCAACCACCCAAAATATTGGGCAGGTGGTGCTCAAGCGATTGATGGCGGCAGATCAAGCGATCGAATTACTGTGCAATGCCAGCGGGATAACGGGCTCCGAACCCGCCTGAGTGGTGGCACCAGTTGCCCCCAACACTAATGATCTCAGGAATCTGGCTCAGGGATGGGATTCAAGCCAACTGGCCCTAAATGCTAGCCTGCAACCAACCTGAGGTATTGCTAATTGGCGATCGCTGTTTTAAGCATCATCACCCGACGACTATCCACCAAACTGGCCCAGAAGCCGCGTTCACTCAATTGTTGCACCAGTTGCCCCGCGATCGCGAGATCGGTTGTGTGAGTCACCAATAAAAACGGTTTCTGCCCATAGGCCGCCAAACCCACGGGCCGTCCCACGGCTGTTTGCACCTTAGCCGCCACCTCTGGCTGGTCGAAATAGCTGACCAACACCGCATACCCCGCCCCCAAGGGCTTGGGCTGGTAGGTTTTTCCGGTTGGAGTGGATTGAGTGGGTTGAGCGGCTGGGCGTGCAGGTTCCGTTTGGGCGATCGGCGGAGTGGCAGCAGCTTCCGCAGGGGGGGCTTCCGCAGGCCGCGCAACATAAGCCGCTAACCCCGTAGTTTCAGTAATGTAACGAGCCCACGCATTGGCGCGATCGACCGTGCGAAAACCACCTACTCGCGTCACGGTGTCGTTCAGGTAACGACAGGTCGCGATAGTCGTATTGGGGGGCAAAAGCTGATTCACCTGGGTTCGGGTTTCTTGTGTCCGGGTGACAACCAAGAGCAAAATTTCTTGGGGTTGGGGCGGCTGACACAAGGCCAAAATCTGGCCCTGGGGAATGGGAGTTTGGTCGGGCGGCAGTTGGGCTTGGGCCGCTGCCGAGCTGGCACTCACCAGGGCGATCGCCACGCCAAAGGCACCAAGCTTTGCACGAACAGACACAATAAGTTGCAGCATAATCTCTGGCCAGACTGACGCGAGAGTGATGATGAGCTGGGGGGACTGGCCCGACGCGATCGCCTCAGCATCCAGTTCCCGCGAAATGCCCACATCATACTAGCACTGACATTCCTCTGGCGCGGCGATCGCTTAAGCGGCAGTGGCGAGGGAAGCCAGCGGATCGGGAATCTGAGCAGAGGGTGCTTGAAATTCCCCCGTGTTGACAAACTCAAGCCGCAGCTTTAACCAAGTGATAAATTGCTTATTGGTTGAAACCACCGCCGTCGCTGGCTGCGGACAGTTGGCTTTCACAGCGCTCAGTTCCGGCGCATCCAAAAAAGCGGGTTGTTGAACCAGCCAGAAATCAATTTCTTTTTCTTGCTCTTTGTAATAGCGAATCCGCTCTTTTAAGACTTCATCCAACGGTTCGTCGGCAAAAAACTTTTGGCTGGAAACGACAAAATAATAAGTCTGCATGGTTAAAACTGTGTTGGCTCTCCAAACAGATCATTGTAAAGAAAGTCTGGCCCCAAAGTGTGGGCCGTTATGTAACTTCGTAATTGTTGACCACAGGGCGATCGCAGGAGTCATCTTCCCCACTGGCCCTACAACTCACCCCAAATCGCTCGTTTCATTTCCCGCACAGCGCGCTCCATCCCAACTAGCGCGGCCCGACTGATGATGGTATGCCCAATGTTGAGTTCTTCCATCCCAGGCAAACACGCCACCGGATACACATTCCAATAGGTCAAGCCGTGGCCCGCATTCACCCGCAAGCCCGCCGCGATCGCCCGTTCGCACCCTTCCGCCAGCAGTTGCAATTCCTTTTGCTGAGCGGCCTCACCCTTGGCTTCCGCGTATTGGCCCGTGTGCAACTCAATAAATTTTGCCTGTGCCGCCGCCGAAGCTTCGATTTGGCTGGGGTCAGCGTCAATAAACAAGCTCACCGGAATTCCGGCCCCTTGCAACGTGGCCACCACCTCAGTCATCCGGGCTTGCTGCCCTGCCACATCCAGGCCACCTTCTGTCGTCACTTCTTCCCGCCGTTCAGGGACAAGGGTCACATAATCCGGTTGCAGATCCAGGGCGATCGCCACCATTTCATCAGTCGCCGCCATTTCCAAATTCAGGTGGGTGCGCACCATCGATCGCAACAACCGCACATCCCGTTCTTGAATGTGCCGCCGATCTTCCCGCAAATGGGCTGTAATGCCATCCGCCCCGGCCAACTCAGCCAAAACGGCTGCCGCGATCGGATCAGGCTCTACCGTCCGCCGTGCTTGTCGAATCGTCGCAATGTGATCAATATTGACTCCCAGTGTTGGCACGCCCAATCTCCCGCTGATGCATTCGCCCTTGATTGTAACGAAAAACAAAGCCTTCCAGATCCACGCCGGACTCCCAGAATCACGCTATGGTTGTTAGCAAAGAGCGGCAAGGCCTGGGCTTGTGGTTGTAGAATTTAGACGGAACTGATTCAGTAGCAATGACTTCTCAGCGGCTAGGTAACATGGCCAAACGTTCATCCCGTGCGGCAACAGAAACGTTTCAGTGGCGGTTGTTGGTGCAATCGCTGCAACAGTTGCCGTTTGAAACCATGCTCAATCAGGTGATTCAGGATTTTACTCACGGTCGGCGATCGCGGGTGCAACGGTGGATCGTGATTTTGGCCGGGGCCGCAGGGCTGTTTTACTGGAATGGGCGACTCGTCTTGGCGTTGGGCGCAGGGCTGAGCGTCATGGTGCTGGTGTACTTGATGCATGACTGGCAACTGGATGTGAATTTCGCTCAACTCCGCAAATACCTCCAGGGCTGGAACCAACCCTTTGCCCTCTCTGCCGGAGCCGGGGCGATCGCCACCCTGACCACCTACACCGCTGCCGCCGTCTGGGCCGAATCAGATAGTGCCTGGATTGCCACCGCCACGATTTTACAAGGCATGGGCACCCTCACCGTTTTGCTGTGGTTGATCAACCAAGCCGTGAATCGCCAAGCCAGTCGCGATCGCGTCCAACACCATCAACTTATCCAAGACTTAGCCCATTCCGATCCGCTCAAACGGCTCATTGCCATCCGCCAACTCACAGACACCATTTCCGTGCTGGATGAGCAGCCTCAAACTCTGCGCGGCCCTGGCAAAACTCCGACCCGCCAGGAAATTGCCGACTATTTTCGGCTGATGCTCAGTCGCGAAGAAGATTCGGTCATTCGGGACGCCCTTTGGGATGGCCTCCAAACTCTGGATATCGTGCAAAGTCTCCAACAAGCCACCGCTCCTTTGGTCACACTAAGCCCTCGCCCCCCCCTCAAGCTCACGGCGAAACCACAGCCAGTCACCGCGCGCCTGCTTCGTTAACCGCGCTACTTCGTTGACCCGAACATCTCTGGGAGGTAGCCATGAAATACTCAGAGCTACAAGGAATTTTTGCAGAGGAACAAACTAGTCGTGGCCTTCTGGTCGTCGGGATTGATCGCACCGGGCGACAGGTGGAAGTGTTGTTTCAAGTGACAAACCAATTCAAAGCCGACTGGGATGCAATCCAGATTCGGTACCTGTAGCTTCATCTAGCGCTTCCGTCCTACAGGCATCCACCCCTCTGACTGTCGCTCCTCAGCGGGGCAGGGGAAAACTAAACAGAATGGGCCTTGGCGCGATCGCCTCGCCTTGCAACCTGGTTACAAATGTCCCCAATTGAGCCTTTTTGGTGCCTTATGAGAACACATTTCCAGGGGCTAACCCTACTTTCTAGCTTGCTATTGTGCAGTGTGGTGAACCTGTCCCAAACACCCGCGATCGCTACGGTTGACCCCAAAATTGGCCCCAAAGTAGCCCAAACGCCTCCTGATGCCCTGAACGAGCAAGCTGATCAACTGTTGAAACAGGGAGCCGCCGCCTTTCAACAACGGCAGTGGGCTGCCGCCGAAATCGCTTGGCAGCAAGCACTCCAGCTTTACCGAACAACAGGCAATCGGCAGGGCGAAGGGCGCGTGTTGGGTAACTTAGCCGCCATTCAGGATGCCTTGGGGAATACTTCCAAAGTGCTGGAACTTTTCCAGGCGAGTTTAGCGATCGCCCAGGAATTGAAAGACAACCGAGGCGAAATCTTTGCGCGGAGCAATCTGGCCTATGCCTATCGCAATCAGGGCAAGTTCAAAGCTGCGATCGCGGAACTTCAGTTGGCGTTACCCTTGGCGCGACAAAGCCAAGATCCAGAAAGTGAATTTGAAATTTTGAACCAGCTTGGTATTGGCTATCGAGCTTTGGGCCAATATGAGGCGGCGATCGCTCAGTTGCAGCAAAGTTTGACCCTGGCCCGCCAGCAAAATAATGCCCAGGGTGTGGCGAATAGCTTGGGCAATCTGGCGAACACCTACACCGAGCAGGGCAACTATCCTGCCGCCCTGGAACACTACAACCAAACCCTGGAGTTGATGCGATCGCTCCAAAACACTGTGGGAGAAGCAACAGTCTTACAACGGTTGGGGTCACTCTATGCAAATCTGGGAAATCGACTAGAAGCCGCAAAACGTTTCGCTCAAAGTTTGGCTCTAGCGCGTCAACTGGGCGATCGCCGCCTGGAAGCTTACAACCTGGGCAATTTGGGCCGCGCCTACTTCAACACCGATAAACCGGAAGTGGGAATTCAATCCCTGGAACAAGCCTTAAGCATCATGCAAGCGTTGGGCGATCGCGCAGGACAGTCCACGTTGCAACTCTCCTTGGGCAACGCCTATGTTGCGTTGAAGCAATACGATCGCGCGCAACTCGCCTACGAAACGAGTTTGACCCTCAAACGGGAACTGGGCGATCGCCCTGGGGAAGGCCAAACCCTCGGAGCCCAGGCCATTTTGCTGGAACTGACCAGGCAACCAAAAGCCGCGATCGCCCGGTATCGCGAAGCCATTCAGATTTTGCGGGCTATAGGCGATCGCCCCAGTGAAGGCACAGCCTTGTCCAATCTCGGGATGGCACTATACGACGCTGGCCAGCTAGAACCCGCCGCCCAAACGCTGTTAGAGGCGATCGCCATTTGGGAATCTTTGCGACCGGGATTAAGCGATGGCGATCAAGTCTCCTTATTCGAGACCCAGGCTGCCACCTACCGCACCTTACAGCGGGTTCTCATTGACCTCAAACGCCACGGGGAGGCCCTAGAAATTGCTGAACGAAGTCGGGCTCGTGCCTTTGTAGAACTCATTGCCCAGCGCCTCTCGGTGCAACAGGCCAAAAGCTTCCAAACGCCTCCCCCTACGCTGAAAGAGATTCAAGCGATCGCCCGTCAACAAAAAGCCACCCTTGTCACCTATTCCCAACTCACGGATACCCAACTGGCGGTCTGGGTGATTACACCCGATGGCACTGTGCATTTCCGCGAGTCAGCCCTGGATACGAACGATATTTCCATTGAGGAAAAAGCTGAAGCCACTCGTCTGGGGGCAGTTTTAGGCCGGGGGCGATCGCCCAACCCCACCAACTTGCTGGGGGCCACAGTTCAGGCAACCCGCGCCGCCATCACCACGCCCAACCCGAACCCCGGCACCGCTCAGCCAAACCCAGCCTCCACCCCGGAAAGCGCCGAGCGACTCTGGAACCGTAAATTGCGATCGATGTATCAATTTTTAATCATGCCGATCGCCGATCTCCTGCCCACCAATCCCGAAACCCATGTCATTTTCATTCCCCAAGGCACCCTGTTGCTCGTGCCCTTTGCCGCCTTGCAAGATGACCAGGGCACCTTTTTGATTGAACGCCACACCCTCCGCACTGCACCATCCATCCAGGTTCTCGCCCTGACCCAAGCCCAGGAACAACAACGGCGCACCGCCGCCCAAGCCACTCAGTTGGTTGTTGGCAATCCCACTATGCCGACCGTAGGGCAAGCCCCTGCCCCCCTCGACCCCTTACCCTTTGCCGAAAAAGAAGCGATCGCGATCGCCTCCCTCCTCAAAACAAAAGCCGTGACCGGAGCCCAAGCCACCGAAACCGCCATCAAGCAACAACTCCCAACAGCTCGGCTAATTCACCTGGCGACCCACGGCCTGCTGGATGACATTGGGGGAGCGGGCATTCCCGGAGCCTTAGCCCTGGCCCCCGCCCCCGGTGAAGATGGCTTGCTGACGGCAAGCGAAATTTTGAATCTGTCCTTGCCCCACGCCGAACTGGTGGTACTGAGCGCCTGCGATACGGGCCTGGGTCGCGTCACTGGGGATGGCGTGATTGGGCTATCGCGATCGTTCATTGCGGCTGGCACACCGAGCATTATCGTCTCACTCTGGGCCGTTCCCGACGATGCCACCGCGTTGTTGATGACAACCTTTTACGAAACCCTACAACGCACTCCAGACAAAGCCCAAGCTTTGCGCCAAGCCATGCTTACCACGCTGGAACAGTATCCCCGACCGCGGGACTGGGCGGCCTTTACCCTGGTTGGAGAAACCATTTTTCACCAACCCTAAGCCTTGGGAGCAACAAGAGTCTGGGCTGAACAACTAGGCTTGGGCGATCGCCAGGGGCAATTCCTGATTCAGCTTGCCACTCCGAAAGCCTTCCAGATCCAACGTGACGTAGAGAAACCCAAACGCCTGGAACTGGGCAACCAGGGTAGGCAAATCAGTCGTCAAGATAAACTCTTTGATAGCTTCAGCCGGAAGCTCTATCCGGGCCGTATCGCCTGCCGATCGCACCCGCAACTGTTTCACCCCCAACTTCCGCAAGTAAGCTTCTGCCCGTCCGACACGCTGGAGCTTGGCCACAGTAATTTCTTCGCCATAGGGAAAGCGAGAACTGAGACAAGGCTGAGCGGGCTTATCCCAACAGGCCAACCCCAAGTGCTTAGCCATTTCCCGGACTTCCAATTTCGTCAACCCGACTTCCGCCAGGGGCGATCGCGCACCTCGCTCTTTCGCCGCCTGAATCCCCGGTCGATAGTCCTGCAAGTCGTCCCCATTCACCCCATCCACCACGTAAGGATAGCCCCGCTCCAAAGCCAGGGGTTTCAAGGTATCGTGCAACTCACTTTTACAGAAATAGCACCGATTCACCGGATTAGCTGCGTAGTTGGGATTCTCAAGCTCATGGGTTTCCACCAATTCGTGGTGAATGCCGATCGCCGCCGCTTGCAAACACGCATCTTCTAAATCTTCTGGCAAAAGCGAGGCTGATACGGCAGTCACCGCCAGCGCGCGATCGCCCAACACATCAAAGGCGACTTTGGCCACTAGCGTACTGTCAATGCCACCGGAGTAGGCAATCAAAGCCCGATCCATCTCGGCGAACAACACCCGCAATTGTTCTAACTTTTCCATCACGCTGTTCAACTCTCTACTCTTCGCGCCGCAAGCCGATTTACATTTCTTACCTTAGCGTTTTCGGGCGATCGCACGGGGCTTCCCCCCGTTCCCCTATCCCAAAACCCCATCAGGCCATGTACTGCAAATACTGGGAAATCATCCATTCCAACCGATCTAAGGCGATCGGCTTAGAAATATAGTCAGCGGCCCCCGCTTCCAGGCAAATGTCGCGATCGCCCTTCATCGCCATCGCCGTTTGGGCGATTACCGGAATCTGGCGGTACTCGTCGTGGTGCTTGAGTTGGCGAATCAGAGTTAAGCCATCCGTATCGGGCAAATTAATATCCATCAAAATAATAGCCGGGAGCGATCGCTCCAACGCTTGCCACAACTCCTTACCGTTTTTCGCCCACGTCACCTCATACCCCAACCGACTCAAATACGTCAGCACCAGTTTGGCATTGTGATGGTTATCTTCCACCAACAGCAACCCATTGGGCCGTACCCCCAGTCCCCCGTCCCCTAACCCGTCGCCCCCGTCACAAGCCAGGGAAACCGTGCCTAGCCCCTCCCCCCTTGGCTCTGCGGGAGTCACCTTCTCCTTTGCTGGCAACCGGACATCCTCAACCCGTGCTCCGCTGCCCTCTGGCACAGGCAATAACCGCTTGGGCAACACAATGGTAAATCGCGATCCTTGATGCAACTGGGATTCAACCGCCACGGACCCACTGTGCAATTCCGCCAATTTTTGCGTCAACACCAGGCCCAACCCCGTGCCCTCGCCCCGGGCCACCGCGTCATTCGTAATTTGAAAATAGGGCCGAAACAGCAGTTTTTGCTGCTCTGGCGACATCCCAGTGCCCGTATCCCACACGGTAAAGGCCATCGTCTCTGCTGTTTCCGTCACTTGCAACCCCACGGCACCACTGCGCGTGAATTTCACCGCATTCGACAGCAGGTTGAATAACATTTGCTTTAACCGCAGCCCATCGGCCACCAGGGTTTCGGTTTCGGTGTGAATATCTAAATTGAGGGATAGTCCTTGATCCGACGCCTTTTCGCGCACCAGGGTAATGGCCGTCTGGCAGACATCCGTAATGCGGACGGATTCCCAATGCAAGGTCAACTGGTTCGCTTCAATTTTCGACAAATCCAAAATATCGTTGATTAACGCAAGTAAATGCTGCCCACTGGTCAGGATGATTTTGAGGTATTCCTGGTGGCGCAAGTTGTTGGGGGTAAAGCCTTGTTGTTGGAGGAGATGGGTAAACCCCAAAATAGAACTAAGCGGGGTACGGATTTCGTGGCTTGTGTTGGCAAGAAATTGGCTTTTGCGCTGGTTGGATTGGGTTAACTCCTGGTTTTGCACCTGCAAGGTTTGGATCTGGCGCTGGTGTTGCCGCAGGATGGTGATTTGATCCAGAGCTGCTGCACTGGCTTGCAGACAGGTTTGCAGGTAGCGATCGCGATCGCCCGCAGTTAGCCCCGACAGTGGGTTTGGGCCTCCGGTGGAGGGCAACAGCAACACCCAACCCCAACCACCTTGGGTGCCCGTCAGGGGGATACTTTGGGCGGGCCGCCATTGGGCAGACGCCGAGGCCGGAATCCCCTGTCCGGTGCCGTCGATCGCCCAAACTGGGCTTTCCGATGGACAGACCGCCGTTTGGTCTAGACAGGATAGCCAATGGTGCCACGGAGTGGCGCGATCGCCTTCGCTAAGGGGATTTTGCCGCACCAACACCCCAATCTGGCAATCGCTGAAGATGGATTGCAGGGCGATCGCCAAGGCCCTGGCCACTTGGCATTCTGGTGGCTGAGTGCGATCGGCCAAGGTGTGCTGCGCGGCCACACCATACTGAGTTACCAATTGGCAGCAGTGCAGCCCCAACTGATTGACGGTGCGTTCAGCCTGAAGCAGCAGTTGAACATCGGGGTTTTGCTTGACCATTAGCCATTCAGGGGAGGCAAGATCCACAGGGGCCGAACCCGATTTTGGCGATCGCTGACCAGCCAACCAAGTCGCATTGGAATCCTGCACGGGTTCATCAAAATTTAGCATCTAGCTTTTGTCACGTGTTGCACTTCAGCCAAAAACTCAAACCACGCCATTTAGCAACGTTTTTACGCACATTTTGCGCCCTGTCATAGTTCGCATCATTGCAGACAATCAACCCCTGACGATCGATAGTCTTGACGGCTCAACATTGCTCATTCAATCAACAGGAAATTAGACTCAACACCCTGCTTCCTACTCAGCTTTACCCTACTTCCAGCGATCGCCAGGAAAGTCTCATCGTCGCTTTCCGATTTGATTCTAAACTTTAGCCGCAATGGTAGATGGCATAGAACGCCCAATTCAGTTGAGCCGTGGCGATCGCGCTGGCAGATACAGCCTGACCTGCTTGGTTCTCCTACAAACGGATCAAGTAAGCAACTGTGTTGATAGTCAATAGTATACGCGAGGGTTTTTAGTCTTTTCTCTGCACGATGTACCAGTTCCTGAATTTGCTGATCAAGCTGAGTCAATTTGCTGAGTTATGGCGCAGGCACCATCTGTTTTTATGTTGCGTTGACGCTGCTTTTTACCCGCTGAAAACCGCAATTTCACTTATTCATTGCATGGATATAGCCCAGGTTTTAGCCAGCAGCTTGGGCGCACCCATCGCGATCGCCCCCTAAGCCGATCGACTGATTCCAAAAGCACCCTTGCCGCCGCAAGAGCAGTGCTATAAACTTTGGGTTTCTGTCGCTCCCGGTTGGCTGCTGTTCAGCAGGAAAACCCAGAGCAAGTCTCGCCCGCCATTCTTCTGGGCTTGCTTTTTTCACGTTTGCACAAGGATAGGGATGTCTCAAGCCGCATCAGTACGCATCAGTGTTCCCGCAACAACAGCCAACATTGGCCCTGGGTTTGACTGTTTGGGGGCAGCCCTCAGCCTATACAACCACTTCACCTTTACCCGGCTGGCCGCCGATGGGGAAGTGTCCTTGGTGATTCAGGCCACCGGAGCCGAGCGCGATCGCGTCCAAACCGATGCCCAAAATTTAGCCTACCAAGCCTTCATCAAGGTCTATGACTATTTGCAACAACCCGTCCCAGCTCTGCAATTAGAGATTGATCTGAATGTGCCTCTGGCGCGGGGGTTGGGGAGTTCGGCCACGGCGATCGTGGGGGGGTTAGTCGGGGCCAACGCTCTGGCAGATTTTCCGCTCAATCGGCAAACAATTATGGAACTGGCGATCGCGATGGAAGGCCATCCCGATAATGTGGTGCCAGCGTTGATTGGGGGATGTCAACTCTCGGCAACAACCCCCGCCGCAACCTGGGAGATTTGCGAGATTCCCTGGCACCCGGAGATTGTGCCTGTAGTGGCTATTCCCAATTTTGAACTGTCTACCGCAGCGGCCCGGCAGGTTTTGCCCACGCAATACAGTCGAGCCGACGCAATTTTCAACACGGCCCACTTAGGTCTGTTGGTGCGGGGCTTGGGCACAGGAAAGGTTGCTTGGCTCCAAACCGCGTTGAGCGATCGCATCCACCAACCCTACCGCCAAACTCTGATTCCGGGGTATGACACTGTGCAAGCTGAGGCGATCGCTGCGGGAGCCCACGGTGTCGTCATCAGCGGTGCAGGGCCAACCATCCTTGCCCTCACCCAGGCTGACCAGGCGACCCAGGTGCAGGAGGCAATGATCCGGGCTTGGGCCACCCAAGGGATTCAAGCTAAGGCCAAAATTCTGCAAGTCGATCATCAGGGGGCGATCGTCCAGTATCCCTAAACTGCCACCAGGAGCAACCAGAGCATCCATTTTTTGCTAAAAAAACCCCCAGCTTGAAGGCCGGGGGTGACAATCAGGGTGCATCTACCACTCCTCTCTTCCGGGAGGACGATCATCCATCCGGAGAAACCACTGAGAATTTTGGTGCACCGTTTTAGGGGCGTTGGCCTGCTATGATCCTCGCAAGATGTGTGGAGGAGTGACCGGGCCTTGTGAATTCTGTGAATCCAGCAATCGACGCTTTCAACGCGATGACCGCCACAACCCAAACGGCGGATCGCCACTATCGCTGTCAAGCGCCACTAAATCTTTATGATGCGCCGACGCTATCTAGCCTTGCCACCCAGGCCGCGCGCGATCGCTACCTCCGGATTCGCTATCTCCCCGAAGGGTCAGTCTCCTCCAACAGTGCCGTCGAAGTTTGCCTGTGCGAGGATGACTATCCTGGATGGCTGGCCATTGGGGATTTAGCCGCTCTCACGGTGGCCGAAACGCCTTATACCCCGGTGGTGCGAAATCGGGCTGATATTATCTCTCGCATTCCAGCCGCGATCGCCTTTACCCAGACGGCTCTGGCCCAGCCCAATGTTTATCTCTGGGGCGGAACGCTTGGGCCTAATTTTGACTGTTCGGGTCTGGTGCAAACGGCCTTTGCTTCCGTTGGCGTTTGGCTACCCCGGGATGCATACCAACAAGAAGCCTTTACCCAGCCCGTGGCGATCGCTGACCTGGAACCGGGCGATTTAGTCTTTTTTGGCCCGCCCCACAAAGCCACTCATGTTGGGCTCTATTTAGGCAATGCCCGCTACATCCACAGTTCCGGCAAAGACCAGGGGCACAATGGCATTGCGATCGACGTCTTGGGAGCCGATGGCAGCCCCGTTAGCCAAACCTATTACGCCCAACTCCGGGGGGCAGGCCGCATTCTGCAAAGTTACCAACCCCAAGCGATCGCCACCCGCTGAGCCGCCCAACTGTTACCGTTCCGACCGCTAGTTTCCTCCACACTGCCCGCCTAATCCACAGTTCAATCAGTTTGATCACCGTTTATGACTATCCCTTTGAGCATTGCACCCAGCCAGTTGTGGGCTCGTTCCAACAGCGCACCGACCAGCAGCCTGGATTTATCAGTTGTCGTGCCAATCTACAACGAGTATGAAAGCCTCCCCCGGTTGATCGATGCGATCGCCAACGCCGTTCAGCCCACAGGCTACCGCTACGAAATTCTATGTATTGATGATGGTTCCAGCGATGGCACAACCACCCTGTTAAAACAACTCGTGGGCGATCGCTCCGATCTCCGGGCCGTCATTTTCCGGCGGAACTATGGTCAAACCGCCGCGATGGCCGCCGGGTTCCAGTTTGCCCAGGGGAACGTCGTCATCACCATGGACGGCGACCTGCAAAACGACCCTGCCGACATTCCCTTGCTCATTAACAAACTCAACGAAGGCTACGACCTGGTCAGCGGTTGGCGCAAAAACCGCCAAGATGCCACCTTGTCCCGCAAAGTCCCCTCCCAAATTGCCAACTGGCTCATTGGCCGCGTCACCGGGGTCAAAATTCACGACTATGGCTGCTCCCTCAAAGCCTACCGAGCAGAGTTGGTCGCCGACATGAACCTATATGGAGAACTCCACCGCTTCCTGCCAGCCCTGGCCTTTATCGAAGGGGCACGCATCACCGAAATGCCCGTCCGCCACCACGCCCGCAAGTTTGGCAAAAGTAAATACGGGCTCGATCGCACCTTCCGCGTCGTTATGGATCTGATGACCGTCGCCTTTATGCGGAAATTCCTGACCCGCCCTATGCACGTCTTTGGCTCACTGGGGTTAGCTTCCACCTTCATCGGCTTTATTTTAGGGCTGTACCTCACCTCACTCAAACTGGGCTTTGGTGAAAGCATCAACCGACCGCTGTTGATTCTAGTAGTTGTGCTGCTCTTGGCCGGGGTGCAACTCTTCAGTTTCGGGCTGTTGGCCGAATTGCTAATGCGGACATACCACGAATCCCAAGGGCGACCCATTTACCGGGTGCGCGAAGTGTTGCAACCCGACAATGACACCCCCGACGGAGCCAACGCCAAAGCCATTGCTGGCCATCGCTAGCACCTTAGAACCCAGCCGCCAACCGGATGGGGGAAATCGCCGAGGAATGAATGTCCTTTGGCCTTCCCCCTGGCGACCTAGCCTAGTCTTCGGGCAAAATCCACTGGGGGGGAGCGGTCATTTTTTTCAAGCGGGCGGCCTCCGCAATTTCGTGCATTTTGTCGAGGGAGGTTTCGTTCACAAACTTCATGGCTTGCGATTTGTACTCCAGGTTGGGGCAGTTATCGCCCAAAACGCAACCATCCACACAGTCTTTCGCACAGTCAACCGTTATATTTTCCATCGTTTATCTAAACCTTCACAAACTAAACCTTTACAAAAACAGCGATCGCAAGTCATGGCTTAATCTCGTGGCACAACGCGCTGTGACTTCCCAGAAAAACCACGCCCATGCGCCTTGTTCATTCTATCGTTGGGCTTCCCTTCCTTGAAGTTTGCGCCATTTTCAGCGGACTGTCCTGAGCGATCGCCCCGCTGGTGTGAATCAATGAAATAACGTTTTCGTTAGCCCTTATCCCCATTCAGTGATTCTCCGCATGACTGATCCTTTATCTCTCGTTGCGGCGACGGTTCTCGCCCAAGCGTCTCCCCCGATCGCTCAAGTCGCACCGAGCGATCGCCCCCAACCCGCGGCGATCGCCTCCGTACAAACCGAAAAAGAGCGCCTCAATTCCCTTTTGCGCCACCTGCGCCGCCCCACCCCCCAGCCCGAGCCAGCCCCCAGCCCGGAATTTGCCCCCACGCCCGCGGCCAACCCGCCCAGCCTGCGGCCCCAATCGGGGAGCCAGTTGTATCTCCAACGCCTCGCCGCCCTCCGCACCGGGAAACTCTACACCCGCCTGCCCCAAGAGAGCTTTCCAGCCGCGTGGCAAAGCGCCACCCAGTCCCCCACCTACGAGCAGTGGCGGCATTTACTGGCGCAAGAAGCCAAAGTCGTCGCCCGCAAAACCGACGATCGCCCCGTCAGCATCCTGTTAGGGGATTCGTTGAGTCTGTGGTTTCCCAGCGATCGCCTCCCCCTGAATACCACCGAGCACGTTTGGCTGAACCAGGCCATTTCCGGCGAAACGACCCGCCAAATTTTGAACCGTTTAGGCGATTTTGCCCAAATCCGCCCCCGCGTCATTTATGTGATGGCCGGAGTCAATGATTTGAAAAATGGCATCACCGATGAGGAAATCGTGGCGAACCTGACCCAAATCGTGACGCAACTTCAGCGCCAACACCCCCAGGCCAAAATTGTGTTGCAGTCGATTTTGCCGACCCGCCGCTTTGGCCTGACCCGCGATCGCATCACCAATTTGAACCGCCAACTCGCGGCGATCGCCACCCCCAACCGGGTCTATTACCTTGATGTCTATCAACACATGGTCGATCCAACGGGAGCCTTGCGGGCCGACCTCACCACCGATGGCTTGCATTTAAACCCCAAAGGCTACGCCACCTGGCAAACCGCCCTCCAACACAGTGAACTGAAAATCGCTCGGCAATAAATGCAGCCTGGGCAAGATGGCTACTCCCACTGGGCCAGCCCTGCCAGCCACGCCCTAGGGTCAGGGTCAAGACTGCACTCTAGGGTTCACGCTAAAATTGCCTCAGTTCTAAATCGTCATTTGAGTAGCGCACTATGGGAGTCAATCGGCGATCGCAATGGGGCCTTGGGTTAATGATTGGCAGCCTTATCGGCAGTCTGAACGGGGCGATCGGGCCTGTTTATGCCGAGTCGGTCTCGCCTGCGCCCCCAGTCAGTGCCGTGGCCAAGCTGCTCGAAGGGGTGATGGATACGACCCAACAAGCAGCCAGTAATCCCAAAGCGCCCAGTGTGCGCATGACGACCTGTGAAATCGCGATCGCGCCTCCTGCATCAGAGGCCCAACCCGCCATTTTTTTGTATCAGGAACAAGCCCTGGCCGCCAAGCTTGATCAACCCTATCGTCAGCGCGTCCTCAAACTTCAGGCAGGGCAAACACCGAACACAGTGGAATCCCTCTCCTTCAAACTAGAGACACCCCAATCGCTGATTGGCTTGTGCAACAAACCCAAAGCCCAACGCATCATCGCCAGCCCCAACCTGGGCCAGCCCATCTGCCAGGTTATCCTGGCTCCCCAACCGGGCACAGCAGGCTTTCTGGGAAAAACGCCAGCCGCCGGTTGTCCGGCCAACTATCGAGGCGCAACCCGCATCACCAATGAGATTGAACTGTTTCCCGCTGGGATGAACACCTGGGATCGGGGGTTTGATCAGACAGGGAAGCAAGTTTGGGGCGCACGGTCAGACGCTTATGAATTTCGGCGACCACTCACCCCCCCCTAAAGCGGCTGGGAGCATGGCGAGTTCTCAGATTTGGCCGCGCTGACCTGTTAGCGCCCTTTGTATCTGGGGTACTTTGAGTTAGGAGCCAAAGCACGGAACACAACGGACAAGGTACAGTCTGGCAAAATTCCAATTCATGGAAGGTAGAGACGGAATGACTGAGGGGACGGACAGCAAACTAAAGCTGATGGTGGTTGACGACGAACCAGACAATTTGGCTTTACTCTATCGCACGTTTCGCCGTGATTTTAGTGTAGTCAAGGCAGAGAGCGCGATCGAAGCGCTCAAAATTTTGGATGAACAGGGTGAAGTTGCTATCATCATTTCGGATCAACGGATGCCTGAAATGTTGGGTACCGAATTTTTGAGCAAAACCGTCGATCGCTTTCCAGACACCATTCGGATTGTCTTGACTGGCTATACCGATGTGGAAGATTTGGTAGAAGCCATCAATGCAGGGAAGGTGTTTAAATACATCACCAAGCCCTGGGTGCCAGATCAGCTCAAAGTCGTGGTGCAACAGGCGGCGGATACATACCGGGTGGTGAAACAGCGCACCAATGAATTACGACGGGCCTTGCGACGCGAATCGTTGTTCAACGAAATTACAACGGCGATTCGGGAATCCCTGGATTACGAAAGTATGCTCAACACGATCGCCGCCACGGTGGGCCAAGCCTTCGCGGCAGATTGTTGTCTCTTGCAAGCGATCGAAGACGAGCAATTGTCCCCAGTGGTGTTTTACTACGCTACCGATGCTGCCACCGATGGCCCCCCACCCCAACTGACCAATAGCGATCCATTGATCCAAACCGTTTTGCGCGATCGCGCCCTCCAACTCCACCTAGATGCAACCACAGGCACCCATCGCCTGGTTGTGCCCTTCATCTATCAACAAGAATTTCTTGCCCTGCTGGCCCTCGATCGCACCGCCGACCACCTGTCCTGGCAAGCCGAAGATACCGATCTCATCACCGGCGTGGCCGAGCAAGCGTCCCTTGCCATTTCCCAAGCCCGCCTGTATCAACGCACCCAAAAACAAGCAGAACAAATGCGGGCCGAACTCGAAGTGGCACGGCAAATCCAAGGCAACCTCCTCCGCCAAAGCTGGCCCGATCTCGACGGCATGAAAGTCCAAGCCTGTTGCTATCCCGCCCGCGAGGTCGGTGGTGACTTTTTTGAGGTTTATACCCACCCCCAAGGCGATATCTGGCTCGCAGTGGGGGATGTATCGGGGAAAGGGGTTCCCGCAGCTTTATTCATGGCCAGCGCCATCTCCGTCTTGCGGCGCGAACTTTCTCAGGAATCGCCACCGTCGCCCCACATCGTGATGCAAAATTTGAATCAAGGGCTATCCGATGACCTCATGAGCGCCAATTGCTTCATTACAATGGTTTTGGCCCAGTACAACCCCACGACCCGCAAGCTGGTGTATGCCAACGCGGGGCACATTTATCCCTTAGTCTGGTCTCATGACGCGATCGCGGCACGGCAAAATGGGCATATTGAAGAAGGCAACATACCAGAACCCAACTACCTCAAAGTGCGAGGCATTCCCCTGGGGATCCTCCCCAACTGGAAAGCAGCAGCAGGGAGCGTTGACCTTAATTCTGGCGAAGTTTTGCTCCTCACTAGCGACGGCATTACCGAAGCGACTGTACAAACCACTGCAACCGCTGATGGCACACCTGGCACAGGTAGCAAATCCATGTTGCAACAAGCAGGGTTATGGAAACTGCTGCTGAATGAAAAACAACCCCTGGATCTAACCAATTTGCTGTCTCATATTCGAGCACACAATACAATTCAGGAAGACGACCAAACGATTCTCTCTCTGGAGGTCCTGTAGTCAATGAGAACTGAGCTTCACGTCCCCAGCGACCTAAAATTCTTAACGATTGTTGAGAATTGGTTATTGGGCAGTTTGGAAGTCGAGCTAGGTGCCCATGTTGATTGGCCCCGTCAGTCCAACCGCTTGCGCCTCGTCCTCGTCGAAGCCTACTCTAACGTAGTCCGTCACGCCCATAAAGATCAACCGAACCTGCCTGTTCTCATTCGCCTAGAGTTGAAACAACAGGACATTGCTTTAGAAATTTGGGATCATGGCAATGGGTTTGACCTTTCAACTTACCTGCCGCCCACCCCAGAGGATAAACAGGAAAATGGCTATGGCTGGCTGATCCTCAATCGGTTGATGGATCGGGTGGAATATCGCTTACAGGTCAATGGCCGCAATTGTCTGAAAATGGAAGCGAGCCTGCCCGAAGCTAAACCACCGACTCCAACGTTTTCCGGCAAAGAAGGCTAAAGCCTCCCACTTGTAGGGACAGGGTTGTGGCAATGGGCGATCGCTCAGTTGCCACGATTTCGCGTGTCATGGGTTAGTGCAGTTCAGCGTTGCCGAACGACAAGAATCTTAAGGTTCAATTACGAGTTGATTCTCCCCTTCCCAGAGATGAGATAGACTGCTTGCAGCCTTGTGCCAGCCTGAACACAGCTTGTGGAAAACGGCTGAATGAATTAGTACGTATCAACCTTGGCAGTGGGGAATGACCTGATACACTATATGTGAGTCAGGCAAGCAGGTGACACTCTACATCTAGTGTGACAAACGCAGTGGCCAGGGGGCGATCGCTGCGCAGGCAGTTATGGGTGCGTGGGGCGTAGCGTGGGTTTGGTATGCTGGCCATCACGGGTTTGCTATCAGGAGCGTATTGATTGGGTATCGGAATGAGGTCAGCCGTGGAATTAACAGCGATCGACAATCTTTGGGCCGAGGCGTTAGAGCGATTGCAGCTCTTGTTAAGCCGTCCGACCTACGAAGCATGGATCAAAACTGCCGTCGTCGAAGAACTAGACGACACGCGCATGGTCTTGCGCACGCCCAATCCCTTTGCGCGGAAGTGGCTCCAAAAGTATTACCTCAAAACGATTACCGATGTCATTCAGGAAATTCTCGGTCGTCCGATTGAGATCCAAATGACTGTCGCCTGTGATGACGAGGGTAACCCCGTTGATTCGGATTTTTTCTGGGCGTTACCCTCTGAGTCAACTCCCGCTGGGCCACCGCCAGATCCGGTTGCATTTGCGGCTGAGCCCGCCCGCCCCAGTGCCGCCGTTAATCCCGCTGCGACGACGGAAAAACCGCGATCGACGGATCTCAATTCCAAATATGTCTTCTCGCGCCTGGTTGTGGGTTCCAATAACCGCATGGCCCATGCCGCCTCTCTGGCCGTCGCCGAATCCCCTGGGCGAGAATTCAACCCGCTGTTTTTGTGTGGCGGAGTTGGACTTGGCAAAACCCACTTGATGCAAGCGATCGGTCACTATCGCCTGGAAATTTGCCCCTCGTCACGGGTGTTTTACGTCTCTGCTGAGCAGTTCACCAATGACCTGATTACGGCTATCCGGCGGGACAGTATGCAAACCTTTCGAGAGCATTACCGGGCTGCGGATGTCTTGTTAGTCGATGATATTCAATTCATCGAAGGCAAGGAATATACCCAGGAAGAATTTTTCCATACGTTTAATACCCTGCACGAAGCCGGAAAACAGGTCGTCCTGGCGAGCGATCGCCCCCCCAATCAAATTCCTCGGTTACAAGAACGGTTGTGTTCACGCTTTTCGATGGGGCTTATTGCCGATATCCAGACCCCCGACCTGGAAACCCGGATGGCAATTTTGCAGAAAAAAGCCGAATACGAAAATATCCGGTTGCCCCGCGAGGTGATTGAGTACATCGCTTCCAGCTATACCTCCAACATTCGGGAACTCGAAGGGGCGCTGATTCGGGCAGTGGCCTACATTTCCATTGCGGGCCTTCCGATGACCGTGGAAAACATTGCGCCGGTGCTCAATCCCCCTGTGGAACAAGTCGAAGCCTCGCCCGCAGACGTGCTGAAGGTGATTACCGAAGAATTTAATGTGCCCCTGGAAGACCTGAAAGGCAGCTCTCGGCGGCGCGAAGTCAGCACGGCACGGCAAATTGGCATGTATTTGATGCGGCAACATACCGACCTGAGTCTGCCCAAAATTGGCGAGGTGTTTGGCGGGAAAGACCATACAACGGTGATGTATGGTTGCGACAAAATTGCCCAACTCAAAGAGAATGATCCGTCGATGGCTCAAACCCTACGCCAACTGAGCGATCGCATCAACCAGGCTAGCCAGGAACGGGCTCAAAGCTAGGCGAGTCTGTCTGCTGACAACTGCATCTTTAAGCGACTTCAGGAATGGTTCTTGCCGTTCCTGTTTTGCTATGTCGCGATTTTGGCGCAAGCCACTGGGTCAACTCAGGCACACTGGGTCGGCTCAATTGACTTGTTTAAACCCAGCCAATCCTCAACCCAGCTAATCTCAATCAGCCAATCCACCCTTAACGCCGGAGCGATCGCCCCTGGATGCCTTGCTCAACCGGGCGATCGCCGAGGGGATCAGAACGAATCTACCATCGATCACATTTACTTATTGTCGTCCATTGCCGCTTTTCCCCAGGTTTCCCACCGAATTCCCCAGGTCTACGGATTTAAACAGCCTGTGGAGATCGTCCGTACTCGATCATTTGAGACTCGTGAGTCTGTCAATTTTTGCGTTTAAATCAGGTTACAGACTTTAAATCCGCGATCGCCCTGTGGAAAACTAGGTATTTTACTGGGGAAAACTCGGTGGAAAATCAGTGCATAACGATCAAGCGATCGTGGAAAGGTGGAATGAGTATAAATGCGCTGTGGAAAGTCCCCAAATTTTTCCCCAACTTTTCCACAAGTGTAGATCGGCTCTGATCACTCCTATGGTGCGATCGTAGGATCTTTTCCCCAGTTTCCACAATCCCTACTACTGCTCTTTTAAATAAGTTTTTCTTAACTATACGGATCGATCGCACAGACACAAAAATCGCTGAAAGCCTTTCTGGTGGATCGTTTTAGGCAACAGTGGTAGGATCTCGTGGCAATGAATTTTGATCGCCCCCATGAAACTGGTCTGCGCCCAAACTCAACTCAGTTCCAACCTTTCTCTGGTTAGTCGAGCCGTGGCGACCCGCCCTTCGCACCCGGTTTTAGCCAATGTGCTCGTCAATGCCGATGAAGCCACCCAAACCGTGACTATCAGTGCGTTTGATCTGAGTCTAGGCATCCAAACCAGTTTGCCCGCTGCCGTTGATCTGGGGGGCCGTTTAACCCTGCCCGCACGGCTGTTTACCGACATCATTTCTCGCTTGCCCGATGGCGATATCACCCTGGAAGTGGCCGAAGACGACAGTGAAGATAACAGCCACTTGATCACCATTACCTGCGCTTCTGGGCATTATCAGGTTCGTGGCATGAGTGCTGATGAGTTTCCGGCGTTGCCCGTTGTGGAAGAAGGAGAAATGCGAGATCTGCCCGCGATCGCTCTCATGGAAGGGTTGCGGGGGTCGCTCTTTTCCGCCAGTGGCGATGAAACCAAGCAAGTCTTGACCGGGGTGCATTTGACCATGAGTCCGGCGGGCCTGGAATTTGCGGCTACCGATGGGCATCGCCTTGCGGTTGTAGAAACCGTTACCCCAGAAGCCGAAGCTGGGAGTGCTGACGAGCAAGCCGGATTGGATGTGACCATTCCGGCAAAGGCATTGCAGGAGTTGATCAAATTACTGGATCGCCAAGCCGAAAGCGAAGTAGCTGTGAAGTTTGATCGCACCCAGGCTGTCTTTGAATGGAGCGACCAACGCCTCACCACGCGCCTCCTCGAAGGGCAATACCCCAACTATCGCCAATTGGTACCCCGACAATTTACCTATCAGGCCACGGTCGAACGGCGATCGCTGCTGTCGGCAATGGAGCGGATTTCCATCCTGGCTGATCAGAAGAACAATATTGTGAAACTGACCCTCCACCGGGCGGAAGGCAACATTGCACTCTCAGTCGATGCGCCCGATGTGGGGAGCGGTGAAGAAACCGTCCCTGCCCAAATTAGTGGTGATGAAGACTTGGTGATTGCCTTTAACGTTCGGTATTTGCTGGATGGCCTGAAATCTTTTTCCACTAGCGAAGTGCAATTGCAGTTCAACACGGCCACCAGTCCCGCCATCCTCACCCCCATCAGCGGCCCCAAAATTACCTATTTGGTCATGCCAGTGCAAGTGCGCTCTTAACATGCTCCCGTTTGCGATCGCGCTACCCATCAACCAACAAATAAGTAGAGATAGTAAAAGGCCTTTACCACCATTGGCGGGGTGGTGTTGGTTGGGTCGGTAATGGTGGTGCTGTCTCAGCCGGGGGCTTGTTAGAACCGGCGGGCGGTGGATTAAAGGTCTGGGGTGATGGCGCTGGGCCAGGAGTAGAAGTCTGTCTTTCCCGCGCTTGGCTGACGAGAAAAAAGCTGAGAAACAACGCCGCGATCGCCGCTAAAATTAACCACGGTAAACGGCTCCCATTGCTTTTTGGAGCTGGCGGAATGGTTTCTGGTTTTTTCTTCAAAGCATCGATTTGCCCCGGAGTAAACCCATACCCCTCACCACAGCATTGACCCATAGAATTCACACCTGAAAATTTGCTAATCAAACCAGTCTGGCATCAGAGGGGATCTGGCACCAAAGAGTAACGGAAGCAAGCCAACGATCAGGGCACAGCTCCAACTTGAAGCCCCTAACGTTTAACTTTTAAAAACAAGTGTATCGCCTGACAGGAAGACAGGGCTTTATAAGTCTAGCGCTGATGATCCTGAAGCCGCAGCCCCAGCGATCGCGGCACCATTGTGCAAGCAGCGATTCCCCTGCCAGCCAATAGTTGCAGAAGAAAATCAAGGTTTGGTGAAAGGGTTGCAGCCTTTGCTCGACCTCCAAACGTGATGTTCAACTGCTGCGGAATCAGGATCGGCCAGTGGGGTTGGGCAGGTCTTGTTCAACCTGGGCAAGGTTAGCTGGATTCCCCTCATCTCCCTGGCCACAGGAAGCCCGGAAGCGAGATTTTTACAGCCCCGTATCACAGGGTTCGAGAGGATTGTAGTGATGCTCTATAACGCTGCGCTGAGTGTTCCTTCGTCTGGATGGAAATGGTTGCGATGGTAAGTCAGTCTTTACTCCACGGTCAGTTTAAGTTAGGCCCGGTTGTGCGGTTGGGTTTCGGTGCGATGGTGTTCATGATTTTGGGCGTGGGTGTTTCATCAAAGTTGTCAATGGTGCGTGTTGTTGATACATCCCATTGGGTCAAACATACGTTTCAGGTCATTGATGATCTGCGATTGTTGGAGAAATATCTGGTTGATGCGGAGACTGGTCAACGGGGATTTTTATTTACCGGAAATGAGCAGTTTTTAACGCCGTATAACCAGGCTTTGGTCAATCTTGAAAAGCATTTTGTTCAGCTCAAAGTGTTGACTCAGGATAATCCAACCCAGCAGCGGCGACTGGGGCAAATGCATGGATTGATTGATCAAAAGGTGGCTGAGTTAAAGCAAACGATTGCTCTCAAGCAACGGCGACAAGAACAACAAGTTCGGGCGTTGGTGTTGTCGGGGAAGGGGCAACGGCTGATGGATGAAATCCGGGTGCTGTTGAGTGAAATGCAAGCGACGGAGGAAAACTTGCTGCAAATGCGCGATCGCGAGGCTGAACAGGCAACCCAACTGGGCTATTGGATCGCCCTGGGAGGCACGCTTGTGGCGATTGGGACGGGCACTGTGCTGTTGCTGGTGATTGCACGGCAGATCATTCAACCCATTCACGCGGTGGCAGCCTCTCTGGCAGATTCTGCGTCGGATATGACGAGCACTGTGCAGGATCAACAAGCGATCGCCCAGCAACAGGCTGCCGCTGTGCAAGAAACGAGCACCACAATGGATGAGCTGAAAGCCTCTTCGTTGCAATCGTCGGAGCATGCTGATATTTCGGCGGCGGCGGCTAAACAGGTGATGACCCTGGCGAATGCGGGAACCCAGGTGGTCAACCATACCTTGTCTGACATGGAAGTTGTGTGCCAGAAGGTGGAGGCGATCGCGGTGCAAATTCGGCTGTTGAACGAGCAAGCACAACAAATTGCTGGCATCACAGATATTGTGAGTGATTTGGCCAATCAGACTAATATGCTGTCCCTGAATGCAGCCGTTGAAGCTGTGAGAGCGGGCGAAAATGGCCGGGGGTTTTCGGTGGTGGCTGGGGAAATTCGGAAACTGGCGGATCAAAGCCGTGGGTCCGCAGCTCAAATTAAAGATCTGATTAAGCGGATTCAGGTCACGGTGACGGGCGCAGTGGAAACAGCAGCGGATGGTCGGCTGACGGTGGAACAGGGCGCAAAAATGGTGCAAGAAACGGCGACAACGTTTATGCGAGTGGTGGAGGCGGTGGATAACGTGGCGAATAGTAGTGAACAGATTTCGTTGAATGCCAAACAGCAAGTAGATGCGATTCAGCAGGTAGTAGAGGCGATGACCACTTTAAACCACGAGTCGATTCGTTATGTCGCTGGGATCAGCCAAACTCGTTCCAGTGCCGAGCAGTTGAATGAGGCTGTGGTGAAATTACAAGCGATTGTGTAATGGTCGGTTAGGCGGTGGGCGATCGCCGCTAAAAGCTCAAACAGAAGACAGTAAAAAACCGAGATCCTGATCAGGAATCTCGGTTTATGCCGTTGAAGAGGAAGAACCATGAGATGGAAAGCGAAAGCTAACAGTTTAGTGGGGGATTTGGCTCAAGAGAACTTGGAGATTTTCCCCCAGGTGGGCGGTAAGTTGCTGGGTGACGGGCAAACTGTCCAGTCCCATGCCAGCACAGAGCAACATGAGATAAAAGATGGAGTATTTGAATACCGATCGCGCTACTTGCAAATCATGGGGCTGTTGCATTAAGTGCCATGCTTTCTGCACAAAAATGCCACCGAGGACGAGGGCGATCGCGCCATACACGGCCCCCATGACGTGCAGTGGATAAATGAGCAGCAGGGTGATCGGGATGAGCAGCACAGTGTAGACAAAAATCTGGAAGGCCGTCGGTTCATTGCCTTTCACCACAGGCAACATGGGCACTCCAACTTTGGCGTAGTCATCTCGAATCATTAAGGCCAGTGCCCAGAAGTGGGGCGGAGTCCAGACAAAGATGATGGCAAACAAAACCCAGGCCGCCCAACTGAGATCACCCGTGACTGCGGCCCAACCCACCAGGGGCGGAATGGCTCCGGCGGCACCACCAATGACGATGTTTTGGGTGCTGTGGCGTTTGAGCCAGTGAGTGTAAATGAGAACGTAGAACACAATCCCCGACATGGCAAGGCTGGCCGCCAGGAAGTTGGCGAAGATGGCCAACAGGGTAAAGGCGATGATCGTCAGGGCGATCGCAAAGGCGAGGGCATGGGCTGGTTGCACGCGACCAGACGGTAAAGGCCGATGGCGAGTCCGCTCCATAATGTAGTCAATATCGCGATCGTAGAGGCAGTTAATGGTGTTCGCAGCTCCGGCAGAACAGGCCCCACTGAGCAACGTCACTAACAGAAGGACTGGATCAACCTGGCCCTTAGCCGCAACCCACATGCCGCCAGCCGTGGTGATCAGTAACAGCAAGATGATGCGAGGTTTGGTGAGTTGGTAGTAGCTTTGCAGGACTTGAAGGAAATTTTCGTGGTGCCGGCTGGTTCCGGTCAACATTGTTTCTTGCATTAAAATCAGTCCTCACTGAGGTAAACATTGGGCGCTAGCAGGGCGCAAGGGGGCAGAGCGACGCTGAGCTGGGGGCCGGTGCCGATCAACAAGGGGGCGATCGCCCGCCAAGGTCAAGCTTGATCGCGAGGCAATTGCGAGATCGGGGCTGATGCGGGTGGGTCTGCCTTAGGTGGCTTGGGGGGTGGTCATGGGGTGGGCCGGATCTGCGGTTGGGAGGATGGCGCTAATCTGATGGCGATCGCGTAGGCCCAGTACCGTAAAAGCGACCAGAGTGCCGAGAAGCAATGCCCCAATGGCCTGATGGGAAACCGTGAGGGGTTCAACCTGGAGCCGGAGCTTTAAGGTGGCGATGCCCACCCCAATTTGCAGGACGACCAAACTGCCTGCCAGGTGTGCGAGCCGGCGCAGGGGCGGATTCAGGGCCGGAGTCCGATAGGCCATGCCAACCAGCGTGATAGTGGCGATCGTCGCAGGCACTACTCCAATCAGGTGGCTGTTCATGACGGTGCACAACTGGGAACCACCAAGACATTGGTGAACGGCCCAGCGCGACCCGACCAACGCCCCCAAAATACTTTGGATAAACACAAACACCGCAGCGATGCAGGCGATCCACGGGAGTTTGCCCGCTGTGCCTGTCCCGGTGTAAGCCCGTAAGCCCAGCCCCATCGACAGCAGGGTCACGAAGAACAGGAGGGCCGTGGCCAAGTGGGCGGTCACGATATCAAACCGCAAGAGTTCGGTGACGGTAAGCCCACCCAGAACGCCTTGAAAAACCACCAGGGCAAGGGCGAGGCCCGCTGTCCACGGTGCCCACTTGGGCAGTTCGCGCCGATACCACCAACACAAGCCCACAAGGGCGATCGCAAACAACCCCATCGAAGAAGCCGTCAGCCGATGAAACCATTCCAAAAAGACTTGGAAGTTCATTTGCTTTTGGGGGATCAGTTCGCCATAACACAGGGGCCAATCGGGGCAGGCCAAACCCGCATTCATCACTCGCGTTGCACTCCCCAGCGCCATCAAAAATAAGGTTTCGGCAGCCATCCCCAGGACAAACCGTCCAATCCACTCACGGGGAGTGGCCGGGGTTTTGGTGTGCAACGGATGAAACGCTATATCAACCATAGGTACAACCTTCTACGTCTACAAACTGCAACGTTTCTTCATAAAGCCTCAAGTCAGAACTCGCTAACACGGCATCGATCAGGCATTACTGTTGTCGTTCGCTCAATTGCCCTTCTGCTATTACTGTAGTGATGATGTTTAGATCCGAGAACCCTTTTAGGGTTTTCTTTTAGATTGCTGTCTTTCTAAGGGTTTTCGGTCGCAAGTTAGGTATCGGAAACTACACTTCAAAACTTTATGTTTTAATTACGATCGCTAAACAATTAAAGCTTTTCTTAACAACCTGTCGCATTTTGTATCGCTCTTTTGTTCCTTAAGAAAATCTAAAAAATAGGGCTTGAACTGTGCGGTGACGAGTGGCGCTGGTTTGGGGCGGTCATAATGGCGATCGCCTAGTTTGATGAAGATGGATTAAAAAAAACAAACAGAATCCAGACCCCAACGCCCGACTGGTCTAGGGTGTAATTTGAGTTGGCTGATTGTGGAAAGCCTTGTGGTGCGGCAGTCGGCCTGACTGGTATTGACCCAACGGCGATCGCTCAAGCCTCACCCGTGGCTTTGACAAAAGTACTGATTCTGTGTCCTGGGTCGCTGTTTTTCGGAGGCTGTGCCCGCTTAAATTTGAATTGATCGTTAGTATTAGCTAGGGGCCTGATTGAACTCAGTTGTTTAATATTTTCAGCAATGCCATAACGACCCTCGCGATCGCTCGTACCTGTTGGATTGGGTTCATGGAATCCGTGATTTGCCCAGCCCTTTGTTAATCATTTTTTAATTTTTTGACTAGCTTCTACGCGGAGATTTGTTGTGAACATTCCCAGTTCAATTACAACGTTGCTCATTGGTATTGCCATCACGGCAGCGAGTTTTTGGTATGGCCAAAATCACGGATTAATGCCAGTCGAAGCTTCAGCTGAGGCCCCGTTGGTCGATGGGTTGTTTGACTTGATGATGACAATCGGCACAGGTTTATTTCTCATTGTTCAAGGCGCAATTATCTACGCTGCGATTAAATTTCGGCGTAAACCGGGCGATGACACCGATGGCCCCTACATTGAAGGCAATATTCCCCTAGAGATCTTGTGGACTTCGATTCCGGCGGTTATTGTCTTGGGGATCGCGGTTTATAGCTTTGAGGTGTACACCTCCATGGGCGGCTTGAATCCAATGGATCATTCTGTGGCCCATCATCACACGGCACCAACCGTCGCGACGGCACCAGGCGCGGCGATCGCAGCCCCCCTCAGCACGGCTCCCAGTCTGGATCCCAAAGGGGCGATCGCGGATGTCAGCGAAGTAGATGGTATTCCGGGCACCCCCACAACCCTGCCCGAAATGACGATTGAAACCACCGCCTTGCAGTACGCCTGGTTGTTCACCTATCCCGACAGTGGGGTGGTCGCGGGCGAATTGCACGTTCCTGTGGGGACGCGGGTTCACCTCAAAATCAACGCGAATGATGTGCTACACGCCTTTTGGGTGCCGGAATATCGCCTCAAGCAAGATGCCATTCCGGGGCAAACCACAGAACTCACGTTCACGCCCAATCGCACGGGTGAATATCCCGTCATTTGTGCGGAATTGTGTGGCCCCTATCACGGCGCGATGAAGTCGGTGGTGGTGGCTCAAACGCCGACAGAGTTCAATGCCTGGTTGGACAGCCAAAAAGTTGCCAGTAGTGATGTGGATGGGGCGGCGATCGCCCTTTCTCCAACGGCAAAACCGGCAACGGCGCAAACCCCAGACGAGTTCCTGGCTCCTTTTGTGCACCAGATGGGCTTCACCCCAGAAATGGCGCACCAACTCCATTCCCAGCACGGGGCGATCGCCAAAAGTTAGCCACCGCCCAAGCCGGGGAGTGCGATCACCAGCGGCGATCGCTTAACTGTTTTACCGCTCAACTGTTCTTGAATTATCGATTGTTGGATCTTCTCTTATGACCCAGGTTATCCAAGAAGAAACGGGCCAAGCCCCAATACTTGGTCATACCCCTGAAAGTAAGCGCAACTGGCGCAAATACTTTACCTTCAGCACTGATCACAAAGTCATTGGGATTCAATACCTCGTTTCCTCCTTCTTCTTCTATCTCGTGGGGGGTGCCCTGGCGACCGCCATCCGCACCGAACTCGCCACCCCAGATGTGGATTTTGTCAGCCGCGAAGTCTACAACGGCCTCTTCACCGTCCACGCCACGGTCATGATCTTTTTGTGGATTGTGCCAGCGGCCACTGGTGCGTTTGGCAATTACCTCATTCCGTTGCTCATTGGCGCACGGGATATGGCCTTCCCCAAGCTCAATGCCGTCGCCTTTTGGATGATTCCCCCCGGTGGGATTTTGCTCCTGTGTAGTTTCTTTGTCGGTGCGCCGGGGGCTGGCTGGACTTCCTATCCACCGCTAAGTCTAGTCGTCAACAAGCCGGGCGAGGCGATCTGGATTTTGAGCGTGTTGCTTTTGGGCACCTCTTCTATTCTGGGGGCCGTGAATTTCCTGGTGACGCTGCTGAAAATGCGGGCACCAGGCATGACCCTTAACAAAATGCCCTTGTTTTGCTGGGCGATGCTCGCAACGTCGGCCTTGATCTTGCTTTCCACGCCTGTATTGGCGGGGGCGTTGATTCTGCTGGCGTTTGACTTGATTGTGGGCACGGCCTTTTTTAACCCCGTGGGGGGCGGCAACCCGATCGTGTATCAGCACATGTTCTGGTTCTACTCCCACCCGGCGGTATACATCATGATTCTGCCGATCTTTGGGTTGATTTCCGAGATTCTGCCCGTTCATGCCCGAAAGCCGATTTTTGGGTACAAGGCGATCGCCTACTCCAGCTTGGCGATTAGTTTCTTGGGCCTCATTGTTTGGGCACACCACATGTTCACCAGCGGCACTCCTCCCTGGTTGCGGATGTTTTTCATGATCAACACCATGATCATCGCCGTTCCCACCGGGATCAAGATTTGGAGTTGGTTAGCAACCCTGTGGGGCGGCAAGTTGCGCTTAAACAGTGCGCTCTTGTTTGGGATGGGCTTTTTGTCCATGTTTGTGATCGGCGGCATCAGTGGCGTGATGTTGGCGGCAGTGCCCTTTGATATCCACGTCCACGATACATACTTTGTCGTGGCACACTTGCACTATGTGTTGTTTGGGGGCAGTGTGTTTGGGTTATACGCTGCGACCTATCACTGGTTCCCAAAAATGAGTGGGCGCATGGCCAACGAAACCCTGGGCCGAATCCACTTTGCGCTCACGTTCATTGGGTTTAATCTGGCCTTTTTGCCCATGCACAAACTCGGTCTAGAAGGTATGAACCGCCGTATTGCGGAGTACGATCCGAAGTTTGCCACGCTCAATTTTGTGTGTACCGTTGGGACTTATATTCTGGCGGTTTCCACGTTCCCCTTCTTGTTCAATATGGTTTGGAGCATTTACAAAGGTGTCCGGGCACCGAGCAATCCTTGGAGTGGCCTGACCTTTGAGTGGCTAACGACCTCGCCGCCGCCAGTCGAAAACTTTGAGGTCGATCCCGTTTTGACCATTGGCCCCTATGAGTATGGCACCGAGGAGGCGAAGGAAGTTGTGGCGGCTGGCCCGGTTTTGGCCATGGTCGCGTCTGGGCTAGCCAAAGCTTGATGGCGAAGACCTTGGTTGGCCTGATCAAATGGCCTTGGCGATCGCGCCTCATTTCTCTTTCTTTGTGACCTTTACGCATCCAACACTATGCAAAGTTCTGCACTGGATAATCAAACGGCTGTTTATCATGCCGCCGAAACTGCCCACGGGCATCATGGGCATCCTGACCATCGCATTTTTGGGATCATTGTGTTTCTGATCGCAGAGGCCATGATCTTTTTGGGATTGTTCTCTGCCTATCTCACGTTTCGGGCCGTTGCGCCAACCTGGCCCCCAGAGGGCACTCCAGAGTTAGAGTTACTGCTACCAGGGGTGAATACCATCATCCTGATCGGGAGTAGTTTTGTGATTCACAATGCTGACACTGCTATCAAAAAAAATGATGTCAAAGGGTTGCAGCTTTGGTTTGGGATCACAGCAGCAATGGGTGCCATCTTCCTGGTTGGGCAGTTGTATGAATACTTCCATCTTGAGTTTGGTCTGACGACCAATTTGTTTGCCAGTACGTTTTATGTCTTAACTGGTTTTCATGGTCTCCACGTATTGTTTGGTTTGGTGCTAATTTTGGCGGTGTTGTGGCGATCGCTGAAATCAGGCCATTATTCCAATACCAGTCACTTTGGAGTGGAAGCCGCAGAGATTTACTGGCACTTTGTGGATGTTGTGTGGATTGTGCTGTTTATTCTGCTGTATCTCCTGAAGTAAGTCTCTCAGCACTTACTGGTACTACCAATTTTTGACTACGCTGTAAGCAAAAAAGGGCCATCTAATTGGCCCTTTTTTGTGCAATGGTTGCCAATTTATGAATTGATGTCAGAGGCAACTTGGTTGGTGGCCGTGAAGCGGGTTCAGATGGCGCAACCGTCCCCGATCGCCCGCCCGCCTGGGGCGGTTGGCCTGGGGAATTTGGTGAGGAGTTTTCCACAGGCTAATAGTCGGTCAGTCCCTAATCGATGCCCAGAGGGGCTTCTGCTTGTGGAGAACCTGTGGAAATTGTGGAATAAGGGTGTGGGAAACCTGGTTTTGGGGTGTGGTTTGTGGCAAGGCGATCGCGACTATTGACCATTCAGGACGCGGCCCGATCGCCTTCCGGTTGAGACTCCAGAATTTCGAGCAAGCCAACTGTGCCTACCAAAAAGGTATACACCCCCGCCGCAATTGGGGCTTTGTCCCGCCGAACAGCCACCGCGATCGCAATTACTGCTTCAACTAGATGGGCAATGACTGGTAATCGTCCCCATTGCAACACGGGGAGTAACACAGTTGGAAAAGCCAGTGAACTGAAGACTGTGTAGAGATGCCAACTTTCTAAGCCGATCATGCCCAACATGAGAATTGGTGAAAGGATTTTAATGGCTGTTTTGAGGGTTGCTGGCATGAAGATGGTGAGTTAAAGGACAGAGGACGTTGAGGAAATCCGGGCTATTGGCTTAATTCGAGCGATGGGAGGCCGCGATCTCTTTGAGCTGCGCAATAACTCGTTGATGGGCACGATGATACCGCTGAATTCGGTCTAAGTCTTTTTCAGATAGTGTGGATAAACGAGTCAAATTCATATTATCTTCCAAGTCATATTGTTTGACTTGGGTTGCGAGAGGATTAGTCAAAATTCGGTCAATAAACTCATCGTAACTTTCGCCAGCGCGACGAGTGAGACAGTCGATCGCTGTGATGATATAAGGCGGAAAGCCAACTTTAGCAAGTTTTTCTAGAGTCCAATCTGTGTCTTCAACAACGTCGTGCAAGATGGCGACAATCTTTTCGGCATCAGTGTTGCCGCGCATCATCATCCGTAATGGATGGAGCACATAGGGATGATTGGTTCGATCTCGTTGTCGTTGGTGGGCGGTGGCAGCGATCGCGATCGCCTGGGCCAACAAATCCGTTGTGGGTTGTTCCATAATCCCGTCTCCTTTGGCCAAACTGTTTGCCTTGTCCGTCTCCAACCCGGTGGGTCGCTTGCCTACAAACATGACTGAGTGCCCAAATCGCGATGATTTGAGAGCTGGGTAAGGATGGTGGTAAGGCCCACCCCTCATGACCACGGTTGGTCTTTCAAATTTTACTGCATCTGTTCCGAGGGGGTCAGGGATTGGCGTTATTGGGCATGGGGGCTGGCTTCACAGTGACTTTGCGCGATGCGCCACTCCGTTTGACTTGAACTTCCAACGGTTGGTTGATTTGGGCCATTGCAACTTGACTCCGAACTTCGTTGGGCGTGGCCACGGGGGTGCTGCCGATCGCCTCAATAATATCCCCAGGCCGGAGACCACCCACCGCAGCGGGCGAATTGGGTTGAATTGCAATGACAATCACCCCTTCGTCTTGGTTCACCTGCATATCGGTGGTCTGGTTAATTTGCTCTCGCAATTGGGGGGTGAGGGCGGCCATTTGAATGCCCAAATAGGGATGGTCGGCGCTCCCTTTGGTAATAATCTGTTCGGCGATGCGTTGGGCGGTGCGAATGGGGACAGCAAACCCAATACCCGAAGCCCCCTGGATAATGGCTGTGTTGATGCCGATGACTTCTCCTTTAGAGTTGATCAACGGGCCGCCGGAATTACCGGGATTAATTGCAGTATCGGTTTGGATGAAGTTGACCTGGGCGGAACCCCCAAAGTCTGCGCCCGATCGCCCCGTGGCACTGATGATCCCTTGGGTAACGGTGTAGTTGAGGCCGAGGGGATTCCCGATCGCGATCGCCGCTTGCCCCGGCAATAAATTATCAGAATCACCCGTTTTGGCGACGGGCAATCCCTGGCCATCAATTTTAATCACGGCCACATCCGTTGTGCGATCGGTGCCCACCACTGTTCCCTTGAACCGCCGTCCATCTTCCAACAAGACCGTCACCGCATCGGCCCCTTCCACCACATGGGCATTGGTCAACACGCGCCCATCCGACGACACAATGAAACCAGACCCGGTGCCCCGTTGCACGCGCTCGGCCTGGGGGCGTCCGCCAAAAAACGGATCAAGACCCATTTGCCCAAAGGGATCTTCCACCACCCGGCTAGAGTCAATCCGCACGACGGCTGGCCCCACTTCCTGCACAATCTTGGCGACGTAATCTGGGCTGGCCGCATCCAAGGATAGGTTTGGCTCCGGGCGGGGGGAACGGGTCGGCACATCCGATTGGGCTAAAAGGGGGGATTTGTTCTCCTGGCCCAAATTTGGCATTTGGCAACCCGCACTCCCTAGCAGCACCAGCGTCGTTAACCCGACTATGCCCCGTTGCAGCAGCTCCTTCATCGTTTTTCTATCCTTCAGCCGTAGTGAACATCAACAGTCTTGTTTCTTACCAGGAGTCTTGGCTTTTGGCAAAATTGCGCGATCGCCCATCCCCCCCTGGTCTCGCCATCCCCAGGGGCCTGAACCTGCTGGCCTGGTCTGGGGGCTTGCCCTGTTTTACACCCATCCCAGCGCGGAGACCGGACAAAATATGAGAACTGCCCAGCCCAACGCCCAGGGGCACATATCTTGGGTGCCTGTGCGTTCAATCCCTTGCTCAGAGCAGATCAGCCAGATTTTGCCTTGCCTTCTCCTGCTTGCCCAAGTCCGAAAGGGACGGGGGGAAGGGCGATCGCGGGGTCTATTCTCCCGCGATCGCCCTTCCCCTCTCCATCCTAGTCAACTTTGGCTGAGCCTGTTGGGGCGTTTCGCCCAGCCGCACCAATGGCAGAACGCCAAACCGAAGCCCCTACCAGAAGCCACTCAAGGTTCTCGTCCAAGCTTCCCGTCCAGCGCTGTCTTTGCGTCCAATGTAGGCAATTGGGGTATCCGATGGCAGGCTCAAGGGGGCAAGTTCGCAATCCCGATTGCTCCTCAGCCGTATCTAAAATTAGGATCAATAAACAGAAGAAAAAAGGCAATGAAACTGCAATGAAAAGGTGTGATGAAAAAAGAGCCCTCACCGTAGTGGGACTCTTCTTATCGCTGTGATTTAAACTTAGCTATACAACGTGATTACTCAGATCTTCTCAACCAAAAGACTTATCACTCTGCCACTTTTACTCAGATAAAACTGGGAGATTTAAACAGAGTTTGCTTGGATTCCCATGAGAACAGATTTAATCAGCGCTGTGAGGTGACTTGGCTGTTTCACCATCATAGGGTTGTACCCCGGTATTAGGATATTCGTTGTCACTGGGTGCAAAAATCCGAGAAATCGCTCCAGAAAAGAACTGGATAACGTCGTCGATGACTTTGGGAATGCTCATAACCCTACCTCCAGATAGGCTATTAATGCGAACTTCAACCCGCTAGACAAACCCGAAATTAAGTCTCGATTTGAGGATTTATATTGAGGATCTATTTAGGAGTGAAATCCTTGTTCTTTGGCCTTATACCCTCATTATGCCAAATTCTGTTTTCGTGATGGGTTTTGCATTAATTGTTCAAAACTTCTGTTGTATTTGTTGATACTTTGTTGTTTAGCGTTACGTCTTTTGGTAAACGACGGTTGCATCGCTGCGCGATCGCTCCTAAGGATCAGAATGCTGCTTCCGTCTGGCAATCGGGATTCCGTTGATTGTCTGCCTTGGTTTTTGCTCTGACTGGCTCGGCTGAAGGTTTGAATTTAGCGACATTTCTTCATGAAGAGTTCATTGACCAGGGCGTGAGCGAGGGGATGAAATCTGGGCGGCGATCGCCCACCCCTGGTGACAATGCCCATTTTCGCCGCAAGACAATAAGCCAAATCCCAGACAGCATCGGGCTAGGAGCCGAATCCTGGCTTCGATCAGTAGATTATGGTATTTTTTACTATAATTAAGTGAGCCTGGTTTCCACGTTTGCATCGCGATCGCCGTTCTGTTGAAGCTGGGTTGCCCCCACGCTGACTCATTGATGGCGCTGACTGCGATGCGATCGCAACGGCGCTTGGTTTGGTAATCCCCAACTCATGGACTGGCTGTGTCAACCTCAAGGTCTCCTGCAATGAACTCCTCCCTGGTACTGCTGCCGACTGACACCGCATTGCTGACGGATTTGTATCAGCTCACGATGGCCGCTTGTTACGTCGGGGAAGGTTTAGCCACGCAACGGGCCAGTTTTGAGCTGTTTGCGCGGCGGCTACCGCCGAATTATGGCTATCTCATTGCGATGGGGTTGGCCCAGGCGTTGGATTATCTGGCAACGCTCCACTTCACCCCGGCGCAGATTGCGGAATTGCAGGCCACTGGCATTTTTGCCCATGCGCCAGAAGCCTTTTGGCATCTGTTGGCCACGGCCCGGTTTGAGGGGGATGTGTGGGCGGTTCCCGAAGGGACGGCGATCTTTGCCAACGAACCGCTGTTACGAGTCGAAGCGCCTTTGTGGCAAGCCCAACTGGTGGAAACCTATTTGTTAAATACGCTGAATTACCAGACGTTGATTGCGACGCGGGCAACCCGCCTGCGGGATGTGGCAGGCCCAGAGGCCACGCTACTGGAATTTGGAACTCGGCGGGCTTTTGGCCCCCAAGCGTCGATCTGGGCAGCACGGGCAGCGTTGGCGGCGGGGTTTAATGCAACGTCCAATGTGTTGGCGGCGTTTCAGTTGGGGCAAAAGCCAGCGGGGACAATGGCCCATTCGTTGGTGATGGCGTTGGCCGCGAAGGAGGGGAGTGAAACCCAGGCGTTTGAGGCGTTTCATCGCTATTTTCCCGGTGCGCCGTTGTTGATTGATACCTATGACACGATCGCGGCGGCAGAGCAACTCGCCCAACAACTGCAACGAGGGGAACTGCACCTCGCGGGGGTGCGGCTGGACTCTGGAGATTTGGCGGCTTTGTCGCGGCAAGTGCGGCAGTTGTTACCGGGGGTGCCCATTTTTGCCAGCGGGGATTTGGATGAATACCGTATGACGGAGCTAAAGGCCCAGGGGGCTTGCATTGACGGCTACGGGTTAGGCACGCAGTTGGTGACGGGGGTGCCGGTAAATGGAGTGTACAAATTGGTGGAAATTGACGGCATTCCAGTGATGAAGGAGGCTCCGGGGAAGGTGACCTATCCTGGGCGGAAGCAGATTTTTCGGCAGATTGACCAGGGGATGGTGAAGGGCGATCGCCTGGGTTTGATGGCAACCGATGTGGCCCAACCGGGAGAAATTTCCCTCCTCCAGCCGGTGATGCAAGGGGGACAACCCTTAGCCCCGCCCGAACCCCTCGCCGCGATCGCCCAGCGTACGGCCCAATCTCTGGCCAGTTTGCCCCTCGCGATCCGGGCGATCGCCGCTCCTGCTCCTGCTCCGGTCGAGCCTTCTGCCGCTTTGGTAGCATTGATCGAACAGACCCAACGCAAACCAGCCTGAGCGTTAGCTGCGCGTGTTCCAGAGTGTTGATTTCCGTTTTGATCTCTCATCCCGTGCGCCTATGTGCAACATTGCTCTCTTTGGTACCAGTGCTGACCCGCCCACAGCGGGCCATCAGGCCATCATCGCGTGGTTAGCTGACCATTGCGATCGCGTCGCAGTTTGGGCTGCCGATAATCCCTTTAAGGGCCACCAAACGCCCTTGCCCCACCGCACGGCCATGCTGCGCTTGTTGATCGATGATCTCGACCCACCTCGCCCCAATGTGCAACTGCATCCAGAGTTAAGCCAATTGCGCACCATCCACACCTTGGAACTGGCACGACAACAATGGCCAGAAGCCCAATTTACGCTGGTGATCGGGTCAGATTTAGTCCCCCAGTTGCCCCGGTGGTATCGGGCTGAGGAGTTATTCCATCTGGCAAATCTCCTCGTTGTTCCAAGACCGGGCTATCCTTTGGAGGAGGCAGACCTCAGCGACTTGCGGCAACGGGGGGCGCAGGTGGCGATCGCGGATCTGACCGGGCCAGATACTTCCTCCAGCGCCTATCGCGAGCATGGCCATACCCCCAGCATCACCCCCCCTGTCGAGGATTACATTCACCGGGAGCACCTATATTCATGCCGGGACGCCCCCAGAGCAAAGCAAACCGTTCACTAAAGCGGCCCCAACTCGCCGATTTCAAAGTCGGAGTCGATAACGTCATCTTTTCTGTGGATACCGACCAAAATCGACTCCTTGTATTGTTGGTGATGCGGCGCGAACCCCCATTTGGCGGGCAGTGGTGTTTACCCGGCACCCTCGTCCGGCAAGGCGAATCCTTGGAAGACGCGGCCTATCGCATCCTGGCCGAAAAAATTCGGGCTGACAACCTTTACCTGGAGCAGCTCTATACCTTTGGGGGGCCAAATCGAGATCCCCGCGAAGCCCCAGAGAGCTATGGCACGCGCTATCTCTCGGTTAGTTACTTTGCGTTGGTCCGCTTTGCTGAAGCTGAACTGATTGCCGATCGCGTCTCTGGCATTGCCTGGTATCCGTTGGATCAAGTCCCCCAACTGGCTTTTGACCACAACCAAGTACTGGAATATGGCCATCGCCGTTTGCGTAACAAACTGGAATATAGCCCCGTTGCCTTTGAAGTGCTCCCGGAAGTGTTTACGCTCAGCGATTTGTACCAGCTTTACACCACCGTCTTGGGGGAAAATTTTTCGGATTATTCCAATTTCCGTTCCCGCTTGCTGAAGTTGGGCTTTTTGGCGGATACCGGGGTCAAAGTCTCCCGTGGGGCGGGTCGTCCAGCCAGTCTCTATCGGTTCGATGCCGATGCCTTTGCCCCGTTCAAAGATAAGCCCCTGGTCTTTATTTGACAGAACGCTGACCTGGGTGGGGCGATCGCGGTGGGCAATCTGGGGACTGCACTGGCTAGAAATCGGGCCATCCTGCGGTTGTGGGAAGAAAGTGACTCCCAAGCTCCCCGCTGGTGTATTGAGCGTGATAAAAAATTTAACAATATAGCAATACAAAAAAGCTGACCCCTTATCTCTGAGCGAACCCATGAACAGTGCCTTAACCCCGGTGACGATCGCGATCGCCCAACTCAATCCGACGATTGGCGATCTGGCTGGTAATGCCCAGCGCATTTTGGAAGCCGCCCAGCAAGCCGCCGCGCAAGGTGCCCAGTTGTTGCTCACGCCAGAGTTATCCCTGTGTGGGTATCCCCCTCGGGATTTGTTGATGCATCCAGACTTTCTCGAAGCCATGCAGCAGACCCTGGCCCGGTTGGCCAAAGATTTGCCGCCGACGTTGACAACGCTGGTCGGTGTGGTGACGCTCAATCCCAACGCTGGCATCGAAGGGGGAAAGCCCCTGTTCAACAGCACGGCTTTATTAGCGGGTGGGGCAGTGCAGCAGTTGTTCCACAAGCGCCTGTTGCCAACCTACGACGTCTTTGATGAGGATCGCTACTTTGAATCGGGGCGGGAAGCTAATCATTTTTGGTTGGGTAGTGGCGATCGCTCTGACGCGGGTTCCGGCCTGCACATTGGGGTCACCATTTGCGAAGACCTGTGGAATGACGAAGAGTTTTGGGGCAAGCGGAGTTACGAAATTAACCCCATCGCCGATTTGGCCCAGGTCGGGGTGAATTTGACCATCAATCTGTCGGCTTCGCCCTTTACAGCCGGCAAGCAGACCTTGCGGGAAGCCATGCTCAAACACTCAGCGACCCGCTTCAACCAACCCTTGCTCTACGTCAATCAAGTCGGGAGCAACGATGATCTGATTTTTGATGGCTGTAGTGTGGCCTTTAACCGCAAGGGAGAGTTAGTGTGTCGCGCCAAGATGTTTGCCGCTGACCTGGTGTTGGTGCAGTATGACCCCCAGCAACAGGATTTAGTGGCGGTGCCGGAGGCGATCGCCCCCGTGCCCGATAACGAAGACGCCGAGATTTGGGGGGCACTGGTCTTGGGGGTGCGAGACTATGCCCGGAAGTGCGGTTTCTCGAAGGCGGTCATTGGCCTCAGCGGGGGGATCGATTCGGCGTTGGTGGCGGCGATCGCGGCGGCAGCCTTGGGGCCAGAGAACGTGTTAGGGGTGCTGATGCCCTCGCCCTATAGTTCCGATCATTCGGTGAATGATGCGCTGCAACTGGCGGTCAACCTGGGCATTCAAACCCAAACCCTGAAGATTGGGGAATTGATGACTGGCTATGACCACACTCTGGAAGCCCTGTTTGCTGGGACAGAGTTTGGCATTGCTGAAGAGAATATTCAGTCCCGGATTCGGGGGAACCTACTGATGGCGATCGCCAACAAATTTGGGTATCTCCTGCTGTCTACCGGAAATAAATCCGAGATGGCCGTGGGCTACTGCACCTTGTACGGCGATATGAATGGGGGCCTTGCGGTTATTGCCGATGTGCCCAAAACGCGAGTGTACTCAATTTGTCACTGGCTCAATACCCAACTGACGCCAACTCTGGCCACGGCCCCGGTGCCCCACGCCCCCACTGCCGCCGAAGTGATTCCCACCCCCATCATCACCAAAGCGCCCAGTGCAGAACTAAAGCCCGGGCAAGTGGATCAAGACTCGTTGCCGCCGTATGATATCCTGGACGATATCTTGGCTCGCCTGATTCACAATCACCAAAGCCCCGACCAAATCGTTGCGGCTGGTCATGACCCCGCTGTTGTGAACAAAATTACTCGCCTCGTTACCCGGGCAGAGTTCAAGCGGCGGCAGGCCCCCCCAGTGTTGAAAGTGACCGATCGCGCCTTTGGGGTGGGTTGGCGAATGCCAATTGCCAATCGGTGGATTCCGGCTACGGCCACCGACACGAAAGCAGCGATCGCTCCCTCTGCCTAGGGAAGGCAAATGAACAAACAATAAAATTTCCGCATTACCTGACACAAACTCAGGTTAGATGATCGTGGCTCCGCAAGGTTCGTTAGAATAAGAGACTGAACCTTTGCTCTTTTTGCGGAAGCTGTGCTATGCCTTTGCCGATTGTTGCCATTATTGGCCGCCCCAACGTGGGCAAATCCACCATTGTCAATCGGTTGGCAGGGGTGCAAGAAGCGATCGTCTATGACGAACCCGGTGTGACCCGCGATCGCACCTACAAACGAGCCTACTGGCGCGATCGGGAATTTTTGGTGGTCGATACGGGTGGCCTCGTGTTTGACGACGATACGGAATTTTTGCCCCTGATTCGCGAACAGGCAATGGCGGCCTTGGCCGAGGCGAGTGCAGCAATCTTTGTAGTGGATGGGCAAATGGGCCTGACGGGGGGCGACGAAGAAATTGCCCTGTGGCTCCGGCAACAAGCTGTGCCTACCTTGCTTGCTGTCAACAAGTGCGAGTCCGTTGAGCAAGGGGTGACCCAGGCCGCAGAGTTTTGGGAATTGGGGCTGGGTGAACCCTATCCCGTATCGGGGATTCATGGCAGCGGCACGGGCGACTTGCTTGATCAGCTTGTTACTCACCTGCCCCCCGTTGACGAAGTTGAGGAAGAAGAAGAAATCCGCGTGGCGATCGCCGGTCGTCCTAATGTGGGCAAATCCAGTTTGCTCAATGCGTTTGTGGGCGAAAGTCGGGCCATCGTCAGTCCCATTTCGGGCACCACACGGGACGCGATCGACATGGTGGTCGAACGGAATGGTCAACAATATCGCTTGATTGACACAGCGGGCATCCGACGCAAGAAAAACGTGGAATATGGCCCAGAATTTTTTGGGATTAATCGGTCGTTTAAGGCGATCGCCCGTGCCCATGTGGTGTTGCTGGTGATTGACGCGATCGATGGCGTCACCGAGCAAGACCAAAAACTGGCCGGACGGATTGCCGACGAAGGGCGGGCGTGTGTCCTGGTGGTGAACAAATGGGACGCGATCGAAAAAGACTCGTACACCATTTATGACTACGAGCGGGATGTGCGATCGCGCTTACATTTTGTGGATTGGGCCGACAGCATTTTCATCAGTGCAAAAACAGGGCAACGGGTCGAAAAAATCCTTGATTTAGTCAATGGGGCTGCCGAACAACACCGCCGTCGGGTGACGACCTCAGTCATCAACGAAGTGCTGGAAGATGCCGTGGGCTGGCACACCCCCCCGACAACGCGCGGTGGTCGCCAGGGCCGGATTTACTATGGCACCCAGGTCAGCACCCATCCCCCCACGATCGCCCTCTTTGTCAACGATCCCCACCTCTTTGGCGATGGCTATCGGCGGTATGTCGAGCGCAAGTTCCGCGAATCCCTGGGCTTTGCTGGTACCCCCCTGCGGCTGCTGTGGCGGGGTAAAAAAATGCGTGATCTGGAACGTAGCGCCAACCGGGCCACCCGCGTATAGCCCTGGGCGCGAAAGGCGAGAGCAAGGATTGGGCTTGGTGCCTTGCAACCGCCAGTGAAACCTTAGAATGTAGCAATGGATTTACTGCGATCGCTCCCTCTGGGGCTATACCTCGAACAACCCATCACCTGGCTGCATCGGCTTGATCCGCGCGTCAAACTGGCCTGGTTATTGTCCTTTCTGCTCACCCCCTTACTGGCAGATCCGCTGTGGCGCATTGCCCTCGTGGTGCTGTTGATTGCCATCACCCTGTCCGCTTTCATTCCCCTGCGGGTGTGGCGGCAACAAATGGGTTGGCTCCTGTTCCTCTGTTTGTTGATTTTGGGGTTAACCTGTGTGTTGCCCGATGGGCTCAATACGCCCCACCAGCCCCGTCTCCCGGCAGATGAATTTGCCCTATTGCGCCAACCCCAGACGTTGCCACCGCCCCCCGCCAAACCGCCCTGGTACAATCCCTTTGGGTGGGGGCAATCGCAACCCGAAAATCCCCTTCGCCAAGGCCACCAGGCTCCCGATCTACCCCAACCGACAGACTATCGCTATGTGATTTATAGTGTTGGGCCGCTCAGAATCACCCAGCGATCGCTGGATCTGGGCATTCGTGTCAGCACGCTCCTGTTTACCTTGATCTACAGCACCAATCTCTATCTCCTCACCACCGCTCCGGAAGAAGTCACAGCAGCGCTGGAAAATTGGATGCAGCCCTTACGTCGGTTGAACGTACCCGTAACGGAAATTATCTTGACGCTCACCCTGGCGCTCCGGTTTATCCCCCTGGTGTTGGAAGAAGTGCAAAATCTGATTCGCTCGGTCAGCACCCGCGCCATCAACTGGAAAAAATTGGGCCTGCGCCACAGTATTGAAGTCTGGCTCATGGTGTCAGAGCGTTTGCTCGAAAACCTGTTGCTCCGGGCAGAGCAGATTGCCAGTGCCATGCAAGTCCGTGGATTTACGGCTCCTCACCAACACCAGGTTCAATGGCACCGATTTCGGTTTAGGATAGTCGATTGGATTGCCCTAGTGGGCATGGGGTTACTGTGGGCCGCTAGATTGTACTGGGGGGCTGAACAGTAACGCCCACAGCGGTTTGGGATGAATCCCACGCAACCTGGTGGCACCAGTCGCCCCCTCGGCTCAGCCCCTGGGGGGGTGGTGAAGCTGCCTAAATGGCTGATTCAATGCCTGAACGGCTGAGAAAAGTGTTGAGTTCGTGATGAAATGAGGTATCACGTATGCATCGATTTGCTCTTACCAGCAAACCTGCGATCGCCCACCCACCAGATTTGAACGAGTCGGAATGAGCGCTGAGAATTACCTAAACCACACCACCTTTGGCCTCCTCTTCCGGGTCTGCATATTGGACGACAAACGGGAACTGTTCACAACCCTATACGCCCAACGGCTTTTCTTTCTTGTGACACAAGCTGATGCCGGATTGGAGTTTGAAGCGATTACGCGCAGTGACGCTCGTGTTTTGATCGAAAATCGGGTGCGGACGCTAAGACGACTTGGCCCCCAAGCGGAATACGATCGCCTCCTGGCCATGTACAAACAGACCTTCCAATAAGTCTGACCCATCTGTGCTGGCCGCTCTGGGCTGGCCCAGCCCCCCCGCGATCGCCCATTGCCCCAATGGCTCCTCATCCTCTGCTGTTTGCCGCATGACCTTATTGAACGCCGACACGATTACCCAACGTATTGACCAAATCCGGCAATCTATGCCAGAATCTGTGCGGCTCATTGCTGTGTCGAAGCAGGTGCCACCAGAAGCGATGCGCGTGGCCTATGCCGCAGGAATCCGTGACTTTGGTGAAAGCCGCATCCAGGAAGCCGAAGCAAAACAAGCGGAACTGCAAGATTTGCCGGATATCACCTGGCATCTCCTGGGACATTTGCAAACCAACAAAGCCGCCAAAGCCCTGCAATTGTTTCAGTGGATTCATTCAGTTGATCGGCTGAAAATTGCTGATCGCCTTAATCAACTTGCGGCTTCAGCACAGCAAAAACCGCAGGTTTGTTTACAAGTAAAATTGCAGCCCGACCCCAACAAAGGCGGCTGGGAAGTGCCAGAGTTGCAGCAGGATCTAGCCATCCTAGATCAATATGAAAATTTGCAGATTCGTGGGCTGATGGTAATTCCGCCCCTGGGTTTAACTGAGACTGAACTGCACGACTTTTTTCGGTTGGCCCAAACCTTGAAAACCGAGATCAATGCCCAAGCTTGGTCAAGAATTACCCTGACAGAATTGTCGATGGGGATGTCAGGAGATTACGCGATCGCCATTCAAGCTGGAGCAACAATGGTGCGCTTGGGCCGCATTTTGTTTGGCGATCGTACGCCTTAACTCCGTTGCCCCAAGGTGGCCGGAGCAACTTCCCCCAGAGGCCACTGGCAAACAGCGTAGCACGCTCCTGGCAGTAAATCTGGCCAAGGTAATCGATGCAAACGATAGTGTTGGCTCTTGTTCAATCTAGCCCTTGGTAAACCCAGATCCTGGTAGCTCAAAGCACCGGATCAAGAGCAGCATCTTATAGACTAGCTTGCAAATCGAAAAGAGAATCTTGAGAAAAAATTAAATCCAAATTCGAACTTTGTGTTAAGGTCTGATGTCGTCTTATTGTGTAAACAAGCATGACTAAATCCCAGCCAGATTGGCACGAGAAATCAAGGGCTTTGGCTGATTTCCCCAACCTTTAAAAGAGATAACCAGAAAAAACCTTAATAAAGGATCTACTTTTAAGAAGTCGCTGTATACTGGTGTCTCAATTCAGCGAAAACAGATAGGACGTTGGTTTTGAATCCTATCTTTGGGAATGAGTCCAGTGACGGCTTGATCAGGAATCGTTTGTGAGTGGTAATGAGACATCAAAGGAAAGCTGACCGTGAATCGTTTCTGTCAGCGTGCATTGATTAGGTCACTGGATGGATTGTTTCGAAAACTGATCGTGATGGAGCGTAAGCAGTGAGTAATATTTTCAACAAACTTCGTGATTTCGTTGGTTTTGATGGCTCTGCTGAGTATGAGTATGAGTACGACGAAATGGATGGTGAAGAGTATCAGAACCTTTACCAACAAGAGCATGCTCAGCCCATGCAAACCACTCCGATGGAAGACGTTCGGAGCCGCCGGAACCGTTTACGCGATCGCGCATCAATGTCTGCTGAACCATCAATGGGGACCCCAGCTATGACCGGAACTGCGATGAATAATGTGATTGGGATGCCAGGAGCCAGCAACGGGATCTCAGAGGTTGTCGTCATCGAGCCGCGCACCTTTGAAGAAATGCCCCAGGTCATCCAAGCCTTGCGGGAACGGAAATCGGTTGTCCTCAACTTGACGGTTATGGATCCTGACCAGGCCCAGCGTGCGGTTGACTTTGTGGCTGGTGGTACCTACGCCATTGATGGCCACCAAGAGCGCATCGGGGAAAGCATTTTCCTCTTCACGCCGAGCTGTGTGCAAGTCAGCACCCAAAACAACGTTGTGCGCGAAGTGCCTCAGCCTCAAGTTCATATGCCTCGGAGCAGTGCTGCGGCGCAGGTATGGGCCAACGAACCCATGCGGATGGCACAGTAGTGTTAAGTGGGGCGGTGTTGAATATCGCCTGATCGCTGCTTTTTCTGACCCTCACCCCAGGCTGTTGTGGCTAGCGGGGTGGGGGTTTGTGTTATGGACAGGGCACAGGCTTGGGGCAATCAACACAAAACTGCGAGGCGATCGCGGTGGCCAAAATTGCACACAGACGACCCATGAGACGGCCCGTTCCCCTGAACCCACCGGGAAGCACTGCGAAACAGCGGTCAATTAACTGTTAATTAACTGCCAATTAACTAAGGCGTTGAAGGTGAAATTCCGGTCTTTTCCGAGTAAGCTGATAGCGATACGGGGATGATGATTGGCTATGGCAAAGTTTGGCATGATTGGTGGCGGGATGATGGGAGAAGCACTCATCTCCCGCCTTGTCGATCGCGGGGTGTATGCGCCGCAGGAGATTGTGGTGAGTGAGCCGCTGGCGGAACGGCGACAAAGCTTGGCCGATCGCTATGGGGTGCAGGTGACGGATAACAATGCCCAGGCGGCGATCGCGGAGGTGCTGTTATTAGCGATTAAACCCCAAGTGTTTGAGCCTGTTGCCCAAGAGTTGACCACCGTGTTGGTAGGGTCGCTCTGCCCGAATTTGGTCATCTCGATTTTGGCTGGAATCCCGATCGCCAAGCTAGAAGCCGCCTTTCCGGGGCGGGCCGTGGTACGGGCCATGCCCAATACGCCAGCGACGGTGGGGGCCGGGATGACGGCGATCGCCCCTGGTCAGCAGTGCGAACCCGCGCAGTTAGAGCGGGCTGAACATATTTTTGCTGCCGTGGGGGAAGTCGTGTCTGTCCCCGAAACGATGATGGATGCGGTGACGGGCTTGTCTGGCTCTGGCCCAGGTTATGTGGCCTTGGTGCTGGAAGCGTTGACCGATGGTGGGGTGGCCGTGGGGTTACCACGGGCGATCGCGGCTAAGTTGGCGCTCCAAACGGTGAAAGGAACAGCCCAACTGGCGCAAGAAAATGGGTTGCACCCAGCGGTGCTCAAAGATCAAGTCACCAGTCCGGGGGGCACGACGATCGCGGGGATTGCCCAACTAGAAAAAGTCGGTTTGCGGTCAGCCTTTATTGAAGCGGTGCGGGCGGCCTATCAGCGATCGCGAGAACTCGGAGCTTAAGCATGGCAAGTCTGGACGAAATTGCTCACTACTTACCCCTGACCGTCGCGATCGCCACCAGCGGCCAACCCACTGCGGCCCAATTGGCAGCCATTCAGCAGGCAGGGTACGACGTGGTGATCAATCTTGCTTTGCCCACATCCACTGGGGCGATCGCCAACGAAGTGGAATTGGTGACTGCCTTGGGCCTGACTTATATCCCCATTCCCGTTCTGTGGGAAGCACCTCAACCGAGCGACTTTGAGCAATTCTGTGCCGCGATGCAAGCCCATGCCCACCAACGGGTGTATGTCCACTGTGCGGCTAATATGCGGGTTTCAGCATTTATGTATCTCTACCGGGTGTTGGTCTTGGAGACTGACCCGGCGATCGCGGCCACCAGTTTGCACCAAATCTGGCAGCCCAATCCGACCTGGCAGCAGTTTATTGATGGGATGATTGCGGCGGCGAAGAACTAAATTTTTGTTGCTAAAAGGGGCCAACAGGGCGACTTGTCCGGATGGGGACCAAAATCAACGTTAGATTAGAAGAAGCAAGCACTTAGAACGGATTACCCCGACAGGACTACAGCGGGTTGCGATCGCGGTGGTCGCCCCCAACAGCTCGATAGCGCCATCGCCGCTGATATTGTCCTCACTGCATTGGTTGTCCGTTTCATGCCATCTTACACAACCCATCAATGCACTAGCGCTGTTAGTGCCATTTTGCTGATCTCAATTTTCGTTGATTTCCACTATCGGAGGTCTCGCTCATGGAACTTTCTCATTTGATCGTGCAGGTGTTGATCGCGATCGCCTGTGGTCTGATTGGCAATCTGTTAATTCCTCGGCGCATTCCGGGCAAGTTTATTGGCCTGGTGCTGGTGGGGTTTACTGGAGTGTGGCTGGGGGAATGGGGGTACCAACTCATTAAACGGCAATATGGCGTTGACTCGCCCATCCTGCATTGGAGTGTGCAAAGTGTCCCCATCATTCCTGCGATCGTCGGCTCGATGATTGTCATCTATATTTTGACGACGGTTTTGCGGTGGGGCCGTTACAGTCAGTAGGCGGGCAAACAGGACGGCTGACTTCGCGGTTGATAGGCAGGGCTTTTGCCAGCCAGGGCACAGGGTCTAGCGACCATAGGTGTTGGCGGGCTCAGTTCCAACTTTGTGCTGGATAGACGATTGTGCCAAACAACCAATAAGGCCAAATAGCCAGGACTGCTGGAGCGATCGCGCTGAGACTGATCGCTCCAGCAGTCCACTTTGCGGTCAGATCCCGTGGCGGGCCAGCAACCGTTGGTAATACTTGCGGGTCGAGGCTTGGGAACAAAATGCCTGGGCATACTCTTGCCCGTTTTGGCCCAAGACTTCTGATTTCAAAACATCCCGCCAAAGCTCGGCAAGGCTGTGGGTGAGGGCGGCAACATTGCGGGCTGGGTATAGAACGGCATTGGAATCCTGAAAGGCGTAATCGCTAACCGCGAGGGAATCAGTGGTGACGATCGCTTTCCCCAATTGCATCGCGGCGACCAGCAGCCCATAGTCGCACAGATCTTGGTGGGGGTGTAAAGGCATGACTAAAAACCGCGAAAACTTGAGTAGGTTCATTATGGTCGCGGTGGAACAACGGGTGTGGAGTTTGACGTTGGGGGGGCGGCGTGGCCCTAACCAATGGTGGTACGGGGTAGCGATGACGAGGGGAATGTGGGGCAGATGGGCGATCGCGGCGAGCAGGGTGGCAAAATCTTGGGGACTGCGGGCGATCGCGCAAATGTAGTCTGCCGCTTCTAGGGGATAGTCTGGTGCATAGGTCGGGAGATCTCCGGCGGCATGTTGCATCTCAAAGCGGCCAGGCGGGATCCCAAAGTATTCGCTATACAGTTGGCGTTCGGCGCGGGAGTGAATGATCAACTTTTGCACAGTGCCATAGACCCATTGCGCCCAGAGAAAATTAAGCCCTCTGGGTAACTGCCGCAAATGAAACGAAACAGCAAAGTGGGTGACGTGCACGCGTTGCACAAGGGCGAAAAAGGCGCACCAAAAGGTCAGGTTGGCTCGCCCGGTGATGAGCAGATCGGCGTGGTGCCGTTTGGCGGTGGCGATCGCCTGCCAACTGGCCCGAATGGCCGCCAACCGCCGCGATCGCTGCCACCGTGCTCTTGGTGCTTTCGGTTCATCATGGTAGAAATACCATTGCCGATCTAGTTGGGCGAGTTCTGTAGACAGCCATTTGCTCCGACAACCGACTGGCGTGCAACAGACGACACAGGCGGGTGGCGACTGGGCAAGGCCGCGATCGCCAGGAACGAACACACGAGTTTTCATAAATCAGGGTCTGGAAATCAGGGTGTAGCGATAATCAATGGATCGGTCTGCGTAAGTTTGCCGAGTCATGGGCAGACCGGATGCACGTCCTGATAACGCTATCCTGACAAGTTTTCTGTGAAAGTTCTGAGGTTTCCGTATAGGTTGGTCGGAATCTTTAAATTGACACGGATAGTAGCCTGCCTCTTTGAAGGAGAGATAAATCGGGCAGAGGGCCGGGGCCGGGCGGTGGGCCAATTAGGTGAGGGAGGCAAAGCGGACTCGTAGCCCATCTTTGGGGCGGTGGGTGGGAATGAGGACGGCCTCCAGGTTTTGGTTCGGTAAAATCTCCCATTGATAGCCCCGGAGTAGATGGGCCAACAGGAGTTTCATTTCTAGTTTGGCAAAGGCCATGCCAATGCAGACGCGCGGCCCCCCGCCAAAGCCAATCAGGTGAAAGGGTTGAGGTTTGGTTTCTTGGCGCTCTGGGCCGAAGCGATCGGGGTCAAACTGGTTGGGGTTGCGGTAAACGTGGGGTAGGCGATGGGTGACGAGGATGGAGTATTGCAACAACCAGCCTTTGGGGATGGTGTAGCCGTTGAAGGTGAAGGGTTGGATTACGCCCCGAAAGCCGCCAGGAACAGGAGGATGGAGCCGTTCGACTTCGTAGAGGATTTGCTCTAGGTAGGGCATTTGGCCCAGGGTGGCGATCGCTAATTCAGGGGATTGGGCGGCGAGGTGGGCTTGTTCCTCGCGGGCACGGTGCAAAATGGCGGGATGCTGCCCCAATTCCAGGCCCAGCCAGGTCAGCATGGCAGTAGTGGTTTCGTGGCCAGCAAACAACAGCAGCATGGCCTGGTCGCGAATTTCTTTGACCGATAGGCGATCGCCGTTTTCATCCACCGCTTGAATCAGCAGACTCAGGGCATCGTCGGCGGGGTGTTGTTGGCGATCGGCGATGACTTGATCCAGGTGGCGCAACAGTTGCCGACGGGCATTCAGGGCTTGGAGATAGTTGGCTCCAAACAGGCCATTCGTCAGGGTGGTAAACAAGCGGCTGAGGCGATCGCTCCCTGGCCCCGGTGGCGTGCCCAAAAAAATCTGACTGGCAATATCAAAGGTGAGCTGTTTGAACTCGTCGTACCAAACGAATTCGCCAAGCTGAACCCACTTGGCGAGATAGGTTTGAATGATGGTGTCCATCGTGGTGATGTAGCGGGCGAGGGCGGGGCCGTGAAACGCAGGCATCATCAACCGCCGATTCCGACGATGTTCTTCCCCTTCTTGGACAAAGAGCGATCGCCCCAGCAATTGCTTAAAGGTCAGGGGCCAGCCTTCCCGCCACGAGAGAGACTGCATCCCACTGGAGAGCACAAATTCGATCGCTTCTGGCCCGACCATAAACACGGCTTTCCGGCCCAGGACGCGGCTTTTGAAAATGGGGCCGTACTGCTCATAGCGTTTTTTCACAAAATCGGGGTCAGTGATGAAGGCACCTGTTTCGCCCCAAAGTGGCAGACCAAAATTTCCTGGTGGCAATAAATGTTCCATGCGTTCCACTCTACGGTTAAACACGGTTTGGTTAAAGGTGCGAGGCTGTGTCCAGGGCACCAGATGCGGAAACCGCAGAGGCAAGGTGGCGATCGCGGGTGCGGTTGGGTGTGGAAATCCGAAAAAAACGCATCAAGGGTTAGCACTCGACAATCTAGAGTGCTAAAGTCAGTTTTGGACAACAGTGCAAACTATACAGCAGATTGAATATGGCTAAAATTGTAGTCTTTGACGAAGAGGCGCGGAAGGCGCTGGAACGCGGTGTAAATGCATTGGCAGATGCAGTGCGGGTAACCCTCGGCCCTCGTGGTCGCAACGTTTTGTTAGAGAAAAAGTTTGGCATACCGCAAATCGTGAATGATGGCATCACGATCGCGAAAGAAATTGAACTCGAAGATCCCCTAGAAAATACCGGGGCAAGACTCATTCAAGAAGTAGCCTCGAAAACCAAAGATCTCGCTGGCGATGGCACCACCACTGCAACGGTCCTCGCCCAGGCCATGATCCACGAAGGGTTGAAGAATGTCGCGGCTGGCACCAATCCAGTTGCGCTGCGTCGGGGGATCGAAAAAGCCGTCGCCAAGTTGGTGGAAGAAATTCAAGCGGTGGCAAAACCCATTGAAGGGAACGCGATCGCCCAAGTCGCCACAGTCTCTTCCGGCAACGACGAAGAAGTGGGTCGAATGCTCGAAGAAGCTGTGAACAAAGTCGGGCGCGATGGGGTCATCACTGTCGAAGAATCCAAGTCGCTGGCGACTGAAATGGAAATCGTTGAAGGGATGCAGATCGATCGCGGCTATATCTCCCCTTACTTCGTCACCGATACCGAGCGCATGATCGCTGAATACGAAAACATGTTGCTCTTGCTGACGGATAAGAAGATCGGCTCGATCCAAGACCTGGTGCCCGTGCTTGAAAAAGTCGCGCGTGCTGGCCAACCGCTGCTTGTCATGGCCGAAGACATCGAAGGGGAAGCCCTGGCAACCTTGGTAGTGAACCGCTTGCGGGGTGTGTTGGCCGTGGTTGCGGTCAAAGCGCCTGGGTTTGGCGAACGCCGCAAATCGATGTTGCAAGACATTGCTGTCCTCACGGGTGGGCAAGTCATTTCGGAAGACATCGGCCTGAGTCTGGATGCCGTGACGTTGGATATGTTGGGCACAGCCCGGAAAGTCACCATCACCAAAGACAGCACGACCGTCGTGTCTGGGGCGGGTAACTCGGCTGATGTGGAGAAGCGCGTCACCCAACTGCGGCAAGAACTCGAGCGATCGGACTCCAGCTATGACCAGGAGAAACTGCAAGAGCGGATCGCCAAGCTTTCCGGTGGGGTTGCGGTGATCAAGGTTGGGGCCGCGACCGAAACGGAACTGAAAGATCGCAAACTCCGCATTGAAGATGCTCTGAATGCGACCAAAGCTGCCGTGGCCGAAGGGATCGTTCCTGGCGGTGGGGTGACGTTGATTCACCTGGCAGCCAAAGTACAAGATATCAAACCATCTCTATCGGTGGAAGAGCAAATTGGTGCTGATATTGTGATCAAGGCATTGGAAGCGCCGCTGCGTCAGATTGCTGATAATGCTGGGGCGGAAGGGGCTGTCATCGTCGAGAAGGTGCGCGGTCTGGACTTCAACATGGGCTACAACGCGTTGACGGGTAGCTTTGAAGATATGATTGCGGCGGGCATTATCGACCCGGCGAAAGTGGTGCGATCGGCTTTGCAAGATGCCGGTTCCATTGCGGGGATGGTTTTGACCACCGAAGCGTTGATTGTCGAGAAGCCTGAACCTGCGGCTCCTGCGGCTCCCGATGGGGGCATGGGCGGCATGGGCGGTATGGGCGGCATGGGCGGCATGGGTGGCATGGGCGGTATGGGCATGATGTAGTGTCTGTGCTCTTTGTGCTGCTGGGCCTTCTGCCGCTGTGGTGTTGAAGGTCTAAGTGCTCTAAATCCCCTCAGGCGATCGCGCCTGGGGGGATTATTGTTTGGGTAGAGTAAGGGCGATCGCCGCCACCAGTGGGACGGGCTATCCCAGGCTGGCGGATAGAGCCATGATCCTGACGGGCTAATTATCCTGATGGGTCAAAAGGGGATAGTGCTGATCGAGCTTGAGCAAGGTGTGGAGCAGCACATTTGCCCCCTGTTCACAATCGGCGGGGCTGGTATATTCATCGGGTGAGTGACTAATGCCCTCCCGGCTGGGGACGAAGATCATGCCCATATCGGTGATGCGGCCAATTTCTTGGGCATCGTGGCCAGCGCGACTGGGTAGGTGAAAGGTGCTTAATTGCCTATCTGCACAGACGTGGGCGATCGCCGCCATAATCGACTCGGCAGCAAGGGTCGGTTCAATATGCAAGGTTTCCCGCAGGGAGATTTCGGTGCCAGTAGCCTGGGCGATCGCGGCAAATTCTGCTTTAAATCGGTCAATCAAATACTCTAAATGCGGTTGGGATAAATCCCGCAAATCGATGCGTAAGTCCACTTGTCCGGGCACCGTGTTGGTGGCATTGGGGGACACTTCCATAAACCCGACAGTCGCCACTTGCTCTCCCGGTGTTTCCGTAGCGATCGTATTCACGGCTAAGACCAGTCGCGAAGCCGCCACAAGGGCATCTTTCCGCATTCCCATCGGCGTGGTTCCGGCGTGGTTGGCCCGCCCTTTCACCGTCACGGCAAAGCGATATTGCCCCACAACTCCTGTGACCACCCCGATCGCTTTTTGGTGATACTCCAGCACGCCACCTTGCTCGACGTGTAATTCCACAAAGGCGCAAATGTCGTTGCGATCGCGGCGGGCCGTATGAATTTCAGCCCAGTTCCCCCCAACCGCCCGTAGACAAGGCTCAATCGACGAGCCATCCAAGCGGCAATAGTGGGTGGCCGCCTCCCGAATTTGTCCGGCCATCGCCTTAGAACCCAGCACCGATCGCTCCTCATCGCTAAACACAATCACCTCTAGGGGATGGTTGAGCCGAAGATCCCGTTCATGGAGGGTGCGCACCACTTCAATGCCTGCCAACACACCCAGGCACCCATCGTAGCGCCCCGCCACAGGCACCGTATCAATGTGGGAACCGGTGGCCAGGGCCGGAGCCTGGTATTTGCCCCCATAGCGACCAATGATATTTCCCGCCGCATCAATCCGTACGGTCATGCCAGCTTCTTCCATCCAGGTGTAAACCAGTTGCCGTGCGAGTTGATCTTCGGTGCCAAAGGCAATCCGGCGCACGCCCCCATTGGGTAATTGTCCAACTTCAGCCAAGCGATCAAGGCTCTGATTCAAGCGATCGCCATTTACCACCAACGGCGTAATTGCAACAGTCATGGGCACCTCCTACTTGTTTTGACCTTGCGATCGCAGACCTCTCAGCCTGCGATCTCCATCCATCAGCGACTTCAGCAGAAGATATCCACCACCCTGGCGAACCGTTGGGGCAATGGCATCACCGCTGCTAAAACGAAAACTGAGCCCGTAAATTACCAACAAACACCGTTGGATTGCTCTCAAAGTTATTGGCATTAAAAATGGCGTAGAACGCGGGCACCAATGCCAAATTGTCATTAATGGGATAGAAGTAAGACGCTTCTAGTTCATACTGCGTCCCACCGTCGCCCCCGCCCGACAGCAAAAACCGCCGACCGTCCAGATAGTCATAGGGCACCAAGAACGAGATCACACCCAACGCTCCCTTCTTGCCCACATCGGGGAAGCCAAGCCCCGCCTGGAAGGACTGCACCCGAATTTTGCCCCCATCCCGCAGCGGATTCTTGGGATTGATATCCGTCACGCCATAGGAATAACGACCGAAGATGCCAAAGTTTTTGGTAATCAACCAGTCGAAATTGGCGACAAACGTATCTGCGCCAGAGTCCCGCACCTGGCCCCCAAACCCATCATCGGCGTAGCCATAGGGCACAGGTTCGCCTACCGCTCCACCGATAAAGCCATTGTAAGCCTTGAGACTAGAGCGGCTATAAATCAGGCGCAGGCCAAAGTTCCGGCTGGGAGAAAACTGTAACTGCGCTGTGATGGCGTTGGAACTGTTGAACAAACCGTCGTTGGGATTGCTGGACGTGTTGAAAACGGCTGGGTTGAGAAACTCGGTATTTTCCGCCAGGTAGGCGGCGGTGAACTTGAATTGCCGACTGATATCCCAATTGATGACGGCCCCTGAGCCTCGGTCTACGGCGCTTAACAGGGTGCTGCCATTAGATTGATAGCTGGTTGCACCCGTTTTGAAGAAGGTGAAACGATTGCCATCAAAGTAACGATAGAAATTGATGCGGGGGCCAAAGGCGACTTGGAGGTTTTTGCCGACGGGGAATTGGTAGAACAATTCGCGGATGGCCACATTGGTGGGGGTGGGGGTGCCAGTTTGGTCCAGGAAGGGGGTGCCCCAGGAGTTGAAAAAGCCAGCGGAAACCAGTTGATTGGCGGGGGAGTTGCCGTTCCCGGCGACTAATTGGGTGACCAACAAATCTTTCCCGGTGAAGGAGGTGTTGAAGGTTAGAAAGGTGTAGTAGCTGAAGGTGATTTCTGGATCTTCGCGGCTGACGCGGGTGGGGCGGTTGTTGCGATCGCGTTGAGGGGGCGCAAAAGCACTACCCGGAGCCCGGAGCGATCGCTCCGCCAAGATATCATCCCCGCCAGTGGCCCCCGTAAGGTTAAACCACACATCTCCCGACAATTTGGTTGTTGTCGAAAACTGTTGTTTTTCCAGGGTGGCTGTCTGCACTTCCAAGGTCTCCACCCGACCTCGCAGGGCGGCGAGTTCGGCGGTAAATTCCTCTTGCAGCTTTTTGATGACTTCCAGATCTTCTTTTTTCACGAAGTCAGCCGTCGCTGCTGCGATTAACTCCTGAATTTTGTCGAGACAGGCATTCAACCCCGCAGCAAATTCGTATCGCGACAACGCCCGATTGCCCCGATAGGTTTTGTTGGGATAGCCCACAATGCATCCATACCGTTCCACCAACGATTGCAGGGCTTGAAAGGCCCAATCCGTCGGTCGAACATCACTAAACTGGGAAACAGAAGTTACCTGGTCAAGCCCAGGTTGCGGCGCGATCGCCGGGGCATTGAGTTCTGCCACCCGATTGATATCCTCCATTCCACTGAGGGCTGGCGCTTGGGCCTGGGCTGGCAACCCAGCAACGACACTCAGAACACTGCCAAATAGGGGGAAGGCTAACAGGATTTTCCAAAATAGAGACATGAGCGTTGAACTACTCCTCACAACACCTTGCCGGGAATTTGTATGCTGTATACAAAAAACGGCAATTTACTTCTATTAGTAAAGTATGGCTAGACCTGTTGCTGTATCGCGGCATACTTCAGGCGGTGGGAGTTACCAGGGCGGCGAGACGAAAGCGGGCAATTTCCGCAATTTCCGCGATCGCTTGGGCCTGTTCCGCAGTGGGGCTGTTTTGCAGGCGTTGCTCAAAGGCGGCGAGGATACTAGATTTGGTGTGGTTTTTGACGGCAATGATAAAGGGGAAGCCAAAGGTGGCCCGATAGGATTGGTTGAGGGCATGGAAGCGCTCGTATTCAGCCAGCGAGAGGCGATCGAGGCCAACTCCAGCTTGCTCTTGCACTGATGCTTCGGCCATTTGAGCTTTGCTGCCTAAGTCGGGGTGCGCCCGAATCAGGGCGATTTGCTCGGCGGAACTCAGGTTCTGCATGACGTGTACCATCGCGCGGTGCAAGGCCGGAACACTGTCGAAGGGGCGATGGTGCCAAGCCTGGTGGGCGATCGCGGGAGTCTCTTCAAACACAGCGCCTAAGGCGGCCACAAACGCGGCTTGATCCATCTGGTTCAAGGCGGCAAGGGAATAGGGCATGGGCAGTAGGGTGAAACGGGCTCAGGATATGGGTGTGGTGCAAGAGGGCGATCGCTCAGACCTTTAACTAAACGGCAACCTGTTGCAGGCTGGCTTTGTAGGCCGCCCAACCGCCCAGATGGGAAATATCTGGCCATTGATACTGTTCCACCAGGGCTTGAGGATAGAGGAATGCCGTCAACACTTCCCCATCTTCCAACACCACATCACTGGGGTACATGTGGGGTGGTTCTGTGGCTGCGAGGTGCTCAAACTCTGGCAGGGTAATTTCATACACTTCTCCCGGAATGGCAATGCCCCCAGTGGCGACTGCGTAAATGGCGGGATGCCAACCATCCGCAGCGGCATGAAGGCGATAGCGGGGGACGGTGGCTGCGGCTTTGATAAATTGAGCGGATTGCAGATTTTGGTGATCGGGTTGACCGCGCAAGGCCGAACCACAGATAAAGATACGCTTGGTTGCCAGAGTCTCAATCGTTTTCATAGGTGGGTTATATGAGTAAAGGTTGACCGAATGTGTAGAGTGGGGCAAATCACAGGGGGAAAACTTGGCTGGCTGAGGGCGCTGGAGCTAGGGGGAAACGTCTTGTTCGCGGTGCTGTTGTTCTAACTCCCGAATCTCCTGGACGACCCGCTCTTTACTGGAAATGAGGTGGAACTGGATGGCCTGGGTCGCCGCGACGGGATCGCGATCGCGCACCGCATTGTAAATCCGGCGATGTTCACTCCGAATTTCGAGCACACCCGGATTGTGTTGCATGGTTCGCAGGCGGAGCAGGGCCATCTTGTCAAACACCTGATCCAAAATTTGCACCAACCAGGTATTGCCAGAGCTTTCGGCTAATAACCGATGAAACTCATAGTCCATGTGCAGCAATTGATAGTTCGTCAACTGGTGGGTCTGTTGGCCAGTCGCCTTTTCCGCTTGGAGGACGGTGGCTTCGAGTTGGGCCAGTTGCTCCAGTGTGGCATTGCGGCAGGCTTCGGACACGGCCAATTGTTCCAGGGCAATCCGACAATCGTAGAGTTGCACGGCATCGGTAATGGCAAGCTGCGCAACCCGCAAGGCTCCGTTCCCATCGGTGGTGACCAAGTTTTCCCGTTGTAATTGCCGAATGGCCTCGCGAATGGGGGTGCGACTGACCTGCAATTGCTCGGCCAACTGGGTTTCGACTAACCGGGAACCAGCGATTAGTTCCCCCGACAAGATGGCATTCCGCAGGGTTTGATAGGTCTGCTCGTGGAGGGACTGAGCACGCTTGAGCGGGCGGGATGAAAGGGCCAAAACAACTCTCCTCTGCATTGGGCGAAGGGCAATGGCACCGTGGGGCGCAACTGCTGACTGGGCGATCGCTCTGGGCACTATTTGCTTGGGCCACTGTTTGCTCTGGTCTCTATCTGCTCTGGTCACAAAGGCTGAACCAGGGGGAAGACCGGGGCAAACTGGCGATCGCGCATGATTGCCAACCGCATGACAGTCTACTTAGACTGAATGCAAGTCTATTGGCTATATGTGTATACAGTATACTTTATGCATGGCATTTGCCAAGGGGCGGGCAATGAGACTTCCCCAATAGAATTGCAACCGTCATTCGGGTGTGGGTGTGTCCTGGATCGCCAAGACGGGGCAGTGGGCATGGTGAACGACATAGTTGCTCACGCTCCCGGCCAGGGCTTCCTCCAGGCCCGTGTAGCCGCGTCGGCCCACCACAATGAGGTTGGCCCCCCAGGTTTTGCCTAATTCACACAATGTTTGCCCCGGATTGCCCAAAGGTTGAGCCATTTCAGCCTGAACGCCAGCGGCAGTGGCGGTGTCCATCAGGCTTTGCAGCAACTGTTGACCCTGAGCTGCGATGGCTTGCCAGCGTTCGAGTTGCAGCCCAAACGCTTCGGTGTTGACACCCGGATAGGGACTTTCGTAGGGAAAGATTTGACTGGGAAAGGCGGTTTCAATGGGCGATTGGACATGCACCAGTAAGAGGCGGGCGGTTGTGAGTTGGCTCAGGGTTACGGCTGCCTGAAAGGCACGTTGGCTGATGGTGCTGCTGTCTACGGCAACCAAAATTTTGGCGAACATAAGGATAGCTCCGGTGCGGCAAACGTTAGGCCCACTCTAGCCCGGTTCAGTGAACTGCGCCCAGGGTCGCTGGTTGAGTTCTAGATTGCTGTAGGTGGGATTCAGGGCGGGGCCGATCGCCCCAGACTAGATTCTGAATTCTCTTGGTGAGAAATCTGGGTGATCACGGGCGATCGCCTAAGATCGGCCCATCGCTTTGTCCATCTGAACCATGCCCACCCGACCTTATTTGTTTTACGGCTTAACGAATAGTGTGTGTTCCACTTGCCTCACCAAAGTTGAAGCCAAAATTATCTTTCGTGAGGCGAATGTGTACTTGGTGAAGCACTGTCCTCAGCATGGTCGTGAGGAGGTTCTGATTGCTGATGATATTGATTACTACAAACTCTGTCAGGAGTTTATTAAACCGGGGGATATGCCCCTTAAATTCAACACCCCAATTCGACACGGTTGTCCCTATGATTGTGGCCTCTGTCCAGACCATGAACAGCACAGTTGTTTGACTTTAGTTGAACTCACCGATCAATGTAATTTGACCTGTCCAATTTGTTATGCCGATTCGGGGCCAGCCCGATCGCCCAATGGTCATCCAGGTCGAACGCATCGTTCGTTGGCGGCGATCGAAAAATTACTGGATGCGATCGTTGCCAATGAAGGTGAACCGGATATTGTGCAACTGAGTGGGGGGGAACCGACGATTCATCCAGAATTTTTTGAGGTGTTGGCGTTGGCCAAACAAAAGCCAATTAAACACTTGATGATTAATACAAATGGGATACGGATTGCCCGCGATCGCGCGTTTTGCGAACGGTTGAGCGAGTTTAAACCGGGGATTGAGATTTACCTGCAATTTGATAGTTTTACGGCTGAGGCGTTGCAGGAATTGCGGGGAGCTGATTTGCGATCGGTACGAGAACAGGCGATCGCCCATTTGAATGAATTTAATCTTTCCACCACCTTGGTCGCAACGGTCAAAAAAGGACTGAACGATCACGAAATTGGCGCAATTATTGACTATGGGTTGCAGCAACCCTGTGTGCGGGGGGTCACGTTTCAACCTGTGCAAGCCGCAGGTCGGTTAGATGGCTTTGACCCCAGGCGTGATCGCTATACGCTGACGGCGGTGCGTCGGGCCATTTTGGAGCAAACCTCCTATTTCAAACCCGAAGACCTGTTGCCCGTGCCCTGCCATCCCGATTGTTTGGCGATGGCTTACGCCTTGAAAGTGGAGGGAAAAGTGATTCCCCTAACGGGATTATTAGATCCTGATACCTTTGTCAAAATTATGCCCAATTCGGTGTTATATGAACAAAATCACCAGCTCAAAAAACTCTTGTTTGAGCTATTTTCCACAAGTCATTCACCAGAGTCTTCGGCAACTACATTGAAGCAACTTTTGTGTTGTTTACCGTTGATTGAAGTGCCTAATGGCTTAACCTATGAAAATGTATTTCGAGTATTGATTACTCAGTTTTTAGATCCCTTTAATTTTGATGTGCGCTCTGTGAAGCGATCGTGTATTCACATCGCCCATCCCGATGGCCGTATTATTCCCTTTGATACTTACAATATGTTTTATCGTCCAGGTAGCCAGGGTTATCATCTTGTGTCTAATTTAGAGCATTCTCCTGGAGTGTCTGTATGAGTCGCCGTCCATCAGAACGCACCTCATCTATTGCCTGGGGAGCCTTTTTGACCTTTTCGTTGCATGGTCTAATGGGACTCCTCTATTTGTTTGTCTTGGTGCCATGTCTCGCTTTTTTAGGCAATCGTGTAGAGTTCCTTCGTCCCATACTTCAGTTGGGCTATAACTGGTATGTGCCACTCTTTTTTCCTGGTCTAGCTCAGTTTATTTATTTGTTGCCATTCGGTTGGTGGTTATATCGTCGGGGCGATCGCGAAGTCCTCAAAGGCATGGTCATTGGGGCCTTGTTGACGATCTTTTTGAATGGCACCTGTTTCGCGTGGATTGCGTGGAACGCAAGGGGCTGAGGTCTGGGGAAAACTCCCTAGTCGCCCGGTTGAAAGGGTTTCCGAATTTCAAACGATACGGTGGTGGGTGCAGGTTTCGTCGCTGTGGGGGCGACGATCGGAGTTTGGCTGGTGTTCAATGCCTGTGGGGATGCCTCGGGCTCTTGATAGTCGAGATGGAAGGGAAGATTGGTGAGTTTGTCGTAGTTCGAGGCGATCGCTAAAAATGCGCCTCCTAAGATGAAAATGGGCATGGGCAAGGTGAGTTCTTTGGCCCATTGGTAGAGTTCTGCCATGCCAAAGATCAGTAAAAAACTCGTAATCCACACCTTCATGGGTTCACCTAAACACACTCAAGACTTGATGACTCTCTCGCAGGATAGCCGATCTTGAAGGCTTTGGTGCAGTGGTTTGCGGGGATGTCGCCCAACTGTGTCAACGAACCTTAAACGATCGCGGTTGGTTGGGGGCCGGGTGGGAACGATGGAACGGGCTGTCGTTGTTCACCCAAGGAGCGGAAGCGTTGGATGCCTTGAGCGGGATTGCTCGATCTACTGGACGGAATCGACAATAGCAGCGTGAAATTAGACTAAAAAAAGACTTATAAATGAAAGTCATAAATAGATGGTTTTGCCTTGAGATGGAATTGATTGAGAACAGCGATCGCGCAGTTAAAACGATCATCGCGATCGCTGCTAAAACTCGATGCTGAAGGCAATGAATCATCGAAGTTGGGCGCAGTGATTAAAGCAAGCTTAACGAATGCCCCAATCGACAAACAAATCTCGTGGATCATAGCGGCGCAAAAGGGCGACCAAGGTTTGGAGGTCGTCCAGGGTGCCGGGACACACACAGCCTGCACTGCCAGGAGCGCTCTCCCGATTCCAATCCATGTGAAACCCAAAGGCATCGCGATCGTCGATAAAGTTTTTGATCAACGGTACAAAGATCGGCCCCAACCCGTTGCCGCTGTGGGCGTGGACGGCGGTGTAGTTGTCTTTGCCCCCGGCCCACTGGATATCGCCGATGGTGTAATGTCCTTGGGGTAAGGGTTCCAGATTCCCGGTATAGCTGGCTGGGTCTTCGGGAACGCGGAAATATTGGTGGTTCGGTGCGCCAGAGATAACGGGTAATTTGGCCAGGACTTGGCCTTTGGGGCTGATGAATTCCAGGGTGAGTTGTTCCAACTCGCTATAGGTGTAGGTGCCTGTGCGGCTCAGGCGGCAGTAGACGTTATCCACTTTGGGGGCGGGCACTCGTTGCCGTGCATTGCGTAAGGCGATCGCCAGGGTTGCTCTGGATTTGGGGCCAAACTTGCCATCGACTTCGAGGTCGCGATCGCCCTGAAACCAACACACAGCCCCCTTTGTGATTGAGTTAAACTCGCCCGGTTGAGAGTCGAGTCTTAAGTAACCAAGCTCAGCTAAGCCGCAGTTGAGCAGGAAACAGTCGGGGCCGATCGCGCCGTGGGTTAAGGTGCGGTGAATGGCCAGGGGCAAGGGCGGTGGTGCCCAGTCGCTGACCGGAAAAGGTTGGTCGGGGGCCGGGGGGATCGGTTCTGCGGGCAACCAGCCATCTTGCTGGAACAGGGTGGCTTCGCGATCGCGCCGAATGACCAAACCCGGTAAAACTTTGCCATCTCCATGCACCCAGCGTTTGAACTCGTTCGCGGCCCCGGCATAGTCGCGATTGTTTAGTTTTTTCAACAGGGTTGAGGTGGCAAAACCCCCTTGTCCTGTCCCAACGTTGTAAGCAAAGGACACCAGGGCATCCACCATGCCTTGGGTGAGGTCAACGGTGCATAATTCTTGGACGGTGCGGGCCACTTTGGTGACTTCTAATTGCAGCCAGCGATCGCAATCCTGCCGCGTAATGACATCCTCAAGGGTAATCGGTCGTTGTTGATCAAGATGAATGGTAAAACCGTAGCCAATGGTGGGAATTTTAACTGGGTCTAAATAAGCTTCAATTTGACCGTCACTTCGCTGGCGATGCAACCCTTCTGAGGCCTTAATGAGTTCAAAACAATCTGCACTGGGTTGATACATACATGCCTCTGGTAAAAATGCACAATAGTTACTCTGTTGCTAATCTAAGAACTCGCGGGGGGGCAGATCCTTGACTTGGGTTAAGAAATGCTTGGGGTTAAGAAAAGGTTAGTCAATCTTGCGTCGATCTTCCTAAATCTCGCTTAAAAAGGGAGGCTGCAAGCGTTTGGTTGAATCCCCTTTTTTTGCGGGAGGGTTCGGTTGCTACGAAATGTGCTGGTGATAAAGTCGGCGCTTGAGACGGCTGAGTGATTCGGGCTGGATCCCCAAATAGTTGGCCAGGTGGTAGTTGGGCAGGCGGGCCAGGAGGTCGGCTTCTGTAGCTAACAGGTGGCGATAGCGTTCTTCGGGGGTATCTAGAAACAGCGACACCAGTTTGTCTTGCATTTTGGCGGCAAAGCTTTCGGCATGGAAGCGCAAAAACTGATTTCCGTTGGGCAAACTCTCTAAAAATGAAAGGGCATCTCGATGCAGGATCAGGGCTTTGGTGGGTTCGATCGCCTCGCAATTAAACGTGGCGGGTTGTTGTTTCAAAAAACTTCTAAAATCACCAAAACTGTCGTGCTCGGTGTGAAAAGAAATCGTGCGTTCTCGATCCTGGTTGAAGATAAAAATGCGGACACAACCCTGGAGAATAAAGCCCACGGATGGGGATGCATCATCTACTTGAAATAAAATTTCGCCTTTGCTCAGGACTTTGGTTTCTAAGTAACGATTAAAGATAGTCGGATCGAGTTGAAAATCAGGAAAGTTTTGGAGGAGGTAGCGATAAAACGGCTCGTACATGGTGGTAGCGACTGCGGGCGATCGGGACTGGTCTGCTAGTTTTCTGCATGGGAAGGAGAATTGCCCCGCAACAGCACAACGATGGGCACAAGGCACGATCGCGATCGGGGGCACTAGCGGGAGCGAGGCGGCGTGAATTGGGGATTGGGCTCAACCCGAAATTGCGGGGGAGGCTTGAACGGTAAAACGGTGCAACCCGGATGGATGAAAGCAGATGCCTTGGGTCTGGTGGATTTAGCCTAAAGGCGTTGACCCGGCGACCTGAACCGCAGAGCATGCTTGAGGTGACCTGGGGGAGTGCGCTTGAAGCCGGAGCTTTATTTCCCTGCATGATGTTTGTATTGTCATAGATTTTGCCCCCAAATTGAGTAACCCTTATGCAGTATTTTTTTTATGAAGAGTTTATGAGGGCGAGGGGCTTTGGGACTTTCACAGTGCGGCGGTTTAAGCATCTGGATGGGATAGGTGTCGTCATGGGGGATAAACCGAAAGCGAGTTAGAATCCTACCCAGTCTTGGCTTGTCGGTTTTTTCTGTGTTTGAAGTAGGCTGACTCAAGGGATAAATCACCTGGTCAGGACTGCGATCGCCCCGACAAGAACCCTGGCCAGTTAAACTAAATGGGAACAAATTGGAAGTGTTGCAGAATCTGGGGCATGGAATCGACCAATCAGCTTTCTCTTTCGGCCCAGGGCCAAATTCCCACGGCGATCGCCCAGCGCACTAGAGAATTGCGGCGGTTATTGCAGCAGGCCAGCTATGAGTATTACGTGCTGGATGCGCCCACCATGCCGGATGCCGTGTATGACCAGCTTTACCGGGAACTCGTCGAACTCGAAACCCAATATCCAGAACTGATTGTGCCCGATAGCCCGACCCAGCGCGTGGGGGAACGGCCCGCCAGTCAGTTTCAGTCGGTGCGCCATGCCATTCCGCTTTACAGTCTGGAGAATGCCTTTGGGGAGGGGGATTTGGCCAAGTGGGAGGAACGCTGGCGGCGGATTGCGGGGGATGTGAACGCGGCCTATGTGTGTGAGTTAAAGATCGACGGTTCTTCCCTGGCGCTGACCTATGAAAATGGGGTGTTGGTGCGGGGGGCGACGCGGGGCGATGGCGTGGCGGGGGAAGAGATTACCCCTAATGTGCGGACGATTCGGTCGATTCCGTTGCGGTTGCATGTAGACGATCCGCCGCCGGTGGTGGAAGTGCGGGGGGAGGCGTTTTTGCCGTTGGCTTCTTTTGAGCAGATTAACCAGGAGCGATCGCAGGCGGGGGAGGCGTTGTTTGCGAACCCACGGAATGCGGCGGCGGGAACCTTGCGCCAGTTGGATGCGCGGGTGGTGGCCAAGCGGAAGCTAGATTTTTTTGCCTATACGTTGCATGTGCCCGGTGCCCCAGCGCGATCGCCCAAAAGTCAGTGGGAGGTGTTGCAACGGCTGAAACAGTGGGGCTTTCGGGTGAATCCAGAGGGGGCGTTGTGTGAGTCGTTGGCGGCGGTGATGGCCTATTGCGATCGCTGGTCTACGGAGCGGGCGCAGTTGCCCTATTTAACCGATGGGGTGGTGGTGAAGCTGAATGCCTTTGCCTTGCAAGAGGAGTTGGGCTTTACCCAAAAGTTTCCCCGGTGGGCGATCGCGCTGAAGTATCCGGCAGAGGAAGCCCCGACGATTGTGGAGGCGATCAGTGTGAACGTGGGGCGGACGGGGGCGGTGACTCCCTTGGCGGAAATGCGCCCGGTGCAGTTGGCCGGAACGACGGTGGCGCGGGCGACCTTGCACAATCGCGATCGCGTGGCGGAACTGGATATTCGGGTGGGGGATACGGTGATTATCCGCAAGGCGGGCGAAATCATTCCCGAAGTGGTGCGGGTGTTGTACGAGTTGCGCCCAGAGCAGACCCAACCGTTTCAAATGCCGACGGAATGCCCCGAGTGTGGCCAACCCCTGGTGAAGCCGGACGATGAAGCGGTGACGCGCTGTATCAATGCGTCTTGTCCGGCGATTGTGCGGGGTTCCCTGGAACATTGGGCCTCGCGGGATGCCCTGGATATCAATGGTCTGGGCGAAAAGCTGGTGTTGCAATTGGTGGAAGCGGGCCTGGTGCGATCGGTGGCGGATCTGTATGGCCTGACGGTGGCGCAGTTGGTGACGCTGGAACGGATGGGCCAAAAGTCGGCAGAAAAGCTGGTGCAGGCGATCGCCGCCTCGAAGCAACAACCGTGGGAGCGGGTGCTGTATGGGCTGGGAATTCGTCATGTGGGTAGCGTGAATGCCCAAGTGTTGACGACTGCGTTTCCGTCGGTGGCGGCGCTGGCCACGGCTACGGTAGAAGACATCGCCGCTGTGTATGGCATTGGCACGATCATTGCCCAATCCTTAGCCCAATGGTTCCAAAATCCGGCGAATCACGATCTCATTGAGCGGTTGCAAACTGCCGGACTCCAGTTTCACACTGACCTGGCGCAAGCGGCCACTCCCCAGACGACCCCCCTTAGCGGCAAAACGGTGGTGGTTACGGGCACTCTGCCCACCCTGACCCGCGACGAAGCCAAAGCCCTGATCCGCCAAGCGGGGGGCAAAGTCACTGAATCCGTCAGCAAAAAAACTGATTATCTCGTCGTGGGTGAAGATGCAGGTTCCAAACTGAAAAAAGCCCAGGATCTCGGCGTTCCTCAACTCTCTGAACCGGAACTTCTCGCCTTACTCAATCCAGCGGAATCATGACGCTGGTCTCCGTCATCTTGCGTGCTGCTGCCGAGGTTGTGCTGCTTTTAATGTTTGATACAGTGCAGGGCTGTTCTCCTGACAGGATTGTTGCAGGCGTTGAAACTCAGCTTGATCCGCTGCTAAATAGGGATTAATCAGTTCGCGATTCGCCAAATAGAACGCGATCGCGCCATAGACTTGTTCTAGCGACAGCAGCGGAAAATTTTGGGCAATGCCTTCAGGGGGTTTGCCATATTCAGTCCTTCCTCATCGTCTCTCCACACTGGATGAGCAGCGCGATCGCCCCCTTGCCCCATTCCTCGGTTTGGTTGCCATCCATCGGAGCCGCGATCGGGATTTATCGTAGGAAAAAGATAAAAATCAGCTAAATATCCGATAGAAATTCCTGAAAAAGCTGATGCCTAGCGTTAGATCGGTAAGTTGGTGGGGCACTCTGAACAAAGGAATCTAACCCGACCGCTGCAAATATACTTATAACTCCTCATGAACATGACAACAACGAAGCTGCAAGATGCTTTGCGTAGTCTTCCTACCGATGCAAAAGAGCCAATCGTCGATCTAAATTTTGTTGTACCCTGTGTATTTGAGGCTTTGGGGTTTGCACAAGGAGAATTTTATCCTCAATATGTTACGGGCGATGGGTCGGTTGATTATGCGCTACGTAAGAATATTGATGAGAATGATAATTTTATTTGTACTGGTACCCAACCATATTTGCTCATGGAACTGAAGGGGCGTGATATTAATATTGCGCCAGATTCGACTGGATATAACAGTGTAGTAAAGCAACTCAAGCGCTATTTACTAGCTTCTAACTGTCACTCTGCTCAATGGGGAATTATCACTAACTCTATTCATATTCAGTTATTTCGTAAACATGGGAAAGTCGTTTTTCCAGTTACTGCCTGCTTAGAAATTAATCCTGATAATGTAGATGAAGTAATTGATAGCTTTAGGGAAAAGATTGCGAATCCGAGTAAAGCTTTAACAGTAGCTGTTTATAACAACAAAGGTGGTGTTGGTAAAACTACAACAACTGTGAATCTTGCTTCAGTCTTGCATCGAGCTGGACATAAAAAAGTATTAGTTATTGATCTTGATCCAAATCAGCAAGATTTAACAAACTCTCTAGATTTGTCACTGCTGGATGGTAAATTCTATACTTTTTTAAGTGAAAAAGATGCTAATCTTCAGTCATGTATTGCCAAATACTCAATTAATTACAAAAATCGTGACGTTGATTTTTTTGATGTTATCCCGGCTGACAAAGAGTTTGCTGAAGGTGATGAAACTAAGTTTAGACAGTATCTCCGAATAGATAGCTTACGTCAAAAATTGGAGTGTATCAAATCTGATTATGATTACATCTTAATTGACTCTCCTCCCAACTGGCGAATTTTTAGCCAAATGGCTATTTGTGCCGCAGATGTTATCTTGATTCCAACAAAGCATAATAATATCTTCTCTCTAGAAAATGCGGCTTTGGCAATTAAGAAGTTTGTTCCGGAGATTCAAAGGCTCCGTGGCGATGGTGGGCCAGTTCCATTGCCAGTCTTTTTTAATGGAGAAAAAATTACTCCGTTTCAGGAATTAGAAGCACAAAAGGCAATTGATGAAATACTAAGAAAGTCAAAATCGGAAAATCCTAATTTGAGGCAATATTTTTATCCAAAAGAAACTAAGGTTTCTAAAAATCGTGAGATTTTCAGTATTCCAAGCTATGCCAACATCGCTAATGCTGCCTTTGCTAGAATACCTGCTGCTTATCGAGATAAAACTGCCAATTCCTACTACACTGAACTAGCCAAGGAGTATTTTTTACAATGAAGACTCTAACCGATGTTGGCAATTTGATGTGCTTGCACATGGATGAGATTGAACCTGGTGAGGGAACTGATACTCCAGAGTTTTTGATTAATGCCACTGCAAAGTTATTGAATCAAAAAGAAGAACGAAATTGGGTTCCGGTCATTGTTAAAGAGATCGGCAAAAATCAGTATGAAGTGATCGGCAATACTTTTGTGTATGCGGTAGCTGAAGCGGCTGGCTTAGAGCGGGTTTGGTGTATCATTGCTGAACCAACCGATTCTGCGGCAGAAGTTGCTAAGGTTTTGGCAGGAGAAGCAATCCCCCAAATTAATCTATCGGCGGCGACGAGGGATGAAATTGCAGCAGCATTGAAATACTTAGTTGATCAACCAGGTAGCCCGCTGAAGGGGATCAAACTGGCAGTTGCGATCAATCGGATTGAAGAAGATCCAGGTCGCAAATATTGGAAAACGCTTTCTCCTATCACGAAGTTAAAGTGTGGGATTACTGCGGGTAAAAAGCTGGATGCGCTGAAGCAAGTTTTTTATCTCGCTCCAGAGCCTTATCCTGATGTGATCACAGAGCCTGCCATTTTAGAGACGTTTACCGCAACGGAACTAAAAGCGATGGCGAAAAAACGGGAACTCGCAGTTCCGAAAAGTGCGAAGAAACCGGATTTAGTGAAATTGTTGAGTGCTTGATTTTGAGTTGAGTTCTGAATTGATGCGATCGCCGCTCTAGGGTTGCGATCGCTTTGGTGCGTCAGACTGGGGAAAGTGTGTTGTAATGGACAGCGAGTTTCTGGTCGTTGAGTCTATGTCGCACTCGTCTACCTCCGTTTCCCAGCTACCCGGCGACACCCAACGGCGATCGCCCCCGGTTGTGGCTCCTCCTCCGGCTGCTAGCACAGCGGCCCAGGCTACCCCCCGCGAAGTCATTATTGGTTTGCACCAAGTCACCAAAGCCTATCCCGGTGGGGCGCTGGCTTTAGATGGCGTGAATTTGTCGGTGCGGCGGGGCGACTTTATTTTCATCACTGGGCCATCGGGTTCTGGGAAATCGACCCTGCTCAAGTTGCTCTATGGCGAAGAACGACCCAACAGCGGCACTGTCACCGTCGATGAGTTTGATGTTGCAGCCTTGCGGGGCGATCGCCTTGCAGAATTGCGGCGGCGCATTGGCATTGTGTTTCAGGATTACAAACTGATTCCCCGGCGTACCGTCGCGGAAAATGTCGCCTTTGCCTTGTGGGCGCAAGGGTTGCACCGGGCCGAAATTCAACGACGCTTGGGGCCAGCATTAAAGATGGTCGGGTTGCCCCACAAGGCCAACAGTTTCCCTGATGAGTTATCCGGTGGGGAGCAACAACGGGTCAGCATTGCGCGGGCGATCGTGGGAACGCCACCCATCTTACTGGCCGATGAACCCACAGGCAACTTGGATGGAAACAACTCTGTGCAAGTGATCAAAATTTTGCAAAAGTTGCACAACATTGGGATTACGGTCATCGTCACCACCCATGATGAAGCCTTGTTGCGCCAGTTTCGGTATCCCGTTGTGCGGATTGCCAACGGCAAGTTGTTTGTGCCCCAGTCCTATCCTCAAGGGCGGGTTCCCTCTGCCTGAGGCAGGTCGGGAGAATTGCTGCGATCGCGACAACAGCCAGTGCCCGGTCACGCTTGAATGGGGTGAGTTAGCCGAGTTGCGGCTGGCAGTGGTGGGCCAGGGCGCAGGGGGTAACGAGCGATCGCCCTGACCCCGGCGGCAATTGACCCCGCGATCGACTCCGGCTTTAGCTTAGATGCATTCCAACAGGCGAGAACCAGGACAACAATGCGACTGAAGGCAGAATGTGACCTCGAATTTGCAGCCAGTGCGCCAACTCCGGCCATTTTTATGTTGCGACCCCGCAGTGGGCCGGGGCAATGGATCGTGCGGGAAGAATATTGCCTGGAACCCATCGTGCCAGCGATGGAATATACCGATTCCTATGGCAATTTGTGCCAGCGGTTGGTGGTGCCAGCAGGCACCTTCCGGGTGGCTACGCGGGCCTGGGTAGAAACGGCAGACGCGATCGCCGTGGCTCCGGGCAGTCCCTATTTGCCCGTCGAGCAGTTACCCGAAGACGTGCTGCGGTTTCTATTGCCCAGCCGTTATTGTCAGGCTGACTTGTTGGCCGATCTGGCCCTGGAGATTGCGGGCGAGGCGATCCCTGGTTATGACCAGGTGGCCGCCATCCAACAGTGGATTCAGACCCAAATTGAGTATCAATACGGCACCAGTAATGCTTCGACTTCTGCCGTGGAGACGGCCCAGCAACGCCAGGGTGTCTGTCGGGATTTTGCCCACCTGGGGATCGCCCTCTGCCGCAGTCTCAATATTCCCGCCCGGATGGTGGTGGGCTACCTTTACCAACTAAAGCCGATGGATCTCCACGCCTGGTTTGAAGCGTTTTTGGGCGATCGCGATGCACCCCAGGCCCCCGGTCGGTGGTATACCTTCGATGCCACTCAAACGGAACCCCTGGGCAACCGGATTGTCATTGCCTATGGCCGCGATGCAACAGATGTGGCGCTGACGACCCAGTTTGGCCCCATGACTTTGCGATCGCTCCAGGTGTCGGTGACGGCGGCGGACTAAAGGGCCGAAGGCTCACCCCAGGCCAGCCCTCGGTAATTATGGCTTTAGCCAGCAAGCTTAGGACAGAGCGAATCTTTGAAAAGCCCATTCTGGGTAGGCTTGCTGACACGCCTCCGCCATAATGAGCATGGCTACGGCTATAGCCCCAAATTTTAGATCACGCAAATTCAAATCGCCCCAATTCAGCGTGCTCAAAAAACTCCATAGCAAAAAGTCAGGTACGACAAGACGCGATCGTAAACCTGACTTTTCTTGTGGGAGATGCAAATTGACTGTCTGAATGCCATTCGACTTCAGACAAGATTAGCGATCGCCAACCCTATTTGGGCAATTTACCAACAATTTGGCCCTTCAGATTTTCAACTTCTTTGCCCAGCTCTTGGCGGTTTTCTGCTTTCAGCAAGTACCGATAGACAAACCAGATCGTGTAGCCAAAGCCCACCATCTCAAACAACGGAGCCAATAGCGGAATGTCATCTACTGCATCCAACAAGGCCAGCGTCATCTTGACTGTGACGATCCCGCCAAAAATTAGCCCCAGCGTAATCAAGGGCCGACGATATTCACCGAAAAAGTCGGAGAGATATTCGGGTAGACCAGCCAAAAAGGCCGAAATTTTTTCGCTGATTTGCTTAAACTGCTCGCCGGATTGCTCAGCAGAGGGCAACGACAGAGTTGTAGTTTTGCTGTCTACCTCGGGGTCAGCAAACTCAGGGGTTTGGTTTTCAGTGTCTTTCAATTCAGAGTTCATATTCACAACCTGGCAGTAACAACTCTAGGGGTGCTAGCTTGGCAACAGCTTACGCCAGCAACGGTAAACTATGCAAAATATTACTAAACATTGCTAGATCTTTATCGTCCGATGTTCATCCTACTGATTAGTAAACCTGGTTTATCCACCATTTTTGTCATCAGCTAGATAGAGATTACCGAACAGTCCCAGATCTGCAATGGCCACTTAACAGCAAGCAGCACCGTGTCGCTCGAACGAACTGACAGTGAGAAGCAATTCAGGTTGGGTAAATTGTAGCGTTCACCTTCTGCTTCAGCACTGAACCAATGAATATTTTTATGGGTTCCAGCGAAATTCATTACGGATAGTCATTACCCGTGGCTGGGCGGTGGCCTAAAAAAAATCCACGGGCCTTGTGGTGGGGGCGACGTGGATGGCACTGTCAAGCTGGAGGCTGTTCGTTGATGGCAGGAAACCTGATCACCGAGAGAAAAAGTGTGGGGTACCGCTGCGGTGGTGGTGAGCGGTGAGGCCAGGTCGCCAATGTCACCGTTACCAGGAAATTTGGGCTGGGTTGACGGGGCAACAGGCGGCGCTGGGCAGTTGGGTGGTGGTGGTATAAATTTCTTCTTGAGCAAAGTAAATTGCAATCTGGAATGCGCCGACGATAACCCAGGCGGCAGCGCGGAGGTCGTCCATTTCATGGAGGATCTGGTCTACAAGCCATGCCTCGGAGCAGTGGATGGTGAGGGTGTTGGCATTGTCGAGCAGGAGAAAACAGAAGGGCAGGGTGTCGGCAAAGCACGACTGGAAGCGATCGAGGCGTTGCTTTTCTAGCAGGAGCAAATCTTCATTGGTGAATTCCAGGCACATGGGCTTGACCTCTGCGAAGCATATCCTGATTTAAGCGGATTGCCCGATCGCGCCCTACGGTGAATCTTAGGATTTTTCCGCAAAATGGAGGAAGAATCTGAGTGAATTTGCGGAGAATGATCTGGCCCTTGGGGGCGATCGCCGGGAAGGGGCCGGGTCAGTAGGGGCCAGAGTGACGCTGTTGGCGATGGTTGTGGGGCCTCCCCCCCTCGACAAAAAAGTTGACAATCCGCTATTGCGATCGCTGGGCTGCTTCGGGGCAGGCTGGGTGGGCTAAGGGGCAGGCCCGAAACCGATCAGGCTTGTGGGGGATGAGGACGGTGAACTGAGTCCAGCCTTGGCTGCTGCTGACTTGAATGGAGCCCTGGAGTTCGTGGATGAGTCGTTGAACCAGGGCGAGGCCCAAACCTGTTCCCCCTTGTTTCCAGCGATCGCCATTGGGTACACGGTAAAACTTGTTGAAAATCTGGCTGAGCTGATCGGCGGGAATTTCTGCCTGGTTGGCAATTTGGAAGCAAGTGGCGGGTTGGCGGTCTTCGAGCAGGGTGGTGGTGGCGACGTGGATTTGGATTGCGCCATTGGGGCCAGTATATTTACAAGCGTTGTTCAGCAATTCGGCCAGAATCCGTTCGAGGGTGGCCCGATCAACGGTAATCGTGGTTTCTTCGGCGATCGTCAGTTCCAACTGTTGTTGGCGATCGCGGGTGCGAGCCTGGAAGGGATAAATTAGCGCCGTGAGACATTCGGACAGGTTGAAGGTGCAGGGCTGCAAGGAATAGGCGTCAGCTTCCAACCGTTGCAAGTCGAGTAAGTCGTTGATGAGTTCAATCTCGCGGATACACTCTGCCTGGAGGATATCGAGGTATTGGGTTTGGCGTTCTGGCGTGGTGACGTTCCGCAGCAGATGAATGGCCATTTTCATATTCGACATGGGGGTGCGGAGTTCGTGGGAAACCGTGCTGAGGAAGTCGTCTTTGAGTTGGTTCAGGTTTTCCAGGGCGATGACCTGGGCTTGGGTGGCCTGGTAAAGGCGGGCTTGGCGAATGGCGATCGCGCATTGGTTGGCCACTTGCTGAATGAGGCGAATTTCCAGTTCACTAAACACCTGGGTGCAAGGCTTGAACAGCCAGAGATCGCCCAACACTTTTTGGTTGTCCACAATGGGGCAAGCCAGGGCCATGTGTTCTCGCGGGCGGGGCCGCAAGGGTGCAGGCATCAGCCGACAAAATTGGAACAGTTGGGCATTCAGCAATTGGCGGTAGAGGTGGGCATAGTCCTGCATGGCAACGGCCACCCCTTTGGCCGTGTTCATGTCTACGCGGAGATACTCATATTGGATGGTGGCGACTTCTCGGTCGAGATCGTACAGGGCCGCATCGCATCCATTGAGTTGGAGGCCGATCGCCAATTCTTGCACGGCGGTTTGCAAAATTTGGTCTTCGTCTAAACTGTCCCGGACGGCATCGGTAATCCGTTTGAGGGTGGCTTCGTAGTGCAGGGCTTGTTCGAGTTGGTTGGTGCGCTCTTGGACTTGTTGTTCGAGGGTGGTGTTGAGTTGGCGAATTTGGTAAAACAGTTCGGATTGTTGGATGGCGATCGCCACTTGACTGGCCAACTGTTCCAACAACCCAATCTCGTAGCTTTGCCAGTGGCGGGGGGCGGTGCATTGATGGGCGACTAAGATGCCCCACAGCTCGTTGTCGTGCAAAATGGGCACGGCTAAAAAGGCTTGGACTTGGCTGTGGCGGGTGTGGCGATCGGTGGCGATAGACAGATCGATTTCATCTAAGTCATCAACGACCAGGTTTTGGCCCTGGCGATAGGTTTGATACCGCAGGTAAAAGCTGGCATCTTGAATGTTGATACCCAGGATAGAAGCCCAACTGGGGTGAACAGATTCGGCCACGACCCGGCGATCGCAAGGCGAATCACACCGATAAATCACCACGCGATCGGCCTGCAAAAACTGCCGCACTTCCGACACCGTAGTATTCAGGATCATGGCCAAATCCAACGATTGGCGAATGCGATGGGCAATCCCAGCGGAGAGTTGCGCCAAGCCCGCCATCAACCGTTCTTGCTCGGCCTGTTGCCGGAGTGCCACCTCGGCAGCCTTGCGTTCGGTGATATCCCGCGTGAAATAGTGATAGCCAATGTATTGGTCATACCAGTCGTAGGCCGCCACCATCACCACTTCTTTGTAGAACACGGAGTGATCTTTCCGCACCGCCCGCACTTCCACGTCGGCTTTGCCCTCCTGCTGCATCCGGTGATAAGCCGCTTCGACCAGGGGTTGATCATCGGGGTAAATGGTGGCCTGCCAGCCCAGGCCAATCATTTCGGCCTGGTCATAGCCCAGGGCTTCGGCATAGGCCCGGTTCAGCGCAATGTAGCGGCCTTCGGGATTTAACCGGGCAATGCCTTCCACAGCGTTCCCCAGGGCGGTGCTCATTTCCAAAAGTTCGGCCTGGGCTTGTTGCCGCTGGGTGATATCGACGAGAAAAATCGAGAGGCCGTTGCTGGCTGGAAAGACCCGGACTTCAAACCAGGTTTGCAGGGTGGGATAAAACTCGTCGAAGGTGGAGGGCGTTTTGTTGGCTAAGGCCAGGTGACATTCCTGTTCCAGGGTGGTGCCCATAAATTCGGGAAACAAGTCCCAAAAGTTTTGGTGTAAGACGGTTTTGGGCGATCGCTGGAGTAAGTGGGCGGCCCGCTGGTTAAGGTAGGTAAAACACCAGACTTGATCCAGCGAAATAAAGGCATCGGTAATGCTTTCGAGGATATTGGCGATCTGGCGGTTGGCACTGCGTAAAGCGGCTTCGACCCGTTTGCGATCGGTAATGTCGTGACAGTTGATGACGACTCCTTGAATCGCCGGATCGCCCAATAAATTCGTGGCAACGGCTTCAAACGATCGCCAAGAGGTATTGTGGTGCCGCACCCGATATTCCACCCTCGGTTGGCTGATCCCAGGATTTTGAATGGCGGTATACAACACCCGCAGAATAGTTTCCACATCTTCGGGATGGACAAATTCCGTCGCTGCATGGCCGATGATTTCATCCAGGCGATAGCCGAGTAGCCGTTCGGCGGAAGGGCTGCAATACCGAAAGATCCCATGCTCATCCAGGATGACGATGATATCAGTCGCGTTTTCAATGAGGGAGCGAAAGCGGCGATCGCCCTCTTGCAACACTCGCTCCGTCCACTCTTGATTTGCCCTCGTCATAGGTTATACCGCCTGTCCATCCCGTCTACGGTGATTTGAATATGTCTGTATCCTGCGTGGTGTTTGTGCTTGTGGGCTAACTTGGGGCTGAGATTGCTGATTGAAAGGGGAGACAATGGTCGGTGCACCAGCGCGGTTGACGCACCGCTGGAGCCAGGGGGCAAAGGACAGGGGGCAAACAAGGCCGAACGGCGGAACAGGTGGCCGTGGGGCGGTCAGGTGTGACCAACGCGACTCTTCTCTGTGGGGGGATCTTCATCTTCGTATTGAGAAGCAGCTTGAGCGTTGCGGCAATGACAGAGATCACTTTGGCCATCGCGATCGCGCCTAAACCTTGTATCGTAACCCATGCAAGGGGGCAGTGGGGCCGCTCAATCTCGTGAGCCAGACTGCCCTACCTCCCCGTTTTATTCTGCCCCAACTGGTCTATGTGCCCGCCTTCAGCAAGGGTTGGGATTGGTGCCAATATTGGTAGGCCGCATAGGCCAAGGTCACAACCCCGTGGACGATCGCCGTTTCATCCACCGCAAACAGCGGATGGTGCAACGGATAATTGAGCTGATTCCGAAAGCCCACCCCCAACCGCATCATGCTGCCCGGAGCCGACTGTAAATACACCGAAAAATCTTCTGCACCCAAAGATGGCTCCTGAATGATCTGAATGCCCGCGCGACCCCACGCCGCTTCTGCGGAGGTTTCGAGCAACTGGGTCAGCGTCACATCATTTTGCACAGAGGGCACCCCCCGTCGATAGTTCACCTGGTAGCGTGCCCGAAAGGGTTGGCAGACACTCGCAACAATTGTTTCAATCCATTGGGGCAAACTGTTACTGGTCTCAGGATGGAGCGATCGCACCGTACCCAGCAACCGCACCTGATCCGCAATCACATTGGGGGCACGCCCACCCTGGATTTGGCCAATCGTCAGCACCACAGGCCGGAGTGGATCGTGGGTACGGCTAATGGCTTGCTGCAACGTGGTGATCACTTGTGCGGCAATCCAAATCGCATCCACCGCCTCGTGGGGACGGGCACCATGCCCCGATTCACCCATAATCACAATTTCGAGATCATCGGCGGCAGCGGTCAGTGCGCCGTAGCGAATCCCAATGACCCCCGCCGGAATCGACGGAAAGACATGGAGGGAGAGAATCCCCGATATCCCATCCATCGCCCCATCTTGCACCATCCAGGTCGCCCCCTGGGCAATTTCCTCGGCGGCTTGAAATAGAAACCGCACGTTCCCAGGCAGGGCTTCGCTCAACTGCGACAGCACCATCGCCGTGCCCAGACCCACCGTGGTATGCACATCGTGACCGCAGGCGTGCATGACTCCGACACACCGAGATGCAAACTCAAACCCAGTTTGCTCGTGAATGGGCAAGGCATCCATATCAGTGCGAATGGCCAGGGTGCGCCCATCTTTGTTTTGGCCGGGTAACTCACCCACAACCCCCACCTTGCCGATCCCTTCTCGCACGTGTAGCCCACAGGATGACAGCACTCCGGCGACATAGGCTGCGGTTTGGTATTCTTCGCCGCTGAGTTCGGGGTGGCTGTGGAGATGGCGACGAATTTCAATCAACCGGGGGGCGAGTTTTGTCGTCAGGTCTTTAATTTCGCTCAGCATCAACGTTGTCGAATCGGGTTTGGGTGGATGACTCTAGCCCCTGGTTGCCTGACATCACCTCAACGGCCTCCACCCAGACTTGTGGCCCAGAGCGGGATTCGGGCTGCTGTACCCAGTGTTACCTGGGCCATCCCTGTGTTCGGTCAGGGCGACGGGAGGGGAAAAAGCGAGGTCAGTCAACCAGTGGGCTTTCCTTCATCATAAAGGCCCGCATCCGAAAGGCCCCAGGGCCGGGGTCGCTAGTTGGGTTTAATCGGTGGGGCGATCGGCCACTAATTGGCCCCGGAACCCGGTGATGATGCGATCGCCGTTTTTCAGGATGTGGATTTCCATTTGGTCACTGGCCCAATCCAGGCGATCGCGAAAGGCCGGATTCAACACATGCACCCGTTGATTGCTCGACGATACGAGGGAATCCGGCGCATTGATGGCTAAGGCTTCCACATAAGCTCCGTCAATCAAAATATCCAACTGATCTAACAAATCCTGGGATCCGGCGGGGGCATAGTCGCCTTGGAGTTGTTCCAACGTAAACCCCGTAAAAGACATGACGCTTAAGCCCACGGCTTTGAGCCGCCGGGCCAACTCGGCCAGGGCCGGGGCTTGCCAAAAGGGTTCCCCCCCGGAAAAGGTGACTCCCTCATTATTTCCGTTGCTGAGAATGCGATCGACCAGGGTTTCGATTTCCACCAATTCATTGATGGCAAAAGACCAGGACGCGGGATTGAAACACCCAGGACATTCGCGCATACAGCCTTGTACCCAAATCACCGCTCGGCATCCCGGCCCATTCACTTCCGATTCGTCCACATAACCCATGAGGTTGAGATACCCTGCTGGAATCTCATGGAGCGCGAGATAGGCATCCGTTTTTGTCGATGGCATGGTGGAAACTCCCAAAACTCGAAGAGGGTGAGCGGAGCAATGCCCATTATGGAAATGCCAGGGCTGGGGCGATCGCCAACTTCCCCGCTCATGCCCTCTATTGTCGGGGGAATGGCGGAGAAAACCAACGAACCGCAAAACTTCTCGATGGTTTGTTGCAATTGTTGATTGTCAACGTTGAGGTTGTGAAAGGCTGGATCGCCCTGGCTGACGGGCTTTTAGGCCATGACCATGCCCCCATCCACATTCATCACCTGCCCCGTGATGTAAGCGGCAGCGGGGTCGGCGGCTAAAAAGCGAATCATCCCTGCGACCTCTTCGGGATTGCCGTACCGCCCCAGGGGAATGAATTTCAGGATTTCTTCTGACTTCAAATCAGCAGTCATATCCGTGGCGATGAAACCGGGGGCGACCGCATTGACGGTGATACCCCGAGTCGCGAGTTCTTTGGCGACGGTTTTGGTAAACCCGATGACCCCGGCTTTGGCAGCGCTGTAGTTCGCTTGGCCAGGATTGCCCATTTGCCCAGCGACGGAGGTGATGTTGATGATGCGGCCTCGGCGCTGTTTCAGCATGATTTTGCTGGCGGCCCGAGTACATAGGAAGACACCCGTCAGGTTCAGGTCAATGACTGCTTGCCACTCTTCCGGTTTCATCCGCAGCAAGAGAGTATCGCGGGTGATGCCAGCATTGTTGACCAAAATGTCGATCTGGCCGAACTTTTCCATCACGGCGGCAAACAACCCGTCTACCTGGTCGGCTTGGGCTACATCGGCAGGGAGGGCGATCGCCTCACTCCCCATAGCGGTAATTTCAGCAACGACTTGATCAGCGGCTTCTTTGGAACTGGCGTAGTTCACCACAACTTTGGCCCCGTCGGCGGCGAGGGCGATCGCGGTCGCTTTGCCGATGCCCCGCGAGGCTCCGGTGACGATCGCCACTTGGCCCTGTAACCGCTGTAATTCTTTGGGTAATGCCTCCATCTGCTTTCCTCTTAACTCTCTCTGGATTCGGTGGTGGCCGTCTGACCAACTGCTAGATCATCATAGAGGAAAAGGGAAACGCCCAAGCCGCGATCGGGCCGACTTCCCTAAGTCAGAGGGCTAGCCCCTGGTTTGGGCCGATCCCTGAGATGAACTGTCACGTTTCTCCAGATGGAAAGAAGGTCTGCGATGACAACCAAAAAGCAATTTGCCAGCTTTGATGCCATGTTGGCGGAGTCCGAGTTGCCCGTGTTAGTCGATTTTTATGCGACGTGGTGCGGCCCGTGCCAGATGATGGCCAAGATTTTGACCCAGGTGCAAAGCCAACTCCAAACGAAGCTCCAAGTCGTGAAAATTGACACGGATAAATATCCCAATCTGGCTTCGCAGCACCAAATTCATGCCCTACCGACGCTGGTGTTGTTCAAACAGGGGCGGGTGATCGATCGCATTGAAGGGGTTTTATCAGCGGAGCAATTGGTGCAACGGTTAGGGCCGTTGTTGTAAGCATAGGGCGATCGCGCCCTTGACCAAGGGTAGATGGAGCCTGGAACTGGCGTGAATTGGGCGATTTCGCCAGTGAACTCGTAAACTTTTGTGAAGAAAGTTTGGTAAATTCGGCTTATAGGAAGGAGGCCGCTGAACGGGCGATCGCCCTTACCCCTGACTGCACAGATCTACGAATTTTCAAGGGTTTGGGGCGTTGGTCGCGGCCAGTGACTGGGCTTAAAAAAGCTGAAACCCTCTCAGGTCAGTACTTTGGGCGAAAATCATTCCGAAGCGACGATACATCGTTGTATGGATTCATAACCGTTTATCAATCAAGCCGGAGTTCGGGATAGTGGGCCATCTCTGGTGAAATCGCTGAAAATGCCATTTTTCGATAGGTCAGGCTTATAGCCCATTTTTCGCGTTTAGCCCTCAAAACGGCTCAGATCCAAATATCTTAAAGGTTCTAGCGATCCGCTTTGGGGTGCCACCCTCTAGAATGGGGCATTGAAAACCCAGACACCTTCAAGGTTCCAGCAGTTTCAATGCACTGGCTGGCCGTGTGGATTGGTTTTGAGAATACCCGTTCAGATAGTCTTGGAGAAAAGGAGACTCTATGAATAAAGGTGAACTAGTTGATGCAGTTGCAGAGAAGGCTAGTGTGACGAAGAAGCAAGCCGATGCTGTTTTGTCTGCTGCGTTGGATGCCATTGTGGAAGCAGTCAGTGGCGGTGACAAAGTGACGCTGGTTGGGTTTGGTTCGTTTGAGTCGCGGGAACGGAAAGCCCGTGAAGGCCGCAACCCCAAGACGGGCGCGAAAATGAACATTCCCGCCACTAAGGTGCCCGCGTTTTCTGCCGGTAAATTGTTCAAGGAGAAAGTTGCTCCTGACGATTAATCTGTTGTCGCAGGTATTGGGTGTGTTAAATGAGCGCCCGCAGCACGGGGGAAATCGGGCGTGGGCGGCTGCCATTGCTCACTGTTCCCCCGATGCATTGTTGGATTTTTCCGCTAGTATTAATCCGCTGGGGCCACCAGAAACGGCGATCGCGGCGATTCATGGGAGTTTGGCCGATCTTGTGGCCTACCCTGACCCCAGCTACAGCCACTTACGAGTCGCCCTCAGCGAGTTTCACCACATTGCGCCGGAGTATATCCTCCCTGGCAATGGGGCTGCCGAGTTGTTGACCTGGGCCGGACGAGAACTAGCCACCCTGGAGGCCACCCGTTTAGTTACGCCCGCGTTTGGTGACTATGGGCGATCGCTCCGGGCTTTTGACAGTCGTGTGATTTCCCATCCATTGCTGACTGAGACAGCACCATTAACTGCTGATGCCCTGGCACAAACGATCGCGGCGATCGCCGAGGCCGAAGCCGCCCCCAACTCAGGCATTTTGTTGAACAATCCCCACAATCCAACGGGGCAATTGGTGCAAGCAGAGGTGTTGCGGCCTTTGCTAGAGCGATTTGCGCTGGTGGTGGTGGATGAAGCGTTTATGGATTTTTTGCCGCCCGCCGAGCAAACCAGTGTGTTGGAATGGGTGCAAACCTATCCGAATTTGGTCGTTTTGCGATCGCTGACGAAGTTCTATAGCCTGCCGGGGTTGCGCTTGGGATACGCGATCGCCCAGCCAGAACGCCTCCATCGTTGGCAACGCTGGCGAGATCCGTGGTCAGTGAACAGTCTGGCCGTTGCTGCTGGCATCGCAGTCATTCGCGATCAAGCTTTTCAAGCCCAAACCTGGGCCTGGTTACCCCCAGCGCGATCGCAACTCTTTGCCGGATTAAGCCAGCAACCGGGTCTTCAGCCCTTGCCGGGAGTTGCTAATTTTTTATTAGTCAAATCTGAGTCATCCGTAGTGCAATTGCAACGCCAACTCTTGCAACAGGATCAGATTTTAATTCGGGATTGTCTGAGTTTTCCAGAATTGGGCGATCGCTACTTTCGGGTTGCAGTGCGTACCGAAGCGGAAAATGCTCGTTTGCTTCAGGCATTGGCGACCCTGGATTCAACCGAGGGCCGATAGACCAGGGAGATGCAGAAAGCGGCCAGATCTAAGACCTGACCGCTTTACGGGTGTTTTTGCTCATCCAGTCAGTGGCTTAGGAAGCCGAGAGTGCGCCTGCCCCAGCCGCAGCGCCAGCGGAGATTAGCGCGGTGCTAAACAACCACCAGGCCGCGATCGCGGCAGCTTGCCGGGTTTCATCCAGTTGTTTTTCGGCTTGCACTTTAATGGCTTCGATGCGGCGTTGGGTTTCCGTTTGAATATGGTCAGCCCGCCGGAGCACGCTATCCCGCGCCGATTCCACCTGAGCGACGATCCGGTTCGCATCTGCTTCCGAAATGTCGGGCCGAGAGCTGAGGAGCGCAATCACCGTGTCCCGATCAAACTGGCCGAGGCGCGATCGCAATGCATCAAACCCAGCTTCAGGATCATGGAAGAGGGTACGCAAATCCCGCTTAATGCCGTCATAGTTCAGTTCGGGGCGTTCCAACGAGTTCAAGTAATCCCGAATCCGACCAAAAATGCGATCGATAACGGCTTGAATTTGCTGTTTCACCTGGTCTACTTTGGCCAACATTTGGTCGCGCACAGCTTCCATTTGGGCGACAACCTGTTCGGCTTCCGCTGTGGTCATGTCTTCCCGTTGGGCCAACAGCGCGATCAGCGTAGTACGATCCATTTGCCCAATGCGATCGCCCAGATTTTGGAGACCAGCTTTGGGCGATTCCAACAACAAGCTAAAGTCACGCTTGATGCCATCGGGGTTGAGTTCTGCTTTGTCGGTGTTCCGCAAATAGTCAGCTACGCTTTGCTCAAAATCAAGCACAGTTTGCTTGGTGCGCAAGGCTAACCGTCGGGGAGCACGGATGATGCGTTGCAAGGTGAACAAGGTCTCATCAATGATTTGGTTGACCTGGGCCTCGCTTAAATCATCCCGTTGGCTGAGCAACTGTACCAGCGTCTCGCGATCGACTTGGCCTAACCGCTGCCGCAAAACTGAAATCCCAACTTTAGGATCATCCAACAACAATTTCAGATCCCGCCGAATGCCTTCTGGGTTGAGTTCTGCCCGATCTGTTTTCCGCAAGTAGTCGGCGATCGCGGTCAGGGTTTGATCATACTGATCCTTCACTTTCGCCACCACAATTTGGGGTGTGCTGACAAAGGTTTGCCAACTGGATTCGATTTGATTCAGCACTTGATTAATTTCAGCTTCGCTTAAATCCTGGCGTTGATTTAAGAGTTGCACCAGGGTATCGCGATCCATTTGGCCGAGCCGATGCCGGAAGGCTTCCAAACCTAGCTCAGGTTCATTCAAGAGCAGTTTAAGGTCGCGCTGAATACCATCAGGATTGAGTTCTGGTTTACCAGTGTTACGAAGATAGTCTGCAATGCGGGCTTGAACTTGCTTAGACTTTTCGCTGACTTGCTCATTCACTGACTTAGACTCGAATAGGACGCGATCGCGAGTCGTTTCTAGCCCAGTCAAGATGGGTTCATAGTCTTCGGGTAACAGATCATCCCGCTGACTTAACCGTTGTTGCAGATAACTGCGCGTGTAAGTAGCAAACCGTTCACTCAACGTGGCATAGTCGGCGTTTGGATCTTCCAGTAACGCACGAAAACCAGGGATCTCTTCTTCCGAAGTCAACAAAAGTGACTTGGGCGTGAAGTTCAAGTAAATATCAATCCGCTGGTGCAGGTCGGCGGTGGTTTCCACTTCTTTGGCGATGCGGGCTCCGGTCAACACATCCCGCCGGATGGCTTCGAGTTGATCGACGATCGCGTGAATTTTGGTTTGGGTAAACACGCCCCGTTCTGTCAGCAGTTGTTCAAACTCAGTGCGATTAAATTGTTGGAGTTGATCTGCGATCGCCCCTGGATCCGCCTTGGGATCATACAGCACTTCGCGGAAATCCCGTTCGATAGCGGCGGGAGTCATTTCCCACGGATAGGTCTGACGCAAGTATTGTTCAACGTCTTGGCGAATGGGACTATAGGGTGTTGCTGGTTTCCCTTGAAGTTGAGCTGTGGCGACTTTCGCTTGTTCCGTCACCTGTTCAGAGGTTGTTTTTAAGCGAGTTAAGATTGCATTTAAATCAAAGTCAGACAGATCGGTACGACCAGCCAGTAAACCGACTAGCGTATTCATCCCCAACTGGAAGGTTTGCTGAATTGCTCCTGGTGCTTTTGCTGTATCGTTCCCCTGGTGCGATCGCTCGGCTAATACCCGATCTAATTTGGCGTTCAGTTCAGCCACTTGGATTTGGCCAGGTTGAGTCCCTTGCAGATAAGTCACCAGGTCATCGTAGGGTTTGGGTTGCGATCGCCGTCCGACGACTTGTTGCCAAATGCCTTCCAACAGTTGGGCCAGGCGGGTTACTTCTTCCCGCGAAAAGTCGGTGCGTTGGCTGACTAAATCAATGAAGGTGTTGCGATCAATATGCTTGAGTTGACCCTGATCTGCGAGTTCGGCAATTTGGGGATCGTTCAAAATTCCTTCAAAATCCTGCCGAATTTTTGAGAGATCCAGTTGGGGCAGTTGCAACCGCTGCATGTATTCTTCAACGGATTCACGCAGGCTAACGGGGTCAATGGCAGAGCCTAATTCTTGGCGAACGGCGGCGGCAGCAGCTTCAACCGTGGAAACGACCTGGTTTTTGGCGGCGCGGCTGCCAATAGCGGCGGTGGCGGCTCCCAAAATGGCCTGGAGGCCGGAGGTGGCTGTGTTCATCATGGAGCCAATCAACGACCCGACGGTGCTGGAACTGACCCACAGAAGCAAGGAAAAATAGGCTGCCCAGATGACTAAGCCGATGATTGCGCCTAACCCGTCACTGGTGACCAAACTCAGCTTGACGGCGAGATAGGTAGCAAAAAAGAGGGCGATCGCCACGCTGATCAAAGTCCACAGGCCAAAGCCAATGCTAATTTTGCGAATGGAAAGTCCACTGGATTTGGAGTCTTCTGAGGAGTTGGAGGAATGCCCCAGGTAAGACATCCCCGCTGCAACGGAAAAGTTGGTGAGTAAAAGCTGGATGGCAAAGGCAAGCAAAATGCCGGAAATGAGGGCAATGAAAAATTGTGGCCCGGTGAACAGGACGGATGCTTGTTCTGGGGCAACGGTGTCAGGACTGACGGGGGCCGGGGCGACGGGCACTTGGGCCAGCCAGTCGAGCCTCCCCAGCGATCGCAACCTAAACAAGGATGGGATGAACATAAACTCTCCTATGACGAGCAAAAACGAGTGGACACGGAGCAGTGGATACCGCCAAACTGGCCGATGCACACAAAATGAGCCTGAAGTGGAGTCACTCCAAGCTGGCTGATGCCTATAGTTGGGGCATCTGTGAGCGATCGCGCCGATCCTGCTAGGTGAAAAAAGCTGGTCTGCCCAATGGGTGGGTCTTGACGGTTGCAACCGCTGCGATCGCCAGGGTAGCCAGCCATTACAGGATCTCGTGTCTTTCTTAAGAATCAACTCCTTCGGAGTACAGCACCTCTTTCTAGAGAGATAAACCGTGCACTTCAAAAGTTAGACCTCTACTCCTTGCTGCGTCTGAGGCCGTTGGCCCCGGTCTTAACCCAGTTGCCGTAAACTCAACACAAAGAGAATGGCCGTGCTGAAGCTACCGAGGCCAAACATGAGCGATCGCCCCGGCACAATGTTGGCAATGTAAAACAAGGGATACAACGTCCGGGCGACGACAAAGGCGATCGCGGCCCATCCAGCCAACGGCGCTTGCACCTGGGTAACGTAGGCCATCAAGGCCGCCGCTGTAAAAATAGAAAAGGTTTCAAAGGCGTTTTGGTGGGCCCAGGTGGCCCGTTGGGCCGTGGGGGATAGTTGATCGGTCATCGCTCTTGGTGTGGCCAGGGCTTGGAACCCAAGCTGGATCCGCCCAAATGCGACCCACATAAACGGCACATAAATCAACACTGCGGCAGCAACAATGCTGGCTAGCAAAATAGTCGGAGTCGTGAAAGGAAGGGCCGGAAGAGTCATACCAAGCAATTATCAGGATGAGAAAGTGTACGCCAGCGGAGATCTGCGACCAAGTGCCTGAAAAAAGCGCCTGTCGCTGGAACCCGCCCTCATCCTATCGTGTTCCCACGGGAAAACCTATGGCCTCGATCGCCCCGGTAGGAGCGGCGATCGCAAATTTTAGTGCAGTCCAGCTTACGACCAATCCTGGAGCGATCGGGTTTTTCGCACATCCATCAATTCTGCCAAACGGTCTGCTTGCCAATCGAGGGGATGCACCGCTTCCGTGGGGATAACGCTGACGGCCTGGGGCTGGGCCAGTTGGAGGTTGCGGGGAGCCTGGGGCGATCGCGCTGGCGTGGTCTTCAGTGTAAACGACATTGCGGGTTGGGCCTGGGGCTGGGCTGGTGGTGGGGTGACAGGCGGCAGCGGTGGTGACACGGTTGGCTGTGGGAGCGGGGCCAATGGTGGAGTCTGCATTGCCGGGCCACGCCACAACAATTCACCCGGTGTGTAGGGCTGTAAGCGTTTGACCTGGGGCTGCGATCGCTGTCCCCAACGGCGACGCTGTTTGGGCCGGGATACTGGCGGGGGCACAGGATTGGCTTTCCGCTTGCGGGCTTTGGGTTGGTTTGCTTTGGGCGGGTTTAGGTTCGGTGGATTGACTTTCGGTGAGCTGGCTTTGGGCTGGCTTGGTTTGGGTTTCCTCGTTTTGGGTGGGCGGGCGTTGGCTTGGCGGTTGGGCTTTGGTGCCCCGGCGGGCAGGGCGGCCTGGAGGGTTGGCGGGGGGCTGAGCAAGCTTGCCCCCTGGGCCGTCGCAACAGGGCTCACAACGCTCCCTGGGAGGGGTTGGGGTACTCCTGCTGGGGCCAGGGCGGGCACCGCGGCGATCGCCTGTTGCAGTTCCAAACGGTGTTTTGCTAATTTGCGGCGGGTGGTTCGGGAAAGGGGCCGGGCGGCCACGGCGGCTGGATTTAACTGGCGAGACACTAAGATAGAACCAGCCGTGCAGGTAATGGCGATCGCCCCAAATAACCAGACCGGGACTTTCCCCTTCGTATCTAAGGGTTGGGTGGCCACCGCCGAATCTGAGCCCACGGCCACCGCTGAAACACTGCGCCGTTCGGCAGCATTGGGACTGATCAGACTGCCCACAGCCACCACCCCAACCAAAAAGACAGACAGCCACACCCCGCTCCAAAAGGCCATTGGCCGCGTCTTTAACAGGTGCAAAAACCACCGTTCCAGCGTGGAAGGCGTTGCAGCGGACGCTGTGACCGGCCCGTGGGGCGATCGCGCAGGAGTGGGATCTGACTGGATGGAAGGGTGTGTCATACAAGCCGGAAGCTCAATCGCCGACATGATAGCTGAAATTTCCTAAAAGCAACCAAATAACTGCCACGAAAATCGTCTTCTGTCACATCTCTGTAAAGATTTGACACAGACCCGGAAGTTAATTTCTAGACTGGAAAGACAATTAAGTACCCCGATCCACTTACGATCGCTACATCAAATTTCATGGATTCTTCAGTGGCAGATTTGACCAATATTCGCGAGAACACCCTCCGCCAAACCCTCTTGGGGCAACTGTGCGGCACGGGGCAGCGCTTTCGCGATCGCTACGAAATCCTCCGCATCCTAGGCCGGGGCGGGTTTGGCGTTACCTTCCTGGCTCGCGATCTGGGGCTACCGGGCCAGCCCCTCTGCGTCATCAAACAACTCTGTCCCAAAGTCAGCGATCCAGCCGCCTTGCAACGGGCCAGACAACGGTTTCAACAAGAAGCCAAAACCCTGGCTAAACTGGGGAGCCATGCCCAAATTCCCCTACTGCTGGACTATTTTGAACTGGATGGCGAATTTTACCTGATTCAAGAATTCATTCGCGGTGTCACCCTCTCCAAAGAAGTCCGCCGCAATGGCCCTTTTTCCGAAGCCAAAACCAAGGAATTTTTACGGGAAATCTTGCCCCTCATCCAATACGTGCATGAGCACAACGTGATTCATCGCGACATCAAGCCCCCCAACATCATTCGCTGCCAGGACGATAACCGCCTGGTGCTCATTGACTTTGGCGCAGTCAAAGAAAAAATTGTGCAAGCGGGAGAATCTACCACCCGGAACGCAACGACCCAATTTGTAGGCACGGTTGGCTTTGCTCCGCCGGAACAGTTGGCCTCCCGCCCGATTTATGCCAGCGATATCTACGCCCTGGGGGTCACCTGTCTCTATTTATTGTCGGGGAAGTCGCCCCTGGAATTTGACTATGAATTGATTTCTGGAGAAATTCGCTGGAAAGACCAGGTAAACGTGAGTTTGCCCCTCGAAAATATGTTGACCAAGATGCTCAAAGCTTCCCCCAAAGAGCGGTTTCAGTCGGCGAATCAAGCATTGAAGTTCTTGGGTTTGGAGCCCCATTTCGACCACTTGCTGGACTGTATGAATGATGTGAAATCTCGCCCCGCTAGCAAAACAGACTTTGAATTGATGGAACTTGATTCATCGGGCTATGTGCCGCCAGTTGTGCGCCAAGCGCTGGAAATTCGGGAGTGGCGGGCCAAACTCAAAGCGCGGCAAGCACGGCAACAGCGTCAGTTTGGTATCACTAGTTCTGATAAGTGATGTGGTTCAGACGGTCAGGAAGGACGCCCGCGATCGCGGCAAACTGTAACCCTCACCACAAAAATATGCCGTTTGGTTGAGATTCGAGTACACTAACCCAATTACTACGCTTCATCAATTGGAGGCCCTGGCAATTTGCGAGGGCTCTCGTTTATCTTCTGGTGCATTTTGAATAGATCGCCCACTGTCTGGCGGGGGTGGGGGGTGGCGGTGGGGCCAGGGATCTCTGTTAAGGGGGCGTGTCATCTGCTGTTTTTCCCCAGAAGTTTAAATATCTAGATTTGCCAATACGCAGAGCTGTACATAGCCGCGCTCAAACTCCTAGGGTCAAACTCTTTCCGTTGTAGCCTGTGGATTTGTACTCTATCTCTAGCCCAGTTGCACATAGTTGTTGATCTCTTTCACAAGAGAGATCAATCCTTGAACTGAGTTGTTTATAGTGAAAGCAACTTATAGAAAATCTACGCAGTTCGGAGGCAACTCATTATGGATGCAAATGCTATTAAAAAGTTTCAAGGTGAAAATCCCCAAGATCTTTCAGAAGTAAGTGGCCCTCAGAGTCCTGAACGGTTAGATAATCAAGCTGATGAAAATAGCAATGTTACCAGTCAGCAAATGACCGTTGAGAATGTATCGGAAGATATTAAGAATCAATTGCCGCCAGAAGCTTTGCCGTTGTTTGTAACTGCTTTTAATAGCATTTATGATCAGAATGGCGATCGCGAAGCGGCAATGGCCGTGGCATGGCAAACGATTGAACACAACGAAAATTTTGAAAAAGGGGCTGATGGTAAGTGGCAATTTCGGCCTATCGAACAAGGCTTGAATAATCCTATCCCCACGTCGGCAGCCTAGCGATCGCCCTAAATCTAACTTGAGTTTTGTGCTTTAGCCAGTTTCTAGGTTCCTCAGTCTCCTATCGTGTTCGTTTGTGGCCTCGATAGGAGCTTTTTATTGGGAATGATACAGTAGGAAATGATGCGATCGAGATAGGCGAATGCAGCGGAAGTTGGGGTGGCAAGGATGGGTCATTAAACGATTAGGTTGGTTTGCTAATTTCTTGCTAAGACTTCGAGGCCGAGTTCAGCGAATCATGAACCGAATGCTTGAAGTGAATCAACCAGAACTGACCCAATTACCCTTTTATTCTCCATATTATTTTCATCGCAAAAGCCAACTTGAACGGTTGCCAAAAACATCAAATATTATCTTTTTGGGTGATAGCTTGACCACAGAAGGAGAATGGTCAGAATTGCTGGGTGTTGCAGTCAGCAATCGTGGGATTTCTGGGGATACAACCTATGGTGTATTGCAACGACTGGATGGAATTTTAGAGAATCATCCGCCCAAGATCTTTTTGATGATTGGCACGAATGATCTTGAACGGCGGCTTGATCTAGCCATTTTGCTAGACAATTATCGGGGTATTTTGCAGCGGTGCCACGGTGCGTTACCAGAGACCACGGTATACGTCCAAAGTATTTTGCCTGTGGCGCATCGGAGTGACTATCTTCACAAGAATCAGGCGATCGCCACGGTCAATCACCAGTTGGCAGCACTGGCCCAGGAGTTTGGCTATCCGTTCATTGATTTGCATCCTCATTTTCTGCGGCCCACAGGCCACACCGGACGGCAAGAGTTAGACCCCCAATACAGCCAAGATGGTGTGCATTTGAATGGACTTGCCTATGAGCGCTGGGCCAGCCTGATCCAGCAATATGTGGCAAGGTAAAGCCAAGGGCGTGGAATTCCTTTTACACTACTTACACAACCAGGACGGCGACACAGGAGGGGGCAAGCATGACGGCTGGAATTGAGTCTTATCGGGCGTTGGCGTTGCAAGTAACGTGTCACGCGGTGAACCAGGCTCGCGATCGCGCTGAGGCTCAAACCCTGATGCGACAGGCAATTTTGCGCTTAACGCCACAAATTGGGGCGAGTCTGGCGTTTATTGGGTCGGATTGTCGGTTGGTGGTGTTGCCAGAGTATTTTTTGACGGGGTTTCCCTTGGGGGAGGCGATCGCGGTGTGGGCCAACAAAGCCTGCATTGAAATGGCGGGGCCAGAGTACGAGGCATTAGGACAACTCGCACAAAAGTATCAGATTTTTTTGGCCGGCAATGCGTACGAACTGGATCCCAATTTTCCGAATTTGTACTTTCAAACCTGTTTTGTGCTGTCGCCATCGGGGGATGTGGTGTTGCGCTATCGGCGGCTCAATTCTATGTTTGCGCCCACGCCCCATGATGTATGGGATCGGTATTTGGACTGTTATGGCATTGAGGGGGTGTTTCCCGTGGCCCGCACGGAGATTGGCAATCTAGCGGCGATCGCCTCGGATGAAATTCTGTTTCCAGAACTGGCTCGGTGCCTGACTTTGCGAGGGGCGGAAGTTTTGCTCCATCCCACGTCCGAAATTTATGGCAAAGACCGCGCCCCCAAAGAAGCGGCCAAAGTCAGTCGGGCTGTGGAAAATTTGGCCTATGTGGTGTCGGCGAATACGGCGGGCCTTGCCAATAGTCCAATTTTGCACAGTTCGGTGGATGGTGGCTCCAAAATTATTGACTATCGGGGGTTGGTGCTGGCGGAAACAGGGGCAGGCGAAAGTATGGCTGCCTTTGCCGAGATTGATTTGGCCGCACTGCGACGCTATCGGCAACGACCTGGATTAGGCAATCTGCTTGCCCGCCAGCGATTGGAGGTTTACACGCCAGTTTACACGCAAACTTCTCTCTATCCTGCGAATACGATGGCACAAGGAGATATTTCGCGATCGCACTTTATTGAGACTCAACAAGCAACTATTCAACGACTGACCGAACAGGGCATGATTTAAGACCAGAATTGAGAACTTCAGGATGACTACAATAACCAGGTTTAGCTAACGTGATGACCCGAACGATCGCAGTACGAAATCCCCGTACGGGAGAATTGGATTATGAAATTAAACCGCCGGATGAGACTCAATTAACCGCACTGTGCGATCGCCTGCGGCTGGCTCAAGATGATTGGCATCAGTCGGGCCTGGGCTTACGGATTGAAACATTGCAAACCTGGAAGCAGATTTTATCTGATTCGCGCTCTGCCTTGGTCAGCGCCTTAATTCAGGATACGGGTCGGCAATCCGTTTCGGAGTTAGAATTTGACTCCCTGCTGAATATGATTGATCGATGGTGTCGGTTGGCTCCGTCTTTGCTGCAACCGACGGAGCAAGTGACTGCAATTCCGTTTATTCAACTGCGTCAGGCTACCTGTCCCTATGCTGTGGTGGGGATTATTAGTCCCTGGAATTTTCCGTTGTTACTCTCAACCCTGGATTTAATTCCGGCTTTACTCGCTGGGTGTGCGGCGATCGTCAAACCCAGTGAAATTACTCCGCGATTTATTGCTCCCTTGATGGCAACGATCGCCCAGGTGCCTTCATTGCAAGAGGTGTTGCATTATGTACCGGGTGATGGGGCAACGGGGGCTGCCATGCTGCAACAGGTAGATGCAATCTGTTTTACGGGGAGTGTGGCAACGGGCCGACGGGTGGCAGAACAAGCTGCCCAACGGTTCATCCCCGCGTTTTTAGAACTGGGTGGCAAAGATCCGGCGATCGTGTTGGCATCGGCAGACTTAGACCGGGCGAGTTCCGCGATTTTGTGGGGGGCGACGGTCAATTCGGGCCAGTCTTGCCTATCTATTGAGCGAATTTATGTGGCTGAGACAGTGCTGGAGCCCTTTGTAGACCAGTTGGTGGCCAAAGCCAAAACGGTGGCGCTGGCCTATCCAGAAGTGGACAGTGGGCCACTGGGGCCGATTATTGCGGCACGCCAAGCTGAGATGATTCAAGCCCAGTTAGATGATGCCGATCGCCAAGGAGCGATCGCCCACTGTGGGGGCCATGTCGAAACGCTGGCGGGGGGGCTGTGGTGTCGGCCTACGGTGTTGACCCAGGTGCATCATCAAATGGCCGTGATGACCGAGGAAACCTTTGGCCCTATCATGCCGGTGATGGCGGTGGAATCCCCAAAAGCCGCGATCGCCCTGGCCAATGACTCGGCTTATGGCCTCAGTGCAGCGGTGTTTGCCGGGAGTACCGACGAAGCCCTGGCGGTTGGCCAACGGTTGCATGCCGGAGCGGTGAGCATCAATGACGCGGCACTGACGGCCTTGATTTACGACGGCGAAAAGCAGTCATTCAAACTGTCTGGGTTGGGTGGGTCGCGCATGGGGCCGAGTTCTATCCAGCGGTTTCTGCGAAAACAAGCGTTTTTGGTGAATACCGGTAGTGCGGCTGATCCGTGGTGGTTCACGCCCTAGCCAGAGAGGTGGGCTGAGCCGGGTCGGACTGGTTAAAATCGGGGTGCGCCAAAGGACTTTTGCCAGCAAGGAGCGATCGCCCATGTCTCAACCTGTCATTCTGACCGAAATGCCCGTCTTGGCTCGTCATCTGGGCGATTGGGTCGGCACCTATACCCTAGTCGATTTGGAAGGCCGCACCCTCGATAAATACACCTCCCACCTGACCTGTCAGATTCCCGCCGATGCCTCCCACGACTACTATCAGATCAATCGCTACAAATGGGCCGATGGAAAGCGGGAAGAACACCAATTTCCGGCAGATTACTGCGAACAAAAAATCTGGTTTGATACCGATCGCATTGCTGGCCACGCCTGGGAAGCCGACGACTCGACGCTGCTCCTCAAGTTCGCGTACAAAACCGTTCCAAATTTTTATCTCTACGAAATGATTCAGATTAGTCCGTGCAACAACTATCGGGCCAGGACGTGGCAATGGTTTAAAGATAATCAAATTTTTCAACGCACGTTGATTCAGGAAGAACGGTTACGTTGAACCCCAAAGAACAAAAATTAAATCCTTGCCGCCCATGGCAACCCTCACCCCGCCTTGCGGTACCCCTCTCCCTAGGGAGAGGGGACGGGGGTGAGGGCGATCGGCAAAATCAGATTTCATTTAATTCATGCTTCTAAGCCTCTAGGCTCCCAAAGTTGCCAGCCGCAATACCCTGGCGATCTCTCCGGGAAACAGCGATGATAAGGGGAACGATACTCCACGACCGCTTTGTGTGTTGTTGATGTGCTATGTCCAATGAAGTGATTGAGATTTTATCCGCAGAAGATATGCGCCGGACGGTCACACGCCTTGCCTCCGAGGTGATTGAGCGATCGGGGGATTTGTCCCAACTGGTGTTGTTGGGGGTGTACACACGGGGCGTTCCCCTGGCGGAAATGGTGGCGCGTCAAATCGAAATGTTAGAACACATTACGGTGCCTTTGGGGGCGCTGGATATTACCTTTTATCGCGATGATTTAGACACGATCGGTATTCGCACGCCTGCCAAAACGGATATTCCCTTTGATCTGTCTGGTAAAACGGTGGTGTTGGTGGATGATGTGATTTTTAAAGGGCGGACGGCGTGTGCGGCGTTAGAAGCGGTGAAGGATCACGGTCGCCCAGCCGTGATTCGGTTGGCGGTGTTGGTCGATCGCGGCCATCGCGAGTTACCCATTCACCCCGACTTCACTGGGAAACTGTTGCCCACCGCCCGCGAGGAAACCGTCAAGGTGTATGTTTCAGAGTTAGACGGTCGAGATGCAGTGGAATTGATCAAAGCTTGAGGGAGACAGGATTCCCCCGCGCAGTTTGGGGTGTTGCCGCAGTCAGTTGGTTCTTGCCTGCAAATTGTCTGTAAGAATGGATTGGAAGGTCATTGGTCAGTCGTTAAACGTAGTTAACCCGTTATGAATTCATCGGTAGACACCCAGGTTCGCAAAGCGGATCACCTCCGAATTTGCCTGGATGAGGATGTTCAATCGCGTATTACGAGCGGGTTCGAGCAATACCGCTTTACCCATTCTTGCTTGCCAGAGTTGGCCTGGGAGGATGTGCAATTAAGGACGACATTTTTGGGGAAGGCGCTGTCTGCGCCGTTGTTGATCTCGTCGATGACGGGCGGCACAGACCACGCGAAGCTAATTAACTTTCGGTTGGCGGCGGCGGCGCAGGCGCATCAGTTGGCGATGGGGGTTGGGTCGCAGCGGGTGGCCGTGGAACAGCCAGAGGTGGAAGCGACGTTTGCGGTACGGGCGATCGCCCCGGATATTTTGCTCTTTGCCAATTTGGGGGCAGTGCAGTTGAACTATCGCTATGGGCTGGATGAATGCCGCCGTGTAGTGGATGCCCTGGAAGCCGATGCGTTGATTTTGCACCTGAATCCGTTGCAAGAAAGTGTGCAGACGGGGGGCGATCGCAACTTTCGGGGTTTGTTCGAGAAAATTGCCGTTCTCTGCGACAAGCTGCCGGTGCCGGTGATTGCTAAAGAAGTTGGGAATGGCATTTCGGCGGCAATGGCGCAACGGTTGATCGAGGTGGGTGTAGCGGCGATCGATGTAGCTGGCGCGGGTGGCACGTCGTGGGCCAAGGTGGAAGGGGCACGGGCAAAGGATGCACGGCAACGGCGGTTGGGTCAAACCTTTGGAGATTGGGGCTTACCCACGGCAGAGTGTATCACGGGCATTCGGGCGATCGCGCCAGAGGTGCCATTGATCGCATCTGGGGGCTTACGCAATGGGTTAGATGCGGCGAAGGCGATCGCGCTGGGTGCCAATCTGGCGGGTATGGCCATGCCATTTTTGCAAGCGGCAGATGAGTCTGAAGTCGCTCTGAACGAACTGATTGAAATTCTCAAAGCAGAACTAACGACGACTTTATTTTGCACAGGAGTTGCCAATATTCAAGACTTATCTAAGGCGAATGTTTTGCAGCCTGTGAAAGCCTAGTTTGGCACGAACGATTTGCTTGGGAGCGGACTGAATGCCGGAGCGAGCAACCTACGCGGGTTAACTGGCTGCGACAGGGGCCGATGGGAAAGTGCTGGCCGTAACCTCAGGCGATCGCGCCACATCGGGACTGATGACCTTCGTCGCTTGCGGGTGAACTGGAATGCGGATGACAAACTCTGTGCCTTCGCCAACGGTCGAAAAACACTGAAGTTGGCCTCCATGTTTCTCGACGACGATTTGATAGGAAATCGATAAACCGATGCCTGTGCCTTTGCCCACAGCCTTGGTGGTAAAAAACGGATCAAACACTTTGGCGCAAACTTCTGGCGGCATTCCCGACGCATTGTCCGCAATCCTAATTTCGACCCAATTGGTCGCGATCGCCTGAGTGCGAATCCAAATCGTCGGCTCAGGCTCGCCTGTGCCTGGGAGGGGTGAATGGTGCCATTGCTCCGTCGGAGACTGACTCATCGCCTTGTTCAGTTTGTCTTCTAGCGCATCGATCGCGTTCGCCAGAATATTCATAAACACCTGATTCAGTTGCCCTGCGTAGCACTCCACTAAATGCGAATTCTCATAGTCTTTCACCACCCGAATTCCTGGTGTTTGGGATTTGGCTTTGAGCCGATTTTGCAAAATCAGCAATGTGCTATCCAGCCCTTCGTGAATATCGACTTGCTTCATATCCGCTTCGTCCAGCCGGGAGAAATTGCGGAGCGACAGGACAAGCTGCCGAATGCGATCGGTGCCAATGTGCATCGATTCTAAAATCTTGGGCAAATCTTCCATCACAAAGTCAATATCAATCGAGTCGGTCACGTCTTGCACGGCGGCATTCGGTTGCGGATAAGCCATCTGATAGGTTTTGATGAGCTGAATCAAATCGTTCAAATACTGATCCGCATAGGGCAAGTTGGCATGGATGAAATTAACGGGATTGTTGATCTCGTGGGCAATCCCAGCTACCATTTGGCCCAGACTCGACATCTTTTCGGTTTGTACCAGTTGGGCTTGGGTTTGTTGTAATTCTTGCAAGGCGGTGGCCAGTTCTTGGGCCTGTTGTTTAAGCTGGGTTTCTGAGGTTTGCAAGACCTGGTTGGCGGCGGCTAATTCAGCGGTGCGATCGGCGACGCGGGCTTCCAGTTGCCCCTGGGATTCCCGGAGTGCAGCTTCGGCCCGTTGGCGTTCTAGCACTTCCTGCTGTAGTTCGGTCGATCGCTCCTCGGCCTGTTCCAATAACCGAATTTGTTGCAGCGCAATGAAACTGGCGATCGCCAACACCCCAGCCACAACCCACGCTAAGGTATTCAAAGCATCCAGTTTTTGTTCAACGTGGGCTTTGGGAATCACTAAGGCTAATGACCATTGCGCTTGTTGCAACGGCACATAGGCCACATAGACCCATTCATTGCCCAATTTGACGCGCTGCACCCCCTGGCCATTGTGCACCATTGTTTGATAAATCGTTTGCCAAGCCGGATCACTTGCGTTCAACATACTGCCCGTTTGGGGGGCGATCGCTGCTCCCGGTGTCTTAGCTACATCCATCGGCTTGACCAGGGGCATTCCTTGCCCATCCAGCACAAAGGCATAACTTCCCGGCACTTTGGGAATACTATTCACCACGTCTTCGATATGTTTAGTGGGAATGACCCCAACGAGCGCCCCGATGGGTTTGGGCGTTTGGTAAGGATCGCTGGGCAGCCCAAACGCATAGAGATTTTCGGCCCGGAGTGCGGCCCGATCCGCCGAAATTTTGCGGTTTAGCGGCGGCACAGACCAAATCGGTGCGGCGACACTAATTTGTCGATGGGCGTTGGCATCTGTGCGTTCGAGGCCCGAAACCTGCACCTTCCCGGCGATCGCCGCCTTGAAGTAAGCACTTTTAACCAGGGTTTGATCTTGGGAAAAGCCCCGATCAGTCCGGTAATGGGAGCCATCGGGATAGGCATACATGAGATAGCGGTAATCCGGTAGGCGATCGGCTTCCAGGGACAAAAACGGGATCACCGCTTCCAGGTGCATGGAGCGAATAGCCACCTGATTAGCCAGAGTTTCGACTTCTGCGGAGCGCGTGGCGAGCCACTGATCAATCTCATCGCGTGCCTTTTCTACGCTGAGTTGGGCATTGGTTTTCAAGCTATCGATAATGATCTGGCGGACTAGCCAATAGCTGGTGACTGCCGTGGAGCCCACGATGAAAATACTGCTTGCCAATAACACCAACGAGGCCCACCGTTGCGAGGTTCCATGAAACCGGGATTTGCCCCGCAATGCCTGGGTGACAGTGCTCAGAGAAGATAGTGCAAAAACCATAAAATTCTGCTCACTGATGTGGCCCAACACTTTTCCAAAAACACCAAGTTCGGCCTGCCCTTCCCTATTCCGCGCTCAACAGACCGATCGCACCCCTATGTCAGTGATATTCACAGTTTAAAATGAAGATTCCGTAAGTTTACGCACCAAATGAGGGGCAAAAGATAAAAGTTTAATGAATTATTTAGATTTGAGGCCAAAATAGTTGTGTTTAGCCAACCGAGCCTCAACGATGCAAATCAGACTCGAATCGTTCATCACAATGAGTCAGTAATACTATAGGAGTTGGATTGGTGCGGCAGGATCTATCTTGGGGCTGGACGCAGGTTGATCGAAGCGGTGGGGCCGATCGCGCCCCAATACCCAGGTCAAGCGACTCACCCGGATGCTACCAATTCACTGAAAGTCGCCAGTCTGCACTGATGGTTGTGGCTAGTGCAGCCTAACGTCGGCCTAACCAGGCTTGGTAGGCGGCAGAGCTGGGGCCGAGGGGAATACCCTCGCGTTCAAGGCGTTGATTCACGCGATCGCTCAAGGCCAGCAGTTCTTGCATCCAAGGCAATAACCCGGTGCTGGACTGCATCCGAAACTCCGCAAGGCCATCACGCCAGGTTAACTGGGCCAGTCGTTGTACGAGACTGGTTGGCGTTTGCCCAGAACTGAGGGCGATCGCCGCGATCGCCCTCAGTTCTGCTGCTGTTAAGCTCAATTCTGCACTCATGACTGACTCATGGCATGACTCCAAGCTGCCTTTAAGTTTAAACGGAACGAAGAGTAATAGTCCTTTGCAGGAAATTAACCAACAAACTGCAAGAAAACTATCACTCTTCGGGGATATGCAATATGCTCAATAACTGATTAAGGTGAAGCCAAACTTCAGGGTTAACGAAGGGGAACCGCATTCACATCAACAGTTGTAGCCTCTGTTGGGTTTGTTGCATTCACGGTTGCTGTTTGACTCGCCGTTTTCGCTTTCGCTGCATTCAAGCGATCTAGCAACAGGGAAGACACTTCGCTCACCAGCAGCGTTGCAATAATACCGTCATCAATCCAGCCAATGATGGGGAATACATCGGGTGAAATATCAATTGGGCTAAGTAAGTAAAGCAATGAGGCCCCAATAATCCACCAGCGATGCTTGGGATTACGGATCATGTCACGATACCAGTTGTAGAGAGATTCGATGGAAAATTTCATGGCGAGTGCCTTTGATTGAGATTGCCCTTACAGTTTTTATCTTGCCAAACTCGATCGCAAAAAGCGGGTGTGGATAACCCCTCGTTTTGTCGTAGTAATCCCCCCGGTCGGTGTTACTGGAAACAGGCGCTTGACGATCGCCTGGGCGCTGCTTCTGACGGGGTAACGGGGGCGGGGGCTACAAATGCTATATTGCAACAATTGCCCTTCCCTGTGTGATGAGTTCATCGGGCGCGATCGCGCTAAACAGTGGCTAGTTTGCTGTGCTTAAAGGGCTGTATTGAATTATTTTGCTTAGCCAAAAATCCCATGCCTCAATTGGTGCTGCCCTCGTTTCGTCATCCCCAGTTATTGCAGCAGGCCCTCTCCCATCGCTCTTATACGAACGAAAACCCAGGTCATGGGGACAACAATGAACGGTTGGAGTTTTTGGGGGATGCCATTCTCAATTTTTTGAGTGGGGCATATTTATTTCATCGCTATCCTACCAAGCCAGAAGGTGAGCTAACCCCGTTGCGGGCGGCTTTGGTGGATGAAGCCCAGTTAGCCCGTTTTGCGATCGCCCTCAATTTGGGGCAACACCTCCGGGTCGGGCGCGGGGCAGAACTGCAAGGAGCACGCCACAATCCTAATTTACTCAGTAGTGCCTTTGAAGCAGTGATCGGGGCTTACTTTCTCGATTCTGGGGCCGATATGCACACTGTTCAGCAGTATGTCGAGCCGTTTTTTGCCACAGTGATTGACGAGCTGGCCACCACTGCCCCCATGACTAACTACAAAAGTCGGTTGCAGGAATGGGTGCAGAAAGCCTTTGGCGAAAATCCGGTGTATGCGATCGTGGCGGAGTCGGGGCCTGATCACGCCAAGACGTTTCAGGTCGAAGTGCGCGTTCACGGGCGAGCCTATGGGCATGGCACGGGTCACCGCAAGCAAGATGCTGAAAAAGCTGCTGCCAGAGATGCTTTGCAGCGCCTGCACCTGTTGCCCAAGGCGACGCAGCCCTAGAAGCATGGGCGAAATGATTTGGCTCAGGCGGGGGTAGGTTCACCTTGGACGGTCAGAACAGAGCACGGTGCATGGTGCAAGACATAGTTGCTGACACTGCCCAAAAAGAGTTCTTTCACGCCAGTGTGGCCCCGTCGCCCAACAATGATGAGGTCGGCTCCCCAGGTATAGGCCAGTTCACAAATGACGTGGCCCGGATCCCCTACGTTTTGGGTAAATTCTACGGCTAGCCCAGCTTTACTGACGCTGTTGGCGAGGGCTTTCAGGTTTTCAATTCCTTTCCGTTCGTATTGTTCCCATTGGGTGGCGTAGCTGCGAATCGCTTCTTCGTGCAAGCCGGGGTAGACGCTATCGGGGCCGGGATAGATGGGGGTGGGATAGCCTTCATCCATCGGCGATAAAACGTGGAGGAGCATTAAGGTGGCGTGGGTCAGTTTGGCGATCGCAACGGCTTCAGCCAAAACGTGGTCTTCAACTGTGGTCGGGGGCAGTGCAACTAGGATTTTCTTAAACATCGCAACCTCCAGCACAAGGGATAGGAATGGAAAATTTGCTGCTGGACAAATGGGATTTGATCACCAGCAAAACCCATCTAAAAGCATACTTGCTTTATTTCTATCCTCGCTCCATTTTGGGGGAACGGCGGTGAATGTTCACAGATTGTTTTGTGGCGCAGGGGGGTTGACGGGAGGCGAAGGATTACAGGCTAGATTCCCGATCGGCTGGAGCTGTCCATAAATAGTCGCGCAGCCGAATTTTGCCTGTGCGATCGAACTGCACGCCTTCCGCTTCGAGTAATACGCGCTGCAAGTGGTCAGACCCATAGCGTTCGGGGGATTCGGAAATGGTGCCTTTGGCGTTGACGACGCGATGCCAGGGAATGTCAGAGTCTGGGGCGACGCGGTAGAGTGCATACCCCACGAGGCGGGCTTTACCGGGGAGGTTGGCAAGCTCGGCAATTTGACCATAGGTGGCGACGGTGCCGGGGGGAATTTGGCGAACGATATCGTAAATGATGGTGTAAGTTGACATGGGCGGTTAGAGCGATCGCACCAACTCGCGCAGGGCTGTAGTAAACACTTGCAACCGACTTTCGGGTAATGCTAACGGGCGATTGGTAAAAACATAATCAATATCTCCGTCGTCAGTCACTTCAAACTCGGCGGTGAATTCTCTGGCCCACAAATCCAGGTGGCGACGGGCGATCGCGGGCTCTAGCCGAGTGGCAGCGGCAAAGTCGAGTAAGGACAGGCGGCCCTGATTGGCTTGCAGGAGGGCAAAGAAGCGATCGCGAATGGCGTGGTGTTCTGCCTGAAAGCTGGTGTAGAGAAACAGGCCACCCAGGGCCAGGGGCATTAACCCAAAAAAGGCCATCAACGTCAGCAAAATGGTGAGCAAAATACTCCCCGGATGACCAATGAGAATGCTCAACACAATTCCAACGGAAATAGTGCCACCGCTCACGATGCACAAACTGCCTAGTACTTTGCCGAGTTTGCTCCAAACTTGACTCATCTCGCGCCCCTCCACTGCCTGGTCACAATCCTGGTCACAATCTATGTGGCGCTGGCTGCACGGTTTGCTGGTGAACGGCCAGCAGAAACCGCTCCGGTGCCTTCTCCAACCTAGCGCGATCGACCCAGGTTGGGGGAACTTCTTCAGGGCAGGTTTCCGCACTATTCCGTACTGTTTCTGGGGCTGTGTCTCGGCTTGCGACCCTGGGGCTGGCCCTTGGGCGAGGGGGGCAGGATTGCCAGCATTTTTTGCCAAGACTTGCTATAACAGATAGACACGGTGGGTAGGAGCCTGGTGCCGGATAAATCGCCCAATTGCCGTAGCTCTGGTGATGCCTGAAGGTTTGTGGCAGGGCAGGAGCGAAAAAGCGAAAAAATAAAAAAGGCCAGCTCTCAACTGGCCTAAAGGTTTCTGCGTTGTTCTCTCAAATGGAGGAACCCAGTCTGCGCGTTCCCAACTTGCAGCGGGCTTCCAGGATTATTAATCCCTTTTCCGGCACTATTGTAACAACATACACAAAGTTTTTTTCATATATCTTCACGCATCCCTGACATTTCTGGTTGAGCAGTCAGGGCGATCGCGGCCCGTTGCGGGTTCCCCCAAAGGACTCGTTCGTGCTTGTAGACGGTCATTCCCGGTTTTGCCCCCTTCGGTTTGTAAACATGTTTGGGCTCGGTATAAATGACGGGCACCTGCTCGCTTTGGCGGGCACGGCTATGAAAAGCGGCCAAATCAGCGACGTATTCCAAATCTGTGGCATCGGGCACATGGCCAGCCGCCAGCCGCAGCAAAACGTGGCTGCCTGGAATTTCTTGGGTGTGGAACCACAGGTCGTAATCGCCAGCAGTGCGGAAGGTGAGGGCATCATTTTGGCGATTGTTGCGGCCTACGAGCACTTCTAACCCATTGGGTGTGGTGTAGCGATAGGGTTGGCTGGCGGTGTCCGTAGTTTTGGCGGGGAGATAGTCCGGCGCATCCATGTAGCCTTGTTGCACCAGTTCTGCCTGGATTTCTTGCAGGGCGGCCCAGGCATTGTTGGAATGATCCCCAGTCAGGTCGGCGCAGGCGGCTTCGACTTGTTCCAGGTATTGGATTTCGGCATCGACGGCTTGCAACAGTGGGGTAATGGCTCCCCGCGATCGCTTCAATTTTTGGTGCCGTTTGTAGAAGGCTTGGGCATTTTGCACCGCATTTTTTTCGGGATCGAGGGGAATGGTTGCGGGTTCGCCAGTCACAAAATCAGGGATGTGAATGGCTTGCATTCCGGGTTGCCATTGGTGCAAATGGGCCATTAACAGGTCAGCCTGATTGCGATAATGGTCGGCCTGGTCGGCATCGTCTAACCGTGTTTGGAAGCCAGTGGCTTTGAGGCGCAGTTTTTCCAGCAGGGCGTGAAGTTTTTGGCTGAGTTGATGGTGGAGGCGATCGCAGTTCTGCCGATTGAGTTGGGTGGTGTAGTACTGGTCGATTAATTGCTGGATATCGGGGCTGGGGGCGATCGCGCCCCACCCCAAAACGGTATACCCCGCCTGTGTCCACCCCGGTGTAAAGTGCTCGGTTGTAAGCTGTTGGAGCCAGGTTTGCCAGGAGCCAAAAAGTCGTTCCCAGTCGGCTTTGGTCAAGGTCTCAGTGGTGTGATTGGGGTCAAGCTCGGCCTGCTGCGCCAAGGTGCGAACCAAGGTGGAACTTAGCCCCCGATAGGTTTTTAACAGATTTTTGCGGAGTGGCCCGGGGACGAGGCTTACCCGTTCTTGCCAGCGTTCAAAGGGTTCGGTCAGCGTGGGGGCCGGATCGGTCAGGGCGGGGGGCGGCTCATAGGGTTGCCCTGTTTGGATGGGGCGCACACTCGACTGTTGGGCACTAACTTGGTGGGCCGCTGTGACAATTTGGTTTTGCTGGTTGGTCAAAATCACGTTGCTATACTGGCCCATGATTTCGATGTAGAGATGCCACAAGGCGGGTTCGCCGGGACGCTGGGCAAATTGTAGATCGATGACCCGCTCCCACGGTGCGATCGCGGCAATGTCTACAAGGGCCAAATTGCCGATCTGATGGCGCACTTGTTGGCTAAAGGTGAAGGTATCTGGCGATCGTGGCGGCGGCGAACTCAGGCACAACCGGGCCGCCTGGGGATGCCAGGAAACCAAAAGCCAGCCCCGCCGGTCTAAAGTGCGTAGCCCCAAAAAGACAGTATGGCGATCGCGTTGATAGACCTGCTCCACCCGTGCGGGGAGCCAAGTGGCCCGTAAATCTGCGCAAATCGCCATTAAGGTTGTGAAATCAACAGGTTGCACAGCCGTTCTTTATCCACATCAAAATACAGTAAGCTTTCGCCCCAGTGCTGGGAGCCCCCCAACCCGATCGCGTAGGATCAAAATTCCGGGGTGGCTTTGTTTGTCCGATTCCCTGCCATTAGCTGCGCCAAACTCGCGATGGATATTAGACTCATTAATATAGGTTTCGGTAATATCGTCTCGGCGAATCGTGTGATTGCGATCGTCAGCCCTGAATCGGCCCCTATTAAACGTATCATCACCGATGCCAGAGATAACCGACAACTGATCGATGCAACTTATGGTCGGCGGACTCGTGCCGTGATCATAACCGACTCCGGGCATGTTATCCTGTCTGCCATTCAGCCAGAAACCGTTGCCCATCGATTTGTGGTCAGTAAAGATGGGCACGGTGATGAGTAAGGGGTTGGTCTACTTCATCCCTCGCTTTCAGTGCAGTGGCGATCGCCGATATCCGCTTAAACCCCTTGCTGATTTTGACAAACTGTTAAGAAAATATTAGAAACACTCCGACACTTGGGGAAGGTTAAGCATGGGAACGGGTAGATTGATTGTGTTGACGGGGCCAAGCGGCGTCGGTAAAGGGACGTTGCTCAAATCCTTGCTGAAGCGGCATCCAGAACTGTGTTTGTCGATTTCTGCAACAACGCGCAACCCCCGACCGGGGGAAGTCAACGGTAAAGATTATTACTTTGTGAGTCCCCAGCAGTTTGATGTGCTCGTGGCCCAGGATGAGTTGTTGGAATGGGCCGAGTTTGCGGGTAATCGTTACGGTACGCCGCGTCAATCAGTGCTGGAAGCCATTCAGGCTGGGAAATGGGTCATTTTAGAAATTGAACTGGAAGGGGCACGCCAAATTCGGCATACCTTCCCCGATGCCATGCGCATTTTCATTCTGCCGCCGTCCATTGTGGAGTTGGAGTATCGCATTCGGAACCGGGGGCAAGATTCTGAAGGCGCGATCGCCCGTCGGCTCAAGCGGGCCGAAGAAGAAATTAACGCGGCGAACGAGTTTGATATCCAGATCATCAACGACGATTTTGATAAGGCCCTCGATCGCATCGAGTCTACCCTATTTGCTCCGGCGGTTTGCTAAACGCTGTGGGCGCGATCGCCCCTTCGAGCATCATTCATTGCGACTTTCCTCGTGGGGGTCGCTTACTCTTTTTACCGAAACCGGATTGAAGGTATGGATTTGACTGTGGTTGGCCTGCTGATCGCAGGCTTGGTTTTGCTGGTGCTGGGGGCCGAAATTTTGGTGCGTGGAGCCTCCAAACTCGCGGCGTTGTTGGGAGTGCCCCCGTTGATTGTTGGGTTAACGATCGTCGCCTATGGTACCAGTTCTCCCGAAATGGCGGTTAGCATTCAGTCGAGTTTTGCAGGGCAGGCCGACATTGCCTTGGGAAACGTCGTCGGTAGCAACATCTTTAACGTTTTGTTTATTTTGGGGGTCTCGGCGCTGGCTGTGCCCCTGGTGGTTGCCCAACAACTGGTGCGGTTGGATGTGCCCATTATGGTGGGGGTATCGGCCCTGGTGCTGTTGTTTGGACTGGATGGGGAGATTGGACGCTCGGATGGGGTGATTTTATTTCTCGGTGGCATTGTTTACACCTTGTTTCTGATTTACCAAAGTCGGCAGGAACAGGATCAGGCGGTGCAAGAGGAATATGCCAAGTATGAGGCAACCAATGGCAATGAACCCCTCTGGCGAAAGTGGGTCGTGAATCTCGCGTTTATTTTGGTTGGGTTGGTGTTGTTGGTGCAGGGGTCGCAGTGGTTGGTGGAGAGTTCGATCGCGATCGCTCGCTCAATTGGTGTGAGTGAGTTGGTCATTGGCCTGACGATTGTGTCTGCTGGCACCTCTCTCCCGGAATTGGCCACCTCCTTCATTGCCAGCCTCAAAGGCGAACGGGATATTGCGGTGGGCAACGTTGTGGGCAGCAATATTTTCAATGTGTTGGCGGTGCTGGGCTTGTCAGCGGCAGTCGCCCCCAATGGGATTGCGGTTTCCTCTGCTGCCCTGGGGTTTGATATCCCTGTCATGATTGTGGTGGCGATCGCCTGTTTGCCTATTTTCTTTTCCGGCAACCTTATCACCCGATGGGAAGGCTTGCTCTTCACGATGTATTACGTGGCCTATGTGGCCTACCTCATCGTGGCAACAACCGACCATGACAGCCTGCCCTGGTTCAGCACGGCGCTGCTGGGATTTGCCTTGCCTTTAACGGCCATCACCCTGGTCATTATCACCCTGCGGGAGGTACGTAGTCGCCGCCGTCAACGGTTGGCACCGAAGCCCGACCTCGAATCGAAAGATTTGTAAGCGGTTGGATGCACCCTGAAGCGATTAAACCTGAAATTGAACCAAAACAGTAAAGGGGAAAGGAGCGGCGATACAGCCTGTCTCCTTTCCCCGCTTAACAACACCAAAGCCCACAGAGAGACTCCGTGAGCTTGCATTATCGAGGTCGATGCGGAAATCGAACCTTACATGGGGTGAAAGAGTAGATCGGGGAAAAAGCGATTAAACTCAATCAAAATCCCGGCGGTAATGACCATCCAAATCGTGGCAATAACCGGAGCGGTCGAAAGATATTTCAATAAGTACTGCATCGGTGATTCTCCCAAAGTAAGCAGTGAAATAGTTAGCGGGGTGAAATGGGAATTTCGTTGTCTTTAGCGGTAAGCTCACCTGTGGTGAACTCTTTCAGGGCAGCCAAAGGCCACGCAAAGCCAGTCAAAGAACAGGACAATGCCAAAGGTACATCAATGATGATTTCTTTTTCTTCAGCGGAACCGCTCTTCTTCGCCGCAATGATGTAAGAGCGGCCTGCCCAGCCGATCCAACCCGCAACATAGAGGAAGAGAATGCTAGGAATCAAAAATTCCCCAGCATGGGCCAAGCTGCCGTCCACAATAATGTGGGGCAGGCCATCTTCACCGCACATCAAGTTGGGTTGTTGTGCGTAAAGCTCGAAGCGCCGAGCGGCACTTTGGCTGGTTGCAGCCTTTGCTCGTTGAGCAAAAGCCGCGTTTTCACTACAAGGGGTCAGATTAAAAGCCTGGGCCGATTGGGTGGGGGCAACGCCAAACCACAAAGTAACGGCAAGAATCAGAGCAAACAATCGTCGCATGGAATTGTTTCCCTTCGTTTCAAAATGAACGTCTGTTTGTTTTAGATAGAAATGAGAGCAGACTTCAACCGTTGATTCGTTCGTTAAACTGAGTTAGCTAAACGAATAGCGGCTGAATACGTCTAGGATTTTAAGCTTAGAAGGTAGCTCATCATTTTCAAGAAATTACCAGCAAATGGCGACAATTTTGGCAATTGAAACAAGTTGTGACGAAACGGCGACAGCGATCGTAAAGAATCGTGAAATTTTGAGTAGTATTGTCTCGTCGCAGGTGGCGATCCATCAGCCGTTTGGGGGGGTGGTGCCGGAAGTTGCCTCGCGCCAGCACTTGCAAACGGTGAACCAGGCGATCGCCCAAGCGTTGGAAGTTGCTCAATTAGACTGGGCGGCGATCGATGGGATTGCGGCAACCTGTGCGCCCGGTTTGGTGGGGGCGTTGTTGGTAGGGCTAACGGCGGCCAAAACCCTCGCGATGGTACATCACAAGCCTTTGATTGGTGTGCATCACTTGGAAGGACATATTTATGCGTCCTACCTCAGCGAGCCAGCCTTGGAGCCACCTTTCCTCTGTTTGCTAGTGTCTGGTGGCCATACGAGTTTGATTTTTGTGAAAGCCTGTGGCCATTACGAAACCCTGGGCTATACCCGTGATGATGCGGCGGGGGAAGCCTTTGATAAAGTGGCGCGGTTGTTGGGGCTGGGCTATCCTGGTGGGCCGATTATCGATCGGCTGGCCCAAACGGGAAACCCGGAGGCGTTTGCGTTGCCCGAAGGTCAAATTTCTTTACCCTCTGGCGGGGTGCATCCCTATGATTCCAGTTTCAGCGGGCTCAAAACGGCGGTGTTGCGGTTGACCCAAACCTTGCAACAGCAGGGGGGCGAGTTGCCGATCGCGGATATTGCGGCGAGTTTTCAGGCGACGGTGGCCCGCGCGTTGACCAAACGGGCGATCGCCTGTGCCTTGGACTATGGCTTAGAAACCATTGCTGTCGGCGGTGGGGTGGCGGCGAATTCGGGTTTGCGCCAGCACCTCCAGGTAGTGGCCCAAGCTAAAGGGTTGCGGGTGTTGTTTCCACCGCTGAAATTTTGTACAGACAATGCTGCCATGATTGCCTGTGCGGCGGCTGATCACTTCAACCGGGGCCATGTGTCGCCATTGACCCTGGGTGCCCAGTCCCGAATGCCCCTGACGGATGTGATGCAACTGTATCCCACGGCCTCCGTGGAGGCATAAGTACCAGGTTGCCCAGACGATCAATGGGTTTGGGCCTTGCCCCAACACGGCGAGTACCAGGGGGCTTCATGCTGTTGTTGTCAGGGTGGGCTGGGGTTGGCTTTGCTGAATGGGGATCTCAATCCAGAATTCTGTGCCCTGGGCCGGGGTAGAGGTGCATTGAAACGTTCCGCCGTGTTTTTCCACAACGATTTGATAGCTGATCGAGAGGCCCAGGCCAGTGCCTTTGCCGACGGGTTTGGTGGTGAAAAAGGGTTCAAAAATTTGGGAACGAACCGTTTCGGGAATGCCAGCACCGTTGTCACGAATGGCGATCGCCACGCGATCGGGGGCCACAAATTCCGTGTGGATGGTGATCTGGGCGGCAAAGGGAGGGCGTGCGTCGCCAGGGTGAGCAGCCTCTGGATCGGCACCGCAGGAATCGGCCTGCTCCAACCGTTCATCCAGGGCATCGATCGCGTTGCTCAAAAGGTTCATAAACACTTGGTTGAGTTGTCCGGCATAGCATTCCACCACGGGTAACGGCCCATATTCTTTCACTACGCGGATGTGGGCGCGATCGGCCCGGAGTTTCAGCCGATGCTGCAAAATTAACAGCGTGCTGTCGATGCCTTCGTGAATGTCTACGGGTTTCATGTCGGCTTGATCCAGCCGCGAAAAATTCCGCAATGACAGCACAATTTGGCGAATACGCTCGGTGCCAATGCGCATAGAGCCGAGAATTTTACGCAAATCATCCACCAAAAAGGGCAGATCAATCTCGGCGGCATAATCTTGAATAGCTTCAGGTGGGTCAGGCACCTGCTCTTGGTAGAGGTGCAGAAGCGCAAGCAACTCGGTTGTATATTGCTCGGCGTGAACCAAATTCCCACAAATAAAGTTCATGGGATTGTTAATTTCGTGGGCCACCCCAGCCACTAATTGGCCCAAGCTCGACATTTTCTCGGTTTGAATGAGTTGGGTTTGGGCTTGGCGCAGTTCGTGAAAGGCTTGGGCGAGTTGGGCGGATTGGCGTTGGGTTTGGGCCAGCAAATCAGCTTGTTCTAAGGCAATGCCGAGTTGGGCGGCGACTTGGCTAACAAATTGAATTTCGGCCCCTTCCCAGTGTCGTCCTGTGTCACACTGATGGACGCAAAACAACCCCCACAGGCGATCGCGCTGCAAAACGGGTACTGCCAAGACGGCTTTGATGTGAAACTGCGCCAACAGATTGCGATAGCACTCAGCTAACTGGGCTTGATCAATGTCAGCCAGGGTGTAAATGTGACCTCGGGCATAACTTGAGGAATACCGCTCTCCAAAGCAATGGTCGTGAATTTGGGCATTGAGCGCCGCCGGAAAACCTGCGACCACATCCTCTGCCACAATTTCGCCATCGTTAAATTCGCTGTCGGGGAAAAATCGATAGACGATCGCCCGGTCAGCCCCCAGGGTTTGGCGCACCTCTTGAGTGACTGTCGAAAAAATCGTCTCTAGTTCTAAGGATTGCCGCATTTTTGTGACGACATTGAACAGGATCATTTGCTGTTCGGCGGCGTGTTGCAAATCCAGTGCCAGGTCTTGCAGTTTGAGGGTACGTTCTTTGACTTGTTCCTCTAAGGTGGCGTTGAGGTGATGGAGTTGTTGATGGGTTTCGCCGTGTTGAATGGCGAGGGTAAATTGTTTGGCGATCGCTGTGGCAAGTTGCACATCCTCCTGAGTCCAGGCTGGGGTTTGGTGCCCCTTGGTCTCGCGCCAAACCTCGAAGGAGCGGCGGGGTTGCACTTGACGTTGATCCGGGTCTACATAGCCAGCCCAAAGGGTTTCCACGGCGATCGCAGGCCGAAAAATGGTCAAGTAGCCCAAGATCTGCTGCTGGTAAGTCAACGGCACAATCAACAACCCGCGAATTGGGGTGGGTTCAAAGGCGGAATGCAAAGACTGAAGCGCTGGGGTCTGATAGATATCTGCGATCGCCCACGGGGAGAAGGTTTCGCCAAAATGATGGTGCCAACCTTGCCCCTGTTCGAGCAGGGGCACACCGTCCTCCGTGGCCATGTGGGGCTGTGGCCCCTCCGTCAAAAGATGGGCTGTTTGGTAGCGTTGGGGAATATCGGTGAGGGCCGCTGGCTGAAAGTAGAGGCGACCCCCAATGCCCCCCAGAGCCATTACCGTCGCGTTGAGGGCGGCTTGCAGTTCGGTACCCGGTAGCGCGTGGAGTAAATGGCTGATGTGGTTGAGGGTGGCTTCTCGCTGGGCTTGGCGTTGGGCCTCGGCGTGGAGGGTGGCCTGGGCGATCGCCATCGACAACAAATCGGCAACCAGTTGCAGCGCTTCCAAATCGCCCTCAGACAAGACCCGTGCTTCGGCCTCGTGGGAAACCAACAACCCCCAGAGTTGCTCCTGGTAAAAAATGGGTACCACAGTCGAGGAGGTTACTCCCATTGCTGTCAAATAGTCGGCATGACACGGATCGACTGCGCGATATTGAATGGTGGCAAAGTCTGTGGCGTCTGGTGTGGCTGGCTGACCTGAACTATGGCCAATTTGCCCTGCGGCTACATCGACGACAACCCGCACCCGCGATTGCGCAAACAACTCACGGGCGGCACCGGGAATGTCATCGGCTGGAAAATTAAGCCCCAGCAAAGATGGTAAGCGATCGGCTTGAAGCGACTCGGCTACAACTTGACCACTCCCATCGGGATGAAATTTATAGATTTTGACGCGATCGCACCCCAAAAAATCACGCAATTCCGCCACAGCAATATCGAGAATTTCACTGAGGGATTGCGATCGACAGATTTGAGTCGTCACTCTTCGCCGCAAATCACTGTGAGCATTCAGCCAAAGCAAACTTGGATGCGGAGACGGGGCCATAGAACTTAACTCAAATAGGATGAAATACGATTGCACGCAATTTATCTTTCGAGTATTACCGATCTAATGGGCATCCTTATCCTGTGTTTTTACCGAATTTATTTTATTCAATTACATTTTATTTAGAAATTTATCTCTCTTATCATTAAGGTTGATCCTGCGTCAAAGACCGTAAAGCATAAATAGCGCTAATTGATCTAGAGCTTGCCGCTGTGAATATAGCCAATTTGTAAATTGGCACATCGTTAATTTTGGCTTCACAAATACTTGGAATGGAATGATAGAAAGTAGTCTGGATGCTGGATCGACTCTACGGGCTAGTCATGCTAATAGAATGCTCTAGTCAAAGCTCGTGACGGAGTTTGTGCTTCTAAAATTGGGCTGATTTGCTTCTGAGTTCTGCTTTGATCCCAGCATTTCTAATCATGATTTTATTCATCGTTTGAGTGAGGTCAGAACTGGATAAATGCAGGATAATTAGCATGGAAAATAGGAAATTAAAAATAGGCTTTAACTTCGATAAAATATGTTTTTATTCAAGCAATAAATTGAGTGTTTTATCCATGAAAATTTGACTATCGATCGCGTCGTATTCCAGGCTAAGCTAACTGCCGATTCTGTACCTATAGGGGCATAGTAATTGAGGAAAAGTTAGCAAAAAATCGAGAAATAAAAGCTGATAGACAGCCATTGTAAAATAACCGTTAGAGAATAATTGTTAGGGAATTACAGCAGGAAAATAACGGTTGAGGATGCGAGGAAGGCTCTTTGAACAAAATACTCAAAGAGCCATTTGTGTCAGAGCGGTTTGGCCAAAACCGTTGGTTGTTGTATCGCTAATTCAAAGCGATTTAACGCTTGTTTATGCTTTGCGTCTCAGAACTGGATCTAGGGTGAAATCGCTGGCGAAATAGGCCCAACTTCCTAGGGTCGCTGCGAATAACCACCCGCTAAAGATAACCGATGCGAGAAGTACCATAGAACCTCCTTTGAGCATAAATACTCATTGGTTTATCTGGACAATCTCACCCTAAACAAAACCCAAACGGAGTGGCAACATTTCTGAATTGGGATCGCAGATTGTTACAGTTTGAAAAAGAAACTTCAGATTTTGTCATCTCCGCAAGCTTACGAAGTCGCATTTGGGCTAGCTGGGCTTGGGCTTGTTGCGGTGATCGGGGGCGGGGCGAAATGTGATTCTGAGAATGGCGGGACTGATGCATGGCTTTATGAATGGCACAGGGCCGCTGAGAGTCCAGGTAAGCAATTCTTTGCAGCCCACAAATAGTCCGCTTGCGTCGCGATCGCCCTGGAGGGTCGTCAGGTTGGTGGCGTGGGCGATCGCGATAGGCGGAACGTGCCAAGCTGGGCAAGAGGCTATAGAATTTCTCTAGCAAACGCCCAGAAAGAAGAGAGCCGTTGCCATGAGCGATGCCACCGAGACCATCTTTAGCAAGATTATTCGGAAAGAAATTCCCGCTGACATTGTGTATGAAGACAATTTGGCGATCGCCTTTAAAGATGTGAACCCCCAAGCGCCAGTGCATATTTTGGTGATTCCAAAGCAGCCGATCGCCAAACTCGCTGATGCCGAGTCTCAAGATCATGCCTTGATGGGGCATTTATTGCTCACTGCCAAGCGCGTTGCTGAACAAGCAGGACTTGCGAATGGTTATCGTGTGGTGATCAACACCGGGGAAGATGGAGGGCAAACGGTTTATCATCTCCATTTGCACATTCTGGGAGGCCGACCAATGGCGTGGCCACCGGGTTGAGGAGGCCGTGGTTGCGGTTGAGCCAACGCACGCTTGGGGCTTAACTTTCTAAGATAGAAGTATGTCTGCCACTGGAGGACCCACCGATTTATACTCGTCCCCTCGCTCGTTTGATTGAGCATCTGCAACATTTACCTGGCATCGGGCCAAAAAGTGCTCAGCGGCTGGCCCTGCACATTCTGAATCGCCCGGAAGCAGAGGTGAAGGCTTTGGCCCAGGCTCTGGTAGAAGCGAAACTGCAAGTCGGCCATTGTTCGGTCTGTTTTCATCTCTCGGCGGAACCGGTCTGTGAGATCTGCCGTGCGCCGAATCGGGAAAACTCGGTATTGTGTGTGGTCACTGACTCGAAAGATGTGATTGCGCTGGAAAAAACCCGAGAATATCGCGGGAAATATCACGTTTTGGGCGGGCTCATTTCGCCGATGGATGGCATTGGGCCGGAACAACTCCATATTCAATCCCTGGTGCGGCGGGTGAGCCAGCAGGCGATCGAGGAGGTGATCATTGCGATCAGTCCCAGTGTGGAGGGGGAAACCACGACGTTGTATGTGGGGCAGTTGCTCAAACCCTTCACGAAAGTGACGCGGATTGCTTTTGGGTTGCCAATGGGGGGCGATTTGGAGTACGCGGATGAGGTCACTTTGGCGCGGGCATTGGAGGGCCGTCGGGAACTGGAATAAGCGCACACCGCACGCTCAGGGTGATTGGGCCGGGGCGATCGCGGGTAGTTCCCAGCCTAAGCGGGTGGGCTGTTGATAGATTTTTTTGAGGGTATTGAGGTCGCGGGCGGAGATGGCAGCGGGTTGACGCACCTGGGAAAAGTACAGGGCATCGGTGGGTTGGGGGCTATGGCCCCAGATACCAAAGGCGTGGCCCAATTCGTGACGGGCGGCAGCTTGCAGATAGTCGATCGCCTGGTCAGGGCGAATGGCAATTTTCATGCGGTGGCTGAGGCGTGATCGCCCGTTGGGTTGTGGCTGGGCATAAAATTCGAAGCGGGTTTCTGCTGATCGCGCTCTGGGTAAGGCAAAGCCCCGTGTCGGTCTGGTGTTACTTGTTTTGTCTAAACGGAGGGGCAAGGGCGATCGCCCAATTTGAATATCGGCTTGGCTCGCTTGCTCGACGAGTTCTAAGGGGAAGTAAGCCTGCCATTCTTGAATCGCCCGTTGCACCGCAGTCAACCAAGTCTGGGCCTGTTGCTGGCGGAAAGGAATGGCCTGTTCTTGGGGGGTGAGGGGCGCGACGTAAAGCTTGAGAGGAAAGTCTGACCAGATTAAAGCCCCCACGATCGCGGGTTGCACTTGGTCAAAGTAATCACCTTTGCGATCGGGATCCTGCCATTGGGCCAGAGCTGGAGGTAAGGGATGAACCGCGAGGGGGGGGAGTTTAGCCAGGGTTTGTTCCAGGGCCGGCGACAGCGTGGGGGGTGGCGGTGGTGCGGTTTGGCCGATGCCGGAGAAGCTACCCAGGATTGGGAGGCTCAGGAGGGCGAGTCCTAAACACCAAAAAGCAGCGATCGCCTGTTTCAGTCGCGATCGCCGCCTAGGCCTAAACTGCTTGTGTTCTGGATGGGGCATGATGCCAAGAAATGGCTTTGCGCTTCTAGTCTTGGTGGCTTAATTGGGGAGCCAATTGGCACTCAAGACAATCGTTGAGCCCATAAAAAACACAGCTAATACCCATGCCACTCGGTTCAAGGTGAGTTCAGCGGTTTTGGTACTGCTAAAAAGTTGTGCTTGGCCACCCAAACCGCCTAAGCCGTCACCCTTGGGGCTATGCAACAGCACCAAAATCACCAACCCAATGGCCGACACAATCCAAATAGCCTTCAGTAGTAACGTCAGCGACATAGCAGCGTTTTCAAGTCCTAAAATCTATGCTTTCCTAGTCTAGAGGGAAATTGCCCTTCTTTGCTACCTCCATTCGTGCTGCTCGCCTTAGCGAACGAGCCGAACCGGAGTGCGATTGGGGTTGACGCCAAACTCTACGGGTAAGACCATCGAGCGGCCCGTCATTTCGGGGGGTTGGGGAATGTTCAAGATATCGAGAATGGTAGGGGCAATGTCTGACAAGCGCCCATCGGTTCGCAGGCGTACGTCGGTTCCGTGACCGGGGATTTTACGCTTTTCGCCCTCAACTAAGATGAAGGGCACAGGATTAGTGGTGTGGGCTGTCCAGGGATTGCCCTGCTCATCCCACATGACTTCTGCGTTCCCATGATCAGCAATGATGATGGTGGTGCCACCAACCCGGCTCACGCTTTCTAGCACGCGGCCTAGACAATGATCCACGGTTTCCAGGGCTTGGACGGTTTCTTCCATTTTCCCGGTATGCCCGACCATATCTGGGTTGGCATAGTTAACGACGATCAAAGAGTAAATTTCTTTACTAACGGTTTCGACAACGACATCAGTCACGGCTTCGGCGGACATGGCTGGGGCGCGATCGTAGGTGGCAACTTGGGGGCTGGGAACGAGGTAACGTTCTTCGCCCTCAAAGGGTTCTTCGATCCCACCGTTGAAGAAATAGGTCACGTGGGCATATTTCTCAGTTTCTGCCGTCCGAAATTGCTTCAAGCCATGTTGGGCGATGACTTGGCCCAGGATGTTGTTGAGGTTTTGGGGTTCGAAGGCGACTAATACGGAAAGGGTGGGATCGTATTGGGTGAAGGTTGCGAAGGATAGGGGTTTGATCTGCTCACGTTCAAAGCCTCGGAATTTTGGGGAGACAAAGGCTTGGGTCAGTTGGCGGGCGCGATCAGGACGGAAGTTGAAGAACACAACTCCGTCGTTGGGTGCGATCGCCCCGGCGGCGACTCTCGTTGGGAGAATGAATTCATCAGTGAGACCAGCAGCATAGGAGTCTTGGATCACTTCGATGGGCGATCGCCCATTTCCATCTCCATCCTGGGTCATCATGTCATAGGCTTGTTTAACCCGTTCCCACCGATTGTCCCGATCCATGCTGTAGTAGCGGCCACTGATGGAGACAATGCGGCCAATATTCACCTGGTCGATATAGTCTAAGATTTGCTGCACATAGCGCTTACCCGAATCTGGCGATGTATCGCGACCATCGGTAATGACGTGAATGCACACATCGTCGAGTTGCTGATCTTTTGCCATCTCCAGCAGCCCAAACAGGTGGGTGAGATGGGAGTGCACACCACCGTCAGAGCAGAGGCCCACGACGTGCAATTTACCTTGATTTTGCTTGACTTCTTGATAGACCCGGACGAGGGCCGAATTACTCAGTAAGGTGCCGTCCTCAACAGCGTCGGAAATGCGTACCAGTTCTTGGGGCACAACGCGACCCGCACCAATGTTAAGGTGGCCCACCTCCGAATTCCCCATTTGCCCGTCGGGTAGACCTACATCTTTCCCAGACGTGCGAATGGTTGTATGGGGGTAAGCCTCCCAAAGGCTATTGATAACGGGTGTCTTTGCAGCCGCAACCGCATTACCATCAGTGTCTTCTCGGTATCCCCAGCCGTCTAAGATTACCAAAACTACTGGAGAAACGGACGATTGAGCCATAAAAAGCTAGCCCTTCCATGAAGTAATGTCTACGAAATAATAGCATTGCCAATTACCCTGTTTCGCGGCTTTCACACCGCACAGGTCTAATTGTCATCGGTCTGTGACCTACCTGGGGCAAGGCTTCAGGCCCGCTGAATCGCGATCGCCTGAGTCTGCCTGCTGAGTTGGTAGACGCTACAGAAACTTTTGAGAATAACTTAGCATTGTTTATCCAGCCTCCGCGACTGCAAATTCAAGGGAATTTCCAGAGACTTGAGGGTGGCTCTGCGCTGCAAATTACTTGACTTTGGTCTTTCTCGTCTTCTCTTTTTCCTTTTGTTTAGCGCGTTTAGCCGCAGCTTTCGCCTCTTTTTCGGCTTCCACGGCTGCTAGTTTGACCAGCTCCTTTTCCTCCGCAATTTTATCGAGATAGTAATGATAGTCGCCGCGATAAAGCCGCAGTTCTCCATCTCGAATTTCAACAATCTTATTTGCGACCTGCGAAATAAAATAGCGATCGTGGGAGACTAAAATTGCTGTTCCCTCATAGTTTTTCAGGGCTTCTTCCAGCATTTCTTTGGCGGGAATATCAAGGTGATTAGTTGGCTCATCCAGAATCAATAGATTGGCTGGTTGCAACAGCATTTTGGCCAGTGCCAGTCGGGCTTTTTCACCCCCACTCAAGGCTTTTACCTGTTTGAAAACGGTGTCACCGCTGAACAGAAAACGACCCAACAGCGTCCGAACTTCTTCGTTACTCCAGTCTGGTACTTCATCGTGAATTGTACTCACAACAGTTTTTTCGAGGTCTAAGGCTTCAGCTTGGTTTTGTTCAAAATAGCCTGGGATAACGCCGTGTTGACCGATTTCGACAATGCCCTCTGTGGGCTGTTCTGCGCCGGTGATTAGATGCAATAAGGTGGATTTGCCAGCGCCGTTGGGGCCGAGAATGGCAATGCGATCGCCCCGTTCAATCAGTAACTCTGCCCCTAAAAATAAGATCTTTTCGCCGTAAGTATGGGTGAGATCTTGAATCCGAACGACTTCTCGGCCACTCCGAGAGGCTGGCGGAAACCGAAATCGCAAGGTGCGTAGATCACTATCGGGCGCATCGATCCGCTCGATTTTAGCTAGTTGCTTTTCACGACTTTTTGCCTGGGTGCTGCGGGTGGCACTGGCCCGGAAGCGATCGACAAAAGCTTGTTGTTTTTCTAATTCTTTTTGTTGGTGATCGTAGGCAGCGAGTTGGGCTTCTTTTGCTTCGGCTTTTTGCTGGAGATAGGACGAATAATTCCCTAAATAGGTCGTGGATACGCCACGCTCGGTTTCGACAATTTGCGTACACAGACGATCTAAAAATTCCCGGTCATGGGACACGATGACCATTGGCGTGCTAATGCCTTTGAGGTAGATTTCGAGCCATTCAATGGTTTCTAAATCGAGATGGTTTGTTGGTTCGTCAAGGAGTAATAAATCGGGCGCTTGCAGGAGGATTTTGCCTAAACTCATGCGCATTTGCCAGCCGCCACTGAAGGCACTGACCAGGCGATCGCCGTCTTCTGCTTCAAAGCCCAATTCTGGCATGATCTTTTCGATGCGGGCTTCCAGACCATAGCCATCCATTGCTTCAAACTGGCGTTGCAATCGATCCATGTCATGGATTAAGGCATCCAGGGTGGCGGGGTCGGCAGTTTCCATCGCTTGGTGCACCCGCATTAGTGCTTCGTGGGTTTCGTTGGCCTCGGCAAAGGCCCGCCAAAACTCCTCCCGCACCGTACGGCCCGGATCGACCTCAAACTCTTGGGTGAGATAAGCAATGCGCAGACTGGCAGGGCGAATCACCTCACCGCTCGTTGGTTCAACTTCACCCGCGATAATCTTGAGTTGCGTGGATTTACCTGCACCGTTGACTCCTACAAGCCCAATGCGATCGCCCGGTTTAACTTCCCAGTTCACATCTTTCAAGACTTCGCCAGTCGAATACATTTTGCTTACGTGTTCTAGGCGCAGCATCGGCAATCTCCAGGCAGCTAATAGATAACAGAATGTTTCGCATTCCTTATTGACTTTAACAAAGGTTAACGGTCACGACGAGGGGGAAATCCCGCGATTTCGCAGATTGCGTAGATTAGGCCGGGGGCGTTTGGGCCAAAGGCGATCGCCAATCTTCACCAAACAGACCGCTGCAAAACGGGATGACATAGGCGCGGCACATGGGTAGAGCCGATCCTGGGCTGCTGTTGCAACTCTGAACGGCGAAGGGCCTCCGTCGTTCCGACAAAAGCTAGGGCAACTAAACGCTTTATCGGGGCATCAAAGTCTATCTAGGAATTTAGGAAAAACTAGAAATCTTACGTCTAATAGACAAGCGAAAAGCCGAGTCTCTGACTCAGGTTAGATAGAAATCTCGCTGATGCGACTTATTGTGAAGTGGTTCCATGACAAACAGGACTGGATGGGAATGATTGCTGCTAGCAGCAGTGATTCATTGCTAAGAAAAAGCCTGTTAAACAGTTTGACTATTTGGAGGTATGGAGATGAATAATCTATTGAATCAGTATGTTAAACCGTGGTTGGCAAAATTGCAGATCAAGCGCGCGGTCGCGATCGTGCTAGCCAGTTTCTTCATTCTAACTAGTACTGCGTGTAGCTCTCAGGAAGTCGCCAAAACGCCTAATACAAAAGCGATGGTTGATCGGGCGGAACGGAATTTACAAAAACGGGCTGATAATCCTCAGGAGCTAGTCGATAATATTCAAAATCGTAACCCTCTGGGCAATAAAGCCCGAGAAACAGTCAAAAATACAAAAAATGCGGCTCAAGATACAGCCCAAGATCTAGCCCAGGGTGCAAAATATGGCTCCCGTAACTTGAAAGAAAATTTGAGTGATGCAGCCAAAGCAACGCCTGATGTGGTGGGTCAAGCTGCAAAGACTGCTCGCTCTGCGGATCAAGATGCGAAGCAAGCCGCTAAAGCTTTTGGTCAAGGGGCTAAAAATGTAGTTGAAAGAACTGCGGAAGCCGCATCCTAAGTCTTCAGCGAAGGCAAATTGGGATGGTCATTTGATTGATTGCAACAATTAGACTCTCCTCGATTTCTAGCTCCCTTCTCCCACCAGGGATGAAGGGACTACGACTATCGTTTGGACGTTAAAACTGAATTGTTTGGGTGCGCTAATCTGGCGCGATCGCTACTCTGTCTCTCTGCTAATTAGTGCTTCCACTCAGGTATTTTGTGGGGATCTTAGGCGATATTAATCTCAATAAAAGGGGAGTTTAAGACAATGCGAAGTTCGGGGCGATGAAGCTAGGAGATGAAGGCTCTTAGGCGATCCCAGATAGAAATGCCCCCTTGAGAAACACTCCTGAACTGATTAGAGTAAAGGGGGCTTCCCTCTGGTGAGGTTGCTGGCGTGACATGAATTACAATTTTCATGAAATCGAGCTTTTTTGCTCTCCATTGACTCAATTGTAAATATTCTGGAATTTATCCTGCGATTAATGTTATAAATTTTCCAAACTCGATCGCAAAGTAAGAATAGCAACTTTTCTAGTTGTCTGCTCCTTGTATGGTCTGAGTTCTACTGACGCTGTGTAATGTTTTTGAGTAAAAGGATTCCGAATGTCTTTTAAGCAAGTCTGGCGATTATTCAAGGAAACACTGAAAGAGTGGCAAGCAGATGAAGCGTCTCAGTTAGCGGCGGCGCTGGCTTATTACACAGCCTTTTCTTTAGCTCCTTTGTTGGTGATTGTGATTGCGATCGCGGGATTTTTCTTGGGAGAAGAAGCGGCAAAAGGTGAATTGCTTGGCCAAATTCAGGGATTAGTCGGACGAGATGGGGCAGAAGTCTTACAAACGGCGATCGAAAATTCGGGTCGTTCTCAAAATGCTAATATTTGGGCCTCAATTATTAGTGGGTTTTTGCTATTACTGGGGGCTTCGGGGGTGTTTGCTCAATTACAAGCAGCACTCAATCGCATCTGGAATGTGGAAGCCAAGCCGGGATTGGGCCTCTGGGGATTTTTGCGTAAGCGGTTTCTATCTCTCGCGATGATTTTGGTGATCGGCTTTTTGTTGCTCACGTCTTTAGTGTTGAGTGCGGTTTTGGCGGCTTTGGGCGGATACTTAAATCAGCTATTTCCAGAGGCTGATATTTTATTGGGATTCCTGAATTTCATTGTGTCGTTTGGGGTAATCACGCTGTTATTCGCGATGATTTATAAATTTCTGCCCGATGTGAAAATTGGTTGGAATGATGTTTGGTTCGGGGCAGCAATTACAGCATTTTTGTTTACGATTGGTAAGTTTTTAATTGGGCTTTATTTAGGCAATAGCAGTATTGGCTCGACCTATGGGGCGGCGGGATCGCTAGTGGTGATTCTCGCTTGGGTTTACTATTCGGTGCAAATTTTATTTTTTGGGGCGGAGTTTACTCAGGTGTTTGCTCGGAAGTATGGTTCCCAAATCGAACCGGATGATCATGCCGTGTGGATTGGGGGCGATCGCTCCTCGACTCGTTAAGGCTGGGGGCGGGGCCTAACGCGAAAATCCCGGTTAGAAAACCGTCATTCGGAGCGGCCTTGCGCTAGAGTCTTTGAAGATTGGGTTCAGAGCGTGGGCATGACGGATTCTGCGGCAGATCTGGCGACGGGGTTGCCGGATCGACTCATTAAATATCAGGTGCGTTATACCGATCATCGGCAGGTTGATCGGGCGGCGCTAACTCCGATGATGCGGCATTACGTGGAATTGAAGGATGAGTATCCTCAGGCATTGCTGCTGTATCGGATTGGCGATTTTTTTGAGACGTTCTTTCAAGATGCCATTACGATCGCCCGTGAGCTGGAATTGGTGCTGACCGGGAAAAAAGCGGGAGAAGCCATTGGGCATGTGCCGTTGGCAGGTATTCCCCATCATGCGCTGGATCGGTATTGCGCGGCACTGGTGGAAAAGGGCTACGCTGTGGCAGTGTGCGACCAGACGGAAGATGCAGCAGAAGCCCAGGGCCGACTGGTGCAACGGGAGGTGACGCGGGTCATCACGCCGGGAACGGTGCTGGAAGAGGGGATGCTGAATGCGCGGCGGAATAATTTTCTCGCGGCGGTGGTGATTGCGGGGCAACACTGGGGGTTGGCCTATGCGGATGTGTCAACGGGGGAGTTTTTGACCACCCAGGCCGAATCTTTGGAGCAGTTGACCCAGGAAGTGATGCGGTTGCAGCCAGCGGAGATTTTGGTGCCGACGAATGCGCCGGACCTGGTGAGTTTGTTGCGTCCGGGGGAACTATCCGATCAAATTCCATCCTGTTTGCCGCCCCATTTTTGCTACACGTTGCGATCGCAAACGCCATTTGTGTTGAGCGAAGCCCGCTATCGGCTATTGCAACGGTTTAAGATGCGATCGCTCGAAGGGTTGGGGTGTGAGCATTTGCCCCTGGCGGTGCGGGCGGCGGGTGGCTTACTGGAATATTTGGAGGCCACGTCGGAGCGGAGTCGGCAAAATGTGGTGACGGCGGCAACAGTGCGGACTTCGGCAGTGCAAACGGTGCCGTTGCAACGGTTGTGTACCTATACCCTGACCGAATTTTTGACGATTGATCACCAAACGCGGCGAAATTTGGAAATTACCCAAACCGCACGGGATGGCATTTTTCACGGTTCTTTGTTGTGGGCCCTCGATCGCACAGTGACGGCGATGGGGAGTCGGGCTTTGCGGCGGTGGGTGCTGCAACCATTGTTGAATGTAGCGACCATTCGCGATCGCCAAGACACGATTGAAGAATTAGCCGCGAATAGCCACTTGCGCCAAAACATTCAGCGGGTGTTGAAACAAATCTATGACCTGGAACGGTTGGCCGGTCGGGCTGGATCGGGCACGGCCAATGCACGGGATTTGGTGGCGATCGCTGATTCCATTGAGCGCCTCTCGGATTTGGCGGCGGTGGTGGCGCGATCGCACTCCTCCTATCTCACTGCATTGCAAACGGTTTCCCCCGAGTTGGAGGCAATGGGTCAGCGGCTCCATGCCATGTTGGTCGAAACGCCACCGCTGACATTGACCGAGGGCAATCTGATTCGGCCTGGGGTTGATGCCCAATTGGATGAATTGCGGCACCAAGTCGAAGCCGACCAGGAATGGATTAAGAATCTGGAGGCGGTTGAACGGGAGCGGACGGGCATTCCCACGCTCAAAGTCGGCTACAGCAAAACCTTTGGCTACTATCTCAGTATTTCGCGGGCTAAAACGAATCAGGTGCCCGATGGTTACAACCGCAAGCAAACCCTGACCAACGAGGAACGCTATATCACCACGGAGCTGAAAGAACGGGAAAACCGGATTTTAACCGCCCGGAGTGAGCTGAATCGGTTGGAATATGAGCTGTTTGTGCGGGTGCGCTCAGAGGTGGGGGCGGCGGTGGATCCGGTGCGGGAGGTGGCCCGAGCGATCGCGGCGGTCGATGTGTTGTGTGGGTTGGCTGAAGTTGCAACGCTTCAGGGCTATTGCCGTCCGCAAATGACGGAAGGGCGCGAGATTCAGATTGTTGAGGGGCGGCATCCGGTGGTGGAACAGTCACTCCCGGCGGGTTTTTTTGTGCCCAATTCCACGACATTGGGCGATCGCGCGGCGGCGGGCCAAGTCCCTGATGCCCCCGATTTAGTGATCTTGACGGGGCCAAATGCCAGTGGCAAAAGTTGTTACCTCCGGCAAGTGGGGTTGATCCAACTCATGGCCCAAATGGGAAGTTACGTGCCTGCCCAGGCGGCTACGCTCGCTGTTTGCGATCGCATTTTTACCCGTGTCGGGGCGGTGGATGATCTAGCAACAGGCCAATCGACCTTCATGGTGGAAATGAATGAAACGGCGAATATTCTGAACCATGCCACCCCGCGATCGCTCGTCTTGTTGGATGAAATTGGTCGGGGTACGGCAACCTTTGATGGCTTATCGATCGCTTGGGCCGTTGCTGAACACCTGGCCACCGAAATCCAGGCCCGAACCATTTTTGCCACTCATTACCACGAACTTAACGAACTGGCCTCCATTCTGGCCAACGTGGCGAATTACCAGGTCACGGTGCAAGAACTTCCCGACCAAATTGTTTTTCTGCACAAAGTGCAACCCGGCGGGGCCGATCGCTCCTATGGCATCGAAGCCGGACGGTTGGCTGGTCTGCCGCCAGTGGTGATTGATCGGGCAAAACAGGTGATGGCCCAAATTGAAAGCCACAGCAAAATTGCGGTTGGCCTCCGTAAAACCCACAGTGCGCCTCGCCGCAAGTCACCGAAAAGCCAGGAAAAGCAGGGTGTGTATGCTCTAGAAGCCGACCCCCGATCGGACGAACAACTGACGATGTTTCAAGGGGGCAGTGCTCTAGATTGAGGGCTGGCCGGGGCTGTCGCCGCCGTAGGGAGAGGGCAAAGGGGCTATCGCCCCTGGATTGCAGGTTCATCCTAGCTTGATGGAGTCATCCACCTGGGCGACGGGAATTCCCCGATCTGGAGGGCGAGACTGCACCGCAAAATCAGTAAATTGATCTCCATAGGCCGTAGATAGATAACAACACGAATTCAACAACGGCCAATGGAGACTCGGATGATTACTACCCTGCCAATCAGCGTGAGCCAAGTGGTCAATCGGATTTTGGGGTCAGGCAAAATTACCCGCGCGGATGAGCGGTTTTTTCAACTGGCAACGGTCGCCGAAACCCCGCTGAATGCGGATGAATTTTCCCAAGTCACCCAGGTATACAACCGATTGCAAATGGGGTTGCTCAAAGTCGTAGATTAAAAAGTTGTGAATTAAGAAATTGTGGATTCAGCAAAGTGGAGCGCCCAGGGTGCCCCGCGTAAACCAAACTCCGGGGCGCTGATCAGCCAGATCTGAAGCTCTCTAGCCTGCATTATTCATCAGGATTCAACCAACGTTTCACCCCCCCTGCGCCATCCGCAAGATCAGGATTAGTCTAGAAATACAGTCTGTATTTTTCGCGGTCGGGGCAATCCCTCGTGGTTATCCCAGCCGGTGAGGGTAGGCACAAGACCTACCCCGACCAAGCCAATGGTGGTGAATTATCCAGGCTAGCCCAGCATCAGCGCTACCACTTCGAAGCGATTTTTGCCTAACCCCAGTTCGTATTGCACAGTGCGAGGAAGGGATTTTGCTGCTACTTCGCGGAAGCCCAGGCGTAAATAGAAGGGGATGAGCTTGGGAATGCAGGTGAGATAGAGCGGTTTGGGAGCTTGTTGGCCCAAATAAAACACAAAGGCAGACCCCAACCCCCGACTCCGCCATTCCGGGACGACATAAACATCATGCAGTAAGGAATAGTGATGGTAGCGTCGCAGTTTGGCACAGGCGATCACTTGGTGGTGGGCCTCGACGACCCAAAAGTCTTCCCAATCGCTATTCCAGGTGATGACGAGGGTGAGGGCGATCGCCAATCCAATGACCGCACTTGGCCCCAGGATGAAATTTAAGGCCCGTTGCCAGCCCAAGGTTCCCAGGAAATACGCTCCGGCGGCCCCAGCCAGGGCGATCGCGGAAAGGCCCAACACCTGTTCACTGGGCGATCGGGGCGGTAAAATTTCTTGCCGAAACTGCTCAAGCAGTTGGTGAATGGCAGCGCGATCGGTGGAACGAGCGGGGCGAAGCACACATCCAGAGGGCAACACAAAACTATCGGGCATGGAGTCAAGCGGGGCGAGGAAATCAAAAGTTAGGCTTTGCTCATTTGAGCGGGCGATCGCTGGAAAACCTGAGGACTTGGCTGTACGTTCAACCCGTGGAATCGTTACTCTAGAAGAATGCCCATCATTTTGCCAAAAAACGCAGTTCAATCATGGTTTCTACCCCACTAAATCCTTTGCCGGTTGACACTTCTCGGATTCGGCCCGCCATCCAAGCGTTGCAAGCGCAAGTGGTCGAATGGCGACGCTATTTGCATCAACGGCCAGAACTTGGCTTTCAAGAGCAGTTGACCGCTGCCTTTGTAGCCCAAAAGCTGCAAGAGTGGGGCATCGAGCACCAGACAGAGATCGCGAAAACGGGCATTATGGCAACCATTCGGGGCCATCGTCCGGGGCCAGTCCTGGCGATTCGGGCGGATATGGACGCGCTCCCCATTCAAGAAGAGAATGACATTCCCTATCGATCGCAACATGATGGGATTATGCACGCTTGTGGCCATGATGGTCACACTGCGATCGCCTTGGGCGCTGCTTATTACTTATCACAGCATCGAGACGATTTTGCCGGGACGGTGAAAATCATTTTCCAACCTGCGGAAGAAGGCTTGGGCGGTGCAGAGCCGATGATCGAAGCCGGAGTGTTGGCCAATCCCGATGTGGAGGCCATTATCGGCTTGCATTTGTGGAATGTGTTGCCATTGGGAACGGTGGGGGTGCGGCCAGGGCCGTTGATGGCGGCGGTTGAATGTTTTGAATGTACGATCCAGGGGCGGGGTGGTCATGGTGCAATCCCACAACAAACGGTGGATGCAGTGGTGGTGGCGGCCCAAGTGGTGAATGCTCTGCAAACTATCGTGGCGCGCAATGTGAATCCGATCGATTCGGCGGTAGTCACGGTAGGAGAGTTGCACGCTGGCACTGCCCATAATGTGATTGCTGATAGTGCCCAGTTGACCGGGACAGTTCGGTACTTTAACCCCATCTACCAAGGCTATTTTGGGCAGCGGATGGAAGCGGTGATCAAGGGCATTTGTGAGGCCCACGGTGCGACCTATCGCTTGAAGTATTGGGAGTTGTATCCCCCGGTGGTGAATGATGGGGCGATCGCCGATTTGGTGCGATCGGTGGCGGAGTCGGTGGTGGAGTCGCCCTTGGGCGTGGTGCCCGAATGTCAGACGATGGGCGGCGAAGATATGTCCTTTTTCTTACAAGCGGTGCCCGGTTGTTATTTCTTTTTGGGATCTGCCAATGCGGATCGGGGGTTGGCCTATCCCCATCATCATCCCCGGTTTAATTTTGACGAAACGGCGTTGGGCATGGGAATCGAAATTTTTGTGCGTTGTGTTGAAAAATTCTGCGCCTGAGGTCTGTGGTTGCTGAGTCTGGGCTAGGGATACAGAGACCGATAGGCTGGGGTGTTGCGTTTTGCTGACGATCGCAGACAGATCCCCGGCAGACCCGCTAGGATGGCCCAAAGATGTAGGGGCAGAGCAGCACCATGACACAAAAGGCAGAACAACCTCAATGGTGGTTTGGGTGGTTGGTCGGCATTGGGTTGGGCTGGGTGGGGATGATGGCCCCAGTGGCGATCGCCCAAACGCCAGAACCCCAACCGGCGAGTGCGCCTGCTGAATCGGTTGACTCAACCTCTCCCCGGTCTTTTGTGAGCTGGTGTCGCGATCGCGATCGTCTCTCCCCGGCGACCCAGCATACGGTGAATGTGTTGCTGCAAGTGGCGGGCACTGATGATTGCCAACAAGCTGACGAGAGTTTGCGCGATCGCAAAAACTTGATTTTGGCGGCGAGTCAATTAAGCGATTTGCAGCCTCTTGGGTCTTTGCGCCAACTCGAAACCCTCGTCCTCAGTTATAACCAGATTCAGGATATCGCCCCCCTGCGTAACCTGACTAATTTGACGGCTCTTGCCCTGGATACCAATCAAATCAGTGATGTGCAACCCCTGGCTGGTCTGACTCAGTTGGAAGTGCTAGCGATCGATACAAATCAGATTAAATCCCTGGCCCCGCTGCGATCGCTGTCGCGGTTGGCCTACCTCACAATCTACGACAACCAAATTACCGACCTGGCCCCGTTGGCTACCCTGACCCAACTAGAACTGCTCACGGCCTACCGTAACCAGATTACGGATCTAACTCCTCTGGCCAAGTTGACCCGCCTCCATACCCTATCGCTCTACGAAAATAAAATTACTGATTTAACCCCCTTAGCCAACCTGACCCAACTCAAAACGCTCCTGTTGTTTGAAAATCAGATTCGCGATCTTTCTCCCCTGGCTACCTTGCCGCAACTCGAACGGCTGATTCTGTTTGAAAACCAAATTGCCGATCTGACTCCTCTGGGCCAACTGCCCAACCTCAGCGAACTCTTGATTGGCAACAATCCCATCTCCAATCTGAAGCCACTGGGTACTTTGCCGCGTTTAACTCACTTGTCATTGTTCAATACCCTCGTGAGTGACATCACGCCGTTGGCCTCCGTGACCACCCTGGTTTCCCTCGATCTCTACAATACGAAAGTGGCGGATCTGCAACCCTTGCAGGCGATCGCGACCCTACGAGATCTCGATCTCCGTAAAACCCCGCTCAAGCTTTCCACGTGTCCCATCAAAACGGCTGATACCTGCCGCTATTAAGTTGAGCATTGGCCATGCACTCGCCGAGTCAAGGGGCGATCGCCCGTTATCCTTCCTCAAAACGAATCTCGGCGATCGGGGCAGGAGATGGTCGAATATTATGGTCAAATAGATAAGTCAGTGCGCCTCGCCGCTGCGGTGAAGCTGTGCCCTGGTGTGACTCTCGCAATGGCAACCATGACCCTCCATCGACGTTTTGTAGTCCATTCCTTGCTGGCGATCGCCCTCACCGCCTGCACTTCGACCTCTAATTCTGGTTCCAATTCTCAGGGCACGAATGCCCAGGCCATTCCCATTGGCATCGGCGTGGCCCAAACCAGTAACGTCGCGCTTCTGGGTCAAGAGCAGGTTGCCGGAGCCAAAATTGCCGAGCAATACTTCAACCAACAGGGGGGAATTAACGGCACGCCCATCAAGCTCATTTTTCAGGATACCGCTGGCGACGAAGCTGGGGCCATTAACGCATTTCAAACCCTCATCACCCAAAACAATGTGGTGGGGATTGTTGGGCCAACGCTGTCGCAACAAGCCTTTAGTGCTGATCCCGTTGCGAACAATGCCAAAGTTCCTGTCCTTGGCCCTTCCAACACGGCAAAGGGAATTCCCCAAATTGGGGACTACGTTGCGCGGGTCTCGGCCCCGGTGGCCGTGGTTGCCCCCAACTCCGTCAAAGCAGCGCTGAAGCTGAATGCCGCAATTAAAAAAGTTGCCGTTTTTTACGCGCAAAACGATGCTTTTAGCAAATCAGAAACCGAAATCTTTCAGCAAACGGTGAAAGAGCAAGGGCTAGACTTGGTGACTGTGCAACGGTTTCAGACAACGGATACGGATTTTCAGACCCAGGCTACAACGGCGCTCAATCTCCAACCTGACTTGGTGATTATCTCTGGCTTGGCGGCAGATGGCGGTAACCTTGTCCGTCAATTGCGCGAGTTGGGCTACAAAGGGCTAATTATTGGTGGTAATGGGTTGAATACGTCCAATATGTTTCCGGTTTGTGCCCAGCTTTGTGATGGGGTCATCGTGGCCCAAGCGTATAATCCAGAGCAACCCAGCGCAATCAATAAAGCCTTTCGTGATACCTATGTAAATCAATATAAGAAAGAGCCGCCCCAATTTACCGCCCAAGCCTTTGCTGGAGTGCAAGTGTTTGTTGATGCGCTGAAAGTGCTGGATAAGCAGGCAAAAGTGACCCAAAAGCCGCTGCCGGAACTGCGAACTGCGCTCAATCAACAACTTTTGAAGGGCACGTATATGACTCCGTTGGGGGAAATTTCCTTCACGCCGGAAGGTGAAGTTGTTCAGAAAGAATTTTATGTGGCCCAAATCAAGATGAGCGAGGATGGCAAGGAAGGTAAGTTTGTTTTTCTTAAATGATTAATTGGAAGCAGCCTACTAACTTTGCCCAGAACAGGGGATAGCGAATTGCGTCAGCTTTAGCATTATGCTGCTTCAGCAACACTGCTGATCTTCGACCCGCCGATGGTTAAGTGCTTGGTATCGCGATCGCCAATGACTTGAAGATCCCCCACGACTCAAATGCAAGCCCGCCTAACATTGCAAGACTAGCCTTAATAGAGTCGGCGGAGCACGTAGTCGGCTAGTTTCGTGAGCGCTTGCCGAGAGGCCGTGTTGGGGAGTTGGGCCAGACTTTGGACTGCCAGTTGGGCATGATGTTTAGCCAGTTCCCGCGATCGCTCAATGCCCTGACTGTCTTGGACTAAAGCCAGTGCTTGTTCTAAATCGCCAGGTTGGGCAAACTCCCGCTCGATCAATCCTTCTAAAAAGGGTTTTTCTTCTAAAGCGTATAAAACAGGAGCGGTGAGGTTACCGCTTTTGAGATCGGAACCCGCAGGCTTACCCAGGCTTTCGGTGGATTGCGTGAAATCTAAGATGTCATCCACGATCTGAAACGCAAGCCCCAAGTGCCGCCCATAGTCGTACAGATCGTTAATCAATGATTCGTTTACATCACTCAAAACCGCCGCCGCCTTAGAACTGTTGGCGATTAAGCTAGCCGTTTTGTAGTAACTCTTTTCCAGGTATTCGTCGATGGAAAGGGAGGTCGAGAACCGATTGAGACCCTGTTGAATCTCGCCTTCGGCCAAATCCATAATGACCTGGGACAACAACTTGACCACCTGCAAATTATCCAGGTTGGCAAGATACCAAGACGATTGAGCAAATAAAAAGTCGCCAGCGAGAACGGCAATCCGATTCCCAAAACTACTGTGTACGGTTGGGACACCCCGCCGGAGCTCGGCTTCGTCCACGACATCATCATGCACCAAACTGGCTGTGTGAATCATCTCAGTAATCTCGGCCAGACGGCGATGCCGGGGAGTAATTTCGCGACCGGCCATGGTTGCGCGTGCCACTAGCAGTACGATCGCAGGCCGTACCTGTTTCCCCTTCGTCCCAAACAAATGTTCTGCCGCCGCATACAAGATGGGATGCTTGGCACCGATCAAACTCTTGAGATTTTCTGCGAGGATCACTAAGTCATCCTCGACTGGGGCGAATAATGATGTAGCTGAAGTCATGGAGTTCCGACTCAGACCGTAAGGTTACGAAATTTTAAGTAATCTGTCTCTATTCTAAGGTATTCGCTCCGTGTCAGACAGAAAAATTAATGGTAAATCGAGGCAAAAAATAGTGGCTGAAACCTGCACACCATGAGAGTCGCGTGTTACCATAGTTATAAGGATTTGAAAAGCTCTAAAAATTGAATAAGTAACTGGCACAAACCTTAGAGACTGAAAGCAACGTTTTCAGCTCTGCTCATACGAACAGGTTATCAAGCTAGTGTTTGCCTCCCTTAAAGGGTGATTATGTCGGGTCAAACCGCATCCTCTCCGATTTGAGGCTGGGAGATGGGCCGAAACTGTTTGAGGGTTTGTGTAGTTCATACGGGTACTAGCAGGTTTGCTGGTGCTGTATGCCGTGTTACTCATGAGGTGGGAGTTGATCCGATCGCTCTTTAGCCACACCTCGGTGTAGGGTTTAGCAACGCTAGACTCAAGTTTGAGGCAAATGGACTAGGGAGTTTTGATAGGCGTACTAGCGTACCCTGTCACTGTTGTCGCTATCGCTGGCTTCGCTTCTCTGCACCATGACCTACAACAACTTTCCTCTTCTAATTGCGGCGGTCTCTGCTGCCTATCTCTCGGTTGTATACGTTTTATTAGTCTTGGCTCAACGGACTCGTCGGCTTCCACGGATGCGGGAGTAGGCGATCGCGGCTGGACTGAAGGGCAGATCCTCTTATTCTACCTTGAATTCTGTCAAGCTGGATCAGTGTGGCCTGCAAACTCCCATTACACAATGGAATACTAGACGGTTACACACTGGACAATGAAATACGAGTAACTAAAGCAATCGGTGGGTGGCACTAACTGGACCGTGGGCGATCGCCCATGCCATAGGTGCATCGGGCTGCTAGGCTCTTTCCCACCGATTGTTTAGTCACGAAATTCAATACCCTGAAATTCAATACCCTGAAATTCAATACCCTGAAATTCAATACCCTGAAAT
>ERZ1066134.11-NODE-11-length-216046-cov-29.278877_pt1 | contig 216046 bp, 172 predicted proteins | sample MGYA00382781_ERZ1066134 | MGnify/ENA primary metagenome ERZ1066134 (study PRJEB33369, sample SAMEA5778364) | biofilm metagenome | biome: Industrial cooling water; feature: Water cooling tower basin; material: Biofilm | place: United Arab Emirates | collected... | reverse complement strand
ACCTTGAGTGTTCCTTCTCTAAGATCCCTCATTTATACCCTGACAGACCACTAGCTCGCTATCGCTACAAGGGGACAAGTCATTCCGATATGGCGAGGATTTTGATCATTGAAGATGAAACGGTTGTGGCTCAGAGCATTCAGTTTTTTTTGGCCGCTTCTGAACATCAGCTTGTGGGGATTACCGACTCCGGAATTGAGGCGATTCATCAAGCACAAGATCTCAATCCTGACTTGATTTTGATGGATATTTATTTGCGCGGTGAGATTGATGGCATCACCGCTGCGGAGCAAATTTATCAACAATGGGGTATTCCAATTATTTATTTAAGTGGCACTACGGAAGACACCACGTTGAAACGGGCGATCGCCTCACAACCGTTTGGCTATTTAGTCAAACCTTTTGATCAGACTCAGTTACTCACCATCATCAATATTGCGCTACATCGTTCCGGCCTCGAAAAACAACTCGAACAAACTGAGCAATGGCTTGCGACCACGTTATCGAGTATTGGGGATGGCACGATCGCGACGGATCCAACCGGGGTTGTGACGTTTATGAACCCCATGGCCGAAGTGTTGACCGGGTGGCAACAAACGGAAGCCCTGGGGACGGCCATTCATCAGGTATTGCAACTTCTCGATCCCGATACCCATCAACCGATCGCCAATCCTCTGTTGCAGGCGATTCAGGCGGGCGATCGCGTGACCCTGGCCAAAGCTTGCATTCTCCGCACCAAAGACGGACGCGAACGGGCCATTCGGGATACGGCTACACCCATTCGTAATAACAAGGGGGAGATCATGGGCGGTGTCCTTGTTTTTCAAGATGTGACCGAGCGGAAACAAGCAGAAGCCCTGTTGCACCGCCGCGAACAAGAGTTTCGGGCCTTGGTCGAAAATTCGCCGGATATTGTGGCCCGGTTCGATCGCCAACTGCGGCATCTCTACGTCAACTCCACAGTCGAACGGATCACCGGCATTCCGAGGGCGGCCTTCATTGGTCGCACCAATCGCGAATTGGGGATGCCAGCGGCCAATGTCAACCTGTGGGATGCCTGTTTGCATCATGTGTTTGAAACCGGCCAAGAACAAACCATCGCCTTTGATGCCATGACCCTGGATGGGGTGCGGTTTTTTCAGTCGCGCCTGGTACCGGAGTTTGCCCAAGATGGCACGGTGGCCACGGTGTTGGCAGTGGCAAGGGATATTAGCGATCGCAAACAAATTGAAGAAGCCCTGCGGTTACAAGCCGAGCGGGAACAACTTTTGGGCACCCTCACCCAGCGCATTCGGGAATCCCTCGAAGTCGAAACCCTCCTCAACACGGCAGTACAAGAGTTGCGGCAAATCCTCCATGCCGATCGCGTCGTGGTATATCGCTTTGAGCCGAATTGGAGCGGGTTTGTGATTGTTGAATCCCTGGCCCCCGGCTGGAGTTCGATGCTGGGCCACGAAATTTACGATCCCTGTCTGGCGACGGAAGCCTGCCTTCTCCCTTTGACCCGTGGGCAACCCAGCATTATTCATGATATCGCCACAGCGGGCCTGGCCGAGTGCTATGTGGCCCTGCTCCAACAGTTTCAAATTCAGGCCAATCTTGTGATTCCCATTTTGCACGGTGATCAGTTATGGGGCTTGTTGGCGGTGCAGCAGTGCGCTACGCCCCGAACCTGGCAAGAGTGGGAAATCGATTTTCTCACCCGCTTATCCCACAAATTGTCCCTGGCGTTGCAGCAAAGCCAGTTTTATCAACACACCCAACTGCAAATGCAGCGGCAACAAGCGTTAAACCGGGTGATTCAATCTGTCCGCAACTCCCTGGATGTGTCCATTGTGTTTGAGACGGCGGTGGCAGAAATTGGGCAGTTGTTGCAAGTCGATCAGGCCCACATTATTCAATACTTTGCAACCCAGCAGTTGTGGGTACATCAAGCGAGTTATTGTCGGATTCCGGCGCAACAGCGGCTTTCGGAGGGGTTAGAAATTCCGGATGATGGCAACCCGCAAACGGCCCAACTCAAGCAGGGGCAAATTGTGCGGATTGATAATGCGGCATTGTTGGAGGATGAGTTTAGTCAAATTTTGGCTGAAACCTTTCCGGGGGCCTGGTTGTCGATTCCGTTGCATGTGAATGGGTACATTTGGGGCAGTGTGAGTTTGATTCACCATCACCAACCGTTTGTTTGGCAAGATTGGCAGGTGGAATTGACGGCGCAGATTGCAGACCAGTTGGCGATCGCGATCTATCAATCGCAGTTGTTTACCGAAGTGCAGCGGCTCAATGCCGAACTCGAAAGTCAAGTTTTGGAGCGAACGGCGTTACTACAACGGGCCTTGAATTTTGAAGCGTTGCTCAAGCGAATTACGGATAAGGTGCGGGATTCGTTAGATGAAAATCAGATTTTGCAGGCAGCGGTGCAGGAATTGGGCGCTGGGTTGGGGGTAATTTATTGTAGTGCGGCGTTGTATAACCACGACCAGACGATCGCCACGATTACCCACGAATTTTTGCCCCAGGATCAGCCGCCCAGTCCCCATCGGTCTTTTCCCCTGACGGGCACCCTGGCGGATAGCCTCCACACCCAGTTATGGCGACAAGAATATTGTCAGTTTTGCTTTTTAGAAGTGAACCCGGTGCGCCCGATGGATCAGTCGGTGACGATTTTGGCGTGTTCCGTGTGGGATGACCAGGGGGTGTTGGGCGATCTATGGTTACAACGGCCTGCGGCGGCCACGTTCGATGACAGTGAAATTCGCCTGGTGCAACAGGTGGCGAATCAGTGCGCGATCGCCCTGCGCCAGTCGCGGCTGTTCCAGGCGGCCCAAACTCAGGTGCTTGAACTAGAACGTTTGAACCAGCTTAAAGATGATTTTTTAAGCACCATTTCCCACGAGTTACGCACGCCGATGGCAAGTATTAAGATGGCAATTCAAATGTTGGAAATTGCCCTGGCCCCATTGGGTGTGTTTGAGAGTCACCGTGCGATTGGTCAATATTTTGAGATTTTGCAAACGGCTTGCAATCGTGAGATTGGCTTGATCGATGATTTGCTGAAGTTGTCGCAATTGGAGGCCGAAACGGAACCGTTGATCCTGTCGGCGATCGCCCCGGATGTTTGGCTGCGTCATGCGGCGGAACCCTTTATGGAGCAAATGCAGGCCCACCAACAAGCACTGACTTTTGCGATCGCGTCACCCCTCCCCCCTCTTCACACCGATCTCTCTTGTTTAGGCCGCATCCTGGCTGAGTTGCTGACCAATGCCTGCAAATATTCCCCGGCTGACAGTGCGATCGAGGTGTTTGCCTTTGTCCAAGACCAACACTTGCACCTGGGCGTTTCCAACACTGGCGTGGAAATTGCCCCCGCCGAACAAGCCCGAATTTTTGAAAAATTTTACCGCATCCCTAACCAAGATCCCTGGCGCTACGGTGGCACTGGCATTGGGTTGGCGCTGGTAAAAAAGTTGGTTAACCACATTGGCGGCGAGATTATGGTAACAAGCCAGACGAACCAAACGACCTTTACGATCGTGCTGCCGCTGACTCTGTCCTGAGGGAGGGCTGTGTTCTAAACTATAGCGTTTACCCTAAAGCATGGGACTCTGGATGTGGTGATAATTGTAGAGAGAGGATTCCTTGGGCCAGCGGATAGTCCAGAGCCAATCGCTGAACGGCTGATGCTGGGTTGCCAAGGGCGGCGGTCAGACCTGAATTTTCGTCACAGTATTCCTAAATCCATTCGCGTCAGATATGAGTTTGAGCAGGTATGTACGTTATTGGCCTTATGAGCGGCACGTCCGTTGATGGTATTGATGCTGCTTTGGTGGATCTTGCCGGGGGTACGGCGGATCTCTCCATTAAGTTCATTGCGGGGAAAACGGTTCCCTATCCCACTGCTCTGAAGGAAAAAATTTTGGCGGTTTGCGGGGGCGCAGCCTTATCGATGCCTGAGTTGGCGATGCTGGATGATGCGATCGCCTACCAATTTGCGAAAGCGGCGATCGCGCTCCAGGCGGAAACTCGGCCCGCCCAACTCATTGGTTCTCACGGGCAAACGATTTTTCATCGGCCCCATCCCACCACGACCCAGGCCACTCCCACCGGGCCAGCGGCTTATACGCCTCCGTTTCAGGCATTGGCCTACAGTCTCCAGCTTGGCCGTGGTGATCTGATTGCCCAAATCACGGCCCTTCCAACGGTGAGTAATTTTCGCGCGGCGGATATTGCGGCAGGGGGGGAAGGTGCGCCCCTGGTGCCCAAGATTGATGCTTACTTGCTGGGGGATAGGGCGCGATCGTGCTGTGTCCAAAATATTGGGGGAATTGGTAATGTCACGTACTTGCCGCCGCGATCGCAACCCGATTGGGAAACCCACGTCCTGGGGTGGGACACAGGCCCCGGCAACAGTTTGGTGGATCTCGCGGTGAGCCACCTGACCTACGGCGACAAGCAGTATGACCATAATGGCCGGTGGGCGGCGGCGGGCACTCCCTGCCAAGCGCTGGTTGACCAATGGCTGCAACATCCTTATTTTCAGCAACCTCCCCCTAAATCGACTGGACGGGAACTGTTTGGGATGGATTATTTGCGGCAATGTGTGCGGGATTGTCAGGCGAAGGGAATTACACTCTCGGCAGATATTTTGGCCACGCTGACGGAGTTAACCGCTGCGTCTATTGTGCAGAGCTATCGCACGTTTTTACCTCGCCTGCCCGATCGCGTGTTGCTCTGTGGGGGGGGGAGTAAAAATCGGTATTTGACCCACCGCATTCAGGTTCTCTTGGGGGATATTCCTGTGGCCTCGACGGATGTGGCCGGGGTAGATGCGGACTTTAAAGAGGCGATCGCCTTTGCAGTGCTGGCCTACTGGCGGGTGCGGAATATTCCGGGCAACCTGCCAGCCGTTACTGGGGCCAGCCAACCCATGCTCCTGGGTGAATACCACAAACCTGTGGCCGCAGCCTCCTAGGGCCACACGGCGGCACCAGTGATCTCCGGGATACGGATTGTCTGCAATTGTCTGCGACTGACTGCGATTCTCTGCCAGGGATGGATGGGTGGCAGCGTGGGGCAAGGTTTTTGATTGTTTGCCTGTCAGTCTGGACAATGCGTGATAGCATTGATTACCGAATCATGAAATGATCGAGTCAACGGCATGAATGGGTGTCGTGGAGCTTTAAGGATAACGCTGTGGCTCATACTTTTTTAATCCAGCCGGGTCGTTGGACCATGCAAGGAAATTGGCTCGAACGTAATGGTATGCCAGTTTCAGTGGTGGGAAAAACATTGGTTGGTTGGAACCGGGATGACTGGTTTACGATGGTGACAAAGCTTGTGTTTCCGGGCAGCGATCGCGAAGAGATTGCCCTCCAGTATCGGGGTCGTCTGGATATGGGTGAGCGGCAGTATACCTTTGTCTTGCAGCATAGTTTATTGGGGCGCGTCGAAGGGGAAGGATGGGTAGCGCAGGAGTCAATTGTGCAGCGGTACTGGGTGCTGGGCGATCGGCAACGGCGCAGCGGGTTTGAAACGCTGTATCGTGTGGATGAAAACACTTACTATCTTTCCAGTGGTATTATGGCTGGTCATTATCTCACCAGTACGATGGAAGCCAAGGTGGAGCGCCATCTTGAATAAGTTGCCCGCGGTTTCAAACAATTTATAACGTTGTGAGTGACTACAATGGCCTTACGGGATAAATAGACTAAGAGTGGTGTTGGTGCCAGTGCAAACGTTCTCCGCTTGATCCATAAGCCCATCGGTTCCTGTCATGGGTATCCACCGACACAGATGCAAAGCAAGCTGGGAACCGCCCAGACCTAAACAATGCAGTTGGCTTCTCGTATGACGACAGACGATCCCAATGTTGGACGATTGATTGCGAACCGCTATCAGCTTGTTGAACTTGTTGGTAAGGGCGCGATGGGGCGAGTCTATCGGGCCGAAGATGTCCTTTTGGGCAGTGTGATTGCGGTCAAATTTCTGGTGCAAACGCTCCTTTCGGCGAAAATGCGCGATCGCTTCAAAACCGAAGCACGCACCTGTGCCCAGTTAGGCCAAAAAAGCCTGCATATTGTCCGCGTGACTGACTACGGCGTCAACGATGATGATATTCCGTTTTATGTGATGGAATATCTCCAGGGGCATAGCCTGAGTGAAATCATCAACACCCAAAATTTGCCGCTGCCTCGGTTCCTCAGTCTGGCCCGCCAAATCTGTTTGGGCTTGCAATGTGCCCACCAGGGGATTACCATCGACGGCCAACGCTGCCCCATTATCCACCGCGACATCAAACCCAGCAACATTTTGGTGAGCCACGATGCGGGGTTTGGCGAACTCGTCAAAATTTTGGACTTTGGGATCGCGAAACTTATCCAGGAAGACAGCGGCCAAACCAATTCCTTTATGGGGACTTTGCCCTATTCGTCGCCGGAACAGATGGAAGGGCAAGATCTGGATGCTCGTTCAGATATCTACAGCCTCGGCGTGATGCTGTATGAAATGCTGACTAACAAAATGCCGCTCCAGGCTGAAACGAATACTTTCGGAGCCTGGTACAAAGTACATCATTTTCAAACACCGCGTCCCTTTATTGTGGCGAACCCCAGTTTGCGGTTGCCGCGAGCGTTGGAAACGTTGGTGATGGGGTGCCTGGAAAAACGCCCCAGCGATCGCCCCCAGACTATCGCCGAAGTGCTCAAAGCTTTGGTGCCCCTGGAAGAACGGTTTAGCGCGAACCGCCAGATTGGTAGCCGGATCGGTGAAGCCCTCGCCAAACGCACCCCCGCCGAAGAGCGCCCGGTTAATAAACCACTTTCTACCCTCGAAGAAATTCGACAAATTGCCACCTGGCCGAAGGATAAACCCATTGCCCAAATTGTGTTTCCTCGGGCTTATCTGGCAGGCCGCGAAACCCTGGCAACGATCTGGGTAATGTTGCCGCAGCAAGAAATTCGGAATCTGCAATCCAATCGACTATATAACCAGATTTATCGCAATTTTCTCTGTACCATGTCGCCCCACCCGATGGTGCTGTGGATTACGGCGATTTACAACCGTTTGCACAGCAAAGAAAATGGGCCTCGGTGGTTGCGGTGCTATTTGGATCTTAAAACGGCTCAGGGGCAAGAACTGACGCGCTTGCTGGCGACCCACGGCCAGTATCAAATTATGCTGTTTGCGGTCGAAAATCCCCACCAATGTGCCCACATCATTACGGTGAAAATTCATGAGTCGCAGTGTTCTGGGTTGAAGCAGTGGGCGATCGTGGCGCAAACGTCACCATCTGTTAGTTCGCCCTCTACCTCGAAAAATCTTTTGCAAGCTGAGTTTGAAAATCTCAAACCCCGCATTGTCAGCGATTTGGAGAATGCGGGTGAAACCACATCTTGGGGAGTTTAGCGGGCAGGCAGGGGCGTAGTTAGGACTGGAGTTGTTGGGTGAGGGCGATCGCCACCGCTTGCATCACTGAGGCCCAATCATTCTCCACGGTCTGCCGGAACAGCCGCATGGTGGGATACCAGGGACTGTCAGGGCGATCGCACAGCCAACGCCAATCGGGAGTTTTGGTCAGCAATACCCAAACCGGTTTCCCCAAGGCTCCGGCTAAGTGCGCGACGGAGGTATCTACCGTGATGACGTGATCAAGTTGGGCGATCGCGGCGGCAGTATCGGCCATATCCCGCAGTTGGGGGGCCAGATCTTGCAGTTGGTGCTGCCAAGCCAAGGCGGCAATTTCGGTTTGGGGAATGCCCTTTTGCAAACTATAAAAAGCCACCTGGGGCACCGCTAAAACCGGGGCATAGTCGGCCAAAGCGCACGATCGCACTTGATTGCGTTTATACAAATTGCCCCCAGCCCAAACAATGCCAACTTTCAGCTTGGCTTGGGGATTGAGCGGACGGGGCAAGGTGAAATCGGGACTGGTCGGGCGGAGGTAGGGCACCTGGGCGGGGACGGTGGCCAGGGTAGTGCCAAAAATGCCAGGGAGGCTCAGCAAGGGAGCGTAGACGTGAAACTCTGGCAGGGGGGTGCCGAGGGGGGTAATTTGGTCGATGCCTGGAACGCCTGACAGGAGGCGCATCAGCGGACGGTGGCAAGTTAGAATGACCCGGCCTCCCCGTTGGGCGGCGAGGGGGGCATAGCGAATGAACTGAAGGGTATCGCCTAAGCCTTGCTCGGCGTGGAGTAACAGGGTTTTGCCTTGTAAGTTGGAGCCATCCCATAGGGGTTGGGTAAAGGGGCAGGGGGGAAATTCATTGGTTTTGAGCCGCCATTCATACTCCACGAAGCCTTCTTGAAATTGCCCTGATTGCAAGAGCAGGATGGCGCGATTGTAACGGGCGATCGCGTGGTTGGGTTGCAGGGCCAAGGCCCGTTTGAGGTAGTCCAGGGCGATCGCGGTTTTGCCCTGATCCATCATGGCTTTACCCAGGCTGATCAATGTATCAACATTATTCGGTTGCAAGTTCAGCGATCGCTCATGAAAATGCACCGCCAGGTACCCTTTGCCCTGTTGTTGCAACACAACGCCAATGCGGTTCAGCAAATCGGCATTCGCGGGATTGATATCCAAAGCGAGTTGAAAGTGGGACAGGGCCTGGTCGAGCAAGCTTTGTTCGTGATAAAGCGACCCCAGCAAAATATGCGGATGGGGATTACTGGGTTGCATATTGGCCATCAGATTGAGGGTTTTGATGGCTTCATCAATTAGTTCTCGTCCATGTTTGAACAAGGCCAAGTTCAGGTTTTCGCGGGCTTGCCGATGGTCTGGGCGCAGGGCCAGGGCTTGCCGATAGAGGGCAATGCCGTCTTCTAGCCGATGATGCTGGCAGGCAATGACCCCCAGGAGCGCGATCGCATCTACGTTTTGGGGTTGTTGCTGTAAAATTTGCCGATAGATTTGCTCGGCCTGGGCAAGTTGGCCAGCCTGGTGTTGCGCGATCGCCGTATTGAGTAAGGCGGTAATTTCCGGCGATGGAGAGTTCGATGGAGATGGATTTTGGGGCGACAAATTAATCAAACCAGCACCTCTTAGCCGCGATCGCAAATCTTCAGGTTTAGTCTAGCTCCTCCTTTCTCCATCCAACGGATTGCCCCATAGAAACTTAATCTCTCCCGATTGTGGGGGTAAACTTCCCCGGTGGCAGCCCAATTCCATCCTTGAATACTCAACATTTTCGGTGCAATTTGCTAGATTCAATGCACCAAAGTTTCGGTTGAGAGAACCATCATGATTTTGACCACAACCAGTACCCTGCAAGGCAAAACGATTGTGGAATACTACGGTGTTGTGAGCGGCGAAGCGATTTTGGGGACAAATATCTTTCGCGATTTCTTTGCGGGGATTCGCGATATCGTGGGGGGGCGCTCTGGCAGTTATGAGCGATCGCTGCGGGAGGCGAAAGAAACGGCCATGCGCGAAATGATCGAAGCGGCGCGATCGCTGGGGGCGAATGGCATTATTGGCATTGATATTGACTATGAAACGATTAGTGTGGGTGAAGGGGGCGGCATGATGATGGTTGCCACCAGTGGTACAGCGATTCGCTACAGTGATTGAGCCAGCCTGTTTTTCTGATCATCGGGCATCCACAAGGGATGCCCCTACGGCTCAACCGCTAGTGTGATGAATAGCGGGTTAGGGTCTTGCTCCAAGGTTGGTTGGCATTTAGCGCCTGAATCATTGAGTGCATGAATAATTTGGTTCATGAATAGCTGTCGAAACGGTCAGGTTGGTGTAAATTATCGTTAATTAATCTTGCGTTAATCTACCTTCCTATCGTTCTGCCAGAAGGAGCCGCGAGTGAACGCAGCCGAGCAGGCCAATAGCCTGGAAATCACAAGCAAAATCGCCGCCGTAGTAAATCTGTTCAAAGCAGAGTTTCCCGATGCCAAGGCCGACCTCAAACCGTGGATGAATGACCCTGACACGCTGAAGCTGGTTGATCCGGACTCGATTGATATTGGGTTTCATTTACCTGGGTTTTCGCGTCGGTTTCAAAGTCGTAGCCTTTTGCTGCAACTCCGCTTCCATGAGGATATGACCAGTGGGCAACGGCGGGCGATCGGGGCAGAAGTGGCTGGGTTTGGGCATCAGGGCAAGCAGTGGAGCCTGTCCACTGTGCACAACTGGACGTTTGAGGGGGAGTTGACTCCGGCGGCAGATGTAGCGGATAAGCTCAAAACGTTTCTGCAACAAGCGTTGGATTTGTTTAATCAACCGCCATCGTTGTACTAAATCTGGGTGTTGTTCTGAGGCTTGGGAGGCGATCGCTCGCTGTGGCTGCGACAATGGAATTAGTGGCAGTGGGCTCGCTGGATGCGCGGGGCGATCGCCCCGGATTTGGAACAACGGTGGGCTGGGTATGAGTTTAAGAATTTATGGTAATCGTGCCCTGAAGACGTTGCCGGGGCAAACGACACGCCCCACCCTGGCTCGCGTCAGAGAAGCGGTGTTTAACATTTGGCAAGGGGCGATCGCGGACTGTGCCTGGTTGGATCTGTGCGCGGGCACGGGGTCAATGGGGGCAGAAGCTTTAGTCCGTGGGGCGCGGCAGGTAGTGGGGATTGAGCAATCTAAGCAAGCCTGTGCCGTGATCCGGCAAAATTGGACGAACCTAGCGGCTGAAGACCAGCACTGCCAGATTCTCCGGGGGGATGTGGTACAAAAACTCAAGGTGTTAGCCGGGTCGCAGTTTGATCGAATTTACTTTGACCCACCCTATGCGAGTGACCTGTATGACCCAGTGTTGTTGGCGATCGCCCAGTTGCACCTTTTAGCACCGGGGGGGGAACTGGCGGTGGAACACGACCAAACCCACGCACCATCTACCTGGACAGCGGTAGCGGAGGCCCACTTGCGGGTATGTCGTCACAAGCATTATGGCAAGACACAACTGACATTTCTGTGCATGCCGGACTAGGGTTGCCCTGGTGTAACCTGCTGAACCTGGAACACTGGGAAAAGCACTGGCCGATTAGTAGGCATCGTCTTTTAGCAGCACGTTGGCAACGGTTTTGACCAAAATCACCAGGTCATACAACGGATGCCACCGCCCTTGATAGCGGAGATCCAGGCTCACGATGTCTTCAAAATCCTGAATTTGCGATCGCCCATTAACTTGCCACTCCCCTGTAATTCCGGGCTTCACGCTCAATCGCTGCCAGTGGTATGGGGTGTACTTGCTCACTTCATCGGAGGTGGGGGGGCGGGTGCCAACTAGGCTCATTTCGCCCTTCAACACATTCCAAAATTGGGGAAACTCATCCAAACTGGTTTTTCGCAAAAAGCGCCCAACCCGTGTTACCCGTGGGTCTTGTGAGTTCTTGAAAATCAATCCCTTGGCTTCGTTTTGCACCTGCGCTTTGAGGGCCTCGGCTTCGGCCACCATCGACCGAAACTTGTACATCTTAAACGGGCGACCCAGCAAGCCTCGGCGCTCTTGGGTAAAAAAGATTGGCCCTGGGCTGTCGAGTTTGATGGCGATCGCGATCGGGACAAACAAGAGCGAGAGTAATGCTAAACCGACCAGGCTGCCCACCACATCCAGGGCTCGTTTCATCACGGAAGAGGCTGAAGGATGAGGATAGCCAATACTCCATTCCGACGAGTCAGCGGCCAACGTGCCAGACGAGGCCAACCGAGAGGCGGATAACTCCGAGCCTAAAGGAGTGACTTGGGAAGAGGTTAGGTGCATAAACTCAAAAAATTCTGGATGGATGCCGTAGAACCACGTAAGCAATGACTGCTTCATATTAGGGCGAATACCGTAGAAAATTATGTGCTACGTGGGAACACTGAAAAGATTTTTACATGAACTTTACAGTAAATTTAGTTTATGAAGTTCTGATGAAGTTGCGTCTAGCCAGCCAACCTGGTCGCCGCTGGGCAACGGTGGCTAGCCTGCATTATTCATCAGGATTCAACCAACGTTTCACCCCCCCTGCTCCATCCGCAAGATCAGGATCGTTTCAGAAATACAGTCTGTATTTTTCGCGGTAGGGGCAATCCCTCGTGGTTGCCCCAGCAGGTGAGGAGGGTAGGCACAAGACCTACCCCTACCAATCCAATGGTAGTGAATGATCCAGGCTAGGGGCCAGATGACAGGGTTCGACTTTGGTGGCTGAAAGCTTCGCGGGTAGCTAATTCTGGTTTGCGATCGCCCTAAAACTGAGCGAACGGCAGAACCCTTCGCGGCGGCGACTAAAACTGCCGTGCTTTGTGGGGATAGGACGTGGGACGGTAAGGGGTGGGGCGATCGCCGTTGGCCTAGCGGTGGGCGAGTTGGGTGAGTTGGGGTTGCAGGATTTCAAAGGCCCGCCCGCGATGGCTGATGGTGTGTTTGAGGTCGGGGGCCATCTCAGCAAAGGTTTGGTTGTGTTCTGGGACAAAAAAGATTGGATCGTACCCGAACCCACCCTCACCCCGAGGGGCTAACAAGATTTCCCCTGGGCAAATCCCTTCTGCTTGGGCGGCAATGGTGCCATCGGGTTGGGCGATCGCGATGACGCAGACAAACTGGGCTGTGCGGTTGGTTTCGCCTTCGAGTTCTTGCAATACCCGGTCAATGCAGGCGCGTTCAGTGGCGGCATAGCGAGCTGAGTAGATACCTGGGGCACCGCCTAAGGCATCGATCGCTAAGCCAGAATCATCGGCGATCGCCCATTGGCCCGTTGCTTGAGCGACTTGCGACGCTTTGAGGCAGGCATTTTCAGCAAAGGTTGCACCGGTTTCGTCTACTTCTAAATCGGCGGGCTTCAGATGTAATTCCCATGCACCATCCGTCAAATAAGCCTGCATCTCTTTCAGCTTACCGGGATTCCCAGTTGCAACTACTAAAACAGCCATGCCATATTCCTAACCGTGATTCTGGTTGTTCGCCTTTTCAACCCTATCAGAAGACCGACACCGGGCAGGTTTGGACTCAGATTCCGCTAGCGATCGCGCCGACGTGCTGGTGCAATGCCTCCCACCCCAACACCTCATCCAAGAGGGCTTGATAGCCGCTGACATTGGGATGCAGTCCGTCGTCTAGCAATTGGGCCTGACACCAGGTTGTGCCCCGATTTTGCCACCGGGTGAAGATATCGAGATAGGGAATGTGGCGCTGTTGGCACGCGAGGCGAGTGGCTTCTTTGTAGCGCATTTGATCCGCGTGGTTGTAGTAAAGACAGTCCAAAAAGGGCATTTTGGTGGGATCAATGGGCACCATCCCCACAAACAAAACCGGACACAATTGGCTGGCCCGGTCAAGTAAGGTATTTAAGGTGGTTTGAAAGGTTTCAAAGTCGGTGAAGTTTTTCCCATCGGGGCGACCCAACCGGGCCGAATCGTTTACCCCGACGGACAAGATCATTAAATCGGGCACACGGTTCCGCAATTCACCCCGGTTCCGAAATTCGTTTTCCAGGCGGGCGGCCACTTGTTGCACGCCATCCCCCCGAATGCCCAGGTTGTAAACGGCGTGCCCCAAACTACCGGGCATCATCCAACTCCGGCGTAGGCGCTCCACCCAGCCCCCGCCCACTGGATCACCGTAGCCGTAGATCAGGCTATCGCCAAGAGCCACAATCTTGAGGGGATGCGTTGCCGTTTGGAGGGGCGATCGCACAGATTCGAGGGTTGCTTGCATAGACCAAGAAGGTGGTTTTATCGGGCCAGAATGTGACGAACAACACACTTAGCAGTAAAGTAGCATCGAACCCCATCGTTTGTAAATCTTGACATCTCTTGATGTTTAGAGATGGGCGGTCGATTGCTCCCGTGGGTGGGTAAGGAATGGGGCTTAGGGCTGTTAGGGTCAGGCGAGCATGGCTAAGACCCACTGGCCCCCGTTCCAAATGTAAAAGGCCCCGACCACTATGAGCAGGATGCTGGCCCAGCGCACAATTTGCTCGGAGTGCAGCAATAATCCTCGGGTTTGTTTGGCGAGGCCAGTGAAGAGGCTGGCTAGAAAAATAATGGCGGTATAGCCCAGGGCATAGCTAATCATCATGACCACGCTGAGCAGTTGGGAGCCAGTGGCGGCGGCAACGGCCAACACGGAAAACATGATGGGGCTGGTGCAGGGCGAACTGACAAGGGCAAAGGTTAAGCCCACGCCGTAGGGGCCGGTGAAAAAGGCTTTTGCAAGTTGCCGCACTATTGACCAACGGGGGGACTGTGCTTGGGGCGATCGCGATCGGCCCGCCCGCCAGCGAAAAGTAGGGAGGGAGACTTTGACTAACCCGGCGAGGGTCAGCCCCATGAAAAACACAACGAGGCCGACAGCGAGATGAAAATAGCCGCGATAGCTGACGAAGACCACCCCAGCAAAGGCAGAAAACAGGCCCAACAAGCTTAAAACCGTGACCACGCCCAGGACAAAGGCCCCCGATTTGAACAAGGCATCTCGGCGGGAGCAAATATCGCGGGTGCCGATGTAACTCAGGTTGACAGGCAACAGGGACAAAATGCAGGGTGAAATGCTGGCCAAGAGACCACCCGCAAAGGAAAGGAGGATGAGCCAGGCCGGGTTGGCTGTGGTTTGTTGGCTGAACCAGGCGGTGTAGCTTTCCCCCGTGGAGAAGGCAAATTGCTCGATCGCCCGATAGAAGTCACTTTGCAGGATGTAGTCTAAGCCCACAATTAGACTGGCTATGCCGATCCCTAAGCCCGCAACTCCTAGGAGTTTGTTGGCGGGATGTTTGGCGATCGCGTGTCGCAACGACTTCACCCGTGTCATACGCTAAGTCCTATCGAGTTGAGTTGGCTGAAAATGGAATTGAGTGCTGTGCTAGGCTCCCGTTAAATTCATTCCCGGTGGGGCTGAATCGGTAAATTCATGGCCACAGTCGTCGGGCCTGAGTTCAGGAGGTGCGGCTCAGGTGCTTACGGTTTAATCAAAATTGGTGGTGCCGGTATACCCGGACAGGGAGGCTAACTCTTGCAGCGATCGCAAACCCCGATAGAGTTTGCCGTTAATTTTCCAGGTTGGATAGCTACTGATCCCGGCTTGGTCACACAGTTGGGGTTGGGGATGGTCGCCTTTGGGGTCGCATTCAATGATGGGCACGTATTGCTTGGCTTCGCCAAAGAGGTCTTTTTGGCGGCCACAGTAGGGACACCAGTATGTCCCAAACATTTGAGCTCCACTTTGGGTGAGATGGTTTGCCAGGGCGACTTTGGATGATTTTGCAATTTCAGCCGCCGGGGGCGTTTGGATCGGGCCATTGGAAAACGCTTGTTTCCGGGCACAACCCCCGATGACCAGGGCGATCGCGATTAAGGCAATACTGGGCACGGCCTGAGCCCGAAACAACGAGGCAAAGATAGAGACAGACTTGGGGCGCAAAGACATAGCTCAACGGCAATAAAGATTTAGGAGGGGATGACGAACAAGGATAACCCAGGAGGGACGGCAGGGATGGGCACAGCACTGTCGCAGCGGGAACAGGCGCAAAAGCGAAGTAAAACGACTGGAAGGATGGGGCTGGGGTGAACTAGCCGGGCCGATAGGCGGGTTGCGCCCGGGGGGAAAGAGCCGAATCGCTCTCGGAAAAATGGCTTTAAGGGATTCCTGGGCCTGTTCTAACGTGACTTCAGTGTAAGATTCAACGCGGCGAAATGCGTTCAGTGAATTTGTCTATTCTCGTTGGTGCAAGGTGTGGTCTTGTTGGCGCAAAGTATGACGTTTGGCCAATTCAGGCGATCGCGGTGAATGGTAGAGGCAGGCGATCGGCGCAAAACACAAAATCTTTCAACCAAGGACGAATTCCTGGCCTACACTGCATGAGAGTGACCTTGCTTGGGTGCCAGCGAACCTGGCTGGAAGCGGGCGGGGACGCAAGCTGCACTGAAACCGTTGATCTAAACCGTGGGAGTTCAACATGGCAGGTAAAACAATCTTGATGTTGGTCGGTGACTTTGTTGAAGATTATGAAGTGATGGTGCCGTTTCAGGCCTTACAAATGGTTGGGCATACTGTTCATGCGGTGTGTCCCCGGAAACAGGCTGGTGCGCTGGTGCGGACTGCGGTGCATGACTTTGAGGGCGATCAGACTTATTCGGAGAAACCAGGTCATAACTTTCAACTGAATGCAACGTTTGCCGAGATTGATGCCACGGCCTATGATGCGCTGGTGATTCCGGGGGGGCGGGCTCCGGAGTATTTGCGGCTTGACCCGGAGGTAATCCACATTGTGCAGCAGTTTGCCCAGGCCAATAAGCCGATCGCGGCGATTTGTCATGGGGTGCAACTGTTGGCGGCGGCCAGGGTGCTGCATGGTAAGCGGTGTTCGGCCTATCCGGCCTGTGCGCCCGAGGTGGAGTTGGCGGGGGGGATTTATGCTGAAATTCAGGTGCACGAGGCGATCGCCGATGGCAATTTGGTGACGGCTCCGGCTTGGCCTGCCCATCCTCAGTGGTTAGCAAAATTCCTGGCTGTTCTGGGGACGCAGATTGTCCACGGTTCGTTAACTGCGGTATAGGCCGTTGGTGGGGGGCGGTTGGCTGGATGGCTAAGTTTGCGCTATTGGTGGGGGTGAGTGATTGTGCCGCAGGGTTGCCAACGTTGCGGAAGGCCCGCGTGAATGTGCAAATCTTGGCGCGATCGCTGCGCGAAACCAACTCTGGCTTCCAAATTCAATTGGTGCAAAACTCGCCCCAAATGGAGATGGCCGAGGCGATCGAGCGGTTCTTTCGCCAGCGCCAGCCGACGGATCAGGTGCTGTGTTTGTTCTCTGGCTATGGGTTTCGCGATCGCGATGGGCAGCTTTATTTCGCGACACCGGAGACCGTGTTGGATGAGCAGGGAAATTTGATCCGGGCTCGCACCTTGCCAGCCCACTTTGTGCTGAACGTGATGGACAGCAGCCCCGCTGAACACCAGGTTTTGATTTTTGATGGGTGCGTTCGGTTGCCGGAGGGAATTGCCAGCACGGCCCAAGAGGAGTTGTTGGAAGGGGTGTTTGACCAGATGATTGGCGATCGCCGCATTATCCTGGTCAACGACACCTACACGCGCCATACCCAAGACCCCGACAGCCTGGATACCTGGAGCTATACACGCTATTTGGCCAACGGGTTAGCCAGCGGTGGGGCCGATCACGATTGCGATGGCTCGTTGACGGTGGAAGAGTTGCATCGCTATGCCACTGCCAAAATTCAAACAGCGGCCCCAGCCCAGCATCCCCAGTTTTATGGTTCGCCACAATTGGCCAGCCAGGTTGTGTTGCAGGTGCCCAACTCCAGTCCCACTGTCCAGTTTCGGCAATTTTTAGAGAAACTGGCCCAAGCCCCGGAAACGGAAATTGATGCTACGGAATTTCGTATTTTGACGGGTCGCAATACGCTCAATGCGCTCCGACTCCATTTGGGATTGTCGCCCCAGGAGGCCAGTGAAATCGAGGCGGAAGTGCTTCGTCCAGAGCGAGAATATGCCCAGCGGCAACAGTTATATCAGGAAGTGTTAGCCAAATTGGCACGGGAGCCGGAATGAAGGCCAATGAACCCGATGATCCTACTTTGATTCAGTGGCGCAAAGCCCTGAGTTTGCCGGAGAACGCGGAGTCTGGTGGGTTGCCCCCACCGTCAGCTCAGGTGACTCAACGGACTCCCCCTGTGGCCCCGCCAAATGCCCCAGCGACGGCTCCGCCTGAGACACAGACGGGAGATTTGGACTTGTATGAACAAATGTTGCGGGAAGCGATGCAACGTCAACGGCCTTTGCTGGAGCGCGATCGCAAGGAGTTAGATTATCTCCAACAAATTTTTCATTTGCGGGAGGAAGATGTTGAGCGGATTCGGCTCAAGGTGGCGGAGCAGGTTGTGGGGGCTGCCCTTGGCCCGGATTTATCGCAGACGGTGAATCCGGCGGTGGCTGGCGCGGCTGGGGCTGGGGGGAACCCGGCACTAGGGAGCCAGGAAGCAGGGAGCCAGGGCCTGGGGGCGGCTGGGATGGCGGCCTCGAATCCGGCCTTGAATCCGGCGATCGCGGAGGCAAGTTCTCCATCATCACAAGCAGCCCCATCGCCCCAAGCAGCCCCATCACCACCCGTAGACAGTGCGCCTCAACGACAATTTCCGCGCAAAATGGCGGGGCCAGCCAGTACGCCTGAGGAAGAAGCGCCTCCGGGGAATGCTGAACCGGGGAGTGCAGGGAGCAGTAGTGGGCCGTCGGGGGGCAGTGGGCCGCCGGGGGGCAGTGGGGCGCAACAGAACCAGGGGACGGCCAGCCCACCACCGACGCAGGCGGAATCTGCCACGGCCACGGGGGAAACGACGAATACCACAGTTGAGGCGGGATCAGCGCAGGGGGCAGCCCAGGCGGAACAGCCTGTTTCGGTGGCTCCACCGACTAAGACGAGTCGAAGTACAAATCTTGCCCCGTTGATGGTTGGCTTTGGGTTGTTGGCGGCGATGGGGGCGTTGTTTGGGATTTGGCTGGCAGTGCGACCGTGGTTGCAAGGGCGATCGCAGGATGCAGCAGTTGGGCCAGAGCAGGTGCAAAGTGCGGATACCTTTGTGCAAGATGGAATGACGAAAAACCAGCAAGGCCAGTATCAAGCGGCGATCGAGGTGTTGAATCAAGCGATTCGCCTGAATCCCAAGGATGCTAGAGCGTTTGTGAATCGGGGATATGCCTATCATCAGATGGGGGATCTGAAGCGGGCGATCGCGGACTATGACCAGGCTCTCGACATTGACCCGAATTTGGCCGAAGCTTACAGCAATCGGAGCCATGCCCATTTTGATCAGCGGAAATATAAAGAGGCGTTGGAGGATGCGACGCAGGCGATCGAGCTGAAGCCCGATCTGGCGGCGGCTTATTTAAATTTAGGGAATGCCCAGTTGATGCAAGGCAACCAGGGAGAGGCGTTGAAAAATTTTCAGAAAACGCTGGAGTTGCAAGGCAGTCAGGTTACGCAGGCCCGAGCTTACAACAATATGGGGAATATTCAACAGGCGCAGAAGCAGTTTGATCAGGCGATCGCGAGCTACAACCAGGCCACCCAACGGGACGCGGAATATGGGGATGCGTTCTACAATCGGGGTTTGGCGTTTGAGCAAAAGGGCGATCGCACCTCAGCGATTCAAGATTTCCAAGGTGCGGCCAGATTGTATGAGCAACAGGGCAATGGGGAAATGAGCAAACGGGCCAAGCGACGGGCTGAGCAATTGACCCAGGGCCAAACCACAACCCCCATGCCCCCACCGACCTCACCAACGCCGACTCCCTCCACTGAGGCGATTTAGGGGCTTCTCCGGGGCAGCGTGGGGCTTACCGATAGGGCCAGGTTGTAACTAAAAAGACGGCCAACGTTGCGATCGCCAGCAGGCCCTGAATTAAGTTACCGACTACCGTTCCCACCACAATCCCCAGGGCCGCTTTGAAGGCAATGCCCAGATCGCGCCGATATAAAAATTCACCCGCGATCGCCCCCAGCACCGACCCCAGCAACAAGCCAATAATTGGCCCTAGTGGCCCCCCAATTACGACAGTAGGTAGCAAGCCAAACATCCCTAGTAGCAGCCCCACAAAGGCCCCAATCTGGCCCCACTTGCTAGCTCCGGCTTGTTTGGCCCCCAGGTAGCCTGCCAAAAAGTCAATCCCGACGCCCAGCAGCAACACGACGACGGCCACCACCAGGGGAATGACGGCACTGTTGGCAAATTGGGTGGCGATCGCCCAGACCAGAGCGGCGATCGCAATCAGACTAATGCCTGGAATGGCTGGCACCACGGCACCAACAACTCCGACTAACATCACAGCGACTAAAGACCAGTAGAGAATTTGCATAGGAAACTTAGGGATAATGAGGACGGACGGCAACGGCAGGGGCCGGCACTAACTGGCCAGGGGCGTTGTTGGAGTTTGGGTGAGGGTGTAGGCCAATTTATCGGCGATCGCGGCAATCCATTGTTCATCCTGCTTGGTGTAGCTACGGGGGGCATCGGCTCCCAAAATCAGCACACCGTGGTCGCCAACAGGTTGGCAGATCACACCCTGAGTATTCTCTGGCAAGTAGGTAAATTCAATCTTACCGGGATAGACATTCAACGCGACGAGATAGACGGGCTTGTGCTTGTCAAAGACGCGCTGCAAAATGGGGCCGACGGTGATTTCGGTTTGCTCTGGCAGAATGCCTCGGCGCACCAGAACTTGATTGTTATGCCACAAGATGAGCGATCGCGTCACGGTATTGGTCAGCAACAAATGGGAGGCCCAAGCCAACTCTGCCTGTAACCCTTCGGGCAAAGACGGCTCTAGCTCAAACACTTCTGTACCTACCAGTTCGACCCGATCAGGCCGTCGGGGTTGTACCTGTTGCCAAAGTAATCCGGTCAAAATTAGGATCGCGCAAGCAATCACCCCCACCACGTCTGATCGCGCCTGTGAGTCAGTAAGGGCGGGGGTAAACAGCCGATTCACAAAGAGTAATGTGCCTGCCAAAGCGCCCACCACCAATGGGAGCGATCGCAAAACCCGATTTGGATCTGAGTTAGCCATCCGAAAATTCAAGAAGCATCTATACTGACTCTAACGAATTTCCGTACCCAACTTGAGGAGAAAACCGTGCTGGATTTGGTGAGTGCTGGAATGGTATCCGTCTGGCTGTCCCTCGCAAATGTCTCTGAAACATTGACCACCACCGTAACCGAGCTTCAAGAAACTCCCTGGCTAGCCGAACCAGCACAAACCGATCGCACCACCCAAGCCCTGCTCCAAAACTATCTCAAAAGGTTGGCCGCAAAGGGTCTAGCGCCCACAACCCAGGGCGTTTGGTTGCAATCGGGGCCGGTTGTTCTGGCCAATAACCAGGGGACGACACCGTTACCTGCGGCTTCTTTGACCAAAGTGGCCACGAGCCTGGTTGCCCTGGAAACCTGGGGCACTGACCATCGGTTTGATACCCTAATCAGCACTAATGGGGAAATCCAAAATGGGGTGTTGCAAGGCGACCTCATCATTCAGGGCGGGGGCGATCCGCTGTTTGTGTGGGAGGAGGGATTTGCGCTCGGCAACACGCTGAATCAAATGGGCATTCGCAAAGTGACGGGCAATCTGGTGATTGTCGGGGCGTTTCAAATGAACTTTGAGGTTGATCCCCGCAAGGCGGGAGCGTTGTTGCAAGAGTCGTTGAATTCTGCGAAATGGGGGGATGATGCGACCTATCAATATTCGGAAATGCTGCCGCCCCCAGCCAAGCCCAAAGTGGAAATTGCCGGGACAGTGCAGGTTTTGGCTGCCGGAACGCCAATGCCAACAGAGCCAACGGCGTTAATCCGCCATTCGTCCTTGCCGCTGGCGCAAATTCTGAAGTTGATGAATGTGAACAGCAATAATGTGATTTCTGAATCCCTGGCGGTGATGGCGGGGGGGCATCAGGTGGTGGCCCAAAAGGCGGCGATGCTGGCGAATGTGCCGCCGGATGAAATTTTGTTGGTTAATGGGTCGGGCTTGGGGGTGGAAAATCGGATTTCGCCGCGAGCGGTGGCGGCCATGTATGCGGTGATGCAGCGATATTTGGAGCCGAAAGGGTTGACGATCGCAGATTTGTTTCCGGTGTCGGGGCTGGATTTGGGCACCATTGATTACCGCAAAATCCCGAAAGCGGCGGTGGTGAAAACGGGGACGCTGAATGAGGTGAGTGCGTTGGCGGGGGTGTTGCCAACCCGCGATCGCGGGTTGATCTGGTTCACAATTATCAACCGGGGGACAGATCTGGAGGATTTGCGGGAGGAACAAGACCGCTTTTTGCAACAATTGGTGACGCAGTGGGGGGCTTTGCCCAGCGTGCCTGTGGCGATCGCGCCCCAACAACCCGGCCAAGTGGTGAAGCTGCTCGGTTCGCCTCAGCGAAATATCATTCAGACTCGTCCTGGTTTGGCTGTGGGCAATCTGCAATAGCGATCGCCGCACGACGGAACGGCCCACTCACAATGGGATGGTGTGAGGCCGACTGCTGGCCAGGGTGGCGTGCAAGTTAACAACGGCCCCGACCACGACGATCGCAGGGGCCTCAAAATGGGTGGCTTCCACCTGGGCCACGATGGTTGCTAAATTGCCGCAGAGTTCGGTTTGCTCGGGTCGGGTACCCCACCGAATGAGGGCAACGGGAGTTTGGGGCGCGAGGCCAGCCTGGAGCAATTCGCGGACGATATGGGCAAGATTGTGGATGCCCATGTAAATGACGATGGTTTCAGAGCCACGGGCGATCGCGGACCAATCCACTTCGGGGCGATATTTGCCTGCACCTTCGTGGCCGGTTACAAAGGTGACGGAGGAACTGTAGTTGCGGTGGGTGAGCGGAATGCCAGCATAGGCCGGAGCAGAAATCCCAGAGGTGATGCCGGGTACCACTTCGACGGGGACACCAGCGGCCATTAACTCTTCCATTTCTTCGCCACCGCGCCCAAAAATAAAGGGGTCGCCGCCTTTCAACCGGACGACGATCGCCGCCGTTTGGGCTTTGCGGATCAACAATTGGGAAATATCTTCTTGCAGCATGGAGTGCATCCCCTTGCGTTTGCCAGCGTTAATTTGCTCGGCTTGGGGATTGATCATGGCCAAAATGGATGAACTGACCAGGGCATCGTAAACGACGACATCGGCACATTCCAACAGGGCTTTGCCTTTTAAGGTCAGTAAGCCGGGATCGCCAGGGCCAGCCCCTACCAGATAAACTTTGCCAGGTTGTTCCATAGTGGGTATTGGGAAAGGAGTGTAGCGGAGAGCCGGGGAGGGATTGGTCAGGGGGTGCGATCGCTGGCCCGCTGAATCAACTCAACTAATACATCGGCAATGCCTGCATTGTGATCCAGGGTTTCGGCTAATGATAACGACAGATTGGAATGGTGTTGGGTCAAGGTTGCTACGGTTTGGGCGATCGCGTCGGTAATTCCGCCACTGAAGAGGAAGTAGGGCAAGATCCCAATTCGGCGCAAGCCAGCAGTTTGCAAGGCTTGGAGCTGGGTTTCTAAGTTGGGAGCGGTGGCCCAGTAGGCGGCGATCGCCCCGACGCGCTCCGCCAGGGTTTCGATGGCTTGGTTGGCCCCAGGCCGCTGGCTCCCGTGGGCTAGCAGAATCCAGGCTTCCATCGGGGTGCCAGACAGTCGTTCCATCACAATGCGGTGCAGGCCGGGGCAACTGCCAAAGTGAGTGGTGATTTCCCATTGGATCGTGGGTGGCAATTGGGTTTGGGCGATCGCCACGGCGGCTGGAATATCTTCGCGTACATGCACTCCGGCTAACAGCAACACGGGAATCACCTGGACTCGGAGGGAAACATCGCTTGCAGGCTGCGTTGCCGTGACCTGGTGGACAAGCTGAACCAGTTGCTGATCTAACGGCAAGGGATGGCATTCCAAATAGGCATCGGCGATCGCCAGGGGGGGCTCGGTGGTGGTGAGGTTGGTGGTGACCGTTTCTGCCGGGGGGGTAGAGCACCAGCCAAGGTCTTGCCCCAGGACGGCTGGCAGGGCGGGAGTGTGTTGGATGTGCTGTTGAACTTGCTGGGTTAGGGCCGCCGCCGCCTGTTGCGATCGCGGATCACGACTGCCATGAAACACCAGAACCGAAACAGAACGAACATTTGAGGTCAAATACTGGGGATCTCCATCAGGACAGTGGGCAATTGATCCGATTATTACTCAAATCTGTAACTCGTGACGATTGCGCTTATTTATTATTTTTTAATTTCTTCTTTTAATTTTTCTAACGGTTCTCTTGGTTGTTCCGATCGATTGTTCCGACTGACAAAAAAAGAGGCGAAAGTTCACCTCTAACTGGTTGGTTCATTCAGTGTGGTTGCCGCAGGCTGGGTTCCTTGCTCAGATTCGTTGTTCAGAGTGGCTACGGCAAGAATGGCGGATTGATGACCTAATTAACGGCTTAGCCCAGTTAATTGTGGGTGCCAACGAAGGCCAAGGTCAAACTATCATGGGCGAGGAAATGAGCCAGATGAAACGCCCGATCTTCGGTTTCTAACAAGATTTGTTCGTAAAGATACCGGGTGGCGCGATCGCCCAGACTTTCTGCTTGGCCGGCCTGACGGCGTAATAAGTTAATCAATGCTTGTTCGGCGGCCAAATCATGTTCAAGCATTTGGCGTGAAGTATAAACGCCATCGCTCTCGGGGGTGAAGCAACATAGTTCTGCCAACTTGGTAAAGCTGGCGGCAGGGACGCCCCCTAACCCATTTAAGCGCTCGCCAATTTTATGAACATATTCTTGTACTTGACCGTAACTTTCTGCGAAGAATTCGTGCAAAGAGTAAAACTCGGCTCCTTCAACAACAAAGTGATGTTTTTGATATTGAAGATATAGGGCTTGAAAACTGGCTAAAGCAATATTCATTCCTTCACAAATCGGAGTGGTGACCGATTGTTCAAATAAGACCGGATTGCTGCTCATCTGGTCAAATGCTTGGATCGGAGCTTGAACTTCGGGCATAGTATCCTCCTCCGGATGAATCCGGTTTTTTGCAATAACGTGCAGTATTGATAACTGTAGCACGCTCGATTTCAGCGTCAATCGGTAAGCAATTGCTTATCAAGAAAAGTTCGCAATTTATTTCGATTCGAGATTAGGAATTTGGCTGTTCTAATGTTTGACTGGGTTGGCCTGGAGTGATTTTAGGGAGAAGACTCTTTGGTGGGAGAATGATGGCAAAATCAGTTTATTTCGCATTAATTTGTTGACCTTTGATCTAAGTCTTAACCAAAATTTAAGCAACTAAGAGATGGGCGATCGCGGGCCTTAATTTGGTGCGGCTGGGGATGCGGCTTTTGGAGTGAAATTGTGGGGAGGGCGTTGTTTTATCCGTCGGTTTGAATGGTTGCCAGGGCTTGGTGCATGGCGTTTTTTTGCTCGGCATCGTAGCCCCAGCGGGTAAGAAAGGGCTGATAATCGCCGCTGGGGGTGGTGAGGCTGGTTTGCATGGCCTGGATATGGGGGGTGAGTTCGGGGAGGTGCAATTGCTGGATGAGGTGGCGCGATCGCGCCTGGACGCGGGCTGAGCCTTGGGCTAAATCGGTGCGATCGTGGCGGTGGTGGGTGATGATCATGGCCGTAGACATAACCAAGTTTTTGATGAGGAGGGGGGCGACGATCGCGGGGGCGGTGCGCAGGGCGGCAAGGACGGCCTCGGAGGGAGTATCGGCAAAGGCGCGTTCATCGCTTAAATAGGTGACAAAAAAGCCTCTGGCTCCGTTTTCGGTGGCGACGAGCTGGGCGATCGCGGTTTCCAGGTCGGGGGCTGACCAGGCTCCGGCGGCAAGGCGATCCAGGAGTTCGGTACTCAGGGCGATCGCGGCTTCAAAGGTCAGATTTTCGGGCACCATAAAAGTAGATTCAGCGGCCATTGTCAAAATCCTCGGTATGATGAACTAAACCATTCGTACTAATGTTGCTCCCGTGCGTTTTTAGAGTGACGGGGCGATCGCCCAGGCTCGATGGGCACATGGCTGGCGATGGATTGAATGGGGTTGTTTGTTGCAGTTTCTTGTTTCAGCCTATGGCAATCATCTCCTCGAAGAAACATCCCGATGCTGATGGTGACTCGCAAGCTGATTTGTTTGCTGCGGCCCAGTCGATTGCCAAACCAGAGCCGAGGGCGGCGGGGGCTGGTTGTGTTCCAACAGAGCGCCCGGAGTCCTTATTGGAAGCTGCTGTGACCCCGGCGGAGCTTGGCCCAGCAGAGGATTCGCTCCGGCCTCAGCGCTTGGCTGATTATATTGGGCAACGGGCACTTAAGGATGTTTTGGATATTGCCATTCAAGCGGCCCAAGGACGACAAGAAACCCTGGATCATTTGTTGCTGTATGGGCCACCAGGGTTGGGGAAAACGACGTTGGCGTTGATTTTGGCGGCGGAGATGGGGGTGGGCTGCAAAATTACCACGGCCCCGGCTCTGGAACGACCACGGGATATTGTGGGCCTGTTGGTGAATCTCCAACCGGGAGATGTCTTATTTATTGATGAAATTCACCGATTGCCCAAGGTGACGGAAGAGATTTTATATCCCGCGATGGAAGACTTTCGGCTAGATATCACAATTGGGAAAGGCTCGAGTGCGCGGACGCGATCGCTGCCGTTGCAGCGGTTTACGTTAGTGGGGGCGACGACTCGGGTGGGGGCGTTGACATCGCCCTTGCGCGATCGCTTTGGGTTGATTCAGCGGTTGCGGTTTTATGAATTGGATGAACTGGTGCCGATTGTGCTGCGGACAGCGGCGATTCTCAATGCGCCCATTACTGACTCTGGGGCGGCAGAAGTGGCCCGGCGATCGCGCGGAACCCCTCGGATTGCCAACCGTCTGCTAAAACGGGTGCGGGATTATGTGCAAGTCAAAGCAGCGGGGACGATTACCCAAGCGATCGCGGCGGAAGCATTGGAGTTATTTAATGTTGACCCCTGTGGCCTGGATTGGACTGATCGGCGCTTGCTGACCGTCATGATTGAGCATTTCAATGGCGGGCCAGTGGGCCTGGAAACCGTGGCCGCCGCCACCGGCGAAGATGCCCAAACCATTGAAGAAGTCTACGAACCCTATCTGCTCCAAATTGGCTATCTGAACCGCACCCCCCGCGGGCGCATTGCCACCCCTGCCGCTTGGAAGCACCTGGGGTTTACCCCTCCAGACAGCCAGCTTTCCATGCTGTAGCTGCGCTGAATCGACAAAAATATGCAATCCTTAAAGGAAAGAAACATCCGCGATGTCTATGTCTGTAGCCACTTCCAGCGACTTAAAAACCCGGGCCAAACGGTTTGTCAAAAAGCTGTTGAATTATTCGGTGGCCTCAGTCACGCCTTCTTCCGTGGTTTCAGCGCCTGCGCCTCTGCTGGGAGATAGTTTGCGGAAAACGGTGGCTGATTTTTATCTGCGGGGTAGCGGGATTGAGGTGGGTGCTTTGCACAACCCGCTGCAAGTGCCCAATTGGGTCACGGTGCAATATGTTGATCGCCTGTCTGTGCCCGACCTGAAGCAGCAATACCCCGAACTGGCTGACCTCAATTTGGTTGAAGTTGACATTTTGGATGATGGAGAGCGGTTGACCACTATTGCCGCAGCTTCTCAGGATTTTGTAATTGCTAACCACTTTATTGAGCATTGCCAAGACCCGATCCGGGCGATCGAAAACGCGCTGCGCGTGCTGAAGCCCGGTGGCATTTTGTACATGGGGGTACCAGATAAACGGTTTACCTTTGACCAACATCGGGCGGTAACGTCCATTGAGCACTTGCTCAAGGATTATCATGAAGGGCCAGAATGGTCGCGAGAACTCCATTTTCTGGATTACGCTAAATTTGCCTCGCTGGGTTACACTACGGCGGCAGAGGGGCAAGACGATCCTCGGATTGCGGCAGAAGCGCACCGCTTAATGGCGATGGACTACAGCATTCATTTTCATGTGTGGACGCAAGCCGAAATTTTGGAATTATTGACGGTTTTGCAGCAGCAACTCCAGTTTCCGTTTGATGTTGAACTTTTTGTCCAAAATCAAGAAGAACTGATTTTTATCCTCAAGAAAAACTAGGCCATGATGGCGTATTCAGGCGGACTAATGATATTGCGGCGAATTCCGATCCTTCAAGTTTTGCTCATTGCGGTGAGTGTATTGGTGGTGAGTTTGGTTGGGCCAGGGCCGGCTTGGGCGGCAGCAACACAGTCCGTGGCCAAGCAGTCTGTTCCTGAGCAGTCTGTTGCGCCGCAGGTGGCCCCTGACTCAGCAGCCCCTGATTCGGTGACTCAGCCTTCGGTCGCCAATCTGTTTGAAGAGTTGGAAGAGCTATACAACCAGGCGATCGCGGCGACAAATGAGCAAGATTTTGCGACGGCTGAAACCTATTGGACAAAAATGCTGGATCGCTTTCCTTACAATCCTGCGGTGTGGAGCAATCGGGGCAATTCGCGGGTGAGCCAAAACAAGCTGGATCTGGCGATCGCGGATTATCAAAAGGCGATTGAACTTGCGCCTGATGCCCCCGACCCGTACCTCAATCTGGGGGCGGCGCTGGAAGGAATTGGTCGCTGGGATGAGGCGATCGCGAACTATGACCATGTGCTGGAACTCGATCCAGAGGATCCGCTGGCATACAACAATCGGGGAAATGCCAAAACGGGGAAAGGCGAATGGGCCGAGGCGATCGAAGATTTTCAGCACGCCTCCAAACTCGCCCCTGATTTTGCCTTTGCGCGGGCCAACGAAGCCCTGGCTTTTTACCAACTGGGGGAAACGGACAAAGCCACCCAGATGATGTATGGGTTGGTGCGGAAATATCCCAAATTTGCTGATATGCGGGCGGCGCTGACGGCGGCGTTGTGGGTGCAGGGTAAACGGGGCGAAGCCGAGAGCGAGTGGGTTTCGGCGGTGGCCTTAGATTCCCGTTACAAGGATGTGGAGTGGCTGAAAACGGTGCGCCGCTGGCCGCCAGATTTGGTTGCCGCAATGGATAAGTTTTTGTCCCTGAAGGCGTAGGGTGATGACTACTGCGATCGCGCGTCAACTTGCCCTGTGGGCTTTGTGGTTGGGGTTTGGGGTGTATGCCTTTGTTTTTGCGCCGCCCGATCAACCCGACCAGACCTTTGATTTAATCAAGCGCCTGTCTACAGGACAGTTTGACGGGATTAACCCGCTCATCATTGCGCTGTTCAATATTATGGGGGTATGGCCGTTAATCTACAGCGCGTTGTTGTATTGCGATGGCCGAGGCCAGCGGGTCAGAGCGTGGCCCTTTGCGGCGGGCGCATTCGGGGTTGGGGCCTTTGCGCTTCTGCCCTATCTTGCGTTGCGACAGCCCAACCCTGAGTTCAAGGGCACCAAAAATCTGTGGCTGCGCTTTTGGGATTCTCGCTGGCTGGGTGTTGTCCTGGCGATCGCGGCGGTGGGGCTATTGGTTTATGGGTTCACCCAAGGGGATTGGGCCGATTTTAGTCAGCAATGGCGTAGCCAGCGGTTTATCCATGTGATGAGTCTGGATTTTTGTGCCCTGTGTCTATTATTTCCCGTCTTGCTGGGGGATGATATGGCGCGGCGGCAGTTCAAAGCGCCGAAATTGTTTTGGGCGATCGCCCTGTTGCCTTTGTTGGGTGCGGTTGTGTATTTGATGGTGCGCCCTCCGCTCGTCCCCGTGCCTAATGGGGCGGTGGCTGCACCGCTTACCCCAGCGGCGCAACCCGCTGCGGGCCAGGAATGACCATTGGCCCCAGGGTTCCTCAATCGTATTTGCCAGGGTGGACTGTGTGATGGATCAATGGGCGATCGCCAAGCGGGTGTTGAGTCTTTGGTTAAGTGGTTGGTTCTGGTTGCTGGCGGTGTTGTGCCCTCAACCCTGGCTTGCGGCTAGTGCCAGTCCCCTGCCGCTGGTGCTGAATCAGACTGTGGCCCCCAGTCCGGTGGGGCCGCTTGATGCTAATGATATTCCGACGGAAAAAATTAGCCGCTTCGTCCATGCTTATTTGCAAGTTGTGACGCTAATTGAGCAGAAAGAAAGTACGTTACAAGCAGCGGAAACTGAAACTGAATCCCTCCGCATTGAACAAGAGATTGAGGCGGCAGCGATCGCCATCATTGAAGCCGCTGGTTTAACCCGCCCAGAATATCTCCAACTCTTGGGCTTAGCGAACACAGACCCAGAATTTGGTGAGCGGGTCGCAATCCAGCTCCAAGAAGCCTCCAGTTGATCCCAGGTGGGGATCAAACCCGGCCTCGCCAGACTCCAAAAATTTGCGGCGAGAAATCTTGCAGAAACGGGAATGAGTGATTAAATGAGAAGAGCAATCGAGGGCCACGGTCAGGTGTAGACTGTAACGTTGGCGCTAAGTTGGCAATGGATCACTCACGCTTATCAATGGATGTTAAAGACGGTTGAATGACTGGAAACATTTCGCCCACCTCCCAGACAGATCTGGCGCAACGGCGGCACCGGTTGCGTCGGCAGCGGCGAGTACGGCTATTTCAAATGCTCTGGAGAGTCGTTGCCGTTGGCGGGTTAGCAGGGGGCTTAGTGTGGGTCAGTACCCAACCGATTTGGCTAATTCAAAAACCAGAACAAATCAAAATTGAAGGCAATCGGTTTTTGCCAGCCGAAACCTTGCGTGCGGTGATGCCGTTGACTTATCCCAAATCATTGCTCCAACTGGAGCCTCAAGCGATCGCCGCCCACCTGAAAACCAAAGCCCCCATCTCGGAGGCGATCGTCAGTCGGCAACTGTTTCCCCCAGGGTTAACGGTTCGTGTCCGTGAACGGTATCCTGTGGCGCTGACGTTTCTCGCGGCTAAAGACATTCAACTTCTGGCGCAGCAATCCCCGGCTGAACTCGCCAAAACGGATCGGGTGGGCCTGTTGGATGAAAACGGCATGGCAATTCCCTTGGAGAATTATGAACTCTTGAAGCAATCGGTGAAGCTGCCAGAACTCAAAGTGATTGGTAGCCGAGAACACTTTTTGCCCTATTGGTCGAACTTATACCAGACAACCCGCCAGAGCCCTGTTAAAATCACTGAGCTTGACTTTCAAAATCCTGCTAACCTCGTACTGCAAACCGAGTTAGGAGTTGTCCATTTAGGCCCCTATACTTCACGGTTTGCCGCGCAAGTTAAAACCTTAGATCGAATGCGAAAACTTCCTAATCAAATAGATTTGAAGCAGATTGCTTATATAGACTTGAGAAGTCCAGTCTCCCCTGTGCTCCAAATGAAGGGAACGGCAAGTGCAGTAAAACCTTCAATGGATGAAGTCGAGGAGGAGGCCCCAGAGGAGTGGCAATGATCCAAACGTAGTTCGTGGAACCAATCTCGCAAAGCCCTATCCCAACGTTGTTTCAGTCTTTTTCTCGATTTTTAATAAGATTGGATTTTTAAACAACTTCCTCTATAGTTGATCAATGTCGTTGACTCGGAAGATTGTTTGAGGCGATCCACTGCATCCCACTTGTATTGTTAAGTTTCTAAATCCATGACACTTAATAACGGCTTAGGAAATGAGCACGACAACCCTACCCCCGGTGGACAAGCAAATCTCCCGCTGGCGACAGATACTTTAAACCTACTTGATAACTCCGGTGCCCCTATGAACTCGTCCAGCTATCATGCAAAATTAACCGGAGAAAATTCTAGGAGTGATGATATTGTGCCAGGTAATGTAGCAAAGATTAAAGTAATTGGTGTCGGCGGTGGTGGTGGGAATGCCGTCAATCGAATGATTGCCAGTGAGGTAACTGGTGTTGAGTTTTGGTCGATTAATACAGATGCCCAAGCACTCAAACACACTTCGGCCCAGCAGTTTTTACAAGTGGGTCAAAAGTTGACGCGGGGGCTGGGAGCTGGGGGCAACCCGGCGATCGGGCAAAAGGCCGCTGAGGAATCCCGCGATGAGATTGCTGCCGCCCTGGAAGGCTCGGATCTGGTGTTTATTACGGCGGGGATGGGCGGTGGTACCGGTACGGGGGCTGCGCCGATCGTGGCTGAAGTCGCGAAAGAATTAGGCGCACTGACGGTAGGAATTGTGACTCGTCCGTTTACCTTTGAAGGGCGGCGACGGGCTAACCAAGCAGCAGAGGGGATTGAGGCGCTTCAGGGCCGAGTCGATACTTTGATTGTGATTCCCAACGATAAGCTGCTGTCGGTGATTTCTGAGCAAACTCCTGTGCAAGAGGCGTTTCGGTCAGCTGATGATGTGTTGCGCCAAGGGGTGCAAGGGATCTCGGATATCATTATGATTCCGGGGTTGGTGAATGTGGACTTTGCTGATGTCAGAGCGGTCATGGCGGATGCGGGTTCGGCGCTGATGGGCATTGGGGTTGGGACGGGCAAGTCGCGGGCACGGGAAGCGGCAATGGCTTCGATCTCGTCTCCGCTGTTGGAATCTTCGATTGAGGGGGCGCAGGGCGTTGTCTTCAACATCACGGGTGGGGATGATTTGACCTTGCATGAGGTGAACGCTGCGGCTGAGATTATTTACGAGGTCGTGGATCCCAATGCCAATATTATTTTTGGTGCGGTGATTGACGAACGATTGCAGGGTGAGTTGCGGATTACGGTGATTGCAACTGGCTTTACTGGGGAAAACCAACCTCGGGTGAGCGCAAAGCCGACAGTGGTGAAACGACCGGCACCTTCGCCGGGGATTGCAGTGCCGCCACCGTTACCACCCGAACCACGGACGAAGCCGGGATTGGATATTCCTGAGTTTCTTCAGCGGCGGCGGCCACCCCGCTAGGTGATCTGGCCTGTTGAGGAAGAGGTTATCGAGCGATCGCCAGTTCGAGGGGTATTCCCGGTTGGGGAATGACAAGTTGAGTGCTGAGCTTGGCGTGGTGCATTTTGTCTTGCAATTCCTCAATGCTCCCTACTGTTCTGAGCAGGTTGGGGAGGATGCCGCTGGTTTCAATTTCGCCTCGGGTGGTGGGCAAAAAGAACTGAGGTTGCAGGGCTTGCAACATGGCCAGAGTTTGTTGGGGGCCCATAATGACTTGCCCCAATAGCGGCAAGACTTGTCCGATCGCCGGGGCGATCGCGACGTCAACTTTGCCCAGACGTGGGGCAGCTTGGGTGGGAAAGCTGTGGGGTTCGTAGTAAACGGTCTGCTGGTGGCGCAGGTCGGTGAGAAGATAGCCATTTTCAACTTGTCCGGGTTGGATTTCGGCTCCGGGAATGGCTTGGATAGTCAACTGCTCGGCGATCGCGTGAGATTGCCAATGGCGGAGAGAAATGACGGTTTGGTAGCCTAGTTTTTGCACAATTTTGGCTGCTGTTGGCGACGCGACCACGGGAATAGACCGATCAAGTTGCTTTAGGGTCGGGATGTGACAGTGGTCATCCACTCCTTGTGCGAGTAGGATGCAGTCGATGGGGGGCAGGGTGGCGGGGGTAAACGCTGGCGGAGTTTGATGACGGGCAGTAAATAACCACGGTTGCCCGTAAAATACCATTGGATCGACCAGCCAAGGATCGACCAGTAGGTTTAACCCGGCCAGGTGAAATAACCAACTATTCAGATCGATCCAGGTTAGTTTCATCAGAATTACAATATTTCTTTACAATCTTTTCTAATGATACCGAATGAACTCCAGGGAGCCAACGCCGCGATCGCTGGGGAAATTCCAGGGACGACTGGGGGGCTTGAGATGCGCTGTGGCGTAGCTTGGTTGAATAGCCAGTGGTTTAGCCGTTAAGTCTGAGCAGTAAACAATGATCTATCCTTCTGTGCCAACCCCAATTCCTGTGGCTTTGACGATCGCTGGCTCCGACAGTGGCGGCGGGGCGGGGATTCAGGCAGATCTGCGGACTTTTGCCTTCCATCAAGTGCATGGAACCAGCGCTCTGACCTGTGTAACGGCGCAAAACACCTTGGGGGTGGCCCGTGTTGATGCCTTGTCGCCGGAAGCGGTTGCCGCGCAGATCCGGGCGGTAGTGGAAGATATTGGGGTGCAAGCGGCTAAAACGGGGATGTTGCTCAATGCTGAGATCATTGGGACGGTGGCAGATGCCGTGGAAGGACTGGCGTTGCCAAATTTGGTGGTGGATCCGGTGATGGTTTCGCGGACGGGGGCGCAGTTGATTGCCGATGCGGCGATCGCGACCTTGCAACAGCGATTGTTGCCCCTGGCGACTGTGACAACGCCCAATCGGTATGAAGCGCAGATTTTGGCGCAGATGGAGATCCAAACGTTAGAGGCGATGCAAACCGCTGCTCAGCGAATTTACCACCTTGGGCCGCAAGCGGTGTTGGTGAAAGGCGGGGGGATGCCAGGGGCATTACGAGGGGTGGATGTGTGGTTTGATGGGAACGATCTGCTGGTGTTGCAAACCCAGTGTGTTGATACGCCCCATACCCACGGCACGGGCTGTACGTTGTCGGCGGCGATCGCGGCGAACCTGAGCCGGGGGCACTCGGCGTTACTGGCTACCCAAAAAGCTAAAGACTATGTGACGGAGGCTTTGCGTCATGCCCTGGCGATCGGTCAAGGCCAAGGCCCAGTGGGCCACTGGTTTCCGTTGCTGACTCGTGAATCAGGATTGGCATAATGACCCAAACCTATTCTTGCCAGGTGGATTCCCAATCAGGGCAGTTTTCTTCTTCCCAGCCGTAGGGGTGCATCCCACACACAAACATGACCCCGTTGTATGCCTGACCATGATAGTGTTGACACCCGACACAGGTGGCGTGCTCGTTTAGTACGGGTTCAACGGTGCGCCGCACAGGGCGAAGGGATTCTTCCAGGGTGGCTTCGGAGGCCCAGAGAGCTTCTTCGATCACCACTTCAAACCCCAGGTAGGCTTCCAAAATCGGGTCAAAAAAGTGATTAATTTGGGTTTCTAAATCGGGGGCGATCGCCTCTTGAATCTGCCCAGCAAAGTCTTCGGTTACGTCTACCAAGGTTTCCACCATTTGCCCCATATCCTTGGCGATATCGGTAAACATCTGCTCAATCTCTTCGACCAGTTCTTGCATCATGCTTGCAAACTCACTTGCCCAATCGTCCATAACAGTTTCATTGCCAGAGTTGGCAATCCCCTCAAGACCATATGGAAACTGCTATCAACTCAACGAATTTCGGCTCAGTTAATACGCACTTGCGTTGTGGCGATCGCAATTTCCGAGAACCAATGCCGCTATCATAGCTTACCATCGCCAGCTACAGCAGATGGCCCTTGAGGCGAGCCAATGACTTGATCCCAAGGGCGACTGGTTTACAAATCCTTCAACCGCCGCAGTTCTTCCTGCAATTCCATGACCCGTCGCCGCATTTCATCCACATCATCATGGGGTGGTGTTGGGCTACCAGGCTCAGACTCATCATCCACAATTTCGATCTGGCGGGGTTCAGTGGATTGGGCTGGGGCTGTAGGGTTGGAGGGGGGGGACTGTTGCGCCTTTGCCACCATGTCATCGACGAATTTACGGGCTTCTTCCGTGGTCATTTCGCCCCGCTCGACCATCTCATCCGCCAAGGTTTGCACCTGACTCCGCAGTTCACCGAGTTTCTCGCTGGCTTTTTCCCCGGCATAGGACGCTAACCCAACGCCCAAATACACAGCCTTTTGCACTAAATCGCCCAGGCCCATTGCTGCTTACTCCTCTGAATAATGGAAGCCGCCTCACTTCGTGGTGCTTGGGGCTGCCCTGAAGTTGCGGTACTTTCAGCATACGAACTCTTTCCCAGCTTTGCCTATATCAAGATGGGTGAGAAAACCGTCCTACGCACTTGGGCGATGGCCATTGGTGTAGGCGATCGCGCCTTGCAAAAGCTGGCCTTCGGTTAGGCAATCCCCTTTAAAAGCAGGAGACCCGGAGTCTACGCCTATTCCAAGCATCCCGTATTGCTGCTACCTTCCGGTTCTGACAAGATTTGGGCGTTGAAATCGCATAGATCCGAGTCGTATATAGCATAACACTTTTATTGGCTGACTATTCAACGACAATCCGCCATTCATACAATTGATATTGCACACACCCGTTGACGATGAGTGGATCTTCCGCCACGATCGCTTCGGCTTCGGCCATCGAAGCGGCCTGAAACAGCAGCATTCCGCCACCACGACAGCCCCAGTACCCCGACTTTGCCTGGTGGCCTTTGGCAATCAACGCCTGGACAAACGCTTTGTGGGCTGGCACGAACTGGTCAAATGTGGATTGCTCAACGATTCCGGTTTCAATTTTGACAAACCAAGGCATTGGTTTTGGGCTCCCTTTGGCTTTGCACCACGTCCTACCACGGACTATGCAGTTGGGTTTCAGACCAACAATAGGGCGAAGCGATCGCTGGCGCAAGCGGCGGCGGGGGGCCGCAGAGGGCGATCGCCTGCCTCAGGATTGATACAACGGTTAAGCGGATGGTAAAACACTCTTTGCATCAACGATTTTTCATTGCTTTAGTGCCGCCCCCTGAAATTCAAGCGGAAGCAAACGCGATTAAGCAGTATTTTAGCGATCGCTACCAGAGTCGGGCGGCCCACCGATCACCACCCCACATTACGCTCCAGGCTCCGTTTGAGTGGCCACTAGCGGCTTTGCCAGAGTTGACCACCGCCCTGGCTCAATTTGCCAGCCAACAACCAGGGGTGTCGGTGGTGTTGAATGGGTTTGCGGCGTTCCCGCCCCGAGTCATTTACATTGACGTGTGCCCAGCGCCGCCGTTGTTGCTGTTGCAGGCCCAGTTGACCGAGTATCTGCACCAGATATTGGCGCTCTCGTCTTCCAGGCCATCGCGGGCATTTGTGCCGCATTTAACCGTGGCCTTTCGAGATTTGACCAAAGCAAACTTTGCTGCGGCTTGGGCGGAATTTCGCGATCGCCCGCTTAACTACACGTTCACCGCAGAAGCGCTCACCCTCCTCCAGCACGATGGGCAGCGGTGGCTGATTGCAGCAGCCTATCCTTTGCTAAGCGGGAAACAGGAGCGCTGAACGAGCCTGTTCAGAACTGGAAGCGATGAGCTTGGGCGCTAGGGTGAGGGCGTTGCACTAAAGTCTGCGATTTTCGTACCGACCGAATTTACGCCAATGTTCATAACCGCTTTTGTATTCTCGGTTCCGCACAGCGGTGGCCACATCTGGGTTATTTGAGAGGTAACTGGCTTCGTTAAACCGAGGAAACCGCCCTTCGAAGCGGCCATTGCGTTTGTAGTGATCGCACGCATTGCGGACTCGGCCCTGGCGGATGGCGGCTTCCACGTCGGGATAGGCTTCGAGATAGAAGGTCTCGTCAAACCCTGAAATATCGCAGCGGCGCGAACTATTGCCAACGTCATCGTAGCGATCGTCATTGTCGCCATCATCTTCATTGACAAGGCGACCGCAGACGACTTGACCACGCGAGGTTTCCACACAGACTCGTCTCTGCGCGTTGGCTGGCATGGCCCATAGTGCCCCATTGACGATAGAAATCGCCGCTAAAACCCCCAGCGATCGGGTTGTGGTTGGTGTCAACATGCTTACTCCTGCAAACTGGTTCCGACTTTTTAGACAACACCTGTGCATAAAGCTGGCTAGCTAGACGTGCGGCATGGTTGTTTGTTCCGTGTTTTCTGACCAATACAGTCAAATATTATCGATTTTTTATGGATATTTTTATGGATGCCAAGATTGCTTCACGTTCTGCTCACTTTGGGCCAAAACAGAAATTACTCTCAAAAGATAAAAATATGTTTTTTGCGCTAGATGGCTATCTGTGTTTTAACCTTAGGGCAGGTTTATCGAGATTTGCCTTGCTTATGCCAGTTTCGTCGTTCCACCGCTATGGGGTTTTGCCGATCGCGAGTGCCTTGGTGTTTATTGCTACTCCGGCCCAGGCTCAGTCTGCTTTGTCTGTGGTGTATCCGGCGAACAACCACGAAACGACGGCAAAACAAATTTTTTTGATTGGCACGGCACCGCAGGGGGGCACGGTGACGGTGAATGGGCAGGCGATCGCGCGAAATCGGGCGGGGCATTTTGCGCCGAGTTTTCCGTTGCAACCGGGGGCCAATCGTTTTACGTTGCGCTATGGCGAACAAACGGTGGATTTGACGGTGAACCGTGTGGCGGCTGGCCCTGCGGTGCCGGATGGGGTGGCGTTTGCGCCCAACTCGTTGACCCCCGCTGTGAATGTTGGTCGTTTGCCCAATGAATGGATCTGTTTTGGGGCGATCGCACCGCAGGCTGCTACGGTGCGGGTGCGGTTTGCCAATCGGCAGGTGATTCCGTTGGAACCTCAATCAACCTATGTGGAGTTGCCCCCTAACTCGGCGGTGCTAACAGCCAAAAACCAACCGATGACTGTGCCTAGCGTTGGCTTTTATCAAGGGTGTACGCAGTCTGGCCTGCAAGGCAGTTTGGGCAAACCGATGTTTGAACTGACTCAGGCCAACCAAACTGTGCAACAGGAGGGTAGTGGAGAAATTCGGATTTTGTCGCCGACCCAATTGGATATTGCAGCCGTGACGGCAAATCCGGGGACGGCACGGACAGGCCCCAGCACAGATTACTCGCGGTTAACGCCCTTGCCCAAAGGCACCCAGGCTAGCATTACGGGCTATGAAGGCGACTGGGTGCGGTTGGATTATGGGGGGTGGATTAAGCGTAGTGAGGTGCAAGTTCGGCAGGGGGCGGTGCCGCCGTCATCGCTGATTCGGAGCGTGAAGGCAAAGCGGGTGGGCGAGTGGACGGAAATTTCTTTTCCCCTCCAGGTGCCCGTGCCCGTGAGTGTGCAACAGGGCGATCGCCGGTTTACGTTGACGTTGCATAACACGACAGCTCAGACGGATACGATTCGGTTGGATGATGACCCTTTGATTGCCCGGTTGGATTGGAGTCAAACCCAGCCTGGACAGGTGCAGTATGTGTTTAACCTGAAGACGGAGCAGCAGTGGGGCTATAAGTTGCGGTACGAGGACACCAGCCTGATCTTGTCGTTGAAGCATCCGCCGAAACTGAGTCAGGGGCGATCGCAATCGACGGCGTTGCAGGGGGTGAAGGTGGTGTTGGATCCGGGGCATGGCGGGCCAGAAGATTTGGGGGCACGGGGGCCAACGGGTTTGCCAGAAAAAGATGTAGCGCTCAAAATTTCCCAGTTGGTGCGGGATGAGTTGGTGCAACGGGGGGCGACCGTGGTGATGACGCGGGAAACAGATGTGGATCTGGGCTTGCGAGAACGGATGGACGCGATCGCGGCGGCGGAACCTACGCTGGCTCTTAGCCTCCACTACAATGCGCTGCCCGATGATGGGGATGCCATTAACACCCAGGGAGTCGGGGTCTTTTGGTACCACACCCAGGCCCACAACTTGTCTGTATTTCTCGAAGATTATTTGGTTAAAACGCTGAAACGGCCTTCCTATGGAGTGTTTTGGAATAACTTGGCGCTGACCCGGCCCGAAGTTGCCCCAACCGCTTTGCTGGAACTGGGGTTTATGATCAACCCGGATGAATTTGAGTGGATTGTCAATTCGCAATCGCAGCGTCAGTTGGCTCGGGCGATCGCGGATGGCATTACAGCATGGCTCCGGCAGCGAACTTGAACGGGGGCGAACTGAGATGAGCACGAGAATAACCGGGATAAAAATAACCGGAGCACCCGCCTTACCCGGAGGCTCTTAGCTCCGAGAAAAAATAGGTATTTAGGCGCAGCGTGGTTCTGGTGATACTATAAATAGGTTAAACTTTCCCTTTCCAAGCGACGTGGCCCTATGGAAGCTTTCGGAATCAATCGACTCCTTCACCGAGCCAGTATAGCTGTGCTCTCTAGCCTTGCAGTTTCGTCGGTTGCCTGTCCGCTGGCGGTGTCTGCTCAGGATCTTCCTACAGGCCCCAATCAAGCACGGCCTATTGATCCCAACGATCCCAACGTTATCAGCCCGACGAACAATGCTGATACTGGTATTCTGAGTTTGACTGAAGGGAATCGCCTGATGGCAGAAGCCAATCGCGCGATCGCGGCTCAAGATTACGGAACGGCGGTAAAGAAGCTTCAAGATGCCCGTCAGATTTTTAATCAACTTTCTAATTTTCATCAGCAATTAGCCGGGATTTTTTCTGGCATTGAAAACCGCATTTCGGAGAGCCGTCGCCAACAAGCCCTGGAAACAGCGCAATTACGGGATGAGGCCACGTATGAATTAGCCTTGACGCACCGGGCGCAACGACAACCGGAATTGGCGGTGCCATTATTGGTGCAGATTATTGGCAGTCAACAGCCAACGCGGGAACTGGGCCAGAAGGCTTATCAGCAGTTGTTTGAACTGGGCTTTGCAGAGTTCCCCTATCCCCGCCCCAAAGAGGCAGAGGGTGCTGGGCCGGAAGCTGCTACGCCACCGAACCCAGCGGATACGGGTATTCTCAATCCGGTGGTGGGTGAGCAATTGATGGGGGAGGCCAACCGGGCGGTTGGGGCTCAAGATTACAGAACGGCGGTGAAGAAGCTTCAAGAGGCACGTCAGATTTTTAACCAGCTTTCCAATTTTCATCAGCAGCTAGCGGGCTATTTTTCGGGGGTTGAAAGCGCGATCGCAGACAACCACCGGCGTAAAGCCCTAGACACGGCCCAATCGCGGGATGAGGCGACCTATCAGTTGGCGTTGGTGCACCGGGCGCAACGGCAACCCGAACTATCTGTACCTTTGTTGGTGCAAATCGTTGCCAGTCAACAGCCAACACGGGAGCTAGGGAAAAAAGCCTACCAGCAATTGTTTGAACTGGGGTTTGCTGATTCGCCCTACCCTCGTCCCCGCTCAGACTCATCTAGTTCGTCTTCTTCCTCATCGTTGCGATAGATCGTGGCCCTGGGTTGCGATCGCGCTGGGTGCAATGGCCCCCGGTTCTTCGCGCGGAACTGGGTCAGATTTGCAGATGCGCCCTTGTGACTGGCGTGAGTGATTGCAGGGCGGTGGCTCGGCGGCTAGTTGCGGGTGGCGATTGCAATGGCATATCCTATCTGTCCATACATTCAATTTAAGGAAAATCATTGAATTTTGGCATGAAGATAGGAGATGTCACCCGCTACACTGAGGATTGCAGAGTCGCCGCGTGCAACATATATTTCACGGATACGGTTGATGCTGAATTAGAGCGTTTGGGAATGCAGAGAATCAAGCAAGACGGGAGAAGTGCAGATGGTTAGCCCTGATCAGGTTGAAGCAATGATCAAAGCTCAAATGCCTGATGCCCAGGTCAAGGTCATGACTCCAGACGGCGAACACTATGAAGTGGTTGTCGTGTCGTCTGAGTTTGAAGGTAAGCGATTGGTGCAGCAGCATCAGTTGGTGTATCGTGCAATTCAAAAAGAAATGTTGGATGGCACGATTCACGCAATGGCGGTTAAAACCTATACTCCAGAGGCTTGGCAGGCTGCCGGACAAACGGTTTAAGCTGGTTGTGTGTGGATAGATTGTGTGTATACCCAAGTAGGGAGCAGAGAGCGATGACTCCAGAAACGCAAACGCGGATTGAAAACTTGATCCAACAGAACAAGATTATGGTGTTCATGAAGGGCAACAAGTTGATGCCTCAGTGTGGATTTTCAAACAATGTGGTGCAAATCCTGAATCATTTGGGTGTGCCCTACGAAACCTGTGATGTGCTGGAAGATCCAGATATTCGGCAGGGGATTAAGGAGCTCTCAAGCTGGCCGACGATTCCTCAGGTTTATGTGAATGGGGAATTTATTGGTGGCTCCGATATTATGATCGAGCTGTTCCAAAAGGGTGAGTTGCAGCAGATGGTTGAGGTAGCACTCGCATCTTGAGCACCTGACTTGGTGCCGGACACAGGGCGCGATCGCGCCCTACTGTGGTCGCGGTGAGACTACGATGAAACAATGAACCCCCAGGGCCTTAACCCTGGGGGTTACGTATAATTACTGATAGTAGTCTGGTTCTGGCTGGACGTTCTCAAAATTGGATGGATCGTAAAGATAGCGCGAGATTTCTTCTTCGAGGCGATGGATGAGGTATGGTTCCAGGCTGTTGGCATGGCGGAGTGCAGCCAGGTAGCCGTCGATGTACATCCGCAAGTCGTCAAAACGATAGCCTCGGTTCCACAACTCAACCAAAGCATCCGAAAGTTTTTGATAAAAGCGGATGGTCTGAGTGTCCTGCAACATAATTGGGTTTGTTTCTTAAACACCTACTCTCAGTATTCCCTACCTGAAGCTGGACAGCAATAAACTTGTTGTTTTGCTTACAGATCTGATGGTGAACCATCAGCCAAGACCTGAGTCTGTGTCTATTTTAACGCGATTTCTCGGAGTTCTGCTGGGGTGGGGGTGGGTGGCGATCGCGCCGGGGCGGGGGATGACTCTGATCTGAGGCGGGTTTGCGGCCCTGTATCACTTGGGTAACGAGAACTACAAACGTGATTTCTACCCTTTGTTAGATTAAAGGCACGGATTTTGGGGGAATCGAGCCTCTGTGGGAGCTTTTTGTATTCAAATCATTGAAGGCAATCCTCATCTGCGATCGCTACTAGGTTGGCACTTGCAGCAGGCTGGTCACACTGTTTATCAGGCTGCTGATATCCATCAGGGCCGAGACGTATTTCAGCACCGTCAGCCAGCGTTGATCATTCTAGATTCGGATTTGCCTGATGGTGATGGCGTTGAGTTCTGTCGGTGGTTGAGCCAGCAGCAAACGCTGATCTTAATGTTGTCGGCTCGGAATACCGAGTCGGATATTGTGGCAGGGCTGCGGGCGGGGGCTGATGATTACCTCACTAAGCCCTTTGGGATGCAGGAGTTTTTGGCCCGGGTAGAAGCGTTGACTCGTCGCCGGATTGCGATGCCCCCGCCAGCCTCGCTGGAATGTGGTGATCTGCAAATTGACCTGGTGCATCGGCGGGTGCGGTTTAAGGGCGAGTTGATTGAGCTAACGCCTCAAGAATTTAGCTTGCTTTATGTGCTGGCCCAGGCGAGTGGTTTGCCCCTGAGTCGGTCGGAGTTGCTGCGGCGGGCGTGGCCAGATGCGATCGACAATCCCAGAACGGTGGACACCCATGTGTTGTCGTTGCGGAAGAAAGTCGAGATGGATCCTCGGCAGCCTAATTTAATTCAAACTGTGCGGAATGTTGGCTATCGCTTAAATTTGGAGGGGTTAGCCCCCAAGTATCCACCGACCCATGACTATGCCTCAGCGATGCGTCGGAAGTCTTTGGCGCAGTCTGGTGGCTCGCATCGGGCGGCGGTGACAGAGTGGATTGGTTCGTAGGGTGGGGCTGCGAAGCAAGGTAGGAAGCGTTAGCGGGTCAGGACAAGGTTGTCTCGGTGGATGATGGTTTCGGGGCAGGGATACCCCAGAATTGTTTCGATCGCCTCGGATTGTTGCCCTTTGATTTGGGCAAGCTCGGTGCTGCTGTAGTTAACTAACCCACGGGCGACTTCGTTGGCAGCGCGATCGCAGAGGATAACCGCATCCTGGGCTTCAAAGGTGCCTTCGACAGCCGCAATCCCAGCGGCTAGAAGCGATTTTCCGGCGTTTTGAATGGCTTGCACGGCACCATCGTCGAGATAAATCTTGCCCATCGGAATGAGGCCGTGGGCAATCCACCGTTTACGGGCACCCACGGGACGGGGTTGGGGGGCAAACTGGGTGCCCAGGAGTTCTCCTTGCAAGGCGGCTTCTATTTTGTAGGGCGATTTGCCATCGGTGATGACGGTACGAACTCCGGCCCCGATCGCGATCCGAGCGGCGGCAATTTTGGTCATCATGCCCCCTGTGCCCCAGCTAGAGCCGCGATCGCCAACTTGGACTTGCATCTGTTCCAACTCTTCTAGCCGATTGACCAGGGTAATGGGCTGGGCATCTGGGTTGTGCCGAGGATCGGCTGAATATAAGCGATCAACATCGGTCAGCAGGAACAGCCAATCCGCCCGGACGAGGCTGGCAACCAGGGCTGAAAGGGTGTCGTTGTCGCCAAATTTGAGTTTTAGCTCATCGACGGCAACGGTATCGTTCTCATTCACAATTGGAATGACTCCCAAGCTCAACAAGGCTTGAAAGGTGCGTTCAATGTTGAGGTAACTGCTGCGCTGAACCAGGTCGGTGCGCGTCAACAAGACTTGGGCGATCGGCTGTTGTAGCGCAGTGAAAAGATCGTCGTAAACTCGGATCAGGCGGCCCTGACCCACAGCAGCGACGGCTTGTTTCACGGCGATATCCTTAGGCCGTTCTGCAAGGCCCAACCGGGCACACCCAACGCCGACTGCCCCTGATGAGACGAGGACAATCCGATGGCCGACGCGGCGCAAGTGGCTCAGGGTTTCGACTAAATTCGCGATTGTAGACAGCGCCAGACTGCCAGTTTCGGGTTGCGTCAAACTGGATGTGCCAATCTTGATAACCAGGGTCTGCGGAGGGGTTGGGGCCATAGGATCTTGGGTAAAAACTTGGGGTATATTGCTTGCTGTTTCCCATTAGAGCAAGTTTAGGGCACGATCGCGACCTGGGGCGATCGCCACCAAAATTACACTGCCTGCTCGGGAGGGGTGCTACGCTATGTCCTGGCAATACTCACTCAGGCTTGGGCTGCAAGGAAGCCGCTTGCCCCAGGCTGACGCCAGATCGGTTTATTTGTTCATCCACCTACCACGGAAATTCTCGTGACATTAACTGCCATTCGGAGTGCATTTTTAGACTTCATCGCTGATCCATTTTTTGTGTCGGAGTCAGACAGTGTACGTTATTTGGAAGATGGTCTCCTCGTGTTGGAGCACGGCAAAGTTAAGGATTTTGGCCCCTATAGTGAGTTATCGGCCCGGTATGGCAATCTCTCAACAACGGTCTATCCCGATAAGCTGATTCTCCCTGGGTTTATTGATACCCACATTCACTTTCCGCAAGTCGAAATTCTGGCCTCCTATGGGGAGCAGTTGCTTACGTGGCTTGAGACCTACACCTTTCCGGCAGAGCGCAAGTTTCAGGACAAAGCCCACGCCCAAAAGGTGGCATCCTTTTTTTTGGATGAGTTGCTGCGGAACGGCACCACAACGGCTTTGGTGTTTGCGACAGTGCACCCGGCTTCAGTGGAGGCGTTTTTTGAGGAGGCCGATCGCCGGAACCTGCGGATGATTGCTGGCAAGGTGATGATGGATCGCAATGCGCCGGAGTATCTCATGGATACGGTGGAATCGTCCTATCAAGACAGTAAGGCATTGATTCAAAAATGGCACAAGCATAATCGGTTGCTCTATGCGGTGACGCCTCGGTTTGCGGTGACTTCTAGCCCGGAACAACTCCAACAAGCCCGGAGATTGCTGGAGGAGTTTCCTGATGTCTATCTCCATACCCACTTATCTGAAAATGTGGATGAGGTGGCGTTGGTGGCGGAGCTGTTTCCAGAGTCGGCGGGCTATTTGGATGCTTACGATCGCGTTGGGTTTGTGCGACCACGGGCGGTGTTTGCGCACGGCGTCCAGTTGCGGGATGACGAGTTTCAGCGATTGTCAGCGGCGAAGGCGGCGATCGCTTTTTGTCCAACGTCAAATTTATTTTTGGGCAGTGGGTTGTTTAAGTTGGCTAAGGCCAAAGCTCCAGACCAGCCAGTCTTGGTGGGGTTGGGGACAGATATTGGTGGGGGAACCAGTTTTTCGATGTTGCGCACTGCCCACGAAGCCTATAAGGTGGTTCAACTCCAACGGGATAAACTATCGCCGTTCAAAGCATTGTTTTTGGCGACTTTGGGGGGGGCGCAGGCGTTGTATTTGGACGATCGCTTGGGAAATTTTGATGTGGGTAAGGAAGCGGATTTTGTGGTGTTGGATTTGCAGGCAACGCCGCTCATGGCCTTCCGCACGCCCAATCCCCATGCTTCGACGGTGGCGGAACTGGCGGAACGGGTGTTCACGATGATGATCCTGGGGGATGATCGCGCAGTCCACGCGACTTATGTTTTGGGTGAACGCTATGGGAGCTAGGGGCGTTGGGCCAGGGGTCTAGGCGGGTTGGTGGGTCTGGAGGAGGGCGGCGATCGCGACAATCAGGTCTTCGGGGTTGACGGGTTTGGCTAAGTGCCGTGCAAAGCCAACTTCTAAGGCTTGTTTTTGATCGGCTTCTCCGGCGTAGGCCGTCAGGGCGATCGCGGGAATTTGGCCCCCTTGGGCGGGCGATCGCAGCCGAATTTGGCGCATCAGCATATAGCCATCCATTTGCGGCATCCCGATATCGCTAATTAACAGCGCGGGTTGGAAGCGGTCTAACGCTGCGAGGGCTTCGCTAGCGGAGCGGGCAATCGTCACGGTTGCGCCCTGCTGTTTCAAGACAAAGCTCATTAAATCGCACATATCGGCTTCATCATCAACGAGCAAAATCGGAACGCCAGTAAGAGCGGTGTTGGGGCTGGCGATCGGGGTAGGGTTTGTCCCAAGGTCTAGGGTGGGTAATAAGGGCAGTTTGATCGTGAAGGTTGCGCCTTGGCCTTCTCCTGGGCTATCAGCCTGGACGGTGCCCCCGTGCAGTTCGGTGAGGTGGCGCACGATCGCCAAGCCCAAGCCCAATCCCCCAAACTGACGAGTGGTGGTGCCATCTTCTTGCCGGAAGTATTCAAACACATGGGGCAAAAACTGGGGATTGATCCCTTTGCCGTTGTCGCGGACTTGGATTTGGGTATGGGTTTCGCTTTGCTCGATCCGAATTTCAATCTGGCCATTTTCGGGGGTAAACTTAACCGCGTTGGAGAGAAGATTCCACACAATTTGTTGGATGCGGGTTGGGTCGCCGGTGATGTTAACCAGATTGGGAGCAAAGTAAGTATCGATTTGAATATGTTTGGTGGTGGCAGAAAGTTGTACGGTATCTAGTGCGGCATTAATCGTTTGAGGCAGGTTCACTGAACTGCTGTTCAGCACGGTTTTGCCGCGTAAAATCCGTGAGACGTCGAGCAAGTCATCGATGAGCTGAGTCTGGAGTTTGGCGTTGCGTTCGATGGTTTCCAGGGCGATTTGGGTTTGGGCTTCGCTAATCTTGCGGCTTTGCAAGAGTTTAGTCCAGCCGAGAATGGGGTTGAGGGGCGATCGCAACTCATGGGATAACACTGCTAAAAATTCATCTTTGATCCGATTGGCTCGTTCTGCGGTTTCGCGGGCCGCTTGTTCTTTTTGCAACAAATAGTCTCGTTGTTGTTCAAGCAATTTTTGATCTTCAATATCTGTGGCTGTGCCAAACCAGCGAATAACTTCACCCTGCTCATTTTTGAGGGGAATGGCCTGGTGCAAAAACCAACGAAAAGCTCCATCATGGCGGCGCATCCGGCCTTCGGCTTTGTAGAAGGTGCCATTGTGTTGGGCGGCAGTCCAATGTTGACTGAGGGTGGGCAAATCGTCGGGATAAATGAGGAACTCCCAGCCTTTTAATTGAATCTGGGGCAAGGATAAGCCTGTGTAGTCTAGCCAGCGTTGGTTGACGTCGGTGATGATGCCTGCGGCGTTGGCTGTCCAGACTAATTGGGGAATGGATTCGGCCAAGTAGCGATAGCGTTCTTCACTGTAGCGCAGGGCAATTTCGGCCTGTTTGAAGTCTTGAATATCGGTGGCGGTGCCAAACCATTGGGTGGCGTTGCCTTGCTCGTCGAGGAGGGGCACAACGCGGGCCAGGTGCCAACAATACAGATCGTCAAAGCGTTTGAGGCGGACTTCGATTTCGTAGGCAATGCAATGGTGCAGGGCGTGGTTGCGGGTTTCTTGGACGATGGGGAGATCTTCTGGATGAATGAGCATTTCGGGCAATGTGCCCAAGCCTTGTAAGGAGAAGCCCGCATATTCATCCCACCGCTGATTGTAAAATTGCACGTTCCCTTCGGCATCGTTGACCCACATGAGTTGGGGAACGGCGTTGGCTAACGTGCGATAGCGGTCTTCGCTTAACCGGAGGGCCGCTTCAGCGATTTTGCGATCGCTTACATCGCGCACAAAGGCTTGCCAACGGCGATCGGGCAAAATTTTAGTACTAATTTCAACGGTAATAAACTGCCCATCCTGTCGGCGTAATTGCCATTCGTCAACGTGGGTTTCTCCTGCCAATAGGGCTTGTTTCGTTGCTTTGAGGCGGGGCAGTTGGCTTGGATGAATTAAATTTTTGACATTCTGACCAATTAAAGCCTCGCAGGAATAACCCAACAGTTGACAGGCGCTGGAGTTGACGTTGAGATAATTTCCATCAATATCAGCAATAAAAATTGCATCAGAGGCGTGTTCAATTAAGGCTCGAAAGTGTTCTTCACTAGAACGTAGTTTTGCCTCGACTTGTTTTTGCCGACTGATATCGAGATGAATACCAGCCCAGCACAAAATGTTGCCCTGTTCATCGCGCACGGGTACGCCTCGACCTAGAATGGGATGCCAGTTACCATCGACTCCCCGAAAGAGATATTCACGATCCCAATTCGCTCCAGTGTGGACACATTCTTGCCATGCTTGGGCGGTGGCTTCGCGCTGGTCAGGATGCAAGACCTTCGCCCAACCAAACTTGGTATATTCGGGTTGGGTGAGTCCGATGAGATTGAGAAATGACTCGCTGACGTAAGTATTTTTCCCATTTGGATCGCAAACCCAAATGCCGTAGTCAATGGTTTCACCGATCGCGCGATAGAGCCGTTCGCTTCGTTTGAGGGCTTCTTCGGCTTGCTTGCGAGCGGTGATGTTATTGCAAAATCCAACCACCCGCAGGGGCTGGCCTTGGGAGTTGCGGACAATGTAAGCTCGGTCTAAAACATTCATCCAATGGCCTTGTTCATGCCAAGTGCGGTATTCAAATTCAAAGCGATCGCTGGTGCTAGCTAAGATCGCGGGAATTTGGGCTTCGATGGCGGGGCGATCGGCGGGATGAATGCGCTCAAACCAGGCAGTGCTATCGGTCGGGATCGCTTCTGGGCCTAAGCCACTCAGTTTGTATAGTCCTTCTGAGCGGATGATCGTTTTATTTTGTAAATCCCAATCATAGACCACTCCGTCGAGGGCTTGGGTGGCTAGCCGAAAGCGTTCTTCGCTGTTTCTTAAGGCGTGCTCTGTTTGCTTCTGTTCAGTCAGGTCTAGATAAAAACAGATGGTATGGGGCGCTTGAGTGCTGCCTTGGTCGAGCAGGGCTCCGCCAGTGAGGATGGGAATGCGATGACCGTTTTTGTGATAAGCCTCTTTCTCAAAGGGATGATAGACCCCAAAACGATGGAGTTCGTCGGTTGCTTTTTGGTCTAAGGCTTGATACTCAGATGGTGTTAGATCGGCCCAGCGAATCGATTTTGTGTTGATGTCGGATTGGGTGTAGCCAAACAGACTGAGCAAGGCGTCGTTGGCTTGAATAATCGTGCCTGTTTGATCGGTGATTGCGACTCCAAAGAGGTTGGCAGTAATGAGTCGCAAGAATTTATCTTCGCTTTGCTTAAATGAGGCTTCGCTGGCTTGGAGTTGGAGCAGATTATGTCTCAGGCGTTGGCTGGTGTTGCGCAGGGAGTTGCAAATTAGACTGATGGCGATGCCTTCCAGGATGAAGACGAAGCTCCGAATGCTGCCACTGAGATCGATGTGAAATGTGTAAGCGGGAGCTAGGAAAAAGAAGTTGCTGATTAAGGTTGATAGGACTGTGGCAATGACTCCGCTTTGGATATTGCCCAACCAAGCGCTGACGACGATCGCCCCAAAGAAGAGGAGGAAGGGCGTTTGGGTCATTTGGGCGACGGGGTTGAGCGCCAGCATGAGGAGCAACGCCACTGTGACACTGAGAATTGCAATGATGATGGGTGAAAAGCGTGCTCGGAGAGATTTCACCATAGCGGAGGGCAGCAATGTAAACGGGTATTCTTATACCTTAGGTTAGGGATGAATTTTTCTCCATTTATCTTGAGATAGGTTTAAGGTCGGTGGAGCCGCAGGATTAGGGCATGGGGGAGGGTTGGGGGGCGGGGGGCGATCGCGTAGGGGAATGGCGGATTGAGGTCGCCCATTTCCAGGCAGACTCGATATGATTGGGGACAAGTCCTTCAGTGTTGTTTGTCTGTCAGCAACTTTGCTATGAGTTTTGACTTTGCTGCTCCTACGTCTGCTATGCCTCGGCCAGAACTGCTTGCACCAGCAGGTAATTGGGATTGCGCGCGGGCGGCGGTGGAGAATGGCGCAGATGCCATTTATTTTGGTTTGGAGCGGTTTAATGCGCGGATGCGGGCAGAAAATTTTACTGAGGCTGATTTGCCAGAGTTAATGGCGTTTTTGCATGGGCGGGGGGTGAAGGGGTATCTCACGCTGAATACGCTGATTTTTACGGGGGAGTTGGCGGCGGCAGAGCAGTATTTGCGGACGGTCATTGCGGCGGGGGTGGATGCGGCGATCGTGCAGGATGTGGGGGTGTGCCGTTTGATTCGGCAGTTGTCGCCGGATTTTCCGATTCATGCTTCGACTCAAATGACGGTGACGAGTGCGGCGGGGGTGGCGTTTGCCCGGAGTTTGGGCTGTCAGTTGGTGGTGTTGGCGCGGGAATGTTCGTTGGCGGAAATTCGTAAAATTCAGGAGCAGATTTGCGATCGCCAGGTGGCCTTGCCGCTGGAGGTGTTTGTGCATGGGGCTTTGTGTGTGGCTTATTCGGGGCAATGCCTGACGAGTGAGGCGTTGGGTGGGCGCTCGGCGAATCGGGGGGAGTGTGCCCAGGCGTGTCGGATGCCCTATGAGTTGCGGGCAGATGGGCAGGTGGTGGATTTGGGCGATCGCCGCTATCTCCTCAGTCCGCAAGATTTGGCGGGTTTGGATGTGTTGCCGGAGTTGGTGCGATCGGGGGTGGCGTCGCTGAAGATTGAAGGGCGATTAAAAAGTCCTGAGTATGTGGCCAATGTGACTGGCGTTTATCGGCGAGCGTTGGATCGGTTGTGGAGTGAGGTTTCGTCGTCGCAGGCGGTGCGCCCACCGGACGTTGATGCGGGGGAACGATACAACCTGGAGATGGCGTTTTCTCGTGGGTTGTATACGGGCTGGTTTCGTGGAATTGATAACCAGGCGCTCGTGCATGGGCGGTTTGGCAAGAAGCGCGGGGTGTATTTGGGGGAGGTGATGCGGATTCAGGGCGATCGCGTAACGCTGCGGTTGGCAGAATCGAAGACTGAGCGGCCTCGGCCTGCGGTTCCTCGGCATGGGCAAACTGAGGTTGTCACGCATACCCACATCAAACCGGGGGATGGGGTGGTGTTTGACAATGGTCATCCAGATAAGGCGGAGGTGGGAGGCCGGATTTATGGTCTGGAAATTCAGGGGCGAGAGGCGGTGTTGAGTTTTGGGCGGCGAGATTTTGATTCACGGCGGGTGCGGGTGGGCGATCGGGTGTGGAAAACGAGCGATCCCAAACTTGATCGCCATTTACGCCAGAGTTTTACGGGAGGACTGCCTAATTATCAACGCCCAATTCAGATTGAGGTGCAGGGTGAGATGGGGCAGCCGATGGTGGCGATCGCTCGGGATGAGTTGGGTAACCGAGTTCAGATTGAGTCGGCGATGGCTTTGGAGGCAGCACACAATCGTCCGCTAACTACAGAGCGGTTGCAGGAACAGTTGGGGCGTTTGGGGAATACGCCGTTTTATTTGGCGAGTTTAGTGAATCGCTTAGATGGTGATGTGTTGTTGCCAGTGAGTGAGTTAAACCGAATGCGGCGGGCGATCGCGGTGAATCTGGAGGCGGTACGTTGCCAACCAAAGCGTTGGCAATTAAATCCAGAGCCTGCTTTACCACAACTAATGCCTGAGTCTGCCATTGCTGCGATCGCGGCTGCGCCACAGTTGATTGTATTGGTGCGAGATTTAGTGCAGCTTCAGGTCGCGATCGCGGCAGGAATTGAAACGATATATTGTGAGTTTGAGGACCCACGGCAGTATCGCACTGCGATGCAACTGAAGCAACAAGAGTGTGCTACAGCGACTTTATTCGTTGCTCCACCACGGATTACAAAACCGAGTGAACAGTGGATTTTGGAGCAAGTTCAGGCTTCAAAAGCCGATGGTTATTTAATTCGGAATTATGATCAATTGCAGTTTTTTGCAGGGCACCGTTGGGCCGGGGATTTCTCCTTGAACGTTGCCAACGCGATCGCTGCTCGTTATTTCAAAGAGACTTTTAACTTGGAGCGATTGACAGCTTCCTATGACCTCAATATTAGCCAGTTAGAAGAGTTACTTCAGGCAACTCCGGCAGATTGGTTTGAAGTCACAATTCATCAACGAATGCCGATGTTTCACATGGAACATTGTGTTTTTTGTGCATTTTTATCAGATGGCACGGACTATACCAATTGTGGTCGTCCTTGTGAATCTCGGTCGGTGACTTTGCGCGATCGCACAGGGATAGAGCATATTCTTCAGGCCGATGCGGGCTGTCGCAATACCGTGTTTAACGGCACGCCTCAAACGGGGGCAGAATACGTCAAACGGTTACTTGAACTGGGGGTGCGATCGTTTCGTATTGAATTTGTGAATGAAACCGAAGCCCAGGTCAACCGAACGATTCAGCAATATCAGGCGTTGTTACAGGGTGAGATTACGGGCACTCAATTATGGCAAGACCTGAAATTGCACCATCAGTTGGGAGTCACTCGTGGCCCCTTAGACCTGCGGTAAGTAGTACCTCTCGCAGACTTGGTTTCTGTTGTCGCTATCATGACCCAGCAGCATCACTCAAGAACTCGGCTGAGACTACTTTGAGTGATACGATCGGAATTGGCGATCGCGCCGAAAGCAACGTTGGCTTTTCTGTTTACCAGTTGCGCCAGCCACCAGCAGTTTTGGGTTTGGTGCCGTTGGTGATGGGCCGTTGTTCGAGCAAGGCTTGATAGGTTTGGCTATTGGCCCAGCGATCGATTTCTTTGGCCCGTAAAACGGGAACGGGATGGGTTAACTGGGCGGAGGTTGCTTGCTTTAACATGGCCCCCAGTTGATCGTGGCTGATTTCTTCGTACGATCGCGCTTGGGCCAGGAAAGCATCTAAATTCAGTTGACTGGCTAAATTGGGTGACCCACCCGCAAGTTTCATGAGCACGGAGGCGACAGCACGGGGGTTTTGGGTGGCGAGGAGGGCGGCGCGATCGCAACTAAATTCGGCACAGCGAACCCACTCCATCAACTGCAATTGCAAGGATTGGGCAATGCTTGCGCCTCCGGGTAACTGCCCTGCGGCCAACACCAACAGATTCGCCAGGGTCAGATAAACGCCATGCTCACACTTGAGATGGCCCAATTCATGGGCTAGTACGGCCTGAATTTCTTCGGGGTTGAGCAAATCAAGCAGCGATGTATGAACCACGACGAAGGGCTGCTTACCCCGCATGGCAAAGGTGTAGGCATTGGGGACGGGATGCTGCCGCACGTAGAGCTGGGGCGGTTCTAAATCGAGGATGGCGCAGGCATCTAACAGCAGTTTGTGTAAATCGGGAAGTTGCTGTTCACCAACTAAGACACTGGAGGCAATGTTTTCGAGATAGAACACTTGCTCGGCCAGCGGGCCTAACAAACTGCGCACCAGAAAGTCTAATCCGGGCAACTGTTTGAGGTTGGTTGTTGCTTCCAGATCGAGGGGGTGCCGGAAATGTTCTGCTTTTAAGCCGATTAGCGGGATTTTGAAGGAGGCCATTGGAAGTGTCGATCGCGAGTCGCAAACAACGAAGGGTTAACTGAGAATTCGAACGCTCAAGCTCTCCGCTAGTATAGCGAGTTCTTCGGATTTACGGGTTCTGGGCGATCGCGCTGAGCACCCAACCCAAGGAAAAAAGGCAAGAATCTAGTGATCCTTGCCTCATCAACTCACTCACGAGTAAACAGCCCAAGTCGGAGATGACGGTTAGTTTGGCCCCGTTGAGGTCAGGTGGCGATCGGTAGGTTCTGGGCGATCGCTGACCCCGGCTTCTGTGTCTTGAATGCGATGGAGCTTAGCCCCCAGCTTTTGCAGTTTTAATTCGAGGCGCTCGTACCCGCGATCGAGGTGTTGCAAGCCTTTGATGGAGGTTTTGCCTTTAGCGGCTAACCCCGCCAGTACCAGCGCCGCCGAAGCCCGCAAATCTGTCGCCACAACAGGTGCGCCGGATAGCATGGGCACACCCCGGACGATCGCAAGGTTGCCTTTCACCCGAATGTCGGCTCCCATGCGGTTCAACTCGGCGACATGGCGCAAGCGATTCTCGAAGACGGTTTCCGAAATCACGCTATCCCCATTGCTGAGGGTCATCAGGGCCATAAACTGAGCTTGCATATCCGTAGGAAAGCCAGGGTAGGGCAAGGTTTCGATATCGGTGGCTTTATGCTGCGCAGCAGGAATGATCCGCAGGGTGTTGGGTTCTTCAAAAATGATCTGTGACCCAATTTCCTTCAACTTGGCAATCAACGCGGTTAAGTGGTCGGGAATGACCGGAGAAAGGGTGATTTCGGAATGGGTGATGGCCCCAGCGATTAAAAATGTCCCCGCCTCGACGCGATCGGGAATGATGGAATAATCTGCCGTGTGCAAGTTGGGCACCCCAACAATGGTGATGGCGTTGGTGCCAGCTCCACGAATTTTGGCCCCCATCGCCCGACAGAAATTGGCCAAGTCAACGACTTCGGGTTCCTGGGCCGCATTCTCGATGGTGGTTTCTCCTTCCGCCAGCGTGGCCGCCATCATCAGGGTTTCTGTGGCACCGACGCTGGGGTAGTCGAGATAAATTTTGGCTCCTTGCAGCCGCTTGCTACGCCCTTTTACGGCAGCATACACAATCCCGTGGTCAATGTGGACATCTGCGCCCATGGCCTGCAACCCACGAACGTGCAGATCCACAGGTCGCGCTCCGATCGCGCAGCCCCCTGGTAATGGGACTCTCGCCACTCCTAACCGAGCCAACAAAGGGCCGATGATGAAAAAGCTGGCCCGTAACTGGCTGACCAGTTCGTAGGGCGCTTTGGATTGGCCAATTGAGGATGAGTCAATGTTGAGGGCGTCGCCATCGCGCTGAATTTTGACCCCCAGGGCAGCCAGGATTTCCCCCATCCGGGCGACATCCATCAGCTTCGGGACATTCCGCAGGCGGCATTCTTGAGGGCAGAGCAAGGCCCCAGCCATCAAAACAAGGGCCGAATTTTTGGCCCCACTAATCCGAACATTGCCGCTGAGCGGGTTTCCACCCCAAATCTCAAGAATAGACTCTTGTTCCTCAAGGGAGGGACTGGTGTTGGTTGGGCTAGGAGAGAGTGTAATAGGTCTGTCCTCCGGTTTGTGAACTGCTCAACTCTAAATTTCGGATTTGATTCTACAGGATAGGAATTTAGTTGTCTCAACTATTTAATGTTTTTCTTTTAGAGAGGAATAAAATGGGCGTTTTGTTTTGTCCCATTCTTCGATAAAGTGATTGACAGAGCGATGGATTTGCCTCATGATGGTGAATCGCGAGTGAAGTTTATCACTCCGGCTCAAACGTCAGCGGAACTGGCGGAATTGGTAGACGCGCTAGATTCAGGTTCTAGTGTCAGCAATGACTTCCGGGTTCAAGTCCCGGGTTCCGCATCAATGGTATTCGACAACATAAGCTAAGCTGAAAAAGCCGAGGATTCGTTCCCGGCATTTTTTATGCCTTTCTAGCGATACCTTAAAAATTTTTATCGTTGTGCTGCGGAATGTAACAAAATTTCGATGGATGGCGCGGCGCGGTGGAAGCAAAAAGTTGGGTTTTAATCTATACCTCTGACTCAGTGTTGCGTGTTTTATCTATGATTTTATGATTACGAGCCTGCAAAATACGTTGGTGAAACAGCTCCGAAAATTGCACCGGGGGAAAGAACGGCAAGCGCAAGGGGTGTTTCTGGTGGAGGGTACCCATTTGTTGGAAGTCGTGTGTGGTACCGATCGCCTCATCGCGACGTTGTGTTGTACGGATGATTGGCAGGTGGCGCACCCGGAACTTTGGGCGCAGGCGCAGGGCCGGAGCCAGCGGGTGGAACTGGTCAGTCCGGAGGTTTTGCGGGCGATCGCGACGACAGTAGCACCGGATGGGGTGGTGTTTACATTGGCACATGGCCCCACCGTTATGCCTCACTTTACGCACTTGGGCATTGCGCTGGAAACCATTCAAGACCCAGGGAATTTGGGAACCATCATCCGAACGGCGGCAGCGGTGGGGGCGGAAGGGCTGTTGCTGAGCGAGGATTGTGCTGACTGGGCCCAGCCTAAGGTGTTGCGGGCTTCTGCGGGGCACGGGCTAACGTTGCCGTTGCGGACAACACCGACCTTGGCCGATGACTTGACTGAGTATCAGCGGGGGGGGGTTCAAATTGTGGCGACCTTGCCGACGGCACCGCTCACTTATTGGGAGGTGGACTTGACGCCACCGACGCTGTTGCTGTTGGGGAACGAGGGGGCGGGGCTTTCGGCGACCCTGGCGGCGATCGCGGATGTGCACGTCAAAATTCCCCTGGCACCGGGGGTTGAGTCTTTGAATGTGGCGATCGCCAATGCGCTGATTTTGTATGAAATTAAACGCCAACGGGAGGCTCAACTCCGGCGTTAATGCCTAGGGCTGCTTGCCTGTGGGCGCTGAGGGGCTAGGCGTGGGGATGGTTAGCCTGGATGAACTGGTCAATATCCGCGATCGCGGCCTCAAACAAATCGAGATCAAAACACGTCCGGGTGGATTGGGGTTGGGCCTTGGGCGGGAGGTTGGGTGCTTGTTCCTCCCCTGCTTCCAGCCGATGTTGGAGCTGTTTGAGGGATTCTTCAAAAGCTTGAGCCGCAGCATAACGCACTTCTCGTGGCTGACTCATAATTCTGACTCCGAAAGTAAACAGCACTAGATTTTCAGGATGTTGCTTATGAGTACTGAATCAAGACAGCCATCCTCAGTCCCAGAAACAACGCAGTTGTCGTGAGGGCAACCCCCAGCTAAAAGGGGCCTATCTTGTCGCGGAACCTAAAATTCCTGATCGATCAAATTATCGCCCTGCAACAACCCCGTTTACACAGAATGCCCCATCTTAATCAGAATCTATGCAAACGTCTTGCCATCAGGACAAGCAGATGCAAACTCAACGCCCAAAAGCTTGCTAGGAAGGTATTCTGGGTTTTTGAAAAAAGATTGGCACGGGATACAAAATTCTGAATTTTTTCACAAAAATACGTATTTTTCAGGATGAAAGTCGTAAATTTCTGTGCAGAAAGCTGGGCCTCATCAGGCTTGAATCAACTGGTCGCTACACCTTGAAAGGGTTGGGGTAATGCGGCAAAATCAGATGGGTTTGAGCAATGTGGAGCGGGCGATCGCGCCTTGTTTGCGGTGGGGGATGCGGCGGCCTGTGGCCTGTGGGAAGAAAATTTTTTTGGTGTTTTCCGTGGCCTAATAGCGCTTTTTCTGCATGGGCTGAGGGCGGTGGTGGAGCGGTTTCAACCAAATCTTTCTACTCGTGGTGCTGTGGCCGATTTGAGGGAGATTTAGGAAACTGTTGTCTGAAGGGCAACATCCAACCGAAAATAGGGAAGATGATGCCAGGAGAGAACTGTGAGTGAGTCATTTGATTACGATTTGGTGATTGTTGGTGCCGGTGTGGGCGGGCATGGGGCGGCGCTTCATGCGGTGAGTTGTGGGCTGAAAACGGCGATCGTCGAAGCGGGCGTTATGGGGGGCACCTGTGTTAATCGGGGTTGCATTCCCTCGAAGGCGTTGCTGGCAGCTTCTGGTCGGGTGCGGGAGTTGCGCGATACTCACCATTTGCAAGCGTTGGGGATCCAGTTAGCGGCTGATGCGGTGGCGTTTGAGCGGCAGGCGATCGCGGATCACGCCAACATGATTGTGACTAAACAACGGGAAGCCTTGACCAATAGCCTGAAGCGGTTGGGGATCGATATTATTGAAGGCTGGGCGCGGGTTGCCGCTGTGCAAAAGTTGGCGATTGAAACCAGCTCTGGGGAAAAAGTCATCACGGCCAAGGATATTATTCTGGCTCCGGGATCGGTGCCGTTTGTGCCGCCGGGAACAGAGATTGATGGCAAAACGGTTTTTACCAGCGATGATGCGGTACGGCTGGAAACGTTGCCCCAGTGGATTGCGATCGTCGGGAGTGGCTACATTGGCCTGGAGTTTGCCGATGTTTACACGGCCTTGGGGTGTGAAATTACCCTGATCGAAGCCTTGGATCAGCTCATGCCGGGGTTTGATCCTGATATTGCCAAGCTGGCCCAGCGGGTTTTGATTACACCACGGGATATTGAAACCAAGGTTGGGGTGTTGGCCAAGCGGATTATTCCTGGTTCCCCGGTGGTGATTGAACTGGCGGATGCGAAGACGAAGGAAGTCGTCGAGACTCTGGAAGTTGATGCGTGTTTGGTCGCGACTGGGCGAATTCCGTTTACCCAGAAGCTGGGTCTGGAGGCTGTGGGTGTGGAACTCGATCGCCGGGGTTTCATCCCGATTGATGATTACCTCGTGGTTCAGGGCCAGTCGGGGGCGGTGCCCCATTTGTATGCCATTGGGGATGCGACTGGCAAGATGATGTTGGCCCATACGGCTTCGGCTCAGGGGGTGGCGGCGGTTGAAACAATCTGTGGGCGATCGCGCACGGTGGATTATCACAGCATTCCGGCGGCGGCCTTTACCCATCCTGAAATTGGCTTTGTTGGTTTGACGGAACCCGCAGCCCAGGAAAAGGCCCAGGCGGAAGGGTTTGAAGTTGGGACGGCGAAAACTTATTTCAAGGGGAATGCGAAGGCGATCGCCGAGGGTGAAACTGAAGGGATGGCCAAAATTATCTACCGCAAAGATACGGGAGAAGTGCTAGGGGTGCATATTTTCGGGATCCATGCGTCCGATCTCATTCATGAAGCTGCCAGCGCGATCGCCCAACGGCAATCTGTCCACACGCTGGCCTTCCTGGTGCATGCTCATCCCACCCTGGCCGAAGTGCTAGATGAAGGCTACAAACGGGCGATCGGCGCACATTAACGCGCGTTGGGGGGCAACGTGTGTGCATCCGTGGGGCTCATCCCCAACGGCAATCTCGACCTCCTGCCCCCCTCGACCAGGCAAATTGCTCCAACGGCAGGAGGCCCCACGGCGATCGCATCGGGTATTGTGCAACTGGTTCGGTTGGCACCGGGTATTACTCTCAGTTTGGGCGATGGGCGACTCTGTTTTCACTGCCGTTCAACCCCTACCGTTTAACTGCATTCAAAACTTAAAATGGGCGATCGGGGCCCCGATGCCTATCCCAGGTTTGCAAATCTGTGCTGTTTCTACCTGTGCGCTCCAGCGGAGTTAGGTTACGCTATCAGGTAAGCTTTAGTTAAATTTACTTAACCCTTTCCCAACCCTCGTTGTTGACGTTGCTCTGGGCCACGCTTGTCCGGCTCTGGGCCGCAGTCAGCGCATCCAAACTCATTTCTCATCAGTACTCATGCAGATTCGTCGTCGTCATCCCAACCCTGCGGTCGCCGTCCAAGAGTTGCGGTATCAAGTCAAAGTTCCTGATGCTGATCCTCAGCACATTCTGGAAGAAATTGTTTGGCATAAGGAAGCAGAAGTTGATACGTTGCGCGAAACTCTGCCGCTGATTAAGTTACGACAACGGGTTGCCGACGTTGCGCCGCCACGGGATTTTCGCGCGGCACTGCAAACGGCAAAATCTCGTCCGGCGGTGATTGCTGAGGTGAAAAAAGCCTCGCCCAGTAAGGGGGTAATTCGTGAGGACTTTGACCCGATCGCGATCGCCCAGTCCTACACGAGCGGTGGTGCCACCTGTCTATCAGTGTTGACAGATAAAAAGTTCTTTCAGGGCGATTTTGAATATCTCAAGCAAATTCGAGCCGTTACTGATTTGCCTTTGCTATGTAAGGATTTCATCATCTATCCCTATCAGATGTACTACGCCAGAGCCCACGGTGCTGATGCCGTTTTGCTCATCGCGGCGATTCTGTCGGATAAAGATTTGCAATATTTCCTCAAAATTGCAGCGACGTTGGGGATGACGGCCCTGGTCGAAGTGCATACGCTAGAAGAGTTAGATCGGGTTTTGGCCCTTGAAGGCGTGAACCTGGTGGGCATCAATAACCGCGATCTCCAAACGTTTTCAGTTGATTTACAAACGACTTGCCAGCTTTTGGGCGATCGCCGCACCGCACTGCAAACTCGCGATATTTTGCTTGTCAGTGAGTCGGGCTTGTTCACCGCTGATGATCTTGCCACCGTTGCGATCGCCGGGGCCGATGCCGTTTTGATTGGCGAATCTTTCATGCGTCAGCCTGATCCTGGTGCAGCACTGGCCGCTTTGCTGACAGACGTTCAGGCCCAAACCACACCCTAGTCCCATTGGGTGGGATTCAGGCTTCTATCCAGTTTTGGCTCCGATCTTGCTCTACTTGCTGTTTGCTCGTTTTGGCTAACCTTTTCCCGGTTGTAACTTAGGTCACCGTTTATGGAACCCATCCCCTTGCCTTCCCATATTCATTACGAATTACTCTTGCAAATGTTGGAGCGCCAGACTACACCGATTGTCGATCGCAACTCAGCGATTCATCCCCAAGTCCAGCAACTCATCATCACCCTCCGCAAAGCCCTGTCTCAGCAAAAGCAACTGGAGGAAAAGTGTCAGCGCTACAAACTTCCGGTTGAATATCGGTGGTCGCTGAACACCCCGAACGAGGAGGCGCGACCCTCGGATGAGCGGCAATCTAAAGATTTTCTGAGCCTGCGCCCAGATTGACGCGAACTAGCCGTTAAGATAGGGCGAATTTCGGTTCCGCATCTTTCCCCCGGTGACTTCCTGCCCAGGCAGAATGCGCTTTGGGGAGAGCAGCCTTGGTTGTACCGCGCTATATCTAGTGTGGTAAAAAGTATATTTTGAATAAGATGCGCTTGATCAAGGGGAAAGCCTTGTATCTTGGATACAATTAAATTGCCTTTGATTAAATTGAACCCGTTCTTCGTGAACGATCACAGTTAAGCACAATCCTTATGGTTGGCAGGAGGTTGTCAGTGACCGAATCAGGCTCACTCCAAGACTCTTGGTGGATGAATGATCCGGTTTACTTGGGGGCCGCAGCTCCGGCTGATGCGGCTAATCCTTTGGCGCGGTGCCAGCAGTTGAAGCTTGATCTGCAAGGTCTGGCCACTGGTTCTGAACCTGACCCCGACTGGCAAGGTGGTGCAACGGGGCGACTGGGGCCACCAACGGCGGGCGCTGAGCGGCCAAGTTCTCCGCTCCGGGAACAGGCCGAACGGATTCAGCAACTTGAGAAAGCTTTGGATCAATCCCTTGCGTCGCTGGAAGATTTGCGGCGGCAGTTGATTGATCAGCAGTTTCTCGAAGCGCAGTTAGCGTCAACGGAAGAAATTTCTAATATTCAGCAGCAGGCGATTACCCAACTCAAGTGGCAATTGGGGCAGCAGCAGCAAACCTTGGCCGCTCAGCACCAACTGAACCAGGCCCAAAATCAGCGGTTTCAGGAACTCTTGGAGAGTTTGGAGGCTCCGGCTGAGGGTAAACAGCAGCAGATTGAACAGATCAAGGCTCAGTTTTTGTGCGATCGCCAATTGGCCCAGGCTCAAATTGAAGCGGTTCAGCAACTCCAACGCCCCCAACCAACCCCGATCGCGCCCCCCCACTTGGCCCACGGGTGGACTGCGGAACAGCGGACGGCTACCCCAGCCCACGGGAGCCCAGAGGCCCACTCTGCTCACGGGGCAGACCTCCAACACTTGCAGCAGTCCTTGCAGGCAAGACAAGCCGAAATTGAGCAACTGGAGCTTGAGTTAGAACGGGCTCACGAGGCACTCCAAGTTCAGCAAGCTCAGATTGATTTGCTCCAACAAGCGCACACGGCCCGCCAGTCGCTGAATGAAAGTCCTCTGGATGGGGAATTGTTTACGGCCCACAGCAAAATTCAGGAGTTGGAAACCCATCTGTCTCGGCAGATGACGAACCAGGCGATGTTGCAGCATACCTGTCAAGAACTGGAGCAAGCGCGCGATCGCTATCAAATTCGCATCACGGAGTTAGAACAACAAACCGCTGAGATGCAAGAGCAAATCCTGAAGCAGGCGCAACAGGCCAGTGAATATGAAACGGCGGTGCAACATTGGAAAGACCGTTATACCCAAACCCAGGCTGATCTGGGCCACCTCAAAGAGTTGATTGAACGGGCACTGACTGAACCCACGCCGGAAATTGTTGAGGTTCTGGCCCAGCTGCAAGCGATGACCGATTTGGCCGAGACCGAAGCTGGGACGATCCCTGTGGCCAAAGGCATCAAGAAAGATGTGCCTGACTTTTTGATGCGTCGCCAACGGTATCGGGTGCGCCACTAAACCTGGAAACGGCAATTTGGACTTGCGCAATCTCGTTCTCAGTATACTTAAGTTTCCTTTGCAAAAAGAAATACGTACTGGGATCAGTAATTGAAAATTGTGTGAAATTCCCTAGAGATTTCAGCCATTTCTCTTTGAAGTTTTGGCGTATCTCCGTGATTAAGCTGTTACTTATGCGGAAGTTCAGGGCATTATAGCGATGTAATTTGCATGACCTTCATTACAAGCGCCAAATGCAAGCTCCACAACAGACCTGTTCCGAAATTATTCAAAGCATCCAAGCCCTGGTTCCTGTTGGGTCGCCGGTGCCCGATTCTGAACCATTGCTCACCGAGTTGCGATCGCTGACACAAGCGTTGATTCGAGAGTATCAAGCGTCTGGGCGGTTACAAGACGATCCATTTAAAGATGTTTGGAATCGGCCCCTTGCGTTGTATAAAGACGAGGTTTGTCAAAAACTTCAGGGCAAAACCATTTTAGTCACAGGTGGCGAAGGTTTTGTCGGGAGCTTTTTAATCGGCAAGCTGCTGGAATTGGGTGTCAAGCGGGTTGTTTCGGCGGATAATGCGCGCTGTAAAAACGGTGCAGAAGCCCAGCCGATTCCCGGTGCGGCGGCGAATGTGTGTTTGTACGCGGTCGATGTGCGGGATTACAACGGTTTGCAGCAGGTGTTTGCGACTGAGCAGCCGGATATTGTGTTTCATCTCGCGGCCATTCGTATTCCTGGTGAAGCGGAAAAGATTGTTTTAGAAACAGTTACTACAAATATTTTTGGTACTCAAAATATTATTCGGTTGTGTGAAGAATTTCAGGTTGAGCAGTGTATTTTCTCTTCCACGGGTAAAGCCTCTCGCTATTGGACGGCGGAAGTCTATGCGGCAACGAAAAAAGTAAATGAGTGGTTATTTGCCCATGCGACCCAAACGGGGAATGTGCAGTATGGCATGGTGCGTTTTACTCACATGTTGAATAACAGCTCGATGTATGAGCAAATTAGTGGCAAGGTCGAGCAGGGCTGTCCAATTAATATTCATGCGCCAGAGCGTTATGTGGTGGGCCAAAATGTGGGTGAAGCGGCTCATTTGTTGTTGAATGCGCTGGTCTTTTCTGAGCGCGATCGCCTCAGATTTATTCTGGTACGGAACTTGGGCTGGCCGACGGAAAGTTTGGAAGTGGCACTTTACAAGATTCTGGAGTCGGGTAAGAATTTGCCGATTTACTTCCAGGGCACGCCGTTAGGCTATGGGGAATCGTTTTTCTTGGGGCAAGTGGATTGGAACCATCAGACTGAAGTTAATACACTGATCAACGCCCTTGAAACAGAACATTCCTCGGCCATCAGCACGACCGGAGAAATGATTGTTTCTGAAATTATCCCGTTTTCCAGCGAGACGCTGTTTGCTGAGTTGGGGGCTTTAAAAGAGCTGTGCAATGACTCCACGGCGGTAGACAAAGATGTGAAGTGGCGGTTGGCGGAGTTGGTGAATCAGGTTTCGCTCACGGCGTTCCGGCAAGCCAGTGTGAAGCGCTGTCTGGAAATTTTGCGGTGGGGGTTAAATCTACGGTTGTATGAGCGGGGTGAGTATGCGCTGACTCCGTACGAGCCGTTTATTGAGTTGGTGGTGCGGAGCTTGAGCGATCGCATTGACCAAGGGGCGTTAGATGCCTGTAAGATGTCGCTAGATGAATTTGCGCGGGCGATCGCGGCAATCAAGGCTTTTCCCTCGTTGGCCCAAGAAGTGGCCCAGTTGGAACAAGCATTGGCTCGTTTGCAACAGAAGGAGGCTCAATCCTTGGGAAAGGCAGCTTAGACATGTATCCATTCCTATCCAGTTAGCATTTCTGCTTTGCTGAAGTTATAAAGCTCTGAGAAGCAGTGTTAGTTATGCCAAGCCGCCGGGCACTCTGTGATTGGGAGAGAAGTTCAGGGAATTTGAGCAAACCTGTGTTGTCCTGAAGAGTAATGGCATGACTTCTGAATCATTGACGAGTGAAATCCGCGAACCCAGCATGGATGGTTTTCCATCAACCGACAGTTCTGATACCCAAATTTCAGTGGTGCATTCGACTGACGGTGGGGTGTCTAAGCCGCCACCTGATGAAGCGGATGATGCGGTGTTTGCTAAGGCTCAAACCCTGATGATGAGCTTGGATGATGATCCGGAGGAGTCTGATTCGGGGCCGCTGGGGCTGGAGTTAGATAGTTCTCCGCGATATTACGTTCAAGGTGTTGTGTTGGGACAACGGGCGTGCTTGATCACCAATTTATTGGGGGGGGATTCCCAAACCTTGTTCCAACCCCAGATGGTGTGGACGATTGGGCGGAATCGGGAGGCGGCGTTGCCCCTGCGCGATCGCGTGTTGTCCCGGCGACATGCAGTCATTCTGTATGTGCCGGACGAGGGGTTTTATTTAATTGATTTGAACAGTATGAATGGCTCGTTTATTAACGGCCAGCGGATTGAGCAGCGACAGCTTTTGAAGGATGGCGATCGCTTGCGGATTGGCAGTTTTGAATTTAATTTCTTTACCAGTTGTGGTTCCCGCTCGATTGAAGCCATTCATCCGGAGGTACTCACTCGCTTTACTACGTCTAAAACGCGATCGGAAGCGTTTATGGACTATGCAGCCCTGGAGGAACCAGAAGTGATTTTTGGTTCTGGCACAAGAAGCCAGTCTTAACCAGACGGGGGGATGCAGGGTATTGCACGGGCGCGGGCAGGAGCGAAAGGGCAACTGCTGATTTTGGCGATCGCGTCGGAGTTGTCGTTGCTTGGGGATGCCTGGGAATTACAGGGTTTGCAAGAGCCAGAAGCCGCTGTAGGTCATGCCGCTGTTGTCGGGTTGGATGAGCAAAAAGTGTAATCCCTGGCTGGCCTGTTTGCGGTGCTCGTAGGTGGTGGCAGCGGTCAGCACGGCAGGATCGTCAAAGGTGGCGATGATCCAGCGATCGCTCAATCCTGCGTCTAAAATTAGGCCGTGGGGCGGGCCGGGAATGGCCGTTAGGGCAACGGGTTGGGCTTGTTGAATCCAGGTGGCAAGGCGCATGGATTGGCGGCCCCCTTCGATGATGACACCGGGGATCGGAGTAGACGACGCTAACCCTAAATGGAGCGGTTGCAATTCTGGTGGCATCTCCACAATGGGAATCATGCGTCCGGTAAAGGCTTCGACCAGCTCCCCGGCGGGCAAGGCGGCAAATTGCCACTGGTTGCCGAGCAAGCTGGTGTCAAGGGGCATGGGTGGGGGTTGGTCGAGTTTGATGGGGTTGTAGGGTGCGCCTGTGTAGTGCGATCGCGTGGGGTACTGCTGGGCCAGTTCGACTAAGGCTTGCTTGAGGGTGGGGGTGCGCCGGGTGGCATACACAGGGAGGGCCAGGGCTTGGCAGGCGAGTTCCACTAAACTCAGGGCTTGGGGCCGAAAGACATGGACGCGATCGGGCGGTGTTTGGCCATCGGTGAACAGCACCTGGAACTGGCTTTGAATCCAGGTGGGGGTGGCTTCTGGTTGGGGACAGGTAGCGGTGTAGCAGCGATCGCCCGGAATGGTACAAATGACTAATTCCCATAAAGGAACGCCCGCCTCGGTCTGAAGCGGACGATGGTAAAAATCAATTTCCCAGATACTCATAGTTTGTGTGGATGAACGGTAGCCGCTCTCTCCACTGTACTAGACCAGGCTTAGCTCTCTGCACCTTGGGTGGCGCGATCGCTGGTGACTGGGATTTGCGCGAAACTGGGGATCGAGTCTACGGCGCTGCCGGGGGCATAAATTCGCGTGACGTAATCAGCGATCATCCGGTGGGTGTTGAAGGCGAGGGCATTAGTCTGGATCGACTTTTTCATCATCTTGACCCACCCGTGGGGAATGCCGTCGTGGTCTTGGTCGTAGTACAAGGGCACAATCTCGGACTCCAGCAAGGCATAGAGAGATTCTGAGTCGATTTTGTCTTGCAGTTCTTGATTGCTGGTATTAGCGTCTTCCCCGATCGCCCAACCATTCAGCCCTTTGCCGTTGGCATCAGCAAGATACCCTTCGCACCACCAACCATCCAACACGCTGCAATTGAGGCCACCGTTGAAGCAGACCTTTTGGCCGCTGGTGCCCGATGCTTCCAATGGGCGACGGGGGTTGTTTAGCCAAATATCCACGCCTTGCACCAATTTGCGGGCGGTGTACATGTCGTAATCTTCGATGAAGGCAACCCGATTTTGGATTTCTGGCTGTTTACACCATTCCATGAGCCGTTGAATGATGCGCTTGCCTTCTTCGTCGGCGGGGTGGGCTTTGCCAGAGAAGATGATTTGCACGGGGCGATCGGGGTTGCCAAAGATCTTGAGGGCACGTTCTGGATCGCGTAGTAACAAGTCACCGCGCTTGTAGGGGCTAAAGCGTCGGGCAAAACCGATGGTGAGAATATTGGGATCCAGAAGGTGATCGATCGCGGCGATCGCGCCCTCCGGCTCCCCTCGTTTCAGACGAGCTTGCTTGATTTTGTAGCGGGCATGGGCGATCAAGCGTTCTTTCAAAACTTGATGCCGCCACCACAACTCAGCGGCGGGAATTTGGTCAACTTTGGCCCACAGGCTGGGTTCCAGCACTTTATCAAACCAGGCGGGGTCAAGGTATTCTGCGTACAAATCGCTCAGCAGGGAGGCTGTCCAGGTTGCTCCATGCACGCCATTCGTTACGTAGCCGATGGGGACTTCATCCTGGCTCTTTTCGGGATAGAGGATGCGCCACATTTGCCGGGATACGTGACCATGCAACTCGCTGACGCCATTGGCGGTGCGACACAGACGGAGGGCCAACACGGTCATGCCAAAGGGTTCCCAGGGATCGCCCAAGCGTCTGGCCCCCAGAGCCAAAAATTGCTCTCGCGATAACCCAAGCGTGGGCCAGTAGGAGGCAAAGAAGGAGTCCATCAGGTCGGCTGAAAAGACATCATGACCGGCGGGGACGGGGGTGTGGGTGGTGAATACACAGCGATCGCGGACAGCGGCTTCGATGTCGTAGAAAGATTGGCCCGTGCGCTGGATTTCGGTTTTGGCGACTTCAAGCAGGCAAAAGGCGGCGTGGCCCTCGTTCAGGTGGTAGATGCCAGGTTCGATGCCGAGGGCCTGCAACATGCGAACGCCACCAATGCCCAGAATGATTTCTTGGGCGATGCGGGTTTCTTGGTTGCCGCCGTATAAATGCCCGGTGAGCCAGCGATCGATGGGGTCGTTGTCGTCGCGATTGGTATCCAAAAGATACAGCGAGACCCGCCCGACCTGGACTCGCCAAACTTGGACTTTGACGGCTCGATGGCGCACTTGCACTTCGATGACGACGGGGCGATCGTGGGCATCTTTGACCAGTTCCAACGGCATTTGATCAAAGGGGGCATCGACGTAGTAGTCTTCTTGCCAGCCCTCTCGATTTAGGCGTTGGCGGAAATAGCCCTGACGATACAGCAGCCCAATACCCACCATTGGCACCCCCAGGTCAGAGGCAGATTTCAGGTGGTCGCCAGCCAAAATGCCTAAGCCACCGGAGTAGATGGGTAGCGATTCATGGAGACCAAATTCGGCGCAGAAGTAGGCAACGGGATGGGTAGGGGAAATTTGGGGGGCAATGCGGCTGGCCCAGGTGTTTTGGGCGGCCAGGTAGGCATCAAACTCGGTCACTAGGGCCTGTAGGCGCTTGAGATAGAAGGGATCAATGGACAGTTGGGTGAGGCGATCGTAGGAGACGGACTCTAGCAAGGCAACGGGATTGTGGCCACAGTCTTCCCACCGGGTGGGATCGATCATTTCAAACAAGGAGACTTGATCGGCGACCCAACACCACCAATAATTGTAAGCCAGGTCAGCAAGGCGTTTAAGCGAACTCGGCAGTTTGGAACGCAACTGTGTTGCCGATGTGGAAACTAGGGTCGTAACCATAAATGCGGTACCGCGAGACTGAAGGGATGGAAGAAATAGGCTTTGTTGCGGTGTCCGGAGACGGGCAACAAGAATTCAATAAAAATCGGTGAATTGATCAGTAAATAAAATTGAAGCGATTTTTAGTAGGCGATTTGTTTGGTTTGCTACAAAACGTTGGAAAGTGTGATGGGTCTTTATTCGACGTGCATGAATCTTTGTAGTCGAGATATTTTCTGTAATGTTGATGTTGGCAGGGTAGAACGGGGGCTGTGAAGTTGTTGTGAACCTATGAGAGGGTGGGGGCAGAGCTTGCTAGGATGACGGCGATCGCTCTAGCCGTAAATTCACTGATATGTCTTATCGCTTCTCCCTGTTGTTTGGTCGTGTCAGTTGGGCGATCGCGCTAGGGGGTGGGGCGATCGCCGGGTTGCCAGCTCAGGCCCAAATCATTCCAGATGCTACGTTGCCAGTCAATTCCCAGGTTGCAGCCGGGTGTCAGGTCTGCGCGATCGCGGGGGGGACAGTGCGTGGCTCCTACCTTTTTCACAGTTTTCGAGAATTTTCCATTCCCACTGGGGGGGCAGCCCAGTTTGAGAATGCACCCCAAATCCACACGATTTTGAACCGGGTGACTGGCTCCCAGGCTTCTCGGATTGATGGTCTAATCCAGGCCAATGGAACGGCCAATGTTTTTTTGCTGAATCCGAATGGCATTACGTTTGGCCCCAATGCCTCGCTGCAAGTGGGTGGTGCGTTTGTGGCGAGTACGGCCCCCAGTTTCCAATTTCCAGACGGGAGTGAGTTTAGTGCGACCAATCCCCAAGCGCCGCCGCTATTGGCGGTCAATATTGCGCCGGGATTGCAGTATGGTCGGGGGCTAGCGCCTATTGAAAATAGTGGCAATCTGGCTGTTAACCCAGGCCAAAGTCTGACGTTGAGCGGCAGTGATGTGTTGCACCGAGGCACTTTGACGGCTCCGGGGGGGCGGGTGGAATTGTTGGGCGATCGCGTTGCGCTCCTTGACCAGGCCCAAATTAAGGTCTCTGCTCCAATGGCGGGGGGCACAGTTTTGATTGGGGGCGATTTTCAGGGAAAGGGTTTGGTGCCAAAGGCGCGGCGGACGTTTGTTGCTCCGGGGGCCAGGATTGAGGCGGATGGGGTGGGGACAGGGAATGGCGGACGGGTGATCGTGTGGGCCGATGAGGCGACCCGGTTTTATGGCCAGGTCAGTGCTCGAGGGGGCGAAAGTGGCGGGGATGGGGGCTTTGTGGAAATTTCGGGGCGCGATTTTTTGGATTACCAGGGCCAGGTTAATACCCTCGCCCCCCAGGGCCGCGTTGGTATGCTGTTGCTGGATCCGGTGAATATCACTGTGGTAGCGGGTGGTAACAATCCGCCGGAACTGGCAGCCAATGATCAATTTGCGGATCCGGGAGTGAACAGTGCGATCGCCAATGGCACGATTAACAATGCGACGACAAATGTGACCCTGCAAGCCACGAATAACGTGACGTTTACGGCCCCGATCGCAATGGTGAATCCGGGGCTGGGGTTAACAGTGGAAGCCGGAAATAACATCACGTTTCAGGGCTTTGTTATTCCGTTTTTGGGCAGCACGCCTGGGGTTTTGACGAATGGGGGGGATGTCAACCTGAGGGCGGGGGGCGATGTGGTGATAGACCGTTTTGCCATCCGCACAGATAGTCTGGAGGGGGCAGCGGCGGGGGATATAACGATTACAACGGGGCCAACCGGACGGTTGTTGTTGCAAAATCGGGGCATTTTGACGGCGGATACTCGTGGGGCAGGGACCGCGGGGACGATTACCATCCAAGGGGGGACGGTGGATGTGTTGACTCCGGTAGGGACGCGCAATTTGAGTGGGATCAGCGCGAATACGACGGGGAGTGGGTCGGCGGGCAAAATTGCGATCGCGGCGAATCGGTTGGCGGTGGATGGGGCGGTTATCCAAGCCTTTACCAACGGGCCGGGGGATGCTGGAGAAATTACGGTGCAGGCTAACGAGATTGCGGTGACCGGGCAAGGCCGTTTGGGGGGGATTGACGGCGGTTTGTTTGCCAATTCCAACACCAGTTTGGCTGGCACGGGCAAGGCGGGTGCGATTACCCTTGAAGCCCAACGCCTGAGCGTGCGGGATGGGGCTGGGATTTATGCCAATTCGATTTCTGCCAATCCGGGGGGACGGGTGACCGTACGGGCGGCAGACATTGAGGTCAGTGGCCAGGGGCTGCGGCCCAGTAGTGTGTCGGTAGGCGCACCTGCCGCGTTTGGGGCCAGGGGCGATGGCGGCACGATGCAGCTTGTGGCTGATCGCTTGACGATTCGCAATGGGGCGATCGTGGAGGCGAGTGCGTTGAATGGGCAGGGTGGAACAGTCAACGTGCAGGCTAATACCGTGAATGTGCTGGATGGGGGCAATTTGGGGGCGGATGGTCGCAATGGCGGGCAACTGACGGTTGAGACGGGGCAGTTACGGGTTCAAAATGGCAGTTTTATTTCGGTGGGTACGTTAGCGGGGAATGCGGGTGGCCTGGTGCAGATTCGAGCCCGCGATCGCGTAGAGGTGCTTGACAGCAGCGGGATTTCTGCCGATGCGTTTGGGGGGCAAGGGGGCAATGTGTTGGTAGAAACCCAGGATTTCCGGTTACAAAATCTCTCTACGGTGTCAGCAGGGACGTTTGGGCGTGGGGTCGCGGGTAATGTCTCAGTGCGTGGGAGCAATTCGGTCTTGGTCGATCGCAGTTTTCTGGGTTTAAGCTCTTTGGGCACAGTCACAGGGGGCAGTCTCTCAATTGCAACGGGCAATCTCACGGTGCAGAATGGGGGCGGGGTGGTGGCAACCTTGATTGGCCAGGGAACGGGGGGTGACCTGAGGGTCGCGGCGGGGAATCTCACGGTGCGAGAGTCGAGTTTCCTCACCACCAGTGTCGTTGGGCAGGGCCAAGGCGGAAATTTGGCGGTGCAAGTTGATGGGGCAATTCAGCTTGATCAGCGAGGGACAATTTCGACGGCAGCCTTTGGCGCAGGCCGAGGTGGGGATTTGGCGATCGCGGCCCGACAGTTGGATGTCCGCAATCGGTCTTCTATCAACACGCTCAGCGCGGGCGACCTGACGAGTGCCACTCGGTCTGCGGTGTTTGGCGAGTTGCAATTGGATGTTTTTTCGGCATCCCCCTTTTTGTCAGGGTTGTTTCAGCTTGTTAACACCAGTGCCCTGGCGGCGACTGAGGCGGGGGCCGTGGGGCAGGCTGGCAATCTCACGGTGCAAGTGACGGAAACGGTCGCGATCGCGAACCAGGGCTCCTTCGCGACAGCCGCAGAGGGCCGAGCCAATGGGGGGCGGTTGTTGCTGCAAACGGGAAATCTCAACCTGGGGAATGGGGGCAGCTTGTTGTCGGATGTTAATGGGCCAGGGCGGGGGGGGGATATTGAGGTGCAAGCGAATAACCTCCAGTTACAAAATGGATTGATCTCCAGTCGGGGGACGGCACTGGGAACAGCGGCGAATATTACCCTTTCGCTTACAGATACCCTGACGGTGAATGGCAGTGGCATTTTGGCGAGTGCAACCCAGGCTGGAGGTGGCAATATTGCAATCAACGCACGGGATATTCGTTTACGCAATGGCAGTTTGGTGAGTACCAGCGTCTTTGATAGCGTGGGGGGCGGTGGCAATATCGATATTCGTTCCCAAATTTTTATTGCGTTGGAAGATAGCGATATTCTGGCGAATGCGGAGTTGGGGCCGGGGGGAAATATTTTCATCAATTCGCCGACGTTTTTGGCGGATTTGTTTGGGACGGGGCAGGCCACAGCCGTGGGGCGCAATCCGGGGAGTTTTGCGCCGTTTCGGGGGAATGGACGGGTGGATATTTCGGCGGAGTCGCGGGCGGGAACCAGTGGCACGGTGACGTTTCCGCAGGTGGATCCGGCGCGGGGTATAACGCCGTTAGTGACGGAGTTGGTTGATCCCACGCAGCAGATTGATCAACGGTGTGGGTGGCGGGGCGATCGCGCCAGTTCCTTTACGGTGACAGGCCGGGGCGGTTTACCCACGGATCCAACCCAGCCGTTGGAAGATGAGGCGGTTTGGGTGGATTGGATTGGGGGCACGGCGGCAGAGAGCGGGAGCAGTGCCCAACCGAGGGGGGCGATCGCTCAATCGGCAATACCAGGGGCGATTGTGGAAGCGCAAGGTTGGCGCTTGGCTCCGGATGGGGAAATTTACCTTGTGGCGGCGGCCAAACCAAGGCTTGCAGTGGTTCCGGGCTTTCCCGTCGTTGATTGCAATTCAACCAGGCGGTAAAAAGTTGGTGACAGACGTGGTACTCTTTGCATTCTGGAGTGTCGGGTATTGGCGACGATTGCAGCGCAGAGGATGAAGGAACGATGAGCGATCGCTGGTTGGCCGTTGGCAAAATTGTTTCACCGCAAGGGCTAAAGGGAGAGTTGCGGGTTTATCCAAATTCGGATTTTCCGGAGCGGTTTTTGGAACCGGGCCAACGCTGGTTGTTACGGCCAGGGGCGATGGAACCTGCCCCTATTGAACTGGTCAAAGGGCGCAGTTTGGATGGCAAGGGGATGTATGTGGTGCAACTGGCGGGGATCGACGATCGCTCTCAGGCGGAGGCGTTACGGGGTGCTCAGTTGATGGTGCCAGCGGGCGATCGCTTGCCGCTAGAGCCGGATGAATTTCATGTGGATGATTTGATTGGGTTACAGGTGTTTGATCAAGCAACCCAAACCTTGGTAGGGACAGTGACGAATGTGCTGGCCGCCGGGAATGACTTGTTAGAAGTCCAGCGATCGCCCGATCCTGCTCACCCCAAAACGACAAAACCAGTCTTGATTCCGTTTGTGATGGCGATCGTGCCTGTGGTGGATTTAGCCAAACAGCGGATTGAAATTACGCCGCCTGCGGGATTGATTGATTAACTATTTTTGCCTTGCAATGATGCGGTGAATTGGCGATCGGCGACTGTGCCTCACGCATCGGTTCACTGCAATACAAATATTGCTAACCTCAATCCGTTGCAGTGGCTACATAAATCCAGCATTGGTTAAAAATTAATTTCAAGGTAATGTAAAGAATTCTGCCTCTTGTTGTTAGAATGGCGAATAAGCCAAAGGTTCCAGTGCTGATATCTGTGGCACTTTACCTCGAAGCAAAGCTTTTCACACATTTATCACCGCTTAAACTTCCCTCCAGGCCGGAACCTGACTCTGGCCCAGTTAACTCTTTATTTTTTATTTCTACCGTTTACTCAACAACTAATCGTTCTTTTGGATCGAGTTTTACTTGTAGTTAGATCCTCATAAGGCGAGTAAAATCAGCCAATAAATCATCGTCCGGGCCTCTTACCTGCTGCTATTCACATGAATCTAACGGCTCCTGCATCTTCGATTGAGTTCACCGTCCCCGATTGGCTCCGTGAGTGCCAGCTCATTCAATGTCAGCTCACCCCTGACTGTAGTGAAGCCGAAGGGGCGCGATCGGATGCGGATTTGGTTTGTCGTGCATTTGATTTTGCCTATCAGCTCCATCAGGGCCAATACCGGGCCTCTGGCGAACCTTATATCATGCACCCCGTGGCGGTAGCGGGGCTTTTGCGTGATTTGGGGGGTGGCAGCACCATGATTGCGGCGGGCTTTTTGCACGATGTGGTCGAAGATACGGAAGTTACCCCGGACGAATTGGAAGAACGGTTTGGCCACGAAGTGCGCTTGCTGGTTGAAGGGGTCACAAAGCTTTCTAAGTTTAACTTCTCAAGTAAAACGGAGCGCCAAGCTGAGAATTTCCGGCGGATGTTCCTGGCAATGGCCCATGACATTCGGGTGATTGTGGTGAAATTGGCCGATCGCCTGCACAACATGCGGACTTTGGAACACCTGGCTGATGCGAAGCGCCGTCAAATTGCGCTGGAAACACGCGAAATCTTTGCACCGCTGGCGAATCGGTTGGGGATCGGTCGCTTCAAATGGGAACTCGAAGATTTATCGTTCAAATATCTTGAACCGGAAAGCTATCGGGCTGTGCAAGAGCTGGTTGCAGAGAAGCGGGCCGATCGCGAAGCGCGCTTAACGGCGATCACCCAGTCATTGCGGGAACGGTTGGAACAGATTGGGCTTCAGGTCGTTGAAATCAGCGGGCGGCCTAAGCATTTGTATGGCATCTACCAAAAGATGCAACGCCAACAGAAGGATTACGACGAAATTTATGACGTGGCGGCGATTCGCATCATCGTCCAAAACAATGAGGAATGCTATCGCGCGTTGGCGATCGTCCATGACAGTTTTCGCCCGATTCCCGGTCGTTTCAAGGATTATATTGGGTTGCCAAAACCCAATCGCTATCAGTCACTCCATACCGTGGTGATTAGCAACACGGGGCGGCCCCTGGAGGTGCAGATCCGAACCTTAGAAATGCACCATGTTGCGGAATATGGGATTGCGGCCCATTGGAAGTACAAGGAGGTTGGTCATTCCAATATTCCGTTGACTGGGATGGATGAGAAGTTTACCTGGTTGCGGCAACTCCTGGATTGGCAAAATGATCTGAAAGATGCCCAAGAATATTTGGAGAGCATCAAAGATGATTTGTTTGATGGTGAAGTGTATGTCTTCACGCCGCAGGGTGATGTGGTGTCGTTGGGGCGTGGAGCAACGTGTGTTGACTTTGCCTACCGCATTCATACTGAAGTGGGGAATCATTGCGCGGGAGCAAAGGTCAATGGGCGCATTGTAACGCTGGATACCCCGTTGAAAAACGGCGATATCGTGGAGATTATGACCAACAAAAATTCTCGGCCTAGTTTGGATTGGCTGAATTTTGTGGTCACGAACAGTGCTCGTAACCGGATTCGGCAAGCGTACAAGCGATCGCATCGGGAAGAAAACCTGTCGCGGGGGCGGGATATGCTGGAGCGCGAGTTGGGCAAGAATGGCTTTGAAGCCTTGCTCAAGTCTGAGCCGATGCGGGCAGCAGCGGAACGATGTAACTACCACAGTGTGGATGATTTGCTGGCGGCGCTGGGCTATGGTGAAACCACGCTGAATACGGTGGTCAATCGACTGCGGGAAGCGGTCAAGTCGCAGCAAACGATTGAGCCCATTCATGACACGGAAGAAGAGGCAGCACAATTGGCGTTGCCCGCTGTTGCGCCGGCCAAATCCTCGACGTTTACACCGGGGAAGGTGTCTCCAATTGCGGGGGTGGAAGGGTTGCTCTATCACTTGGCGGGGTGTTGTACGCCAGTGCCGGGGGAAGCCATTATTGGGGTGGTGTCCCAGGGCCATCGGGGGATTTCGATTCATCGGCAGGGATGTACAAATACGGATCAGATTCCGGGCGATCGCTTGGTGCCTGTGAGCTGGAACCCCTTAGTCGAAGACCGGGGCCGCCCTCAGACCTATCCAGTGGATATTCAGATTGAAGTGATTGATCGGGTCGGGATTCTCAAGGATATTCTTTCGCGCTTAACGGATAACAATATTAACGTGCGCAATGCGCAGGTGCGGACGTTTCCTGACCAAACGGCTGTGATTGACTTGGGGATTGATATTCGCAACCATGAGCAACTTGAAAAGACCTTTACCCAAGTGCGGAAACTCAGTGATGTCCTCAATTTGCGGCGGTTGAGCCAGATCGACTCCTCAAACCGCTAGTTGTGTATCGCTTTGATTAAGCTGACACCGGGGATAGCGATAAAGTGTAATTTTTTAGCCAAGGTTAAGCCCGACAGGTTTCTGGCGATCGCGGAGTTACTTAGACTAGATAACTAGGGGAAGTGGCATATCGAGACCCGTCCATTTCGCTGGAGCAAGGTAAAATTCAGTCACAGCAAATCAAGGATGGGGTGTGTTTTCAGCCCAAACTGACGACTGCTGTTTGTTTGCTACATACTGCAATTGGCTCCCTTGCGGTTAGACAACGACTATTTGTTGATAGAGTGTACAAAAATTAATATTTTCTTTATATTTATTAAGATTCCGCGTAAAATTGGAACCTTATGGTGGGTTTGCCGTCATCTGGCTATAGCAAATTCATTGATCTCTGACTGTTCTGTTACTGCTTTGTTCCTGAATCTAAACCGTGACCGCCGTGAGCACCTGGACACCCCGTTACACAAGGCAAGTTGCAGCCGAGGAACAGCAACTCTACGATCATCTACTCAATTTAGTGCAGGCTGAAACCCCAAGTCAGCTTGTGCAGCACTTTCGATCGCTCTTCATTGATGGATCTGGTTATCCTAGCCCTGAGATTACGCAGGTCGTTGATCGGGTCATTTTGGGAAAAAATGCGGATCAAGAGTTTCGGTTTATTCTGAATCGGTGTTGCCACATTTTGATTAACCGCTGGCAAGCTCGGCCCCAGCACCAGGCGTTTATTCCTGAGTTGGTTGGGTTGTTTGCGACACCACCCGCCCGCACTGGGGCGGAGTTGACTCGTTCTCGGTCGGTGCGTCGATTACGGGACTTGGTTAGAGAGTTTACGGCGAGTGAGCAATACGTGACGTTGCGGCGCTTGGCGCAGGTAATCGAGCAAAATACAGATCCGGTGTTACCCCTTGGGAGTGAAACCCTGGGGACGTTAATTCAACGCTATCCGTATTTATACGATCATTGTTTGATGGCGGAAGGGGGCACTTACGAGCAGCAACAAACAATTCGGCAGTTGAGGGCGCGGGCGCAACGCCAATATGAAGTTGATCTATCCCAATATGTGACTTATCAAGTGCGGCGATCGCAGCTCAAACGGTATCAGGCCAGTAGTTCTAGTCATCGGGGGCTGCAACCAGCCAAAAACCCAACGTTGTTGTCGGATCGGGAGTTGTGCGTTGCGCTGAAACACTTTGTGGGTAAGTCTCAAGGGGCGCGATCGTACCGGGATGTGGCACAGTGCTTTTTGACTCACAGTGCGCAAACAGCGTCGTTTCAAGCGTTTAAAGACGACTTATACCAATACATTACAACCTCGGTGACGCCAGACTATGGCAAGCAACAGTTCAACAATCAGTTACATGCGCACTTGAATGGAATCTTGCCTGAAAGCAATCATCAAAAATTGAATGATTTTTTGATGGTTCGTACGTGTAGCCAGTTACTGAATTTTTTGATTGTTGAAAGTCCTCAAAATCCAAATCATTTTCTGTTTGTTGATTTGATCTCGAATTTGGGGCCAGCGTTAGCAACAGGTTTATTGCTTAAAATTGTCTTGATTTGTCGGAAAGTGAAACCACATTTGGAAAAGCGCTTTTCGATTTTGTTTAATCACTATGAAACGTGTCAACACAGTGCGGTGCGCTGGTTAGTGCAAGCAATGGAGCATTTGAATCTGGCTTTGAGTACTAACTTTAGTACGTTGGATTTGTCGTTCATTAGCCAGTGGTAATCGCGATCGCAACTGTTTGGGCCGGGTAACAACGATATGACTTCGGAGTGGCGATCGGAAAAGGAAAAAATGCTGGCTGGTGAACTCTATTTGGCCAGCGATCCGGAGTTGGCGGCGGAAAATCAGCGGGCCAGTCGGTTATTGCGGCAGTATCACCAAATCCCAGAAACGGAGCCTTTGGAGCGGCAACGACTTTTACGCGAATTGCTGGGACGGGTGGGCGAAAATCCGATGATTGTGCCGCCGTTTCACTGCGATTATGGTGGCCAGATTGAAATTGGCGATCGCTTTTATATGAATTATGGCGGTGTGATTTTGGATTGCAACCGAGTGCAGATTGGGGACGATGTGTTGTGCGGCCCTTCTGTGCAAATCTATACCGCCTATCATCCAACGGATCCGGCCCTTCGCCGCACCCAACAAGAACTCGCGGCCCCAATTACCATTGGCAACACGGTTTGGATTGGGGGTGGGGCAATCATTTGTCCGGGGGTGACCATTGGCGATAACACGACGATTGGGGCTGGCAGTGTAGTGACTCGTGATATTCCGGCGAATGTCGTCGCGGTTGGTAATCCCTGTCGGGTAATTCGGTCGGTGTAATCCTGGTGGAAGCCGGGATCCTGGTCAGGCGTGGGGCCTGGTTTTTTCCTAAAAATGTATCAAACCGCCAATGTCGTACCGCCCGTCGTCGAGCAAGCGGTGTATCCTGATTTATGGATTAAATCCAGTTCACTTAACTTCTGAAAAATTCCGTGCTTGACCTGAAGCTTATTCGCGAAAATCCAGATGTAGTCCAGGCGAAACTTGACTCCCGTGGCCCTGGCTACAACATTCAGCCGATTGTGGAACTGTCGGCCCAACAAAAAGACCTGGAGCGTGTGCGATCGCAGCTACAAGCCCGGAGCAATGAAATTGGCAAGTTGGTTGGCCAAAAAATGAAAGCGGGCAGCCAACCCAATGCTCCAGAAATTCTGGAACTGAAGGCCGAAGGGAACGAACTCAAAGCCCAACTAGGTGAACTGGAACCCCAGGAAAAAGAATTCAAAGCTCAGATTGAAGCGTTATTACTGACGCTGCCCAACTTGCCGAGTGACTCGACCCCCGTGGGGAAAGACGAGAACGAGAACATCGAAGTTCGTCGGTGGGGCGAGGAATATAAACCGACTGGCAAATCCCTATTGCCGCACTGGGAAATTGGTGAAAAACTGGGCATTCTCAACACGGAGCGGGGCACCAAAATTGCGCAGAGTCGTTTTGTGGCTCTGATAGGAGCGGGAGCGGCCTTGGAACGGGCGTTGATTCAGTTCATGCTGGATCAACAAATTGCCGCTGGTTACACCGAAGTGCTGCCGCCATTTTTGATCAATACAGCGTCTTTGACGGCTACGGGCCAGTTACCCAAATTTGCGGAAGAGAGTTTTCAGTGCAAGGATGATGACTTGTGGCTGGCTCCGACGGCGGAAGTGCCTGTGACCAACCTTTACCGCGATGAAATCTTGACGGAAGATGATTTGCCGATCCATCACTGTGCGTATACGCCGTGTTTTCGGCGGGAAGCGGGCAGTTATGGCAAAGACACCCGTGGGCTTATTCGGCTCCATCAATTTAATAAGGTGGAACTGGTGAAGCTGGTGCATCCAGACACGTCGGCCCAGGAACATGAAGCCTTGGTGCAAAATGCGGAGGCGATCTTACAAGCGTTGCGGTTGCCCTATCGGGTGATTGAACTGTGTACGGGCGATTTGGGCTTTGGGGCAGCGAAATGTTATGACCTGGAGGTGTGGTTGCCGTCTGCCGATCGCTATCGCGAAATCTCCAGTTGTTCCAATTTTGGGGATTTCCAGGCACGGCGGGCGAATATTCGGTTTAAATCGCCAGGACAAAAGGGGACTCAGTTTGTCCATACGTTGAATGGGTCTGGTTTGGCGGTGGGGCGCACGATGGCGGCGGTGTTGGAGAACTATCAACAACCGGATGGCTCAGTGACTATTCCAGAAGCGTTGCAGCCCTATCTCAAGCGCGAGGTGTTGTAGGGCAGTTAGTTGCGTTTGCGGAGGATATCCAGCAATTTGGTGAAATGCGGGGGCAGGGGGGCGATCGCCTCTACGGTGGCCCCGGTGACTGGATGCTGGAGTTGGAGTCGCCAAGCGTGGAGGGCTTGACCGGGGAGGTTAACGCCAACGGATCGGCCTGAGCCATACAGCGGGTCGCCGACGATGGGAAAACCCAGGTGGGTGGTGTGGACGCGGATTTGGTGGGTGCGCCCGGTTTCCAGGGCAAATTGCATGAGGGTGTAGTTGCCGAGCCGTTCTTTGATTTGCCAGTGGGTGACGGCTCTGCGTCCTCCATCGGCTTCGGGAACGATCGCCATTTTTTGACGGTCAACGGGATGGCGGGCGATCGCTGCATCGACGGTACCGCTATCGGTTTTGGGGGCACCATAGACGATGCCGAGGTAGTCGCGACGGGCGGTTTTGGCTTGAAATTGGTGCTGAAGCTGGAGGTGAGCCTGGTCGGTTTTGGCGATCGCGATCGCGCCGGTGGTGTCTTTGTCCAGGCGATGCACGATGCCGGGGCGTTGCACTCCGCCAATGCCCGAAAGGGTGCTGGCTCCTGTTGCGGTGCGACAATGCCACAGCAAGGCGTTGACCAATGTGCCCTGGCTGTGGCCCGGAGCGGGATGCACGACCAACCCCGCTGGTTTATTCACGATGAGCAATTCGGTATCTTCGTACAGGATGTCGAGGGGGATGGCTTCGGGTTGTAGATCGAGCGGGGTAGCATCGGGAAGGGTGAGGTGGATGCGATCGCCAAAATGGACTAATTCCTTTTTAGAGGTGCACACGGCCCCGTTAACCTTTACCTGGGCTTGGCTGATCAGCTTTTGGAGGCGCGATCGCGACAGGTCGGCAAGTTGGTCGGCTAAAAAGGCATCTAAGCGGTCTCCGGCTTCTTCTTCGGCGACCTGAATTTCAATTTCTGCTGGCAAAGGTTCTTCTCCTGGCACCATTCCATCTTTCCATTATCGAAGAAAACGGGATGGCCTGACCTCAAGTTGCACTGGATGGCGATCGGGCGGTGGCGGTCGGCCCCTGTCTTGGATAAGGAATCCCTTTACAATGAAGGGGAATTATTCAGATTGGTGGCGTGATGGGAATTCAAATTAGTGATGTCGCGGTTAAAACGATTCAGGGTCAAGAGCAAGTCTTGAGTGAGTACGCTGGAAAGGTTTTATTAATTGTAAATGTGGCTTCTTATTGTGGTTATACCTCCCAATATCGGGGCTTGCAAGCGTTGTACCAAACCTATCGCGATCGCGGGTTAGAAATTTTGGCGTTTCCGTGTAATGACTATGGCCGACAGGAACCCGACAGCCTGGATAAGATTGCGCGGTTTTGTGAGACTCAGTACAGTGTGACCTTTCCGCTTTTTGACAAAGTTCATGCCAAGGGCAGTGACCAGCACCCGTTGTATGCGCGGCTGACCCAAACGCCCCCAACGGGCGAGGTGGCCTGGAATTTTGAAAAGTTTTTGGTGGACAAACAAGGTGAAGTGGTGGGGCGCTATCCCAGTTCGGTGACACCGGATGCGCCGGAATTGGTCACGGCGATTGAGCGGGAGTTAGCGGCGTAAGGCGGGATGGGCGCGATCGCACCTATCCCAGTGGGAGGTCATTTGCCTCGCGATCGCGCTTTATCGCCATGACACTGTTTGAATTTTTGGCCGCTGCCACACCAACAAGGTTCGTTGCGTTTGGGGAGCAAGGGCGGCAGTAGATCGCCATCCTGATAAAACCAGCGCCCTTTTTGTTGAACAAAGCGCGATCGCTCGTGCAATTGAGCCTCCGCACCAGATCGATATACCGCGACAAATTCGACGATGCCCGTTGTGTCGTGGGGTTGGCCGCCCTGGGTGCTCACGATGGTGAGTTGCAGCCACTCGGTAGTTTGCAAGGTGTGGCAAATTTGCTGGCGGCCATCGACGGTGCGGTGCAGGGGGTGCTGGGTGGCCAGGAGGTAATCCACATTGCCGGTGCAGTAGGCGGAGTAGCGCGATCGCATGAGGGCTTCGGCGGTGGGGGCGAGGGCTTGTCCAGTTAGTAATGGTTCACAACATTGGGCCAACTCTTGTTGACTGCCACAAAAACACGGTGCTGAGCCTGTTGTGAAACCCACGGGAACCTACCAATTATTTGCTGCGTTGCTGTTATCTATCCTAAGTTCCGAGCCTGGTTTTGTGAATTTTACGGTGGAATTTTGGGGGGCGCGATCGCTGAAGTGCCTGATTTGCCTGCAATCCAGAGCTTTGGGAAAGGGGCACTGGAAGCCGACGGCAGAGCTTATACAAAGTCGAAATGATTTCGTTTAAGATGGGTTTAATGCGGCGACTGGTTTGTTTGTGAACGAGGACGGCGCAACGGTGAACGTTGGGGCTTGCCCTTGGTCTTGGGGCAGAGTCCTATACTAAAGAACACGCATTGAATGCTACTCAGGAAAAGGAGTTTGACCTTGGTTCAGTCCGCCACACCCCAACTGGAACAACCCCAAGAATGGAATCTTGCTGATTTGTATCAGGGGTTTGATGATCCAAAGTTAGCCGCTGATTTGGAGCAGTTGCAACAGCGGGCGATCGCGTTCCGCGAGACCTATCGGGAGCACGTCGCCACACTCACCCCAGCCCAGATCAGCCAGTGTTTGCAGGAATTAGAGTCGATCTCAGAAACCGCAGGTTATCTGTATGCGTTTCCGGCGTTGATTTTTTCGGCAGATACCCGCAACACCGAAGCGAAGCAGATGCAAGACAAGGTGTTGGAAGCGATTACGGGGATTGAAAATCAACTGCTGTTTTTTGATCTGGAATTGAAGAGTCTGGACGAGGCAAAGTTTGCGGAATTGGATGCTGCCCCGGAACTTCAGCCCTATCGCCATTATCTCTACAAGATTGCGAAGTTTCGGCCCTACAAGCTGGCGGAGGCGGTGGAGCAAACTCGCAATCAGGATAGTTTGACGGGGCGGCAAGCGTTTATCAATTTGCGATCGGTGCATTTGGGTGAACAGAACTATGCACCTGTCACGACCCCGGAAGGCGAAACGTTTAGTACGGAAGCAGAATTAGGGGCGCTGTTGTTTCATCCTGATGCGACGGTGCGTTACAACGCGTATGCTTCGGTGCGGCAGGTGATGGGGCAGCACAATTCACTCTATGCCTATATTCTCAATACAGTGGCCCAGGATCATAAGCTTGAAAATCAAATGCGGGGCTATCCTTCGACGTTGCACAAGCAATTGCTGACGGATGAGGTTTCGGAACCTGTATTTCGGGCAATTATGAGCGGGACGGCAGAGCGGTTTGACCTGTGGCAACGGTATTACACGCTGAAAGGGCAGGCCTTGGGGCAAAAAATTCGAACCTGTGATGTGTATGCGCCGTGGGCCAGTGAACCGGTGCCGCCGTTGCCCTACCAAGCGGGGGTGGAGACGTTGTTGACGGCGTTGTCGCAGTTTGATGTGAACTATGCGCGGCGAGCGGAGGAGTTTTTCCTCAAGAATTGGGTGGATGCGAAGGTGCGTCCGGGGAAACGGGGTGGCGCTTTTTGTTGGTATGCCCACGGGAAGCATAGCTATTTGCTGTTGTCCTACACGGAGGATTACAATTCGCTGTTTACGCTGGCCCATGAGATGGGGCATGGGTTGCATTTTGCCTGGATTGGCGATCGCCAGTCTTATTTCAATAGCAACCCCCCAATGGTGCTGGCAGAGATTGCCTCTACGTTTAATGAGCTATTGCTGTTGGACTATTTGTTGCAGCAGGCGGAGGACAATCCAGCGTTGAAGAAGACGTTGATTACGCGGCAGTTAGAGGATCAACTGAATCTATTGTTCCGGCAAAGCACAATTAGTCGGTTGGAGTTGGCGATTCACGATCGCGCGACCCAGGGCACGTTTGATCAGCGGTTTGTGAATGAGCAATGGCGATCGCTGTACCAAACGTTGTGCGGTGATGCGGTGGAGGTTTTGCCGGAGCACGATGTGGATTGGGCGAGAATTGGTCACATGTACTTCAAACCGTTCTACTGCTATCAATATACGGCTTCTAATATTGTCAGTTTGGCGTGTTACCAGAAGTATCTTGCAGTTGGTCAGGACTTCATTCCGGGTTATATGGAACTCTTGGCGGCAGGCGGTAGTATGGATCAGGTGGAAGCGTTAAAGACTTATGTCGATGTTGATCTAGAAAACCCTTCCACCATCAGTGCTGCACTGAATTATGTAGAAGGGTTATTAGATCAGTTGCAAGCAGCGCTGTAACCGCTTTAGGAGAAGGTCTAGCTTACGCTTGAGACTGAGCTTTAGACTGATAAGCTACTCAGTTTCTGGCTCGATCAGAGTAAGACATTGGTATCGAGCGTAGATGGGGATAGGTTGCTCCAGCCTGAAATAAAAAACTCAACGCGGAACTTGCTGAATTCAAGTAGGTCTCCGTCGTTGAGTTGATGGGGGGTGAGGGCTGAAATTTGTTTGGAGTTGATAAAGGTGCCGTTGCTGCTCCCCAGGTCGGTGATGGTGAAGCCTTGGCGGGGGTTGTATTTGATGACGGCGTGACAACGGGAGACGGCTTTGTCGAGGATAGCGATCGCGCAGTTGCGGCTACGGCCAATCAACCAACTGGCCCCGGTAGCAGCGACCTGGGTTTGCAACAACTCTGACAGGTTGGTGGTGAGAAACCCACATTGCCCTGTTGATACGGCCTGAATGTAATAGGTGCTGGCGGCACAACGGTTGGGGGCATTCAAAATGGGTTCAATCAAGGTTGCCACTTGGTCAATATCTTCGCCTAGCTCTAGCGCCAGTTTTGCGGAGATAGAGGGGTGTTGCTGAAGAAAAGTTAAAGTCCGCTGGTCAACTTGACCGGAAGGCTTTAGATCTAACATAGGGAGTTACCTAGCACAAAATCCTGGTGAAAATGAACGTTGCCAAGGAAGTCGAGTATCTGTTGAAACAAGCTTCTGCACTCTCAAACCCGGGACTACTTCCTCGTTTGGTTGTGGCCGTGCTGCTCGAAATGCGATCGCGAAGGCCCGGAACCTTCGTTAATGTGATGTCTAGCCCCTGATGTAACGCAAGCTTGATGCCACCATAACGGGTGAACAATTGCGAAGGGTTGGCGCACAACCAACAACAATTATTCACCGTTTGGAAACTTGATTTTTAAGCTTTCAAACCCGTTGGCTGGTGGAACTACGTAGACTAAACACTAGACTTCCAGAAAATAGCAACGGTTTACCACCAACTTTGTCTAAGCTTCATCAGGTTTTCGCAAACTTGATTAATATGGTTAATTTTACTTATAGAGAAAGTAAAATCCCCTTTACCACATGCGATCGGGAGGGGAGGCCGCCGGAGGTGACGGTGGATTAACTGGCTGCGCGGGTGGGTTGGGGTTGGCGGGTAGGAGGGTTGGCGGTGGTGCAGGACTGGATTCGGCGACCTGGACGCTGACTCCGGTATTGACAGTGCGGAAGCCTTGGCCGCGATCGAAGGTGCGCTGCCACCAGTCGGAGGAGCTGGCATAGCGGATGAATAGGGCACCGAGGATGATACCGAGGGCGATCGGCAACCACAGCCCTTTTTGTTGGGACTTTTTGCTGCTCATGGGTTTGGCGCGATCGCCGCTGTGCTGGTGCAGTGTTTCATTGGGTGGCTTACCGCTGATGACTACCAGACTGGCTGGGTGCCCTGGCCCCAAAAACCATCAGCTTTGGTGACGGTTAGGTCGCCCAGGACTTTGACCTGGCAAGCGAGGCGGCGATCGCTCCCACTCTGATGGGGGGGTAAGGAGAGGCGGGCTTTTTCGCGCCATTCCATGGGGGAGACGGGCCCTTCGATGCGGACGGCGCAGGTGCCACAGGTGCCTATGCCGTGGCAATTGATTGTTTGGGCAGCACCGTTGTAAACAGCGATGTCGTGGGCTAGAAGCACTTGGCGCAAGTTTGCCCCGGTGGCGCACTCAATGGTTTTGCCTTGAGCTTTGATGGTTGGCATTGTTTCCTCCTGCCTCGATAGGGCGATGCTGGGCGAATGGGGTGACTCCGTGTGGCTGGGCTTCATCCGGTGGCTGATCCAGGGCGGATTGGTGCGCTAGGAGTATGGCCGGGTAGGGGCGATCGCCAGCGGAGTTGCTGAATTATAGCGGGTGGAACCCAGAATCACCAGGCAAAGTTGGGTGGAGGGCACTCAGGCAAACTGGATCTCGTGGAAGAAATCGGCGACAACTGGGGGGACGGAGGTAAAGCGGAGGTAGCAGCGGGTCGCGTCGGATTCAAAGACTTCTACAACTTTGACATAGACATCCCACAGTTCTGAGGCTTCCTGGGTTTCGACGAGCAGATTCAACACGAGATTGGTAAGGGGTTCGAGGGGTTGATCGGCTTGCATTTCGGCAATTTTTTCAGAGACTTGTAAAAGCGTGCCTGAGCAAACTTCGTCGCTGAGGGCTTTGCCTTCGACGATGCGGTAATGGAGGGGGAGGGGGGTTTTGAGGGGGGTGAGGTGCAGTTCTTCTTTGGGGAGGGATTGGTTGAATTCGCCGCCGATTTCGCAGACTTCGTAAACGGTGATGGGTTCGCGAATGCCTTTGACGCGGATTTGCAGTTGGCCGTTGGCTTTGACCAGGTCGCCACAGGCCTGGTGGGTTTGCTCAGAGATGAGGATTTGCCCGCCGACGGTGTAGGATTCGATGCGGGAGGCGAGGTTGACGGTGTTGCCGATAACGGTGTATTTGGCGCGTTGTTGAGAGCCGACGTTGCCAGCGAGGACTTCGCCTGTGTGGATGCCAATGCCCATTTCGAGGGCGGGGAGGTCGATGGCTTGGAGCTGCTGGTTGACGGATTGGAGAGCGATTTGCATGGCGATCGCGCAGGCGACAGCTCGTTCTGGATCGTTGGGCCGTTGAATGGGGGTGCCAAACATGACCAAAATACCATCGCCCAAAAATTCGTTGATGGTGCCGTGATAGCGGTTGATCACGGTGGTCATGGCTTCTAGATAGAGGTTGACGACGGAGACGGCTTTCTCGGGGGTGAGGCGTTCTGAAATGGCCGAAAAGCCGCGCAGGTCGGAAATGAGAATGGTGGTGATGCGGCGTTCGCCACCAAGTTTGAGGCCCTCTGGGGTTTCTAGCAGGTTGGCGACAACTTCGTCGGTGAGGTAACGGCCAAAGGTCTGGCGCATTTCGGCGGCGCTCCAGGCGGTGTAGGCGGTGATGAGGCTGGCGGTGCCGAGGAAGGCGGCCAGGCCGGGAAAAATGGGCACCCACCAGGCAAAGAGAAAGGCGACGTAGCTACCGCTGATGAGAGCAATGGTGAGGCTGAGGGTGGCGATCGCGGTGAGGGGTAAGCGGCGGAAGTCCCACCAGGCGCGGCGATCGCGGGCTAAGCCACGGTAACGCCCCCGCCAACACAACACGGTGCCGACGATGGCCCACCCAATAATCCACAGGTTTTCGGTGGTATCTGACCAAAAGCGCAAGGGGGAGCGGCCATCGATGGCGCTGCTCAAGAGTTGGCTCACGAGATCCGCGTGAACTTCAACGCCGTTCAGGGGTTTGGGGTCGTAGGGGGTGGGAAAGAGGTCGCCACTGCTTTCGGCGGTGATGCCAATCAAGACGACGCGATCGCGGACAAAGTTGGGGGGCATTTTGCCGTCTAAGACATCCGTCAGGGAAACGGAACGAAAGCTGGGGTTAGCTTTGAGATTGCGGAAATTGGCCATGACCTGGTAGCCACCGATATCCAAGTCAAAGTAGGAACCATCGGTTTTTTTCAAGGGTTCGTAGATGGTTTTGCCTAATTTCACCTGACTTTTTTCGGCATCTAAGACTTCCATATTGATCTGCTCGGCTTTGAGGTAGAGCAAAGACAACTGGACGGCCAGGGAGAGAATGGTGTGTTTTTGGGGATCGCGGACGGATAGCAGGTTCCGGCGAACTTTGCCGTCAATGTCAGAAACGAGGTCATTGGCACCGACTTGTCCGGCTTTTTTGAGGGCGGGGGGCGGGTTGACGGTGGAGCCGATGGTTTTGCCGGTGACTTTTTGAATGCCAATGAGATTGGGGGTGGATTCGAAGACTTTGACTAGTTCGGCGTGGCCGGGTGCTTGGGGGAGGTCGCGATATAGGTCGAGGCCGATCGCGCGGGGTTTTTGCTGTTTGAGCTGGGTGATGACGGTGGCAAGAGTGCGATCGGGCATGGGCCAGGTGCCCACGTTTTGGATATCACGCTCGGTGATGGTGACGAGAACGACGCGATCGTCAATGGGTTCGGCGGGCCGCCAGCGATAGAATTGATCGAGCATCATCAATTCGGGGCTTTGCAACCAACCCAAGGTCCGCAGCCCGATGATTGCACCGGCCACTGTTGGTGCGGTGATGATAATGCCTCGCCACCGCCACAAGTGTGCTTTTACGGTTCGCCACATAGCCTCGTGCTCAACAGAAATTGATTGCGGTGTCTATCCTAGCCCCGTAATGGGCATTGACCATACCCGGATTGAATGATGAGCAAAGACTAACACCTCACAATTTGCTTCGCGGGGAGGATTGGAGAATCAGTAAAATCGGCAAAAAAATGGCAGAAACTTGGCAGAACTTTACGGTTGGGGTGGGGGTCAGCCTGTGCCTTTGAACAAGCCTTGGGGCCGGAAGAGGAGGACGAGCATCATGATGATGAGGGCGACGGCCAGTTTGTATTCGGCCCGTAAGGGGAGGGTGCTGAGTTCTTGGGAAATGCCAATGACGAAGGCTCCGGCGATCGCGCCATAGGGATTGCCAACCCCGCCGAGGATGACAGCGGCAAACATGGGGAGAATGAGAAACCAGCCCATATTGGGGCGGACGGCTTCGATGAGGCCCAACATCCCACCGGCGATCGCGGCGAGGCCCCCGGCAATAATCCACGTCCAAAAGACAACGTGTTCGACGTTGATGCCAGCGACTCTGGCCAGGTCGAGGTCGTCGGCAACGGCACGCATGGCTTTACCGAGTTTGGTGGTTTGGAATAGGTAGTGCAGGGCAATCATTGTGATGATCACGAAGACCATGACCAACAGGTCGTATTGGGGAATGCGGAGCGCCCCCAGGCGAAAGGCGGGAGCGACGGGCAAATCATAGGTTTGGTTGCCACCGCCCCAGAGCAATATCACGCCGTTGCGAAGGAAGAGGGCAAGGCCAATGGAGATGATGATCAGGGTGGCGGAGTCGGCGCGGCGCGATCGCATGGGAGCCCAAATCAGTTGTTCTGTTAGGAGCACAATGGCGATCGTGCCGCCAATCCCTAAAAGCATTGATAGCCAAATGTTGAGGCCCAGACTATTGGCAAAGAGAGTGAGGTATGCGCCGACAGTCATCAGATCGCCGTGGGCGAAGTTGGAGAGGCGCAGGATGCCATAGGTCAATGTGAGACCGACGGCACCAAGGGCAATAATGCTGCTCAAGGCGGCACCGTTAATCATCAATTGCAATATCTGTTCCATGAGGGCCATGCAAGAACTTAAGCCCTCTGATCTTCTAAGATTTGGGCTGTTTTGGAAAGAGCGGCTAGCAAGATTAGACTGGGGGTAGCGGTGCACTGCGCAGCCTTGCGTCTAGCCTAAGCTGGACGGGCGGGATCACCCATCCACGGGATTTCCTAAGCTGTCGGCCCATCGCTATAGTAAGTTTGCACCTTAATTCTACGAGGGTGCCTTCGTTGCGGATGGGTTGCCTGAGAGTTGCATGGAATTTTTGCTTGCCAGTCGCTATCGTTTGCTAAAACCGCTGAGTCGGGGTGGTTTTGGGCAAACTTTTTTGGCCGCCGATGAGCATTTGCCGGGGCAGCCTGTTTGTGTGGTGAAGCAGCTTCAGTTGAAAACGGGCGATCGCACGGCGATGGCGACGGCCCAACGGTTATTTAATTTGGAAGCGGAAACGTTGTATCGATTGGGGGGCCATGACCAGATCCCTCGGTTGCTGGCGCATTTTGAGCATCAGGGGGAATTTTACTTGGTGCAAGAGTATGTGGAGGGGGTGGCGCTGAGTCGGGAGTTGACCCAACGGGGGCCTTACAGTGAGCTGGAGGCGATCGCGTTTTTGCACGATGTTTTGCCGATTGTGGCGTTTGTGCATGATCAGGGGGTGATTCATCGGGATGTTAAGCCCGCTAATTTGATTCGGCGGGGGAGCGATCGCAAATTGGTGCTGATCGATTTTGGGGCGGTCAAGCAACTCACGACGACGGCAACGGATGTGACCCAGCGAGAGAGTTTTACGATCGCGATCGGCTCACCGGGGTATATGCCCGTTGAACAACAGCTTTTTCAGCCGCGTTTTGGCAGTGATATTTATGCGGTGGGGATAGTCGTTTTGCAGGCCATGACTGGCATCAGTCCGCTGGAGTTTCCCTACGATCCCCAAACGGGCAAGCTCCAAATTCTAGAATTGCTGCCATCGGGGGGGGCGAGTGCGGGGGTGGTCGCGCTGTTGGCCCGCATGGTGCATCCTGATGTCAACTATCGCTACCAAACGGGGAGAGAGGCCCTGGCGGCGGTGCTCGCTTTGGGGCAAGGGAAATTGCACCCGGATGCAGATCACACGCCTACGGTGTTGCCTCTGCCAGAGACTCAACTGACTGAACCCCCGGCGGCCCTGGTTGTCCAGGCGGATGCGGACACTGCGCCCCCACTGGCTGCCCCCACCCAACAAGACAATTCGCCCTTGGCTCCACCGCTCAGTCGGCGGGAATATCGCAATCGGCAGGCGTTGCTGAACAAGGTGAAAACGTTTTGGATTCAGGGGGTGCTCAATGCCTCGTTGCATGATCAGGTGTTGATTGCGCTGGGGATGGATGAGTATCCAGGGGCGATCGCGCCGCCGTGGAATTTATCGGTGGCCCATCGTCACCAACCGCCCAAAACCCTGGATGGTTCGGTTCCTGTTACGCAAATCTTTGACGAGATTGGGCCGGGCCGCACCTTGCTGATTTTGGGGGAACCGGGAGCGGGCAAAACAACGACGTTGTTGCAACTGGCTCAAGCTTTGGTGGAACGGGCGGAGCAGGATAGTGGGGCGTTGCTGCCGGTGGTGCTGAATTTAGCGTCGTGGTCTGGTTGGTGCGGGAAAACGACGACCCAGGAGCGGGGGAATGGGTTTGCGGATTGGATTGTGGATGAACTGAGTTTGAAATATCAGGTGCCGAAGAAGATTGGCAAGCCCTGGGTCGATCGCCAGCAGTTGCTGTTGTTGTTGGATGGGTTGGATGAGGTGTATCCAGCGGCGCAGGGGGCTTGTGTCGAAGCGATTAACCAGTTTCAGCAGATTTATGGCCCAGAAATGATTGTCTGTAGCCGAATTCAGGATTATGAGGCGTTGTCGGTCAAGTTGTCGTTTCAAAGTGCAATCTTTTTGCGATCGCTGACGGCGGTGCAAGTGCGGCATTATTTGGATGCGTTGACGGCGGATCTGACGGGGTTACGGGCGTTGATCGGGCAGGATGGGGCCTTACAAGAACTGGCGCGATCGCCACTCATGCTGAATATTATGGTGTTGGCCTATCAGGGGGTTACGGCCCAGGAGCTGCCCCAAACGACAACGGTGGCCGAACGCCGCCAACAACTGTTTGACTTGTATATCCAGCGCACGCTAACCCGGCGAATTGGGCCGCACCCGTACCCCAATGACCAAACGATTCATTGGTTGAGTTGGCTGGCCCAGCAGATGCAGCGGCAATCACAAACGGTTTTTTTAATTGAACGGTTGCAACCGGGTTGGCTTGGCTCCGTGTACCAAAGCTGGGTCTATCGGCTGGGGGCGGCCTTGTTAGCGGGGCTGAGTGTGGGTCTGGGGTATGGGCTGATTAGCCAAATGAGCTTTGGGCTGTTGAATCTGCCTTATCGGGGCATTCCCGAAACGATGGCTAACAAGTTTATTGATGGGGTGATTGTGGGGACGGTCACGGGGCTGTGTATCAGTGTGGCGTTGATGTTGGTGCCGACGGAGATTAAGACGATTGAAACAACGAAGTGGTCGTGGCGATCGGCCAGTCAGGGGTTGTTGCTCTGGGCTCCGGTGGGGTTGGGGATGGGGTGGATTGGCGGGGCGCTGGTCGAGGCGGTGCACCGATCGCTGTTTCGCTTGCCCATTCAAGATTTGCTGTCGTTGTTTAGTGGGCATGATGCCATGGTGGGGTTGATTGCTGGCGTGATTTATGGCTTGACGAGTGGGTTGGCGGCGACTGAAATTGAAACGCAAATTGTGCCAAACCAAGCGATTTGGATTTCTGCGACGAGTGCCCGGTGGTTTGGGTTGATTGGGGGGCTGTTTGGCGGGCTGGCGGGATTTGGCAGTGGTTGGCTCATGGGGGAACCGCTGAATGGCCTGGTGAGTGGACTGAGCATTGGGGTGGTGATTGGCATTATTGGTGGGGGTGGGTTGTCCTGCGTGAAGCATGGCCTGTTGCGGTTTCTGTTGTGGCGGGGGCGCTGTTTGCCGTGGAATTGTGCGCGGTTTTTGAACTATGCCAGCGATCGCATTCTGTTACAAAAAGTCGGTGGTGGGTATATTTTTATTCATCGATTGTTGTTGGAGCATTTTGCCGCGTTGCCTAAGGTGCGGAATGCTGCAAAGTCGCTGTAACACCTGGCTTTGGGCTGGAGTAGTGGCTGGGGATTGGGGCTTAGTGATGAACGTTAAGAATTGCAAGGAATCTCGCTAAAGTTTTTCTAATTTTTGACGGGTAAATTCGATGGGGGGATAGCTTTAGGAAAAGTTGACAAATGAATGCATCCGCTGAGAAGGAGGTTATCCTATCTTCAAGGGATAAATGCTGCGGGGGAAGGATCGATTCGGTTTGGCGCGATCGCCTGAGTCACGGAATGTCTCTTTTTTATTGCAAGCAGTGGTGTCATTTGGGTTCTCTTTTGGGGGAACGTGAGCTGCTGGGGTTGCCCTATCTCTACGCAGTTTGGCTGGGCCAGATTGGTGTTTTTTACGCCTGCGGTTTGTCTGGATTTTGAGTTTGATTTGAGGGGTGTGTTGAATCTGCCAGTGGCATTGTTTGGGTTGGTGCAGATTGCGGTTGAATAAATTGGTTTGCCCTCTTGGTTGCAGTAATTGGTTGCAGTAAATGGTTATGAAACGGTCTGGATACATTGGGTTGGGGCTTTGCATGGCGGCACTGGTGGTGTGCTTGCAGACGGGGGCGAGGGCGATCGCAAAACCAGCGCAGGCGGCTCAGCCAAGGCCAACGGCGATCGCGCCAGTTGTGGCCCAAGGGCGGGATCCAGTGCAACAACTGCAAGAGGGAAAGGCGGCCTATCAGGCGGGGCAGTATGGGGCAGCGGTGGTGGTGTGGCAGGAGGCGGCCCAAACGTTTGCCGGACGCGGCGATCGCCTGAACCAAGCGGCGGTGCTGAGTAATTTGGCCTTGGCGTATCAACAACTGGGCCAGTGGCCGGAGGCGAATCAAGCGATCGCAACCAGTGTGCAGTTGCTTGAAGGGACGGCGGCGGCAGGGCGCGATCGCCAAACGCTGTGGGCGCAAATCTTGAATATTCAAGGGAGCCTGCAAATGGGGCAGGGCCAGTCGCAACAGGCTTTGGATACGTGGCAAGCGGCGACTCGGGCTTATCAAGCCGCAGGGGATATGAATGGGGCAACGCGCAGTCTCATTAACCAAACCCAAGCGTATCGGGCGTTGGGGCTTTATCCACGGGCGCGGGCCAAACTGGCCGAGGTGAACCAAACTTTGCAGGGGCAGGCCGATTCGGCGCTGAAGGTGGCGGGGTTGTTGAATTATGGGGATGCTCTGCGGTTGGTTGGGGAGTTTGACCAAAGTGAGCGGGTATTAAAGCAGGGGTTGGCGATCGCAGAGCGGTTGTCGGCTCCGGGGGAGGTGGCCTTGGCTTGGTTGAGTTTGGGGAATGTGGCGCGGGCCCAGCAAGATTTTTCGACGGCGGCGCAATACTACCAAAAGGCGATCGCCAGTGCGGATCAACCTGACCTGCGGATTCAGGCCCAACTGAACCAACTGCGGTTGTTGACGGATGCGGGAGAGTGGAACAATGCGGCGAATTTGGTGCCAGCGCTTTGGCCCCAGGTCGAAACCCTACCACCGAGCCGGACAAATATTTATGCACGGGTAAATTTGGCCCAAAGTGTGATGCAACTGCAAGAGCAGGGGGCGCAAGCGACGGTGGCGGGGAGCCCGGTGTCGAAGGCGCAGATTGCGAAAACCTTGGCGATGGCTGCGCAACAGGCGAAGGAACTGGGGGATCAACGGGCAGAATCCTATGCGACGGGCTATTTGGGCACGCTGTATGAAGCGACGCAGCAACGCACCAATGCCCAATCGTTGACGAATCAGGCGTTGGTGTTGGCCCAGGTGAGCAACGCACCGGATATTTCCTATCGGTGGCAGTGGCAGTTGGGGCGCATTCTGAAGGCGCAGGGCAATTTGCCGGAGGCGATCGCGGCCTATAGTCAGTCGGTGAAAACGCTGGATTCGATTCGGCGGGATTTGGTGGCCAGTAGCCCAGACATTCAATTTTCGTTTAAGGAAAGTGTGGAGCCAGTCTATCGGGAGTTTGTGGCGTTGTTGTTGGAACCCGACCAAGCGGGGGGCGAGGCGAGCCAGGAAAACCTGAAAAAGGCGCGGGAAGTGATTGAATCCTTGCAACTGGCGGAATTGGATAATTTCTTCCGGGAGGCGTGTTTAACGGGGCAAACGGAGTTGGTGGATCAGGTGGATCCGCGCAGTGCGGTGGTGTATCCGATTATTCTGCCCGATCGCCTGGAGGTGGTGTTGTCGGTGCCGGGGCAACCGTTGCGCCACTATGCGGTGCCGATCGCCCAAGCCAAACTGGAGCAAACGGTGGAACAGATGCGGCGATCGCTCCGGCGGACTTCCAGTCAGCGGGAACGGTTGGACATGGCCCGGCAGGTTTACGATTTGCTGATTCGGCCAGCAGAGGCGGATTTGGCCAAGAGTGATGTGACGACATTGGCGTTTGTGCTGGATGGCCCGATGCGGAATATCCCAATGGCGGCGTTGTATGACGGTAAACAGTATTTACTTGAAAAATACAACATTGCCCTGACACCGGGTTTGCAATTGCTGGATCCACGCCCGTTGAAGAGTCAGCAATTGACGGTGTTGATTGGGGCGCTCAGCCAGGGACGGCAGGGATTTTCGGCGTTGCCCGGTGTGGAAACGGAGGTAAAGGAAATTACCACTGAGGTGCCGACGCAGGTGTTATTTAACGAAACCTTTACAACGGAGAGTTTCCAGCAACAGGTGAGCAATGTGCCGTTTCGGGTGGTGCACTTGGCGACGCATGGCCAGTTTAGTTCCAATGCGGATGACACGTTTATCCTGACGTGGGATCGGCGAATTGATGTGAAGCAGTTAGGGGAATTGCTACAAATTCGTGATCAAGATACCCAAACTCCGGTGGAGTTGTTGGTGTTGAGTGCATGCCAGACGGCAGAGGGCGATCGCCGAGCGGCGCTGGGCTTGGCGGGGGTCGCGGTGCGATCGGGGGCGCGGAGTACGTTGGCGACGCTGTGGGCGGTGGATGATCAATCGACTTCGGCGTTGATGGTGCAGTTTTATCAAGAGTTAGCAAAGGCGGGTACAACGAAGGCGGAAGCTTTGCGACAATCACAATTAGCGCTGCTGAAACAACCGCAATTTCAGCATCCTTACTACTGGGCTCCCTTTGTTTTGATTGGGAATTGGCTCTAGGGCTGCTCCGGGACGAGAGGGGGCGCATCTGCGGGGACGATAGAAATCACAGGAAATCACACAACCTATCACACGGTAGATTTTGTGCTGTCACACTGGCGCAGCGATGGATCGAGGATAGTTAAGATCAACCGCTCAGGTGCATCGATTGCGATTTGATCCTTTGGGTTGAGCGATTGAGATGGCTTGGCTGACTTGTTTATTCCTGGCATCACTCACGGGTTGGGGGGGCCAGGTCTGGCTCGGTAAACTTGACAATTGTTTGATGAAAGTAAAAAATTGAGGCGCTTTCAGCTTGCTGTTGGGCACTGTTTACCTGGCTTGAAGGTCTATTGCTTACGTCTTTGTGGTTGATTCTCCCTGGGCGATCGCCGACTTCATTACTGCTATTCAGGAGACTTGCGTCATCGTGGCTCGAACACCTTTTGCTTACCAATTCACCCTATCGTCGGTTTTGTGTGTGGCCCCTTGGCTGGTTGGGGTGGCGGGCGCGATCGCGCAGGAACTGGCACCAGCGGCGACTCCGGTTGCTGTTCAGGGTTCGACGTTGCTGGCGTTTGAACCGTTGATTGATGCCCCCAAGGACTCGCGGGGCGGGGGACGACGCTTGTTTGAACCCCCGCCGGGGCAAGATGGCCCGGAAACGGCGCGGGGTGGGGGTCGGCGAAATGACAATGTGTGTGCCCAAGATCGGCGGTTGCCTGCGGCTAATCTGAAAGAGGTCGCGCCCCCGAAACAAGTGACGGAACTGATTACGCCGATTGTGCCCAGCCGTAAATGGGGGCTGACGGGGGCAGCTCGTCCAACGTTTTTGGTTTACGTGCCTAAGACTTCGGCTCAGTCGATGGAATTTACGTTGGAGGAAACGGCGACCCGCACAACTCCAGCGGTTGAGACGTATCGGATGACGGTGCCCCTGCCCCAAACTCCGGGGGTGATGCAGGTACAGTTGCCGCTGGATGCGCCTGTTCTGGAGGTTGGCAAGGACTATACTTGGCGGATTTCGTTTGCGTGTAAGGCGATCGGGGCGGGGCCAGAAGATCCCTTTGTGGAAGGCTATGTCCGGCGGGTGGCGGCGAACCAAAATGGGGCGATCGCGAGTGCGCCGGATGCAGCGTTGGCGCGGATTAAGGAATTAGCCCAGGCGGGGTTGTGGTACGACGTTTCAGCGGAATTGGCCCAGTTGAATCAAAGGGTGAAGAGTCCGGCGATTCAGGGGGCGTGGCAAGATTTGCTGAGTGATGTCAACCTGGATAAGCTGGCCCCGATGCCGATCGCGGCCACCAGACCAACTTATTAGTCACCAAACTGAAGTTTTATTGCGTTTTGGGCAAGGGCTGAGGGCAAAGGGCATTCTGGGATGACGCTAGCGTCAACAGGACGTTTTGCCCCCGTGAGTTATGAGCCTATTTTCGCTTCGGATTGTTGTCGGTTGTTGTGGCACGCTGCTGTGGTTGGGGAACCAGGGGGCGATCGCCCAAATTCAACCAGACCAGACGCTCCCAGTCAATTCCACGGTGCCACTGGACTGCCTCGCCTGCACGATTGACGGGGGCACGATTCGGGGCCAAACCTTATTTCATAGTTTTAAGACGTTTTCGATTCCAACAGGTGGTGGGGCCTGGTTTAATAACCCGGCTGAGATCCAAACCATTTTGACTCGTGTGACGGGCAATAGCAGATCCACCATTGATGGGTGGCTGCGGGCAAATGGGACGGCGAGCCTGTTTTTGCTGAATCCAAATGGGATTATTTTGGGGCCTCAGGCGCAGTTGCAATTGGGTGGTTCGTTTGGGGCAAGTACGGCGGCGAGCTGGCAACTGCCGGATGGAAGTGAGTTTAGTGCTGTGCGGCCTCAGGCTCCGCCATTACTGGCAATTAATGTGCCGCTGGGTTTGCAAACGGGGTTGCCCATCGGTGATTTGCAGCAGCAGGGGCGGTTGGTGGTGGCTCCGGGGCAACGGGTTGAATTGGTGGGGCGATCGCTGGTGCATACGGGCCAGATTATGGCACCGGGGGGTTCGGTACACCTGTTGGGCGATCGGGTGTCGTTGTTAGCGCCCAGTCAAATTGATGTATCGGGGCCGTCGGGGGGCAGGATCCTGATTGGCGGCGATTTCCACGGTCAAGGGGTGTTGCCACGGGCCACGGCGACGGTGGTGGAGGCGGGGGTAAAACTCCGGGCGGATGGACTTGCGGCTGATGCTCCGACGGGGGGCGATGGTGGCCAGATTGTGGTGTGGGCGGATGGGCAGACGGCGTTTGGCGGGGTGGCAAGTGCGCGGGGGGCCGCTTCGATGACCAGTCGGGGGGGCTGGGTCGAAATTTCGGGGAAGGAGGCGCTGACGTTTCGGGGTGGGGTTGATGTGGCAGGGGGCCAGCCGGGAACGGTGTTGTTTGATCCGAAGAACATCATTATCCGAGCCGGGGGGACGGATTTGCTGGGGGCGAATGATGCGTTTGGGGAAAACCCAGAGGCTACAGTGACCTTTGATCCGGCGGTTTTTAATGGGCTGAATGGCAATGTGGTGTTGCAAGCGAGTAATGACATCATCATTGACCAGGAGATTGCGACGGCGGCGATCGCGTCGTTAACCTTGGAAGCGGGGCGCAGCATTTTGCTGAATCAGTCGGTGTTGCTGGGGCCAGATGGCCGGGCGGATTTTACGGCCAATGCGGGGTTGAGTCGGGGTGTGGTGGATAGTCAGCGGGAACCGGGGGCAGCGGTGATCAGCATGGCGAGCGGGACGGTGTTGGGGGCGGGGCAGGGCATTACGATCACCATGGGGACGGGGGCTGGCCAAACCAACGCAACGGCGGGGGATATTACGCTGACCAGGTTATTTTCGGTGAGTGGATTGTCTGATCCACCGATTCAGGTGGTGCACCAAGGGAGTGGCAATCTTGCGCTGGAGTCGGCGGTGACGTTGGGGGGCGATGTGGTGTTGCAAGCGGGGGGGGCGGTGGTGGCCCAGGCGATCGAAACTGCGCCTAGAGGGGAAGATACGCCAGCGTTTTTGGGGTTGTCCAGTGGTTCGATTCAGATTGTGGCGGGGGGTAACATCACGACGGGAGATTTGATTACGTCTTCGGCGGTGGATACGGGCGAAATCAGGCTGATCAGCACGGCGGGCAATATTGACACGACGGCGGGGGAGTTGGTGACTGAGGCGGACATTAACAGTGGGGCCATTCGGTTACAGGCGGCGGGTAATATTCAGACGGGGCCGCTGATTACGAAAAGTTTGGAGAACTCGGGGGATGTGGCGATCGCGGCGGGGGGCACGGTGGTCGTGACCAATAGTTTGATCAGCACGGAAGCTGATGCGGAGGGAACCAGTGGCTCGATCCAAATTGATGGGCGATCGGTGGTGTTGAGTGGTGGCACGCAGCTTTCGTCTTCGGCGAATGGAGCGGCTCAGGGAGGCAATGTGAGCATTCGGGCGACGGATGGGGTGTTGGTGACGGGCAATGCCCCTGCGGGCCAAGCACCTCGGGGCTTTTTTGCTGAGGCTGATAATCCGTTTGATCGACCTGAGGGGGAACAACTGGGCGGGTTCAGACCACCGGCTGATTTTGAGGATCAGTTTAATGGGATTGATTTTCCGACGGGGATTTTTACGGACACGACGGGCACGGGACGGGCGGGTAATATTCAAATTGCAACGCCACGGTTGGTGGTGAGTGAGGGGGCGGCGATTTCGGCGACAACGTTTGGTGCAGGGAGGGGCGGGGATATTGGGCTGGGGCTGGCTCGCGGGGTTGGGAGTGTGGTGCTGAATGATGCGGCGATTTTGGCGGGGGCCACGGGGGAGGCGATCGGGGATGGGGGGAATATTCTGGTCCAAACTGGAACGCTGGTGTTGCGGGATGGGGCCACGTTGTCTACGTTGAGTTTGGGCCAGGGGAACGGGGGTACGATTCAGGTTTTGGCGGATGAGGGGGTATCGCTGGCGGGCACGAATCGCGGGTTTGGGGAGCCGAGTAGCTTTCTGTCGGGGGCGGAGGGGGCCACGAGCGGCAGAGGGGGAGACATTACGGTGACAACGAGTCGGTTGAGTTTGGCGGATGGCTCGGAGCTGAATGCCCGGACGAACAGTGGGTTTGCGGGGGGCAATATTACGGTGAATGCGGCTGCCTTTGAGGCGACGGGGGGCAGTCGGCTGGTCACGAGTACCTCAAGCGGGGGCAGTGCGGGGCAGATTACGTTGAATGTGGCGGGGGAACTGGCGCTAGTTGGGCGGGGAACAGGGCTGTTTGCGAGTACGAGTCCGGGTTCGTCTGGACGGGGTGGGGATATTTTGATCCAAACGCCGGAGACCATTGCGATCGCGAATGGGGCGGGGATTGCGGTGGGCAGTTTGGGGACGGGCCAGGGGGGCAATATTGCGATCGCGACGGGGCGGTTGGCCCTGGATAATCGGGCGTTTTTGTCGGCAGAGACGGCCAGTTCCCAAGGGGGCAATATTGCGATTACAAGCAGTGGGTTGATTACGCTGCGCCGCAATAGTCTCATTTCGACAACGGCGGGAACGGCCCAGGCGGGCGGGAATGGAGGCAATATCACAATTTTTGCGCCGAATAGTTTTGTGGTGGCAGCGTTGAAGGAGAACAGCGATATTCGGGCGAATGCGTTTACGGGCAATGGGGGCAATATTGCGATTACAGCGATCGCGATTTATGGTCTGCGATCGCAACCCATCAATACTCGATTGAGCGACATTACGGCCAGTTCTCAGTTTGGATTTAGTGGGTCGATTACGCTGAACACGTTGAATGTGGATCCGAGTCAAGGGGTCGAAAGTTTGCCCGGTAATTTGGTGGATCCGTCTAATCAAATTGCGCTGGGTTGTGCGCCCGGATCGGAGATTACGAAGCGGGCTAATCGGTTTGTGGTAACGGGGAAAGGGGGCTTGCCGCTGCAACCGGAGGAAGGACAACCAGGGCAAGCGCTAGTGGAGTTGACTCCGTTGGTTCAGCCGGGTGGACAGTCGCGATCGCGGGCTGGACAACCGGCGGTGGTGGCACTTCTGGAGGCGAGACAATGGCGCTTGGGCACGGATGGCAGTGTGTATCTGATCGCGCAGCCTGCGGCCCCGCAATCACCGAGGGGGTGGGAGCCATCTGTTCCGTGTCCAAAGTAGTGTCCTGGTGGGGTGTGGGCGAGCGTAGTCAAATGCGCAGCCGGGAAAGATCATGGTTCTAAAGTGATTGTTGTCACCTGCATTGCCCAATAGCACGAATATGATTAAAACATCGAGAGCAGCAAACACAACTGCTGTACCTAGGCCAAACACAACTCGCCAATCCAGGAGAAACCCACCATGCAACGCAAAATCGCCGCTACCACCGCTCTAGTCCTCTCTGCTACCGTTACCCTCGTCCTCACTGCGGGTCTAACTGGTGCTAGCGCCCAAACCTATAGCGGTGGCGAACCTCCTGCACGCATCATCCACGGCAACCCTGCACTGTAAGAACTGCTTGTAAAACTGACCAGAAACGCCGCACGAATAGATAAAACTCAAACAAATATTCTATGTCCCCTCATGGAGAGTGGGAATGGCCCTTCCTCTTATCGCTAGTCTGAGGTGACTAAGAGGAAGGGTCTATTGATTTGAAATAGTTTCCAGTTTGATGGCTAGCTCTGTACTATTGCGCGGGATTCAAGGGAACAAATTAGGGAATTTTAATCAGAGAATTTTCTGATTTTTGCCGTTTAACCATTTGTTCCATTCGCTTTAGAAACTTTAAGTTATACCTAGGTTCAAAGGTGCTTAATCACTCCAAACTGGGTATTACGATTACAATAGTTACACGGAGTCAACTGTTTGCTCAACTTGTGGTTTTAATGGTGCATTGATTTAGTTTTTTCTCCGTCAATTTCATATTCTTTTTTCTCTCTTTCAAGTTTGGCGTTTCCATGAAAAATAATTGGGTAAAGCAACGAGTTTGCCAACCAGCGTCTTGCTTTGCTTGGATTGTCCTATCCCTAGGATTCGGTGTGAGTTTGTGTTCGCCGGGACTGGCACAAATTATCCCTGATGGAAGCCTGGGCAATGAAGCGTCAACCGTTCAACCCAATGTTCTAGTGAATGGGAATATTAGTACTGTAATCAATGGTGGTGCAGTACGTAGTACTCATTTATTCCATAGTTTTCGTGAGTTTAATATTGTTACGAATGGACGGGTTCATTTCAATAGTCCGAGTGGTATTCAGGCCATTTTTGCGCGGATTACTGGTAACAATCCATCGAATATCTTGGGTCAGTTGGGGGTAAATGGCACGGCGGATTTGTTTCTGATGAATCCCAATGGGGTTGTGTTTGGGGCGGGTGCAAGTCTGGATGTGAAAGGCTCTTTTGTCGCAACGACGGCGGATAGTATTTTATTTACCAATGGCGATCGCTTTTCGACCAATGTGCTTGCTCCCCTCCCTCAAGCTTCTCTTTTACAGGTCAATCCATCGGCGTTATCTTTTAGTCGGCAGCAAACCCAACCGATTACGGTGCAGGGCAATCTGAGTGTGCCAGCGGGAAAAAGTTTGTTGTTTGTGGGGGGGGAGACGGTGGTTAATGGGGCGCGATTGTTTGCGCCGGGGGGGCAATTAGAACTGGCTGGACTAACAACGGCGGGCACGGTTAATTTGGCCGCTAATCCGTTAAGAATTAGCGCAATTGGCGATCGCGATCGGGCTAATATTCGGATTACAAATTCCCGCTTAGAAGTCCGCTTAAGTGGGGGTGGCAATGCAAATTTGTATGGTCAAAATATTGAGGTTGCTAATGGGTTAATTGTTGCTGGTATTAGCAGAAATGGGACGGGTTCGACAGTGCCCCAGGCGGGTGACATTGTGCTTAATGCCACGGGAACAGTGAATATTACTCAGGACAGTAATTTATTCAATGGTGTGTTGGCCTCGGATAATGGTCGGCCCATTGTTGGCAATGGGGGCCAGGTGGTGATTCGGGCGCGGAATTTTTTCTTGCAGTCGGGCGGACAACTGAATGCGAGTGTGTTTGGGCAGGGCAATGCGGGGGATATTACTCTCGATATTGACGAAGCGGTGGTGTTGGGACAGTCAAGCGGGTTGCGGAGCCTGGTGCAAAATGGTGCGGTTGGTAATGGTGGAACGATTCGAGTTCGTGCCAAAAATCTGGCGTTGGTTGATGGGGCTCAAATTGCAACTTCAGTTTTAAGTCGGGGAACGGGCAATGGGGGCAGTGTGCAACTGGATGTGGCTGAGTCGATTTTGATTTCTGGGGTGGATGCCAAGTTGGTGGGTACGAATGGATTGCCTTTTCCGAGCGGTATTTTGGTGAACAATGAGTCGAATCGGCCTGGAAATGCGGGCGACATTATTATCAACACCAAGCGACTGACGGTGACTGACCGGGCGGTGATTGAAGCGACGACGACCATTGGGGATGGGGGCAATATTCAGTTGAGGGCTGGGGAATATATTTTGTTGCGGCGAGGGGCGCTGATTTCGACGACGGCGGGGACGCTTGGGGCGGGGGGGAACGGGGGCAATATGACGATCGCCAGTCCCTTTGTGGTGGCGGTGCTGGGGGAGAACAGCGATATTCGGGCGAATGCGTTTACGGGGCGGGGGGGGAATATTGCGATCGCGGCTCAGGGGATTTATGGGTTGAAGTTTCAGCCACGGGTGACACCGTTTAGTGATATCACGGCGAGTTCGCAGTTTGGGGTGAGTGGTAGTGTGACGTTGAATACGCCGGATGTGGATCCGAGTAAGGGGCTGAGTCCACTCTCAACGGTTTTGGTGGAACCGATGGATCAGATTGTGGTGGGGTGTGTGCCGCGAGGTCTGGATGCAACGGGGAATGAGAATGAGTTTGTCGTGACGGGGCCGGGGGGGTTACCGGAAACGCCGGATCAAAGTTTTGTGGGCGATCGCCCCTTGGTGGATTTGGCGATGGAGCCTGGGCCGGAAGGGCGACAGGCGATTGTACCCAGTGAGGCTCCAAAGTTACCGGAGCAGGGGATGGTGGAGGCGCACGGGTGGGTCAAAAATACAGACGGGACGATTAGCCTGGTGGTGGCGGCAAATCCTGCGATCGCGCCGCCTTTGGGCTTGGTTCGTCCCGCGTGTCCTTAAGTTTTTGTCCTTGAGGTTCAGGTTTGAGGGTCAGGGGGGTTGTGTTTAGGCCGTGGCTTCCCCAAAGATCTGATTGAAGACTTTTTCGACTTTGTAGCCAGAGTCAATGGATTCCAGGGGATCTTTGCGGAGACGGTGACGCAGACACAGGGTGACGACGCGCCGGATATCGTTCACGGTGACTTCGGAGCGGCCTTCGAAGGCGGCGATCGCTTTGGCTGCCCGGTTGGTCACAATATCGCCCCGGAGGCCATCTACATCGAGTTCGGAGCAAACCTGGGAGATTTTGACTCGGAGGTCGTAATCAATGGTGACGGATTTTAGCTGTTCTTGGGCGTTGACCAGTTTTTGCCGGAGGTCGTTTTGCTCGGTCTGGTGGTTTTGCAAAAAGGCTGGGGGGTTGCGATCAAATTCAGTGCGTTGTTCTACGATTTGAACGCGCAAGGCAGGTTCTTTGACGGTGTGGATTTCGGCGTGCATCCCAAAGCGATCGAGCAGTTGGGGCCGCAGTTCGCCTTCTTCGGGGTTGCCAGAGCCGACTAAAACGAACCGGGCTGGGTGCCGAATGGAGATCCCTTCCCGTTCAACGGTGTTCCAGCCAGAGGCGGCGGAGTCGAGCAGGACATCGACGAGGTGGTCATCCAGGAGGTTGACTTCATCCACATAGAGGATGCCACGATTGGCTTTGGCGAGGAGCCCTGGTTCAAAGGCTTTGACCCCTTCAGATAGGGCTTTTTCAATGTCGATGGTGCCGCATACCCGGTCTTCGGTTGCGCCGAGGGGCAAGTCCACCATTTGCACTTTTTTGTGGGCGGTGGGCACGGTGATGCCATCTTCAAGGCTCTGGCGAACGGTGTCGCCCATGAGTTCGGGATCGGTGGGGGAACTGTTGAAGGGGTCGTCGGCGACGACTTCGATTTCTGGGAGGAGGTCGGCAAGGGCGCGGATGGTGGTGGATTTGCCTGTGCCGCGATCGCCCATGATCATCACACCGCCAATTTTGGGATCGATCACGTTGAGGAGCAACGCCAGTTTCATCTCATCCTGACCGACGATCGCCGTGAAGGGAAACACAGGGCGCTGGGGCATTGAAGGTGGGACAGCGCGGCCATTTTCGGTGGAGGGTGCGTTTGCGGTGAAAGTCACGGGCTTACCTGGGAATTCATACATATTTAACGACTGTTCTTCATTGTGCCACGCGATCTGCCCAGATTATCGTTTTGCGATGACACAGTCTGCGGGGAGGATAACAAACCGTTCATTTTGAAAGGTGGTGCAACGGGCGATCGCTTGCTGGAGAACGGGGGATTGGCCTTGTTGTTGGGTGGCTAGGGCGGTGTTTAAGTCGTTGGGAAATTGCTGGCCCCAGGGTTTTTGCATTTTCTGGGGGGTGAAGGCATCGCGTTCCAGGAGCCAAAAGTCAACGCCATACTGGTTGGTAAATTGTTGGACGAGGGCGGGATCGGGGCTGTACTGGGCAATATACAGGGCGCGCGATCGGGCTTTGAATTCGTCGTAATAGCCTTTGTGGTAGGGGATGCCGTATTCCCAACCGGAGAGGATTGAGCGGCGGGAAAAGCTGGGGATGTTGCTGACTTCTTTGGAGAGGGAGGCGACTAGCGTGTCTTTGGGTTGTTGGGCGAAAAATTTGTAGATGGCGGGGTATTCGCCATAGACGTACGCGGGCAAGGTGCGGCTGGGAAATAAGGGTTCCAGGAAGGGGAGCGATTGCTGGATGGGAACGCCGATGGGAAATAGCAGCAGATACAGGCCGAGGCTCAGGGTGGTGCCCCAGGCAATGAGGCGGCGACGGGTCTGGGGTCTGGGGTCTGGGGGGCGGTTGGCCCACTGAAATAAGGCATCGAGAAGAATGACGAGGGCCACCCCGGCGGAAATGGCCAGCACTACGCGGACGGAATGTTGGGTGTAGCGACTGGGGTGGTGCAGTTTGAACAGGAGGAGATGGGCGGCCAGGAAGAGACCCAGGGAGGCGAACAGAATGTCGGTGAGGCTGCGAACCCGGGGGGTGACAAACTGACCCAGGGGAAAGCGATCGGGGGATGTGAGGAGTTTGGGTAAGAAGAGGCCGCTGAGGATGACGAGGGGTTTAAGGATGCGGGAGAGGCGGGGTAAGAGGCCACTCCGAGAGCCTAAAAGCCAGTAGTCAAAGGGATTGTTGGTAAAGAAGGTGGTGCGGCCATCGTCCCAAAATTCGGCCATTTGTTTCGCTTCGGGGACGGAGAGCACGGGGCCAAATTCGTTGGCCCCGCCCAAGAGGTAAAACAGGCTGGCGGCTCCGGCAATACCAAGGCCAACCCCGGAGAGGAGCCAGTCTTGGCGATCGCCCTGGAGGTGGGGCCGCCATTGCTGCCAGTGGATTAACCGGAGGACGAGAACCCCCGCTGAGACGAGCATGATTTGGGGATAAAACACACCTTGGAGGCCGATCGCGAGCCAGCAGGGGAGGGGCGATCGGCGCAGGAGGTAGTACAAAAAGGCAACAAAGAGGGGATAGGTAAAGGCTCTGGGGGTGGCGGACAGAATATCGTCGGCCTGGAAGGTGCTGAAATTGAGCAAGGTAGCGGCCAAGAAACCAGCAGCGGGGACGGGCAAAATTTGGAGGGTGGCCCCGAAGCAGTAGGCGGTTGTGACGAGCCAGATGAAGATGGGCAGAATTTTGTTGAACCAGGCGGGATCCAGGCCAATTTGGGCGGCGAGGTGATACAGCGTGGTAAAGCCCCAGGGGGCGACGGATTGGAAATAGTCTGCGATCAGGTCGTTGGGAAACAGGGCGGGGTCGAGGAAGCGCTGCATCCAAAAGACATGCTGGCGTACATCGTCTTGGACGACGTATTCGGCCCCAAAGGCTTTTTGCATTTGCATGATGCCGAGCATGGCGGCGATCGCGAGGCTGAGCCCCAGCCAAAATAGGGTCTGGGAGCGAGTGGGTTTTGGCGATCGCGGCATGGAGCTGACAGGCGGCAAAGTAATCGTAGCCATGAGGTTTGTGGCAGACATTGAAGAAATACTACGTTAAACCCGTCCCATTTGTTTTTTGATCTGACGTAAATTAGTCAGATAGTTTCCGAGGAAGGGTAAACCGGCGATCGCAGGCATGAAGTAGCGGGAGGTACACAAAATGCCCAGAGCAGCGGCGGTGGCGGCGTTAAAGTAGGGCTGGTAAAACAGGATCAAGGCGGCATCGCGGGTACCGACTCCGGCAAAGGTCAGGGGTAACAAGCCCGCCAAAATGGCCAGGGGGGAAAGGGCTAAGTTGGCCAAGAGGGGTGCCCAGGCATTCAAGGCCAGGATGAAGAACCAAATTTGCAGAAGGTGTAAAAACCAAATGAAAATTGAAGTGCCGGTGACGGTGATGAGCTGAAGGGGATCACTCCAGAAGTAGCTGTGCATTTCGCGCCATGCGGTTTGGAGGCGGGCCAGTTTGGGTTTGACGGATTTGGGAGCGATCGCCTGGGTGGTGTAGAAAAAAGCCTGGGCTAGCGATCGCGACCCTAGCAAGGCACTCCCACTGAGCAAGCCCCCGATGACGCAGATGGTCATGGCCCAAAACAGCCCATCTTTTTGGGGGTAGAGCATGAGGCCAAAGGCGCACCACAGCAGCAGGGATAGGAGGTCGCAGGTTTTCTCAAAAATCACCAAGGATAGGGCCAGGGAGCCGCTGAGATGGCCGCGTTGTTGCATGAAGTAGGCTTTGGCAATGTCTCCCATTTTGGAGGGCAGCACCATATTTAAAGTACTGGCGGCCAGAATGAGCCGATTAGCCTCTGCGAAGGATAGCTGGCTTTGGGAGGCTTGGGGGGCAGGGCTGGGGGCGTTTTTCGTAGTTGGCATTAACTGTTGCAAGCGCCATGCGGTCATCAGGGTAATGGGAATGACCATGCCCAGGCTAAGGCCCATCCAACCGGGATGGCTTTGCTGAAACACTTGCCACAAGCTTTGTAAGTCAACCTGCCAATAGATAAAGGCCAGAATCAGGAAGCTGACCAGAATCGAAATTAGTCGTTTCATGGGTTGTGCAGCTAGCGCATTGGGTAGGGATAGAGATGGGCGATCGCCCCACAAACACTATCGCCTGACAGATGCGCCGTCGCTGCATCTTTTTAATCTTTATCGGTTGGTTGATAACGGTAGAGTGCTCAATTGCCTGCTGGGTATGGGGTATGGGATTAGAGCAGGGCACAAGTCTGATGGTGGATTGGGGGTAGTTTTGCCGGTTTGGACTGTGATCTAAACGCATTAGTCTCAATCATCTTATTTAAGTCTTTTCACAAGTCTAATTAAGAGAATAGAACGAGATGAATGAGACTAGATCTATTCATGGATTTTCTGGATAGGGCCGGGTAGGGTTCCCTAATGCCGCTCAGCAGTCTTATCCATGTTGAATGAGTCTCAGATTAGGTCTATTAAAGAGAATTAAAAGAGATCTATGAGACAAGATGAGGTAAATTGAGTCTCATTTTCTCGTTTAAGTCTTGATATAGGTCTACTTAAAAGACGCATATAAGATTTTTGAGACAAACAGAGTTGAATGTTTAGATCTCGCTTTCTCGTTTAAGTCTTAATACGGGTCTATTTAAGAGGCGCAAATGGGATCAATGAGACTAATGGGCGATCGTGAACATCTTAGGCATCTCAATTGAGTCTTAATATGGATCTATTCAAAGGACTTAAATAAGAATCTTGAGACTGGCGAGATGCTGAAAATTGGAATGGCCAATGGCGGCGACTGGCGGAATCGCAACCCACTTTTTTGTAGTGATAACAAATGCTTAAGGTTTGCCGCTTTGGGGCAATCTTAGGGCATCCTACGGCTAGAATTTGGGACTTTGTATGGGCGTTTTGATTTTTATTGTCATGGTGGTGCTGGTTGTGGGTGTCATCGTGATGAATGCTTACAACAGTTTGGTGACGTTACGGAATCGCTACAAAAATGCTTACAGCCAAATTGATGTGCAGTTGCAGCGGCGGTACGACTTGATTCCGAATTTGGTGGAAACCGCAAAGGGTTACATGAAGCATGAGCGAGAAACGTTGGAGGCAGTGATTACGGCGCGGAATACGGCAATCTCAGCCAATAGTCAGGCGGCGCGATCGCCGGGGGATCCGGCGGCGATGCAACAGTTGGGGCAGGCGGAAGCAGCGTTGACGGGGACGTTGGGCCGCTTTTTTGCGTTATCGGAGGCGTATCCTGAGCTGAAGGCAGATCAAACGATGACTCAGTTGATGGAAGAGTTGAGTTCGACGGAAAACCGGATTGCGTTTGCGCGGCAAGCATTTAATGATGCGGTGACGCTATACAACACGAAGCGTGAGGTCTTTCCGAGCAATGTGATTGCAAATGGCTTTAATTTTGCTGAGGCGGATTTGTTGGAAGAGGCAACGCCGGAGGTGCGGCAAGCTCCCCGAATTTCGTTTTAGGGCGTTTGGGTTTTGAGGCTGGAAAAACTGAGTGTTGTTCAGGCCGGATGGGGACGTAGCCGACGGAGGGGCGGGTGGTATATGACGATGAATTTTTTTGAACACCAAGATAAGGCGCGACAAAATACCAAGCAATTGATTGGGTTATTTGGGGCGGCAGTGCTGTGTATTATTCTGACGATTTACCTGCTGGCGGTGGTGGTGTTTGGGGGAAATCCGTCGTCTGGGTCTAAGGCGGCGCGGCGATCAGGGAGTTATTCTCGCCAGTATGATGGTTCACCCCAACCGCCGATGGTGCAGTCGCGGCGGTTGCAACTTTGGAATCCGCAGTTGTTGGGGATGGTGGCGTTGCCGACGCTGCTGTTGATTGGGGGGGGTAGTCTCTATAAAATCCAGCGCTTGCGGGCGGGGGGGGCTGTGATCGCGCAGGAGATGGGCGGCAAGTTAGTAACGCCGGATACGACTAATCCGGCGGAGCAGCGATTGCTGAATGTGGTGGAAGAGATGGCGATCGCGGCGGGGATTTCGGTGCCTGCGGTGTATGTGTTGGAGCAGGAACGGGGGATTAATGCATTTGCGGCGGGGTTTACGCCGAATGATGCGGTGATTGGAGTGACGCGGGGTTGTTTGGAGGTGTTATCGCGGGATGAGTTGCAAGGGGTGATTGGACATGAATTTAGCCATATTTTGAATGGGGATATGCGGCTGAATTTGAATTTAATTGGGGTGTTAAATGGGTTGTTATTGATTTATATTTCGGGGCGAGTTTTAGCTGACTTGCAAGGGTCAGTACGCGATCGCGATGGGAAGGCCGTTCCGATTGCGTTATTTGGTCTGGGGTTGATTGTGATTGGGTTGATTGGTGTATTTTTTGGTCGGTTAATTAAGGCGGCGGTATCACGTCAACGTGAGTTTTTGGCGGATGCTTCGGCGGTGCAGTTTACACGCAATCCTCAAGGCATTGCGGGGGCGTTGCGGAAGATTTCGCAGCATTCCCATCAGGCTTTGGTGGATTCTCCCTATGCTGAAGAAAACAGTCACATGTTTTTTGGGAGTGCGTTGCGGTTTGCTTTTTTGGGGGAAATGTTTGCGACGCATCCATCGTTGGGACAGCGGATTCGGCGGATTGAAGGTGGGGCAAGGCAGTTTGAGGAGGCACCGGTTGCGACGGGGACGGCGATCGCGGCGGATGAGTCGGGGGTAATGGGTTTGGCGGGCAATCTCGGTGGCGCATCGGAGCCAAGCGCAACTCCGGCGACGATGTTAACGACGCAGCGAGCCGTGGCTCCGGCTGGGGTGGTGGCACAGGTGGGGACTGTAAACCCGGAACATTATGCCTATGCGAAGGCGTTGGTGGCGCAGTTGCCGGAGGCGTTGCAAGGGGCGTTGCGATCGCAACAGGGGGCGATCGCGGTGGTATACAGTTTGTTTTTGGATGAGCCGGAGTCTGCGGTGCGGCAGAAACAGTTGGAATGGTTGCAACAGGTGGAGGTGGCGGAACGGCTCGACCAGGTGACCCAGTTGAGTGAACTGGTGGATGGGCTGGATCCGGCGTGTCGGTTGCCGTTGCTGGATTTGACGATTCCGGCGTTACGTCAATGTTCGGCGAAGGAGTGTCAGCATCTTTTTAAGGTGGTGCAGGGGTTGGTACGAGCCGATGGGCGCTGGTCGTTGAATGAGTTTACGTTGCAAGTGGTGTTGTGGCATCGGTTGCAACCGTGTGTGAAAACGGATTTGACGGTGCCCGTGAAGTTTGCCACCCTGGAGGCGGTTTGGACGGAGTGTATGCTGCTGGTGTCGGTGTTGGCGCAGGTGGGGGAAACCAGGCCGGAGGCGATCGCCTATGCGTTTCGGACGGGGGCCTTTCGGTTGCCGGGGGCGAACCCGCAAGTTGTTCCAGCTCAGCCGTTGGCCTGTACGGTGGCGGATTTGCAAAAAAGTTTGGAAAAGTTAAGGTTTGCCGCACCAAAGGTGAAGCAGGGTCTGGTAGATGCCTGTGCTCATACGGTGTTGTTAGACAGTGTGGTGAATGTGCAGGAGGCGGATTTGCTGCGGGCGATCGCGATTACGCTAGATAGTCCGTTGCCGCCGTTTTTGTCGGTGCAGCAGGGTGGGGCTACGGGTAGAGCAAAATCAGGTCGGAAGGCTGTTTAGACTAGGGAGCGGGGTGCGATCGCGGGACGGAAAGAAAGGTGAGCGATCGCGGGGAATGAGGCATGATAGTAGGTATTGTTGTGCTTCGTGCTTTCTTATGTCGCAGTCGATTGAGTGTGTGAATCGCTATCAGTGTTTTGACGGCACGTTAGGTTTTTACAAACATCAGTCGCAGGTGTGTCACGGAGAGATGCGGTTTGCAGTGTATGAACCGCCCCAAGCGCAGCAAGCGGCGTTACCGGTTTTATATTTTTTGTCGGGCCTAACCTGCACCGAAGAGAATTTTATGGTGAAGTCGGGGGTGCAGCGGTTGGCAGCGGAGTATGGACTGGTGATTGTGGCCCCGGATACGAGTCCTCGCAATACGGGTATTGCCGGGGAGGATGAAGATTGGGATTTTGGGTCGGGGGCGGGATTTTATGTGAATGCGACTCAGGCTCCCTGGTCGGCCCATTACCAAATGTATGACTATGTGGTGCAGGAGTTACCGGGGTTGATTGGGGCGGAGTTTCCGGTACAGGGCGATCGCCGGGGGATTTTTGGTCATTCGATGGGGGGGCATGGGGCGTTGGTGTGTGCTTTGCGGAATGGCGATCGCTATCGGTCGGTGTCTGCGTTTGCGCCGATCGTCGCGCCGATGCGGTGTCCGTGGGGCCAGAAGGCGTTTAGCCACTATCTGGGAACCGATCAACAAGCTTGGCGGGAGTATGATGCCAGTGAGTTAGTCCAGGTTCACCAGTTTGACGGACAAATCTTGATCGATCAAGGGTTGGCTGATTCGTTTTTAACCAATCAGTTGCAGCCAGAGCTGTTTGAGGAGGCGTGTGCTACCGTGAGCCAACCATTAATGTTGCGTCGCCACGCGGGCTATGATCACAGCTACTATTTTATCGCAACGTTCCTGGCCGACCATTTACGGCATCATGCAGAGGCACTCTATGGCTAGCGATCGCCCCCAAAAAACAGGGGAAAAGACCCTTAAAATTTAGTCCAAATTTAGTCCAGGACTTAAAAGGAGAAAATTTGTAAGCCGTGAAACGCCTCTCAGGCAATGATTTTGCAGAAGAAGCGGAGTAAGGATTAATTGCGGTATACGCAATTAGGCAAGGGGCTAAAAGCCCCTCCTCCAACACCGTCGATCAGCCTCATCGGCGCGATCGCGTCCGGTTAAATCCCGCTGGTTGTTCCGGCAAAAACCTTTTCAGCCGGCCCCGTCATATATAAGTGATTGTTTGTTTCTGACCACTCAATCTCCAGTGGGCCACCCGGCAACTCCACTGTCGCACGGCGATCGCTCTTGCCCGTCAACACCGCCGCCACCAACGACGCACACGCCCCTGTCCCGCACGCCAAGGTAATGCCAGCCCCCCGTTCCCAGACCCGCATCTTCAAGTAATCGGGGCGTACCACCTCAATAAATTCAGTATTAATCTTTTTAGGAAAGGCAGTGTGGGTTTCAAACTGTGGCCCCAGACTCTCCAGGGGAATGGCTGCCACATCCTCAACAAACGTAATGCAATGAGGGTTGCCCATACTCACGCAGGTCACCGACCAATCCTGATCCGCCACCGTCAGCGTCTCATTCACCACCTGTTGATCCGGTTGACCCAAAGTGGTTGGAATTTCTGCTGCGATTAGTCGAGGTTCGCCCATATCCACCGTGACCAGGCCAGAGGCTTCGAGCTTGGGGGTGATCACTCCAGCCAACGTATGAACTTGGTACGAGCGAGGTTCCGTCGTCCCTTCCAACTCCGCCACAAAGCGAGCAAAACAACGAATCCCATTCCCACACATTTCGGGTTCCGAACCGTCGCTGTTATAAATTCGCATGGTGTAATCCGTCCCCGCTTGACCGGGCAAGACAAAGATCACACCATCAGCCCCGATCCCAAAGTGGCGATCGCACCACACAATCGCCTGTTCTGGCGTGATGCAAGGCTCTGCCGCCGTGCGGTTATCAACCAAAATAAAATCATTACCCAGGCCGTGATACTTTGCGAACTCAATTCCCATAAATCGTCCAAAATGAATGCAAGGTGAATAAGGTAGAGATTCAGACCAAACTGCCAAAGCGCAAATAATTCCTAAAGCTCAGGGATTAAAGTCAGACTTTGGAGTAGGCTAAATTTAGTTTTGCAGGGATACCGTTATGGCTACTGAAATGGAAATGGGGCTTCCAAGCGTTCGTCAGCTCCAAAGTCTTCTCCGCGAAGGCAAAGAAGTGGAGTTGAAGCTCGTTACCGGAGACTTGCTATCTGGCAAAATCCGCTGGCAAGACACCCATTGTATCTCTCTGACTGACCAGTATGACCAGGATACGATCGTGTGGCGGCAGGCGATCGTGTACCTCAAACCCCGCCTCTAGCGTTACCCGCCCCGTTCCATTGGCGATTAACTACGGTTCATTGTTCAGCGACTGGGTGATCCGCGGATTCGCAAGTGGGATCGACAGCAACGGCTGGGTTTGTCCCTCTGGCGCAATCCAACAACTCACCTGGTTCAACGCATAGAGATTCCCGCAAAGTAACAAGCGATCGCCCTTTTGCACATCCGTTTTGCCCTCCGGGAATCCAATAAACTTACCCTCCCGCCGAATGGCCTGGATCAACACCCCATACTGACGGCGAATGTGCAAATCCGCCAGGGTTTTACCCGCCACCGGGCTATTTTCTGGCACTAGTAACCACTGGCACGAGGCATTTTCCGTCGGCACCGCCGCCTTCCCCTTTGCCAACTCATCAAACGCGGCCAGCTCTTCCGTCTGTCCAATCACCAATAGGCGATCGCCCGGTTGCAACACTGTTTTCGCATCCGGATAATCCACCTCTTCCCCCGCCTCTCGCTTAATCGCCAACAGACTCACCCCCGTTAACCGCCGGAGATTTGTCTCCTCCAGTGTCATCCCAACTAACGGTGAATCCGCTGGCAACGGATACCAGCGATCGCCCATTTCTTGCGCCGCCTCCTTCAACTCCCGCGACACCTGATAAGAAGGCCGCTCCGATCGCAATTCTTGATAATGAGAACCCCGAATTTGTTGCACCTCCCGTTGAATCACTGGTAACGGCAACCCCAATCCCGTCAGCAAATGGGCCGACAGCTCCAGACTCGCCTCAAACTCAGGCTGCACCACCTCCTTCACGCCAATTTGGTACAGCAATTCGATATCACTATCCTGCGTGGCCCGCACCACAATATCCAGATCCGGAGTCAATTCCAGCGATCGCTTCACACACATCCGCGTACTCATCGGATCCGGCAACGCGATCGCCATCCCCTCTGCCCGTTGCACACCCGCCTTTTCCAACACATGCAAACTCGCCGCATTCCCATAAATATAAGGAATGCCTGCCTCCCGTAACTCTTGAATGCGCCGCTCCGACTGCTCAATCACCAACACCGGGTAGTGATGATCCTGCAACAACCGCACAATATTGTGGCCGACCCGCCCATAGCCACACACCACCACATGATGCTGAAGCTCTGCATTGTCAGACACTTCCCACGGTAAGTCACTCCCCACCAACCACGCCTTCAACCAGGGCACTTCTTCCGCCCACAAAAAGAGTTGCGGTACCAACCGCATCACAAACGGTGTCACCACCAACGTCACAGCCGTCGTTCCCAAAATCAGCAGATACACATACCGTGGCACCAACCCCAGCGCCTGCCCTTCACTCGCTAAAACAAACGAAAACTCTCCAATCTGCGCCAAGCCCAGCCCAGCAATCAACGCCGTTTTCAGCGGATAGCCAAACAACTTCACAATTGGCGTGACGATGAGAAACTTGCCAATAAAAACCAGCGTGACCAACCCCAGAATGAGTTCCAGGTTGTTCCACAAAAACACGGGGTCAATCAACATTCCGATCGCCGCAAAAAACAGCGACGCAAACACATCCCGAATTGGCTCCACATAGGTCAAGGTTTGATCTGCGTATTCCACCTCCGAGATCATTAACCCCGCCACAAACGCGCCCATCTCAATCGACAAGCCCAAATGCTCTGTCAGCAGCGCAATGCCCAAGCATAACGCCACCACTCCCAGCAAAAATAATTCTCGGCTTTCCGTTCGGGCCAGCAATCGCAGCAATCGCGGAATTACCCAAATCCCCGCCGCGATAGCCCCCAGGGCAAACAACCCCGTCGTCAACACCGCCCAACCCACCGCCAAGCCAACCTCTTCCGGCGGCTTATCCAACGCGGGCAACACCGCCAACATCAACCCCAGGGCCAAATCTTGCACCACCAAAATACCCAGCAGCACCTGCCCATGTGGTGTGCCCGTTTCATTGCGCTCCATTAAACTCTTGAGCACCACCGCCGTAGACGAGAGCGACAGAATCCCACCGAGGAAAATCCCCTGCGCCGGGGAAGTCACCCACCCCACCCCCAGTGAAACCAGCGTCGTCACCGCGATCGTGAAACAAATTTGGAGCGCCCCGCCCCCCAAACTGATACCTTTAACCTTATTCAATTCTGAAAAAGAAAACTCTACCCCCAGCGCAAAGAGCAAAAAAGCGGCCCCAAACTGCGCCAAAGTTTCCACTTGCACCAGTTCTTTAATCAATCCCAGGCCAGTCGGGCCAACCACCACCCCAGCCAAGAGATACCCCAACAAAATGGGTTGCCGGAGCAACGCCGCCAACAGTCCACCCGCCGCTGCTGCTGCCAGAACTGTGACCAGATCAACAATTAATCTAAAATCTTCTTGCACAAATTTTTAAAGTTTTGAATCAAAATATTACAACCCGCTTCTTTCCAGAATACCGAGTTTTCGAGGGAAGCGGCGGCGATCGCCCAGAGATTTCTGCCCCAACCCCGGCGATCGCCGCCCATCGCCCCCGACCCACCACCGCATAAACCCGTTCCAGATCGAAATTAGCCTTTAAGATTGAGAACAGCGCTATCAAAAAAGTTTTCTCAACCCATCTCCCAAAACACAGCTTCAAGGCTTCCTTTGTTTAACCTCTTTTCAGCATGAGCATCCAGGTGTGAGTTCTCAAACTGCCTCCGGGCTTGACCTAACCCAACTCTTTCCTTTCCCGCTAGACGACTTCCAGCAAGCGGCGATCGCAGCCCTCGAAGCCGGGCGGTCAGTCGTTGTCTGCGCCCCAACGGGTTCCGGCAAAACTCTAATCGGCGAATATGCCATTTATCGCGCCCTTGCCCGCGATCGCCGCGTTTTTTACACCACCCCCCTCAAAGCCCTGTCCAACCAGAAACTCCGCGACTTTCGCGAAATCTTTGGCAGCGACAACGTGGGTCTCCTCACCGGCGATGTCTCCATCAATCGGGATGCGCCCATCCTGGTCATGACCACCGAAATCTTCCGCAACATGCTCTATGGCACCCCCATCGGGGAAGTCGGCACCTCCCTCGTCGGTGTCGAAGCCGTCGTCCTCGACGAATGTCACTACATGAACGATCGCCAACGGGGCACCGTTTGGGAAGAGTCCATCATCTATTGCCCCCGAGAAATCCAACTCGTCGCCCTCTCCGCCACCGTCGCCAACAGCGACCAACTCACCGATTGGATTCACCAAGTCCACGGCCCCACCGATCGCATCTATTCCGACTATCGACCAGTCCCCCTCCGCTTCCACTACTGCAACCCCAAGGGCCTCTTCCCCCTGTTGGATGAGCAGCAAAAACGGATGAATCAACGCCTCAAACCCAAAGGTGGACAAACAAACCGTTCCGGCAAGCGATCGCCCAAACAAGACAGCCCCAGCCTGCCCTACGTCCTCAGCCAACTGCAACAGCGCGACATGCTCCCCGCCATCTATTTCATCTTCAGTCGGCGGGGCTGCGATAAAGCCGTTGAAGAAGTCGGCCACATCTCCCTCGTCAACGAGGCCGAAGCCGCCACCCTCAAACAACAAATTGACGAATTCCTCACCCGCAACCCCGATGCTGGACGCGCTGGCCAAATCGAACCCCTCTATCGTGGCATTGCCGCCCACCACGCCGGCGTCTTACCCGCCTGGAAAGGCTTCGTCGAAGAACTCTTTCAACAAGGCTTGATCAAAGTCGTCTTTGCCACCGAAACCCTCGCCGCCGGGATTAATATGCCCGCCCGCACCACCGTTATCTCCAGCCTCTCCAAACGCACCGATGCTGGCCACCGCTTGCTCAATGCCTCCGAGTTTTTGCAAATGGCAGGCCGTGCTGGCCGCCGAGGTATGGACGTGCAAGGCCACGTCGTCACCGTCCAAACCCGCTTCGAGGGCGCACGGGAAGCCGCTTACCTCGCCACCGTTGGCCCTGATCCGTTGGTCAGCCAGTTTACCCCCAGCTATGGGATGGTGCTGAACCTCCTCCAAACCCATAGCCTCGACGAAGCCCAAGACCTCATCGAACGCAGTTTTGGTCAATATCTAGCCACCCTCTATTTGCGGCCCCAGCACGAAGCGATCGCCCAACTCGAAACTGAACTGAGCTACCTGCAAGCCCAACTCGAAACCGTAGACTGGGAACTCCTGGCCCAATACGAAAAACTCCAAGAACGGCTAAAAGAAGAACGCCGCTTACTCAAAATTTTGCAACACCAAGCCGGGGAAGTCCGTGCCCACGACATGGCCATTGCCCTGTCCTTCGCCGTCGCAGGCACCTTCCTCGTCCTCAACGGCAACCCCGGCCAAGCCACCCTCAGCACCGAAGCCCCCTTACCCGCCGTCTTAGTCACCAAAATTCCTGGTTCCGGCCAGTTCCCCTACCTCGTTTGCCTGGGCCAAGACAACCGCTGGTACGTCACCACCGTCAGCAACGTCCTGGAACTCCGGGGCGAAATCCCCCGGATGAGCGCCGTCGATCGCCTCGACCTCCCCCCGGAAATGCCTATGAAACCGGGCCAAACCCGCAAAGGCAACGAACAAACGGCCCCGATCGCCCGCAAAATTCCCAATGCCCCCGCCCTAGCCGAAGCCGCCCCCGAAGTCTACGCCCAAATAGAACGAACACAGAGCGTTGAAACCCAACTCGAACAACATCCCGTTCACCGCTGGGGCAATCGTGGCACCATTCTCAAACGCCAAAAACGGATTCAGTCCATCCAAGCCGAATTGCGCGATCGCCGCGACAAACTCGCCCGCCAATCCCACCACTACTGGGAAGCCTTCCTCGAACTCATCGATATCCTGCACCACTTCGGTTGCCTCGACGAACTCACCCCCACCCCCCTCGGCCAGTCCACCGCCGCCATCCGAGGCGACAACGAATTGTGGCTGGGCCTTGCCCTCAACTCCGGCGAATTTGACCACCTGGAACCCCACCACCTTGTCGCCGCCTGTGCCGCCCTCGTCACCGAAGTTTCCCGCCCCGATAGCTGGACTCATTACGACTGTTCCCCCGAAGTCGAAACCGCCCTCGAAGGGTTACGCACCATTCGGCGCAACCTCTTCAAACTGCAACGCCCCTTGCAACATCGCTATAACATCGTGCTGCCCATCTGGTTAGAGTACGACTTCATTGGCCTCATCGAGCAATGGGCCTTAGGGGTGGAGTGGACAGACCTTTGCACCCACACCAGCTTAGACGAAGGCGACATTGTGCGAATTTTGCGCCGCACCCTCGATTTTCTCTCCCAACTTCCCCACGTCCCCCACTTGCCCGAAGAACTCAAGCGCAACGCCATGCGCGCCAGTCAACTCATCGATCGCTTCCCCGTCAGCGGCGTCATTGAGTAAACCACCAAGCAACCTGTCAATCCACCGCAACTTTCAGTGTACGATCGCACGAGCACCGGGGAGGCTAGGAAACATTGCAGGCGCGATCGCAACTCATTCAGCAGTTCATTCACATCATTCACCCCATCAGGACAACGGTTTTACTCGTCCTGCTCACCTGGCTCCTGGTGTTTTTGCCCCCCAGCCCAGCCCACGCCGCGATCGCCCAACCCGACCGCATCCCCCTCACCCTCGATCTCCTCCAAACTAAACTGCGCAACCCCATCCAAAGTGACGGCCTCCCCACCCTCGATCTCCACGGCCTCATCATCGACCTGCGGCCCGAAAACGCCGACTTCCGCGACCAGTTTTACCAACTTCTTCAACCCCAACTCCAGCGCCCCGGCTCAGCCATCGGCCTCGATTTAAGTTTCTCCCAAATTTTGGGCGACTTCCAACTGAGTCGCCTCGGTTTACGCGCCCCCCTCTATGGGGATGCCCTCTCCCCCATCTTCACCGAGACCGAGCAAGCGCAATTCAAGCGCGATCGCCGCCGCATGGCCCAACTGGGTCAACTCTCCAAATCCCTCCTCGCCACCCCCACCCCCGACAGCCAAACCGCCAATCCCCAAATCACCATCTTTCGCGGCCCCCTCAAACTCAACCAAACCCAATTCACCAACAGAGCCGACTTTACCAACACCTTTTTCCTCAAACGGGTCGAAGCCCAGGGCATCCAATTTTTAGCCCCCACAGATTGGTCAAAAACCCGCTTCAGCCAGTCCACCACCTTCACCGGCGCGATCGCCCACAGCGACCTGCGCTTTCGCAACAGCCTCTTCTTCGCCACCGCCAACTTCGAGCAAGTCGAATTCCAAGGCCCAGTCAACTTCCAAAGCAGCGAATTTCACAGCACCGCCAACTTTAGCCGCACCCACTTCCAGCAAACCGCCAACTTCTCCCGCATCTTGTGGCACGGCAATGCCGACTTTGCCCAAACCCGCTGGCTCGACCAAGCCCAATTCACCCGCAGCGTCTTCAGCGAATCCTTCTTTCTTGCCGAAGCCAGCTTCGAAAAACTCGTCCTCTTCCGCGAAGCCCGCTTCAACAAATCCGTCAACCTGCGCGGCGCAACCATCGCAGAACGGGCCGAATTCGGCTATACCAGCTTTGCCAAAGGCGCATACCTCAACGTTCCCGGCCTCCGGTTTGATGCCGATCGCGCCAAAATCGTCGGCAACCCCGGCCAAATCGGCAAATATCTCTCCGTGCCCACCCTGCAAGGCAACGAAAACCTCCTGCGCGAACTCGTCCGCAACTTCCGCAAACTCGAACAAATTCCCGATGCCAACCAAATCGACTATACCCGCGAAAAATTGCGCTTCCGCGAACTCCGCCAACAAATCTTTGGCATCAACATCAACAGCGCCCCCCTTGCCGAACTCACCCGCCTAGGCTTCACCGCCGAACAAGCCAACCAAATCGCCCAACGCCGTACCACCCTTCCCTTTCGCACCCCCGCCGAACTCCTCTCCGTCGGTGCCGTCGATTTAGCCACTTTCATCAACGTCCGCGATCGCCTCGTCGCCAAAGAAGTTGTTTCCCCCGGCAAAGCAGTCTGGAACCGCATTTCCACCAGCTTATCCTGCCTGGGACTGGGCTTACTCCTCTTACTCAGTCGCTACGGCACCAATACTTGGCTCATTTTCGGTGTTGGTTTAGTCGCGATCGCCTATTTTGGCGTCCTGTTTTGGCTCATCGATCGCTGGCGGCGGCTCGTCCCCCAACCCATCGTCCCCACCCCCACCGAAACCCTCTGGGTCATGGGCGGCTTCAGCCTCCTCACCCTTGCCGGCCTGAGCACCATTTTTCGCAACGCCGAATACCCCCTGTGGACGCTCATCAGCCTTGCCATCCTCGTCATTCCCATCCCCATCGTCCTGACCCTGTACTTATATCACCAAGGACGCTATCACCCCCTGATGGATGTCAGCTACTTCACCGAAGAAGGATCCCTCCGCCAACTCCGCATCCTCATCGGACGGTTGCCCATCATCCCCCGCGAGACCCTGTTTCGCGATCGCTATCTTCCCATTCTGTGGGATCGGCGCTGGGGCTGGCTCAACTACTTTGACTTTAGTTTAAACAACCTACTCAAGTTTGGCTTCAACGATATTCGCCTCAGAGATCAACATCTTCCTGGCTTAATCACAGCCCTCGTCTGGTATCAGTGGGGACTTGGTACTCTTTACATCGCGCTTTTGCTCTGGACTCTTTCGCGCACCATTCCCGGACTCAATCTGCTCATCTATTTTAAGTAAAAATTACACCATTCCCAGACTTAATCTTTTGACTGTTTTCAATCGGAACAGCCTCCATTTTAATCACACTCAAATCTAAACATTATTCATTTCACTGACCGTGGCGATCGCCCCCCGCCCCCAATCAAGCCAACCCAAGCCCCAAGGCCATTTCAGCAGCCCCATTCCCGCGTCCAAGCCTATGCTACCAACTCCACAACCAGACCTGTTAGTCAATCCACCGTCTGAGTTATATTACAAAAGTAAGAGTAAGCTTGAGTGTATACACCCTATCTGAAGAATATCTTTACGATTAAGGTGAGATAAAATCACTTTCGTTTACACGGCCATATCTGTGCAGGGTGGGTATATGCCTCAACCATCTATCGGCTCCAACAACTGTCTTTCTCAGTTGAGACACGGGCAAACACATCACGATCGCCAGCCCCTGCCCCTGCTAAACACAGACACACCGTTTCAGGCAGAAATCGGCATAAGCAACTGGAAACTCGCCATTCACGAAGCTCAAAGCCGTGTTCTAGAACGGGTTGCCAAGGCAGAACCCCTCCCCCAACTGCTCAAAGCCCTGGTGCAAGAAATCGAGGCCCTCTCCGAAGCCCACTGTTCAATTTTGTTGCTAAATGCGGCCAAAACCCATCTCGTCTTAGGCGCTGCGCCCAGCTTTCCCGAAAGCTACCAGGCTTTTCTAACGGATGGCCTGTTGATCGAACCCGATTCCGGCACCTGTGGGCCAGCCATCTGTCGCCGCCAATCCGTGGAATCCTTTGACGTGCGCGTTGATCCCCTATGGGATGCCTGCCGCGACTTTCCCCTCTCCTATGGGTTCTATGCCTACTGGTCAAGCCCCATCCTCGACAGTCACGGGCAGCCCCTGGGCACCTTTGGCATGGTCTATGCTCGGCCCCAACAGCCCACACCCCTCGATCGCCAGTTAGTCGCGGCAGCCACCCACCTAGCGGGGATTGCCATTGAACGGCAACGAGCCGACGAAAGACTGCACTTACTCAATGCCGATTTAGAGTTACAAGTGCAAGAACGTACCGCCCAACTCCAGCGATCGCTCAAATTCGAGGCTTTACTCAATCGCATTACCGATAAAGTCCGCATGAACCTGGACGAAGCCCTCATCCTCCAAGCCGCAGTGCAAGAACTGGGCCAAGTCTTGGGGTGTTTGGCCTGCGAAGCTGCCATCTACCACCCAGACACCCAGACCCGCACCGTGCAATACGAGTATTCAGTCTTGCCGTCCCGCATTGGTCGCGCCGATCCCCTGGCATCATCGCCCCAAGCACCGACCGGCTGGTTGCAGGCATCCTCCCTCCCCCACACCCAAGCCACCATCATCGTTTGCCCCATTGAAGACGAGCAGCGGATTATTGGTGATTTATGTTTATTCAAACCCAAAAGCGAATCCTTTAACGAGGCAGAAACAGCCCTGGTGCGCCAAGTCGCCAACCAATGCGCGATCGCCCTCAGGCAAGCCCGTTTGTATGCCACCGCCCAACGCCAAGTCAACGAACTCGCCGAACTGAACCGCCTGAAAGACGATTTCCTCAGCACCGTCTCCCACGAACTGCGCACCCCCATCACCAACATCAAACTGGTCTCCAAGATGTTGCAGACCAATCCCGACCTGCCCCAACGCCAAAAATACCTGACCATCCTAGAACACGAATGTCAGCGAGAATCAGACTTAATCAACGATTTATTAGACTTACAACGCCTCGAAACCGCCCCCACCGCCCTAGTCAAAGACGAATATGTATCCCTTCCCACAGCCATTGAATTGTTGATTGAACCCTTTCAAACCAGAGCCAAACAGCGCCAACAAGCACTCACCGTCAGCTTGCAACTGGGTTTGCCCCCCCTGATGACCCACCGCTACAGTTTCGAGCGAGTGTTGTCCGAACTCTTGAATAATGCGTGTAAATACACCCCCGCTAGCGGCCACATTGAACTCGATGTGCGAGCGAACCAAGACCAGTTCACCTTCATCGTCCGGAACGAAGCCCCAATTCCCACAAGCGAACTAGACCGGATTTTCCAAAAATTCTATCGTATTGCCCATGCCGATCCCTGGAAACAAGGAGGAACGGGCCTCGGCCTCGCCTTAGTCAAAGCCTTAGTCGAGCGGCTCGGCGGCACCCTGGAAGTGAAAAGTTGCACCCAGTGGACAACCTTTACCGTTACCCTTTGATTCCCAGAGTGTAGCTCCGTTCTCACCTTGCCACTGCTACCCACCACCTTGGTTTACCCGCTGTTTCTCCACAAAAAACCACCCAGTCAGAAGTCTGGATGGTCGTCAACAGCGATAGTAGGTGCATCCAAGAGAATTTTCTGTGCAAACGATTTAAAGATTATTCTACCAACAGTGCTGCTAGAACATCTCTCGGCATTCCTTGTAATCTACGGCTGAATGCCTTAACCTATGCAGCCCTCGCCCCCTAACCTGCATTATTCACGACGCTGAGACAAACTCCTCATCCCCCCTCGCCCATAAGCGATATCAGGATGACGCAGAAAAACAGTCTGTCTTTCTGATAGTAGGGGCACCGCTGGCTGGTGTCCTGGCAGGTGAGGGTAATGGGGACAAGCCCTACCCCTATAATCCGCTGGGGGTGAATGATCCAGGCTAAATTCCCTGGGATGGCTTGCACCACAAACCTTAAACAACAAAACCCGCAGCGATCGCCCACCTGTTCTCCTGCGATCGCCACGGGTTCAGCTCAACTCACCAGATATGGTAGGGCAACTTCACCCCACCTAAACCGCCTCTTTTGTCCCCTTTTCCAAATTAAACAACACACTCAAGGTTTGCATCGCTTGCCGCCGCGCCTCGATATCCTGCTGCGTCCGGAGTTGCACCATTGGATCATGCAAAATCTTATTGACAATCCCACGGGTCAACGCCTCAATCACTTCCTGGTGCTTCTCGGCAAACTCAGTTCCTAAGCGAGATAGAGCCTTTTCCAATTCCTGCGTCCGAATCGTCTCTACCTTTTCCCGCAGGCTGCTAATCGTCGAAACCGCTTCCAGCGATCGCGTCCACGCTTCAAAGGACTCAACCTCCTCATCCAGCAACGCCTCCGCCTCCATCGCCATCTGCCGCCGCGCCTCATGATTTTGGGCCACCACCGCCTTCAAATCATCCACATTAAACGCCTGCACATTCGGCAACTCATTCACATCCGCATCCACATTCCGGGGCACCGAAATATCAAACACCATAATGTGCTGACTCGGCGCTAACATCGTTGCCAAATTGTCCCGATTGAGGATCGGCTCCGTCGAAGCCGTACTCGTAAACACAATGTCAGAATGGGCCAACACTTGTGGAATGGCCTCCAACGTATGCAAATGCAACTCCCCTCCAGGAAACTGCTTGGCCAGGGTTTGCGCTCGCTCTAGGCTGCGGTTCAGAATCGCAATATTCACAGCCCCTTTCGAGAGCAAATGCTGAACAAGCAACCGCGACATTTTGCCTGCCCCAATAATGGCGACACGGCAAGACGCTAAATTCTGTTTAGCCACTTTAATCTGGGCTAATTCCACCGCCGCCGAACTAATCGACACCGCCCCCGTGCCAATACTCGTCTCCGTGCGCACTCGCTTGCCCGCACTGATCGCTTGCTTAAACAACTGGTTGAGGGTACGGCCAACGCCTTTGTGCTCTTGCCCCAACTTGTGACACTGCTTCACCTGAGCCAAAATCTGCCCTTCACCCAGTACCAAACTGTCTAAGCCCGCTGCCACCCGCATCAGGTGCATGACGGCATCGTGGTGGAGCAAAACAAATAGATAAGGCCGCAGATAAGCTGCGGGCAATTTGCTGTGATCCGACAAAAATTGGGTAATGGCCCGTACCCCGTTTTCCGTCTCATCAACAACGACGTAAATTTCCAACCGGTTACAGGTGCTCAGGATTGCGACTTCTTGGACGTGGGGATAGCTACACAATTGGGCGATCGCGCGATCGCATTGTGGTTCTGGAATACTCAGTTTTTCTCGAACTTCGACTGGAGCCGTTTTATGGCTCAAACCCACAACAACAATGTTCATAACATGCGAATCTTAAATACCAATTTGATTTGTAAATCAATCTGCTTCCCGTTTTAAGGGTTGGGTTTTGAATTGCAAGAATACTTAACTCAAAACCCAACCCCCTAGTTCAAATCAACTGCAATTCGCGGCAATTTAGATTAAATTACCTGTCTAGGAAATCTCACTGCTCACAAATTAGTGCAGTTGAATGTACTTCGGTTGGTCAAACATGTGGATGGTATCGACAAAGCGAGCCGTCTTTGATTGGCTGGAAATCACCAATGTCTGAGTTCTAGCGCCACCCTTGAAGAAACGCACTCCATTGATCAAATTGCCAGAAGTGATACCCGTCCCCGCAAACAGCACGGTTTCCCCGCAGGCTAACTCTTCAGCACTGTAAACCTTATCCGGGTCCATAATACCCATGCTGTTGAGCCGCTCAATGTTGGCTTCTTTACTTTCGCCAATTAGCCCGGTTTTGACCACAGCGGGATCGTAGATCAATTGCCCCTGGAAGTGGGCACCCAGGCAGCGGAGCGCTGCTGCCGAGATGACCCCCTCCGGAGCTGCACCAATCCCCATCAATGCATGGATATTGGTTCCCGAAAAACCGCAGTTGATGGCCGCGCCCACATCACCATCGCTGATGAGTTGCACCCGTGCCCCGGCTTCCCGAATTTCTTTGATCAAATCATTGTGGCGATCGCGCTTCATCACCACGACTACCAGTTCATCGATCGAGCGATCAAGGCAATCCGACAGAATTTTGAGGTTTTCTGTTGCCGACTTGTTAATGTCTACATGGCCCTTAGCTGCCGGAGGTGCCGCCAGTTTCTTCATGTAAAAGTCCGGTGCAGCAAACAAGCCACCCTTCTCTGAAATCGCCAAAACAGCCATCGAGCCTGGCTGACCATAGGCACAGAGGTTTGTCCCTTCGCAGGGGTCTACCGCAATGTCAATTTCAATTAACTCTTCCGGGTTACAGTAGGTCTTTGCATCTTCCTGAGTACAAATACCGACCTCTTCGCCGATATAGAGCATAGGGGCATCATCCCGCTCCCCTTCCCCAATCACGATTTTGCCGCGCATGTAGATTTTGTTCATGCGATCCCGCATGGCTTCTACGGCTACTCGGTCGGCTTCGTTTTTATCGCCTTTCCCCATTAACCGGGCCGACGCGATTGCCGCCTGCTCCACAACTTCAGTAATTTCTAAACCGAGAGTGCTATCCAAAGCCCCAATCCTCCAAACTGCTGATTTTGCGCGGTTTTTGAACTGCTTACAATGTTTCAGTGTACCAAACGGGGTAGACGCACATACCATCAATCTCTTTTGCCCTCTGTGTAAATTTTTGCTGCTTGGGCCTGAAACCATTGCGGAGCATACCTTCCACCTGCCGCGATCGCCTTGCCATGCCCCTGCTACAACTCACCTAAACCCGCCACGCAACGGCCCACCGTGGCACAATGGCAACCGTTAAGTTTGCAAACCACCCACCCCCAGAAAGTCAGTACCATTATGCTGCGATCGCTAATTTGGAGCGGAACCACCTGGCTCTTTGGCACCGCCCTTATTCTGGGGAGTTGCATGACCGTGGGCAGCCTCTTGCTCTGGCTCATTCCCACGCCTCCCACCGCCCAACCCACGGCCCTCCGCCACCGTCTCCGCCTAACCCTAGTGGCCGCCAGCCTCGCGATCGCCGGGATCATCGGCCTTTTGAGCGTGCCCTTCCCCGGATAGTCCCCTATTGCTAGGCGAGCGCATCCCTCGAACGCTCTAGATGAATAAACGCTCTAAGTTATTCAAATTAAATAGAGCAGATCCCACCGCCGCCGCCGAGGTCATGGCAAAAACTGGCAATGTCGAACCCACCCATTCTAGCGATTCCCCACTTCGAAGAACCGGGCCGCCAACCTCCCCGCAGCAACGGCGATCGCCTCTCTGACCCCGTTTACAGCCAAGCCCTCGATCACCTGGTGTTCACCTGCGTTGATCTGGTCTTTTCCCATCAAGGGAAAATCTTGCTGGCCCAGCGCACCACCTACCCCCGGCGATCGTGGTGGGTCATCGGGGGTCGCATGATTGCCGGAGAAAACCCGATCGCCACCGCCCAGCGCAAAGCCCGCGAAGAAGCTCAGTTGCATTCCCTCGCGGCCAATCGCTTTCACCTGATCGGCGTGTATTCCACGGTTTTCGCCCGTCGCGCCCAGCCCCCCGTCGAAAACGGCTCTCATAGCGTTAACCTGACCTATCAAGTCGAACTCACCGCCGCCGAAAAACGCCAGATTCAGCTCGTGCCCAGCGAATACGCAGCCCAATGGCACTGGCTCAATCGAGACCAAATTGCCGCCTTAACTGATCCCGCCGATCCCATCGATCGCGCTTTACTCCAGATTATGCAGGATTTATCTCTCTAACCGCAATTTGGCCTCATCGCGCCTGATAACTTCACCCAGCGAAATCCATTGAAACACTTTATAAAGAACGATGTTCCGCTAACAACTTTTCAACCCGAGCCTCATCCACCCGCGAAGTCAACTTATTCGCTTCGTGCACATCTCGCACCGTTTTCCCCAGCGTAAACGTGGAACTGATCGAAAACAAAAAACCCAACCCCAAATAGCCCTTTACCCAGCCATTCGCGCCATTATTCGGCAAATTCAATACCCCAATCGTCGTTGCCGTTACCGATAGAATAAACGCCGTCCATGCCTGCACAATCCAGGCGGTGCTATGTTTTTGAGGAACAGAAACCTCACGAATTCCAGCCATTTCGACCTCCAAGAAGTTAATCATGTTGATACTACAAACCTAAGCAGCTTTATTCCCGAAGATAGAGCGCAACAAGCCACTTTTTAAGCTGGTTTTTCTGGCCTACGTTTGACTACCATAGACATAGCACGAGCTATCACGAAAACCTGACTAATTCATGCTTAAAGCCACGATGTTAAACCAGCTAAATAATTGGCTAGGCCGCCACCCTGATGCCGTAAAGGCCAATGTTGAAATCTACACATGGCAGACCTGCCCCTTTTGCATTCGCGCCAAGCTGCTGCTCTGGTGGAAAGGCGTTCGCTACACTGAATACAAAATTGATGGGAACGAAACCGCCCGCGCCCAAATGGCCGAACGCGCCAATGGCCGCCGCACTGTGCCTCAAATCTTTGTTAACGATCGCCACGTTGGGGGCTGCGACGACTTGTACACCCTCGATCGCCAGGGCCAACTCGATCCCCTCTTAGCCCAAACCACCGCCAGCTAATGGTCGATCCGTCCTCAATAATTCCACTCCAGGGCTGGGATCCGCCCCCCATGCCCCCGCCCGCCCTCGACCTGCCAGAGTATCTTCAGCACCGTCACTGGATGGAACAGGCGATCGCCCAGGCTCACGCCGCCGGAATCGCCGGAGATGTGCCCGTGGGTGCAGTCATCGTCGGGCCAGATGGCCAAGCGATCGCCGCCACCAGTAACCGTCGCGAACGCGAACACGACCCCACCGCCCACGCCGAAATTTTAGCCCTACGCCAGGCCGGTCAAGCCTTACAAACCTGGCATCTGACCGAATGCACCCTCTACGTCACCCTCGAACCCTGCCCCATGTGCGCCGGAGCCCTCATCCTCGCCCGGTTAGGCACCCTCGTCTATGGGGCTGACGATCCTAAAGCAGGAGCCATCAGCAGCGTCTTGAATCTCCCTCAAAGTCCTGCATCCAATCATCGTTTAACCGTTATTGGTGGTATCTTGGAAGCTTCCTGCCGCCAGCAATTGCAAACCTGGTTCGCAGCCCGTCGCCCCCCTGCCACCCACCCCGCCAACCGCCACCGTCATGCCAACCGGGAAACTGTCCCTGTGAAGGATGAAATCTCAAAACCAGATCACTAGGGTAGAGACATACTCGGTTCATGCATCTTACCGTTTCCTGATTTTGCACCATGCGATCGCCTAACCTCACACTCCGTCTCGAATCTCCCACGACTTCCACCTCCCTCCCAGCCCAGGTTTACGCCACCGCGTCAGAGGCCAATCCCCCTTGCGCGGCCCACCCTCCGGCGACCATCCAGCGGCTAGAGGTTAGCGACCCCAAACCACCCACCCCAACGCCTGCTCCATCCCGGCGCAAAGTGACCCCTCCTGTTGACTCCGCGATCGCCCCCTGGTTGTTGCGGTTGGCCTATCCTCTGGGGCGTTTCGTTCTATTTCCCTTTTACTTTGGGCGTGTTCGCATCTCCGGCCAAGAGCATCTCCCCACCAGCGGCCCCGTGATTTTGGCCCCTACCCATCGTTCCCGGTGGGATGCCTTGATGATGCCCTTTGCCACCGGCCACCATGTTACTGGTCGTCATTTGCGGTTTATGGTCTCTGCCGACGAAGTGACTGGGCTGCAAGGCTGGTTTATTCGCCGGATGGGGGGCTTTCCCATCAACACCGATCGCCCCGCGATCGCAAGCTTACGGCATGGCGTTGAACTCCTGGAAGCGGGCGAAATGGTCGTCATCTTCCCCGAAGGCAACATTTACCGTGAACCCGAAGTCCAACCCCTCAAGCCCGGTCTAGCCCGCATCGCCCTTCAGGCCGAGTCCAGCCAACCCAACCTGGGTGTGAAAATCGTGCCTATCAGCATTCAATATAATCAACCCCTTGTCCCGTGGCGTACCCAGGCCCAAGTTCACATCGGCCCGGCCATTCCCGTTGCCGACTATATGACTGGCAACCCCAAACAAGACGGCAAACTCTTAACCACCGCCCTGCAAACCGCCATGAATCGCCTGACCCCGTGGGAACCCTAGACACCTAAAGTCAGTTGCCACGCCTGCAACACCCCCACGTCACCCGCCGCGCGATCGCACACCTTTAGCTGCCATTGCCCGCTGGCCCTTTCCCCCACCACCCGACTCAGCAATGGGGTCGTAGCCAGTGAATAGGTTTCCTGGTAACGGGTACGACGGCCCAGCGTGCGCCCTTGGAGCAAAATCGCCGCCTGATTTGGTGGCACCAGAAACACCTCCAAATCCCCCAAAAAGGGATGTTCCAACTCCACCGTGACTTGAATATCCCGGATTGCACCACCATCCGTCACCGCGATCGCACTCACCACCCCCGTCGCCGAATTGTCAGGAATGGCCAGTTGCGCCGTTTGCCGATATTGCACCTGCCGCTGTGGCGCGATCGCCGGAGTTCTCTGCTGCACCGCTGCCTGCACAGCCCGCACGGCATTTACCTTGCCATAGCCAAACCATTCACTGTGTCCCCCTGGGCCATAAGTCCCGTAGCGTAACCCGAGCTGAGGCTCAGGATTGGGGTCAACAATTTTATCCGCCGTCTGTTGCAAAATCTGACGCACCGCCGCCGCCGTCAACGCCGGATTCGCCGACAGCACCAACGCCGCCACCCCCGCCACCAACGGGCACGCACTCGACGTTCCCCCAAAATCTCCCGTAAAGTCACCAAATCCATACCCCGGTTGGCCAGGGCGATCGGTCGTCACAATCCCCAACCCTTGCAACCCCGTGCGGACTTCCGGCGGCGTCAACACATAGCCCACCTGAGGCAAGCCAATCCCCGGCGGCGCATTGTTGCTGGGTGCACAGACCGCAATTTCTCGCCCCCAATTACTATAAGCCGCCTTCCGGTTAAGACTGGTCGAAGCCGCCACCGCCATTACATCTGGATGTACCGCAAAGCCATTCAACCACTGAGTCGGCCCCCGCAACGCTCCTTGCGGCCAATTTTGCTCATTGACAACCCCATTAATCGGGCGATTAGCATTCCCCGCCGCAAACACAATCACGCAGCCCTTGCCGTTGCGCCCTTGGGTCGCCGCCCTGGTCAGGGCTTGGCGTTGCCGCAGCGACAGTGGAAAATTCACCGCTGCCGCCCCCCAGCTACACGCAATCACCGCCGCCCCCTGGGCCACCGCCCAATCAAACGCCGTTTCGATCGCCCGATCATCCAATAAGCCACTCATCCGGATCGGCATTAGCGCACAACCGGGGGCAATCCCCACGGCTCCAAACCCATTTTCCTCCGCGATCGCCACCCCCGCACAGGCCGTCCCGTGATTATCCGTCGGACTTCCCGGCAACGGCAAAAAATCCTCTTCCTTCAGATCGCGCGGAGCCACCACCTTGCCCCGACCCTGAAAATCGGGATGATTCACCTCGATCGCATCATCCAACACCGCCACCACAATCGAGCGATCGCCCCGCGTGATATCCCACGCCTGTTCCGCAAACACATGGGAATTCAGCGCCAACCCCCGCCCGCCCCCGTGGTGCAAATGCCACTGCTGGGCATAAACCGGATCCTGAGGCCGATAAAACCCCTGGCTCCGCACCACAATATTCGGTTCCGCCACCAGCACCTCCGCTCGCTGGCTCAGACGATTGCTGATCTTGAGGGGATTTTCGATCGCCGCCGCCGTTAGCCGAAACACAAACCCATTGGGCACGCCCTCAATCGGTTGCACCTGGGCTAACCCAAACTCCGCCGCCAACTGCGCGATCGCCGCCGCAGCCACCTCCGCCCGAAACTGGAGCGTCAACTCCTCCGTCAAATACACCACCGCCACCGGATCGTTGTGAATCTGATAAACATGACTGGCATAGGCCACCCCCGCCGTCGCCCGCACCGCCGTCATCACCTCATCCCGCGCCTCCGGTTCCACCTGCACCTCTAGCATCGCCATTGGGGCCACCCCCGGCGTCATCACCACTGGCAACTCGGCCATCGGCTCCTCCAATGCGGCTCCTGCCGTCGCCTTGACCGTAAAGCGATCGCCCAGCTTGACCAACAGCAACTCCTCCCCACCCCGTTGCAACACCTGGCCCACGCTGCTCTCCGGCATTCTCAGCCCCGGTTGATTGTCGCCCTCCGGCCCCCCTGTTGGCTCTGTCATCTTGTCCCCTCCCACGCCTTCCTCCCAAGGCTACCCCCGCTGGTTGGAAACCGGACTCCGCCGCTACAACATTTCATCAACGCCCAGACCCAACCACCAGCCCACCCAGCTTTCGCGATCGCTGATTAGTTTAAAACCACTCACTGCCCCTTCCCGTATGCTATTTAAACTGTGCTGTGACTTCACCAAGCCGCGACACACGTTTATTCGCAAACATCTATGGTTTTGGATGCCTCCAACCACAATCTCGAATTGCTCTCCAGCCAAACCGATGCTGAACTCATTCAAGCCTGTCAGGCTGGCCATCAGGGGGCGATCGCAGTTTTGTACGACCGATATTCAGGGTTAGTCTACCGATTAGCATTACGGATGCTTGGCAACGCACAGGAGGCCGAAGATTTGACCCAAGAAATTTTCCTCAACTTGTGGCGGGGCACCACCTACCGGCCCGATCGCGGCAGACTTAGCAGTTTCCTCATCACCCTCACGCGATCGCGGGCGATCGACCGCATCCGGAGTCGGAGCAGCAACCTGCGCTTCCTCCAACGGTGGAGCCAAAACCTGATTACCAAACAGCCCCCCGCCACCCCCGTTGAGCTCGCCACCCTGGAACAACGGTCAGAACACGTCCGCGAGGCCCTGCAACAGCTACCCGACAAACATCGCCAAGTGCTGGAACTTGCCTACTACGACGGTTTGAGCCAGTCCGAAATTGCCGCTCAACTCGGTCTTCCCCTCGGCACCGTCAAAACCTGGTCCCGCCAAGGATTGTTAACCCTTAGAAACCATTTGAAAACAGTGATTGAGTAATGGTTATGGCTGAGTCAAATTCCCCCCATCTACACGACGAATTGTTCGCTGGTTACGTCCTGGGTGATCTCAGTTCCGAGGAACTCGCCGAGCTTGAAGCCCTCATCGCCGCCAATCCCGCTTTAGAGACAGAACTCTGGCAGCTCCAAGAAGCCGCCACCAGTCTGCCCTATGGTCTCCCCGTGGCCCAACCCGCAGCCACCGTCCGCGCGAATGTGCTAGCTGCTGCGGCCACCCCGTTTCCCGCCATTCCCACCCCCGCCGCCCGCCGCCGCCGCTTAGTTCTCTCCTTTGCCGCTGGGAGTGCTGCCGCGATCGCCGCGATCGCCTTTGGCATCAACAACTGGCAACTGCGGCAACAACTCGGAGCTGCCCACGCCGCGATCGCCCAACAACAACTCACCCTCGATCAGAAAACCACCCAACTGAGCGAGCAATCCGACCTCATCGCCATGTTGCAACAGGCCGAAACCCACGTCATGCCCCTCAAAGGAATGGCCCAACTCACCCAAGCCACAGGCGCAGCGATCGTCACCAACGCCCAGCCCGTCGCCATCCTCATCCTCAAAAACCTCCCCCCCCTGCCCAACGGCAAATCCTATCTTCTGTGGGAAGTTGCCGACGGCCAAAAAAAAGCCTGCGGACCCTTTCAGCCTAATCCCAAAGGTCAAGTCTTCGTCAAACTCCCCCTGGCTAGCCCCAACCTCACCAACCTAGTTGTCACCGTAGAAGAAACCCCCACTCCAGACAAGCCCAAAGGCCCAATGGTCATGTCCAGCGAAATCTAAACGCCACCAGCAAGAGGGATTGGAATGTGTACCACTCGCCTCTATACTGGCTGTGGAACAGAACAGTTTTTAAACAGTTCGAGCTGATAGCGGTTATGCCCACGCACCCATGCATGGAATTTAAACACCCTGCCCCAATGGAATGCGTTTGAGAGTCTTACACCTGATGGGATTCCAATAGCGCGATTTAATTGGCGCGATCGCTCCTATTTCAGCCGCAAGCCGCTCCTTTCAGGGGTCACTCCCCCAACCCGCCGAACTGCCGCCAGCCTGGGCGATCAGCCCACCGCTAGCAACTGTCCTCAACCACGCTCATTCCATCGCCTCTGGTATCAACCCTGCATTTCGCTCTGACTAGGAACCTGATTCATGACACTAACCACTTTCCCCATTGACCTTGGAGCTTACAAGCCAGTCGCACTAGATCCCACCAAGCCCACCCTCAGCGACGCAGAACGGGCCGCCCTCCAGGCCAACATCCAACTGTGCCGCGATGCCCTCATCTTCTTCACCGCCACAGGGGCCGCCAGAGGCGTCGGTGGGCACACCGGTGGGCCTTACGACACCATTCCCGAAGTCATGATTCTCGATGCCCTCTTCCGGGGCGCACCCAGCCAGTTTGTTCCCATCTTTTTTGACGAAGCCGGACACCGTGTAGGCACCCAATACCTCATGTCCGTCCTGCGGGGCAAAATGCCAGCCGAGCAACTCATGCAATACCGCGCAGCAGACTCCAAACTGCCCGGTCACCCCGAACTTGGCCTCACCCCCGGCGTTGAATTTAGCTCCGGTCGCTTGGGGCACATGTGGCCCTTCGTCAACGGTGTCGCCTTCGCCAACCCCGGCAAAACCGTCTTCTGCCTCGGTTCCGACGGCTCCCAACAAGAAGGTGACGATGCCGAAGCCGCCCGCCTCGCCGTCGCCCAGCACCTCAACGTCAAACTCTTAATCGACGACAACGATGTCACGATCGCCGGACACCCCTCCAGCTACCTACCCGGCTTTGACGTTGCCAAAACCCTCGAAGGCCACGGCATGAAAGTCCTCGTCGGTGATGGCGAAGACCTGGATAGCCTCTACAGCCGCATTTACCAAGCTATCAGCACCCCCGGCCCCATCGCCGTCATCAACAAGCGGCCCATGTGCCCCGGCATCGAAGGGCTGGAAGGCTCCAACCACGGCCACGATGTCATTTCCGTCAAACTCGCCCTGCAATACCTCGAACAACGCGGCCACACCGCCGCCGTCGAGTATCTCCGCTCTATCCAAGCGCCCAAACAGACCTACACCTTCCTGGGCATTGGCGACAAATGGGACTCCAACCGGAACGTCTTTGGTGACGCGGTTAACGCCATGCTCGACCAGATGACCGAAATCGAGCGCAAAGAACGAGTCCTGGTCATCGACAGCGACCTGGAAGGCTCCTGTGGTCTCAAGAAAATCCACGACGCTCACCCCGAAGTCTTCATCCCGTCCGGCATTATGGAGCGGGGAAACATCTCGGCAGCAGCAGGTTTCGGGATGGAAAAAGGCAAACAAGGCATTTTCGCCACCTTTGCCGCCTTCCTGGAAATGTGTATTTCCGAGATCACAATGGCCCGGTTAAACTACGCCAACCTCCTCTGCCATTTCTCCCACTCCGGCATTGATGACATGGCCGACAACACTTGTCACTTTGGCCTTAACAATTTCTTTGCCGACAACGGCCTAGACGACGGCTACGACACCAAGCTGTACTTCCCCGCCGATGCGAACCAGATGAAAGCCTGCGTCGAAGCCATCTTCCACGATCCAGGTTTGCGGTTTATCTTTTCCACCCGTTCCAAAACCCCCATCTTGCTAGACAGCAACGGCAACGAGTTGTACGGCAGTGACTACACCTTCACGCCGGGCAAAGATGAAATCGTTCGGGAAGGTTCCGCTGGATACGTGATTGCGGTGGGTGATGCGGTCTATCGAGCGTTAGATGCGGTAGAACGGTTGAAGCAAGAAGGCATTGACGTGGGCCTAATCAACAAATCGACCTTGAACGTTGTTGACGAAGCCGCGATCGCCAAAGTGGGCCAGTCAGGCTTTGCGATCGTGGTCGAAGCCTTTAACCGGAAAACCGGGCTGGGGAGTCGTTACGGCACCTGGTTGTTGGAACGAGGCTATGCCCCCAAATACGCCTACCTCGGCACCCACAAAGAAGGCTGCGGTGGATTATGGGAACAGTTCCCCCATCAGGGCATCGACCCCGTTGGCATCATGAACCAGGTGAAAGCCCTCGTCGGCTAAGCCATCTGCAACGCCAGAACTTCCTACCAGAGTTCTGAGTCCATCGCAGAGACCACAGGAAAAAGAGACCACAGGAAAACGAACGTAACGCCATGATTTATAAGGAGCGCGATCGCGCTCCTTTTTTATACCTTGACAGTATCTCGTTCCAAACCTGGCAATTACGGGTTAAACAACAGCATTTGTGGGCTAAGGATAGTGTGATTCACACCACAAATTCCCCCACAAAATGTCATCAAGCCAACAACAAACCTTAAAACCCGTGACAGTTTGCAATGGGCTGTAACCCAATCTAGTATCAAAGCTTAAACAACCGCGTCTTTTAGAGGGAGAGGGTTAGACTAAAAGCAAATAAGAGTCGTTTCTCAGCAGTTACAGCCATTGCCATGACTCATTCTTCTCTTTTGCCCGATGACCTCTCCCCGTCCAACTTTTCAGCGGAAGACAGAGAACTCAGCCGCCAACTCGAAGCCGCCGCCCGTCGCTACTTTTACGAAGCCTGTGACGGCGTGACCCAAGCGCTATTACTCAACTGTGAATGGCGACTCGTGAGCAACGCTGAAGCCTGCCGGTTAATCGTGGCCACCGAAGACACCACCACCTACGGGCGCATTCTCAACAACCTGGCTCCCCTTGGCACGGCCCTTAGCCACTTTATTCCAACCGCTCGAATTCGGATCTTCCCTCCCGACGCGATGGGGTTGCCCTTTGAAATCCGAGCAGACGAACTATCGATTTAGTTATTTATTGATTTAGTCACCCATTGATTTAGTCACCCATTGATTTAGTCATTCATCAGTTTAGTTACACATCAATTAAATCACTTAGTTACGATTCATTGAGTCACTGATTGTTGCCTGCCCCGATCGCATTTTTTGCCGCCAGTTGTTTCACCGCACTCCCCGCTGAACCGCCCGATCGCCCTTCGTGACTACCGCTCCATTCCTCCCCTAGAGCACGAAAGGCAGATTGGGACAGTTTTACAGGCGTTCACACAGTCTTCTTTAAATCTCCTTGGAATTTATCTAAGCTTGATAGAGCGATCGCACCAAGATCGCTATGTTTAGACACAGAGGTCTTCAGCATCCATCTAAATCGCCGCCCCCGCAACCCATCCCGCCCGACTGGGAAAACAGTCGGGGCTAACCGCTATTCCCGGTTTCCGGCTTGCCACCAAACTCACCGCAGCGATCGCGGCATCAACTTGGTATGCTCCAGCGATCGTGCACAAAAATTCGCTGGAAAAAGTCAGGTAACTCATTGCTTGCCGCGTCAGTGCCGAGGCCAGTCCCAGATGCATGATTCGGTAATCGGAGTCATCCCTTACCACTGCGGCCTAGCCCGCCTGCGATCGGCCCCGGACTGCAATCAGCCCAGCGGCAAAACTCAGATCCAAGCTCCTACTCTGAGCGTATAAACCCAAACAAGCAGCGAGCAAGCACCACTACGGTCATCGCCCCCGCCCCCGCCGTTGACCAGACCGGTTCTACCCAGCCCCCGAATCTCTGCCTCAACGGTAAAACCAGGGGTAATTGTCCCGCTACGATTGGCTTCCCCATTGCGAATTCCGCGAACAGCCATTTCCTGTCTCTCAGCCAGATACCTCTGGTCGAACCTCCCTCCAATCTGGTCGCAGTGATATGAAGCAGAAACCCCTTGGCCGGCGCTATCGCCCAATTTTGCGGATGAATGATTTGTTGCATCCCACCCAACAACGAGAACGTCTGGCCGAATTTACTGCTCCCGACGAACCGATGGGTCGCTATTACCGCTACTCACGCCTGTGGACTGCGACCACCCATGCCGCCTTATGCGTCATCAAAGTGCCCAACGCCGTCCGCCGCTTTGATGAAGAAACCTATGCCGTCCTCATGCAACAGCGACTGAGCAGTCTGATTCAGCAATGGCTGCAAGACAATGGCTGCACCCAGGCCGACGGGCAACGCCTGTTTCTGTATCACCTCACAACCAACCCCGTCCTCGCAGAAGTCGATTTACCAGAGCGCCTCATCCTTGAGCTAGACCCGGTTGAACCTCCCAACGTCACCCCCCTTAGACAATGGTGCGATGATTGGGCTGAATTTCTAGTGCGCTATAGCGATCGCCTCCTCGAAACCCTTCACCAAACAGGCATCCGCTTTCCGATTTTTTCCATCGATAGAACCCACCCCGACTTTCACGCCATCGAAGCCTTGCACAACGATACTGACCTTGAAACCTGGCTGACCCTCTGGGCCCAAACCTGAGCCTGCTCCTAAAACCACCCCACCAATACAACCCAGGCCAAATTGGGTCAGGGATTGGATATTTACTCATTGTTTGCTTCAGCGTTTCCGCCAATATTGATTCAAACTTTCAGCCCAAAAATCATCCTCAAATTCATTCAAACTAACCACATTTAATCACCCTGAATACCCCCGATCGCCAACTTTGACAGCGCCATTTATTCCACTTTGATACTTTTCATGATTTCCTACGATCGCTATTTTTTACTACCAATCTCTCAATAAAAGAAAGGGATCCCAATTGCGTAGCTCTCATCTTATGATTGTGAAGTACAGTCAAGCGATCGCAGCATCACGAAATCCGCGCCAAACAAATATCTTGATAGCAGAATAGCCAAAATCCACCGTTTATCCAAGTTCACTCAACTAGATAAATCAACCAGAAAAGCGTTCCTCTATCACGACTTTTTAGCGCGTTAACTGACCTGCATTTCACTCCTCATCTATTCTTTAGTTTCAAGAATAACCGTGAGGAAAATGTGAAGACTTTGCTTAAAACGCCAAAAAATGCCACCAAACTATTCGTGACCAAAACTAACCCTTTGAGCCATATTTTAGAAAAAAGCAAAAACCATCTCCCCTCCGCCTAAACCGCGATCGCTCAGCAAGACAGTTGAGGAGCCACAGCATCCTGTGCCCTCTGCCAAAACTAGCCCTTCCCAAGCTTTGCCACCCCGTCAGCCAAACAAAATGCCTGAACATCACGACTTTACCCCCGCGATCGTTGGCCCTGACCAACCCCACGCCCAGTTCGATCGCCTACACATCCAAACCGACACCCTCACAGCCACCGCCCAAGACCGGGTATTGCCGATTTTGGCCGAAGAACAAGTCTTCACCTGTCGGCAAATGGCCCCCACCCTGCGATCGCTCCAAACCCAACTCAATCGCGGCCTCACCGTCTTAGACATCGGCACAGGTTCCGGCGTACTGGCCATTTATGCCGAACGAGTCCTCAACCAAGCTGCCCCCTACTCCACCGTTCAGGGAGTAGATCGCTCCCCCCGCGCGATCGCCCAGGCCCAGCACAACAGTCAGGCTAACCACTGCCACCCAGACTACACCCACTTTCACCTCGTGCCCGACGGTTACAACCACGACTCTGTTGCCCCCGCCTCCCAAGACATCATCATCACCAATCCGCCCTTCAACCCCACCTATCCCGGCCTGCAAGGGAATCTCGCCTTTTTTGGCGACTCCGACGACTCCGGCCTCCACCTCTTCAAAACCTGGATGCCCGCGATCGCCCATCATCTCCGCCCCACCGGCATCCTCCTGGGCTGCCAACTCTCCCCCGTCGTTGACGGCACCGTCGTTGCCCTCGATGTCCTACGCCACACCTTTGGCCCAACCTCGCACATTGAGTTTTGCCACATTCTGGATGGCACCTGTTCGATGGAAGCCTTTCTCCTCGGCGAATACCAGGATTACCTACAAACCTTGCCCACCGCCCACGCTCAACCCTACCGCGACTGGATTGCCCACGTCAGCACCCGCTATCCAGCGATCGCCTTTGTTTACTACGAAGCTCACAAAACTGGTGGCCACCAAGCCATTGTGGAAACCTTGCAACCCCGCTGGCTCGACTTCGATCGCACCTGGGCCAGTCGGATTATCATCCACCGCGATTTTGTGAACAGCCTCGCCGAAACAGCCCCCCTTTCCCCCACCCCAGAAGCCTGACCGGCACAAGCCCAGGGCTTTTTTTGCCAAGTTCCCAGCCATCGAACTGGAACAGGCGTGATACATTTGTAACTGTAAAATTGTCACGATGAATGATGCCCCCGTCCGGGGGATCACACGGCTGCGTGTGGCCGTTTCAACCAGACTCGCTCAGGCGCGGTTGAGCCAAAACGTCAGCCACACGCTTCAAACCCCTGAACCATCAAGATGCACAGGCTGTAGGAGGCTACGATCTCATGACCCAAGCAGGATGCTTGCAAGTTGGACAACTCGCTCCTGATTTCACCACTACTGCTGTTTATGATCAGGAATTCAAAACGATCAAGCTTTCCGACTATCGCGGCAAATACGTCGTGTTATTTTTCTATCCCCTCGATTTCACCTTTGTTTGCCCCACGGAAATTACTGCCTTCAGCGATCGCTACGAAGAATTTAAAACCATCAACACAGAAATTTTGGGCGTTTCGGTTGACAGCGAATTTTCGCACCTCGCCTGGATTCAAACCGATCGCAAATCCGGCGGTGTTGGCGACCTCAACTATCCCCTCCTATCAGACATCAAAAAAGAAATCAGCGCCGCCTACAACGTTTTGACCGAAGAAGGTGTAGCATTACGGGGCCTATTCCTCATTGATAAAGATGGCATCATTCAACACGCCACCATCAACAACCTCGCCTTTGGCCGCAGCGTCGATGAAACCTTGCGATCGCTCCAGGCCATTCAACACGTCCAATCCCACCCCGATGAAGTCTGCCCAGCCGGATGGCAACCCGGTGATGCCACCATGAATCCCGACCCCATCAAATCCAAAGAATACTTCGCTAGCGTTTAACGACTCGTTTGAGTCCTGGGATGGAGCAAACATGAGACAACATTGAGTTTGTCTGATCTCAGGACTCGCATCCACCCCAGCATCAAGACTAGAGTTTAGATTGAGTTTTGAGCAGTTTCAATCGATTATTTTTCACGGCTCCACCTCATTTGCAGCATTTGTATAAGAGATAATTGTGCACCAGCAGGATCCGGCTCCTTCCCTCACTCCCTTTTCCGTTTTAGGATTACCCATCCACCTCACGGATGACTATCTTGCTTGGCTGATCGCCCAGGCCCAACAGCAACAGGGGTGCCACGTCGTCACCCTCAACGCCGAAATGACTATGCAAGCCGAACAAAGCGATCGCCTTGCGGCCATCATCCGCCAAGCCAACCTCATCATCCCCGACGGAGCCGGCATCGTCCTCTACCTAAAACTCTACGGCAAACATATTCAGCGCCTCCCCGGCATCGAACTCGCCGAAAGCTTACTCCAAGCCTTTAGCCAGCAAAATTTGGGCACTGTCTTTTTCTACGGCAGCCAACCTGGAGTTGCAGACAGCGCCACCACCCAACTAACCCAGCGCTTCCCCGGCCTAAAGATTGCTGGCACCCAACACGGGTTCCTCCCCCCCGAAGCCCTGCCCGCTTTTGAGCAACACTTGCAAACCCTACAGCCCAACTTGATCTTGGTCGGGATGGGGGTGCCCCGGCAGGAATTTTGGATTGCCGAACATCGCCACCTCTGCCCCAACGCGATTTGGATTGGCGTTGGCGGTAGTTTTGATATTTGGGCTGGCAGCAAAATTCGGGCCCCAGAGTTCTTCCGCAAAAACCACCTGGAATGGCTGTATCGGCTATACCAGGAGCCCTGGCGCTGGCGACGGATGCTAGCCCTTCCCCAATTTGCATGGCAGGGACTGTTATTTCGGACTGGGTTAAGGAAGCCCATTCCCGGTTAGCCACCCTTCCCCCAGTCGCGATCGCCCCATCCTGCGGTCAACTGAGCCTGATGCCTAATTTCCCAGCACCAATAATAACGGCCCAAAATACCAGACCGACCGCGTTCCTTGTTGCAACCCGTTGAGCGGCTCAAATAGCCCCTACCATCCGAATCACCACCCAAAAAAGCGTTGCTAGTGTTGTCTCGGTGATGGAGACAGAAGAACTCCTCGGCTATAGTTGATTGCACTCTTTTTCACGCAGGGTTCAAAACCATGCACCGAAATTATTTTGCGCGGCAGAGAATAGGCGGCGATCGCCCGGTGAGGAGACGGCAGCGATCGCCGAGAGGTATCCAGCCAAAGAAATCGTTCTGTGCATTGCGAGCCAGAGCATGGGTGCAGAAACGCTGGAGCTACATTGGGTTGGGCTTGCTCACTGTGCTGAGCATTCTAGGTTTAGCCACGGGTGCTGTAGCCACAGCAAGCCAACAGGGCCAGCCCCAACCGCCGCCCGCGATCGCCACCTCGACCGGAAGCGCACCTGTAACTACAGAAAGCTCCCAAGGGTTAGAGCAGGGTCGAGCGGCCTATCAATCTGGCCAGTTTGCGGAAGCGATTGACTGGTGGCAACGGGCATTGCAGACCTTTCGCGAGCAGGCTGATCGGCCTCAACAGGCGATCGCCCTCAGTAACCTGGCCTTGGCCTATCAGCAATTGGGGCAGCGGCAGGAAGCTGAGCAGGCGATCGCCGCCAGTCTGAAACTAATTGACACGTCCCCTAGAGCGATCGCCCATCCTGACATTTTGGCGCAAGCGTTGCTAACCCAAGGAAAACTGCAACTAGCCCAGGGTAACGCTGTGCAAGCCCTGGCAACTTGGCGGAAGGCCCATACAGCCTACCAGCAAGCCAACGATCCAGCAGGCATCGTTCGGAGTTTAATTCACCAATCCCAAGCCCTGCGGGTGATGGGCTTGCATCCCCAGGCCCAACAGGCTTTAGAACAGGCGGAAGCAACGTTACAAAACCAGCCTGACTCTACCCTTAAAGCAGCGGTGTTATTGAGTTTAGGCGATACCCTACGGCTGATGGGAGATTTGCCTAAGTCAAATACATTATTACAACAAAGCTTACTCCTTTATAACCATCAGTCTACCTCTTCCCGTGAGTCTATAGCGGCTGTGCAATTGAGTTTAGGTAATACTGCGTATGCACAACTATTGAAGTTGAAAAGTACAAATCCACTCCGACAGACCGAAGCGATTCAAACCTTCCACCAGACAGCAAAACAGTATTATCAACAAGCAGAACAGTCCACAACAGATCAACTCACAAAACTACAATCTCAACTAAATCAACTGCGACTTGCGATTGAAATGAATGATCAATTGCAGGCACTCGCTTTAATCGATAAACTACGATCGCCATTATCAAGTCTACCAGCTAGTCGCACTGCAATCTATGCACAAGTTGATTTTGGCCAAAGTGTGTTGAAATTACAACAGCAGAAGCAAGCCAGAATTGAGTCGAATCAGCTCATAGAAGTGGCTAAATTATTAGCGATCGCGCGGCAACAAGCTCAACAACTCGGTGACCAACAAGCCGAGTCCTATGCTTTAGGCTATTTGGGTCAGACCTACCAGCAAACCCAGCAATGGCAAATCGCACAACAATTAACCGAACAGGCTTTGTTACTTGCCCAGACGACAAACGCAACTGAAATTGCTTATCGCTGGCAATGGCAACTGGCGCAATTGCTGGCGCAGCAGGATAAACGAACAGAAGCAACGCAAGCTTATGCGATCGCAATCGACAGTCTCAATCGAATCCGCAAGGATTTAGTCGGATCTAATTTGGATGTGCAATTTTCATTTCGGGAAAGTGTCGAACCCATCTATCGCCAGTTTGTAGATTTCTTGTTATCCGATCACGCCAATGTCAGTCAGGAGAATTTGAAACAAGCACGGGCGGTGATCGAATCGCTGCAACTCGCAGAACTAGATAACTTTTTCCAAGAAGCGTGTTTGAATGCAAACGCGATCGAAATTGATCAGATCGATCAAACAGCGGCTGTTTTTTATCCCATCATTCTGCCCGATCGTCTAGCAGTCATTTTGGCACTGCCGGGGCAACCTCTACGCCACTACACACAAACGATTCCCCAACCAGAACTAGAAGCAAAACTAGCTCTGATGCGGCAGTCGCTTGCCCGCACATCCAACAAACAAGAACGGCTCGCGATCGCAAAACAGCTCTACGCCTGGTTGATTCGTCCGGCGGAAGCGGCCTTAGCAAGCAGTGATATTCAAACCCTCACCTTTGTTCTAGATGGTGCACTCCGCAGTTTGCCCATGGCGGCTTTGTACGATGGACAGCATTATTTAGTTGAAAAATACAGTTTAGGACTCACACCGGGGCTTCAGTTGCGCCAACCTGTTAACATCACCAAGCCCCAGTTCAAAGCCCTATTAGGGGGCATCACAGAATCGCGGCAAGACTTTCCACCCTTACCGGGGGTACAGGTCGAAGTGGCAGATATTGATCAGCAATTGCCAGCAGAAATCTTGCTAAATCAGCAATTCACAACAGCCGCACTGGAGAACCAGGTACAAGCAACGCCCTTTCCCATCGTGCATTTAGCAACCCACGGTCAGTTCAGTTCGGATGCCGAAAATACGTTTATCTTGACCTGGGACGATCGCTTAAATGCAAGACAACTGGGTGATCTCCTCCGTCAACGCCAACAGGGCGATCGCTATCCAATTGAGCTGTTAGTATTGAGTGCCTGTCAAACCGCTGAAGGGGATACGCGGGCAGCGTTGGGGCTAGCAGGGTTAGCGGTGCGATCGGGCGCACACAGCACCTTAGCTGCTCTATGGTCAGTGGATGATCAGTCCACCACGCTGTTGATGACTCGCTTCTATCGAGAATTATTGAAACCCGATGTAACCAAGGCAGAAGCCCTGCGACGGGCACAACTAAGTTTATTAAAGGGTGAAATGGCTGAAGCCGAACGTTCCGGGCAGGCAGGCAACACTGTTGCACAAACCACCCAAACTTCAACGGAGGTGAGCAACCCCGCACCGGAGTTTGCCCATCCCTATTACTGGGCACCGTTTGTATTGGTCGGAGATTGGCTGTAAACCATTTGAAATCAGGGAAGCAAGACATGAGAAATCAACGACTTTTTTCCGACATGGTGCGATCGCCCCAGCCCATTGTTTGCGGCATTGGATTATTGTTAAGTGCGATCGTCGTCAACTCTGCAACCGCTCAAATTACCCCCGATCAAACCCTGCCGACCAATTCCATCGTCACCACCACTGATAACACCCGCTCCATCACAGGCGGCACAGTACGGGGGCCAAATTTATTTCACAGCTTTGGCGAGTTTTCCCTGCCGACAGGTGGCACCGCTTATTTCAACAATGCTGCGGAGATTCAAACCATCCTCACCCGTGTCACCGGGAACACCCCATCCAATATTGATGGCTTAATTCGCACCAATGGCACCGCTAACTTCTTCTTCCTGAATCCGAATGGCATTACCTTTGGCCCCAATGCCCGCCTACAAATTGGTGGCTCGTTTCTAGCAACCACCGCCGATAGCTTCCAGTTTCCCGATGGCAGCGAGTTTAGTGCCACCAACCCTCAGGCTCCTCCCTTACTCACCGTGAATGTAGCACCTGGGTTGCAAACAGGCCCAATCCTGCCAGAGTCTACCGTGACCAATCGCGGCAATCTCACCGCTGGGCAAGATCTAACCCTGGAAGCCAGCCAACTAGATTTGCAAGGCCAACTTGTCGCCGGACAAGACTTAACCCTGAAAGCGCAGAATACTGTGCAAGTTCGGGATACTGCGACCACCCCATTTCTCGCTCAGTCCGGCAGAGATTTAACCATTCAGGGTAATCAAGGCATTGATATTCTGGCCCTTCAACATCCCCAAACCCCATTTCAAAGCGGCAGAAACCTCACCCTGATCAGCGATGGCGTGATTTCTGGCGATGCTCATTTCACAAGCGGGGGCGAGTTTCAAGTGCGGAGCTTATCCGGACAGCTCGCGACCTTCACCAGCCTCTACGACCCAATCATCAGCAGTGTTGATAATGTCGATATAGCTGCTGGATATACAGGAGCATCCTTGCTGATCGAGTCTCAAGGTAGCGTACGAATTCAGGGAGCTGTGTCGATTAACGCGCCTGATACCGTTTCAAACTTTATCGGCGACGATGCCATATTGCGGACTCAACCTGGCCTCATTATTCGTTCTGGCCAAACTAACCTGGTCTATGGTGGTACCAATCAAGGTAATTTCCCAGTTTTCACGAATGGCACCATTCCCGCTGGCATCACGCTAGATGGAGCTTCTGTACAAATTGCGTCCGGGGTAGGGAGAATTGTTAGGCTAACAGCTAATAATGGCAGCATTACACTCTCCAATAGCCCCATTGATGTCTCGACTTCTATTGGAACGGATGGAATCCAAGGTAGCTCAATCGAACTACTTGCCACAGACAACATTATCTTGAATAATTCACCCCTAACCGCTCTATCCTCAGACATCATTGATGTCACTAACACTACACCAGGTGGCGTCATTGTAGATAGTGATTCTGTGCAAGCTGCGTCTAATGTTATAGGAGGATATGTTAAGCTCACAACTACCAATGGCGGCATTACACTTTCCAATAGCCCCATTGATATTTCTGTTGACAGCTCCAGTGCAATCAATCTTGTTAAGAGAGGCTCAATTGAACTTACCTCCACAGATGCTATAAGCCTGGATAACTCACCCTTAAAATCTTCATTCTCTGAGCTTTCAGGGCAGGAGGGGCAAGCTGGAACCATCACTGTCTCTACTGTTAATGGCAGCATTCTCTTTGACAACAACTCGTCCTTGGTCTCAGAGGTGAGCGCGGGGTTAGCAGGGCGCGGTGGGGACATCGCCGTCACGGCCACCAACGGTAACATCACATTTCGCAACAACTCGTACTTGGCCTCAGATTCGAGTGTAGGATCAGCGGGCCGCAGTGGAGACATTGCCGTCACGGCTATCAACGGAAACATCACCTTTGACAATGACTCATACTTGTCCTCACGTTCCTTCTCAGGAGACGTAGGGCAAAGTGGAGACATTAGCGTTACGGCTATCAACGGTGACATCACCTTCACTGACTCAAACTTGGTCTCACTCTCACTCCTGCTTGCACTATCCGGCACTAGAGGAACTGGTGGAAACATCACTGTTACAGCCATCAACCGTACTGCAACCAAGCGCAACATTACTTTCAGCAACTCGGATTTAATCTCAGAAGCAGTCTCATTTGTAGGCCCTGGAGGAGATGGCGGGGACATTGCCGTTATGGCTACCAACGGTGACATCACCTTTGATAGGTCAGACTTAATGTCATTATCCTTCTCCGGTAGAGGGCCAGCAGGGAATGGCGGAGCAATTAATGTGTTTGCCACACAAGGTAATATTTCCGGCCTCCAACGATCGCTCCTGAATTCCGTTGCCGTCTCTGGAGCCAAAGTGGGAAGCGGGAATGGCGGTGATATCCGTCTAGAGGCCCAAACCTCGATCAATAACCTGGAAATACTAACTCAATCATCGAATGGACAAGCCGGGGAAGTACAAATTCACGGTTTTGGTGATTTGTCGATTAGCAATACCCAAATCAGTACCAGCCAAACTGTAAACATTGAAAATCCCCTACAGTTAGGCACAGTTATCTTCGACATCGGTCAAGTCGGTCAATCTGGAGCTGTGACGGTTACAGGAGTGGGAAATCTCACTTTTAACAACACAGCGATCCAGAGTGCAACGCAGGGCAGTGATCCAGCAGGTAATGTCACAATCTCTAGCCCCAACCTTGTGACTTTTGCCAATAGTCAAATTATCAGTAACACCAGCAGTACAGGGCAAGCAGGTGATATTGGTATTACCGCAGGGCAGCAAATTATCCTAACCAATGGCAGTCAACTTTCTGCCCGAACTACAAGTGTTGGCCAAGCGGGTGATATCACGCTGAATGCACCACTCCTGACTATTGCTGGCAATGCTCAAGTTCTCGCTGAAACTCAGGGTAGCGGGCAAGGCGGTAGCATTATCGTAAACGCACCTACATCGGTCGATTTGAGGCGAGTGCAAGATTTCGCTCCTGTTCTCTCGGTAGAAACCAGTGGAGCAGGTAAAGCCGGAAACATTACGGTTAATACCCAAAGCTTGAACCTCTCTGATACGGCCCGAATCACGGCAACGGCGACGGCTGCTTCAACTAATCTAGAGGGCGGTGGTAGCGTGACTCTCAACGCCTCTAACATGAATTTGGCAGGTACAGTGGGGGTCTTTGCCGAAACACAAGGTCAAGCTCCGGCGGGAACTCTGCGGCTGAATCCGTACAACAATCAAGCAGATTTGAATATTACCCTGACACCTAGTTCCCAGATTTCGGCGTCTACTTCGGGCAGCGGGAATGGGGGTGATTTAATTCTGACGGCACCGCAGTCGATTACCATTAGCGGCCCCGGTAAGTTAGCCGTTGAAAGTAGAGGGACGGGCAATGCAGGAGATATTGAGGTAACAACCCAACAACTGACCCTGACTGATGGCGTGGAATTGTCAGCCTCTACCATAGGCGGTGGCAATGCTGGCAGCGTTAATGTGCAGGCAAATGATGTATTCCTGAGCGGGGGGGCTCGTATCACTAGTAACACTCAAAGCAGCGGGGCAGCGGGTGATATTCTGCTGGATATCGTTGATACGCTCTCCTTGACTGATGTAGGAACGGGGGTTTTTGCCAGTACGGCATCTGGCTCTACGGGGGCGGGGGGCAGCATTACGGCTAATTCTAAATTGGTGCAAATTGAGAATGGGGCCACGATCGCAGTGGATAGTCAGGGCAGTGGCATTGGCGGCAGTATCAGCCTGCGTGGCGATCGCTTAGAACTTAACCGTCGTGGTGCCATCACCGCAGAAACAGCGAGCAGTCAAGGCGGTAACATTACCCTTGATCTGCGCGACCTGTTGCTGCTCCGGCGCAATAGTCTAATTTCCACCACTGCTGGCACCGCCCAGGCCGGGGGTGATGGCGGCAACATCACCATCAACGCGCCCTTTGTAATCGGGGTGCTCTCTGAAAATAGCGACATTCGGGCCAATGCCTTTACTGGTAGAGGTGGCAACGTCACCATCACCACGAATGGCATCTATGGATTACAGTTTCAACCCCAACTCACCCCTTTCAGCGATATCACAGCAAGTTCGCAGTTCGGTTTGAATGGTACGGTGACCCTGAATATTTTGAGCATTGATCCTAGCCGGGGGTTGGCGACTTTGCCGCTTGATCTGGTTGATCCGGCCAGTCAAATTCGCGATCGCTGTGCGCCAGATAGCCGTGTAGCCAGAGGGGAGAGTCGGTTCACAGTAACGGGACGAGGGGGAGTGCCGAGTAGCCCAGATGCCGTCCAAACTCGCTACCTTGACCTGGATGATTTAGGCCCGACACGGCCCACACCTCCCCTGTCTAACGCGCCTCAGTCCATTCCACCTGCAACCCCAGAGACTGCTATTGTGGAAGCTCAAGGATGGATGACGGACAGCGCAGGTAATATTGTGCTCGTCTCGCGATCGCCGCAGGCTGTGCCCCATCGTGCTGTTTTCTCCACAGTCAACTGTCATTCACAAAGTCTGAATGAGATGCGATAGGAAGGCTTAATTGAGTGCGATCGTCAATTTTGTGAGATTAAGCTAAAGTGTATGATGATAGCGATCGCATAGTTTTAATAGGAAACTGGCTCAGACCTGGAAGCAAGTTATTGCATCGTCAGAGCCAGGAGATTTAGTCAATTCAGACTGATGTCTAAGGTGCTGCACAGGGCTGAAAGTTCGGTTTACTTGGATCAGATTTATCTTCGGGAATAGCCCGCATCCCGTGTGCTGCGGGTTGAAAGTTAGGGGGAAAGTATTTAGCTTCTGTACCCTCGACGTAACAAGCACTAGTCAAATTCGCACCCGTTAAATTTACATTATTCAGGTTCACAAAACGTAGATCAGTCCCATGCAAATCAGCCTCCTGTAAGTTAGCCTCCTGTAAGTTAGCCTCCTGTAAGTCAGCCCCCCGTAAGTTAGCCCAACGCAAGTCAGACTTTTGATGAAACCACGATCCAATGAATGGCAGAAATCTTAGAAAACCAGATTTGGGGTTAGGTTCCATGTGTGTACCTATAAGGTCGGCCCCTTCAAGATTAGCCTTTTGCAGATCTGACCCTCTCATGTAGACTCCACGTAGATTTATATCTGGCATCCAAGCGTCTTTCAAAGTTATTCCATCCAAATTAGTGCCATTAAGCTCGAGCCTTCCTTCCGCTGGAACATTGACATGACACAGTGTTTCCTGTTTTATAACCAAGCAAGTGTCATACAAGAAGCGCAATGCTTGCCCCTTGCGATCGCCATCACCATCCAGTTCACGCATTGCTAGTAATGTTTTAGCGTACTGTAGAGCAGCAATTTTCTGAGGGGCTTTACGATCAATATTTGTACTAGCCAGCAGCTCTTTCATACTATTGGTATAATCATTCAATGCCTTTTGCCGACCATCATTTTCTTGATAGTATTGTGTTGCTGAAAACACTACAACACCAGCAACAAATGCCCCAACAGCACTAATATAGGCTGCACATCTTGCTGCCTTAGCCTGAATTTTTGCTGCTTTAATTTCATCCTCATCTAAAGTAGTTATATTCTTGTCTAAAGTAGTCGAAGCACTTGTCGGTTGCCCATTCTTCACAAAAGAATCAGGCAATTGCTGTTCAACGGATACGGTTTGGCTTGAATGGGCAACCATTTCTTTTTCTCCTTAATCGTTGAGTAAACGTGAAACTCAAATTTGCAGAAAGTGTGAACTATTTACAGAATAAAAGCTTTAGTAGAAAGCTTTTACCTAAGCTAGAGAGGATGCCTGAAAATTTATTCCTTATTGCCAGACATCCTCTACTGAAGGTTTTCTAAACCTCTTTGTTTTGCACAAATAGTTTTGGATCTTGCTCTGAGATTGTCATTTCTCGTTTGCTAGATTGTGCTAATCCAGCCGCTCCAGCGATCGCAGTTCCCGCCAATCCCATACCAGCTGTTGCTTTACCAGTATCATTGCCCGCTGGTGAAACCAAAACGGCAACTCCAATAATTCCGCCAATTGACGCGATGAAAATAGGCGTTAGAGAGGTGATGAATTCAGGTGTAAAAGATTTCATGCTTAGTTATCCTTTAAGTCGATTTACACAACACATCGGAACAATACAGTCAGAATTTCGAGTTAACTTCAAGTTTTAGTCAGGGATAACTTCACAGGCTTTTTGATAGTAGTATTTGCGATCGCCAAGTCCGTTGAATCCGCCATTGACCTGTTCAGTGACTTCTTCAACACTGGCTCCGCGATCGCACAACGCATTCATGCCATTGTTGTGCCACCAAAACCCAGCACTTGTAAATGGATAAGTCACACTTACGTAATCAACTCCATCCATCACTTTGGGATCACCGATAAAATCCGAAAATTTTTGGTAATTCTCGCGCCCCGTGAGCTGAATAACGCCAGCTCCTTTATATTTTGGGCCGTCCCCAGACTGAGTATTGCCTAAGCCCGTTCTACCTTCATATTTCCAGCCATTATCAATTTCTTTCAAGAATTGCAAACCTCCACTTTCATGGGCGGTTTGACTTAGAAAATGACGCATTCTAGCCGGAGTATTAATACGAAATTGCTTGAGGCAAGCATTCAGATCTTTAAGCTGTTGAAAGTGGATTGAGCAACCATAGATATACTCTGCCTGAACTTTAGAAATTAGTTCTGTGCCATTTGGTAACTCTTTCAACTCAATTAAGACCTTAGCTGAGCCAGGCCCTAGCTCATGGGGATTGGCCTGATGGGTAAATTCTTTGAATTGAATAAAGGCTTGATGAGTTTGAGTCCCATAAACACCATCGACACTGGTGGGGGAAAGTAAGCCAAGATCCTTCAGGCGAGTCTGGATTTGCCGACAAAGTTCAGGATCACTTCCTAGAGAGTCAATGGGTTTGACAAGATTTTGTTGGATAATATCTTGCAATTTCATGATGCTGAGAACTCCTTCGATAAAGGTGGCGAAATAGTTAGTAGTCCAGACAAGCTCTGCGAGTTGAAATCTTTTGATAGCCAGTGATTTCTGCTCCATTTATTGCTGTAAATTGGTCGATGTAAGCAAAATCAACTGATGTCAGTAGACCTTTAAACCACAACCTTATGAAGATTGGATTGTAGTCAATCGACTATTCTCACCGATGAGCTTGTGTGCTCAACCCGCATTGAGCCTATTAAGCTGACAGACTCAACCCAATCTTCCAAAGCCAACTAGCTCAACTTGAACCTTTTAGTTTTTGATAATGTGTAACCATGCCCCTTTCTCAGAGGACAACAATTGTCCTTTAGCATAGATTTGTGTGGCATCTTCATAGTTTCTAGAAGCAACGCAATAGGCATAGATTCCATAACTGGAATAGCGAACATTGTTACCAGAACTATTAGGAAGATATTGAGCTGATGGGAAGCTAAATTCCATCCACGGATCATCAACAATAAAACGGTAGGAAAGGGTTTGCGGATCGGTCTCATACCCAACTAGGGTAATCACATGGCCGCTGTGGGTGAACCAACCGTGGGTAATCACAACACAACCTTCATCTAAAGCGGCTTTTGCATTCTCTAATGAGCCAGAGACGAGGAACTTATAAGATTTGACCCGCGATTGTAGATACTGCCCCATCGTATAAGGGCTACCAGGTTCACCGATCGCCTCTAAAGCTGCACGAATTCCAGTAACGTCAGTAGTACCCAATACTTTAGCAACACAAGCACTTTGGCAGGTATAAGCATTGGGTTGCGCGACATATTCAAGAACTTTAGACATGGGAGATTCTCCTGATTGAAGATTGATAAGGACTTAGTGAAGGGGTTGCGTTCTTTCCTTCTGCTGTTTAATAGGTGTACGCAAAATCAACTGATGCACTTATGCATAAAAAATGGATGAAAACATTACCTGGTAAGGAATTGAATAGGGATACCTTGCAGCACAAAGCCCAATATTCATCAACTGGGATAGTCTCTGAACATTGGGCTTTAAATTTGAGGAGCCTAGCGATCGCGCCTTCAAAACAATTAATCATTGATGAACGATCAGCAACTCAGCATTTTCTACAAATACGGATTTTTCTGAGCCATCACCATAACCAACGTTAAGCAGGCAAAGATCACGGCATTCAGATCACTGCTCTTTAGTCTTGAATTGGATATTTGATTGAGTCGCAATTCTAGGTTGCGCAGTGAAACTCATGGAGGAGTACAGCAAGGTAAGATAGGTGCGGATACGACATCCTCTAGATTGCCTTGTTTAAGCAGATCGGCCCAAGCTGCAACGATCGCGGCATTGTTGCGATCGCGCTGTTGCAGAGTCGCTCCTAATACCGTAACAGCATCAAACCAGATGCCCTGATTGGCATACAAAATGGCTTTTTCCAACGCTGTTTGAGGATCATCAAGAGACTGCGGTGCGGCGATCGGTATTTCTACCCGTTGAATCGAGCCTCGCACAATCATCTTACTGAAGGCATCGCCTGGATCGCAGGAAACAGCTAACAACCAGCGATAGGAGCGATTCCCCCTTAAGGGCGCAACAGTAGGGGGAACGGCAACACTCACAATCCCCGGAGCCGTTTGTGGGCCTTGCAGACGAGTTCGATACACATCGTTTTCATTCTCGTCTTGCAATAGAAACTCGATTGGGGCTTCCGGCGAGTGGTGCGGCAGATAAAACCAAAAGGTCGGATGTGCCATTGTCGTCAACCCTTTGACAAACTCCCTGCTTGTCGTTTTTGTCGTGGGTACCAAAGCGGTGAGCGATGCGTAATTCTTGCAAGGGCCACGCCCTCCTGCGCCGCGTCTGCGTCCGCCCGGTTCCCCCGCACCCGGTTTCAGTTGAGGAGCCGTAAAGCGAATTTGGGTGCCACCTGGGGTCGCCTGAACCGCTTCAACAAGGTCAAGTTCAAAAGCGCCTGTTTCCGGCAAACTGACTAAATTCAACAGGAATGGAGCACCCAGGGCAATCGCCTTTTGCATCAATCCCATGTTGTTCATGACTACACTCCAAACATGCGAGATTAGTTTTGAGCAGGAGAAACAGTGACAGCCACCCACGTCCCCATCAAAACAATACCAACTCCACAGGGAATCAGGGGCACCCAGACTCCCTGAATCAAAAGTATAAAGCAACTGCCGAACAGGAGTGCCAGGGTAAAGCCAAGGAGCAAGCCGCGATCGCCCACCCGTCGAGCATACCAGACCACCACACCGCCGATGAGCGACCATCCCCAAATCCACAGCGTATCGCCCCACCACGGCCAAACCCTAAGCAATGGGCGGTTGTCTAATGCCGCACTCAGCAGTTGGCTGACCATCTGCGCTTGCAGAAAAACGCCAGGAATCTGTTTGGACGCTTTGCCATAGGGCGTAGACCAGTAGTCTTCTCTGGTGTTAGCCGCAATTCCAATTAAAATAATTCTGTCTTTGATCGCTTTTGGGTTAAAGTTGCCGGTCAAAATTTGCGTTACGGTAATGCGCTGGGCAACATCTTGCAGGGACGGTGTTGCTCGATAATTCAGCAAGAGTTGGGTACCCTCTGCATCCACAGGTTGGTAGCCCCCAGCACGATTGACTAAGCGCGGGAAGATCTGGTTACCAAGTTGCAAATGATTGTCAGCCGTAAAACCAACTTCAATCCCTTTCGTTTTGAGATAACGGAAAGCCAGTTGCACATTTAATGCCTGCGTTGGCGTACACGCCGAAACTGACCGGAGAGGCATTCTCAGCAGGTGACGCCGCAACACTCCATCCCCATCTTCTACCACATCACTAAAGCCCAACTGCTTTTCGGCCATTTCTGGCGGCGGCGTAACTCCAGCAGGGTCATCTTTTACGTCAGGCCGCTTGCAAATCGCAAATAGGCGATCGCTCTGTTGTAACTGCTTTGCCAGGGTCGGCAGAGTCGCAGGATAGTCGCGATAAATATCCAAACCAATGGCAGCCGGTTGGTCTTGCTCCAGTTTGCTGAGCAGGCGATTTAAAGTGCGATCGGAAAGCGACCCCAACCTAGGCTCCGTCCCCTGCGCTTGAATGTCCTGTTCCGTCACGGTGACGACCAGCAGGCGTGGATCGGGTTCTTCTTCTGGACGTAATCGCATCGTGTGATCAAAAGCCCAAAACTCCAGCGGTTGCAACAAACCTAACCATCGAGTTGCCGCAACTAACCCCGTAACGAGAAGACTACTCAACAGCAAGGTTTGTACCGCTTGCTGGGTAGGCCAGCGAAATCGGCCCGATCGCCGCTTAAGCCAACCTTGCCACCTCGGCGGGACTTCTGCCGGATTTTGACAGATCACAGGCAACCACGATGCACCCGGAAATTCATCCTCTAATCCTTGCAACTTGCGGCGAGCCTGTCGCACAGCAAGATATAAAGGCAAATGATTAACCGCAAACTCTTCCAAGAAATACCGTAAGAACTCCTGGGCGACTCGGTTTGGCACTGGCTCACGCATCACAATTACTTGCGGAATATGTAATTTTTCTAAAGCTTGGGCCAAGCCTACCCCATCACAAGAGTTGAAAATCGCTAACTTTAAACCATTATCGATTGCCGTTGTCAGGGCTTCTTCGAGTTGCTCAATGGTGAGGCTATTATTGTAAGGATTCTCGTTAATATAGAGGCGTCCAGTGTGCCCTTCCGTTTGGCTATGACCCGCAAAAAAAAGAATATCCCAACCCGTTGCATCCCACAAAAACTGATTGAATTGCTGTCGCAGAGGAATGAGTAAGAATTCTACTTCTGCGTCTGGTAAACTTTGGAGAAATTGGCGTTCAGCCCCAACATCTATATCCTGACAAGCCCCTAAGATCGCTAAAATCCTGACTTTTTTTCGCGGTGTTTGCGCCCGAAAAGTCCCCCGTCGTTTATATTCGGGTTGGCTCAGCGCCATTTCGGCCTTGGGATAGTCACGGAAAAAATCCCAACAGTGCCAGGGTAAGCGCTGGAGCAAGTCATCATTCGCTTCAAAGATAACTCTGATTTCATCCCCAGGATTGAGTTGCGATCGCAAATAACGCTCAATACTAAAAAATCCTTCTGATTGCAGCCACGAGTTGATTTGTTGATGGAGTTGTTGACTCAGTTCCTGAAAGCTCAACTGAGAGACATGGGTAATCCCGCTATGCTCAATTTCTAAGTCTTCCGTGGGTTCAGGCGAAGATCGCAGCACCATGCGATCGCAAAGGGCCAGATAGGTAGCCTGCCAGTGCCGATAACTCTGGATTAACTCAGGAGCAGCAGGTAGACGACCCACCACCTGTTCGGCATGGGGATGTTGGTCAGTCCATAATCGGGCCGAGATATACGAAAACCCGCTATTTAAGTTGCCACTTCCTAAATTAATGATGACAGTTTTGCTCATTTAAAGTTCAAATGTTTCTCTGACTTTAACGTCATTTAGGCTAACCTCAATACTGAAGTTTATGCCAGGTTTTCCCTTAAATGGCTTGAGCTGAATATAGTTATCCTGCTCCCGAGATTGAACCTCTTGCAAAATTTTTTCTGAGCTAGATATTAAGGTTAATCTCAGTTGAGCAGGTAAGATTGGTACTCCACCGACAGGCACAACCTGAACGCCAATTCCAATTTTTCCTTCACTTTCAGGCGTAACCGTAACTAATAGCGCGACTGTTTGCTGATTTAACTGCACCCCGAAGTTAATGAGCTTACCTCCCTTGGTGCCCAGGAATGTCTGCCGAGTATTCCAGGCTAAGTTTGCTTCTGGATTAATCAAAGTCTCTATCGTTTGCCATCCGTCATCTAAAACCCCCTGTAACCACTGCCCTAAGTGCGTTCTCATCTGGCTAAAACCAGTCTGTGCTGGTGCTGCGATCGCTTGATCCGTCACCATTGGAAGCGCAACAATACTAGGTTCTATCTGTTGAATGTAAATAATCAGATGATTAATCTCTCCATCTAACGCTGATAGTGGAATGAGACAATACTCACTTTCACCGTTGGATGAAACCTCGCGATCGCGATAGGCCACAAGCTCACTATGCCGCAAAAACCCCCGAATCATCACCTTCTCTTGTTCTTCCAAAACCTCTAACACAACATAAAAGTGCGCGGCAAGCTGCGGCTCTAGTGTTACTATCTTGGGTATATTAACGCTTTCATCAAGCACCTGTTCTACAGCAACTAGACCTAACTTCAATTCACCAATTTTAAGATAACCCATTGCCACAGCTACCTCAGAACCTTGCTGAATTGATTGGCTCAATAGCCGTGCCTCCAACCACGCTGAAAAGGCAAATGTTGCCAGAGCATTCAGGTAAAACTGCCATTGCTGCTGTTCATTATTTGCTGGGTTTGTTATCTTAGCCTGCTCAAAATGTTCTGGCTCAAGCCAAAGAATTTCAGGTAACAAAAGTCTAACGTTAGTTGCACTCATAGGATGATTAATCATGGCTCGTTTACTCTATGCCTTTTGTTCAATGTAATGTTTTAGGTGCTGGGCGTAGATGCTATTCATCGAACGATTTTTCCCTGCTTTGATTTCAGACGCTGCCTCAACAAAAATTTCAGCATCAACAAATGCTTCAATCTGTTCAGTCAAGGTTCTGAGGTAGCTCGGCTCAGGGGGCTTAGAGACGAACCCTTGGGCTTGGGCCTTTACTAAAATTGGCTCAAGCAGTTGTTGCACAACTGATAAACGGACTTTGCTTAATATTTCTCCTGGATTGAGAATACGCCGAGTCTGATCCCAACTGCTCATTCCTAACTGTGCACCAACATCTCTGAGAGAGAGGCCCTCACAGTAGTAGAGTCGTAACCCTGGGATAAAACAAAGAGCAAAAGGAGCATACCGCTTGCTTTTCTTTAACTGTGCAATTTGGGCTTGAATTATTTTTTCAATGGAATCAGTTAAAACAAGATAAAGTTGCTGATTTAAAAATTCTAGAAATTCCTGCTCTTCAGCATCTAAGGTATCAGTTGCTTCGGAGGGTAGGTCTACTCGTAATTCATAGTGACCAGTCTCTAGATTTTGTATTTCTAGAGAGTCTCTAGATTGCCAAACATCAAATTGTCGAAGCTGCTTTGCCACTTGCTTGAGGGCCTTCAGGAGTTGATCAGCACCCTGGATTAAAACACCACGCGACTGAAGTAAATTAATCATTTCATCCAGTTGCGGCTTTGTCGGATCAAGACAACGACTAACTTGTTGTTGTTGGCGGCGATCGCGACGATAAACAGCATGAAACACCTTAATCAGATGGCCATCGCGATCGGATAGTTGTTCAAGATGCTTTGACCTCACCCGGTTTAAGAGTGCCCAATCGCTTAAATGCTGAAATCCAAATTCTGATAGAAATTGTTTTAATTCTGGATGCTGCTTAGTTTGCAAAAAAGCCCAGTTATCTAGACTCATTCTTGCAGGAGAGCACGGTTTATAGGTTCGCAAAACCTCCACAGCAAAAATCTTGTAAGTTGCAGATTGAGTTTTTCCATCCTCATTCAGATTGAGTTGTTTTTTGCCTTCAGCATCTAGAATCGCTAAGGCTTTTCCATCATCATTGAGGACAAAGGGCAATAAATCTTGATAGGTGAATTGTTTATTACCCGCGAATAAACTATCAATTGTTTGACAAGCCTTAAGAATAGGATAGGAAATACTACACCTTAAACATAGCCCAGCATGAGCACGCTTAGTTAGATCACACTCTAACTCCGTACTATAAAACTGAGACAGTAGCATAGCTTGAATATTTTTGTTCTGGATAGAAAGAGAATTTGAGTACTCCTTCTCCAAAAAAGTCTGCGCTAGAGGAATTGAACGCAACTCATACCCACGCCCTTCCCCAGATAAGCTTAATTGGCAAATAGTCCAGAATTTTGATGCAGCATTCATGCTAACTGTGCGCCCCCAATCTCTTCTGAATTCTCTCATTTATAGAATCCTAGCTTGTCCAGGTGCATGAGAAGTTTGCCCAACAAGACGCTTCCAGCACCCGCACTCCGCATCTAGTCCAACCCCCTTCCTAAATTAATAGGTGTCACCAGCTTGAGCTTATGCACTTACCTCTGCCACTGGAGCCCAGATCTAATTCCTTGCGCCCCCATTCAAACCGTGAACCGGGTTCTCTCACTAGATGAAATAGGCTGCAATGGGTCAAAGGCCAGAATGAACTGATCTCAGCCTATAAAACTCTGGATGCCAAAAATAAAGCGGTGCGATCGCTCAAACTCCAGCAGTTCCCATGTTGAACATAGCTTGGAACCTTACCAGAACATTACTGGATTAGAGATTCAGTCAACACAAAGCCTAATATGAAAAAGTCCTCAGAGTGAATCTGGCTGATTAAACAGCATGACTTTATTCAGAACCAAGTGAAATTTTTCCTCACGAGGAATTCCTGAATAATGGCATGGAGTTTGGGGTTTGAGCAAAGAATAGCTAAGTAAGCGGTTTTGGAAACACGAATAAGCATAGCTATCGGAGGTTTTACTGTGTCCGGTGCTATGTAGTTTAGGTATAAAACAGTATTTTTACGACTATTTAATGACCAATGGGAGCCTTCCCGCCAGACTGACCTTTACCTAAAAAGAACAACAGAGGTAGGGAACAGATAAAAACAGTACCAACAAACCGAAAAATATCAGCATAAGATAACACGGCTGCTTGGGTACTGATCAATTGGTCTAAGGCTGCCAAGGCTTGTTGATGTGCAGTTATTGGATCTGCACCACGACTTTGGAAAAGTGCCGTCAGTGATTCAATTCGCTGGCTTGTTTGCAAACTATAGGGCGTTATCTTAGACTCTAAGACAACTTTGTGAAACGCTTCTCGTTGGGTAAGTAGGGTCGTCAGGATGGCGATCCCAATACTACCGCCGAGTTGCCGGGTTAAGTTATAGAAACCAGATCCGGCAGAAACATCTTGCTTAGGCAACCCTCCCAAGGCCGCCAAACTGAGTGGCAAAAACATGAGCACAGTCACGCCGCCCCGCCACACTAACGGCCAAAACAAGTCGTCAGTGCCACTTTGAGGGGTAATGCGAGCCAGGTCGAACATGACGATCGCCGAACCAATTGCCCCTAAGGCAATCAACAACCGAGCATCGACTTTGTTAGAGAGTTTGCCCAACAGCACCATGACGATCGCCGAGGTTAAAGCCCCCGGAGCCAACAACCAACCTGTTTGGGTTGCAGAATAACCTAAAATCCCTTGCACAAAGAGCGGGATGGCAAAGAGGGTGCCATATAAACCCATGCCCAAAATACCAGAGTAAACGCTGCCTGCCGCCAGGGAACGATGGCGTAGAACCCGCAAATCAACAGCGGGAGATTTTGTCCGCAGTTCTTGGAACACAAAGAGGATTAGACCTACCACAGCCGCGATCGCCAGGGCCACAATCAATTTGGACTCAAACCAGCCATCTTGCTCACCTTCTTCTAACAAGGTTTGCAAACTCCCCACCGCAATTACTAAAAGCCCAATGCCCCACCAATCAACCGTTTGTTGCTGCGATCGCGATTTTACATCAGGCCGTAAAAACAGAACCGCCATCAACACCGCCAGAATACCCACCGGCAAATTGATAAAAAAGATCCAACGCCAACCCAGCGTATCCGTTAGGTAACCCCCCAGGGTTGGCCCGATCGCTGGCCCCGCAATGACCCCGACCCCGAAGACTGACTGGGCGGCCCCTTGCTCTGCTGGCGGAAACGTTTCAAACAAAATGGCCTGGGCTTTTGCCAGGAGGCCACCACCACACAATCCTTGTAAAATGCGGGCAATGACCAACATGGGCAAATTAACCGCAAAGCCACACATAATCGAAGCGGCGGTGAAACCAATCATGGAGAAGACAAAATACGCTTTTTTGCCAAAGAAGTCACCTAGCCACGCGGAGAGCGGAATCAGCACCACATTGGCGATCGCATAGCCCGTGACCACCCAGCCCACTTCACTCACCGTTGCCCCCAACGTGGATTGGATATCGGTCAGCGCCACATTGACAATGCTAGTATCAATCACTTCCAGGATTGCGCCCAAGGCCGCCGTAAGCGCGATCGCCCATTTCAGTGGCCCCTGCACATATCCTGTTGCCCCCTCGCTAGCAGACTGATCACGAAGGCGTTTAGCGCGAGATGCAGCACGAGCATTAGCCATAAAAATCCTTCAGAATCATACAAACCACAAATTGACAAATCCTGACCTATTCCAATTGAGCAACCCTAGGATCGGGGCAAAGGTGTTGCCGCTTGAGTCGCAGTGGGTACGGAAGTTGTATCCACAGTTACCGTCACATTTAAGCCAGGACGCAACTTATGGTCAGGATCCGCATCAGGCGCAAACACTAACCGAATCGGCACCCACTGCACCACTTTATTAAAATTGCCCGTTGCATTATCCGGCGGCAGTAGTGCAAAACTAGACCCCGTGGCAGGGCTAATTCCGGCGATTTTTGCCTTAAAAGTTTGACCGGGATAAGCATCCACTTCAACTTCAGCAGTTTCGCCAATCCGAAGTTTACCCAAAGCCGTTTCCTTAAAGTTGGCTTCCACATACACTTCATCTGTCCGCAACGGCACCACCGACAGCAACGGTTGCCCAGCCTGCACCTTTTGTCCCACCTGCGCCGTGAGCTGCCCCACAGAACCACTCACTGGCGCTTTAATCACCGTATAGGTCAGTTGCTGTTGCGCCAGAGCCAGCGCCGCTGCTGCGCGTTCGACTTCAGCCTGCGCTTGCTGTTGTTGGTCTTTTTGCACAACCACAGTTTGACCAGAAACCTGAGTTTCCTGCACCTGACCTTGGGCCGCATTCGCCTCAGCAATCCTCGCTTGCACTTGGGCCTGGGCTGTTGTCAACGCGGCTTGAGCCTGATTGACGTTTTTTTGAGCCGCAGTCAATTGCGCCTGTGCATCTCGATAAGCCGCCCGATAGGTATCAAATTGTTGGGCTGAAACAGCACCAGCGTTATACAAGGCCGCATACCGTTGATAATCAGCTTGCGTTTTGTTGACAGCCGTTTGGGCTTGGGCAACCGCTGCTTGTCGGGTTTCAATTTGGGCCTCAGCCTGCGCCACTTCAGCCTGCGCCGCTTGCACTGCTGATTGACTAGCCGCGAACTTGGCCTGAGATTGTTGAACCTGGGCGGGGGTTGTTTGTTGCGTTACTTGAACGGTGTCTGTGGCGCTCGCAAGTTTAGCTTTGGCACTTGCTAACGCCGCCTGCGCTTCCTGCACTTTGAGTTGCAAATCTTGATCTTCCAGAATGAGGATTGGCTGGCCCGCTTTGACAGGATCCCCTTCCTGCACTAAAACTTGTTGCACGGTCGCTGGAATCTTCGCTGAAAGCGGCGACAAGTGGCCTTCAATTTGGGCATTGTCAGTGATGACATGGGTTTGTTGAAATTGCCACCAGCGCCAACCAAAAACCGAGCCGATCGCCACCACCACTAAACCAGCGATCGCAAATATCCAACGACGATTTGACCGACGAGGCGAGGGTAAAGGAGCTTCTGTTGGTGTGCCTCCAGCCTGGTCTAGAACCGTCTTTTCCCCATTTGGTTGCTCCAGTTCAGGTGTTTTAGGTGTAGCCAAGTCTGGCTCTAACTGTTGAGTCTGTTGATGCAATTGAGTTTTGGTCATAGCAATATAAAGCCATTAGAAAAATAGGACAAAATTGAGCTGAAACAGTAGAGACAGATTGAGAAAGATTGAGACAGTATTCTCAAAAAAATGCAGAAGATAATACATGAGAACTTATTTTTGCATTGTTAATGAGAAATCCTATGGGGGTGAAGTGATAGAATCTCTAGCCAATGACTTAGCATCAGAAACAACATCATTTGGACTATTATTTAGACTGAGCGAAACAATACTACGAAGAAACAAATCTACACAGCCATCGACATAGCGATCGCGGCTATAGCCCCGTTCTCTTGGAATCACATGACGGCGCAACATTCCGGCTAACAACATTCCCGTCAATTGATCCACCACCATCGGCAGATCCAGATCGGCTCGTACCTGCCCTTGGGCAACCGCATGGCGTAGATAGGCCACAAGCTTTTCGCGCACAGGCAAAAAGTATTGCTGCAACACCTGGCAAGATTCAGCAGGATGACGTTGGGCTTCTCCAATGAACATCCGAATCAACGCCTCATAATCTTCCAGCATGGCATCGTACATCCGAGCATAGTGCAGCAGATCTTGATGCAAATCTTGCGTCCATTCATCGGGTTGGGCCAGAGTTTGCGATCGCAAGTCACCAATATGTTCGGCAACCGCCCCTAACAACTGTTCTTTGCTCTGGAAGTGGCGAAATAAGGTGACTTCATTCACCCCGGCAACACGGGCAATTTCCCGCGTTGTGGCACCCACCACCCCCTCCGTCGAAAAGACCGCGATCGCCGCCTTAAGGAGTCGTTCTCTCGTTTGAGTTGCACTTCGATTCACGTCAATCCATCCAGCCATGCAAGCACTTACTTACATTTTCACTATATTTTTGGGAAGGATTCTGCAAATCGTCCGATGGAATGAACTTTTGTAGCCAAAGCTTGGCCGGTTTGAGTTTGCCTATTGTTTATTGCCCCAGCTATCTGGCCCAGAACACCTGAGCGCCTATTGCCAAATTATGGTCGTAGGATATATCACGCGATCGCACCCTCCAAGCTTGGCGATCGCGCCCACTTAACCACAACGGCAACCACGGTCTGAACACAAGGCGATCGCGTCGTGTGTTCGTTCTGTCGTCCTTTCGTTCTTTCGTTCTATTGAGCTGATTTGGGTTGGATATATTCGGTACGAGCCCGCACAACACAGCGCCAATCCGTGAGTAACCACATTTCGCCTGCTTTGAGTTGGCGAATATTTCCAGTGCGTTGAGTATTGCTCAGAATAATCCCGCCCTTGGGCACCAGTTTGACTTTGCGCATATCAACGGGGTCGCGGCACCACAACCCGCCTTCAGCTACCACCACCCAAGTCGAGACTTCTTCCGTCGGTTTGTATTCCCGCGCAAAACCAAGAGAAGGCGCAACGAGTAAAACTGTTGCAACAAAACCTGTGACAAATAGCGATCGCAGCATAACCTAACCAACCTCTTTATGTATTCACTTTTATATGTTCACTTTATGTAGTCAATCGTAATAACTATCCGCTTTAAACAAAGCAACTATTCTGCAAATTTTATTGTTCCTGCTCATATACGTGGCGAAATTCAGTAAATGCTGCTTGCCCAACATGGGGATGCATTTTACCCATCTCCTGCACTTTAGATTTAGCCGCGATCGCTGCCCGTTCTCCAGCCATCGCAAACCCAGCCTCACAGTCTGTTGTGGCCTGTTCTCTCGCCTTGCGGAACTGAATAATAGCCGAATCAAAATCATTTTTGGCCGCCAAGTCTTCTCCCAGCACAATCGAGTCTTCTGCGATCGTGTTGGCACGATAAGGATGAAAAGAGCGCGGTGCAGCGATCGCAGGCCCCACCAACATCCCCAACAAAACAGCCGTTAGACCAATTAACTTCGTCATCTCCAAATCCTTGCAACACTCCCTTTAGAGTTCCCCAACGCGAGTTGCGCCTATCGCGATCGCCATTTTGGGGGAAATCGCACAAAGCGGGACGCAGCATGAGGTCGCTTGAATACTGCGAAGGCGCGATCGTTGAGCGTCGCGATCGCGCCCGGTAACAAAGCCCGAATCCTAGCCAACAAGGCAGAACCCTTAAACCGCAAGGCATTCCTAGCGCAATTATCGTTGTGGCGCTTTGGCGCGTAATTGCTGGTAGGAACGAGTCACTTGTTGCACATAACTAGCCGTGGGGCCACTGGTGCAACCGTTGTATTGACCCGTCATCCACCAACACGCCACATTCCGAACCGCTTGAGTTTCATTATTTCGGGTAGCACGTAATTGCTGATTTAACTCAGACTGCACCACACAACTCACAATCCCCCTGGCGGTAACGGGGCTGCGATCAAATTGTGTTGGGGTCAGGGTGCGGCCCAAACATTGTTTCGACCATCCCTGCAAAGTCTCTGGTTTGACTTGCCAATCGCTATACAACCCATCGTTAGGATTATTCGTTTTAGGCGCGGCCAACCGCAGGGCCTCCACCATTGCGGCCACGGGTGTTGTGGCTTTGGGCGGAGTTTGGGCCAGGGCACTGCCTCCAACCAGCAGAGCCACGCCCCAAACCCAGGTGCAGACAAACATTCGCATACTCCCTCCCGTGAAAATTCGCTGTAACTCGTTTCGACTGTCAGCGATCGCCCCTTAGTTTGTCCTCCCCCACAGGACGGGAGTTTGTCTATCTGGTACCCGGTAATTTGGGCTTGTGGGCAGTGCTTCAAGTTGGGCTGAAATGGCTTTTCCCTAAGCCTTTCAGCACCCCGCCTGTGATAATTTAATAAAGAATGAGGATTTTATTCGGCTGATATGTTTGTCTTAATGGTTTGGCAGGCTCTTCTCCGGATTTCATGCTCTCGAACGTTTTAGATCTCTGGAGACTAGCACATGGCGATTTATGTTGGGAACCTTTCCTACAAGGTTACTCAAGAAGACTTGACGGATGTGTTTGCTGATTATGGCACCGTCAAGCGCGTCCAGTTAATGGTTGACCGCGAAACTGGGCGATCGCGCGGGTTTGGGTTTGTCGAAATGGACTCCGATACGGAAGAAGATGAAGCCATTAACGCGTTGAATGGGGCGGAATGGATGGGGCGTGATCTGCGCGTCAACAAGGCCAAACCCCGCGAAGACAAGCCCGCTCGGCAATTTTCCGGTGGGAATGGCAACTGGGACAACCAACGAACAGGGGCCTACGGTCATCAATAATCAGTTCGCCCCTAGCTGTTGATAAGCATCAGCGCCCTATTGAGTAACCGTCCACTCGCGGGGCTGAAACCTTCCACCGGATGGGGCAAAACCACTTTCTTAAAATCATTGAGAAAAGACCGATCGCGCGATCGGTCTTTTTTTCGGCCATTTCGCGCCCGCTCAGCCTTCGGGCCAGTTGAGCCAAGCTAAAACCATTACCGAGGGACTTCCGTACTTTTCTCAGAAGATTTTCAGCTTCGGCTGGGGGAATCTTCAGCCAACCCTAGGTTGCTGGATCTCAGCACCAGTGCCCGCGGGCCTGACCGCACCCAAACTGCATCTTTATCTGGTTGGCTTTCGCGATCGTTGCTCTATTCGCTCTTATCGCAAGGAAATTTTGCTATGAAATCACTCGTCTTAGCCCGCCTTTCGACCCTATTACTCGCGATCGCCCTGCCATCGTTCCTGCCCAGTCTGGGCCAAGCCACCCTCCCCGGCCCCACCGTCGCCCAAGCCCAAACCACCCGCAAATTACTGAAATCCGGGCCATTCAAAGCAGTCGAACATCCCACCCGTGGTAGTGCCCGCATTGTCGAAATTGGAGGCAAATCCTTCGTGGAATTAGATGGCCAATTTAAAACCGATGCTGGCCCCGATCTGGTCGTCATTTTGCACCGCTCCAGCGCCCCCGCCCTCAAATTGAAAGCGGGTGATTACCTCTCCTTAGCCCCCCTCCGCGCGACCACAGGCTCCCAGCGGTATGCCATTCCCGCCGACGTTAAACTCGCTGATTACAATGCAGTGGCCATCTGGTGTCGCCAGTTTAATGCCACCTTCGGTGCAGCCACCCTGAGCCAGAACTAAAGACCACCGGCGATCGCCCAACCCAGCCCCCCAGGTGATCGCGATCGCCGGCCCCAAGCCACTTGCAACAACAGCAAACTCGCCAAAGATTGGCCCCATCAGTTTATTTGTGCTCAACTAATATTTTAAGTTTTGCTTAACTTTTTTACTAAAATCAAGATTTTTGTTGCAATTGGCCGCACCTAATCGCAATCTTGCCCAAGTTTTTAAAACTCGGAAACAAACCGCAAATCATCCCATCAATCTCGTTACAGTCAGCTTCATAAGCCCAACACTTTTTGCCCCCGCGATCGCTAGGATTCCCAAATAAATTGGGCAGTATAGCAATAAGATGAATGGGGTTCGTCATTTCCCGTTTTAAGGAGGCTGTAGCAATGTCCCTAGAAAGTGCAAGTCGGTTTTTGGAAGCGGCAGCACACAACAAGGAATTGCGCGATCGTTTCGACACTGTGCAATCACCCGAAGAATTTTTGACCATGATTCAAAAGTTGGGTTATAGCTTCACCACTGAAGAACTGATGACCCTCGCCCGCGAACAAAGCCAGGGCGTGAATGTGCGGCGCAACACTGGCGTTTGGAAATGGCTACGGAGCATCAACTGGGTCTAAAGCGTCTGGCCGTTGGCCCCGCAGCCCCAAAATGCCTCACTTGAATTGGGTGGAATAGATTGCGTTGTGGCTGTGGTCGCGCTAGAGTCAAGGGCGTTCTTCCGGGAAAGTAGGGTCATGGGTTTATCTCAAGTTTTAACAACAGCAGTTGTTTTGACGAGCCTGCTCGGCGGGGCTGCTTTAACCTCGGCCCCACCAACCTTCGCCCAAGCCGAAGTCTTGACACCCAATGACAACCTGGTGGTAGAAGGGATTTCCCCCATTCCCCAAACCCTAGTCGAAAGTGTGCGGCGCTATACCGAGTTTCGGGGGGCCGCCATCAACGATTGGCATCCGATCAAGCGGGAAATGTTGATTTCCACTCGGTTTGGTAACACCGCCCAAATTCACCAAGTGCGATCGCCCTTGGGCATGCGGAAACAACTAACCTTCTTTCCCGAACGGCCTGCTGGGGCAACCTTTCAGCCCAAGCAAGGCAACTACTTTGTGTTCAGTAAAGACATTGGCGGTAACGAATTTGCCCAAAATTACCGCTATGACCTGGCCACCGGGGATGTCACGCTCCTGACCGATGGTAAATCTCGCAACAGTCGCGGGATTTGGTCAAACCGGGGCGATCGCATGGCCTACACCTCCACCCGGCGCACCGGCAAAGACACCGACATTTACCTGATCAATCCCCAAAATCCAGCTTCCAACCAGCTCTTAGTCCAACTGGAAGGCGGCGGCTGGGGGCCGTTAGATTGGTCTCCCGACGATCGCCAATTGCTCGTTTCGGAATACATTTCCATCAACGAAAGCTATCTCTGGTTAGTGGACACCACCACGGGCACAAAAACCCGCCTCACTCCCAAAAATCAGGCGGAACCCGTTTCCTACCAGGGGGCGGCCTTCAGCAAAGACGGCAAAGGGCTTTACCTCGTCAGCGATCGCGACTCCGAATTTCAGCGCCTCGCCTACTACGACTTCGCCACCCAAACCTACACCTACCTCACCAGCGACATCCCGTGGGACGTAGACGATTTCGACCTTTCGGACGACGGCAAACACATCGCCTTTGTCACCAACGAAGACGGCATCAGCGTCCTTCGCCTGCTCAACACCCAAACCCGCCAAACCAAACCCCTCCCCAAACTCCCCAACGGTTCCATTGGTGGCCTGCAATGGCATTCCAACAACCAGGATTTGGGCTTCACCATGACCACCGCCCGTTCTAGCACCGATATTTATTCCCTCAACCTCACCACCAACACCGTACAACGCTGGACAGAAAGCGAAACCGGCGGCCTCAACACCGACACCTTCACCGATGCCCAACTCGTGCGTTGGCCCAGTTTTGACAACAAAATGATTTCCGGTTTTCTCTACCGTCCGGCCAAAAAATTCACTGGCAAACGTCCCGTCATCATCGACATTCACGGCGGCCCCGAAGGTCAATCCCGGCCCGGCTTTTTAGGCCGCAACAACTACTATCTCAACGAACTGGGGGTGGCGTTGCTGTTTCCCAACGTGCGCGGCTCCACAGGCTACGGCAAAAGCTTTCTCAAGCTCGACAACGGCTACTTGCGCGAAGACTCCGTGAAAGACATCGGCGCATTACTGGATTGGATTGCCACCCAACCCGATTTAGATGCCGATCGCGTCTTGGTCACGGGCGGCAGTTATGGCGGGTATATGTCCCTGGCAGTGGCCACCAAATATAGCGATCGCATCCGAGGCGCAATCAACATTGTCGGGATTTCCAATTTTGTTTCCTTCTTAGAACGCACCGAAGGCTATCGGCGGGATTTGCGGCGCGTGGAATATGGCGATGAGCGCGACCCCAAAATGCGGGAATTTTTACAGAAGATTTCCCCCCTTAACAACGCCGACAAAATTACCAAACCCCTGTTTGTCATCCACGGCAAAAACGACCCCCGCGTGCCCCTCAACGAAGCCGAACAAATTGTGACCACCGTGCGCCAAAATGGCACCCCTGTTTGGTATCTCATGGCGAAAAACGAAGGGCATGGCTTTGCCAAAAAAGAAAATGCCGACTTTCAGTTCTACGCCACGGTCATGTTTGTTCGCCAGGTGCTGCTGAATTCGGCCCCCGCAGCCCCCACCCCCACCTCCCAATTCGATCGCGATCGCGATTCGAGAGGCTAGAGTAGGAGGAGCCATCCCAGTGGCACGACTTCACTTAACCCAGAGCATTATGACCAGCGACAACCAGGAGCGATCAATCACCGATGAGCTAAAGCTACAAGCCTTTATTTTGGGTGGCTTTGTAGTCTTAGCTTGGGGTTTGGAATTGTTTGATATCTTCGTGCTGAAAGGCGGATTGCCACGGGGTCGCCTCAGCGGGTTAGACCAATACGGCATCATTCCGCGCAACTTAATCGGTTTACGCGGGATTATTTTTGCCCCATTTTTACATGGTGGCATTGGTCATTTAATCGGGAACACCATCCCCTTTCTCGTCCTGGGTTGGTTGGTCATGCTGCGAGAAATCAGTGATTTTGTCGCTGTGAGTGTCTTATCCGCTCTGGTCGGGGGGCTGGGTACCTGGATTTTTGGTTCCCCCGGTGTCCACATTGGGGCCAGTGGTGTCATTTTTGGCTATTTGGGGTATTTGTTGGCACGGGGCTATTTTGAGCGCAGCGCCCTGGCGATCGCCATGTCATTGTTCGTCGCCACCCTATACGGTAGTTTGATTTGGGGCGTGCTCCCCTTGCAGCAAGGCATCTCCTGGGAAGGCCATCTCTTCGGGTTTCTCGGTGGGATCCTCTCGGCCAAACTCTTAGCGGGCGATCGCCGCTTTAAAGGAGGTTAACCCTTGACCAATGCCATCATCATCGGGTGCGGCTATGTCGGCAAAGCCGTAGCAAAACACTGGCGATCGCACCTCACGGTGACTGCCACCACCACCTCTGTTCCCCGGTTAGCCGAACTAGAGCAAATCGCCGATCGCGCCGTCCTCCTCCGAGGAGACGATGCAGACAGCCTGCGATCGCACTTGCAAGGCCAAACCGTCGTCCTTCTCTCCGTCGGTGCGCCCAATGCCGACCGTTACGAAAGCACCTACCTCCACACCGCCAAAACCCTGGTTTCCGTCTTGCCGGATGTGCCCTCCGTGCAACAGATCATCTACACCGGCAGCTACGCCGTCTATGGCGATCGCAACGGCGCTTGGGTCGATGAAACCACCCCCGTCGCTCCTGCCAATCGGAATGGGGAAATCTTGGCCGCAACCGAGCAAATCCTGTTAAGCGCCAGCGATCGCTGTGCGGTCTGCGTCTTGCGCTTGGGCGGAATTTATGGCCCCGGTCGGGAACTCGCCAAAATTTATAGCCGCATTGCTGGCACCACCCGCCCCGGCCCTGGCACCGATGCCGCCAACTGGGTGCACCTGGCCGATATCGTTGGGGCGATCGCCTTTGCCCAACACCGTCGCCTTGCCGGAATTTATAACCTAGTCGGCACCGTGCCCCTTTCCACTGGCGAACTCCTCCAGCAAGTCCTGGCGGCCCACAACCTGCCCCCCGTCACCTGGGATCCCAACCAGGCCAGCCTCCGCCCCTACAACGCCCGCGTCTCCAACCAAAAACTCCGCACCGCTGGCTACGACTTCCTCTACCCAGAAATCCAAATTCAGACCTAACTCCCACGCTGCATTGCTTGCCAGGATTGCGAAACCGCACCCTATGATGGACAAAAGAGGCTCAGCGATCGCCCCTGCCCGTGCAGTCAGCGCGCCCACCCACCCTCAGAATGCACCAGTTACTCATGGCCGTCACGACCCAAACCCTACAGCAGTGGAAACAACAAGGACGGGCGATCGTCGCCTTAACCGCGTGGGACTATGCCTTTGCGCCCATTTTGGATGAAGCCGGAGCCGACCTCCTCCTCGTCGGCGACTCCCTTGCAATGGTGGCCCTGGGCTATACCACCACCCTGCCCGTTACCCTCAACGACATGATTCACCATGCCAAAGCCGTGCGGCGCGGTGTTCAGCGGGCCTTACTCGTCTGCGATTTGCCCTTCATGAGCTATCAAGAAAGCATCACCCAGGCCGTGCAATCTTCGGGGCGGTTGCTCAAAGAAGCCGGGGTGCAAGCCGTCAAACTCGAAGGGGGGAACGATATCGCGATCGCCACCACCACTCGCCTTGTCGAAATTGGGATTCCCGTAATGGGGCACGTTGGGCTAACCCCCCAATCCGTGCATCGACTGGGCTATCGACAACAAGGCAAAACCCTGGAAGCCGGAGAACGCATCCTAGCAGAAGCGATCGCCCTGCAAGAAGCCGGAGCCTTCGCGATCGTCCTGGAACACATTCCCAGCGACCTCGCCCGTCAAATCACCCAAAAACTCCACATTCCCACCATTGGTATCGGGGCTGGCCCCCATTGCGATGGCCAAGTGTTAGTCACAGCCGATTTCCTCGGCCTGACCCAACGCCAACCCCCCTTCGCCAAAACCTATGCCAACCTCCGGGAAACCATCGTAAGCGCCGTCCAAACCTACGTAGAAGAGGTCAAATCCCACCAATTCCCAGCAGAATAGCCCCCGCCACCACAGGCTCACCCCTTGGTGCGGCTAGATCGCAACGCTCAACACTGGCCTGCCACAAGCCTACCATTGTCGCAAGCCAGAAATTTGTCTGCTCATCTGGTGTGCTAACCGTATCTGCTCACTGCTGCCCCGCCCCGCCTCAGCCCCGGCAGGGCAGCCTGTCCCGCCCCTCATGCACCCCAACCCCACCGTAGAACAGTAGAATTCATAAACGCGACTTCCAATTCTGCTGACATCCTCTAAGATGGCCTAGAACAATCTTGGAGGTTGCCTACCAATGCTTAATTTTCTCTAGTCAATTAAATTGACCGATCTTTCCGCCTAGCTACACAAAAGATTCAGATAAATGGCGGTTGGCAAATCTTATTTTTGCCAGCCTAAGCATCTAACCATAACTTGAAATTTGGAATCCTATTCTCGACGTTGAATTATCACTTCAATCGGGAATCTTATACTGTAGAACCTTGCGCAATTATCCCTGCTGCACTATGAATGGACTCGGCACTAGCACCTGGAGGCGACGACTTGCACTATCCTGCGCGATCGCCTTCATCTATTACGCAACAGCTAAACTAGGGCAATTTCTAGCCATTCCACCTGGCTTTATCACTCCAGTATATCCCCCTTCTGGCATCGCCTTAGCCGTCTTGCTAGTCCTGGGCTATTGGACTTTGCCAGCCCTTTGGGTTGGGGCCTTCATTGCTGCGGCATGGCCACTGTGGGCTAACACAGGGAATTTAGCTATGGCGATCGCCTCAGGCTTAGGGATTGCAACAGGTTCGGTCTTACAAGCCGGAGTTGGAGCTAGCTTAATCCATCGTATCGTCGGCCATCAACAGATTTTTCACACTACTCAAAACGTCTTCAAATTCACCGTAATTGAAGTGTTTAGTTGCATGGTAAGCCCAACCTTTGGGGCCACAACCATGTATTTGTGTGGGTTCATTTCGCCAGAAACTTTTCTCAATAGCTGGATCACATTTTGGTTAGGTGATGCTGCCGGTGTGCTCGTCGTGGCCCCGCTAGTTTTAATTTGGTTGCAACCGTGGCTCGCTAAATCAACCGGCATCTCCTTCTACCCAGCCCAACCCAAACTTTTTTCGACTTTTAGCTCCGATCGCTACCATAACCTGGGCCTCGAAATTGGACTTTGGTTATTGTTATTATCCTTAATTGGCAGCATTGCCTTTGGTTTTACCTATCCCATCGAATATTTATTACTACCACTTCTAGTTTGGGCCGCCTTTCGATTTGGCCAGCGATTTTCAGTCCTAGCTGTGTTGCTTATTACAGGGATTGCGATCGCCGGTGCCATTCGAGGCAGTAGTTCCTTCAACCGCCCCAACCTTAACGAATCCCTACTTTTACTTCAGTCCTTTGTTGGTGTAATTAGCGTTACGACCCTAACCCTCTCTGCTGTCATTATTGAGCGAGAACAAGCCAAAGTTCGGCTCGAAAAAGTCAACGAAGAACTCGAACTAAAAGTTGAAGAACGCACAGCCGCCTTGCAACAAGCAAAAGACTATGCCGAAGTTGCCAATCGGGCTAAAAGTGAATTCCTCGCCAACATGAGCCACGAGTTACGCACGCCCCTAAATGGTATTTTAGGCTATGCCCAAATTCTTCGTCGTTCCAACACCTTAACCAGTAAAGAACAAAAAGGTTTAGAGGTTATTCAACAATGTGGCTCACACTTGCTAACGCTGATTAACGATGTTTTGGATTTATCCAAAATCGAAGCTCAGAAAATGGAATTGTTCGCAACTGATTTCCACTTTTTTGCCCTCCTGCAAAGTGTCGTCGAAATATGCTCAATCCGGGCAGAGCAGCAAGGCATTAGCTTCACCTATCAACCCGATCCCCGTTTACCCATGCGGGTTCATGCAGACGAAAAACGCCTCCGCCAAGTCCTCATCAATTTACTGGGGAATGCAATTAAATTTACGCCCCAAGGCGAAGTCACCTTCAGCGTTAAATTACTCAAAACTCAAACCTTAGATTTACCTCCCAGTGAATTCGGCTACAAAACGCAACCGCAGAAAAGCTATAAAATTCAATTCCAAATTGCTGATACAGGAATTGGCATGTCATCTGATCAACTTGAACGGATCTTTTTACCATTTGAACAAGTTGGTAATACATCCCACCGTTCGGAAGGGACAGGGTTGGGATTAGCCATTACCCAAAAGTTTATTCAGTTAATGAATAGTGAGCTTCAGGTTGAAAGTGCTCTGGGGCAGGGCAGTACTTTCACTTGGGATCTAACATTACCAGAAGCAATTTCCAATGAGGATGTCGTTAGCTTTGGGCAAACCCAAGCAATTATTGGCTACAGTGGCCCACGAAAAACAATTCTAGTTGTCGATGATAAATGGGAGAACCGATCAGTTATAGTTGGTTTACTCAATCCATTAGGCTTCGAAGTTATTGAAGCAGTTAACGGCGAAGAAGGTCTAAATCAAGCGATCGCCCATCATCCCAGCTTGATCATTACCGATTTAATGATGCCAGTCATGGATGGCTTTACGTTAATGGCAAAGTTGCGAGAATCCTCAGAACTCAAAGAAATTCCAGTGATTGCCTCTTCGGCCAGTGTATTTGAAAGTGATCAGCATAAAAGTTTGGATGCAGGGGCCGATACCTTTCTGGCAAAACCAGTACAAACAGAACAGCTCCTCACTGTTTTTCAACGCTGGCTCAACGTGCAGTGGCTATATCAACCAGAAGCTTCTATCGTAAAACCAAAAGCAGAAACTATCGTTCCTCCACCAATTGAAGATCTTAATAAATTGTATGACTTAGCTATGCAAGGTAGAGTCAAAGCACTCCGTTTGGAAGCTGAAGCATTACAAAAAAATAGTCCTCAATTTGAATTGTTCGCTCAAGAAATTCATCAGCTTGCTCGTAGCTTTCAAATTGAAAAAATCAAGCTACTACTCAGAAGTTTCTTAGATTCCTCCTCTCAACCAGCCCCTTAAACTTCAAGACAATCCTGAATTTCTATCTACTAAAGTTTGAGTAAATATTATGTACACCATTGAAAACAGCACAATTTTAGTTGTTGATGACAACCCAACCAATTTAGAAGTTTTGTCTGAAACTCTCATGGAAACTGGTTTTGAGGTTAGTATTGCGACCAATGGTGAGGGCGCGATTGAGCAGGTTGAATATATGCCACCTGATCTAATTTTGCTTGACATTCAGATGCCTGGAATTGATGGGTTTGAAACATGTAGACGGTTAAAAAAGAATCCATTAACCAATGACATTCCAATTATTTTTATGACTGCCTTATCTGATATTGAAGATAAGTTAAAAGGATTATCTTTGGGCGCAGTTGACTATATTACAAAACCTTTTCAGCAAGAAGAAGTTTTAGCCCGGTTGCGCATCCATCTGCGCCTAAGATATATGTCTAAAGTCTTGGCTTCTCAAAACAATCAGCTGCATCATCTCACCCAGAATTTAGAAGAAAAAGTTGCAGAGCGGACAGCTGATTTACAACGGGCACAGGTTCAACTGGTGCAGCGCGAAAAGCTTTCCGCCTTGGGAGAATTAGTGGCAGGAGTGGCCCATGAAATCAACAATCCGGTGAGTTGTATTTCGAGTAACTTACCGATCGCCAAACAATATGTAGAAGATATCACTGGTGTCCTAAAATTGTATCAAAAACATTATCCAGTTCCACATCCAGAAATTGAAACTGAAATTGATACAGTCGATCTAGAGTTTTTACTCAAAGACTTACCTAAAATTTTACTGTCAATGGAAGCTGGATCTGACCGAATTTGTGAGATTTCTGCGGCATTACGATCATTTTCTCGCTCAGATCAAACTGGTTGTACCGTGTCTAACCTCCATGAAGGTTTAGACAGCACCCTGATGGTTCTTCATCATCGCTTAAAAGCCTGTGGCGATCGTCCCGCAATTCAAATCATCAAAAACTACCAAGATATTCCACCGATCGAATGTTATCCAGGTCAACTCAATCAAGTATTCATGAATATTCTAAGTAATGCGATCGAAGCATTAGAAGAATATCACACTCAGCAACCCCCAGGTTTTGTACCAACTATCAAAATTGAAACAACGCTAACCAAATCTCAATCAATTGAAATCCGAATTTCAGATAATGGGCCAGGCATGTCAAACGCTATTCAAGACTCATTGTTTAACCCATTTTTTACAACCAAATCAGTCGGTAAAGGTACAGGTTTAGGGATGTCTATTAGCCGTCAAATTATTGTTGAAAAGCACAACGGTCGATTACGGTGTGTGTCTGTCCCAGGGAAAGGAGCAGAATTTATTTTAGAATTGCCGATTCACCAACTGTGCGCTCGTTAATAAAATCGCGATCGCCTACAAATTTGTCACTTTTGAATCTGGGCTTCTTCCAAGTAGGATATATCAGGATAAAGATCATTTAGCCTGAGGAATTAATCCGCATGAGAGCCCTCTATCCAGCAATTACGCCCTACAACACAGGAATGTTGCAAGTCTCTGATTTGCACCGCATTTACTATGAACAATCCGGCAATCCCAACGGTAAGGCCGTTATCTTTTTGCACGGAGGGCCAGGGGGCGGAAGCCAGCCCGTCTATCGGCAGTTTTTTGATCCAACCTTGTGGCGGATCATCTTGTTTGATCAACGCGGGTGTGGGCAAAGTACCCCCCATGCAGAACTTCGAGAAAACACAACTTGGGATCTCGTTAGTGATATTGAAAAACTTCGATCGCACCTGGGTATCGATCAATGGGTTGTCTTTGGTGGGAGCTGGGGCAGCACTCTGGCGTTGGCCTATAGTCAAACTCATAGCGATCGCTGTTTAGGGCTAATATTGCGTGGCATTTTCATGTTACGCCAGCAAGAAATTCAATGGTTTTATCAATCTGGTGCTAGCTACATCTTTCCCGACGCCTGGGAAGCCTATTTGCAACCCATTCCACCCGCCGAACGGGGAGACTTACTCACAGCCTATTACCAACGACTCACCAGTCCCGATGCAACAGTTCGGCAAACAGCCGCACGCGCCTGGTCAGTATGGGAAGCTAGCACAAGCAAATTATTGCAAGACCTAGGTTTGATGGACAAATTTGGTGAAGATCTTTTTGCTGAAGCCTTTGCCCGTATTGAATGCCATTACTTTGTTAATCGGGGCTTTTTTGAACATGAAGAACAACTGCTACAAGGAGTTGAACGCCTGCGCCATATTCCGGCTGTCATTGTTCAGGGTCGTTACGATGTTGTGTGCCCAATGGTTTCAGCCTGGGAATTACATCAGGCATGGCCAGAAGCGGAGTTTATTGTTATTCCCGATGCCGGTCATTCCATGACAGAACCCGGCATTCAAACAGCCTTATTAGATGCCAGCGATCGCTTTGCTCGTATGCAACATTAAGTCTCCGTTTGCCCCTGACGCCCCTGACCAAAGAGAATTTTTTTGGCCGCTTCTGTCATCGTAGATTGACTTTTAAATGCTTCAGCTTGGGCATAGGCCCGTTGTACGGCTGGCCGCGATTGGAGCGTTTCAAACCAACGTTTGACATGGGGAAATTCATCCAGATTAATCTGTTGATTTTGGTATGGTACAGCCCACGGATAAATGGCCATATCCGCAATAGAATAAACCCCAGCAACAAATTCGCGATCAGCCAAGCGCCGATCTAAGACACCGTACAAGCGCTCCGTTTCTTTCACATATCGCTGAATTGCATAAGGAATTTTTTCTGGTGCATAACTCACGAAATGATGATTTTGACCTAACATTGGGCCGAAACCACCCATCTGCCAAAAAAGCCATTGCATAACCTCAACGCGATCGCGAATTGCACCAGGCCAAAACTGTCCAGTTTTCTCCGCCAAATAGTGCAAAATTGCTCCCGACTCAAACACACTGATAGGTTCACCTCCATCCGCCGGGGCGCGATCGATAATTGCCGGAATGCGGTTATTCGGAGCGATTTTCAAGAAATCTGTTGCAAATTGCTCCCCGGCCCCAATGTTAATTGGATAAAGCGTGTATGGCAAACCTGCTTCTTCTAAAAAAATCGTGATTTTGTGACCATTAGGCGTTGTCCAGTAATACAAATCAATCATGATACATTCGCTCTAGTCAAGACAGAGGTTCAGATGAGTTGATTCTAAGCAAAAAATCACCTGTTGGACACTAAAAGCCCCAATTTTGATCGATTTCTTTCAAATAAATCAACAATAGTAATATCGATCACATTTTTGCTTTTATTCATTCTTTTACAGAAAAATGAACTGAGCAAGAATATGTATAAAGTTATCTCTGCTACTATAATTGCGATTTAACACCAGATATTTATTACTGCAATCTTCATCATTAGATTCTGTTTGGTAGACAGCGAAATCGCAATCTAATATTGAGACTTCCTAAATATTTTTTGAAGATATGGAATACAAAATTTACTATTAATTGCAGCTATTATTATGAGTTTATTTAGCTATAGCAATACATCAGTAGAAAAAACTTCAACTCTCTTAAATAGCTCAGAATCAGAAATTAATATCACTTAAAGTAACAACTTTCCACCCGGAATAAAAATAAGGCCATAATTGTAGGCGCTCACTGCATCAATGCACCTTGAAGCTGGGCAAAAGCATGAGGCTGTTAGTCCAAGACTTGATTAGGGCATTGTAGTAACAGCCAAACACTTCATCCATCTCCCACTATCCTGCCATGACTGTAAAAGCTTCCCTTTCTGAGCCTCAGTCCGCGATCGCCGATATTTTGACCGAGTTGCTAAATCAGCCAGTTCAGCCCCAGCAAATTAATCCAGTTGTGGTTTATCTCACGGCATTGGCGGCTGTGCTGCTTGGGGTTGCTCATGCAGATAACCAGCTTACAGATACAGAGCGAGAACGATTGAAGCAAAATCTGGCTCAGTTCATCCCCAAAGATAGTGCGCTCGATTTTGCCATTGGTTCGCTGCTGCAAGGGGTGCGTACCAGTAAAATTTATGGGAAGCCAGCAGTGATTGCGACGCTGATGAGCCTTTTTACGGAGTCTGAGCAGTTATTGCTTGTTGGATTGGGCTACGAGTTAGCGATCGCGGATCAAGATCTAAATCCCAAAGAGCGCAAATATCTACACTTAATTGCACAACAATTTGGCCTACAGCCTGAATGGCTAGCCGCGTTGGAGAGTGGCTTGTTGCACCAGCAAATTTTGCCTGGGCTAGATGAAGTTTGCTATTTGCTAGACCCAGCGCGGTTTCAAGGGCTTGATCCAGTTTTTGCCAAAGCTGCCAACCAAGTTCTGCTGCAACTGCCGGAGCAACCGAAACCAGATGGCGTGAGTTTAACCGTTGGCTACGAAACTCTGGGTGCTTTTCAGGCTCAACAGCAACAACTGTATCAGGTATGCGAGGCACTACAAACTGCGATCGCGGAGTGTGGCGATCGCTTGCCGCTCCCCAGCCACCTGACAACGGAGGTGCAAGCCGTAACCGAGCGGTTAAACTCCCAACGGTTTCGGGTGGCAGTGGTGGGTGAATTTAGTCAAGGCAAGTCAACCTTATTGAATGCGCTATTGGGCGAAGAAATTCAACCGACACGAGTGATTCCTTGCAGTGGCAGCATTACGGTATTGCGCCACGGGAAACAAAAGCAAGTGATTTGTCACTACCGTTCTGGCCAAACAGCAACAATTCCCCTAGAGGAGTATCAAGTCAAAGCCGCGATTCCGGAGGCGATCGCGCTGGGTGATCGGGCCACTGCGCTGACTTCTGACATATTGGAACTGATTTATGAGCATCCAGGATTAGAACTCTGTCGGCAGGGCGTAGAGTTGATCGATTCCCCCGGTCTAAACGAACACCCAGAACGCACCCGGATCACCCACCAACTCCTGCAAGATGTTGATGCGGTCATTTTCCTGGCCAACGCATCCCGGCCCATGACGCAAGGAGAACGAGAATTATTAGAAAGTTTGAGAGCGCAACTAAATCAAGGCGAAACCGATCGCCCCGCAGATAACGTGTTTGTATTGGTCAATTTTATGGATCTGGTGCGGCGGGAGCGCGATCGCCAACAAGTGCGGCAATTAGTTGAGAACTTTTTGCTGGGTGAAGCGCCCATCCTGGCCTCACCCAGCCAACTGCATTTCATCTCGGCACAGGCCACCCTGGATGCCATCATGGAAGGCGATGAACACAGTGACTATTTGCAGACTTTTCGCGACTTTACCCAAGAGTTGCAATCCTTCCTTACCCAAACCCGTGGCGAAATCATCCTGCGACAGATCAAAACCAGCTTACGCAATCTCATCCAAACATTAGCTCTTCACCTGGCTCAAGCCGAAGATACTTTACAGGGAAAGGTCAATATTTCAGCGGCAACAAAACAAGACATTCTGAATCAGATGGGGGAGGTCAGTGGCTACCAGGCAAACCTGCAATTGCTCATTGAAACGCTGAGTCAGCAAAAACGCGAAGAGGTCAAAAAACTGAAGCTTTGCACCTATTTGGACGAGTCTATCCGACGAAAATCGACAGCTTGGAGTTCGACGCACACCGACAAAAACAAAATTGCTGCTGAGTTTTTTGATAAATTCCAAACGGCGTTGATGGAAGCGATTGAGGCCGTGCGACAAAATTTGATTGTTGACGAAATATTGACTCCAGCCCTCAAAGACCTTGATAGTCGGATTCAAACTCAAATCTCTGAATTCTACAAAAGCGTCAAGGCGATCGACCAGGCCACTGGGTCTCAACTAACGAATCAAGTAATCGTTAGCCTCTCCCAATCCGCTCCGCAATTTCAGTTTAAGCCGGGTGAAGTGGACAGTTGGGAAACGGTATGGAATGCAGGCATTGGGGGTATTAGCGGTTTGGGCGGCGGTGGCCTCCTCGCTGGTGGCATTGCCCTTGGAGTGAGCAGTATCGCCTTTTTTCCGGTGGTGTTGACTACTGGGGCCATTGCTGGAATTGCGGCGGGCGGAGCGGCTTTGGGCACTGCCATTGGCGGCGCACTGGGCTTCTTTGGCCCACCGGATCAGGTTGCCATCAAGGAGGAAGTCATTGAGTCAGCCTTTAAACAGTTTTACTATGAACAACAAGGCCCAAGCCAGTTGATGAGCGCCTTTGATATCGGCGTTAAAGAGGTGTTTGAGCAAAAACTGTCGCTGGTTCAAAACATGACGCAGCAACATCTGGCCATACTGAATACGCCATTAATGGAAGCCGCTGCGGCTCATACAGCCACGCTTGAGCAGAGCGCGATCGCCCGTCCCTGGTATGCCGCCCAACAGACGCGCTTAAACGAGCTTCAAGCTCAACTCAATGAGGGATGTACCTAACTTTAATCCCATCCCATTGATTCGTGTTCACTTCTCTACAGCAGCACAACTATGTATTTTGTCTTTCCTCCATTAATCCAAGCCGGATTAGCCGCAGGTCAGTTGGTCCAGGTGATCTCTAAAAGTGGTGTACCACTAAGTCTGGTGCGAAATGCTGCTACTGGTCAATTTGCAGGGCAAGCGATCGGGGTTGTTGGCTCAAATCCATTGTTTGGGGTTCCTAACCTCGTTCTTAATTCTTACACCGCCTATCAATCGGGCAAGATTCTTGATCAAGGTCGGCAGACCATGCAAGCCGTGCAAGCTCTGGCACAATCGGTCAGTGTGTTGCAGGCTACGACAGCCGTGATTGGAGTCGGAACAGTAGCAGCAGCAGCTTTGTCGGCAGTGAATTTGTATCACACTTTGAAACTCCGAAAAGAGGTCGCGGCCTTGCGATTGGAGGTGAGAGATGGGTTTCTAGACTTGAAGCAGGCGTTGCAGGCTCAAGGCACAGAAATTATTCAGCATATCGATCGCGTGGCGGAGGATGTGGAGTTTCGCCACCATCGCACCATTCTGGTGAGTGCCTATGGTCGCTTCCGGCAAGCGATCGCCCAATTGCAGTTGGCAGTCAAAATTCAAGACCCGACTCGTCGCCAAGCCGATATTCAAGCTGCGCGGAACATGATGTTTCAAGCCTTGGCTGATTATGACAACCCGCAATTGCTGACCAATATGAATGCGGCTGCTTACATCCGGCGACGGGAATGCGTCTGGGCGATTCAGCAGGCGATCGCGTTGACCTATCAACTCCAAGGTGATCTGGCTGGTGTGAGTCATCAGTTGCAAACCTTAGGTTCTACCATGCGGCAAGATTCGCTAGTGGCAATCGACCAAATTAATTCTCAAGCCGAGTTGGATTTTATTTTCCCTGAACTGGTTCGCATTCATGACCACGATTTGCAAGTCGTGACCGTGTGGGAGGCCCATAGTGATTGGCTCCAAACGGTGCCACACGACGAGATCAAGGCGCTGGGTAGTTCGGACTGGTCTCCTGTGGAACTGCAAAATCCGCAGGATACAGTTAATTCGATAGTAGAAGTACCGTCTGAGCAAAGGCTCTACGCAGAACTTCAGTTGAAATCAACCCCGACGACTCTATGTGATCAACTGCGACTCATGATGAGTCCAAATTTACGATTAGAGTATGCGACCGTAATCAGTCAACGCGCACCCAGCAGTGGACTAAACGCTTTGACGCTCGATAACTTGGAAACCACCTCAGATTACGCGATCGCCCACCTTTATCACTACGTACAAATGGAAGCTGCTTTGTAGATCATGGTTATCACAGACTAAATTGAGTTAAAGACTGGAGTCCACACTCGCAAGAGTAGCCACACGACCGCATTCTATTGTTCGGTATTGTGAGGTTCAATTTGCGTCAATTGCTGAACTCCAATACGCCACTCCAATGAACAGTTAACTCCCAAGTTGGTAGGCACCACCCCGCTCTAAGGCTCGTTTGTAGGCTGGGCGAGAATGGATGCGATCGCAAAAGTCCATCAACCGGGGGCGACTGGCATTCAACCCAGCCCGCGTGATGGCGGCTTCCAGGGGAAAGCTCATCTGAATATCAGCTGCCGTAAATTCATGGCCAACGAACCAGGGAGCTTTCTCTAGTTCCGCTTCGAGGTAATCCAAATGCTGGTTAATCTGAGGCAGAATGAATGCCTCTTTAGTCCGCTTTGTGATCATAGATGCAATCGATTTCGCAAAGAACGGCATTGGTTGTTGTTCAACACGATCGAAAACTAGCTTGAGGAACAACGGGGGCATGGCTGAGCCTTCAGCGTAATGTAGCCAATAGGTGTAGCGCGATCGCTCTGATGTGCCGGGGGGAGGAGCCAATCGTCCTTCCCCATAGTGCTCTACCAGATACTCAATAATGGCTCCCGATTCGGCCAAAGTCAGCGTTCCATCCGTAATCACAGGCGACTTACCCAGAGGATGCACCTGCCGCAATGATGCAGGGGCAAGCAGCGTTTTGGGATCACGTTCGTAATACTTGATGTCGTACTCTAAACTGAGTTCTTCCAGCAACCACAGAATACGTTGAGAACGAGAATTGTTTAAGTGATGGACAATAATCATAGGATAGCTTCATCTGTTTCTCCACTGTTCAGTATTACAGCTATTGGCAGGATGAAGCAGTAATTTCCCTCGTGTGCCATGTCAGGGGTCAAACGCTTAGCTTAGGAAAGCGCTTCAGATAAATCTAAATTACGGGGCAGTTCAGTTCGTCGTCCCGAGCGGCATTGCCCGATACACTCCCCGATCGCCACCTTGGAGTATGCTGCACTATAGGACTAAAACCCGATTTTGGAGACAATGCGATCGCCCACTCAGCCATTACAATACCAGGTCATTCCGCCCCATCCCTTGCTAGCATCCCACATCGGTTGCTATTGGATTTTACGCACTCCCACAGGGCAACCCGCGCGGCGCGAACTGATTTTACCAGATGGATACGCTGAACTAATTCTGAATTACGGTAAATCCTATACCTGGCACAACCAATTGCAGCAGGATGAGCGAGTGATTAAGACAGTTCATTTCGTCGGTGAGCGAGATACCTCAATTCTGGTGGATTTGGAGGGAGAGCTGAACCAGATTGGCGTGAAATTTAAACCGAGTGGATTATTTGCCTTACTGCGTCAACCCCTGCATGAACTCGCTAATCAAATGGTAAGTCCAGATGAGTTAAATACAAAAATCATTCAAGAGTTAAGTGAGCAAGTTTTTGATGCAAAAACCGATACTGCAAAAGTTGCAGTCCTCAATCGCTTCTTTATCCGGCACTTGGTAAATATAGAACGCTCAGATCATTTAGCTGAACAAGCAATACAAATTATCTTACGTTCTCAGGGTAATCTTCGGATTGATGATTTGACGAATATATTTGATATTCATTACAAGACACTAGAACGCAAATTCAAAACTTATATTGGTCTAACACCCAAAGTCTTCGCTAGAGTGATCCGGTTCAAGCACACTTACAAACAATTTCATACAACAGCAGTGCAAGATCCCTCATTCTTTCTAGATTTAGGCTACTACGATCAGAATCACTTCATTAAAGATTTCAAGTATTTTCTACATACCACGCCTGCCGCTTATCTACGAAAACAACGTTTGGCTTTGCCGTCTCAACGGGAATTGCCGTCCGATGAGATTGTCCGGCGGGGATTAGTCGAGCGATCGCAAATCAACTAGCCCTGTCCAAAATTTACTATCTTTCAATCGCTGGTTTGCGGCATGGTGAAACCGTTGTTTGAGCGACACCCACCATGCCATCGGATTCCAGAAAATCGCTGGGAACCTCTCGACGCAGGTTCCTGGGACAAGCCCTGACCGCAGCGGGAACGGCGATCGTTGCCCCCAAAGTGCTTGATCCCAACAGTGCAATTGCAGCGCAACCGCCATCAGCAAATCGCCATTCTCCCCTTCAGGGCGAAACTCCAGTCACGCTTACCATCAACGGGCAAACCCACAGGGTCAACATTGAACCCCGCGTCACGCTGCTAGATGCGTTGCGAGAACGGTTGAACCTAACGGGTACAAAGAAAGGCTGCGATCATGGTCAGTGCGGTGCCTGTACGGTGCTGGTGGATGGCGATCGCATCTACTCCTGTCTCACCCTTGCGATTATGCAAGAAGGGCGATCGATTACAACGATCGAAGGTTTGGCAACAGGCGCACAATTGCATCCCGTTCAAGCAGCATTTATTGAAAATGATGGCTTCCAATGCGGCTATTGCACACCAGGGCAAATCTGCGCTGCGATCGCGCTACTGGATGAAGTCAAACGGGGCTGTGCCAGCGCCGTGACGGTTGATCTGCCCCAGCCTCCTGAATCGCAAACCCTGTCAGAAGCCGAAATTAAAGAGCGGTTGAGTGGTAACCTGTGTCGCTGTAGTGCCTACAACGGCATTGTGGCCGCCATCCAACAAGCGCTGGGCCAAACTCCGCCCTCTCCTGCGGCGATGATTTTGGTGCAGGAGGTGGCAGGATGAAAAATTTTGCTTATGTGCAGGCAATCTCCGCCGCCGATGCGGTGCGCAAAGTGCAAACGACCCAAAACGCCCAATTCATCGCGGGGGGAACCAATCTGGTCGATCGCTTGAAAGTCTTTCTGGATACTCCTGCTCAAGTAGTTGATATCTCCCATCTGGAGGGGAAAGCCATTGAATCCATACCCAACGGAGGCATTCGCATCGGTGCATTAGCCACCAATACCGCCGTCGCCGATCATCCCCGAATTCGGCAGGATTATCCCTTGTTGTCCCGTGCAATTCTAGCCGGAGCGTCTCAGCAAATTCGCAATATCGCTACGGTTGGCGGCAATTTGCTGCAACGCACCCGTTGTCCCTATTACTATGACACTGCGTTCGCATGCAACAAACGGCAACCGGGCACTGGTTGTCCAGCCATTCAGGGCATAAACCGGATGCACGCAATTTTAGGAGCCAGCGATCGCTGCATTGCCGTACATCCCTCGGATATGTGCGTTGCCTTAGCCGCATTGAATGCGATCGTCGAAGTGGAAGGTGCCAGCGGTAAACGACAGATTCCTTTTAATGACTTCCATCGTTTACCAGAAAACACACCCGATCGCGATACGAATTTACAACCAGGAGAACTGATTACAGCGGTGATTTTGCCACCCCTGCCTTTTGCTAAAACGGGAGTTTATCTCAAACTCCGCGATCGCGCATCCTATACTTTTGCGTTAGTTTCCGTAGCAACGGCGATCGACGTGAGAGCCAATCGCATTCACGCGGTGCGGTTAGCCTTGGGAGGCGTGGCACACAAACCCTGGCGATCGCTCCAGGCAGAAGCCTTCCTCAACGGGAAATTAGCCACCCCTGAAACCTTTCAACAGGCAGCGGCGATCGCACTGCAAGGTGCAAAACCACTGACTCACAATGCGTTCAAAGTAGACATGGCAAAACAAGCCATCCAACGAGCACTCACCATTTCAGCCCAAGGGGGAGGCGTGGTATGAATCAAGTAATGGGCACAGCAGTAAACCGAAAAGATGGGTTCGCTAAAGTAACAGGTCAGGCAACTTACACCGCAGAACACGCTTTATCTGGATTGGTACATGGATACCTGGTAACATCCGCGATCGCCAAAGGACAGATTCGATTAATATCCACCCAGAAAGCTGAACAAGCGCCAGGAGTGCTGGCGATCGTGACCTACAAAAATAGACCGAAAATATTCACTCCTGCTAATGACTTTCGCCAATCTAAACTCAATGAAGCCCGCTTACCGTTATCGGATGATCAGATTCACTACGCTGGACAGATCATTGCCTTTGTCGTTGCGGAAACAGTAGAACAAGCACGAGATGCGGCTCAATTGATCATCATTGAATATGACATTCAGCCACCCCTGATCCACCCTCAACAGACAAGGTATGAGTCATTACCCGATGTGGAATTTAGCAAGGGTAATGTAGAGACTGCAACCACAGCAGTTACCATTGAGGCCACCTATACAACGGCGAAAGAACTCCATGCTGCAATGGAACCCCACGCTATTATTGCCCACTGGCAGGAAGACTCCCTCACCGTTTACGAAGGCTCCCAGTGGGTGAGGCTTCATCAGCGCACCTATGCTGAACTCTTTGGCCTTCCCGCCGAAAAAGTTCGCCTGGTCACGCCCTACATCGGGGGAGCTTTTGGGAGCAAATGTTTTCCCTGGGCCTACAGCATCCTTTGTGCCGCCGTTGCCCGTACCATCAAGCGTCCGCTTAAACTGGCTGTCACTCGTCGCCAGTTGACCACCAACACCGGACATCGCGCCGCAACAGAGCAAACCCTCAAGGTCGCTGCAATACCAGATGGCAAACTCGTTGCCCTTGACCACCGAGTAAAAACCTATACTTCTTTTGCCGATCGCTTTATTGTGGACTGCACCGCAACAACGCCAGTGTTGTATGCTGCCCCGAATCTTCGCCTACAGCAGCACTTAGGAATATTAAACGTCCCCACGCCCACCTACATGCGAGCACCCAGCGAAAATCCAGGAATGTGGGCCTTGGAATCGGCAATGGATGAACTGGCCTGGAAACTGAACATTGACCCAGTAGAACTCCGTTTGAACAACGAAACAACGACCCATCAGCGGAGTAACTTGCCCTTTGCCGCGAAACATTTTGCCGAATGTCTAAGAGTTGGGGCAAACCAATTTGGTTGGCGCGATCGCGCACTTCAACCGCGCAGCCTCACTCGCAACGGTCAACTCATTGGCTGGGGCATGGCTGCTGCCACATTTCCGGCAATGCGGGGTAACACAACGGTGAAAGTCAGGCTCTTGCCAGATGGAACCGTGCACGTCCTCACCGCAGGCAACGACATGGGAACCGGAGCCTATACGATGGTGGCTATTACCGCAGCGGCAGCGTTGGGCGTTCCTGTCGAAAAAGTGAAGGTCGAACTGGGGGATTCTTTGTTTCCCGATGGGGGATTGGCAGGCGGCTCCCAGATGACCGCATCCCTTGCCCCGGCGGTGTTACAAGCGTGCCAGGACGTTTTGCAAAAGGCAAATTGCACCACCGCAAATGCTGCCTGTGCAGCACTGAAACAATCAGGCCGAGCCGCTTTTGAAGCGATCGCCTCATTTGCACCAAAGGAAGATGCTCAGAAGTGGGCTTTTCAATCTTGGGGGGCGCACTTTTGTGAGGTCATGGTAGATGAGGCAATAGGGCGAGTGCAAGTCACCCGTTGGGTTTCAGTAATGGATATTGGCCGAGTCATGAATGCCAAAGCAGCAGCCAGTCAAGTGCGCGGCAGCGTAATTATGGGGATTGGAGCAGCGTTGATGGAAGAGTGCCACCTTGATCCAAACTCTGGCTATCCCGTGGTTTATGACCTGGCCACCTATCACTATCCCACGCACGCTGATATTCCTCGCATTGACGTAACCTTCGTAGGCAAACCCGATTTAACCTTCAACTCTTTGGGGGTGCGCGGGGTCGGCGAAGTGGGCATTACCGGAGTGGCGGCTGCGGTTGCTAATGCAATTTATCACGCTACAGGCAAGCGGTTTCGCAACTTACCCATTACTCCTGAAAAGTTGATGGCATAGCCTTATGAATGAATTACAACGAATTCTACACGCCTTTGACCAAAGCCAACAGGCGGGAAAACGAGCCGTTCTGGCCACCGTTGTCCGAACCAGCGGTTCTGTCTATCGCCGACCAGGGACACGCATGCTCATCACCGAGGATGGCCGCATGGTGAGTGCTATTAGCGGCGGTTGTTTAGAAGCCGATATTTTGGAGCGATCGCGCGCACTCCTTGCACAGGGGAAGCCTCCATTGTTGGTGAGGTATGACACCACTGCCGATGATGACATTGTGTTTGGTTTGGGCTTAGGCTGTAACGGCATTGTGGATGTGCTGATTGAACCATTGACAGATCAGGGAACCTTCCAATACTTTGCGTTCATGCACGAATGTTTGCGCAAACAACACACGGGAGCGATCGCCACTGTCTTTGCGGTAGATAACGTGCCTGATGTCAATGTTGGCGATCGCGTGATGATGAAGTTTGATGCTCCAATCATCAATCAAATCACTCAGCCTAATATTGCTCAGAGAGTCGCTTTAGATAATCAAAAGACTCTAATTGAGCAACGAACTCGTACCCAGTCTTACACCTTTGCAAATGGACAAATAGCAGTCTTACTGGAAGTGCTCCGTTTACCTATTCGGTTGTTGATTTTTGGTGCAGGGTATGATGCCATTCCAGTTGTGCAGTTGGCGAAACAGTTAGGTTGGCACGTTACCGTCATTGATCATCGCCCAGCGCAGTTAACCCGCGATCGCTTTCCTCTGGCCGATCATCTCCTCCAGTGTGACCCTAATCAACCCATGTCATACTGTCATTTAATAACACCACAAACTGTCGCTGTGGTCATGTCCCATCACTACCTGACTGATCTAGCTTTCCTCAAAACCCTGATTCCGGCTCAACTCCGCTACCTGGGGGTTTTAGGCCCAAAACGACGTATGCAAAAATTATGGCAAGACTTAGCTGAACACGGAATAAGACTCAATCTTGAACAACACCAGCAACTCTATAATCCTATCGGATTGGATATTGGAGCCGAGACACCAGAAGAAATAGCCCTTGCCATTGTGGCAGAAATTCAAGCCGTATTGAGTGGGCGTTCGGGGCATTCCCTGCGCGATCGCCCAGGTTCCATTCATTCTGCTTCCGAATCATGTCTAGAATTGGCATCTTAATTCTGGCTGCCGGAGCGTCTACCCGTTTAGGACAACCCAAGCAACTCCTCCACTATCGTGGCAAAACTCTGATCCGGCACATGGCAGAAGTCGCAATTACAACAGGATGTCAACCCGTTGGGGTTGTTTTGGGAGCCTATACCGAGATCATTACGCCCCATTTAGAAAATCTGGATCTTCAAATCATCCATAATCAACAGTGGCAAACCGGAATGGCAAGTTCAATTCGATGTGGGTTAAGGCAACTGGTCACAACCGCCCCCGCACTGGATGCGATCGTCCTCATGGTGTGTGATCAACCCTTTGTTTCTCCCCATCTAATTCACCAATTAATCGATAAATACCAGACAACAAAATCCGCGATCGTGGCCTCTGAATATGCCAATATTTTGGGTGTTCCAGCCCTATTCCATCAGACCTTGTTCCCAGAATTGGTTTCACTTCAGGGAGCTGTTGGAGCCAAGCCTATCATCTGTCAGCATCGTTCACAGGCTGTTAGCGTTTCATTTTCGGCAGGTGTCCTTGACCTGGATTGTCCTCACAACTTGAAACTGCTTGCCACATAGTTCTGAAAATGAGCACTGCTTGGAGTGATGGCACTTACAGCGGCGATCGCGCCAATCGCTAAACTCAACAAAGAATAGCGAATTTTCATTGGTATTACTCCAGCGAAACAGAGTAAAGAAGGATTCAACATTATAATCCGTATTTCTCCACAATGAATCAATTCACTCGGGAACACCGCGATCGCACCAACCTGTAACGCGAACCGATCCTAACGGTTCTGGGGAACAGCCAAAACTTGCCCTTGCTCTGAGGATAGCGGCTTGGTGATGGGTGGAACTGGGATAGAGCGCCGACTAGAAGGCACAGTTGATCGATCTGGAATCGTGATTTTTGCTCGTTGCGGCAAGGTTTGCTCGATCGCTTCTGCTTTTCGGATCTGGTTGAGCGATCGGTACAGATTGGCAACCACCGTTAGCTGTGCCTCGCCCCAACTATCAGACGGTTCGACCGAAGGAAGTTGCCCTGACTCTAAAGTCTGTCGTTGATAAGCCCCACGAATTGCAGCAACGGCTGAATCCAGCAGTTGAACGGCAATCTCCCCGTTCCCAGTGGCTTGATATTGACTTGCAATCTCGATCAGGGTGACCGCTCGAAACGTATTTGAATCAGACGGTTGAAGCATTTGATTCGCACCCTCCAATAATCTGATTCCTTGGGAGTTTCGACCATTTTGAATATTCAATTTTGAGAGTGACAACCGCAGATTGATTGGGTTGGGAAAAGTGCTTTCAGGGTTGGGAATCGCTGCGATGAGCGCCTCTAGTTGATCGAGAGCCTGAGCGATTTGAGCGTTTGACAGTTTCAAATCCTCGGTTTTCAATGCTTGCAAGATTGATAGAAACATATCTGCCCGATGCCCGCAATCTTCAATGTCGTTCGCGATCGCCCAAGCATTGAAGCTATTCTGATTCTTCACCCAATGCTCTGCCATGTTCGCTTGCACCATTGAGCGTAGATAAGGATCCTGAACTATGCCGGCCACAGTTCTAGCTTGCGCCGGTTCAAAAGGAACTTCACGGGCCACATCTGTCCAAACTGACCATCGCTCATTCTCGATCGGAAACAGGGACATGACCGCTGGAATCCGGTTGATTTGATTCATTGCCGTGAGTGCACCCACGATGGGGCTAATCGCATCGCTCAGATAATCCGACTTTGGGGGTAGATTTCTGAGGAGTGCGATCGCCGCTGCAAACTGATTGCGTTTTGTGAGTTCAGCGGCGATCGTACCAATCCCTTTCGCCCGATTCTGAGACTGGGGCGAAAATTGCTCAAGGATAAATTGAGATGCACGCGCCGTTTCATTCGCTTGCACCATTGCAGTCAGCAGTGGACGAATAGTCTCACCTTGCACCCAAGCCGATCCTGTTCGGAACTCCTGGAATGCTGGTTCCCAACGTTTCACCTGAATCAACAACCAAATCTTTTTCGCTTGAGCAACCTGCTCAGGCGTGACTCTATAAGCTGTTGGAGAAAACCGCAAGGGCAACACAGGAATTGCTGAACTTGACACGGCCTTGCAAGTCGTTTGAATCTTGGGAGGCTCAACCTCGGCGGCAACGGCAGACCGAAGGCTAGAAGGCACAAAACAAATTGCCGTCAAAACTAATAATCCAGTATGAGAAAGGGTCAAACGCATCACAAAGTCAAATCTTGAAAACATAAAAGTGAGAGGAATAATACCGCTCCCTAAGGAATGATAGCAAAGTTGAAAGTATCAGCAAATAGCAGAAATCACCTATCAAAACAAAAGAAAATAGAGCAAGACTCGAAAATCCGCTCTACTAGATCAAAAGAAATTACCATCATTCTATCAAGCTCACCCAGATTCCAATCCTCTCAAACTCAATTAATGTTACTGATAATATTGGTGGAGCTATTACAGAAAGAACATCAAATATTAATCAAATAATTGGTGAACTTCCTCGTTCATATTTTATAAGGTTTCTGCTCTTATCACAGTCAAGCACAAACACCTAACAATTTCCAATAATCAAATATCAGCACAAAAGACTTTAAGCTCAGATCAAGATTATTGATTAGGCTTAATCCTATATCTTGGCTCTGTTAGCTCGGGGTAGTTTAGCCGTACAAAAAGCTATCTTACATCTAGGCTTCTCCCTAGTCTCTTAGTCTTACTAGGTGGTACTAAGAGAGTAAGATTTTCACACCATTTGTGAGAGCAAAACGAATTCACTTTGGCCTGGAACCAAACCAGAAGAAGGGAAGGATTAATTTATTAATTTTCGCCTTAAAAGAATACCATAACTCGTTTTTGATTTTCTTGCCAAAACGCCTCATCCTAAAGTGACCTATAAAGCTCATAGTTTATGGATCTACAATTTAGTCTTTAATTAACAATTCAATTCTTGATATTTTGATTGACAAATTGGCAATATCTTCTATCTTCCGTCTAGCTATACTACTGAAAAGTCTTTACCTGACAAGATTACGCAATTTTCACAATCCTCTATCATCGGCCATCTCACAAAAGTTAATCATTAGCAAAGTAAGTTATCTCTTTCATCTTTCGTGGCTATGTCACCTGCTTCTACTTTATTTAAGTGGCGACGTTATCTTTTATTATGAATCTCTCACAACCTCAATCACTGAAATACTCAGTAGTTCCTAACTACTCAAACAAGGTGTCATCGCTAATGACAATACGTCGTTTAGCAATCTTTCTTTTATTAGGTGATTTATTTGGTCTTCTACTTTGCTTAAATTTAGCCTATTTGTTTAAATTTGGGCATCTCTATGGTTTTTTTTCCACCACACTATTGTTAATCCTCTCAATAACTATAGGTATTCTTTATATTGGAGATGCTTATCGTCCAGATTTGCAAGTCGCTGGAGTTTGGGCTCCCACACGCACATTGCTTAGCTGTTGTATTGTTGGGCTAGCGATCGCAGTTCTAGGTTATTTGTTTCAAGCGACTAACTTAACACAACTACTCTGGCGAGGAGTATTGTTGCCAGGATTATGTCTGTTTTCAGGATGGGCTGTGTTGTTAAGACTTTTTGCGATGAAACTAGCCCGTTCCCACGCCAAACAAAGTTCTTGTCTCCTTTTAGGTGTAGATAATGAAACATTACAGTTCGAGCAAGAATTCGTAACGTGGAATCCCCAAGGAAGGCTGGTTATTTTAGCCGATGCTCCAAACGTACCTTCTGACTTAGCCGAGAACTCTGAAAGCCTATCTGGTAGTCTCAAAGATCTTTCCTTTTGGAGTTCTCAGCCTTGGTCTGGAGTTATTGTTGCACCTCATCTGAAGTTAACAAATCAAGAGTCTCAACGGCTAATGCAGTTTCGATTCAGAGGTATTCCTGTTTACCATATACTCAATTTTTATGAGACTTACTGGGGAAAAATTCCATCTAACTTTTTGAAAGATAATTGGCTAGCTTTTGAAAATGGGTTTGACTTAGTTTCTAATCGCGTCAATTTCAAATTAAAACGGATCGCTGATTTTTTGATAGCATTATTTCTTCTAATACTTCTATCCCCAGTCTTACTTATTACTGCACTAGCTATCAAGCTAGATAGCTCAGGATCCGTTTTCTATTCTCAATTACGAAATGGTCAGAACAAAATCCCCTTCCGAGTGTATAAGTTCCGCTCCATGTCTCAAGATGCTGAAAAACAAGGGGCTCAATGGGCCCAGCAACGGGATCCCAGAATCACTCGCGTTGGCTACTGGTTACGCCTAATGCGTATTGATGAATTACCTCAGCTTTGGAATGTTTTAAAGGGAGATATGAGCTTAATTGGGCCTCGTCCAGAGCGTCCAGAGTTTGATACAAAACTTGCGGCTCAAATTCCTTATTACAAACTGCGCTATTTGGTTAAACCGGGAATTACAGGATGGGCTCAAGTGTTATATCCCTACGGAGCTTCAGTAGAGGATGCTCGCGAAAAGTTATCTTACGATCTTTATTACATCAAAAACTATTCAATTGGGCTAGATCTCAAAATCGTGCTTAAAACAGTTCGTGTTGTTCTATTAGGTAAGGGAAGATGACTTTGAGTAAGGGCACAGTTCTTATTACAGGTGGAGCAGGATACATTGGCTCCCATGTCGTTCAACAGCTTGGTGAGGCTGGTTACCAGATTATTGTCTACGACAATTGCTCTACAGGCTCTCCAAGCTCAGTTTTATACGGAGATTTGATAATTGGTGATTTGGCTGATCTAGATCGACTTTATCAGGTCTTTGCAACACATAAATTTGATGCTGTACTTCATTTTGCCGCTAGCTTAATTGCGCCTGAATCAGTTGTCCGACCCCTAGATTACTATGCTAACAATACTCGCAATACTCTCAATCTTTTGCGGTGCTGCAGCACAATGGGAGTAAATAAACTTATCTTTTCCAGTACTGCTGCGGTGTATGGAGAGCCAAAAGAGAATCCAGTTCAGGAAACAGCAGAGACATTACCAATTAATCCCTATGGCCGTTCAAAGCTAATGAGTGAGTGGCTAATTCGAGACTATGGAGGTGTTTCATCACTACGTTATGTGATTTTGCGGTATTTCAATGTTGCAGGAGCCGATCCGCGTGGAAATTTAGGTGCGATCGCCAAAAATGCAACGCAACTAATTCGAGTATCCTGTGATGCAGCTTTGAAACGTCGGCCAAATTTATGTATATTTGGCACTGATTTTTCAACTCCTGATGGGACAGCAATCCGAGATTATATTCACGTAGAAGATTTAGCATCTGCCCATGTAGCAGCATTGCAATACTTAGAACAGGGAGGCGATAGCCAAATCCTAAACTGTGGCTATCGAAAAGGGGTGAGCGTACGTGAGGTAATTGAGCGCGTTAAGGCAATTTCTCAGATTGACTTTCCTGTTTTAGAACTTGAGCGTCGCGCAGGAGATCCCGCCTCTGTTGTTGCTTGTACAGATAAAATTCAATCTCTTCTAAGCTGGGAGCCTCAATACAATGATTTAGACCTCATTATCCAATCAACGTTGGATTGGGAGAAGCGGCGAAAAGTCATTACACCTACCGTTTTACATAATCGGGTCTCAGTTACTACTCCTAAAACGTCATTAGAAGCAGTATGACAATAGCAAATACATACTTCACTATACGAATAAAGAGGAGAAAAGTATTAAGATGAATCCAAAAGAAATTAAGCAATTTCTGAAAAAATTTATTCATAGAAGTGAAAGCTGGGCAATTGGAATTTACGTGGTTGATTCTTCACTTCATCCCAAGCCTGCACCGAATATCAGAAATCCGGTTTTAACGGCAAAGCACATTACAGACATTCGAGCTGAATTTGTTGCAGACCCATTTATAGTTCACAGAGATAATCTCTGGTATATGTTTTTCGAAGCTCTAAACATCAACGATGGGCTAGGCGCTATTTGTTTAGCAACCAGCCCGGATGGTTTTAACTGGAATTACCAACAGGTTGTTTTAGATGAACCATTTCATCTTTCATATCCCTATATTTTTGAATGGAACGATGAATATTATATGGTTCCAGAGACTTATCAGGTTAATGAAGTGCGCTTGTATAAAGCAGCCAATTTTCCTAATCAATGGGTTTTCGAAAAAACTCTCTTGCGTGGAGTAGATTACGTCGATTCGAGCTTAATCTTTTTTAACGAGAAATGGTGGATATTTTCTTCCGACACATCAAATGAAGTTCTTCGCTTGCATTATGCTGAAGAGCTTCTAGGAGAATGGATAGAACATCCTAACAGTCCAATCATTGAACAAAATTCCTGTTTTGCAAGACCTGCAGGTCGAATTTTAAGATGGAATAATCACCTGATTCGATTTGCCCAAGACGACGAACTTTCTTATGGCCGTCAGGTATATGCTTTTGAAATTTTGGAATTAACGCCCAATTGTTATTGTGAACGACAACTATTTGATGGCAATCCAATACTAAAGGCGAGTGGAACCGGATGGAATGCCCTTGGAATGCATCACTTTGACTTAAATCAAAGTAATCCAAATCAATGGCTGGCATGTGTTGATGGTAAAGGCAAGCCAACTTGGCATTTTAACTGGTCTACTAGTTAAACTTACTTACCTTTAAAGATTGATCATACTCCTTATTATTTGAGTAATTTAGGCTTAATCCCACAAGCGATTTGACCATGCAGAGTACAGTTGCAGACCAGCTATATGAGCTTAGAGAAAGACTAAATTGTATCAACAAACAGATACTGATAGACTTCCCTGAGGTTGCTTATTATGAAAAAATAAAGATCCTTTCTCCCACCTCTGGATATTACTTTATCCCCCATGAGTTAAGAAATAATATAGAGCAAATTAAAGTCAATTACGGTCAATTAGCAGTATCCACCTACCATAGATTTATATTGGGCTACTTTATACGAAAGTCATTATTTCTTTTACACCATACTGAAATCTATTCAGAGGAGATATTGTCATTTTACTATAGGCATTTTGAGTGGGTTATACACAATCTAATTATCGGTGACTCCCAAGATTTCAATTATTATAGTTATGATAATGACTTGTTCTTAAAAGATTTAGGAATTTGTAGTTTGAGGATCTTTCCCATTGGGGCTCAAGTTATAGAGTTACTAGGCATATCAAGGAGATTTATCTTAGATAATGGTTGGAGACAGTTCTTCCAATCTAGCCATTTCTATTTCACTAAGATGAAGGGCAATTTGCCCTTTTATCATGTTCATCTTGATATAAGATGGGTAAGTGATTTCAATCAGTCTGGATGGCTTCGCTGCTTTCAAATATTAGCTAAAATGTTAAGAAAATATCCTGATATAAAAGGAGTATTTGGCTCTAGTTGGTTTTACGATCCCAGCCTTGAAATAATTAGCCCAGGGCTACTTTTTCTAAGGAAAGTACCAGAGCTTGGTGGAGCAAAGATTTTTAAGTGGGCTAGCACAGATATGGATATTGAAAATGCAACTTGCAAATCGGAAAGAAGAAGAAAGTTATATGAGGAGGGTAAGTATTTGCCTATGAGTTATGTTTTCATTTGGCTAAGAAATGAGTTAATTGAATGGGCTAATAAATTCAATTAACTCTATCGGAAGTCGCGATTTAATAAGTACACCACAAATTTTGAGTAAACAAGGAGATTGATCTCGATGAAGGTTGAAGAAGTTCTTCAAAAACACATTGCAGAAACTATTCTTTTTAGTAATATTTATCCTTACAGCAATGCTGAGTCCTTTACGGAAAATGGTGTTCTCGACTCCATGAACGTCATAGAGCTGGTGGCATTTCTAGAGCGGCAATTTGGCGTGCAAGTGGCTGATCATGAAATTATTCCAGATAACTTTGACTCAATTTCCAAAATGGCTGCTTTTGTTCGGAGCAAGCAACAGGTTGCTGCCTGATCTTCATCATTGGAACTGTCTGGAGTCATGCTATGTTGATACATCAGTTTCTTGAGAATAGTGCAGATCGGTTACCTGACAAGATTGCTCTAATTTGCGATGGACAACGATTGACCTATGCAGATGTTGAAGCTCAGGCGAATCGTTTAGCTAATGCACTGCGGGCTCAAGGTTTGCAACGGGGCGATCGCGTTGCGCTATATCTGCCCAATAGTGTAGAAATGGCGATCGCTATTTTTGCAGTTCTTAAAGCTGGCGGTGTTTTCGTCCCAATCAACCCCACAACCAAATATGACAAATGTGCGTATATTCTGAATCACTGTGCAGCGCGATCGCTGATTACACATGGTCGCCAAATTGACTTGATAAATCAGCTATTACAAAACGTTCCTTCACTAAAAACGATTGTACTAGTTTCTCCCACCAATGGAGCCAACGGCGATCGTATTATGAGCTACGATGCCATTCAGGCAGATTACTCTGAACACCGACCGCCCCCCATCAACATTGACCTTGACTTAGCCTGTTTGATCTATACATCTGGTAGCACAGGCGAACCCAAAGGAGTCATGGCTGACCATAGTAATGTGGTCTTTGCAGCCAGTTCAATCATTCAATACCTCGGCAATATTGAATCAGATATCGTCATTGGTTTGTTACCGTTATCCTTTGATTACGGCCTATACCAGTTATTAATGACATTTAAGTTTGGTGGCACACTGGTACTGGAAAAAGGCTTCACCTATCCAGCTATCATTCTTCAACGCATGGAAGAAGAAAGGGTCACAGGCTTCCCAGGGGTACCAACCATTTTTACCATGCTGCTCAAAATGGATCTAAGCAACTATGACCTGTCTAATCTTCGTTATCTAACTAATACTGCGGCAGCTTTACCCCCCTCTCACATTACAGAAATTCGGGATAAATTCCCGTGGGCTACCTTATTCTCCATGTATGGTCTGACCGAAACGAAACGAACCCTTTACTTACCGCCCGAGCACTTAGATCAACGATCTAGCTCTGTTGGGATTCCTATTCCGGGCACCGAAGCCTGGATTGAAAATGATGATGGACAGCGGTTAAAAGCTGGACAGGTGGGTGAATTAGTCGTGCGCGGTCGGCATGTCATGCGGGGGTATTGGAACGCTCCGGAGAAAACCGCAGTTCGCTTTCGTCCAGGCCCTTTACCCGGTGAACGACTCTGCTACACTGGCGATCTTTTCCGCACTGATGAAGAAGGCTTCTTCTACTTTGTGGCCCGCAAGGACGACGTGATCAAAAGTCGAGGCGAAAAGGTTCCACCGAAAGAAGTGGAACAGGTACTATATGCCCTGGAAGACGTTCAGGAAGCCGCAGTGATCGGAGTTGCTGATCCTGTTTTAGGACAAGCGATTAAAGCCTTTGTTGTGCTGAATCCAGGGTCATTGCTCACAAATGGTGATTTACTCCGCCATTGTCGAGCTAATTTGGAAGATTTTATGGTGCCTCGGTTTATGGAGATACGAACAGAGTTGCCAAAAAGTGCGAATGGGAAAATCAATAAACTGGAATTGAACTAGTAATTAAAGTTTATTTCTTGTTTTAACAAGAGGATATTTCCCATCTACCAAAGACTCATCTACTTACAGCTCAAGTAATTGAAGGAGAGGTCTATGTGTGGCATTGTGGGTGTTTTAAATTTGAATAAGCCGCGACCTGTTCCTGTGGAAGTGTTAAGGCAGATGTTAGGGATGATTCGGCATCGCGGGCCAGATGAGTTTGGTATCTACCGCGATGAATGGGCAAATTTGGGTAATGCCCGACTCAGTATTATTGATTTGAGTGGGGGCCAACAGCCAATCTGCAATGAGGATGGGACTCTTTGGATTGTCTTTAACGGTGAGATTTTTAATTATCAGGAACTCCGTCCAGACCTGGAAAAGCGGGGACATCGCTTTCAAACAAATTGTGATACAGAAGTAATTTTGCACCTCTATGAGGAGTACGGTTCAGACTGCTTGAAGCTCCTAAATGGTCAGTTTGCGATCGCCCTCTGGGATACTCGCCATCGCCAGTTATTTGTTGCTCGCGATCGCTTGGGTGTACGCCCTCTGTTTTACACAGTTCGCAATGGTCAATTTATCTTTGGGTCTGAAATCAAGACTCTTCTGGCCCATCCAGCGGTCTCTGCTGAGATTGATCCAGCTGCTCTTGCCCAAGTCTTTACCTTCTGGAGTGCACAGACTCCAAATACAGTATTCAAAGAAATTACCACACTGCCCCCAGGGCATTATCTACTGGCTCAAGATGGACAGTTGGCGATCGCCCCCTACTGGAAACCGGACTTCGCTACCACAACCAACTCCACCCGTTCACCTCAAGATTATCTCGATGAGTTTGAGCAGTTATTAATTGACGCCACACTAATTCGATTGAGGGCAGATGTCCCCGTTGGAGCCTATCTCAGCGGGGGGGTAGACTCATCCACAACCACCGCGATCATTCGACAATATACTCAGAATTCACTTGATACGTTCTCCATCGCCTTTTCTGATCCAGATTTTGATGAGAGTGAATTTCAACGTCAAATGGCTGGTGTTTTAGGCACCGAGCACCAGGTTGTTTACTGTACCCACAAAGATATTGGAGATATCTTTCCTGATGTCATCTGGCACACAGAAACACCGATGCTACGCACAGCTCCTGCCCCAATGTTTCTCCTGTCTCGCTTAGTGCATGAGCACAATCTGAAAGTTGTGATTACAGGCGAAGGGGCAGATGAGTTTTTAGGTGGATATGACATTTTTAAAGAAATGGTAATCCGTCGATTTTGGGCTAAAAATCCGGACTCCGCTTGGAGACCTTTGCTGTTAAGGCGGCTTTACCCAGAGATTTCTCGATTAGGCACTAATGCCGCTTTTCTCACAAACTTCTTTAAAAAAGATTTGACGGAAACAAATATGCCATTCTATTCCCATCTAATTCGATGGTCGAATGGCACTCGTTTGCGACGACTATTACAACACCCTACTACTACTACTACTACAGAAATGGCTGAGGGGTTAATCCCTATCCCCACGCAATTCAATCAGTGGTCGTCGTTGGCCAAAGCGCAGTACTTGGAGATCACGACATTCCTATCGCCTTATTTACTATGTTCTCAAGGCGATCGCGTTGCTATGGCAAATTCTGTAGAAGGTCGTTTTCCTTTTCTAGATTATCGAGTCGTCGAGTTTTGCAACCATTTGCCGAGCCCACTCAAGTTGCGTGGATTAAATGAAAAATGGTTATTACGCCAACTCGCTAGCAAATTGCTCCCTCCTGAAATTTGGCAACGTCGAAAGCGCCCCTATCGCGCTCCGATTCACCGCAGTTTCTTCCATAGTCGAACGCCAGATTATGTCACAGAATTACTATCCGAAAATGCTTTGAAAGACTCTGGCCTATTCAACCCACTTGCTGTTACCCAACTCGTGCGTAAAGCTCAGAGTGGCATTGCTTTGAGCGAAGTAGATGAGATGGCGATCGCCGGGGTGCTATCTGCTCAACTCACCCATCATCAATTTGTCAAAAATTTTGATGCCCGTCTCTCCCCTCTGACCTCGGTAGAACGAGTGAAAGTTATCAATGGATTTGTCAAAGAGGAATTAGCCGTATGAGCCATATTGTCATGAATTCATCTGTTACCTTTGGTCGCCATTCACTCGATCTAGATATCGAACAGGAAACGAATCGCTTAGTGGAAGGTTTACGCCAAAGTGTGCATCAAACACTGCGCCGTCAGGGAGCCGTTTTAGGTATCAGCGGGGGGATTGATTCTTCTGTTGTGTTGGCATTGTGCGTGCGGGCATTTGGCCCAGAACGGGTGGTTGCGCTGATGCTCCCAGAAGGTGAATCCAGCCCTGACAGTGAACTGCTGGCTCAAATGTTGGCAGAGCACTACGGATTACAAACCGTCATTAAGGAAGATATTTCTGGAGCCTTGGAGGGGTTTGGCTGTTATCAACGGCGCAATGAAGCGATTCAGCGCTTATTCCCTGATTTTGGTGCTGGCTGGGGTGCAAAAATCGCTTTGCCTGGTAATTTGCTAGAGCAAGATACACTCAATATCTTTTATCTAACGGTCACAAATCCTGCTGGCGAGACATTTACCAAGCGGTTACCACCCAGCGAATATTACCAGATTGTAGCAGCCTCAAATTTTAAGCAGCGATCGCGGATGTCCATGCTCTACTATCATGCAGAACTACGTAACTATGCAGTCATTGGTACTCCCAACAAAAACGAGCACCTGCTAGGCTTCTTCGTCAAACAGGGAGATGGTGGTACAGATATTAGCCCCATCTCACACCTGTTCAAAACTCAAGTTTATCAATTAGCTCAGTACCTGGATGTACCAGAAGAAATCCAACGCCGTACCCCAACTTCTGATACCTATCCCGGCGGCAGCACTCAGGAAGAATTCTTCTTTCGACTTCCCTTCGACATTCTAGACACCATCTGGTTTGGCTTTGAACATGGAGTTTCTAATCAGGAGATTGCTCAGGGTTTAAACCTTTCCATTGAGCAAGTTGAACGTGTTGTGGCAGATATTGTCCGCAAACAACGGACGACTGCTTATCTCAGAATGCCAACGATCACCCTTTAAATTTATACGAGAAGTAGAGGAAGATATATCCGGCCTCTCAAAGTGTGAAACAAGCAGTTTCCAGTGAACGAAAAGGTCATTTAGCGAATGAAGCTTCTGTGGATACGGATTAGCAATTTTTGGGGGCAATTTACCGACGGTTCGGTCAATCGTCAAATTTTGAGTGCGGCTCTTGTTATTTCCCTATGCTCAATATTTGTTAAAGTAGTCGCTTTCTCCAAAGAAGCGATCGTGGCCTGGAAGTTTGGTGCAGGTAGTGCAGTGGATGCATTTTTAATCGCTGCACTGATTCCTGACTTTATCATGAACATTGTTGCCAGCCCGTTAAACGCTGCTTTGATCCCAACCTATATGCAAGTTCGAGAACAGCAAGGAGCTAAGAAATCAGAAAAACTTCTCTCTGGTGCATTCTTCTGGAGCTTAATATTACTTGGAGTGACAACTTTGTTAGTCATTCTAGCTGCTCCAGCTTATCTACCCTGGATGACATTAGGATTCAGTACTGAAAAACTAACCTTAACATTCCAATTACTCTACGTTGTTATACCACTGATTTTACTGAGTGGTATTGTTGTCTTCTGTGGTGCAGTCTTAAACGCAGAAGAATGTTTCACACTGGCTGCTCTTTCTCCAGTTTTGACTCCTGCCGCAACCATTCTTTTATTGGTTATCTTCGGAAAGTCACTAGGTGTTTTCGCACTAGCAATTGGCCTGAATATAGGTGCCCTCTTAGAAGTCATTCTGCTAGGAGTAGCCCTTCATCAACGAGGTCTTTCACTACGACCTAGGGTAACAGGATTCAGTAAAACTCTAGGGCAGGTTGCCAATCGGTATCCACCATCAATGATGGCTTCTCTTTTAATGTGTAGCAGTGGACTCGTAGATCAATCGATGGCTGCAATGTTAGCTCCGGGCAGCGTCGCCGCGCTTAACTATGCAAGTCGGGTAAACTCAATCCCCTTAGTTTTGATATCAACTGGCCTCAGTGCCGCAGCTTTTACTTATTTCTCAAAAATGATTGCGTCAAATGATTGGAAAGGAGTCCATAATTCACTTCGCTCCTATCTAAAACTAATTTTTTTAATTACAGTTCCCTGTACTCTTTTTCTAATTTTCTTGGCTAATCCTATTATTCATCTACTCTTTCAACGGGGTCAGTTTACAGCAAGTGAAACTCACCTAGTTGCCCAAATTCTTTCTGCTTTTTCATTGCAAATTCCTTTCTATGTTGCATGTATATTGATTACCCGATTACTCATATCTCTAAATCTTCAACATATTCTTATGTGGGGTTCAGCCTTTAATTTATTTATAAATATTAGCTTGAATTACCTATTTATACAGTGGTTTGGAATTTGGGGAATCGCCTTATCGACTAGTTTTGTCTACATATTTTCTTTCTTTTATGTTTTGTTCTTTGCGAACAAAAGTCTAAAGAAGTTTACAATGTTGTAATGAAATGCGTATCACACTAGTTATTACATCATTGGAGGGCGGTGGAGCGGAACGAGTAATGGTTCTGCTGACACAAGGATTAGTCCAGCGAGGGCATACTGTTACAGTAATCACGTTATCTGGTGATGATACTGACTTTTATTTGCTGCCGCCAACAGTTAAGCGGATTGCTCTTGACCTTCGTCAGAAATCACCCACACTTCTGCATCGGATAGTCAAAACAATTATTCGACTTGTTTGCCTAAGACGAGCTGTGCAGGTTAGCCAGCCTGATATTGTAATTTCTTTCATGTCATCCATGAATATCTATGCTGGGCTGGCCTTGCTACAAACACAATATCCGATGATCGGTACTGAACATTGCAGCCCAACGCGCTTACCGGCAGAGTATCCCTGGGAGTTGTTCCGCCGTCCCATCTATCGGCGCTTACGGAGACTGGTGAGTGTTAGTCAGGGTATTGATGACGAATTCACTTGGTTAGCAAAAGCTAAAAGAGCAGTAATCTACAATCCTTTTCTGCCTGTCAAACCGTTCCAAGGTCAATTCCACTATCCCAAAGGGGTTGATCCTACTAAAAAATGGATTGTGGCTATGGGGCGACTCGTCCATGAAAAAGGTTTTGATATTTTGCTGAATGCATTTCAAAAAGTTGCCGCTCAGCATCCAGATTGGCAGTTGTTAATTTTAGGCGAGGGTGAGTTGCGATCTGAGCTCGAAGCTTTACAAAAGCATTTAGATCTGGCTAAGCGCGTGGTCTTTGTCGGAAGACTCAGTAACCCATTTCCACTTCTACAACACTCTAAGTTATTTGTTCTATCATCACGAACAGAGGGATTTCCAATGGCACTTGGGGAAGCACTTGCCTGCGGTTTGCCGGCTGTTGCAACCGAATGCTCTAAGGGAATTCGGGAATTACTTCAAGACAATATTAACGGTCTGATAGTACCTAATCAAAATATAACAAGACTGGCAGCGGCAATGAGCTACTTAATGGCAAACGAGATAGAACGAGATCGCCTTGCATCTCGAGCACCAGAAGTACTTGGAAAATTTAGTTTAGACAAAGTTATGGATCGATGGGAAACCTTAATAGCCGAAGTTTTACAGGAGTAATTTAGTACTATCTAAATAATGGATTTAATCAATTTAATAATCTTCTAGTCTGATACTACTCTACAATCAGCAGAACCTAATAACCTTTAGGATAATAAGAGCTTCAAGTCACTATTAGCAACCATCATAAAAGTTGTGATTATTATACTGACATAAACTTTTCCAGCTCTATTGAATTTAGAAATTAGTCACATAAATATTATCAACTATGCAACGTATTGCTTTTTTCATTCCCAATTTAAGCTATGGCGGCGCTGAAAGAGTAGTCGTTAATTTAGTTAAAGAAATATCTAGTCGAGGTATTAAGCTAGATCTTGTTCTTACTAATTCAGAAGGTCCTTCTCAAAGCCATTATTTAGACCAAATCCCTAAAGAAGTTAAGATTATCAACTTAGGAACAAGCCGAATTTTAAATACTATTTTACCTTTGTCGAGATATATAAAAGAGCAAAAGCCCTTAGCAGTTGTGTCTCACTTAAGCCACGTAAATGTAGCCACAGTGCTAGCTAGACAAATAGCACACACAAAAACACAATTGATTTTAGTAGAGCATAATACCTTTTCTGCACACAAGTCTGATGGGTTTACTTCTAACTTAGTTAAGCACTTAATGAAGTTGTTTTATCCTCAAGCAACATTCATCGTAACCGTTTCCAAAGCTGCATCTATAGATTTAGAGAAGTACCTTAATCTTGAGTCTCAAAAGGTCAAGATAATATACAACCCAGTAGTTAATGACGAATTATTTATTAAAGCTAATGCTTCTCTAAATCATCCTTGGTTTCAAAGCAATTATCCTCCAGTGTTTTTAGCTGTAGGACGCTTAATCGAGCTCAAGGATTTTTCTACATTGATAAAGGCTTTTGCACTTTTAAGGAAACATACGAATGCACGACTCCTGATTTTAGGAGAAGGACATTTAAGATCAAAACTTGAGAATCTAGCAAAAGACTTAGAAATTTCTGAGGATGTCTCACTCGGAGGGTTTGTTGAAAATCCTTATGCTTATATGAGCAGAGCGAAGGCTTTGATTCTATCCTCTCGTTCTGAAGGATTACCTACCGTCTTAATCGAAGCAATGGCTTGTGGTTGTCCTATTATTTCGACAGACTGTTTAAGTGGCCCTAGAGAGATATTAGATGCAGGAAGATATGGAATTTTAGTACCAGTTGGTGATGAGAAGTTGATGGCAAAGGCAATGTTTCAAGTTCTCGAAGAACCTGTCACAAGTAAAGAACTATTAGTACAAAGAGCAATAAATATAGCTTCTTTTGAAAAGACTGTTACGGAATACTTAGAATTAATTAAATATTAGAAAATAAAGATAGTTTTAGATTGATAGATTATGGCAAGAGCACCAAATCAGAGTAAATGGTTACTTTATTACCAAGGCTGTCTTGTTGTTAGTGTCACACTATTCTTTTTTACATTCCTAGATACCTATGTAGTCACACAGCACATTATTTCTAGTCCAGTCGGTTGGGTTTTGCCTTACTGGGTTCTCACTATTCCTTTATTTATTCAACGTAAGGTAAAGTTTCCTCCTCCTTCTATTCTATTTTGGTGCTTGGGTTATCTATTAATTGGAGTTATTTCATACTTGATATTTTCTCCTTCCGAGTCTTCATACCGGGCTTTGATAGATCGCTCTTTCTCAAGCATTTTTTTACTGGTAACAACTTCTCTGTTGATGGATCAGCAAGTTCAGCGCTGGGTAAGAGTTGCACTAGCGATCGCGGTTCTGATAGGTGTCTTGAATAATTGTTATCAAATTATCAAGCCAGATTCTTTTGCCGGTTTAGTTGAAGGTCGCGCTGCGGGCCTTTACATGGATCCCAATGATTGTGCCTACGCATTGGTTATTGGCATGATTCTTACTATGAGTCTATTTCCACAAAGATTTCGTATTCCCTGGATTTTGATAGTGGGACTTGGTGTTGCTCTAACGTTTTCTCGCGGAGGAGTATTGAGTTGGCTCCTAGTAGCAATGATGATGGTTCTAACTCGTATCATTGCTTACAATCAAGCTGGTCTTTGGATTCTAGTGATTGGAATACTTTTATTAGGCATAACACTGCTAGGTTCTGGTAATGATTTTACAGATGGTTTTGCTGATGCAAATCTCTTTGAAAGAATTGATGGTATCATTCACGGCGAAACATTAGACGATCCATCTGCAGTAGAACGTAAGGGGATCATGGGAAAAGCTTGGGAGATGTTTTTAGAACATCCAGTTTTTGGACAAGGAATTGGCTCAACATCCGATTTTAGTATCACTGGATTTTCTGTATCTACTCACAATATGTATTTACTACATGCGGCAGAGTATGGGCTTGTTGGATTGCCGATTTTACCTCTAGCAATTTGTGCTTTTACTGATAAGGCTTTTGGCGAAACACGAAAGATTGCGAATGTATTTATCTTTTTTATTTTATTTGCTAGCCTATTTAGTCACACCGTTTTAGATCAACGATCTTACTTGATTGCTTTTGCATTAATGGGTGTAATGAGTATTACTAGTGAGCTGAAACAAAGGGATAGAGGGCATCCTCCCCCCTTCCAGAGGTCCAGACTCTACTCTCCCACATAACAGAATTTATAACTCATAGAGCCATTCAAAGTCAGAATACTTTAAGGTGGGCTCTTTTCAACTTAGGTTTAAGGACTATATAAAAATGGTTGATTTATATCTTTCACGAGTAGACTATCATCAAGCACCTGCATTAGAAGCGTTCAAGAATTCTCACATCTTCCAAACGCTAGATTGGTTGAATTTTTTATCATACACTCAGAATGCAGAACCAGTTATTGCTGTTGTTAAGCAGGGAAATCACGAGTTAGGCAGATTCTCTGGATTAATCGTTGAAAAATTTGGAATGCGTATTTTAGGCTCACCTTTTCCTGGATGGACAACATCCTACATGGGCTTTAATTTACCTCCATCAGTCTCCAAAGTGGATGCTTTACGTGCTCTGGAGAGCTTTGCCTTTCATGAATTAGATTGTGTCCATATTGAAATTATGGATCGAAATATAAGTCTAGATGATTTTAGGCAGGCAGGCTACCAGTATAGTATTTCATATAGTTTTGAAATAGATTTAGCGAAGGATAAAGAACAGCTTTTTTCAAAAATGTCATCAGCCTGTCGCCGTTGTATCCGAAAAGCGGATAAGAGTGGAGTTCATATAGAAATAGCAGATGATTTATTATTTGCTGACGATTACTATGTTCAATGTGAAGATGTATTTGCAAAACAAGGGCTTGTTCCTCCTTATCACAAAGAGCGTGTTAAGGCTTTGATCGAATACCTTCTTCCCTCAGGAAACTTATTACTGCTACGAGCAAAAGATAAAGAAAAAAATTGTATCGCAACTGGTATTTTCCCAGCATTTAATAATGCGATGTACTTTTGGGGAGGAGCAAGTTGGCGTGCTCATCAGAATCTCCGTCCAAATGAGTTAGTGCAATGGTCAGCTATGCTTTATTGGAAATCGAGGGGTATTACAAAATATGATATGGGGGGAGGGGGCGATTATAAAAGAAAATACGGTGTAGAAGAGATAGCTATTCCATGGGGACGTAAATCTCGATATCCGGGTTTAGAAAATCTACGAAATCTTGGGAAAAATCTATTTAGCTTTAAACAAAAAATTGCAGGGTTTGGAAAAAATTAAATTAAAGCTAATCTTCCAATTAAATTGACTTTAATAGACCATAGCCACTTTTAATAGATATGAATTTTTATATCTATTAAAAGGAATAGGCCTTCAATTTAGGTTGAGTTATTGTAGCGACAATTTATTAAATCTAATCATTACTTATTTTAGGGGTTGATTTATGAGAATATGGATTATTACAATGACCTTTCCAGAACCATCTGAAACTTTTGCTTGCAATGATATCCTTGCTTTAAAGAAAACTGGTTTAGATATTTCAGTACATGGTTTAAGATTCAGACATAAATTATTTTCGAGTCTTATAACTGAGAGAGGTTTGGAAGAAATATGGATCACCCATAATTCAATCAAAAATTCTTTCAATGGCATATGGTTTGCTTTGATGCATCCAATCTTATTAACTGGTTTAATTTGGTGGATTTTAAAGCATTCATGGAATAAGCCTATCAATTTATTAAAAAGTTTAGTATTGGTACCCCGTAGCTTACAAATATTTAATCATGCCCAACTGCATAAACCAGATATTGTTTATTTATATTGGTCTCATTTTCCTGCTTTAGTTGGATATTTGATACAAAGCAAGCTTCCAGAAACTGTTGTATCAATATCATTTGTTGCCCATGACGTTTACTATTCAGAGTTTGATACAGAAGACTCCTATACTGGCTCTGTTGCCAGACACGCTGACCTCATTCAATCAATTACAGCTGCTAATATCCCAGCAATAGAAAAATATGGGATTTCCAAAGGGCAAATTTTACTTTCCTACCATGGAGTTGATTTTAGCAAAATTCCAGAAAGAAAAGAAAAGGTTAAACGACGCATTGTGACTGCTGGAAGGCTAATTCCAGAGAAAGGATTTCACTTCGTTTTGCAAGCCTTTAGCCAAATTCTAATGAAATGGCCTGATGCCTCTCTTGTAATTCTGGGAGATGGCCCAGAGCGTAAACAATTGGAAGCTTTAGCCTCTTCTCTTAAGATTAGTCATGCTGTTTGCTTTCATGGCTTTGTCTCCCATGCTGAGATTTTTGAGGAAATGGCAGTTGCAGAAATCTTTCTATTTATGTCAAAGGCAGAGAGGTTACCTAATGTAGTTAAGGAAGCAATGGCCTGCCATTGTTTATGTGTTACCAGTTATACGCCCGGTATTGAAGAACTTATCGATGACCAAATTCACGGTTATATTGTCAATCAAGGTGATGTAGATGCTGCAGCTAAGCAAGTTCAGCAAGCTTTTTTAAATCCAGGGGAGATGAACCATATGACTGAAGTTGCTTACCAATATCTCAAAAGTAACTTTGATCTTCACCACATTATTGAAAATGTTCGAGATATATGGGTAAAGCTAGTGTTTTCTAAAAAAAGTGCTAGTTTAACTTTAGATAGAAAGCTTTCTTCATTGGAGCCGACAGATCTCAAAGGTAATAAATTAAATCTAACTATCCAGTAAATGCGATGAATAAGGCTCCTCTAATTTTAATGTATCACGGCATAAAAACTGATCCTTTGTCAATACCAGAAGGGCGTGAGATTGGAGCATCCTTATATGATGTGCCATTAGAAAATTTTAAGTCTCAAATGTTCTGGTTAAAAACCAATGATTATCAAACTATTTCTGTTGACGAAATAAATTTCCGCAATCAAGACAAGCAGGTGATCTTAACTTTTGATGATGGGGAAGCAAACAACTTCATTCATGCTTTTCCTATTTTAAGAAAACTGAATTTCAAGGCTTATTTCTTTGTCATTGTCGATCGTATTGGCAAACCAGGTTATATAGACTGGAATGAACTTTATCAGCTTTATGAAGCTGGCATGATAATTGGTTCTCACAGTCTTACTCATCCCATTCTGACAAACTTAACGCCTCATCAAGTTGAGGATGAATTATATAATTCACTCAAGTATCTTGTGAATTATCTAGGAAGTCAGGTTGATGCTTTTTCAATTCCCCGTGGTTTTTGCAATGACCAAATAATTCAAACTGCGTATACAGCAGGCTACAAGCAAGTCTTTATCTCTGAGCGACCAGATGATTTAACACTTAAGTGTTGGGAGCGTATTGCAGTTAAAGGAAGCTGGGATATAGAGCGATTTGAACAAGCAATCAGGGGTGAAAAGCCTATTAATGAGCAGATCTTTTATCAGGCTAAAAAGACCGCTAAAAAATTTTTAAAGGGCGCATCGTATAATCAACTACGCAAAATCATGCTTAATATAACTCAATTTTAGAATCAAAGATTAATTATGATAGAACCCCTATTTTTTTTAAAGATTCTTTTTTGGATTTTATTGTTTTTAATTTTTTATTGTTATTTTGGTTATCCCATTTTAATTTATCTTTGGGCAGTTATTTTAGAAAAAAAAGTTGAAAAATACAAGATTGAACCAACTGTTTCAATTATTATCTCTGCTTATAATGAAGAGACCTATATTGCAGCTAAGATTAATAATTTACTTTCTTTAGACTATCCCAGCTCAAAGGTTGAAATCATTATTGGTTCTGATGGATCAACGGATAAGACAAATGACATAGTGGGCAGTTATATATCATCCAGTTTATCCTTCTATGCTTTCGCACAGCGTCGAGGGAAAATGGCTACACTTAATGATTTAGTCAAGAAGGCTCAGAATGAAATACTTATTTTTAATGATGTCCGTCAAAGTCTTGATAAAAATACCTTACATGAGTTAGTTGCAAATTTTTATGATCTATCTGTTGGCTGTGTAAGTGGCGAGTTGGACTTTATTCCACTTCAAAATCTAGGAGGAACAGCAACAGGGATTAACTTCTATTGGAGATATGAGAAATTCTTACGGGCTTGTGAAAGTCAAGTTTATTCAATGCTTGGTGCAACTGGCGCAATTTATGCAATTCGTCGAGAACTTTTTACACCAATCCCGCAAAATCTAGTACTTGATGATATGTATATTCCACTTAAAATCATTCAGATGGGATTTCGCGCTATTTTTGATCCTTCTGCTAAGGCTTATGACAGAGTAGCTGATAATCCCCAAGAAGAACATAGACGGAAAGTAAGAACCTTATATGGAAATTATCAAATTTTTCATTTTTTCCTAAGCCTTCTGAATCCATTAAAAAGTCCTATTGCAGTTCAGTTTTTTTCACATAAGCTGTTAAGAGTTATTATGCCTTTCTTTTTAATTAGTTTATTCCTAATTAACTTTTTTATAGCATCCCAGAATCTTATCTTTAAATTTTTTTTGATAAGTCAGATTATTTTTTATCTACTAGCTCTTATAGGATGGTATCTAAGATTTAACACCAATAAAGTACTTAAAATAGTCTTGAGGATTTGCTATATTCCTTACGTATTTTGTCTGTTAAATTTTTCAGCATTTATTGGCTTTTTAAAATTCATCAAAAATCAACAATCCGTTACGTGGGAGAAAGCTAGCAGCTAGAAGTAGCCAAGATTATTTTGCTAGTATTTATATCATCTCTGACTGGACTCAACATATTTACTACAGTGTTTTTCTTCTATAAATTGCGATCGCTCATACTATCCTATTCAATGATCAGTTTTTAGTTGTCAAATTCCTTAGATAAACTGGAAAATAAATGTGTTTCAACTAAATTACATATTCAAAACTGCCAAAGTTATTACACTATCGAGCATACTAATTCTCTATAGCATTAGTATGTCAGCATGTTCTCAATTAAGCTCAAGATTATTAATAATGATGAGTGATAGTTTATCTCCTGGGTTAAATATATGGGTGACTTCTGGGATGCAACGCATTAATTTAACTGAGCAACCAGGAAATTTAAGTAATATTTCCTTATATGCTGCCAAAGGAGAATACGAACCCTTTCAGATTGGCATTCACGCCTCACATACTAATCTTACTAATGTCAACGTCTCCATTTCAGATTTGACCAGTTCAAATAATCAAATTATTTCTAATAAGAATGTTACCCTTTATCGAGAACATTATGTACACGTAAATAATCCCAGTCCAAATCTAGGAGGAACAAATCAGCCATTAGGCACAGGATGGTATGCTGATGGCTTAATTCCTTTCGTTGACCCTGCAACAGGAAAAGATTTAGTGGGTGCCAATTTAGATGCAGCACCATTTCGCCTTGATGTAAATAAGAATCAATCTATCTGGGTGGATATTTTTGTTCCTCGCAATACCCCTGCTGGTCAATATAGCGGAACCTTCATAATTACGAGTGATCAGGGAAGCAAGAGTGGCAAAGTTGACTTGAAAGTATGGGACTTTGAGTTACCGCTTCAACCTTCACTTAACTCAGTTTTTCTATTCTACGGCGATCAAACTAAAGAGGCATCAATAGAATTTCTTAAGCATAAGCTAAATCCTCAATTTAATGGCCGCTCAGATCCAAGGCTCGAACGTGAGTTAATTGATCAGTGGGGACTAAAGCTAACGAGCTTACGTGGTTTTTGGAGTGGTGCACAACGTGGCAATCCAAATATGGGGGTAGCCCCCTCAGTCACGGCCCTTCAGGCTGAAGCTGCACTCCACCAACCAGATCTACTCAAAGTTGTCTACTCGGCTGATGAAATTGATGGTTATACCAACCTCTATGAACCGATGAAAGAGTGGGCTCGAGCTATTCACCAAGCTGGAGCCCATAACTTAGTTGTAATGGCTCCAGTGCCTGAACTTTATGACGATGGATCTGGGTCAGGACGTTCCGCTGTGGATATATGGGTTGTCCTACCAAAGATGTATGAAAAATCTGCTAGCAATATTGCCCAAGTTTTGCAAAAAGGTGATCAGGTCTGGTCTTATAACTCACTTGTACAAGATAATTATTCGCCCAAGTGGCAAATTGATTTTGCGCCTATTAATTTTAGAATTCAACCGGGTTTTATTAGTCAAACTTTAGGGTTGACTGGATTACTTTATTGGCAGGTTGACCGATGGACAAATGATCCTTGGAATAATGTCAATACATTTTTTGACAAATTTGATAACAACCGTCCCTATCCGGGCGATGGGATGTTAGTTTATCCAGGAACAGCAGTTGGCGTGAAAGACATTGTACCATCAGTGCGCTTAAAGTGGTTGAGGGAGGGAGTTGAAGACTACGAATATGTCGCTATTTTGAAGCAATTGGGCGGGGGTGAGCAGGCATTAAAGATGATTCAACCTGTGGCGCTCGATTGGCAGAACTGGAGCCAAGATCCACAGCAGTTAGACTCTGTACGACGGCAGTTAGGCGAAACAATTGAAAAGCTTCGTAAGACTCATGACACAGCTGCTAATAGCTTAGTTTCTGTCACAACTGATAATGGCATTGATCACTTGCCGAATAGTGAAGCACGGGTGAGTGATTCAGAAGAAACTGTATGTCAGTTTACAGATACAAACCAGTTTATAAATTTAGAGGAAAAGCTAACAGATCTATTTTCTCGGGAGAACAATTTTGAGATACAACTAACCATGATACAGCCTCAAGTGAAAAATTTTATTGGGGAAATTGAAGTCCTATTCAGTCAGCAAAGAGATGATCCACTTTAAATAATTTCTTTTGCTGGCTTTAGCAAGTTCTTTTGGGAAACATAGGATTGGAAATCAACCACATCTACTTTTAATTTTTTCTTCAAATTATATATTTTGAAAAGAAGAGTTGATACCTATAAAGCATTTACTACAAGAAGAAGTAGGTCGCATAATAGATAACCCTATCTATCACCTTGAGAGTATTTTAGACCTTTCAAGATGAACTACTAGGTAACTTTTATAAAGCTACAAAAAACAAATGCCTGCTGGACGAAGGTGCGATTTTGAAATAAAAGCCCAAAGCTTAGCGGAAAGCTAAAAGCCTAAATTTTATCTCTATATATAAGAAGAACAAGTAGCATTACATTCAATTTCAATTGCAAAATTGGCCATGATATCAAGCTACTAAAAAGACTAAAAATACTATTAGAAACCTTTAGAAATTAAATATTTGTACAATGGAAAATACCGTTGCCAACATTAAGTTAGGGGAACTTATTAATAAAATTAATAATATTGACAAACAACTACTAATAGACTTTCCTATTCTGAAGTACTATGAAAATATTAAAGCAATACCATTAACTACTTGTTATGCATTTATACCTAAAAAACTTAAGATAAAGATAGATAAATTAAAATTAATATACGGCCAAGAAATAGTCGCACTTTATCAAAAAGCTGTACTTACTTTCTTTATTAGGGAGTCTTTATCAGTCTTTCAAAATAGATATTTCTCTTCAGATATTAAGTCTTTTTATGCTAAGCGGTTCGAGTTGATTTTTGAAGATTTTGACAATCAGGATAGTTATTACTATAACTATGACAATGATTTCTTCTTAAAAGATTTGAATACTTGCAGCCTCAGATTATTTCCTGCTGGAGCACAGCTCGTTCAATTATCACTTCTAAACTGGTATTTTATGTTGCGCTCTATTAGATATGGTGGTTTGAATCAGGGAAGTTTAAGTAGATGTCTTGAAGCAAGCCACTTTTATTTGTCAAGAATCAGGGAGAATACACTCTTCTATGAAAAACATCTTGATACCAGATGGTTGAGTGAATTTAGTCAAGAGGGTTGGTGCAAGTTTTATATTCGTATCGCTGAAATGTTACGGTTAAACCCCCAGGTACAAGGAGTTTTTGGTATTAGTTGGTTTTACGATCCACATCTAGCAAATATTAGCCCAGGCTTACTTTATTTAAGGAAAATACCGGAAAGAGGTGGAGCAAAAGTATTCAAGTTCGGAAGAACTCATTCAGATATCAATCACGCAATAGTAGCTTCTCAAAAAAGAAGAAAATTATATGAAGAGGGTAAATATAAACCAACAGCATATTTGCTAGTTTGGCTAAGAGATGACCTCATAAAATGGGCAAATGAGCTATCTATCTGAGTAATTAATGCCTTCGTTAGAATTCCCAAGGGCTGGAGGCAGTACGTCAGCCGTTAGAGAAAGAGCCTGAGAAGCGTCATGCTGTTCCTAGTGCTGCGTCACATCTAGGAATTAGGGTTGGCAAGTTTGTCCAAATCAGCGAAGTTGTATAAAGTACGAGGTCACTTTATGCAGAAGAAGTACATTGTCCGGCTCAGCGAAGATGAACGCCGCCAACTCCGGGAGGTGATAAAAAAGTTGAAGGGCAGTAGCCAAAAAGTCAGACGTGCTCAGATTCTGCTAAAAGCAGATATTGAGGGAGCAAACTGGACGGATGAACGCATTGCCGAAGCCTTCGATTGTCGGACCAAAACGGTGGAAAATATTCGGCAACGGTTGGTCGAGAAGGGCTTTGAGTATACGCTCAACGGTACTCCTCGCTTGAACCCTCCGACCTCAAAAGTGCTAGATGGGGAACAGGAAGCCCACATCATTGCGATGCGTTTGGGGCTACCGCCTAAAGGATTTGCCAACTGGTCACTGCGGTTGTTGTCCCGAAAGGTTGTCGAACTGGGAATTGTTGATAGGGGGTAATTGAAGCGAAGCTGCAACCAGGGGCAATTAGCTCAAAAAGCATGCTATAGAAGGGTTTTAGCCGCCAACTTCTCTAGGATTTGTATCCAGCCTAACCTCTGAAAGATAAGTTTAAGTTATCTATGCTGCTGACGTTTTACGCTTTTGAAGTAGTCATTTCAGGGGCAACCGATGAAGCGAAAGTGGGAGAACGAAGAGCTAACTGAGCATTGGAGGATTGAGGCGGAAGAACGGGCACTAATTTTGCAGAAAAAGGGCGCAAATCGGCTTGGATTCGCGCTTCTATTGAAATTCTTCCAACTAAGAGGATGTCTGAAAAGACCAGATGTAGCGTAGAAGAAAAAGGAAGCTCCCATCCCGTAAGCTGTCAGAAGAAATAATGACTGACAGGGGTATGAGAGCAATGGAACTATCTTATCCGACCGATTTAAGTGATGAGAAATGGGAACTGCTACAAGCGTTACTGCCTGCAGCTAAACCTGGGGGACGACCGCGCAGCGTGGATATGCGAGCCATCATCAATGCCATCTTTTACATCGTGGTCGCAGGTTGTGCTTGGCGAATGCTGCCGAAGGACTTGCCAAACTGGAAGACGGTTTACCATTACTTTCGAGCATGGCGATTGGATGGCACATGGGAGAAAGTTCACGCTCAACTGGTGCAGTGGGAACGAGTCATTCAAGGGCATCATGCAGCACCGAGTGCCGCGAGTTTGGATTCTCAGTCGGTCAAAAGCGCCACCCCTGCTGCAATTGAAGTTGGATTTGACGGGGGCAAGAAAATCAAAGGGCGCAAGCGTCACCTGATGGTGGATACGTTAGGGCTGGTGATGATGGTTGTCGTCACTGCTGCCAATGTGAGTGACCAACACGGTGCCCGTCTAGTGTTTGCTCGTCTTTTAGCAGTGCCTGAACGAATTGTCCGATTGGTGATGATTTGGGTTGATGGCACCTATGAAGGCATCGATTTTATGCGCTGGACGATGGATACTTACCGTTGGATCTTGGAAACCATCAAATGCTCTGATAGCGCTAAAGGCTTTGTCTTGCTGCCCTGCTTGACTGACAAAACGGGAAGAGTGTGAAGGGAAAGCTAGGAGGGAAGCAG